>Ga0209256_1000108_pt1 | contig 185884 bp, 196 predicted proteins | sample AraplaCol_mCL_r2_2_FD_184270 | JGI IMG/M metagenome (GOLD analysis project Ga0209256, IMG submission 184270) | Arabidopsis root microbial communities from North Carolina, USA - plate scrape MF_Col_mCL_r2 (SPAdes) (version 3) | ecosystem: Host-associated > Plants > Roots > Endosphere | place... | reverse complement strand
TGCCGGGCGACAACATCTCGATGGAGGTGACGCTGATCGCCCCGATCGCGATGGAAGAGAAGCTGCGCTTCGCCATCCGCGAAGGCGGTCGTACCGTCGGCGCCGGCGTCGTCGCCTCGATCATCGCGTAACGCGTTTGCGTGAGGGGCAGGGGCCCTTCGGGGCCTTTGCCTTTTCTCACGTCACGGAGAATAGAGACCATGAACGGTCAGAACATTCGGATCCGCCTCAAGGCGTTCGACCACCGCATCCTCGACGCTTCGACGCGCGAGATCGTGTCGACCGCGAAGCGGACGGGCGCCCAGGTCCGCGGACCGATTCCGCTGCCCACGCTCATCGAGAAGTTCACCGTCAACCGCTCGCCCCACATCGACAAGAAGTCGCGCGAGCAGTTCGAGATGCGGACCCACAAGCGGGTTCTCGACATCGTCGACCCGACCCCCCAGACGGTCGACGCCCTCATGAAGCTCGATCTCGCCGCCGGCGTCGACGTCGAAATCAAGCTTTAAGTCGGAGATGGCCTGAACGACGAAGCGGTTTCCACTTCGTCTGACCATCTTCGGATCCGATTAAACGGGTCCTCTGTTTCCGGTGACCCCGGATGGACATGACCCCAGAGGAAGGTATGCACCGATGCGTTCCGGTGTGATTGCACAGAAAGTCGGGATGACCCGCATCTTCACGGATGCCGGCGAGCACATCCCGGTCACCGTGCTGAAGCTCGACAACTGCCAAGTCGTCGCGCATCGCACGATCGAGAAGAACGGCTATGTGGCCGTGCAGCTGGGCTCCGGCCAGGCGAAGGTGAAGAATGTCTCGAAGGCAGAGCGCGGTCATTTCGCGGTCGCCAAGGTCGAGCCGAAGCGCAAGGTGGTCGAGTTCCGCGTCAGCAATGATGCGCTGATCCCCGTCGGCGCCGAGCTGACCGCGGACCACTTCGTCGTCGGCCAGTTCGTCGACGTCTCCGGCACCACCACCGGTAAGGGTTTCGCCGGCGGTATGAAGCGCTGGAACTTCGGCGGTCTGCGCGCCACGCACGGCGTGTCGGTCTCGCATCGCTCGATCGGTTCGACCGGTGGCCGTCAGGACCCGGGCAAGACCTTCAAGAACAAGAAGATGCCGGGCCATCTTGGCGCCGAGCGCGTCACCACGCAGAACCTGCGCGTCGTCCAGACGGATGCCGAGCGTGGACTGATCCTCGTCGAGGGCGCCGTTCCTGGCGTCGCCGGCGGCTGGATTCATGTCCGTGACGCCGTCAAGCGCGCCCTGCCGAAGGACGCGCCGCTGCCGGGCAAGTTCAAGGTTTCCGGCGAGGGCAAGGCGGATGAGGCTCCTGCGGCCCAGGCTGAGGAGAACGCGTGATGAAATTCGATATCACCACTCTCGAGGGCAAGTCGGCCGGTTCGGTCGAGCTGTCGGATGAGGTGTTCGGCCTCGAGCCGCGCGCCGATCTGCTGGCCCGCATGGTCCGCTATCAGCTCGCCAAGCGTCGCGCCGGGACCCACAAGTCCAAGGGCCGCTCGGAAGTCGATCGCACCCGCAAGAAGATCTACAAGCAGAAGGGCACCGGCGGCGCTCGCCACGGCGCGGCTTCGGCTCCGCAGTTCCGCGGCGGCGGCAAGGCCTTCGGCCCCGTCGTGCGGGATCACGGCCACGACCTTCCCAAGAAGGTCCGTGCGCTGGCTCTGCGTCACGCTCTCTCGGCCAAGGCCAAGGATGCCGGCATCATCATCATCGATGATGTGACGCTGTCCGAGCCGAAGACCAAGGTGCTGCTGGGCCATTTCGGCAAGCTCGACCTGTCGAGCGCGCTGATCATCGGCGGCGCCGAGATCGATACCAATTTCGGCCTGGCCGCTCGCTCGATCCCGAATGTCGACGTGCTGCCGGTCCAGGGCATCAACGTTTACGACATCCTGCGTCGCGACAAGCTTGTCCTGACGCGCGCGGCCGTCGATGCGCTGGAGGCGCGCTTCAAATGAGCCAGTCCGCCAAGAACCTCGACCCGCGCCACTACGATGTGATCGTGGCGCCGGTCATCACCGAGAAGGCGACGATGCTCTCGGAGCATAACAAGGTTGTCTTCAAAGTTGCTAAGACCGCAACGAAGCCGCAGATCAAGGCGGCGATCGAGAAGCTCTTCGACGTCAAGGTGAAGAGCGTCAACACGATCGTCACCGAGGGCAAGGTCAAGATGTTCCGTGGCCGTCCCGGCCAGCGTTCGGACGTCAAGAAGGCGGTCGTGACCCTCGAAGAGGGCCACTCCATCGACGTGACCACGGGCCTGTGAGGGAAGCATCATGGCTTTGAAACATTTCAAGCCGATCACGCCGAGCCTTCGCCAGCTCGTGATCGTCGACCGCAGCGAGCTCTACAAGGGCAAGCCGGTCAAGGTGCTGACCGAGGGCAAAAGCTCCTCGGGCGGCCGCAACAACATGGGTCGCATCACCGTCCGCTTCCGCGGCGGTGGTCACAAGCGCACGCTGCGTCTCGTCGACTTCAAGCGTCGCGGCAAGGCCGGCATTCCGGCGACCGTCGAGCGGCTCGAGTACGATCCGAACCGCACGGCCTTCATCGCCCTGATCAAGTATCAGGACGGCGAGCAGGCCTACATCCTGGCGCCGCAGCGCCTGGCTGTCGGCGACACGGTGATCGCCGGTGACACGGTCGACGTGAAGCCCGGCAACGCGGCCCCGATGGGCGCGCTGCCGATCGGCACGATCGTGCACAATGTCGAGCTGAAGATCGGCAAGGGCGGCGCCCTGGCCCGTTCGGCCGGCAACTATGCCCAGATCGTCGGTCGCGACCAGGGCTACGTCATTGTCCGCCTGAACTCGGGCGAGCAGCGCCTGATCTCGGGCCAGTGCTACGCCACGGTCGGCGCCGTCTCGAACCCGGATCATATGAACCGGAACGACGGCAAGGCTGGTCGCTCGCGCTGGCTCGGCCGCCGTCCGCATAACCGCGGCGTCTCGATGAACCCGGTCGACCATCCGCACGGCGGTGGTGAAGGCCGGACCTCTGGCGGCCGTCATCCGGTCACGCCCTGGGGTCTGCCGACCAAGGGTAAGAAGACCCGCTCGAACAAGCGGACCGATACGTTCATCGTGTCGAGCCGTCACGCCCGCAAGAAGAAGAACTGAGGTCCGTCATGGCGCGTTCGCTTTGGAAAGGTCCGTTCGTCGACGGATACCTCCTGAAGAAGGCCGAGGTCGCCAGGACCTCTGCCCGTAATGAAGTTATCAAGATCTGGAGCCGTCGCTCCACGATCCTGCCGCAGTTCGTCGGTCTGACGTTCGGCGTCTACAACGGCCATAAGCATGTGCCGGTGTCCGTGTCCGAGGAGATGGTGGGCCACAAGTTCGGCGAGTTCTCGCCGACGCGCACCTTCCACGGCCATGCCGCCGACAAGAAGGCGAAGAGGAAGTAAGCCATGGGTAAAGCATCCGCCCCCCGTGCGCTGCCCGAGAACGAAGCCACTGCGATTGCTCGCAACCTTCGCGTCTCGCCGCAGAAGCTGAACCTCGTCGCTCAGCTGATCCGTGGCAAGAAGGTCGCGACCGCGCTCGCCGATCTCGAGTTCTCGCGCAAGCGGATCTCGCTCGATGTGCGCAAGTGCCTCCAGAGCGCGATCGCCAACGCCGAGAACAACCATGATCTCGACGTCGATGATCTCGTCGTGGCACAGGCCTTCGTCGGCAAGGCTCTCGTCATGAAGCGTTTCCACGCTCGTGCCCGTGGCCGTGGCGCCCGCATCCTGAAGCCCTTCGCGAACATCACGATCGTGGTGCGCGAAGTCGCTGCGGCCAAGGCCTGAGGAGAGAACGATGGGTCAGAAAATCAATCCGATCGGCCTTCGCCTCGGCATCAACCGCACCTGGGACTCGCGTTGGTTCGCCAACAAGGGCGAGTACGGCAAGCTGCTGCATGAAGACATGGCCATCCGCGCCGCGCTCATGAAGCTGCTGAAGCAGGCCGCGGTCTCGAAGATCATCATCGAGCGCCCGCACCGCAAGTGCCGCGTCACCATCCACTCGGCCCGTCCGGGCGTGGTGATCGGCAAGAAGGGTGCGGACATCGAGAAGCTCCGCAAGGAAGTCTCGAAGCTCACCAAGGCCGACGTGACGATCAACATCGTCGAGGTGCGCAAGCCCGAGATCGACGCGACGCTCGTCGCCGACTCGATCGCTCAGCAGCTCGAGCGCCGCGTCGCCTTCCGTCGCGCCATGAAGCGCGCCGTGCAGTCGGCGATGCGTCTGGGCGCCGAGGGCATCCGCATCAACTGCTCGGGCCGTCTCGGCGGCGCCGAGATCGCCCGCCTCGAATGGTATCGTGAGGGCCGCGTGCCGCTGCATACGCTGCGCGCCGACGTCGATTACGGCGTCGCCACCGCTTTCACGACCTACGGGACGTGCGGCATCAAGGTCTGGATCTTCAAGGGCGAGATCCTGGAACACGACCCGATGGCCCAGGACAAGCGCCTCTCCGACGAGGGCGGCCGCTCCGGCGGTCGTGATCGCGACCATCGCGATCGTCGCGAGCAGGCTGCGTAAGGCTGATCGAGAAGAGCCATGCTGCAACCAAAACGCACCAAGTTCCGCAAGCAGTTCAAGGGACGCATCTCCGGCGTCGCCAAGGGCGGCACGGATCTCAACTTCGGCCAGTTCGGTCTGAAGGCCCAGGAGCCCGAGCGCGTCACCGCGCGGCAGATCGAGGCGGCCCGCCGCGCGATCACCCGCGCCATGAAGCGCGTCGGCCGTGTCTGGATCCGCATCTTCCCGGACGTGCCGGTTTCCAAGAAGCCGACCGAAGTCCGCATGGGTAAGGGCAAGGGTTCGCCCGAGTTCTGGGCGGCCAAGGTCAAGCCGGGCCGGATCATGTTCGAGCTCGACGGCGTGTCCGAGGAGATCGCCCGCGAGGCGCTCCGTCTTGGGGCCGCCAAGCTGCCGATCAAGACGCGCTTCATCCAGCGCATTGCCGAGTGAGGGAGGGCAAGATGAAAATCGCACAGCGTCAGTCCGACCTGAAGGCCATGAGCACGGACCAGCTTCAGGACGAACTCCTGAAGCTCAAGAAGGAGCAGTTCAACCTGCGCTTCCAGAAGGCCACCGGGCAGCTCGAGAACACCGCGCGCGTCACCGAAGTGCGCAAGGACATCGCCCGCATCAAGACGCTGCAGCGGTCGAAGACCGTCGCGGCGAGCGCGTGAGGAGAGAATAATGCCTAAGCGCGTACTGCAGGGCGTCGTCGTCAGCGACAAGCAGAACAAAACTGTTGTGGTCAAGGTCGAGCGGCGTTATACGCACCCGCTGCTCAAGAAGACGGTGCGCCGCACGAAGAACTACCACGCCCATGACGAGGCGGGTTCGTTCAAGGTCGGCGACACGGTTTGGATCGAGGAGTCCAAGCCGATTTCCAAGCTGAAAAGCTGGATTGTGCTCGAGAACGCCCCCAAGGCGTGATTCGAGACGGCTTCGCCCGGCCCCGAATCAGGGGCAGGGCGGGGCAGGAAAGAAGCCGGACATGTTTCTCCGCAAAGGTGGAAACCACTTTTGCGGATCGTGTTTTGTTTGAGGCCAGGGGGCGATCGACCCCCGTCAGTCGTAGTCCCCGTCGGCACTGATGCTGGCCGGGAAACCGCGCTGATACACAGATTGGAAGGATCAAGGCCATGATCCAGGTGCAGACGAATCTCGACGTCGCCGACAATTCCGGCGCCCGTCGCGTGATGTGCATCAAGGTTCTCGGCGGATCGAAGCGGCGCTATGCCCGCATTGGCGACATCATCGTCGTTTCGATCAAGGAAGCCATTCCGCGCGGTCGCGTGAAGAAGGGCGACGTCATGAAGGCGGTCGTCGTTCGCACCGCCAAGGACGTCAAGCGCCAGGACGGTTCGGTGATCCGCTTCGACCGCAATGCGGCCGTGCTGATCAACAACCAGAAGGAGCCGGTCGGCACGCGTATCTTCGGACCGGTTCCGCGCGAGCTGCGCGCCAAGAACCACATGAAGATCATCTCGCTGGCGCCGGAGGTGCTGTGATGGCTGCTAAGATCAAGAAGGGCGACAAGGTCGTCGTGCTTGCCGGCCGCGACAAGGGCAAGGCTGGTGAAGTGCTCCAGGTCATGCCGAAGGACGGCCGCGCCGTCGTTCGTGGCGTCAACCTGGTGAAGCGTCACACCAAGCAGTCCCCGCAGTCCGAGGGCGGCATCATCAGCAAGGAAGCGACGATCGACCTGTCGAACATCGCCGTCGCCGATCCCAAGGACGGCAAGGCTACACGCGTCGGTTTCAAGGTGCTCGATGACGGCCGCAAGGTTCGTTTCGCCAAGCGTTCGGGGGATCTGATCGATGGCTGAGGCTCAGCAGGCGGCTCTCTCGCCGCGCATGAAGAAGCATTACGAGGACGTCGTTCGTCCCGCGATGATCGCCGAATTCGGCTACAAGAACGTCATGGAAGTGCCGACGATCGAGAAGATCGTCATCAACATGGGCGTTGGCGAAGCGACTGCCGACCGCAAGAAGGTCGACAACGCTGCCGGCGACCTCGCTATGATCGCTGGCCAGAAGCCGGTCATCACCAAGTCCCGCCTCGCCATCGCCGGCTTCAAGCTGCGCGAGAACATGGCGGTTGGCTGCAAGGTCACGCTGCGCAAGACCAAGATGTTCGAGTTCGTCGACCGGCTCGTCACCATCGCCTTGCCGCGCGTGCGCGACTTCCGGGGCCTCAACCCCAAGTCGTTCGACGGGCGCGGCAATTTCGCGCTCGGGATCAAGGAGCACATCGTGTTCCCCGAGATCAACTACGACAAGGTCGACCAGGTCTGGGGCATGGACGTGATCGTCTGCACGACTGCGAAGTCGGACGACGAAGCGCGCGCTCTGCTCAAGCACTTCAACTTCCCGTTCCGGCAGTGAACCTAAGCGTTCATACGCGGAAACCAGGAGAGATCGATGGCTAAGAAAAGTTCCGTCGAGAACAACGAGCGTCGCAGGAAGCTGGTGAAGAAATTCGCCGGCCGCCGGGCTCGCCTTCTCGCGATCGCCAATGACGACAACCAGCCCATGGACGAGCGTTTCCTCGCCCGCCTGAAGCTGGCCGAACTGCCGCGCAACTCGGCCAAGATCCGCATTCGCAACCGCTGCGAAGTGACGGGTCGTCCGCGCGCGTTCTATCGCAAGCTCAAGATGTCGCGTGTCGCGCTGCGTGAGCTCGGCAATAAGGGGCTGGTTCCCGGCCTCGTTAAGTCGAGCTGGTAAGGAGGACTGGAACAATGGCAATCATTGATCCGCTCGGCGATATGCTGACCCGCATCCGCAATGCGCAGATGCGTCGCAAATCCCGCGTTTCCACCCCTGGCTCGAAGCTGCGCGCCCGCGTGCTCGACGTGCTGCAGTCCGAAGGCTACATCCGCGGCTACAGCCAGACCGAGTTCGGCAACGGCCGGACGGAGTTCGACATCGAGCTGAAGTATCACGAGGGCCAGCCGGTCATCCGGTCGATCTCGCGTGTTTCGAAGCCCGGCCGCCGCGTTTACTCGTCGGTCGAGACAATGCCGCGCGTGGCCGATGGCCTTGGCGTGACGATCGTCTCGACGCCGCGTGGCGTGATGGCCGATCATGTGGCCCGCGAGCAGAACGTGGGCGGCGAAGTGCTCTGCAAGGTCTTCTGACCTTACAGGCGCCCCGCTCACTTTCAGGAGAGATCCAAATGTCTCGTATCGGTAAGAAGCCGGTTTCGGTTCCCGCAGGCGTCACCGCCTCGGTCACTGGCCAGCTGGTCAAGATCAAGGGCTCGAAGGGCGAGCTCTCCTTCACGGTTCCCGAGGACGTCTCGGTCGCCATGGAGGACGGCGCGATCGCGGTTCAGCCGCGTTCGCAGTCGAAGCGCGCCCGCGCGCTCTGGGGCACCTCGCGTGCCCGCATCAACAACCTCGTCGTCGGCACCACCGCCGGGTTCGAGAAGCGCCTTGAGATCAACGGCGTCGGCTACAAGGCCGCCGTCAACGGCAAGGTGCTGAAGCTGTCGCTCGGCTACAGCCACGACATCGACTACGATATCCCGGAAGGTGTCGCGATCACGACGCCGAAGCCGACGGAAATCGTCGTCGTCGGTATCGACAAGCAGGTCGTCGGCCAGACCGCCGCGGAAATCCGCGACTATCGCGGCCCCGAGCCCTACAAGGGCAAGGGCGTCAAGTACGCCGGCGAATTCATCTTCCGCAAGGAAGGCAAGAAGAAGTAAGGACGCCAGCCATGAGCAAGCAGAACGATGTGACTGCGCGCCGCAAGGCCCGCGTCCGCCGCGCGATCAAGGCGGTTGCCAATGGTCGCCCGCGCCTGTCGGTGCACCGCACCGGCAAGCAGATCTACGCCCAGGTCATCGACGACGTGAAGGGGGTCACCCTGGCCTCGGCCTCGTCGCTCGACAAGGACGTGCGCGAGCAGATCAAGTCCGGCGCCAATGTCGAGGCGGCCGGCCAGATCGGCAAGATCGTCGCCGAGCGCGCGGTCAAGGCCGGCGTGACGGAAGTGGTCTTCGATCGCGGCCCGTACATGTACCATGGCCGCGTCAAGGCGCTGGCCGATGCGGCCCGCGAGGGCGGCCTCAGCTTCTGAGGTTATCGGGTTTCGCCCGGCTGGCGTTCGCACGCTAGCCGGGCGGCATCTGTTTTTAGGCTTCTCCGGGCAATGATGCACGGGGTTAGGCTCGAGCGAGCGGCGGGGCTTCGATCCTCGTCCGCGCAAGTAAGAGGACAGACATGGCTAGAGAGCCGCGTGAGCGTAGGGACCGGGAAACGGAAGTTTCCGAGTTCGTGGACAAGCTCGTCCACATCAATCGTGTTGCCAAGGTGGTGAAGGGTGGACGTCGCTTCGGCTTCGCCGCGCTCGTCGTCGTCGGCGACCAGAAGGGCCGCGTCGGCTTCGGCCACGGCAAGGCCCGTGAAGTTCCCGAGGCGATCCGCAAGGCGACGGAAGCCGCCAAGCGCGGCCTCGTCCGTATTCCGCTGCGCGAGGGCCGTACCCTCCATCACGACGTGCAGGGCCGCCATGGCGCCGGCAAGGTCGTGCTGCGTGCGGCTCCGGCTGGTACCGGCATCATCGCCGGCGGCCCGATGCGCGCCGTCTTCGAGGCGGTCGGCATGCAGGACGTCGTGTCTAAGTCGCTCGGCTCCTCCAACCCGTACAACCTCGTGCGCGCCACGTTCGACGCGCTGAAGAACGAGGACAGCCCGCGTTCGGTCGCGGCTCGTCGCTCGCTCAAGGTTTCGGCCCTGCAGACCCGTCGCCGCGATGCCGGCACGGATGCGGCCGCGGAAGCGTGAGGGGGACAACATGGCAAAGGCTGAAAAGACCTTCACCATCGAGCAGATCGGTTCGCCGATCCGCCGCGAGGCCACCCAGCGCCAGACCCTGATCGGTCTCGGCCTGAACAAGATCCGCCGCCGCTCGACCCTCCAGGACACCCCCGCGGTGCGTGGCATGGTCGAGAAGGTGAAGCACCTCGTCCGCGTTGTCGACGCGAAGTGAGGAGGGCGACACATGAAACTCAATGAGATCCGTGACAACGAAGGCGCTCTGAAGCAGCGCATCCGCGTCGGCCGTGGCATTGGCTCCGGCAAGGGCAAGACCGGTGGTCGCGGCGTGAAGGGTCAGACCTCGCGCGCCGGCGTCGCCATCAAGGGCTTCGAGGGCGGCCAGATGCCGCTGTATCGCCGCCTGCCGAAGCGCGGCTTCAACAACCTCTTCGCGAAGGACCTGAACGAGGTGAACCTCGGCCGGATCCAGCAGGCGGTGGAAGCCGGCAAGCTCGACGCCAAGGGCGCTGTCACCATCGAGGCGCTCGTCGCCGCCGGTGTCATCACCCGCCAGGCCAAGGACGGCGTCAAGATTCTCGGCGTCGGCGAACTCAAGACCAAGCTCGCTTTCGAGGTCTACGGTGCGTCCAAGTCGGCCGTCGCTGCGATCGAGAAGGCTGGCGGTTCGGTCAAGATTCTGGCTGCCGCTTCACAGGCGTGATCCGAACGCCTACATGACGTTTGCGAACGGCGGCCGGGCCCAGCGCCTTGGCCGCCGTTTGACTGTTTGACGCAAGGCACGAATCCGCAGACAGCACGCACGCGTGCGTTGGAGATGTGCTTCAACGACCAGTTTGAGACCCAGGGACCGGACGCATGGCATCGGCGGCTGAACAGCTTGCGGCGAACCTCAATTTCGGGGCCTTCGCTAAGGCGGATGAACTCAAGAAGCGTATCTGGTTCACGCTGGGCGCGCTCGTCATCTATCGGCTGGGCACCTATATCCCGCTGCCGGGCATGAATCCGGATGCGGTGGCAGATCTCTTCCGCCAGACCCAGTCCGGCATGCTCGGCATGTTCAACATGTTCTCGGGCGGCGCTGTCGGGCGCCTCGCGATCTTCGCGCTGGCGATCATGCCGTACATCTCGGCCTCGATCATCGTGCAGCTGCTGTCCAGCGTCATCCCGAGCTTCGAGGCGCTGAAGAAGGAAGGCGAGCAGGGCCGCAAGACCCTGAACCAGTACACCCGCTACCTGACCCTCGTGCTGGCCGTGTTCCAGGCCTATGCGATCGGCGTGGGTCTCCAAGGTTCGGGTAACCTCGTGCTGGAACCCGGGCCGTTCTTCCTGCTCTCGACCACGATCACGCTAGTGGGCGGCACGATGTTCCTGCTCTGGCTGGGTGAGCAGATCACCAGCCGCGGCATCGGCAACGGCACGTCGATGATCATCTTCTCGGGCATCATCGCCGAATTCCCCTCGCAACTCGCCCAGACCTTCGAACTCGGCCGCCAGGGCGCGATCTCGACGGGCCTGCTGCTGGGCGTGCTCGTCATGGCGATCTGCGTCATCGCCTTCTGCGTGTTCATGGAGCGCGCCCAGCGCCGCCTGCTGATCAACTATCCCAAGCGCCAGGTCGGCAACCGCATGTATGAGGGCCAGACCTCGTTCCTGCCGCTGAAGCTCAATACCGCCGGCGTCATCCCGCCGATCTTCGCCTCGTCGCTACTGCTGCTGCCGACCACCGTCGCCAGTTTCTCGCAGGCTTCGGGCGGCACCGGCTTCCTGTCGGTGATGGCGACCTATCTCGCGCATGGCCGGCCGCTGTTCATGGTGCTCTATGCGGCGCTGATCATCTTCTTCTGCTTCTTCTACACCGCGATCGTGTTCAATCCGGTCGAGACGGCGGACAACCTCAAGAAGCATGGCGGCTTCATGCCGGGTATCCGACCCGGCGAGCGGACCGCCGAGCATATCGATCGCATCCTGACGCGCATCACCGTTCTCGGCGCAGGATATTTGACGATCGTCTGCCTTATCCCCGAGTTCATGATCACCTATGCTCAGATCCCGATCATCCTGCTGGGCGGCACTTCGCTCCTCATCGTGGTGACGACGACGATGGACACCGTGGCGCAAGTTCACGGGCACCTGCTGGCCCATCAGTACGAAGGGCTGGTCAAGAAGGCCAAGTTGCGAGGAGCGAGGCGCTAAATGCGGTTGATTTTCCTGGGGCCGCCGGGGGCGGGTAAGGGCACTCAGGCGGCGCGCATCGTCGCGAAGCACGGCATTCCGCAACTCTCCACCGGCGACATGCTGCGCGCAGCCGTCGCCGCTGGTACGCCGGTCGGCCAGAAGGCCAAGGCCGTGATGGACGCCGGCGGTCTGGTCTCGGACGAGATCGTCATCGGCATCGTCGCCGACCGTATCGAAGAGGCGGATGCCAAGAAGGGCTTCATCCTCGACGGCTTCCCGCGGACGCTGGCTCAGGCCGAGGCACTCGACCGGATGCTGGACGGCAAGGGGTTGAAGCTCGATGCCGTGCTCGAGCTCAAGGTCGACCAGACCAAGCTCGTCGACCGCATCGTCCGCCGCGCTGAGGAGGCGAGGGCGGCCGGGCAACCGGTGCGCAAGGACGATGATCCGGAGGTCTTCAAGACCCGGCTCGAGGCCTATAACCGCGATACGGCGGTGGTCGCTCCTTACTACGAGAAGCGCGGTCAGCTGACGGCGATCGACGGCATGCAGCCGATCGACAGCGTCTCGCAGGCGATCAACGAGGCGCTTTCGGTGGCGGCGCAGGGCTAATCGGCTCTTCGGCGAAACCAATTCGAACCCGGGCGGACCTGGTGGTCCGGCCGGGTTTTTCGTTTCTACGGTGCGCTTTTGCGCTGATGCCTTTGCCTTTTCTCGGCCTGCCTGTGCGTTGACAGGCCTGAGGCCGGCAGATGTCCTGTGGGCCAATCCGCGCGAAGCGGAGGCAAGCATCCGTAGACCGGGAGGCGAAGCGGCTTTCCGCGGTCCGGAGGCAGGACAGGGAGCAGGCGCATGACGAGGTTTGGTGCATTGCTGGTCGCGAGCACGCTGGCACTGATGCCAGCAGCTGCGCGGGCGCAGGATGTGGTGAAGATCGGCATCCTCAACGACCAATCGGGCAATTATGCCGAATTCGGCGGGTTGGGCTCGGTCGAGGCGGCGAAGATGGCGATCGAGGATTTCGGCGGTTCGGTGCTGGGCAAGCCGATCGAGATCGTTTCGGCCGACCACCAGAACAAGCCGGACATCGCCGTCGGGTTGGCCCGGCGCTGGTACGATGTCGATGGCGTCACCGCGATCGCGGACCTCACCAACTCCGCTGTTGCGCTGGGCGTGGCGGGCATCGCCAAGGAAAAGCAGAAGATCGCGCTCTATAATGGCCCGGCGACGACGCGCCTGTTCAACGAGGATTGCTCGGCGACCGGTTTCATGTGGACCTTCGACACGGCGACCTCGGCCAAGGGCACGGCGGTTTCGGTGCTGCGCGAGGGCGGCGACAGCTGGTACATCATCGCCGCCGACTACGCTTTCGGCCATCAGCTCACGGCGGATATCGAGTCGACGGTCAAGGCCAATGGCGGCAAGACGCTGGGCACGGTGCGTGCGCCGCTGGGCACGCCGGACTTCTCGTCCTTCCTGCTGCAGGCGCAGGCTTCGAAGGCTAAGATCGTCGCTTTCGCCAATGCCGGCACGGACACGATCAACTCGATCAAGCAGGCCGGCGAATTCGGCCTGGTCGATGGCGGCCAGAAGCTCGCGGCGATGGTCGTGGTGCTCAGCGACGTCCACGGGCTCGGCCTCGACAAGGCGAAGGGTCTGATTACCACCACCGCCTATTACCACGACGCCGACAAGCCGAGCCGCGATTTCGCCGACCGCTACATGGCGAAGACCGGGAAGATGCCCGGCATGATCCAGGCCAGCGTCTATTCCTCGGTGCTGCACTACCTCAAGGCGGTGAAGGCGGCGGGTACGGCTGCGGGCCCCGCGGTCGCGGCCAAGATGAAGGAGCTGCCGGTCGACGACTTCTACGCGCCGGGCGCGAAGATCCGCGAGGACGGCCGGCTGATGAACGACATGCTACTGGTCGAGGTGAAGAAGCCCGCCGATTCGAAGGCGCCGTGGGATTACTTCAAAGTCGTCCGCAAGATCCCGGCGGCCGAGATCATCGCGCCGCTTTCGGAGAGCAAGTGCAGCCTGGTGAAGAAATAGGGGCGCATCCAAGGAGCGTCATTCCGGGCCCAGCGGAGCGGAGATCCGGAATCCATCGTAGAACCCAACGGCCTTCGATGGATTCCGAACCGGTGCGGCTTCGCCGCTTGTCCGGAATGACGGGGCCCCTATATTACGGGGCTGCGGCTATCGCCTTGACCTCGCAGTGCTTCGGCCGCTTTCGACGACCTTGGCATGGTTCTTGGTTGCGGCGGGGTTGACTCGTTGCGGTCAACCGGTTAACGATCCGCCATCCGGTTTCATGGGAGCGATGCCGTTGCCTTCGCGAGAAGGGACGACGTCGCGTTACCGCGTGGAGCCGTTCAACGTCCTGCAAGAGCCGGCCTCCACCGGACGCAGGATTTTTCCCACCGCCGGGGTGCCATCGGGTGCATCGGCCGACATGGAGATGAGACCATGGCTCGTATCGCGGGCGTTAACATTCCTACCGGCAAGCGCGTCGTCATCGGCTTGCAGTACATCCACGGCATTGGCGCGGCCAAGGCCAAGGAAATCGTCGAGAAGGTCGGCATCGCGCCGGAGCGCCGCGTCAACCAGCTGACCGACGCCGAAGTCCTCCAGATCCGTGAGACGATCGACCGCGACTACCTCGTCGAGGGCGATCTGCGCCGCGAAGTCTCGATGAACATCAAGCGCCTGATGGACCTCGGCTGCTATCGCGGCCTGCGCCATCGCCGCTCGCTGCCGGTCCGCGGCCAGCGCACGCACACCAACGCCCGCACCCGCAAGGGCAAGGCGAAGCCGATCGCCGGCAAGAAGAAGTGATTTCGGCGGGCCGCTAAGTCGGTCCGCTGTCTATACGCCGGCCGGCCCGCTCACGGGTCGCCGGCATCCCCAGCGCCTGGCATGACGGGCGCGCCTGAAGGATGGAAGAAGAGTTATGGCCAAGGAAGCCCAGCGCGTCCGTCGTCGCGAACGCAAGAACATCGTCTCCGGCGTCGCGCATGTGAACGCCTCGTTCAACAACACCATGATCACCATCACCGACGCGCAGGGCAACACGATCTCGTGGTCGTCGGCCGGCACGATGGGCTTCAAGGGCTCGCGCAAGTCGACCCCCTACGCCGCCCAGGTCGCCGCCGAGGACGCCGCCCGCAAGGCTGCCGAGCACGGCATGCGCACCCTCGAGGTCGAGGTGACCGGTCCGGGTTCGGGCCGCGAGTCGGCTCTTCGCGCTCTCCAGGCCGCGGGCTTCACCGTGACCTCGATCCGCGACGTGACGCCGATCCCGCACAATGGCTGCCGTCCGCGCAAGCGCCGTCGCGTCTGACGCCTGACTTGTAGCCTTGAAGGCGCCCGCAGGGGCGGGCGCCTGTCCGGGGCGGCGGTGGCCGCCAGATGAATTCAGCACCAGGAGTGCGGTCGTGATCAGCAAGAACTGGCAGGATCTTTCCAAGCCGAACAAGCTCGAAGTGAAGGTCGGAGACGACCCGAAGCGTCAGGCGACCGTAGTTGCGCGTCCGCTCGAGCGCGGCTTCGGCATGACGCTCGGCAATGCGCTCCGTCGCGTGCTGCTGTCGTCGCTCCAGGGCGCGGCCGTGACCGCCGTCCAGATCGACGGCGTTCTCCACGAGTTCTCCTCGATCCCGGGCGTCCGTGAGGACGTCACCGACATCGTCCTCAACATCAAGGCCATCGCGGTCAAGATGCAGGGCGAGGGCCCGAAGCGCATGACGCTCCGCAAGTCCGGCCCGGGCACTGTCACCGCCGGCGACATCAACACCATCGGCGACGTGGCGATCCTGAACCCCGACCTCGTGCTCTGCACGCTGGACGACGGGGCCGAGATCCGCATGGAGTTCACGGTCAACACCGGCAAGGGCTATGTTCCGGCCGAGCAGAACCGTCCCGAGGACGCGCCGATCGGCCTGATCCCGGTCGACAGCCTGTACTCGCCGGTCAAGAAGGTCTCCTATCGCGTCGAGAACACACGCGAGGGCCAGAACCTCGACAAGGACTCGCTGACGCTGGCGATCGAGACCAACGGCTCGGTCACCCCCGAGGACGCGCTGGCGCTCGCCGCCCGCATCCTGCAGGACCAGCTCGCGGTGTTCATCACCTTCGAGGAGCCGCGCAAGGAAGAGGCCGTCTCGACCGCGCCGCAGCTGCCCTTCAACCCGGCGCTGCTCAAGAAGGTCGATGAGCTCGAGCTTTCGGTCCGCTCGGCCAACTGCCTCAAGAACGACAACATCGTCTATATCGGCGACCTCATCCAGAAGTCCGAGGGCGAGATGCTGCGCACCCCGAACTTCGGCCGCAAGTCGCTGAACGAGATCAAGGAAGTGCTCGCCACCATGGGCCTGCACCTGGGCATGGATGTCCAGGGCTGGCCGCCGGAGAACATCGAAGAGCTCGCGAAGCGCTTCGAAGAGCACTACTGAGCTTCAACCGGCTCGGGAGGCATCCCGCGCCAACCCCGCCCGGTTCATCCCGAGCCGGAGCATAAGGAACGGCCGTACCGTGGCACGGCGGCCGTAAGCAACGAAGGAGCCAAACAATGCGTCACGGATTCCGCGGTCGTCGTTTCAACCGCTCGGCCGAGCATCGCCAGGCGATGTTCGCCAACATGGCCCAGGCCCTGATCAAGCACGAGCAGATCACCACCACCTTGCCGAAGGCCAAGGACCTGCGTCCGGTCGTCGAGAAGCTGATCACCCTCGGCAAGCGCGGCGACCTGCACGCCCGTCGTCAGGCGATTGCGCAGATCAAGGATGTCGAGCTCGTCGGCAAGCTCTTCGCGGTCCTCGGCCCGCGCTACAAGGAGCGCAACGGCGGCTATCTCCGCATCATGAAGGCGGGCTTCCGCTTCGGCGACAACGCCCCGATGGCGATCATCGAGTTCGTCGATCGCGACGTCGACGCCAAGGGCAAGGATTCCGGCCCGATCTTCACGGCGGAAGACGAAGCCGCCTGATCGGCTTCATCTGACTGAACTGGAAAAGGCGGTCCTTCGGGGCCGCTTTTTTCTTTGGCTCGATGGCGTCTGGGGCTGCTTCAGACCGGCCGCCCAGCAAGCTCGCCTGCGAGGTCGATGAGGGTCTCTAGTGGCTGGGCGTGAAGGTCGCTTTCCGATGTGACGCCGTAGAGACCGAAGATGAAGCTGGTCGTCTCATCACGCTCGGCGATGCCCATGGCCCAGCCGGGGAAAGAGCGGGCGGCGATCGGCTCTTCCGAAAGCAGCCGAAGTTCCGCGTGGCGCGGGTCCATCACGATCCGACCATAGGTTTCCGCCACGTTGCCCGGCGGCCCTTCCAGCACCTGCGCGAAGGCCTTATCCGTCGCCAGCAGGAAGCCGGTTATGCCGTTCTGGTCGTTGAAGCGGCGGGCGCTTGCCAGGATACTGTCGAGCTCCGCGCTGCGATTGGCGTCGACGAGCCGGCTCTCGCTGGCGTACACAAGCCGAATCAGGCTCATCCTGCTCTTCCTATCCGGCCAGAAAAGGCCATATCGGGGTGGGAGATGCGGCTGCGGGAACCGCAGCGCGTCGCATCGATATAGCGGGTGTCCGCCTGAACGGAAAACTCCGGACCGGCGCCTTTTGTTTCTGAACGAGGATGAGCATGATCCACCGTCCCGCACCATATCGGAAGAACCTGGTCGCAGCCGCCCTTGCCGGCGCGCTGATGGCCGGCGTGGCGCCGTGGCCGGCATTCGGCCAGGCGCGACAGGTGCCCGAGGCGCGCGAGCAGGTGACACTTTCCTTCGCGCCGCTGGTCAAGCAGACGCAGGGCGCGGTCGTGAACGTCTATGGCGCGCGCGTGGAGAAGCGCCCACAGAACCCGTTCATGGACGATCCGTTCTTCCGCCGCTTCTTCGGCGATGGCGGTTTCGGCGTGCCGCGCGAGCGGGTGCAGCGCTCGCTCGGCTCCGGCGTGATCGTCGATGCCGGTGCCGGGCTCGTGGTGACCAACAACCACGTCATAGAGAACATGAGCGAGGTGAAGGTGGCCTTCGCCGACAAGCGCGAAGTCGAGGCCACGATCCTGCTGCGCGATCCGCGCACCGATCTCGCCGTGCTCAAGCTTGCCGATGCCAAGAACCTGACCGCGATCGAGCTCGCCGATACCGACGAACTCCAGGTCGGCGATATCGTGCTTGCCATGGGCAACCCCTTCGGCGTCGGCCAGACGGTGACGCAAGGCATCGTCTCGGCGCTGGCGCGCACGCAGATCGGCGTCGGCGACGCGCAGTCCTTCATCCAGACCGATGCGGCGATCAATCCCGGCAATTCCGGCGGCGCGCTGATCGATATGAAGGGCCGGGTCGTCGGCATCAATACCGCGATCTATTCCCGCTCGGGCGGCAGCGTCGGCATCGGCTTCGCCATTCCCTCGGCGATGGTGCGCCTCGTCGTTGACAGCGCCAAGGCCGGTGCCAAGACGGTCAAGCGCCCCTGGTTCGGAGCGCGGCTGCAGAGCCTGACGGCGGAGGTCGCCGATGGGCTCGGTCTCGACCGGCCGGCGGGCTCGGTCGTTGCCAGCGTTGTCGAAAAGGGGCCGGCCGACCAGTCCGGCCTGAAGCGTTCGGACGTCATCCTCTCGGTCGACGGCTTTGCGGTCGACGACCCCGAATCCTTCGGCTACCGCTTCGCCACCCGGCCGATCGGCGGCACGACGATGCTGACCGTTCTGCGCGGCGGCAAGCGCATCTCGATCCCGGTCAAGCTCATCGCCGCGCCCGAGACCCGGCCGCGCGACATGGTGAAGCTGAGCAGCCGTTCGCCGCTCGCCGGCCTGACGGTCGGAAACCTCTCGCCGGCCTTGGCCGAGGAACTCTCGATCGATACCGGCAACGAGGGTGTCGTCGTCAGCGAGATCGAGGAAGGCAGCACCGCTGCCAATGTCGGCTTCCAGAAGGGCGATCTGATCCTGGCGCTCAACGGCGAGCGCATGACCAATTCGCGCGAGGTCGAGGCCGCGCTCAAGGAGCGCAAGCGGGCCTGGGAGGTGACCATCTCCCGCGGCGGCCAGACGATCACCTCGGTCTTCCCGGGGTGAGCGACCTGTTCGCAGCCTCGGGGCTGGACAAATCCGGCCCGCGCCCGCTCGCCGACCGTTTGCGGCCGACGACGCTGGCGGAGGTCGCCGGCCAGGAGCATCTGACCGGGCCGGACGGCGCGTTGACCCGGCTCGTCGCCTCCGGCACGATCGGCAGCCTGATCTTCTGGGGACCGCCCGGCACGGGCAAGACGACGGTGGCGCGGCTGCTGGCGGGGCTGGTCGATCTCGGCTTCGAGCAGATCAGCGCGATCTTCTCCGGCGTCGCCGATCTCAGGAAGGTCTTCGAGGCTGCGCGCGGGCGCCGGCTCGGCGGGCGGGGCACGCTGCTCTTCGTCGACGAGATCCACCGCTTCAACCGCGCCCAGCTCGACGCCTTCCTGCCGGTCATGGAAGACGGCACGATCACGCTGATCGGGGCGACCACCGAGAACCCGTCCTTCGCGCTGAATGCCGCGCTGCTGTCGCGGGCGCGGGTGCTGACCTTCAAGTCGCTGGACGAGGGGTCGCTGCTCTTCCTGCTCGGACGGGCCGAGGTCCTGGAGGGGCGGGAGCTTCCCCTGACGCCTGAGGCGCGGCTCGCGCTGGCGCGCTTCGCCGATGGTGACGGGCGCGCCGTGCTGACGCTGGCCGAGGAGATCTGGCGGGCGGCGAAGCCAGGCGAAATGCTCGACGAGCACGGCCTGTCGGAGGTGATCCAGCGCCGGGCGCCAATCTACGACAAGGCGCAGGACGGCCACTACAACCTGATCTCGGCCCTGCACAAGACGATCCGCGGCTCCGATCCGGATGCGGCGCTCTACTATTTCGCGCGGATGCTCGATGCCGGCGAGGACCCGCGCTTCCTGGCGCGCAGGCTCGTCCGCATGGCGGTGGAGGATATCGGGCTCGCCGATCCGCAGGCGCTGCTGCATGCGCGCGCCGCAGCGCAGACTTATGAGCAGCTCGGCACCCCCGAGGGCGAGCTCGCGCTGGCCAATTGCGTGATCTATCTGGCGACGGCGCCCAAATCGAACGCCGCCTATACCGCCTACAAGGCGGCGGTGCGGGTGGCGAAGGAGCGCGGTTCCCTGACGCCGCCCAAGACCATCCTGAACGCGCCGACCAAGCTGATGCGCGAGGAGGGCTATGGCGCGGACTACGCCTATGACCATGACCAGCCCGACGCCTTTTCCGGCCAGAACTATTGGCCCGACGTGCTCGGCCGCCAGCGCTTCTACGATCCGCCGGAGCGCGGCTTCGAACGCGAGATCCGCAAGCGGCTGGAATATTGGGAACGGCTTCGGCAGGAGCGGGGAGAGTAGGGATGTTCTTGCTGGCGCGCCTGCTCCTGATCGTGCCCTCTATTATCGCCGGCTGGTTCGTCTCGAGGGACGATGTCTCCTATTGGGTCGTGGCCTTCGTGATCGCGCTGATCTTCATCGTGTTGACCATTGCCTTCGAGCTCTATGTGCATCCCTGGCTGCGGCAACGGCTCGGGCGGTAGACAACTTTCAGCTGCGGCAGGTGAACGGGAGGAAGGTGCCGGACATGCCGCTGTTCATCGCCAGCAGCACGAGCCGGTTGGCGAGCTCCAGCTCTTCCTTGCTGCGGGCGCAGACCTCGGCGCGGGCCTGGCAATTCGAGGCGAGGAAGGCGTCGTGGCTGGCGAGGAATTCCGCGCTCAGGCCGTTCTTGCCGAGCCGGGCGATCGACTGGTCATAGGCCTTCTTGTAGCGATTGCATTTCTCGGTTGGCCAATCCGTGCCGCCGTTCTGCTGGGCGAAAGCGATCGTGCTGCCGAAAGACAGCATGATGGCCAGCAATCCCATGCGGCCAAACCCAGCCTGAAGAACCATCGCGTCCATTCCCGTCGCTGCGACCGGTCGATTCTCGATACCGGCTTTCCTGCCCGGCCGCACGGAGCCGTGCAATTGCGGCGGATTTCGTTTGTGCAAGGCGCCAGCGCGCTCTATTCCACAGCGATGATCTCCACCGCACTCGTCTTCCTGGGCGCCGGCATCGGCGGCGCCCTGCGCCACGGCATCAATCTCGTTTCGCCGCGCTGGTTCGGCATGGGCTTTCCCTATGGGACCATGGCCATCAACATCATCGGCTCCGCCCTGATGGGCCTCGTCGCGGGCTGGTTCGCGTTCCGCGCCGGCGAGGGCGTTCCGCAGGACCTGCGCCTGTTCCTGACGACGGGCATCCTCGGCGGTTTCACCACCTTTTCGGCCTTCTCGCTCGATGCCGCCCTGCTCTGGGAGCGGGGCGAGACGATGCTGGCGGCTACCTATGTGATCGGTTCCGTCGTGCTGTCGCTGGCGGCGCTGGTCGGTGGCCTCGCGATGATGCGGAGCATGTCATGAAGACGGGCGGCAAAGGCTCCGGCAGCAAGGGTGCCGGCGGCAAGGGTACGGGCGGCAAGGCCACCGGCAACTCCGCGCGTAGCGGCAGGCCGCCTGCGGCCGGGGCGCCGCGGGGTAAGCGGCCGAGCCACGACGCCCGGCGGCGCGCCGCTGCGCGTCCGGCCGGCGGCGAGGAGCGCGTGCAGCGCCCCGTTCGCCCGCGGCCTGTGGAGGAGGCTTCCAAGCCGACGCGTGCGCAGGTCAAGGCCGAGACGGCTCAGGTGCTCTCGACCGGCGTGCAGCAGCTCGTGGTGACGCCGGACGAGAACGAGATGCGGATCGACCGCTTCCTCGAGGCGCGCTTCCCGCAGCTCTCCTTCAGCCATATCCAACGCATCGTCCGGAAGGGCGAATTACGCGTCGACGGCAAGCGCGCCGACAGCAAGGACCGGCTGAGCGAAGGCCAGACCGTGCGCATCCCGCCGCTGCGGTTGGAAGAGCAGGCCGAGCGGCCGCGCTCGGCCAAGGCCGATGCCGATACGATCGGCTTCCTGCGCTCGATCACGCTCTACGAGGACGACGACGTCATGGTCCTCAACAAGCCGGCGGGGCTCGCTGTGCAGGGGGGCTCAGGCACGACGCGCCATGTCGACCAGATGCTCGACGCGCTGACGGGCAAGGACGGTCAGAAGCCGCGCCTCGTCCACCGGCTCGACAAGGACACGGCCGGCTGCCTCGTCATCGCGAAATCGCGCTTCGCCGCTGCGACGCTGGCCAAGACCTTCCGCTCGCGCTCGGCTCGCAAGGTCTACTGGGCGCTGGTCGCCGGCGTGCCGCGCGTCCGCCAGGGCCGGATATCGACCTATCTCGCGCGCGAGGAGGCCTATGACGGCGACCAGCGCATGGCCGTGGCCAAACATGGCGAGGACGGCGCCATGCATGCCGTGACCTATTACGCCGTAGTCGAGACGGCGGCGCAGAAGCTGGGCTGGCTGTCGTTGAAGCCGGTGACGGGACGCACGCATCAATTGCGCGCGCATGCCGCCCATATCGGCCATCCGATCATCGGCGACCCCAAATACTTCAACATCCAGAACTGGGAGCTGCCCGGCGGCATCCAGAACAAGCTGCATCTGCTGGCAAGGCGAATCGTGCTGCCGCATCCGCGCGGCAAGGGCACGATCGATGTCAGCGCGCCGCTGCCGCCGCATATGCGCCAGAGCTGGAACCTGCTCGGCTTCGACGACGCGCCCTATGATCCGATCGTCGAGGCGCCGGACGAGTAAAATCCTTCCGATCCTGTGACGAAACGTAAGAGAACAGTTGCGGAACAAAACGCTTTCTGTTCTAGTCATGTTCTCGTCATCGGAGGGGCTGACCATGCGTTCAATCTGGATCGTTTCCGCCTTTGTTCTCGGCCTTGTCGGGGCTGCCCAGGCACAGACTGCGCCGCCGGCCAAAGCGCCGGTCTCGGCCGCAGCGACGGCGTCGACGGATGAACCGATCCCGCGCGCCGAGAGGGCCAAGGCCCGGCAGGATTGCGTCGCCGAAAATGTCGCGCTCACCGGCGACGATCTGCGTGCGGCCATGCGGATCTGCATGCAGGGCAAGTTTCCGGGCGTGCAGCTCTACGCCCGCGACGGCGTCACGCGGGACGGCAAGCCGACGGCTGTCGCGGCGCGGGCCGCCTGCAAGGACGAGGTCGACGGGCGCAAGCTGGAGGGCTCGGAGCGGATCGCGGCGCTGACTGCCTGCTTCAACGGCAAGCGTCCGGATCTCGCCCAGCGCTCCGAATGCCGCAAGGAGGCGCGGGCCAAGGGGCTCGACGGCGCCGATCTGCGCAAGGCCGTCGACACCTGCGCCCGCGAGGCCAAGGGCTAAGCCGCCTGCAAGCGGGATGACGCCATGCCGGGCCTGCAGTGGATCGCCGGGGCGATCCGGGCTAAAGCGCCGGTATGGACCTCATCATCTTCGATCTCGACGGCACGCTGATCAATTCCGAGGCGATCATCCTCGGCGCGCAATATGAGACCTTCAAGCGCTGTGGCCGGGTGCATCCGGGCCGCGAAGCGGGCTTAGGTATCGTCGGGCTCACCTTGGACATCGCGCTGGCGCAACTCGCCGGACTCGCGGAGCCCGACGATGTGCTGACCGAGACCTATCGCCAGGTCTTCAGCGCGATGCGCGTGCAGGCCGAGAGCGATCCATTGCTGGACGAGCCGCTCTTCGCGGGCGTTGCGGAAACGCTGGCGGAACTCAAGCGCCATGGCGGGCTCAAGTTCGGAATCGCCACCGGCAAGTCGCGCAAGGGTGCCGAGTTCATCGTCGCCCGGCATGGCTGGCAGGGGCTGTTCGATACGGTGCAGTCGGCCGACGACGCGCCCTCGAAGCCGCATCCCGGCATGATCCAGCGGGCGATGGCGGAAACCGGGGCTGCGCCGGAGCGCACGGCGATGGTCGGCGACAGCTCCTTCGATATCGAGATGGCGGTGGCCGCCGGCGTGGTGCCTATCGCTGTGTCCTGGGGCTTCCAGCCGGTCGAGAAGCTGGTGACGTTGGGCGCGCGGCATGTCTTGCGCGAGTTCCAGGAGCTGCCTGCGGCGCTAGGATTGCCAAAGGCCGTGTCGGCGTAGAGCCCGACGCTTTGCCTTTCCGGGCGGAGGCGTCTCCGTCTGAATCTGCCTGCGTCGCCCGGGGGGCGGGGGTGTTCGACCGCTGCTGTTCGCCGTGAGGATTCCGGCTGTCCGTCGCGTCTCAGTAACTTCCTCGCAACCAAGCCGACTCAGTTCCGTTTAACCTGAATAACCGTTCAGATTTACGCGTTAACCACCTGATGCCGAGGCGAGGTGCATGGTGTTCCCACAACAGGGACGTACCGGCATAAAACAACGCCGGACAGGGGTTCGAACATGATGGATCATGAGCTTCGTGAATTCGTCGATCGCGTGATGGATCGTCGTGCGATCGACGAAGAAGACGTCAAGATGCTTCAGCGGAACATCTTGAGCGACATCGTCATCACGCGGGACATCGTCGACGTGCTCATAGCGCTCGACCGGGCCGTTCCGCAAAACTGCAAGGCCTACGCGGATTACATGGTGGCGCTGGTCGTCGACTTCGCCGTCTGGGAGAACCGCCCGACCGGCGTGATCGATCGCGACAAGGCGCATTGGCTGGTCACGACGCTCTCAGCCGGCGAGGGGCCGACCGCCACCGCCCAGCGCATCGCCTTCGAGATTGCCCGCGAAGCTGAGCATTGCGACGAGACTCTGCTCGCCTTCGCCTTTGCCAAGGGCGCGGCGAAGGACGTGGTCCGTGCCGGTGTCGGCGCCGGCCCGCGTGTCCTGCTCGCGAGCTGAGCAGTCTTCCGACCCGTCAGAGACATCATCGCGAGTGGGGCGATCCAGGAGTATTGGGTGATCCATTGCTCCTGATTGCTCCGCTTCGTTGCTGTCATGACGACGGCTTCAGCGCTCCGACGCTGCCGAAATCTCGCCCCGACCTGTGCATCCTTGCACAACGGCTCGGCCGATGGCCGACTTTCGCATCGGTGGACGGCAGTTGCGGCATCCCATAGACCCCGGCTATTGCAATCTGGTCTGAAGCCGGGAGTGGCCGCGCATGTTCACGAAGATCCTGATCGCGAACCGTGGCGAGATCGCCTGCCGTGTCATCAAGACGGCGCGGCGGATGGGCATCAGGACGGTGGCCGTCTATTCCGATGCGGATCGCGATGCGCTGCATGTCGAGATGGCCGACGAGGCCGTGCATATCGGCGCTGCTCCCGCCGCCCAGTCCTATCTGCTGATCGACAAGATCATCGATGCCTGCAAAGCGACCGGGGCGCAGGCCGTGCATCCCGGCTACGGCTTCCTCTCTGAGCGCGAGGCCTTCGCCCAGGCATTGAAGGATAACGGCATCGTCTTCATCGGCCCCAATCCCGGCGCCATCGCCGCGATGGGCGACAAGATCGAATCGAAGAAAGCGGCGGCCGCGGCCAAGGTCTCGACCGTTCCCGGCTTCCTCGGCATCATCGAGAGCCCCGAGCACGCCGTGACGATCGCCGACGAGATCGGCTATCCCGTGATGATCAAGGCCTCGGCTGGCGGCGGCGGCAAGGGCATGCGCATCGCCCATTCTTCGGACGAGGTGGCTGAAGGTTTCGCCCGCGCCAAGTCGGAAGCCGCGTCCTCCTTCGGCGATGACCGGGTCTTCGTCGAGAAGTTCATCGTCGATCCCCGCCATATCGAGATCCAGGTTCTCGGCGACAAGCACGGCAACGTCATCTATCTCGGCGAGCGCGAATGCTCGATCCAGCGCCGCAACCAGAAGGTTCTGGAGGAGGCGCCGTCGCCGCTGCTCGACGAAGCCACCCGCAAGAAGATGGGCGAGCAGGCGGTCGCGCTGGCCAAGGCCGTGAACTACGACTCGGCCGGCACGGTCGAGTTCGTCGCCGGGCAGGACAAGTCCTTCTACTTCCTGGAGATGAACACGCGGCTCCAGGTCGAGCATCCGGTGACCGAGATGATCACCGGCATCGACCTCGTCGAGCAGATGATCCGCGTCGCCTATGGCGAGAAGCTCGCGATCACGCAGGCGGACGTGAAGCTCGACGGCTGGGCGGTCGAGAGCCGCGTCTATGCGGAGGATCCGACCCGCAACTTCCTGCCCTCGACCGGGCGGCTCGTGACCTATCGCCCGCCGAGCGAGGGGCCGGACGGCGAGGCCATTGTGCGCAACGATACCGGCGTCTTCGAGGGCGGCGAGATCTCGATCTATTACGATCCGATGATCGCGAAGCTCGTGACCCATGCGCCGACGCGCGAGGCGGCGATCAAGGCGCAGGCGCGGGCGCTCGATGCCTTCGCCATCGACGGCATCCGCCACAACATCCCCTTCGTCGCGGCGGTGATGCAGCATCCGCGCTGGATCGCCGGCAATCTCTCGACCGGCTTCATCGCCGAGGAGTTCCCGGAGGGGTTCTCGCTGCCGGTGCCGCAGGGGGAAACCGCACAGCGCATGGCGGCGATCGCGATCGCCTGCGATCACCGCATGAACCAGCGCAAGCGCAACGTCTCGGCGCAGATGGAAGGCTGGCGCAAGGTCTCCTTCGACCGCTTGCGCATCGTCCAGCTCGGGACTGAGCGCTTCGACGGCGAGGTGACGGAGCAGGGCGGGGCGGTGCTCATCGCCTTCCCGGGCCGCAGCGTCAGCGTGGTCAGCGACTGGGTCCCGGGCGAGCCGGTCTGGCATGGCACGCTCGACGGGGTGAAGGTCGCGGCGCAGGTCCGCCCGATCCTGAACGGCGTCGCGCTCGGCCATGCCGGCGCCTATGCCAATGCGCATGTCTACACCCAGCGCGAGGCCGAGCTTGCCGCGCTGATGCCGGAGAAGGTTGCGGCCGATACCGGCAAATTCCTGCTCTGCCCGATGCCGGGCCTGGTCAAGTCGATTTCGGTCTCCGTCGGGCAGGAGGTCAAGGCCGGCGAGCCGCTCGCCATGGTCGAGGCGATGAAGATGGAGAACGTGCTGCGCGCAGAGAAGGACGTCACCATCGTCAAGATCCTGGCCAAGGAAGGCGATTCGCTCGCCGTCGACGCCGTGATCATGGAATTCGCTTGAGGATATCGCCTTGCTTTGAGGGCAAGGCGACTGAGGAGCTTGTCATGTTGACGATCTGGGGCCGGTTGAGCTCGATCAATGTCCAGAAGGTGGTCTGGGCCGCGGGAGAGGCGGGGCAGGCTTTCGAGCGCATCGATGTCGGCGGGCCGTTCGGCGGTCTCGATACGCCGGAATACCGGGCGATGAACCCGAACCGGCAGATTCCGGTGCTGCGCGACGGCGAACTCATCCTCTGGGAGTCGAACAGCATCCTGCGCTATCTCGCCGCCCGCTATGCTGCGGGCGTGCTCTGGGAGGAGGACCCGGCGCGGCGCGTGCTGGCCGACCGCTGGCTGGACTGGATGCTGTCGGAACTTCAGCCCGCCATGGCTCCGGTGCTCTGGGGCGTGGTGCGCAAGGTTCCGCCCTTCACCGATCCGAAGGTGATCGCCGACGCGGTCGGGAAAGCCGAGGCGCTGATGTCAATCCTAGAGGCGCAATTGGCGGACCGGCCCTTCCTCGCCGGCGAGCGCTTCGGCATGGCCGATATCGCGGTCGGCTGCGGCGCGCATCGCTGGCTCAACATGCCGGTCGGGCGGATCGCAAGGCCGCGGGTCCAGCAATGGTACGAGTCGCTCTTCGCGCGTCCGGCGGCGCAGGCCGCTCTGCCGTTGCCGATCGCGTGAGGTCGCGCAACGGCGCTTGATCGCGCCGCTGCCGCTGGCATGATGGCGGCATGAGCGCCCTTCGGACGACCCTGATCCTGTGCAGCTTCGCCGCTGTCGCACCGGCGGCCGGGCAGAATTCGCCGACGCTGCGGACCGATCTCGCGGCGCTCTCCGGCTGCCTGCGCGAGAGCGGCTCGTCGCCTTCGGCCTGTATCGGTGCGGTGGCCGTGACTTGCGTGCGCGCCGCCAGCAATGATCCGCGTGGGGCCGAGGCGGCTTGCGCCCGGCGCGAGGAAGCGGCCTGGCGCGAGCGATTGACAGCCGCGCTGCAAGTCGCCGGGCGGTCGCTCGATGCCGGCCAGCGCAGCCGGCTCGCGGCGCTGCAACTCGCCTGGGAGAGCTATGTGACGCAGAAATGCGCCTTCTACGGTGCGACGCAGCGCGAGGCGTTGCAGGCCGGGCGGCAGGCGGGCTGCGAATTGCGGGAGGTCGCCGGCCGGGCCATCGAGCTGGCGAAGGCCTTGCCGCACAGCAGCCGTCAGCGTCCGCAATCGCCGCCGCAGATCATTCGCTGAGCTCTCCTCACGAGCCCTGATCCTGAGGAGCCATTCCCTTTGGAATGGCGTCTCGAAGGATGGTCCTGGAGGTTCGCAAGCCCGCTGGAGCATGTTTCGAGACGCCGCTGTCGCGGCTCCTCAAGATAAGGGCTGGCGGAGTCAATGGGGCGGCATTCGTTCCCGGTTCAGAAAGCCGTCAGCATTTGCCGGTAGGAGTTGATTGGTCTCTTCTCAGTACGGGCCCGCGATGTTCTTCGTTCTCTCAAAGGTCGTCTGGTTCGTCCTGTCGCCGGTCAACTTCGCCATCCTGCTCGCGGGGCTCTCGGGATTGCTCGCCTTCACGCGCTTCGCCCGCCCGGCGCGCTGGTTTGGGCTGATCTCGCTCGTCGCGCTCGGCCTGATGGCGTTCAGCCCGCTGCCGCGCGCCGTCCTCAGGCCGCTGGAGGACCGCTTCCCGCAGCAGGATGCCCGAAAGGAGCCGGTGACCGGCATCGTCGTGCTGGGCGGCGCCATCGGCGTCTCGCGTGGCGATGTCGCGATGAACGCCTCGGCGGCGCGCATGACCAAGGCGGTCGAGCTGGCGCGGTTGCATCCGCAGGCGAAGCTCGTCTTCACCGGCGGGGCGGCCAACCTGATCTCGGAAGCGACAGTGACCGAAGCGGACGGTGCGAAGCTGCTGTTCGAGGGGCTCGGGCTCGATCCTTCCCGGCTCATTCTGGAGGACAAGTCGCGCAACACGCGCGAGAATGCGACCTTTACGCGCAAGCTCGCCAACCCGAAGCCGGGCGAACGCTGGCTGCTGGTGACCTCGGCCTGGCATATGCCGCGCTCGATCGGCGTCTTCCGCAAGGCGGGATTCGCTGTCGAGGCCTTCCCGGTCGATTACTGGACGAGCGGCGAACCGGACGATTTCATCCGGCCGTACAGCCGTGCCCCGCGGGCGCTCGAGATCGCCGATAACGGCTTCAAGGAATGGGTCGGTCTCGTCGCGTACCGGCTCGCCGGCTATACGGACGAACTCTTCCCGGCGCCCTGATCAGGGCGCTGTCGGCAAGACCAGCCTATAGACGCCGCGGAAGTCGTCGGGATCGACCGGGCGGCCCTTGCGGGTGATGACGAGCCGGCCTTCCTTCATCAGCTTCACGGCGGCGCGGCGCACCGGCTGCATCAACGGCCCCCATCCGTCGGGATGGTCGCCGCCGAGACGCCGGGCGACATCCATCGGCGAGATCGTCAAGCCTGCTTCGCGCTGGGCCAGCAGGTCGAGGATCGTGCTTTCGATCGCCTCGGGCTCGGTGTTCATGATTGGCTCGGATATCTGAAGACGCGGGCGGCGTCGGAAGCGAACTGGCGGCGATACATCGCGACAAGCACGGCGCCGGTGAAGCCGATGAAGGTCACCGGGCCGAGGAACCAGCCGAGATAGGCGAGCGCGAAGAAGAAGGCGCGCTGGCCGCGGTTGAAATGTCGGCCGGCGGCGATGTTCATCTCGATCGTCTCGTGCACGGCCTGGGTCATCTTCACCTCGTCCTTGCTGCCGAACGGCGGCAGGGCGCCGAGCAGGATGACGCAATAGTTGAACAGCCGGTAAGCCCAGGCGAACTTGAAGAAGGCGTAGCCGAAGATGCAGACGAGCCCGATGATCTTCAGCTCCCAGACGGAGCGAAGGGTCATCGGCACGAAGGGCAGGTCGCTGAAGATGGCGACGGCCCGGTCCGTGGCGTTCAGCAGAGCGAGCGTGCCGCCGATCGCGAGCAGCGAGGTGGAAGCGAAGAAGGCAGTGCCGTTCTGAAGCCCGCCCATGACTTGCGTGTCGACGATCCGCACCTCGCGGCGCGCCGATTCGTGGATCCAGCGGGCGCGGCGCAGGTTCATCCGCATGTTCAGCGTTCTGGCCGCATGCGGCCCGAGCTCGACGACATAGTGATAGCCGACCCAGGAGGCCGCGAAGAAGGCGAGGGCGATGACGTCCAGGTTGCTGAAACCGAGCATGCTGCCGCTCTGCCATTTCGAGGGCCGGAGAGGCAAGCAGCTTGTCGTGAACCCGCGCGAGCCACAAGCCGGACGGCATTGACGCTGCGGCGGCGAGCCGCCACGGTGCGGCCGGAATCGGGGAGCGCGACCGCCATGCCGCAGACTATTTCCAAGGGCTACAAGGCGCTGGTCGCGGAGGCCGAGAGCCGGATCGAGACTTTGTCGATCGCGGAGGCGCAGGCGCTGCTCGGCAGCGACGAGGTGGTCTTCGTCGATCTGCGCGATCCGCGCGAGCTGGAGCGGGAAGGGCGGATGCCCGGCGCCTTCCATTGTCCGCGCGGCATGCTGGAATTCTGGATCGACCCGGAAAGCCCCTATGCCAAGCCGGTCTTCGGCCAGGATAAGCGCTTCGTGTTCTTCTGCGGCGGCGGCTGGCGCTCGGCGCTGGCGGCGCAGACCGCGCAGGAAATGGGGCTTAAGCCGGTCGCGCATGTCGCTGGCGGCTTCGGCGCCTGGAAGAAGGCCGGTGCGCCGGTCGATATGGCCCCGGCCGATAAGAAGGGCTGAGAGACCGCGCCTTGTCCCATTACGTCATCGTTCTGCTGGTCGCGGCTTTCGTCTTCCGCAAGCCGCTGGGCAGATTGCTCGCGCGGCGCTGGCCCAACCACGCCAAGCGCCAGCAGGTGCTCGGCACGATCATCGCCGCCTTCCTGCTGGTGATCGCGGTCCGTCTCTTCGCGCTGTTCTGGTGAGACGGCTAGTCTAAAGCGTGACGCCTTTCTGCTCCCGCACAGTCATCCAGGACGGGGCGCGGCGGGGATTCGGGATCCAGGCCCGAAGCTCAACCGGATGGGCTCCCGACCGAGGCAAGCCCCGAGACGACGGCGGGACTGCTCCCGCCGTCGAAGGACGGTGTTTAGGCCGCGCTCTTGATCGCGACGGTCGGGGCGAGGCCGGCGGCGTCGACGCCGCGGGCTTCGCCGACCAGACGGGCACCGGCCTTGGTCGCGAGGAAATCAGCGAGGACGGCGTCTTCCTGGCGCACGAAGCCCTTGGCGGGCAGCTTGCCAGCGAGGAAGAGCTCGACCATCGCGACGCAGCCGGCGGCGGTGGTGAGCTGGATCGCGCCGAGTTCGTCATTGCCGTCATAGCGCAGCACGACGCTCTCCTCCTCGAGGCGGCCGCGGCGCTCGCCGACGCCGGTCACGAAGATCACGACCACGTCCTTGCGGGTGAAGGGTGCGGAGTGGGTGAGGATGCGGCGCAGGGTCTCGCGGTCGTCGGCGAGGTCGAGGTCGCGCAGCAAGAGCTTCATGATCTCGGCATGGCCGGGATAGCGCAACGTCTTGTAGCTCATGTTGCGGACCTTGCCGGCGAGCGTCTCGGTCAGCGTGCCGAGCCCGCCCGAGGTGTTGAAGGCCTCATAGGCGACGCCGTCGATCATCACGCTCTCGATGCCTTCGAGCGCCGGCACCAGGGTCGGCTGGCCGTCGAAGACGATCTCGCAGGGGTTGCAGTACTCGTTGATCAGGCCGTCGACCGACCAGGTCACGTTGTAGCGCAGCGCATTGGTCGGATAGAGCGGCAGAGCGCCGACGCGCATCTTGATGGCGCGGACGTTCTCGAAGCGCGCGGCCATGTCGGCGCCGAGAATGCAGATGAAGCCCGGCGCTAGGCCGCATTGCGGGACGAGCGCGACATCGGCGGTCTCGCCGAGTTCCTTGATATAGGCGGTGGTGGCGACGTCCTCGGTCAGGTCGAAATAATGGGTCTTGGTCTCGGCGGCGACTTTGGCGATACCCTTGTTGAGGAAATACGGGCAGGCGCTGACGACGATGTCGCGCTCTTTGAGGAACACGCGCAGCGCGTCGAGATTCGAAGCATCGACGGTTTCGGTGGCGAAACGGCTGCCGGCCGCGTGCTTGAGCTGCGCGGCCGAAGCGTCGGCCAATGTCACCTGATGGCCCTGCTCGGCCAGCATGCCGGCGATGATGACGCCGATCTGGCCGGCGCCGAGCACGGCAATGCGCTTCTGAATGGTCATGTCACGATCTCCTGGTTGAGTATCGGGTCGGCCAGGAGCCTCCCCCTCGACGCGGATCATCGCCGCAAGCCGCGCAGGCTTTAACGGGCGGATCGTCGGGGGAGCGGGTTATGGTGCTGCAATTCGACGGGATATGCGTGAAATCGATGAGAAACCCCGGCAGCTCCGTGGCGGCGCCCTCAACGTTCGAACTTGCGGGCCAGAATCACGGAGGATGTGGTCCGGCGCACGCCCTCCATTTCCGCGATCCAGTCGATGATCGTATCGAGGTCGCTGGAGTTCTCGCATTCGATCTTGACGCTCAGGTCGAAATGCCCGCTCAGCGTGTGGCATTGCACGATTTCGGGTCGCTTTTTCAGCGCCGCGACCACGCCGCCCTGCTGTTTCATCTCCAGTTCGATCAGGATCAGCGCCGAGATGGTGGTCGCCGGCCGGCTCGCCTTGCCGAGGATCGTGGTGTAGCCGGCGATCACGCCGTCGCGTTCGAGCCGGCTCAGCCGCCCCTGCGCCGTCGCCCTGGAGACGCCGAGCTGCTTGGCGATCTCGGACAGGGGCAGGCGGGCGTTCTCGGTGAGGATGCGGATGAGCTCGCGGTCTTTCGCGGCGTCTGACGGCCGTGCCATGTCGTCTCCAGCGGTGCGGCGGGCCGTCATATAGCAGGGAAACGGTGGCTCACCGCAAGGGTGCTGGCGACGCTTTGGAGACGAGACCGATCTTCCTCAACGGCAGTGCTGGGCCAAAACTTGCCCGAAAAGGAACATCTTGTGGTCCGAAGCATTCCTCACGCGCCGGAGGGGACTTGCTTCGGGGCGCAAATCGGAGTGGCATGCCGACCGGCGGCAGCACGCTTTGCCATGGAGAACGCCATGTTCAGGACTCTCATTCTCGCATCAGCATCGGCCTTCGCGCTCGTCTCCTTCTCCGTGGCGCCCGCCTCGGCGCTGACGATGAAGGAGTGTAGCGCCAAGTATCAGGACGCCAAGAAGGCCAATACGCTGAAGGGCCAGAAGTGGAACGACTTCCGCAAAGCCCAGTGCGGCGACGACGACGCCAATGACGATGAGGCCGCAGCTGCCATGCCGGCCGAGCCGGCGAAGCCTGCCGCCGCCGCGCCCGCCGCTTCGGCCACGGCTGCCGCTCCTGCCGCCAAGCCCGCCGCGATGCCGGCCGGCAAGGCCAAGCCTGCCGTCTTCCCGAAGGCCGTCTCGCAGAAATACTCCAGCGAGACTGCCGGCAAGGCGCGCCTCAAGACCTGCGTCGACCAGTACAACGCCAACAAGGCGGCCAATGCCAACGGCGATCTGAAGTGGATCGAGAAGGGCGGCGGCTACTGGAGCCAGTGCAACACCAAGCTGAAGGGCTGATCGCCAGCCGAACGGCCGTTTTCCGAACGCCGCGCCGCAAGGCGCGGCGTTTCTCGTCGCGGCGTGCTTTGCCTTCAAGACTGCGCGGCGTCATGCCCGGTAAGCCGCGACAGCGCCGCGGGCAGGGACTGCGCCCGGGGGCTCCAGCCCAGCCGAAGCCCCCGACCTCTTGCGTTTTCCGATGCGAGCCCCGCCAACGAAGCCGCCGGGACTCAACCCTGCCTTGAAATGAGCGAAGACACCCCGTGCAGCCATTGCATGAGGGGTGGACTTGCGCTCTGCCCAACAATCAGGCATTTTCATCGACCTTGGCTCCAACTCAAGAAAGGGAGGGCTGAATGAAATTCAACATCGCTGCCCCTCCCATGCGACCAACCAAGCACTAGGTCGGTCTTGCACGAGGCCCGCCTGCGGGCGGTCTCCTGAGCCTTTTTCCAACTTTTGTCTTTCATTGCCGGAGCCGGCGCGCGTCGTCGTCTCTGCCTGATTTCGGAGTCGGCGGCCGTCCTGGCGCCGAATGACGCTATGTCTCACGATACTCAAACCGGGCGGCGGGAGCCGTTCCGGGCCGTTCTCGGCTTCACTTTCAAGCATTGGGCACGCCAGCCCGGGCAGGTCGCCTGGGTGGCCGGGGTCACCATCGCCGCCACGCTCGCCGAGCTGTTCACGCCGGTCTATGCCGGCCGCCTCGTCGATGCGGTGTCCGGCACTGCGGGCTCCGGCGGCGCGGAAGCGGCGCTCTGGGCGCTCGGCGCGATGATGGTGCTCGCCGCCATCATGGTTGTCGGGCGGCATTTCGCCTTCACCGGCATCACCACGATGACGCTGCGCACGATGAGCGACGTCTCGCAGGAGGCCTTCGCGCGCCTGCAGCGTTTCTCGACCGACTGGCACGCGAATAATTTCGCGGGCTCGACGGTGCGCAAGATCACGCGCGGCATGTGGGCGCTGGACCTGCTGAGCGACACGGTCCTGATCGCACTGCTGCCCTCGCTGGTCATGCTGCTCGGCATGACGGCGGTGCTGGCCTGGCACTGGCCGGCGATGGGGCTCGTCGTGGCGCTCGGCGCTCTCGCCTATATCGGGCTGACGCTGGCGCTTTCGCTGCGCTTCGTCGCGCCGGCGGCACGGCTCGGCAACGCCTGGGACACGCGTCTGGGCGGTGCGTTGGCCGACGCCATCACCTGCAATCCGGTGGTGAAAGCCTATGGCGGCGAGGCGCGCGAGGACCTGCGGCTGGCGACCGTCGTCTCCAAGTGGAGCCTGCGGACGCAGCGCGCCTGGATACGCGGTACCTGGTCGGGCACCGGCCAGAACGTCGTTCTGCTGGTGCTGCGCGCGGCAGTGATCGGCCTGGTGATCTGGCTCTGGGCGAACGGGCAGGCTTCGCCCGGCGACGTTGCCTTCGTGCTGACGGCTTATGCGGTGGTGCATGGCTATCTGCGCGATGTCGGCCAGCACGTCCACAACCTGCAGCGCTCGGTCAACGACATGGAGGAGCTCGTCTGGATGCACGACCTTCCCTATGGCGTGCCGGACCGGAAGGGCGCTGTCGATATGGGCGTGACGGCGGGCGAGATCGCCTTCGAGGACGTGACCTTCCATTATGGAGGCCATGCCGATCCGCTCTACCGCGATTTCTCGCTGACCATCCGTGGCGGCGAGAAGGTCGGCCTCGTCGGCCGCTCGGGCTCCGGCAAAACGACCTTCGTCAAACTGGTGCAGCGGCTCTACGACGTCACCGGAGGCCGCATCGCGATCGACGGGCAGGATATCGCCGATGTCACGCAGGCGTCACTGCGCCAGCAGATCGCGATCGTGCAGCAGGAACCGGTGCTGTTCCACCGCTCGTTGGCGGAGAACATCGCCTATGGCCGGCCTGGCGCGAGCCTGGCGCAGGTCGAGCAGGCGGCGAAGCTCGCCAATGCGCATGACTTCATCATGCGCCTGCCCAAGGGCTACGCCACGCTCGTCGGCGAGCGCGGCATCAAGCTCTCGGGCGGCGAGCGCCAGCGTGTCGCGCTGGCCCGCGCCTTCCTGGCCGATGCGCCGATCCTGATCCTGGACGAGGCGACCTCGAGCCTCGATTCGGAATCGGAGGCGCTGATCCAGCAGGCGATCGAGCGCCTGATGGAAGGCCGCACCACGATCGTGATCGCGCATCGTCTCTCGACGGTGCGGGCCATGGACCGCATCCTGGTCTTCGATCGCGGCCGGGTGATCGAGGAGGGGCCGCACGAGGCCCTGCTGACTCGCCAGGACGGCGCCTATCGCGCGCTGTTCGAGAAGCAGGTCAGCGAGTTGGCCAAGGGGCTGGCGGCGTAACCGCCGCTGGCTTCCCCCGATAAGAAAAGGGCCGCGCGAGCGGCCCTTTTCGCTTTCGAGGCTATTTCGGCGCCAGCGCCCTTGGCCGCACGCCCTTCACCGGGCCGGGCGGCAGCGGCGCGTTCGCATCCTGATTCAAGCCCTTCAGATCGAAATTTGGCTTGGTCAGAAAACGATTCAAGCCAGCGATGTAAGTCTCTGGCAGGCCAAAATGTTTTGCCCCAGCGATGACCGCTTCCATGTAACCAGGCTTCGGACGTCCGGGGTCGCCGGAGCGGCCGATATAGATCAGCGCGCGCTTGGCGCCGCCCGGCACGATCACCGGCTGGCTGATCTTCACATAGAGCCCGCTGGCGAGCTCCTCGAACTTGTCGAGCACGCGCATGTCACTGAGCGAGCAGTCCCAGAGCACGCCGTGGACCTCCTCGCGGGGATCGCGGATCACCGAGGCATAGCCGTCGCGGGTGACGATGAAGCGGTGCCGCGGCAAGCGGGCCGGGCCCAGCGACCGCGCCTTCGGGCAGCGTTCGGCCATCCCGACCGGGTCGATGTTGAGGCCATAGGCGAAATAGAGAGGCATGAGGCCCTCTAGCCTCACTTCGTCTTGTTGAACAGTTCCCGCCCGATCAGCATGCGGCGGATCTCGCTCGTGCCGGCGCCGATTTCGTAGAGTTTGGCGTCGCGCAGCAGCCGGCCGGTCGGGTAGTCGTTGATGTAGCCGTTGCCGCCGAGGAGCTGGATCGCGTCGAGCGCGACCTGCGTCGCCTTCTCGGCCGCGATCAGGATGGCGCCGGCCGCGTCCTCGCGCGTGGTCTCGCCGCGGTCGCAGGCCTTGGCCACGGCATAGACATAGGCGCGGCAGGAATTCATTGCGACATACATGTCGGCGACCTTGCCCTGGACGAGCTGGAACTCGCCGATCGACTGGCCGAACTGCTTGCGCTCATGGACATAGGGCATGACCACGTCGAGCGCCGCCTGCATGATGCCAAGCGGACCGGCTGCCAGCACGACGCGCTCGTAGTCGAGGCCGGACATCAGCACGTTGACGCCGCGCCCGACGGTGCCCAGCACGTTCTCCTCCGGCACCTCGCAATCCTGGAAGACGAGCTCGCAGGTGTCCGAGCCGCGCATGCCGAGCTTGTCGAGCTTCTGGTGGGTCGAGAAGCCCTTCATGCCCTTCTGGATCAGGAAGGCGGTGATGCCGCGCGGGCCGGCCTCCGGATCGGTCTTGGCGTAGACGACCAGCGTCTCGGCGATCGGGCCGTTGGTGATCCACATCTTGTTGCCGTTGAGCACGTAACGGTCGCCCTTCTTGTCGGCACGGGTGCGCATCGAGACGACGTCGGAGCCTGAGCCGGGTTCGGACATGGCGAGCGCCCCGACATGTTCGCCGGAGATCAGCTTGGGCAGGTATTTCCGCTTCTGCGCCTCGTTGCCGTTGCGGCTGATCTGGTTGACGCAGAGATTCGAGTGGGCGCCGTAGGAAAGGCCGACGGAGGCCGAGGCGCGAGAGACTTCCTCGACCGCGATGCAGTGCTCGAGATAGCCGAGGCCGGTGCCGCCATGCTCCTCATCGACCGTCATGCCGTGCAGGCCGAGCGCGCCCATTTCCGGCCAGAGATCGCGCGGGAACTGGTTGGTCTTGTCGATCTCCTCGGCGCGTGGGGCGATCTTCTCCTGCGCGAAGGCATGGACGGTGTCGCGGATCGCGTCGGCGGTCTCGCCGAGGTCGAAATTGAACGGGCGCGGCGCGTTGGCGAGCATGGTTTCCTCCCGGCAGATCGTTCGGAGCAGAGCTCCCTTGCCTTCGTTATAGCCGGACATGGCAGGAGCGTCAGTGTGCAGCCGCGCCCGGCGCGTCTTGGCGTCAGCGCGGCGAAAGGTGGGGCGGACGGCATTTCCGCGAGCTGAAGATATTCGCGGCGGCCTGATGCGCGACGTTGCGGAAAGCGCGCACGCGGATTTAAGGGTAGCGCTCCACATCGCCAGGCGGGAGCGCGCCATGAACGGTCGGACCATCCTCGCAGCTGGTCTCACGGTGGCTCTGGGAGGCGGGGCGCTGGCGCAGTTCAAGCCGGAGAGCGCCTATCGCGAGAGCCCCGCGGTGGCGGAGCGCTATCCCGATCCGCAGGTCGCCTTCACGACGCCGGCCTTCGCGCCGGGCAAGACCGACTTTACCAGCCAGGCCGAGATGATGGCTTTCCTGACGGCGCTCAAGGAGCGGGCGCCGCAGATGATGGTGTCGATCATCGCCAAGAGCCAGGAAGGGCGCGACATGCCGGCCCTGGTGTTCTCGCGCCATGGGCTCGACACGATCGGCAAGGGCCAGCGGCCCGTCGTGATGCTGATCGGCCAGCAGCATGGCAACGAGCCGGCCGGCGGCGAGGCGATGCTGGTGCTGGCGGAGCGGCTCGGCGCGGGCAGTCTCGCGCCGCTGCTCGATGCGATCGACGTGGTCATCATCCCGCGCGGCAATCCGGACGGGGCGGATCGCTACCGCCGGGCGCTGGCCAACGGGGTCGACCCCAATCGCGACCATACGCAATTGCGCACGCCGGAAATCCGGGCGATCGCCGAATTGTTCACGCGCTACCGTCCCGACATCCTGCTCGACTGTCATGAATTCACGGTCGCCGGCCGCTGGGTCGAGAAGGTCGGCGGGATGGTCAAGGTCGATGGCATGATCCAGGCGGCGACGGTGCCCAATCTCGCGCCGGCCCTGAAGCAGATCCAGGACGATGTCGTGCTGCCGGCGTTGCGGATGGCTTTCGAGACGGCCGGCGTCATCTATGAATGGTACCACACGACGGATGGCGCGAACCCGGCCTCGCCGGTGGCGATGGGCAGCATCGGCGCCGATACCGGGCGCAATATCGCCGGCCTGCGCAATGCGGGGAGTCTCCTGCTGGAAACGCGCGGCATCGGGATCGGCCGGGCGCATCTCGGACGGCGGGTGCAGGCCCATGTCATCGCTTCCGAAGCGGTGATGAAGCTCGCTGCGCAGCGGCCCGGTGACATCCTGGCCGCTACCCGCAAGGCGGAGGCCGAGGTCGCGGCGATCAAGCCGGGAACGCCCTTCATCGTCACTGCGCGACAGAAGGCCGAGCAGCGTACTTTGACCTTCATTGATCCGGCGACGGGGAAGGATCGGCTGGTCGAGGTGAAATGGCTGTCCTCGCTCGATATCGAGCCCACACTGATGCGGCCGCGCCCGGCCGGCTATGTGCTGCCCGCCAAGGAAACTACCGCGATCGAGGCTCTGCACCGATTGGGGCTGAAGACGGAAACGGTGGCGAAGGCCGCAACGGTGCCGGGAGAGCGCTACCGGGTGGTCAAGGTCGAGATGGGCGCCAAGGAGGACGGGCGTGGCGACGATACCGGCGCAGGCCAGATCGTGAAGGGCAGCTACACCGTGGAAGCGGCCTCGATTCCGCTTGCGCCGGGCGATGTCTATATCGGCCTCGACCAGCCATTGGCGGCGCTGCTGCCGGTGATGCTGGAGCCGGAAAGCCAGACCGGGCTTGCGGCGAACAAGGTGCTGCCGGTGATCGAAGGCGGCGTGCTCGATGTCGTTCGCATCACCGAGCGGCCGGAAGCGGCGCTCGCAAAGCCCTGACGGTCAGCTTCCGATCACGCCGCGGCGCCTGAGCAAAACGAGGGTGAGCAGGGCTGCGGCAACGCAGGTCAAGGTCACGAAAATCGCGCCGCCCTCGGATTCGACCCAGGGCAGGCCCTTCACATTGATGCCGAACAGGCCGGTGATGAAGGTCGCGGGCAGGAACAGGGCCGTCAGGATCGACAGCACATAGAGCTGGCGGTTGGTCCGGCCGGCCGAGCGGGCGGCGATCTCGTCCTGCAGGAGGCGCGCCCGGTCCTGCACCGACTGGACGTCGTGATGCAGGCCGTCGACGCGCTGGAGCAGCCGCGTGGCGGCAGCCTTGACGGCGTCCGGAGCGCTGCGGCCCGACTGGGTCTCGGCGAAGCGGCGGAACAGGACGTGCAGGCCGCTGAGCTGCCGATGCAGCCGGACCGCGGTGCGCCGGACCGAGCCGACGCGCTGCGGTCCGTCATGCAGACGGTCGAGCAGGATGTGGTCCTCGACGCTGTCGGTCTCGTCTACGAGGCGCACCACAGCGTCGGTGACGTCGTCGATGATGTATTCGATGATCTGCTCGAAGAGCCCCGCCGGGCTTGCGGCCGGCTCGCCGCGATCGAGGGCCTCGGCTGTCATGCGGATCGAATGCAGGGCCTCGCGCCGCCCGGTCAGCAGGAAGCTCTCGCCGATGATCCAGCGCAGCGCGCCGACATCCTCCGACTTGTCGGCGATGTCGCGGATCAGGTCGTGCGAAACGCCCCAGGCGAGGCTGGCCGAATGGTCGAGCCGCTGGTGCGGTTCATGCGAGAGGAAGGCTTCCTGCGTCGCATCCGGCAGGTCCTGTTCGGCGATCCAGCTTTGCGCACGGGTATGGACGAGGTCGAGATGGAGCCAGACGAAGCCCTCGGCCGGGGTGAGGTCCGGCATCTCATCGCGGGGGACGCGGGTCGGGTTGCCGTCCTCGTCGAAGCGATAGGCCCAGATCAGGCCGGATTGGGATTGGATGTCGCTGGGCATGCCGGGCTTCCATTGCCGCCCCGGGCAGCTCCGGCAGCGCGGCGCCTAAGGGCGCCGCGGACATGACAGCGGCGTGACGGCCGGCAAGGCCGCCTCAGTCCCGCTCGATCGAGCCGGTCACGTCGACATTGCGATTCACGGCCGTGCGCGCGTTCGGAATGCGGCCCGGTGGCGCGAAACGCAGCTTGGTGCCGCCGGCTTCCTTGGGTGCGCGCAGGCCGGCCGGGGTCGGCGGCGGCGTGCGGACCGCCACCTTGGGCTCACCGCCATGCCATTTGCGCGAACCGATATCGAAATGGCCTCTCCGCCAGGCGTCGAACTCGCGCTCGTTGCCGAAGAAGGCGTTGCGGTCGACATCGCCCGAGATGCCCGGCACGCGGCCGGTGGTGGTGAATTGCCAGAACTCCCAACGGTCCCGGGCGTAGCGCTTGGCGAGCGGCGCCGCCGTCGAGCGCAGCCAGAAGGGGTGGTCGTTGAGCTCGCCCTCCAGCACATCCTCGTGGAAATTGATGTCGGTGTAGATGATCGGCTTCTTGCCGGTGTGCTCGCGCAACCCTTTCAGCATCTCCTCGATCTTGGCGAGCGCCAGCTCCTTCGAGATCCTGCGGGTGCATTGCGAGTCGTTCTGCCATTCGACATCGAGCACGGGCGGCAATGCGTCTGGGTCGCGTGGGATGTGCTTCTTGATCCAGCGCACCTGGTCCTTGGCCGAGCGGCACCACCAGACGAAGTGATAGGCGCCGCGGGCGACGCCGTGCTTCTTCGCCTCGGCCCAGTTGCGGCGGAAATTCGGATCGAGATGGTCGCCACCCTCGGTCGCCTTGATGAAGGCGAAGCGCGTGCCGGCATCCTTGACCTTGGCCCAGTCGATCTCACCCTGCCAGCGGGAGACGTCGATGCCCTGGATCACCTTGCGCCGAGCATCGCGGACGCCGTGATGGGGGGAGCTGTCTCCCTTCTTCGGATAGAGCGCCTGCGCCGGCTCGACGAGACATATCATCAGGGCCGCAAAGGCGAGGGCCTTCAGCCCGATCCGTCCGCTGGTCAGCTTGCGCGCTGGCATGTGTTCCTCCCGCATCACAGGTCCAGATGCGAGGAGCGTGGTTAAGCGCCGGTTAGAATTGCCGCGCAGTCGAACAATGAATTTCAGGCTTGGTTAACCGGGGCGGCTGCCGCCCGCCACTCAGTCGAGGACGGCGGGCTCGACCTGGTTGTCCACCGCCCGCAGCGACGAGGCGACGGCGGGCACGCTGCCGGGAACGCGTGCGACGGGCACGTCCTGCTGCGGGGCCAGCGGCTCCGGCCCGAAATCAGGGCTCGGAACGGCGGGCAGCGGTGACTGCTGCGGCGCGGGGGCGGGCTGGGGCGCGGGCGCATCGCGCCGGTCCCAGCGACGGGTGCCGATATCGTATTCGCCACGCAGCCAGCCGGCGAACTGGCTCTCGCTACCGAAGAAGGCGTTGCGGTCGACATCGCCCTTGATGCCGGGCACGCGGCCGGTGGTGGTGAACTGCCAAAAGGCCCAGGGGCGGTTGCTGTAGCGGGTCTCCGGCAGCGCCGCGGTAGAGCGGATCCAGTAGGGGTAGTTGTTGAACTGCCCTTCCAGCACCTCGCGATGGAAGGTGATGTCGGTATAGATTACCGGCTTCTTGCCGGTGAGCTGCTCGAGCTCGGTCAGCATGAGCGCGATCTTCTCGCGGGCGAGCTCGCGGTCGATCTTCTGCGGGCAGGTGCGCGAATGGCCGTTCCACTCGACATCGAGCACCGGGGGCAGGGCGTCGGCATCGTTCGGGATCTGCTGCTTGAACCAGGTCGCCTGCTCATGGGCCGGGCGGCACCAGTAGACGAAATGATAGGCGCCGCGGGCGATGCCGGCGCGGCGGGCACCTTCCCAGTTGCGACGGAAGGCCGGATCGACATGGTCGCCGCCCTCTGTCGCCTTCATGTAGACGAAGCGGGTACCGGCCGCCTTGACGGCGCTCCAGTCGATCTCGCCCTGCCAGCGCGAGATATCGATGCCATGGACCGGATAGTTATGGGCGGCCGCGACGCCGGGATGCGGCCGGGCATCGCCCTTCGACGGGTAGTTGTCGAGCGCCACGCAGCCGCCAAGGGCCGCGAATGCGGCAGCAGCGAGAGCGGGCAGGGCGCGGAAGCGGGGCATGCGGCGGGCGTTCATATCGCGGAGAATTGCTTGGAATGCTTGATGCTCGGTTTACGTTACCAAAGTTCTGCCATCTGTCAGCCCGTTCCTGGGCGGCGCAGAATCGGCTCGGCGTCATTCTCGGGCGGAGCGAAGCGCAGACCCGAGAATCTGATGGCAAGAGAGCGCTGGTTTCCGAAATGCCCGGGGCAAGTTCGAGCATGACGCATGAAAAAGCCCGGAAACGCGAAAGGCGACCCGATGGGTCGCCTTTCGCTGGACTTTCATCCGAATTTGGTGCGGTCGAGAGGACTCGAACCTCCACGGGTCTCCCCGCTACCACCTCAAGGTAGTGCGTCTACCAATTCCGCCACGACCGCAGCTCGGTTCCGGTTGCGGGCGGTGCAACCAGGGAGCGGCGCCGATCTAGCAAATCGAATCCGCTGCCACAAGAGCGTCACGAAGGAAAAACGCAGAAGCGCGATTTTTCCCCAGATCGGCCGGTTCAGGCGGCCTCCGCGACGCTCTGCTGGGTGTAGATCGTCGGCCGTTTCAGCATCTGGGTGATCTCGACGGAGATTCGCGCACCGCTCACCACGACGATTCCCTTGGCGAAGGGGTGGTTGTTCGCGAGAATCTGGACCTCGTCGGTCTCGCTGGTGTTCAGCTCGATGATCGCGCCGCGGCCGAGGCGCAGCAGCTTGTAGATCGGCATTTCGGTCTGACCGAGCACCACCGTGAGTTCCACCGGGACGAGATCGAGATCGGCCTTCAAGTCCTGCCTCCGGAACCCTACTTCAGAATTCGTCCAGCGAAACTTGCCTGCCTGTCGGTTTTGGGCGCAAGAGGCGTTCCGCGGGGCGGGCCGGATCAGTTCGCCGGCCCGGAAACTTTGAACGGAACATGGTTAAGCCATGGTGAAGATGCGTGAGGAACTGGCCGTCTCCTTCCTGCCGGAAGGAGTGTCCGAGCCGGTCGAATGGGTCGTGGCCGAAGGGCTCACCGGCTATGACGAGGCCGTGGCCGAGATGGAGGCGCGCGCGGCGCTGATCGCGGACGGGCTGGCGCGCGAGCGCGTCTGGCTGGTCGAGCATCCGCCGCTCTATACCGCCGGGACCTCGGCCCGGGACGAGGACCTGATCGCGCCGGAGCGCTTCCCGGTGTTCCGCTCGGGCCGGGGCGGGCAGTTCACCTATCACGGCCCCGGTCAGCGCGTGGCCTATGTCATGCTCGACCTGAAGCGGCGTCAGCCGGACCTGCGCCGCTTCGTCGCCGCGCTGGAGGGCTGGCTGATCGGCGCGCTCGACGGTTTCAATGTTCGGGGGGAGCGGCGCGAGGACCGCGTCGGCGTCTGGGTGCGCCGACCGGACAAGGGCGCTGGCACTGAGGACAAGATCGCGGCGATCGGCATCCGCGTGCGGCGCTGGGTCTCGTTCCACGGCATCTCGCTCAATGTCGACCCGGACCTGTCGCATTTCGACGGGATCGTGCCCTGCGGCGTCAGCCAGCATGGCGTGACCTCGCTGGTCGATCTCGGCCTGCCGGTGACGATGCCGGAGGTCGATTCGGTGCTGCGTGAGGCGTTCGAGCGGGTGTTCGGCCCGACCGTTCAGGCCTGATTTACCATCTGTTAGCCATGGCGCCGCCATCTTCGCCCTGGGGTTGGGCTGAAGATGGGGACGACAATGCGAAGCTTTTTTCTGGCGGGTAGCCTCGCCATGCTGCTAGCGGCCTGCAACACGACCGACCAGCGTATCGCCGGTGCTGCAGCCGGCGCAGGAGCCGGCGCGATCGTCGGCGGGCCGATCGGGGCGATTGCCGGTGGCGCGATCGGCGCCGTCGCGGCGCCGTCTGTGACCGGCTCGATCAACAAGATGAAGGAATAAGCCGCCCACAGCGGCGCGGATTTGCACGCCTGCGTCCGTGCGTCTTCGCCGGTTGGCGTTTTCGACGCGGCGCGCCATAACCTCGGCAGAGATTGTTACCGAGGAGCGCGCCCGTGCCTGTCATCGAGAGCAAGGTCGATCTGAATTCGGCCGAGACGCGCGCCAATGCCGAAGCCTGGGCCGGATTGCGCAGCGAACTCCAGCAGCATCGCGCCACCGCCGCGCTCGGCGGCAATGCCAAATCCCGCGAGCGCCACACGGCGCGCGGCAAGTTGCTGCCCCGCGAGCGCGTATTGCGCCTGACCGATCCGGGCTCTGCCTTCCTCGAGATAGGCTCGCTCGCAGCTTTCGGCATGTATGAGGGCGACGTCCATGCCGCCGGCATGATCGCCGGCATCGGCCGCGTGGCGGGGCGCGAATGCATGATCGTCTGCAACGATGCGACGATCAAAGGCGGCACCTATTATCCGATGACGGTGAAGAAGCATCTGCGCGCCCAGGAGATCGCGCGCGAGAACCGCTTGCCCTGCATCTATCTCGTCGATTCCGGCGGCGCCAACCTGCCGCACCAGACCGAGGTCTTCCCCGACCGCGAGCATTTCGGCCGCATCTTCTACAATCAGGCGACGCTCTCGGCCGAAGGCATCCCGCAGGTCGCGGTGGTGATGGGCTCCTGCACGGCCGGCGGCGCCTATGTGCCGGCCATGTCGGACGAGACGGTGATCGTCAGGAAGCAAGGCACGATCTTTCTCGGCGGACCTCCGCTGGTGAAGGCTGCGACCGGCGAGGTCGTCTCGGCCGAGGACCTTGGCGGCGCCGACGTCCATGCACGGCTCTCGGGCGTCGCCGACCATTATGCCGGCGACGATACGCATGCGCTCGCCATCGCCCGGCGGATCGCCGGCAATCTCAACAGCGTGAAGCGCCCGGATATCGACATCGCCGAGCCGGTGGACCCGCTTTACGACCCCGCCGAGCTCGAAGCCGTCGTCCCGACCGATCTCAAGAAGCAGTACGATATCCGCGAGGTGATCGCGCGGCTCGTCGACGGCTCCGAGTTCGACGAGTTCAAGAAGCTCTACGGCACGACGCTGGTGACGGGTTTCGCCCGCATCCACGGCATCCCGGTCGGCATCATCGCCAATAACGGCATCCTGTTCTCGGAAAGCGCGGTCAAGGGCGCGCATTTCATCGAATTGTGCTGCCAGCGGCGGATCCCGCTGCTCTTCCTGCAGAACATCACCGGCTTCATGGTCGGCCGCGATGTCGAGACGCGCGGCATCGCCAAGGATGGTGCCAAGCTCGTCACGGCGGTCGCCTCGGCGCGGGTGCCGAAGATCACGGTGCTGGTCGGCGGCTCCTTCGGCGCCGGTAATTACGGCATGTGCGGCCGGGCCTATTCGCCGCGCTTCCTGTTCACCTGGCCGAACAGCCGCATTTCCGTAATGGGCGGCGAACAGGCGGCGAGCGTGCTCGCGACCGTGCGCCGCGACAATATCGAGGCCGAGGGCAAGAGCTGGCCGGCGGCAGAGGAGGAGGCGTTCAAGGCGCCGATCCGCAGCAAGTACGAGGAAGAGGGCTCGCCCTACTTTGCCACGGCCCGGCTCTGGGACGACGGCATCATCCTGCCCTCCGAGACCCGCCGCGTGCTGGCTCTGGCCTTCTCCGCGACGCTCAACGCCGAGGTGCCGGAGACGAAGTTCGGCGTGTTCCGGATGTGAGGGCAGGCTGAGGGCGACAACCTCGTTCGTCGCTGACTCGGCAAGCGTTCGACATCACGAAGGCCTTGCCGCGGTGGAGCACGGCGCCATGGCTGATGCGGGCGGGCGGCAAGCGCATGGAATGCCGGCCGCCTCATGGTTCCCCTGGGCGGTTTCGCCCGTTATGGTCGGGTGCCATCTCAAACGATTTAGGTTTAGGGAAACACGGGGAAACGCATGTCTGGGCATAACAAGGTCGCGATCATCACCGGCGCCGGCTCGGGCGTGGGGCGCTCGGTCGCCATCGCCTTCCTGAAGGACGGCTATCGCACCGTGCTGGCCGGGCGTCGGGCTGACGCGCTGGAGGAGACGATCGCGCTCTCCGGCGTCGACAAGGGGCGAGCGCTCGCGGTGCCGACCGATGTTACCAACAAGGCTTCGGTCGAGAACCTGTTCGCCAGGACGAAGGAAGCCTTCGGCCGGGTCGACGTGCTCTTCAACAATGCCGGCGTCAACGCGCCGGGCGGCGTGCTGCTGGAGGACCTCTCGCTGGAAGACTGGCAGAAGGTGGTCGACACCAACCTGACCGGGCCGTTCCTGTGCACCCAGGCCGCCTTCAAGGCGATGAAGGACCAGGAGCCCCAGGGTGGGCGCATCATCAATAACGGCTCGATCTCGGCCCATGCGCCGCGGCCGAACTCCGTCGCCTACACCGCGACGAAGCACGCGATTTCGGGCCTGACCAAGACGGCGGCGCTCGACGGGCGCAAATACGACATCGCCGTCGGCCAGGTCGATATCGGCAATGCACTGACCGAGATGGCGAAGAAGATGACCACGGGCGTGCCGCAGGCGGACGGCTCGATCAAGGTCGAGCCGGTGATGGATGTCGACCACGTTGCCTCGACAGTGCTGCACATGGCCGGCCTGCCGCTGGAGGCGAACGTGCTGTTCGTCACGGTGATGGCGACCAAGGCCCCGCTCGTCGGACGGGGGTAATTGAACGGCTCCTTTCGTTAGCCTTCCCCCTTGCCAGTCATCCCGGGCGCAGCGCAGCGTAGACCCGGGATCCATGCCGGAACGGTTCAGGCATGGATCCCGGATCGGCGCCGCTGATGCGGCTTGTCCGGGATGACAGGGGCGAGGGTGGTCACAGCGGACCAGGACATGGATGGCCGGGACAAATCCGACCATGACGGGGGCGGAGAAGGCTCGGCATCGAGCCCCGCTGTCGCCCGCGCCTATACGCTGACGATCTGGGCCATCGCGCTCGGCATCCTGATCCAGGCGGTGGCGACCGTCGTCTGGGCGCTTGCCATCGGCAATGCCCAGCTCTTCAAGGACGGCGTCGACTGGGTCTATGACGTTGCGCTCTACGGCATCGCCGCGATCGTCTTCGGCCGCGACGCACGGATCGAGCGACTCGCCGCCGTCGCGATCGGCGCGGTCATGGGGGTCGCCGGGTTGCATACGCTTTACGATCTCTGGGACAAGATCGTCCGGCCACGGCCGATCGAGATCTGGACGCTTGGTTTCGCGGCCGCGAGCGCGATCGTCATCGCCTTCCTCGTCGTCGCCGCGCTCTGGCGCTTCCGGCGCGAGGGGAACCCGGTCATCAAGGCGACCTGGCTGTCGAGCCGCAACGACACGATCTCGACGACCGGCTTCGCGCTGGTCGGGCTTGCCGCCCGCGTCGCGCCGGTGCGCTGGCCGGAGTATCTGTTCGATCTCGTCGTCGCCGGCATCTGCTTCCAGGCGACATGGGCGATCTGGCGTTCGCTGCGGCGGAGCGCGACATCGGAAGCGTCCCAATCCGGTTTGCGCAACAAGGCGCAGACAGACGCTTCTGGAGGGCTATAAAGGCGGCACGTCTCCTGAGGATGCCGCCGCCATGACGATCGCCGCCAAGCTGCCCTCCATCCTGATCGCCAATCGCGGCGAGATTGCCTGCCGGGTGATCCGTACTGCCCGGCGGCTGGGCCTGCGCACCATCGCCGTCTATTCGGATGCCGATGCCGAGGCGCTGTTCGTGCAGATGGCGGACGAGGCCTACCATATCGGCCTGGCCCCGGCCCGTGAGAGCTATCTCGACGCTGGCAAGATCCTCGCCGTCGCAAAGCAGGCGGGTGCGGCCTGCATCCATCCGGGCTACGGCTTCCTCTCCGAGAATGCCGAATTCGCCGAGTCTTGCGCTGCTGCGGGCATCGTCTTCGTCGGCCCGCCGGCCTCCGCCATCCGGGCGATGGGCCTGAAGGACGCCGCCAAGGCGCTGGTCGAGAAGGCCAGCGTGCCGGTGGTGCCCGGCTATCACGGCACCGAGCAAGGCGCCGATTTCCTCCGTGGTGAAGCGCGGCGCATCGGCTATCCCGTTCTGATCAAGGCGGTCGCGGGCGGCGGCGGCAAGGGCATGAAGAAGGTCGACCGGCCCGAGGATTTCGACGATGCGCTCACCAGCGCCCAGCGCGAGGGCAAGAACGCCTTCGGTGATGCGCGCGTGCTGGTCGAGAAATACGTGCTCTCGCCGCGCCATGTCGAAATCCAGGTCTTCGGCGACAGTCACGGCAATGTCGTGCATCTCTACGAACGCGACTGCTCGCTCCAGCGCCGCCACCAGAAGGTGATCGAGGAGGCGCCGGCGCCGGGCATGAGCGACGAGGTTCGCGCCGCCATGGGCAGGGCCGCGACCGAGGCCGCCAAGGCTGTCGGCTATGTCGGGGCCGGCACGGTCGAGTTCATCGCGGACGGGCGTGACGGGCTGAAGGCCGACGGCTTCTGGTTCATGGAGATGAACACGCGGCTTCAGGTCGAGCATCCCGTGACCGAGGCGATCACCGGGCTCGATCTCGTCGAATTGCAGTTGAAGGTCGCGGCCGGCGAGCCGCTCGGCTTCACGCAGGCCGATGTGACAGCCAAGGGCCATGCGGTCGAGGCGCGTCTCTATGCCGAGGACCCGGAGAAGGGCTTCCTGCCTTCGACCGGCAAGCTCTGGGCGCTGCAATTTCCGGAGGGCGAAGGCATCCGCATCGATACCGGCGTCGAGGTCGGCGATACGGTGACGCCGTTCTACGATCCGATGATCGCCAAGGTGATCGCCCATGGCGCGACGCGTGACGAAGCGCTCGACCGGCTGGGCGCGGCTCTGGGCGAGACGGTGGTCGCCGGCCCGCGCACCAATCTCGCCTTCCTGAAGAAGCTGACCGAGGCGGAGGGTTTCCGGAAGGGGCCGTTCGATACCGGCTTCATCGATCGCAATATCAGCGCGCTCGGCGCCGAGCCCCAGCCGCTCGATGCGGCGGCGGTGGCGGCCGCCGCCCTGCAGCTCGAGGAGGAGCGGCAGGCGGCAGGCATGATCGCAGCGGCGGGCCGGGCCGAGGGAGAGGCCCATTCGCCCTGGCTCGACCCCGACGCCTTCTCGCTGATGCCGCGCCAGCCGCTGGGCCTGCCGCTGACGGTCGATGGCGAACGCATCGAGGCGCTGATCGAGTGGCATGGCGACGACGCGCGCGTCAGCCTGCCCGGTCACGAGATCGGCGAGGGCGAGCATGAGATCGCGCTGGCCGAGGGCGAGGGCGGCGTCTGGTTCGCGCTGCATCGTGGCCGGCAGACGGCCGTCTCGCTGTTCGATCCGTTCGGCGTCGATCTCGATGCGGCGGCAGGCTCGGGCGGCGTGGTCAAGGCGCCGATGCATGGCAAGCTCGTCGCGCTCTTCGTGGCGCCCGGAGAAGCCGTGACGAAGGGCCAGCGCCTCGCCATCGTCGAGGCGATGAAGATGGAGCACGTCCTGACCGCCCCGCGCGACGGCACGGTCAGCGAGGTCGTAGGCGAGCCCGGCGCGCAGGTGGCCGAGGGCGCGAAGGTCGTCGTGCTGGGGGAATAGGCGAGTCGGCGGAGTCGCTTGCGCGCGGCGGTTGAGGTTTTGATTCAAGGTGCTGTCGTCATGCTCGGGCTTGACCCGAGCATCTCGGAAACCAGTGGCTTCTCGTCACGAGATTCTCGGGTCTGCGCTTCGCTTCGCCCGAGAATGACGGCAGGCCATGCCGCCTAGGGCGCATCCAAGGCTGCGATCGCCCGCTCAGCGACGGCGAGGTTGACCTCGGCCAGCGGGTCCTCGTTTTCGAGGAACCAGCTCGCCGACAGCCCGCACCACGCGATGATCCAGCGCAGCAGGCGCTTCCGCTCCAGCCCCGATTTCGCCAGCACGATTTCCAGCCGGCGCTCGAAGGCGCCCGGCGCGACCGCGACCGGCGGCTCGGGGTCGGCCAGATCGGGATCGCAGAACAGGATCGTGTATTCGAAGGCGCGGTCGCCGATCACCGATTTCGGATCGATGGCGAGCCAGCCGCGGTCCTCGAAATCGAGGACATTATCGTGATGCAGATCGGCATGGAGCGGCATGATCTCCTGCTGGGCGGGCAGGAGCCCGCTCGCCTCCATCGCGGCGCGGGCGCGCAAGCCGCCATGCTTGGAAGCCGCCGGAAAGAGGTCCCTGAACCAGATGTCGAGCGGGATCAGTCCGGCGGGAACCGGGCCGCGCGGCTTTTGCAGGGCCGCGATGGCATCGCAAAGGATGGCGGTAGCTGCATCATCGCCCTGGGGGCCGCTGCGGGCCATGGCTGCGAGCGAGTGCTGGCCGGTGGCGCGCTCGATCAGCATCGCCTCGCCATGCTCGCTGCGGGCGAGGAGGCGCGCGGCGCCGTCACCGTTCCAGTATTCCAGCGGCAGGTAGCCACGCCGCTCGTCCTCGACCTCCGGCAGCTTCAACATGGCCGGTGCGCCGTCCTGAAGGACCGGCAGCAGATGGCTGGCATGGGTCTGGATCGCCTCGCCGTCGGGGGCGAGGCTCCAGCGGGCGAGCCAGGGTTGGAAGACTTCTCCGGGAATCCCGCTCATCCGCGGCCGATGATCGGGAACTGCTCGGCCTCGTAGATCTGGCCCGAGACGGGGGCGCTGTCATCCGAGAGCCAGAAGGCGGTATGGGCGGCGATCTCCTCCGGCTGCATGATCCGGCCGGTCGGAGCGTGGCGTAGCGGTACATGGTTCTGCCAACCGGGCTTCTGCCCCTCGCGCTGCTGGGTCGCGTCCTCGTTGGCCGTCCAGGTCCAGCCGACATTGAGCTGGTTGGCACGAATGCGCTCGGGGCCGAGCGTATTGCCGAGGTTGCGCGTCATCGTCATCAGCGCGCCCTTCGACATTGAATAGACCGTCAGGTTCGAGAGGCCGCAATAGGCGTTGATCGAGCCGACCGTCACGATCGCGCCGGGCGACTTCTGGTCGCGGAAGGCGCGGATCGCCGCTTCGGCGCAAAGCAGCGGCGCACGGGTGTTGATTGCGAACATATGGTCGAAGAAGGCGGCGGTGGTCTCGCCGAGAATGCCGCGCGGATAGATGCCGGCATTGTTGACGAGCCCGTCGATGCGCCCGAAAGCCGCGAGCGTGGCGTCGACGATGGCCTGTGCCGTCGTGGGCTCGGCGAGGTCCCCGGTCGCGCCGGCCGTCGCCGCGCCGAGCTTGGCGACGGCCGCGTCGACTTCGGCTGCGTCGCGGCCGTGGATCAGCACCTTCGCGCCTTCCGCGACGAGGCGCTCGGCCATCGCGAAGCCGATACCGGTGGAGGAGCCGGTGACGAGAATGACCTTGCCTGCAAGTCCGCGCATGATGGAACGTCCGTAGCCTGTCGAGGAAAAGAGCATGACGGTGAAGCGTATCGTGGCGAACATGCTAACCGCCGAGCCGGGGCTGGCCAAACCTTTCTACGGCGACATTTTTGGCATGCACCCCGTCATGGACCATGGGTGGATCCAGACCTGTGCGGCCGATGGCGATCCTGCCGGCCCGCAGCTCAGCTTCGCCAGCGAAGGCGGTTCGGGCGCCCCGGTTCCGGACCTCTCGATCGAGGTCGACGATCTCGAGGATGTCCTGCGGAAGGTAGAAGCAGCCGGGCTCGCGATCGCATACGGTCCGGCCGACGAGCCTTGGGGTGTCCGGCGCTTCTTCCTGCGCGATCCGTTCGGGCGGCTCGTCAACGTGCTCTCGCATCGTCACTGACGCGGGGCTGTGGAGAAGCGCTGCGGAGGCTGGCCGGACGTGACGCCGAGGCTTATTTGGTGGCCATGTCCCTTCATCTGCTCAAGCTCTGCGTCGGCGCGGAATCGATCAGCGATCTCGAGGACTGGATCGCCGAGCGCCAGGCGCAGCGGCGCGCCCGCGGCGAGCCGGCGGAGCAATTGCACACGACGCGCATGGTGCCGAAGAAGATCGAGGAGATCCTTGATGGCGGCTCACTCTACTGGGTGATCAAGGGTCAGATTTCCGCGCGCCAGCGCCTCACCGATATCCGCCCCTTCACCGACGCCGATGGCATCGGCCGCTGCCATCTGGTGATGGAGCCGATCGTGGTGCCCGTCGAGCCGCGGCCGTTCCGGCCCTTCCAAGGCTGGCGCTACCTGCAGTTCAAGGACGCCCCGCGCGACCTTTCCGAGCATGGCGGCGATCTCGGCGAGATGCCTGAGGAACTGCGGCGCGAACTGGCGGGACTGGGGCTGTTGTAGGCTATCGCTTTTCGCCTACGACATTTTTATGCCGCCAGGCATCGTCCCCAATCGATAGCTTATGGGCGCGACCTCACATCCTCTGGCGCAACCGGTCATTCCGGCCGGATCGCATCAGAGTGACCTATCATGTTGAGGATCTTTGCTTTCGTCTGCTTGCTGGCCAAGCGGCTCGATGCCCGCCTCACGCGCGGCGTGGACATGCACGGCCGCTGTCTTGCTGGATTGAGCCGCTGTCTTGCTGGATTGAGCCGCTCTCAGTCTGCGCGGCGCTTGGTCGCCGGGCGGCGGCAGCCGCTGAAGAATCATGCTCTGACGCTGGCGATGCGGTAAGGGAACAGGCTCCCGCTCACACCGGAATATTGTCGAGCAATCGCGTGCTGCCGATGCGCGCCGCGAGGATCAGGCGGATCGGGCCGTCTGCCAGCGAGGCGACCGGCGCCAGCGTCTCGGCATGGCGCGCTTCCAGATAGTCGAGCTCGAAGCCGGCCGTGATGATCTCGGTCTGAGCCTCCGCGACCGCCTTGAACAGGCCTTCGCGGTTACGGATACGGATGGCGAGATCCTGCATCACGCGCTGGAGCAGGGGCGCGAGCGCCCGGTGCTCGGCCGAGAGGTAGCGGTTGCGCGAGGACATGGCGAGACCGTCAGCCTCTCGGATCGTCGCCAGCGGGACGATCTTGATACCGAGGTCGAGATCGGCGGCCATGCGGGTCACGACCTTGAGCTGCTGATAGTCCTTCTCGCCGAAGATCGCGAGATCGGCGCGCGACTGCGTGAAGAGCTTGCAACAGATCGTCGCCACGCCCTCGAAATGCGTCGGGCGAAAACGGTCTTCCAATCCGACGGCAGCCGGGCCGAGCAGCAGCACGCGCGTGGCGAAGCCGGCAGGGTACATCTCCTCGACGGAAGGGAAGAACACCGCATCGGCTCCGGCGGCGACGAGCTTGGCGCAGTCGTCGTCGAAGGTGCGCGGGTATTTCTTGAAGTCCTCATGCGGCGCGAATTGCGTTGGGTTGACGAAGATCGTGACGATGACGCGCTTCGCATGGCGTTGGCCTTCGCTGACCAGAGCGATATGGCCCTCGTGCAGTGCGCCCATCGTCGGCACCAGCGCGACCTTCTCGCCGGCGGCATGCCAGCCGGCTACGGCCTGACGCATCGCCGCGACCGTCTCGAAAACCGTGATCCCAGCCACTTGCGCGCCCTCCGTTCCGGGCACGGGTAGCAAATGCCGGCGCCATGGCCAATATCAGGAGACAAAGAGATGATTCAGGCGGATCGAAGGGGTCGATGAGCGAGAGGAAGGACCGGGCCGTTGGTCGGGCGGGTGCGACCGCACCGGTGACGCAGTCGCAACCGGGCGAGATCGATCGTTTTCTCGGTGCGGCGAAGCAGCTTGCCCCCCTGGCGACGGGGCAGGTGGGGCGGCTCGTCTTCGCGCTCGATGCCACGATGAGCCGCCAGCCGAGCTGGGATCTCGCCTGCTCGCTGCAGGCCCGGATGTTCGATGTCACCTCCAAGACATCAGAATCCGGCAGCGGGCTTGCGGTGCAGCTCGTCTATTTCAGGGGCATCGGCGAGTGCCGCGCCTCGGGTTGGGTCGGCGAGCCGGCGCGCCTGACCGGGTTGATGCGCAAGATCGCCTGCGAGGGCGGCCAGACCCAGATCGCGCGCGTGCTGCGCCATGTCCGCGACGAGGCCAAGACCGTGCCGGTGCGGGCCTTCGTCTTTGTCGGCGACGCCATGGAGGAGGATGTCGATGCGCTGGCGGCACTTGCCGGCGAGCTCGGCCTGCGCGGCATTCGCGGCTTCATCTTCCAGGAAGGGCATGATCCAGCGGCAAGCGGCGCCTTCGCGACGATCGCGCGCTTGACCGGCGGCGCTCATGCACGCTTCGACGTGAATGCGCCGGCTTCCCTGCTCGATCTCCTGCGCGGGGCAGCAGCCTACGCGGCAGGCGGGCGTGAGGCGATGCTGCGGCTGGCGGGATCGACCCCGACCGTGAAGGGGCTGATCGCCGCCATGGACGGAGGCCGCCAGTGAGTCTGCTCTACGGCGTTGCCGTGCTGATTCTGGTCTGGTGGCTGGCGAAGCTCTTCGCCGGGGCCAACCCCAAGGTGCTGTCGCGATTGGCCAAGACGGTCGGCGGCGTGGGTTCGCTCGGCGTTGCCGCCTTGCTGATGGTACGCGGGCGGATGGACATGGCTATCTTCCTGGGCGGCATCGGCGCCTGGCTGCTCGGCTGGAGCGCGACGGGGCCCGGCGGCATCCGCTTCCCCTGGGCCGATCGCTCAGGCCCGACGCCGGGTGCGACGTCGAAGGTGAAGTCCGCGCTGCTCGACATGGAGCTCGACCATGACAGCGGCGCGATGGCGGGCCGCGTCACGGCCGGCCCCTATGCGGGGCGGCCCCTCGACAGTCTTGCTATGGCAGAGCTTGCCGCGTTGATGCGCGATTGCCTTAATCGCGATCCGGACGGAGCGCGATTGCTAGAGGCATATCTCGACCGCCGGTCGCCCGGCTGGCGTGAAGACGCTCAGCGTAATGGCGACGCGGGGCAGCGCGGCGCGCCGGGCGCGGGCGCGATGACGCAGCAGGAGGCCTACGATATCCTGGGGCTTCAGCCGGGGGCGGGCGAGGAGGCGATCCGCGAAGCCCACCGGGCCCTGATGAAGCGCATCCACCCGGATGCCGGGGGCACCAGCGGCCTTGCCGCTCGCGTCAACCAGGCCAAGGACGTCCTTCTGAAGCAGCGCTAGCGAAGGGGTTGGGGAGTGGGTCTGCGACATGTCGTGAACTCCTTTCCCGGGTCCTTAGTCAGCTGCGGGTGGCGAAGCAGGAGAAGCCGCCGCGCTTCAATTGGGTGCAGGCGTTCTGGGCGTCCTTCGGATCATCGAAGCCGGCAAAGCGGGCCCGGAACAGGGTGGAGCCGCCCTTCTCGACCTTCTCGGTGAAGGCCGAGGCGCTGGCGAGCGAGGTCGAGGCCTTGGCCTTGGCGCGGGCCAGGATTTCCTTGGCCTTGCCCTCGTCGTCGGTGGCGCCGAGCTGGATCACCCATTTGCCGGAGGCGACGACCGCGGCCTGATGCGACATGGCGGGAGCGGGCTCGGGCGCCTGGACCTTGGCGGGGGCTGCTTCCACCTTGCGGGCGATCGGGGCAGTGGGAACCTCGATCCTGGCTTCGGCGAGCTTTACCGGCTCGGCGACGGGCTCGGGCGCCCTGGCGATCGAGGAGGTGACGTCGACATTCGCCGGCGGGCGCAGGACCTTGGCATCGGCCGGCTGGGCGCCGATCGACCAGCGCATGGCCGAGGGCGTCGTCGTCGCGGTGACCGGGCGCATGCCGGAGATCTGGAGCGGCTGGCCACCGGCGACGGCGACCGGGCGCGGCGGCGCGATCGGCGTGGTGGTCGGCATCGGGGCATAGGCGCGGGCGGCGGCGGGCAGCGGCTGCTCTTCAACCTGCTGCTGATGGCGCGGACGCGGCACCGGGATCGGCGCGGGCTCGGCCGCAGCCACCTGCTGGATCGAGCGCGGACGCTCCTCCGGCTCCGGGGCTTCGGCGGTCATCACGGAGGCGCGGCCGCTGGTCGAGGCGCGCGGCAGGCTGGCCAGAACGAGATCGGTCATGATCTTGTCGCGCGAGGCGCCGGAGCGGCCGCCGAGCACGACCGACACGATATGGCGTCCTTCCGACTTTGCGGATGTCATCAGGTTGAAGCCGGAGGCGCGGGTATAGCCGGTCTTGATGCCGTCGACGCCCTCGACCTTGCCGAGCAGGCGGTTATGGCCGCGGATGGTGCGGCTGCCGTACTGGAAGGCGCGCGTCGAGAACATCGGATAATACTTCGGGAAGCGTTCCTGGATGGCGCGGGCGAGGATGGTGAGATCGCGCGCCGTCGTCAGGTTCGGCGGGGAATGGGGCAGGCCATGCGGATTGTAGAAGCGGGTCGAGCTCATGCCGAGCGAGCGCGCCTTGCGCGTCATCTGGTCGGCGAAAGCCTCCTCGGAGCCGGCGATGTTCTCGGCGACGACGACCGAGGAATCGTTGGCCGAGAGCGTGATCATGCTCTTGATCGCGTCCTCGACTGCGATGGTCGAGCCGGCGCGCAGGCCGAGCTTGGTCGGCGGCTGCGAGGCCGCATAGGACGAGACCTTGAGCTCGGAATCCATCGAGAAACGGCCGCGCTCCATCTGCTCGAACAGCATGTAGAGCGTCATGACCTTGGTCAGCGAGGCCGGGATGCGGGCAGCATCCTCGTTGACCGCATGCAGCGTACGGCCGGTCTTCGCATCGACCACCATCGCGGCATAGGGGGGCGTATAGCCGCCGCCACCGGCATGGTGCCGGCGCTTGCGCGCCTCGGCAGGGGAGGAGACGACCGTGGCCGCAATGGCGACGACACCGATCAGACCCGCAACGGTCCGCAGACGCGACCGCCGCAACCCAACGCAACCAGACAACATGAACCCGCCTCGAACTCACACGGTTGGCCCAATCCCGCGCCTGGCTCATCGTGGCGCAGGGGACACAGTTGAGGAGGTTAGGCGGATGCGGTTACGGAGCCGTTAAAACTTGAACGGTTGCCAACGGAACGATCTGCGTTTGGTGCATTGCAGCGTTCTCTTGACATTCATGTTGCAATGCACAATATGCGGTCAGTCCCCGGTGGTGATCACGGTCACACGACCTTGGGGCGACGTATCGGGCCGATCCGGCCCATCACCTAAGGCTGCACCGCAGAGTGCCAGGAGACGACCCATGATCCAGCAGTTCGAAACCATCCAGAAGGCTTCCAAGGACAACGTCGACGCCGCCCTGAAGGCTTTCGGCTCCACCTCGAAGAGCGTCCAGGCGATCGCCGTCGAGACCACCGATTACGCCAAGAAGTCCTTCGAGGCCGGCACCGCCACGCTCGAGAAGCTCGCTGGCGTGAAGACCTTCGACAAGGCCCTGGAGATCCAGGCCGACTTCATCAAGACCTCGTTCGAGGGCGCCGTCGCCCAGCTCACCAAGATGGGCGAGCTCTACACCGCTCTCGCCAAGGACGCCTACAAGCCGTTCGAAGGCATCGTCGCGAAGGCCGCTTCGGCCGTCCCGACCGCCCCGAAGGCGTGATTTCGGCCGGCGGCCGACAGGTCGCCGAGGCCTTGTGAGTTCAGTTGCGTTTGCGAACCCCGGCCGCGAGGCCGGGGTTTTTCGTTGGGCGGGGCCACCGGGCTATTCGGAGCGGGCCGGGAGCCGCCTGGCCTGGAAGCCCGTCTTCGATTGCTCGAAACCGGCCGCCTCGTAAAAGGCCAGCGTGGACGGCTTCTTCGAGCCGGTCATGAGCATCGCCTTGTAGCATCCGGCGCCCCAGGCGTGATCGAGCGCCGCCTTCATGATCGCCTTGCCCAGCCCCTTGTTGCGGTGGCCTGCATCGGTGACGACGTTCTCGATCAATGCGTAAGGCGTGCCGCCCTGCGTCAGGTTCGGGATGACGATCACGGTGCAGCTCGCAACGATGTCGGCGCCGAGGAGGCTGATCAAGACGGCGCTGCCCTCAAAGGCCTGCAGCCGGTTCAGGATATCGGCGGCCCTGTCGTCGGGGCAGGGCATCTCTTCCGGAATGAGATGGCGGTACAGGCCCAGGAGTGCGGGCAGGTCGGCCTGCTCCGCGGTGCGAATGACGATATCGGTCATGCCGGCAGGGATAGACTATCCCGCCCATGAAGAAAAACCCCGGCCGGGGGGCCGAGGTTTCCATAAGGCGAATTGTGGCTGACGGGCCTGATTCAAGCCGGCAGGACGACGACCTTCGTCTTCACCGGCGTCTGATCGTAGAGATCGATCATGTCCTGGCTGAGCAGGCCGACGCAGCCGCTGGTGATGCCGGAGCCGATCGATTCCTCGTCGCTCGACGCATAGATCGTGTAGAGCGTGTATCGGCCATTCTGGTAGAGATGCAGCGTGCGGGCGCCGAGCGGGTTGTCGAGGCCGCCCGGCATGCCGCGCGCATATTTGGCGGCTTCGGGCTGACGCTTGATCATTTCGGCAGGCGGGGTCCAGGTCGCCCATTCCGACTTGCGCCCGACATAGGCGTCGCCGCTCCAGCGGAAGCCGTCGCGGCCGACATTGGCGCCGTAGCGTGTGGCGTTGCCGCCACCCTCGATGCGATAGACGTAGTAATTGGCGGGATCGACGATGATCGTGCCCGGCTCTTCCTTGCTCTCGAAGCGGACGGTGCGGCGCCAGTATTTCCGGTCGACCTTCGTGATGTCGGCCGCGGGAATCGCGAATTTCTTGTCGGGTACGGGCCCGTACATCTGCTGCGCTTCGGCGAGGCTCATGCCGTCGCCGGCGCAGCCGGCGAGACCCAGCGCGCCGAGGCCGACGGCCGAGCCGACCAGAAACGACCGGCGGTCGACAAGGCCCGCCCGACGGATGTCGGCATTCCTACCATCGATGATCATGATTCTGGACTTCCCATGTCCTGCTGCCCGACGAGGCCCTGCTCCGGCATGCATCGTTGAATGTCTTAGCCGGGCGGAGATTGCCGCCAGATGGCCCGGCTGGCAAGCGCGCCTGCATAGCAGAAAAAGAGCGACGGTTGCCCGTCGCTCTCAGGAATTACCACCAGCCGGGGGGCGGCGGGGGCGGGGCGTAGTAGCGCGGCGGCGGCGGGCCCCAGCCCGGGCCGGGGCCGTAGCCATACCCGCGTGGCGGACCATAGCCGCGCGGCGGGCCGTAACCGCGGCCATAGCGCTGCTGGCGCATGGTCTCTTCCATGATCATGTGGCGCCGCTCAGCGGCGGCCGACCAGGAATATTCGGCGGGCGCCTTGTCGAGGCGCTCACTCAGGCTCTTCGGCAGGGCCTCTGAGGCCATGGCCGGTGCGGCCAGCGCGCTCCCGATTGCAATCGTCGCGAAAATCAACAGCTTGCGCATCGCAAACTCCTTTCGATGTCGATGAGACCACGGCGAGGCTCAACGGAACATGAACCGCTCCGTTGCCTGCCGTTCATCTGGCTGAAGGTCAGACCGAGAGCACGGTCACGGGCGTGCCGAGCGAGACGCGCGCATAGAGATGCGCGATGTCCTGGTTGATCATGCGGATGCAGCCCGACGAGACATTCGTGCCGACCGTATAGGGCTCGAAGGTGCCGTGGATGCGATATCCGAGGTCCCGTCCGTCGCCGAAGAGATACATCGTGCGGGCGCCCAGAGGGCTTTTCGAGCCGCCGCGCACGCCGAGCCCGCGCGGCGTCTGCTCGAGCTGGGCCCTGATCTCGGGATCGCGCGCGATCATCTCCGGCGGTGGGACCCAATCGGCCCAGTCGCGCTTCATGTTGATCCGCGCGGCGCCGGACCAGCCGAAGCCCTCGCGCCCGACACCGACGCCGTACTGCGTCGCGACGCGCGGCGATTCGATGAAATAGAGGTGATAGCCGGCGGGATCCACGACGATCGATCCCGGCTTGTCGTCGCGCGGAAACGCCACGGTCTGCCGGAGAAAGCGGGGATCGATGCGCTGATAGTCGATGGCCGAAATCGGGAAGCGCTCGCCGGGGTAATCGGCATAGATCTCGGCATAGTTGGGACGTGCCAAGGTGCGCGTGACGAGGCCCTGCGGCTTGGGGGCGATCGGGCTGGTGTTGAGCTCGGGCAGCGCGACGATGCTGCGCGACCCGCAGCCGGCGAGGCCCGCTGCCGCGACGGAGAGGGCAGGAAACGTAAACGAGCGGCGCGTCAGCATCGGGTATCTCTCAGGCAGATCTGAGGAGATACATCGGCTTGGATGGTTACTGTTGGGTGAACCCCCGGTTCGGGTGCCGGTCATCGATCGTTAAGATGCGCGGCAGGCGGCGATGCTCCAAGAGGCGGACGCCGAGCTTCGGTTCGAAAACGGAAGTGTCGAACCGGCGCCGCACCCCTTTTGCCTGCTGGCTGCTGCCGGTTTCATGGACACCGAGATCTGGGTATTTCATGAAACCGGAGATGCCCTCCTACTCTTCTTTGGCCAGTGTGTAAGCGACAACGGCGTTGGCATGCCCGTGACCCATCCCGTGGTCGCTCTTCAGCATCGCTACCAATTCCATATGCTTTGCCGGGAGCTTCCGGCGCACCAATTCTTGCCATTCCCCGATGGGGCGCCCGTATTTCTTCTCGATCGAAGGGAAGTAGGAAGCCGGCCCCTTGACGACGTTATCAACCATGATTGCGGCCTTCGTTGCTTCCGGGGGCATCCATTGATGCGCGGGCCGGGCCACCAACAGGAAAGATCGCTCTGAGAGCCGGGCTTCGCAGCCAGAGGCCACCCCACAGGAGCAAACCAAGATACAGCCCAAACAAGGTGTGGCTGAAGAGCGGGCTGTCAACCCTGAACTGAGTCGCGATCGCGCCGCCCAAAAGCCCGGTCGTGACGATGGCGCCAAGCACGCTGGTCCTGGGGATCGCGTACAAGATCACACAAGCCAATTCGATCAGACCGATCAGCAGCGTATGGCGTGGATCCCAGCCGAGCGACCGGAGCGACTCCGTCGCGACCGCCGCACCGAAGAGCTTGGGGGCGACCGAGGCGGCCAGAAGAAACAGCATGACGAGTCCGGACATCGCCCAGCCCGTCATGACGAGTTTGGGGCCCATGCCGGACCGCGCGGCCCCTTGTGTTTCGGATTGGCGATATCCCTGCGGCGAGAGCGTTTGCAAGATCGCATCTTTCTCTGGTTTTTCCGTCGGAAGCATTTATCTTTGTGTCGAGATAATGCGCCGATTTATCTTGTTGTCAAGAGAATTTCATGGATCACGTGTCGTCCCGTATCGAGCAATGGCATCGGGAGCTGCCCGACGTGGATACCGCTGGAATGGCCATCCTTGGGCGCATGCGGTGGATCACCCTGCAGGCCAGGCCGGAAATCGAAGCCGTGTTCGCCCGGCACAGCCTCGATACCGGCGAGTTCGATGTTCTCTCGACGCTGCTGAGGGCGGGGCCGCCTTACCGGTTGCGACCGACGGAACTCTTCCGCTCGCTGATGATCTCGTCCGGCGGGTTGACGGCCAGATTGGATCGCCTCGCCGGGCGTGGCCTGATCACACGAGCGGAAGCCAGCCGCGACAAGCGCAGCCTGCCGGTCGAGTTGACCGCGCAGGGGCGCGCATTGGTCGAGGCCGCGTTTCGCGAGGACATGCTCGTCGAGCGAAAGCTGATCGCTGGCCTATCGGACAATGACAGAGGGCAGCTCGCCAAACTGCTCGAGCGGCTGGCCCTGATCATCGGACCAGCCGTGGGGGAGCAGGGCCAAAGCGAGCCCGACTGAGAGATTTCGCTTGTTGCCGGAGCTGTCGATTGGACGTTCCCGAAGGCGGCCGAAACAGCGATTCATGCCTTTGGGAATACTGACGTCTTCGACGCGATCGTCCGAAAGCCAAGGAACGGGACGAGGGCGTCGGGATCGAGCGCGTGTGGCGCCGTTGCGCTTCGATTCTATCGCGCTTCACGCCGGCGCATGACCGTTTCCTCATTTGAACCGATTGAAAACAGGCGCGGATGGGCGCATCTCTAGGGACTGAGCGCCGCCGTCGCAGCGCCCGGAGATTTCGGTTCCCGCCATGCTCGACAAGTCCGCGCCGCCCCGCACGCTGAAGCTCAACGCCGCCGACAATGTCGTCGTCGCCGTCGATCCCGTCGATCTCGGCGTGACCGCGGCCGGGGTCGAGGCGCTGAAGCGTATCCCGCGCGGCCACAAGATGGCGATCGCGCCGATCGCCAAGGATCAGCCGATCCGCAAGTTCGGCCAGATCATCGGCTTTGCGACTAATGACATTGTGCCTGGCGACTGGGTGCACGAGCACAATACCGGCTTCCATGCCTTCGACCGCGATTACGCCTTCGCCGCGGAGGCCAAGCCCGAATTCGTGCTGCCGATCGAGCAGCAGGCGACCTTCGAGGGCTTCCGCCGGGCCAATGGTAAGGCCGGCACGCGCAACTACGTGGGCATCCTGACCTCGGTGAACTGCTCAGCCTCGGCTGCGCGCTTCATGGCCGAGGAGGTCAAGCGCTCTGGGCTGCTCGCCGATTATCCGAATGTCGACGGCGTGATCGCGCTGACCCACGGCACCGGCTGCGGCATCGACTACAATGGCGAGAGCTTCGAGGTGCTGAAGCGCACGACCTGGGGCTATGCCTGCAACCCGAACATGGCCGCCGTGCTGGTGGTCGGGCTGGGGTGCGAGGGCTTCCAGATCAGCCGCATGAAGGAAGCCTATGGCGTCACCGAAAGCGACGTCTTCCGAACGTTGACGATCCAGGAGACCGGCGGCACGAAGAAGGCCGTCGCCGCCGGCATCGATGCGCTGAAGGTGATGTTGCCGATCGCCAACCGGGCGGTGCGCGAGACAGTGCCGGCCTCCGAACTGATGCTGGCGCTGCAATGCGGCGGCTCGGACGGCTATTCCGGCATCACCGCCAATCCGGCGCTGGGCGCGGCCGTCGACATCCTCGTCGAGCATGGCGGCACCGCGATCCTCTCCGAGACGCCGGAGATCTACGGTGCCGAGCATCTGCTGACGCGTCGAGCCGCAACGCGCGAGGTCGGCGAGAAGCTCGTCGGCATCATCAAGTGGTGGGAGGACTACACCGAGCGCGCCCGGATGAGCATGAACAACAACCCGTCACCGGGGAACAAGGCGGGCGGGCTCACCACCATCCTGGAGAAGTCGCTGGGCGCGGCGGCAAAGGGCGGCACCAAGACGCTCTCGGCGGTCTATCATTATGCCGAGCCGGTGAAGGCGAAGGGCTTCGTCTATATGGACACGCCCGGCTACGACCCGGTCGCGGCGACCGGGCAGGTGGCGGGCGGCTCCAATATCCTCGCCTTCACGACAGGGCGGGGCTCGGCCTATGGCTGCAAGCCGACGCCTTCGGTGAAGCTCGCGACCAACACGCCGATCTACGAGAAGATGATCGACGACATGGACATCAATTGCGGCGACGTGCTCGACGGCGTCTCGCTGGAGCAGAAGGGCCGCGAGATCTTCGACAAGCTGCTCAATGTCGCCTCGGGCGAGCGGACCAAGTCCGAAGAACTCGGCTATGGCGACGCGGAATACGTGCCCTGGCAGATCGGCGCGACGATGTGATTTTCTGCCGCGCCGTTTGAACCCGGTGCACGACTGAGGCGACCAAGGATGGCTCCGGCGCTGCCGGGGCCATTTCCTTATCGGCCTGGATTTCCATGAAGACCTTCTTCCTCGTCACCATCCCGCGCGTTCTGCTCGGGTTGATCTTTCTCATCAGCGCCGTCGATGGCTTCTGGTGGCTCGCCACCGGCGCGAACCTGATCCATCCGCCGACAAGCCCGCGCGGCGTCGTGTTCGAGACTGCGCTGCAGGATTCGGGCTTCCTCTGGCCCTTCATCAAGGTGATCAACCTGACCGGCGCGCTGAGCCTGATCTCGAACGTCGTGCCGGCCTTCGGCCTCGCGCTGATCGCCCCCGTGATGGCGGTGATCGTGCTGTTCCACGCCACGATCAACCCGCAGGGCCTACCAGTCGCGGTCATCCTCGTCGTGCTGGGCGCGATGCTGGTCTGGGCCTATCGCGACCGCTACGCGGCGCTGTTCCGGTAAAGCCGGCCATACATTCGCAACGTCATTCCGGGCGCAGCGAAGCGGAGACCCGGAATCCATCGAAGGGCCTTGCGCTCTACGATGGATCCGGAATCGGCGCCGCTTCGCGGCTTGTCCGGGATGACGGAACTAGGAAGGTCATAGCGAAAAACCGGTCAGCCGCTCGCGCAAGCCTTCGATCCGGTCGGCCGCGACATTGGCGATGGCGATGCGCAGGTGGTTCTCCTGTCCGGGGCCGAAATAGGGGCCGGGCAGGGCGAGCACGCCGCAATCCTCGACGAGGCGGCGCGCCACTTCCGCCGCCTTCACGCCCTCGAAGGGATGGGCGACATAGGCGAAATAGGCGCCGGCCGATAGCACGCGCCAGCCATTCAGCGGCGCCATCGCCTTGCGGAAGAGATCGGCACGCGCATTGATCTCGGCGCGGTTGCGCTCGCGCCAGTCGCGGATGCCGTCGATGCCCCAAGTCACCGCCGATTGACCTGCCCGGACCGGGCTGATCTGGACGCAATCGAGCACCTTGCCGATCTGGGCGAGCGCCGGCTCGCCGGCCGTGATCGCGCCGAGGCGCCAGCCCGGAATCGCATAAGCCTTCGAGAAGCTGTAGAGGCCGATCACCGAATCCTGCCAGCGTGTTGTCGTGAAGACTTCATGCGGCTTGGTAACATCCGCGGGCAGGAAGTCGCGATAGGTCTCGTCGAGCACCAGCCAGATGCCGCGCCTGGCGCAGAGCGCGGCGAAGGCGGCAATGGTCTCCGGCGGATAGACCGCGCCGGTCGGGTTGTTCGGCGTCACCAAGACGATGGCGCGGGTGCGGTCGTCGATCAGCGCCTCGGCGGTGGCGGCATCCGGCACGAAGCCGACTTCCGGCGCGCAAGGCAGCGGGCGGGCCTCGACGCCGAGCATGGTCAGCGTCATCTCGTGATTGAAGTACCAGGGCGTCGGCAGCAGCACGTTGTCGCCGGCGCGCGCCAGCGCCATCATCGTCACCACATAAGCTTGGTTGCAACCGGAGGTGATCGCCACTTCGGCCGGGGTGAAGCCGGTGCCGTAGATGCGGGAGATCTCGGCCGCATAGGCCTCGCGCAAGGTCGCATCGCCGGTGATGCCGCCATAGCGCGTGCTGCCGGGCTCGGCAGCGGCGGTTGCGAGTTTCTCAAGCAGGGCTGCCGGAGGCGGGGCGCCGGGAACCGCCTGCGACAGGTCGATCAGCGGGCCGCGGGCGCCGCCATAGGCGCGGGCCCAGCCTTGCGCCTCCGGGATCGGCGGCGTGCCGGTGTCGATGAGATCGGGATTGAGCTGGGCGCTGGCGGTCGTCGGCATGGTCCACCTGATTTGCGGCGTGTGCGTGTTTCCGTCAATCGCCTTGGAAGCGCAGCAAACCCGCGCCATATCTGGGGGACTTCCAATCCAGCAATGGGACGGGTGGATGCAGGACGAGACGGAGGATGCCATCGCGGCGCTGCATGCGCTGCTCGACCGGGCGGATAGCATCGTCAGCTTCACCGGTGCCGGTATCTCGACGGAATCGGGCGTGCCGGATTTCCGCACGCCCGGCTCGCCCTGGATGGTCAACAAGCCGATTCCTTATGACGCTTTCATCCAGAGCCGCGAGGTTCGCATCGAGGCGTGGCGCCGCAAATTCACGATGGATGACCATTATCGTGGCGCGGCGCCCAATAGCGGCCATCGGGCGCTGGCTCGATTGGTGGCAGAGGGGCGCTCGCCCGCCATCGTCACCCAGAACATCGACGGCTTGCATCAGGCTTCCGGCGTGCCCACGGACAAGGTCATCGAACTCCACGGCAACGGCACCTATGCGACCTGCCTGACCTGCGGCTGGCGGCATGAATTGGCGGCGATCCGGCCTGTCTTCGAGGCCACCGGCGAGCCGCCCGAGTGCATGATCTGCGCTGGGCCGGTGAAATCCGCGACGATCTCCTTCGGACAGGCAATGCCGCAGGAGGCGATGAAACGGGCGCAGGCGCTGGCGCTGGACTGCGATCTCTTCCTCGTCGTCGGCTCCTCGCTCGTGGTCTATCCGGCGGCGACGCTGCCGGTGGTCGCCAAGCGCCAGGGCGCGAGGCTCGTCATCCTCAACCGCGAGCCGACGGAACTCGACCCGATCGCCGATCTCGTTATCCGCGCCGAGAGCGGGGCGGTTCTGGGAAGTCTGCCGAATTAATCGCGGGAGGCCAGCGCCAGCCTGATCGCCAGGCCACCGAACACCGCGCCCATCAGCCTCTGGGGGAGGCGCGCCAGAGCCGGCCGGCTGGACAGAGCCTGGCCGACGCGGCTCGCCGCGAGGATGACGATGCCATTCGTCAGGAAGCCCATGACGTTCAGGATCGTCGCGAGCACGATGACCTGAAGCGCCATCGAGCCAAGTTCCGGCTTCAGGAATTGCGGCAGCAGCGCCAGCATGAACAAAGCCATCTTCGGATTCAGCAGGTTGGTCCAGAGGCCTTGCAGGAAGATGCGGCGCAGCGGGACAGCGGGCACCCGGCCGGGCGCGAAGAGCGGCGTCTGCGAGCGCAAGGTCATGCAGGCCAGATAGGCGAGATAAGCCGCGCCCAGCCAGCGCAACACGTCATAGGCCGTCGGCACGAGGATAAAGAGCTGGGACAGGCCGAAGGCCGCGGCGAAAGCCTGCAAATAGCTGCCGACCGCGATGCCGGCATAGGTGAGGAGGCCCGCCATCCGCCCCTGGCTGAGGCTGCGCGAGGCGATCAGCAGCATGTCCGGGCCGGGCGTGGCCGTGAGGCCCGCCGCCGCGGCGGTGAAAAGCGCGAGCGTGGGCAGGTCGAGCATGGCGAATCCCGTTCAAGAGGAGTTTCGCCAGCATGCCACGAGCCACGCGGCGCCCCCAGTGCGTCTGCCGAAGGGGTGGTCCGCTCGGCGATCAGCCTGCCAGATGATGTGGACGATTTTTTCGGGGCTGTATCCTGAATCGGCAGCAATGGTATCGTTACAGCGCGAATCAAGCGTTGCGCGTGGGGGTGAGCGGCACATGTCCGACGAATTCGGTGAGAGCGGGCGGCCACCGATGGGTCCCATCCAGTCACTCAATCGCGTCATGCGGCTGGATGGCCCGGGCAGCCATGCATCGGAGGTGCCGGTCGAGGTCACCGGCTACGTCAAGTGGTTCGATGTCTCCAAGGGCTACGGCTTTGTCGTGCCGGAGGCGGGCGGCGCCGATGTCCTGCTCCATGTCACGATCCTGAAGCGCGATGGATTCAATACGATAGCGGAAGGTGCTCGCATCGTGCTTGAAGCCGTCGAGAAGGCGCGGGGCCGTCAGGCCGTGCGCGTGCTCTCGATCGACACCACCTCGGGCCGCCATCCTTCCGAGATGCCGATGGCGCGCACCAATGTCGCGGTGTCGCCGACGAGCGGGCTCGAGCGCATGGTGGTGAAGTGGTTCAACCGCCTGCGCGGTTTCGGCTTCGTCTCGAAGGGCGAGGGCGCGCCTGATATCTTCGTGCATATGGAGACGCTGCGCCGCTACGGCCTCGTCGAGCTGGTGCCGGGACAGACCGTTCTGGTCCGCTACGGACCGGGGCCGAAGGGGCTGATGGCCGCGGAAATCCACCTGGAGCAGGACGTGGCCGCGACCGCGGCGCACTGAAGCGCTGGGAGAGCAAGGCGGCGGCCACTCTCTCGATCTCTGCCTAAGCGATATTGTTCCTGCACGTTTTTTATTCGTGGTAGGCCTCGATATCGATGGCCGGCTTTACGGTTCATCAATCCGCGCGGGTTTGAGATGTTGGCTTCTCTGGAGGCCGCGTCATCGTTCTGCTGCTCAGTGATCACGACGAACGCCGTCAGGCGCTGCAGCGGATTCTCTCGGTCTGGGGTCCGTGCGCGGCGCTGTCGCCAGGCGGCATTGGCGAGGCCCCGCATGGCGGCGGTCGCCTTCTGGTGGTCGATCTCGACCTTAGCGAACGTTTGAGCATCGAGACGGCCCGTGCGGTGCTCGCGCCGCTCCGGCATTCCAGTTCGCATTGCATCTTCCTGCTCCGCGACATGTCCAGCCGTTGCCAGATTCAGGCCAATGCGCTCGGTGCGACGGATATCCTGCCGGCCGATGTCCCCACCACCGCCCTGCTCGACAAGGTCGGGTTCCTGTTGGCCCCGCCTGGCCAGTCCGATGCTGCGGCCGCGCTTGGGAAGCGCTTCGTAGCGGCCTCGGCGGCGCTTTCCGATCTGATGGGGGCGGCGGAGTCGGGCGCCGGATTGCCGATGAAGGCGATCGAGGACAGCGTCATCGCGCTCAACCGCGCAGCCGATGGCGGTGATCTCGACGCCTGGCTCGACATGGTGTGGCGGCATGACGACGCCACCTACCAGCATTGCCTCCTCGTCTCCGGCCTGGCGGCGGCCTTTGCCCAGCGGCTCGGCTTCCGCGAGGCAGACCGGCGGCTGATCGCGGAGGCGGCGGTCCTGCACGATATCGGCAAGGCCCGGATCCCCCTTGAAATCCTGCGCAAGCCCGGAAGCCTTTCGCCGGCGGAGCGGGAGGTGATGCGCCGGCATCCGGGAATCGGCCATGACATGCTGGTTGCACAAGGGGGATTCGCGCCGATGGTCCTGACCGCGGTGCTCTCGCATCACGAATATCTCGATGGCTCGGGCTATCCGCATGGACTCGGCGATGGCGATATCCCCGATGCGGTGCGGATCATCACCATCTGCGACGTCTATGCCGCCCTGATCGAGCGGCGCAGCTACAAGCCGCCGATGCCGCCAGGCGAGGCCTATGCGGCGCTCGTCGCGATGGGCGGGAAGCTGGACCGCGATCTCGTCAGGGTCTTTGGAGAAGTCGTGCTCGATTCCGAGATCATGCGTCTCGGCCGTTACGGCAGTCCCGTCCTGAGGCGCGCCGCCGGGGATGCGGCCTGACGCCTGCGCCGTGCTTCGGGCCTGAAACTGCCTATCTGATCGAATCCTAGACCGCGAAGGAGGTCCCGCAGCCGCAGGAGCTGGTCGCGTTCGGGTTGGTGATGCGGAAGGATTGCCCGATCAGGTCGTCAACGAAGTCGATGGTGCAGCCTTCGAGCAGGTCGAGCGAGGTTTCGTCGATCAGGACGGTGGCGCCGTCACGCTCGATGACGAGATCGTCCGCTGCCTTCTCCCGATCGACGTCGAAGATGTACTGGAAGCCGGAGCAGCCGCCGCCGGCGACGCTGACGCGCAGCATCGAGCCCGGCGGCTCCTGCGCCATCACCGAGATGATCCGTTTGGCGGCATTTGCGGTCACCGCGATGCCGCGTGGATTGACCGCGAGATCGGTCGACATGGTCAGATGCTCCTTGCACCCTGGTTGCCCGGAAAGGTAATGGCCCGGCAGCGGCTCTACAAGCATGGGTCCGCAATGAGGCTGCCATGCCCTATCCACAGAGCCCGATCTCGCCGGCCGGCCTTGAGCCCGGAGAACGCTGGCGCGCACCTTATGCCTGTCGTTCGACGACGAGCCGGGGGCGCCTGGTGGCGGAGCCGGCCTCGGCGACGCGCGGCGAATTCCAGCGCGACCGCGACCGCATCATCCATTCGACCGCCTTCCGCCGGCTCAAGCACAAGACGCAGGTCTTCGTCTCGCATGAGGGCGACCATTACCGCACGCGCCTGACCCATACGATCGAGGTCGCGCAGATCGCCCGCGCTTTGGCCCGCGCGCTCGGCCTCGACGAGGATCTGGCCGAGGCTCTGGCGCTGGCGCATGACCTCGGCCACACGCCGTTCGGGCATACCGGCGAAGATGCTCTGGAAGAATGCATGGCCGGGTTCGGCGGCTTCGACCACAACGCCCAGACACTCAGGATCGTGACGCGGCTCGAACGGCGCTATGCCGATTTCGACGGGCTCAACCTGAGCTGGGAGACGCTCGAGGGGCTGGTCAAGCATAACGGCCCGCTGCTCGACCATGAGGGCAGGCCGACGGCGCGCTATGCCGAGCGCGGCATTCCCGTCGCGATCGTCGAATACCAGCAGCGCCAGGACCTCTGGCTCGACAGCTACGCCTCGGCCGAGGCGCAGGCCGCGGCGCTGGCCGATGACATCGCCTATAACGCCCATGACATCGATGACGGCTTGCGCGCCGGGCTGTTCGGCCATGCCGAGCTCCGGGCCGTGCCGTTCCTGGCCGAACTGCTCGACGAGATCGAGCGCTTGCATCCGGGACTGGAGCGGGCGCGCGCCACCAACGAGCTCGTGCGGCGGGTGATCACGCGCTTCGTCGAGGACGTGATTGGGGAATCGCGGCGGCGCCTCGCGGCGCTGGCGCCTGATGATGCCGACGCGATCCGCCGGGCGGACGCGCCGGTCATCGCCTTCTCGGCGGCGATGGAGGCGGCGGATCGCGACATCAAGGGCTTCCTCTACCCCAACATGTATCGCCACCCGCGCATCGCGCCGATCCGCGCCGATGCGGCGCAAGTGGTGCGCGACCTGTTCGCCCGCTTCAGCGCCGATCCGGCGGCGATGCCGGAGGAGTGGGCGGCGGGCTGCGATCCCCTCGACGAACACCGCCGCGCCCGGCGCATCGCCGACTATATCGCGGGCATGACCGACTGGTACGCCCTCGACGAGCACCGCCGCCTGTTTGACGCCACCCCCTCGCTGCGATAGGGCCGGGCGGCTTTCCATCCGCAATCGTGGCCGCAATGAACCTGTTCGAGATCTATTCCGCCCGTCTTCACGCCGCGCTCTCAGGCCTCGCCGAGCGAGGCGCGCTTCCGGCCGGCCTCAATCTCGCGCGCGTCGTGGTCGAGCCGACCAAGGACCCGGCCCATGGCGATCTCGCCACCAATGCCGCGATGGTACTGGCCAAGGATGCCGGCACGAACCCGCGCGCGCTGGCGACGCTGCTGGTTGAGGAGCTGTCCAAGGATCCGGAGATCACCAAGGCCGAGATCGCCGGCCCAGGCTTCATCAACCTGACGCTGCAGCCGGCCGTGTTCACGGCTGTGCTGAAGGCGGCGATCGAGGCCGGGCTGGATTACGGACGCGGCGCACTGAGGCCCGAGCCCCGGGTCAATGTCGAATATGTCTCGGCCAATCCGACCGGGCCGATGCATGTCGGCCATGGCCGCGGGGCGGTGTTCGGTGATGCGCTGGCGAGCCTGCTCGCCTTCGCCGGCCATGACGTGACCCGCGAATACTACATCAACGATGCCGGCGCGCAGGTCGATGTGCTCGCCCGTTCCGCCTTCCTGCGCTATCGCGAGGCGCTGGGCGAGGATATCGGCGCGATCCCCGAGGGGCTCTATCCCGGCGACTACCTGGTCTCGGTCGGCAAGGCGCTCGCCGAGCAATACGGGCCGGCTTTGCGCGACAAGGCCGAATGGGACTGGCTGCCGCTCGTCCGGCAGGCGGCGATCGAAGGCATGATGGCGATGATCCGCGACGATCTCGCCGCGCTCGGCGTCGTCCACGATCTCTTCTTCTCGGAGCGCTCGCTGCAGGGTCGGGACGGCAATACCAATGCCGTCCACCAGACGATCGAGGACCTGCGTTCGCACGACCTCGTCTACGAAGGCCGCCTGCCGCCGCCGAAGGGGCAGAAGGACGAGGACTGGGAGGACCGCGAGCAGACCCTGTTCCGCGCCACCAAGTTCGGCGACGATGTCGACCGGCCGCTGCTGAAGTCGGACGGCAGCTACACCTATTTCGCCAATGACATCGCCTATCACCGCTCCAAGTTCGTGCGCGGCTTCCCCGAGATGATCGACGTCTGGGGTGCCGACCATGGCGGCTATGTCAAGCGCATGCAGGCGGCCGTGAAGGCCGTCACCGGCGGGCAGGGTTCGCTCGACGTCAAGCTGTGCCAGCTCGTCCGCTTGCTGCGCAATGGCGAGCAGGTGCGCATGTCCAAGCGCTCCGGCGATTTCGTCACCCTGCGCGAGGTCATCGACGAGGTCGGCCGCGACGCGGTGCGCTTCATGATGATCTTCCGCAAGAACGACGCGACGCTGGATTTCGACCTCGGCAAGGTCGTAGAGCAGTCGAAGGACAACCCGGTCTTCTACGTCCAGTACGCGCATGCGCGCTGCGCCTCGATCTTCCGGCAGGCGCGCGAAGTGTTCCCCGATCTCGATCTGTCGACGGAGGCGCTGGCCGGAGCCGATCTCTCGATCCTGACCGACGAGGCGGAGGTCGGCATCGTCAAGATGCTCGCTTCCTATCCGCGAATCATCGAGGGCGCTGCCGCCGCCCACGAGCCGCATCGCGTGGCATTCTTCGTGCATGAGCTGGCCAGCGCATTCCATTCGCTCTGGAACAAGGGCAAAGACTCGCCGCAATTACGGTTCGTTAATCAAACTGATCGAAAGTCGACCTTGGCGAGATTGGCGTTCGTGCACGCGGTGCGCAGCGTCCTTGCTTCCGGTCTGGCTGTCGCCGGAGTTGCGGCGCCGGAAGAGATGCGCTGACGGAAAAGGTTTTCCGGCGGCGCGCACAAGGTCAGGTTGACCGCACAGAGTTCCCGGTTCTTCCATAGGAGGAAGCGGCTTGTGCTGGAATGGATCGTACCATGAGTGAGCCAGCTAGGAACCGTTTCGCGCTCGATCTCGAAGATCTCGAGCGCCAGCTGCGCGGGGCAGGGCAGACGCCCCGCCCGGGGCAGCAGGCCGACCCGCTTGCGGAGCTGACCCGTATCGTCGGGCAGGACGATCCGCTCAAGGATATCTTCGCCGAGCGGCGCCAGCCGCCGCGCCCTGCGATGCGCCAGGAGCCGAGCTTCGAGGTCGTGCCGCCGCAGGCCGCGCCGGCCGTTCCCGAGGTGCGCCAGCCGCCGGCCGAGATGCGCGGGGCGCTCGACGAGTTCGAGGCGCTTCTGCGCCGCACCGAGCCGCGCCGGGCGGAGGCGCCCGTGCCGGTACAGGCGCGGCCTGCGCCCCAGCCGGAATTTGAGCCCGATTACGATCTGCCGGAGCCGCTGCCCTATTCCCGCCCGGCCCCGATCCAGGGTGCGGCCCCGCCACGCGATCTCGACGAGCGCGCGCAGTATCGCCAGGCCCCGGCCGCCTATGCGCCCGAAGAGCCTGCCTATGATTATGGCCAGGCTCAGCAGGCGATGCCGGCGCCCGAATACGGCGAAGAGGACATGCCGGATCTGGAGCCGCGCCGTTCGCGCAAGGGGCTCTGGGCAGCAGCCGCTGTCATCGCAATTGGTCTCGTCGGCGTCGGTGCCGCTTTCACCCTGCGTGGCGGCTCCGTCACGAAGGACGGGCAGCCGCCGCTGATCGCGGCCGATTCCGGCCCGGTCAAGGTCGCGCCGGCCAATCCGGGCGGCGCCGAGATTCCGAACCAGAACAAGCAGATCTACGAGCGCGGCCCCGACACACCGACAGCGCCGACCAAGGTCGTCAACAACGAGGAGCAGCCGGTCGACGTCCAGCAGGCTGCCCGTTCGATGGCGCCGCGTGTCGTCGCTCCCGGTGGCGGCACGGCTCTCGCCGCCGCTCCGAGCGCGCCCGAGCGCAGCATCGTTCCGCCGGAGCCGGGCCTCACCCCGATGCCGCCCGTGCCGGGCCTCGGCGAGCCGCGCAAGGTCCGCACAGTCTCGATCCGCCCCGACGGTACGCCGGCGCAGAGCCCGGTCACCGTCGACAGCAACCAGCCGATCGCGACCGGCTCGGCGCCGAGCCGCTCGCTCGCCAACCAGGGGGCGAACGTGGCTCTGTCGCGCCCGATGCAGCTGCCCCCGGCGGCTCCGAAGGTCGAGGCTCGCGCCACGACCCCGCCCGCCGCGACCACGCCTGTCGCGCCGACCCGTCTTGCCAGCGCGGCGCCGGCTCCGGCCGCCGCTCCGCCGGCACCCGCGACGGCCGCCGTCCGGGCCGGCACCGGCGATTTCGTGGTGCAGCTCGGCGCCCCCGGCAGCGAAGCCGAGGCCCGCGCCACCTACGCCGCCCTGCAGCGCAAGTATCCGCAGCAACTCGGCGGCCAGGCCCCGATCGTCCGCAAGACCGAGCTCGCCGGCGGCAAGACCGTGTTCCGCCTCCGCGTCGGGCCTTATTCCCGCGAGGATGCGACCTCGATGTGCAGCGCGCTCCAGGCTGCGGGCGGACAGTGCTTCATCGCGAAGAACTGAGCTTTCGGCCATTGCAGGCTTTGTCGAACGGCGGTCCTTCGGGGCCGCCGTTTCGCATTGTGGCCAGCGCATGGGCGAGCGAGATGCAGTCGGTTCCGCTGCCACCGATCTGGCTGTAGCCTGCCGCGCGAATCGTGGGCGATCTTGCCTGCGGGCCTTGCATCACGCGAACGATGCGGGGTGCGAAATCGCTCCGGGCAAAGCACTCGGGGCCAGCAGGAGGTAGCCCCATGGATCGCCGCAGTTTCGTCAAGGTCGCCGGTGCCGGTGCCGCCGGCAGCGCCGTCATCGCCGCGCCCGCCGTCGCGCAGTCGCAGCCCAAGATCAATTGGCGTCTGACGTCGAGCTATCCGAAGAGCCTCGACACGCTCTATGGCATCTCGACCCATGTCGCGAAGCGCGTGGCCGAGGCGACCGACAACAATTTCCAGATCCAGGTCTTCGCACCCGGCGAGATCGTGCCGGCCCTGCAGGCGCTCGATGCCGTGCAGAACGGCACCGTCGAGTGCAGCCATACGCTGGCGAGCTTCTATATCGGCAAGGACCCGGCCTTCGCCTTCGAGACCTCGCTGCCCTTCGGCTTCAACACGCGCCAGCAGAACGCCTGGCTCTATCAGGGCGGCGGCCTCGAGCTCTGCCGCGCCTTCATGAAGAACTACAACATCCACACCATCCCCTCCGGCAATACCGGTGCGCAGATGGGCGGCTGGTTCCGCAAGGAGATCAAGTCGCTGGAGGACCTGAAGGGCCTGAAGTTCCGCATCGCCGGCCTCGGCGGGCGGATCATGGCGCGGCTCGGCGTCGTGCCCCAGACGATCGGCGGCGCCGACATCTACCCGGCGCTGGAACGCGGCACGCTCGACGCCGTCGAGTTCTCCGGCCCCTACGATGACGAGAAGCTCGGCTTCGTGAAGGTCGCCAAGTACTACTACTATCCCGGCTTCTGGGAGGGGAACGCCAATGTCAGCTTCCTCGCCAACCAGGACAAGTGGAACGAGCTGCCGGCCTCCTACAAGGCGATCGTCGAGGCGGCATGCGCCGAGGCCAATGCGCTTTGCGTGGCCAAGTACGACCACAACAACCCCGACGCGCTGATTCGCCTCGCCGGCGCCGGCGCGGAGTTGCGCCCCTTCCCGCAGGAAGTGATGGCAGCGGCGTTCAAGGAGGCTTTCGCCATGTATGGCGAGCTCGCCGCCAGCAACGCCAATTTCAAGACCTTCTACGATTCCTTCCTGCCTTACTGGAAGAAGGAGCAGCTCTGGTTCCGCATCGCCGAGCTGCCGTTCGACGCGTTCAACGCGCAGAACTACCAGCAGGTGAAGTGACGCAATGCGCGGGCGCGGATCAACCTTGACCGCGCCCGCGCCGCTTTCTAACCCGATGTCATGACATCGCGCGCCTTCATCGCCGGCTGCCTCGGCACGAGCCTCACCGCGGACGAGCGGGCCTTTTTCCGCGACGCCCGGCCCTGGGGCTTCATCGTCTTCAAGCGCAACACGCAGTCGCCCGAGCAAGTTGCGGCGCTGACCGCCGAAATGCGCGAGACTGTCGGCTGGCACGCGCCGATCCTGATCGACCAGGAGGGCGGGCGCGTCCAGCGCATGGGGCCGCCGAACTGGCCGAAATACCAGTCGGCCCGTGCCTTCCTCGCGATCAACGATCCCATCCGCCAGCGCGAGATCGTCCGGCTCAACGCCCGCCTGATGGCGCATGACCTGAAAAGCGTGGGCATCGATGTCGACTGCCTCCCCGTGCTCGACGTTCCGGTGGCCGGCAGCCATGACGTGATCGGCGATCGCGCCTATGCCCATGATCCCGACCATGTCGCGCGGCTCGGCCGGGCGGCGGCCGAGGGGCTGATCGCCGGCGGCGTGCTGCCGGTCGTCAAGCACATGCCCGGCCATGGCCGCGCGCGCGCCGACAGCCATCACGACCTGCCGATCGTCGATGCCTCGCTGGACGAGCTGCGGGCACATGATTTCCGGCCGTTCCGGCATCTCGCCGACATGCCGCTGGCGATGACCGCGCATCTCGTCTTCACCGCGCTCGATCCGAAGAACCCTGCGACGATCTCCCGCAGGATCGTGCGCGAGATCATGCGCGGCGAGCTCGGCTTCGACGGGCTGATCATGACCGACGACATCTCGATGAAGGCGCTGTCGGGATCGTTCGAGGTGAAGTCGCGCGCTGCGATCCGGGCCGGGGTGGACGTGGTCCTGCATTGCCACGGCATCATGGACGAGATGATCGCCGTCGCCGGGGCCGTGCCGGAGATGACGGGCGCGCGTGCCCGCCGCGCCGCCGCCGCGCTCGGACGCATCCGGCACGAGCCGGAGCCGGTCGATCTGGAGGCCGCGCGCGCTGAAGTAGCGGCGGCGCTTGCTTTGAGCGCCTGAACGGCCGAATCTGCATCTTCGGGGATGACAGGTGGGGCAGGGCCTTCGATGACGGCCGAATTGCCATTCGAGGAAGACCGCGCGGAGCGTGCGGGCGAGCCTTCGCTCGTCGTCGATGTCGACGGCTATGAAGGGCCGCTCGACCTTTTGCTCGATCTCGCGCGCCGGCAAAAGGTCGACCTGCACCGCATCTCGATCCTGGCGCTGGCCGAGCAGTACCTCACCTTCGTCGAGGAGGCTCGGGCGCTCAGGCTCGAGCTCGCCGCCGATTATCTCGTGATGGCCGCCTGGCTCGCCTATCTCAAGTCGCGCCTGCTGCTGCCCGAGCCGCCCAAGGGCGAGGAGCCGAGCGCTGCCGATCTCGCGACCGCGCTCGCCTTGCGTCTGCGTCGGCTGGAGGCGATCCGCGCCGCCGCCAACAAGCTCTCGGCGCGCGAGCGGCTGGGGTTCGACGTGTTCGCGCGCGGGGCACCGGAAGAGATCGTGGCCGGCGCCCGGCCAGTCTGGGAGGCCGAGCTTTACGATCTGCTTTCGGCCTATGCCCAGCAGCGGCAGAAGCGGGTGCAGGGCCATATTTCGGTCGGCCATCGTGTCGTCTGGTCGTTGGTCGAGGCGCGCGAGGCCTTGCAGCGTCTGATCGGCGAAGCCGGCGACTGGACCGAGCTCGACGATTATCTCATGCAATACATGGCGTCGCACGGCCTGCAGGCTCGGGAGATGCGGGCGACGGTTCGGGCCTCGGCCCTCTCGGCGATGCTGGAGATGGTGCGGGAAGGGGTGCTCGACCTCAGGCAGGACGAAGCCTTTGCGCCGATCCAGGTGCGCCGCCGCTCGGCCCGGCCGCAGGGGCTGCCCTTTGCCGCCAAGGACGCCTCATGACCGGTATGGCGGCTGAACCCGAGGATGTCGAAACGGATGGCGGCGCGGAGGCCTTTTCGCTGGCGCTGCGCGTCGTCGAGGCCCTACTCTTCGCCTCGGCCGCGCCACTGACGGCCGAGGCGCTCGGCCGCGCCATTCCCGCCGGCATCGCGGTCGAGCAGGTGCTGGCCCGGCTCGTCGAGAGCTATGCGACGCGCGGGGTCAATCTGCGCCAGGTCGCCGGCGGCTGGGCTTTCCGGACGGCGCCCGATCTCGGCTATCTGCTTGCGGCCGAGGCCGAGCCGCCGCGGCGCCTGTCGCGCGCCGCGCTCGAAGTGCTCTCGATCATCGCCTATCACCAGCCGGTGACGCGGGCCGAGATCGAGGAGATACGCGGCGTCGCCACCGCCAAGGGCACGCTCGACATCCTGCTGGAAGCGGGCTGGGTGCGGCTGCGCGGGCGACGGCGTTCGCCGGGGCGCCCGATCACCTATGGCACGACGCCGGGCTTCCTCGACCATTTCGGGCTCGACCGCATCGACGACCTGCCGGGGCTGGAGGAGTTGAAGGGCACGGGCTTCATCGAAGGGCGCCTGACGCGCGACCTCGCCGTGCCGGTGCCCGATGACGATCCGTCCTTGCGCGACGACGAGGACCCGCTCGGCGACCTGTTCAGCCCGCTTGACGATGGCGAGGGCGGATCGCAGGGGTGAGGGCAGGCATCGCGGCATCGCGACTGTTTTCTCCGACGTCATCCCGGACAAGCCGCGAAGCGGCGCCGATCCGGGGTCCATGCCTGGGCCTTTGCCGGATGCGCTCCGGCATGGATCCCGGGTCTCCCTTTGGTCGCCGGGGATGGCGGCGCAAATTTGGATAGGTGGAGCAGGGACTTGGCGCAGAGCGAGACCAAAGCAGGATGGCTCGGCTGGGGCCGGCGCGGCACGGCCGGCGCGGCGATCCCGATGGCGCTCGGCTTCGAGAACGTGACGCAGCGGTTCGGCGCGGTGACGGCGCTGTCGGAGGTCTCGCTCTCGGTCAAGCCCGGCGAGATCGTCGCGTTGCTCGGCCAATCCGGCTGCGGCAAGACGACGCTGCTCAGGCTCGCCGCCGGCGTCGAGCGGCCGAGCGCGGGCCGCGTGTTGCTGGAAGGGCGCGACGTTTCGGCGCCCGATCGCTTCGTCGAGCCGGAGCATCGCGGCGTCGGCTTCGTCTTCCAGGATTACGCGCTGTTTCCGCATCTTTCCGTGCGCGACAATGTCCGCTTCGGGCTGCGCGGCCAGGCACCGGCGGCAGCCGATGCCACCGCCTTGCGGGCGCTGGCGCGGGTCGGGCTCGCCGATCTCGCCGATTCCTACCCGCATATGCTCTCCGGCGGCGAGCAGCAGCGCGTGGCCTTGGCCCGCGCGATCGCGCCGCGGCCGGGCGTGCTGCTGATGGATGAGCCCTTCTCCAATCTCGACCGGCGCCTGCGCGACGTGGTGCGCGACGAGACCGCCGCCCTGCTGGAAGAGACCGGCGCGACCTCGATCATCGTCACGCATGATCCTGAGGACGCGATGCGCATCGCCGATCGGATCGTGCTGATGCGGGCCGGCGAAATCGTCCAGGTCGGCACGGGCGAGGAGCTCTACCGGCGGCCCAACAGCCTCTTTGCCGCCCGATTTTTCTGCGATCTAACCGAGGTCGAGGGCCGGGTCTCGGAGGGAGCCGTCGAGACGCCGTTCGGCCGTTTCGCGGCGCCGGGCCTCGTGGAAGGTGCGGCTGCGGTCGCCTGCATCCGGCCGCACCGCGTCCGCATCGTGCCGAAGGGCTATTATCTGCGCGGGCGATTGACGGGCCGGCGCTTTCTGGGGGAGGCCGACCATCTGCAGGTGATGGTGGACGGTTTCGACAGGGCTCTTTCGGTTCGCGCGCCGCTCTCCGACGAGATCGCGGTGGGCGATGAGATCGGGGTCGAGATTCCGTCGGACGAAGTCCTTGTGTTTCCTGCTGCGGATCAATAGGTTCCGCCGCCGAACAAGCGACCGGGCAAGGATTTGGTTGGGGCCATTCCCCGGTCGCCGCAATTTCGGAGGAGTTCGCCATGGGTGGCGTGAGCATTTGGCACTGGATCGTCGTCGGCGTCATCGTGATGCTGCTGTTCGGGCGGGGCAAGGTTTCCGAGCTGATGGGCGATGTCGCCAAGGGCATCAAATCCTTCAAGAAGGGCATGGCCGAGGATGACGAGCCGGCGGCGCCGACCGCCAGCACCGTCGACCCCAAGGTGATCGACCAGACCAAGGCCGACAACGCCGCCGCCCAGGCCCAGGCCAAGGCCGAGCACAAGGCCTGATGCCGCTGCTCCCGCGGGAGCAGGCTTGAGAGGACGAGCCGTCGATGTTCGACATCGCCTGGAGCGAGATGGTGCTGATCGGCGCGGTGGCGCTGGTGGTGATCGGCCCGAAGGACCTGCCCAAGGCCCTGCGCACGGTCGGCCAGACGGTCGCCCGCGTGCGGCGCATGGCGTCGGAATTCCAGGGGCAGTTCAACGAAGCGATGCGCGAGGCCGAACTCGCCGACCTGAAGAAGCAGGTCGAGGATGTCGGCGGATCGGTGTCGAGCGCGCTGAACAACGATTTCAAGCCGATCGATACGCCCAAGGACTTCGATCCTGCCAAGCCGGACGCTTCGAAGCCGGATGAGGCCGCGCTGAAGGAGGCCGAGGCGAAGCTCGCCTCGCTGCCGCCTCCGGAGCCGCTGCCGCCGGTTCAGATCGTTCCCGAGGCGCCGAAGCCCGCCGAGAAACCGAAGCGGGCACGCAAGGCAGCCGTCGAGCCTGTTCCTGAGGTGGTCGAGGCGCCCGTCGCTCCTCCGGTTGCCGTGGCCGAGGCCGCTCCCGCGAAGCCTGTCCGCAAGCGCAGTGCCAAGGCTGTCGAAGCCCCGGTTCCGGCGCCTATCGCGGCCGCTCCGGCCAAGGCTTCGAAAGCTGCCGTCGCGCGCAAGCCGAACGCCGCGGTTGCCGCTGCTCCGGCTGAAACGGCCAAGCCCGTCGCCCGCAAGCGCAAGACCGCCAAGGGCGAGGAGAATTCCGCATGAGCGTCGCCCATCCTCGCGACGGCGAGGACGAGATCGAGGCCTCGCGCGCGCCGCTCCTCGAGCACCTGATCGAGTTGCGATCGCGGCTGATCAAGTCGCTGATCGCCTTCCTGATCATGTTCTTCATCTGCTTCGGCTTCTCGACGCAGATCTACAACATCCTGGTTAAGCCCTATGTCTGGGCCGCCGGCAGCGCCGCCAACGCGCAGTTGATCTATACCGGCCCGCTCGAGCTGCTGTTCACCCATATCAAGGTGGCGGCCTTCGGCGCCGGCTTCTTCGCTTTCCCGGTGATCGCGACGCAGATCTACAAGTTCGTGGCGCCCGGCCTCTACAAGAACGAGAAGGCGGCCTTCGCGCCCTATCTGGTGGCGACCCCGGTGTTCTTCACGCTCGGCGCGCTCCTGGTCTTCTTCTTCGCCATGCCGGTGCTGATGAAGTTCTCGCTCGGCATGCAGCAGGCGGCGACCGAAACCCAGGCCGGCATCGCGCTCCTTCCGAAGGTCAGCGAATATCTCTCGCTGATCATGACGCTGATCTTCGCTTTCGGCATCGCCTTCCAGCTGCCGGTGATCCTGACCCTGCTCGGGCAGGCCGGCATCATCGATTCGAAATTCCTGAAGGAAAAGCGCCGCTACGCCATCGTCTTCGTCTTCGTCGTGGCGGCGGTGCTGACCCCGCCGGACGTGATCTCGCAGCTCATGCTGGCGGTCCCGATGCTGCTGCTCTACGAGCTCTCGATCTTCTCGGTGCGCCGGGTCGAGAAAAAGGGCGAGGCCGCGAAGGCCGAAGAGGACGCGGAGTAGGGCGCTGCCGTCATGCTCGCCCTCGTGCGAGCATCCACGTCTCGAGCACCGCCCGCATCGGACGAAGACATGGATGGTCGGGACAGGCCCGACCATGACGTGTTTGGTGCGCGGAATGCCGATCTCGGTGGTTCCCTCGCGCGCGATCCCGGTCTAGAGCATCCAACGCTGCATTCCGCAGCGATGGCATGGCCGGACGACGATGTACGACATCAGATGGATTCGCGAGAACGCCGCGGCGTTCGACAAGGGGCTTGAGCGCAGGGGCCTGGCGCCGCTGTCGTCCTCGCTGCTCGAACTCGACGATGTCCGCCGCTCGTCGATCGCCAAGGCGCAGGCCACGCAGGAACGCCGCAATGCGCTCTCCAAGGAGATCGGCAAGGCGATGGGCGCGAAGGATATCACGCTCGCCGATAAGCTGAAGGCCGAGGTCGCGGCGCTCAAGGAGCAGCAGCCGGCGCTGGAGGCTGAGGAGAAGGCTGCCAAGGACGCGCTCGACGAGAAGCTCGCCGCGATCCCGAACATGCCTTTCGACGACGTGCCCGATGGCGCCGACGAACACGACAATGTCGTGCTGCATGTCCATGGCGTGAAGCCGGAGGAGCGCGGCTTGCTCAAGGGCGTCAACGATCCCAAGCAGCATTTCGAGCTGGGCGAGGCGCTCGGCCAGATGGATTTCGAGAAGGCGGCCAAGCTCTCCGGCTCGCGCTTCGTCGTGCTGCAAAGCCAGATCGCGCGGCTGTCGCGCGCGATCGGGCAGTTCATGCTCGACACGCACACCGAAGAGCACGGCTATACCGAGGTCAATCCGCCGCTTTTGGTGCGCGACGACGCGATGTTCGGCACCGCGCAATTGCCGAAGTTTTTCGACGACCAGTTCTCTGTCAAACCGGGTTGGATGAGGCCTGAATTACTGGCTGAGAAGATTAGAGAAGCGGCGGTTGCAGAGTTCGAGAATGAGCCGGTGGGACAGCAAATGCCGCTCGGGTCGCTATCGGCCGCTCAAAAATACGAACTGGCTGATGAGATTGCTCGTAGGATGCTCGTCCAGGATATCGATGATCCTAGCTCGCGTCGTTGGCTGATCCCCACCGCCGAAGTCCCGCTGACAAATCTCGCAAGGGAATCAATCCTCTCCGAGGAGGAGCTGCCGCTTCGATTCACCGCGCTCACCCCCTGCTTCCGGGCCGAAGCCGGCTCGGCGGGCCGCGACACCCGCGGCATGCTGCGGCAGCACCAGTTCGAGAAGGTCGAGCTCGTCTCGATCACGGCGCCGGAGAAGTCGCGCGAGGAGCATGAGCGCATGCTCGCCTGCGCCGAGGCGGTGCTGAAGAAGCTCGACCTGCATTATCGCGTGATGACGCTGTGCACCGGCGACATGGGCTTCGCCTCGCAGAAGACCTGGGACATCGAGGCCTGGCTGCCCGGCCAGAAGACCTATCGTGAGATCTCGTCCTGCTCGGTCTGCGGCGATTTCCAGGCGCGGCGGATGAACGCCCGCTACAAGACGAAGGACGGGAAGGGCCCGTTCTTCGTGCACACGCTCAACGGCTCAGGCACGGCGGTCGGCCGCGCGTTGATCGCGGTGATGGAGAACTATCAGAACGCCGACGGCTCGATCACCGTGCCGGAGGTGCTGGTGCCCTATATGCGCGGCGTGACGCGGATCGAGAAGGCGGCCTGAAATGCGCATCCTCGTCACCAATGATGACGGCATCCATGCCGAGGGTCTCGCCGTGCTGGAGCGCATCGCGCGCCAGCTCTCCGACGATGTCTGGGTCGTGGCGCCCGAGACCGACCAGTCGGGCGTGGCGCATTCGCTGTCGCTGTCCAATCCGCTGCGCCTGCGCCAGATCGAGGAGAAGCGCTTCGCGGTGCAGGGCACGCCGACCGATTGCGTGATCATGGCGGTGCGCGCCGTCATGGCCAAGGCGCGGCCCGATCTGGTGCTCTCCGGCGTCAACCGCGGCTCGAATGTCGCCGAGGACGTGACCTATTCCGGCACCATCGCCGCCGCGATGGAGGGCACGCTGCTCGGCGTGCCCTCCATCGCGGTCAGCCAAGCCTATTCGCCCGGCAATCGCGACTCGATACGCTGGGACTGCGCCGAGAGCCATGCACCCGGCATCATCCGGCGTTTGCTGGAAGAGGGTATTCCGGAGGGCGTGCTGTTCAACCTCAACTTCCCGAATGCCGGACCGGACGAGGTCGAGGGCGTCGCCGTGACCGTGCAGGGGCGGCGCGACCAGGAGATCGTGCAGCTCGAACCGCGCAAGGACGGCCGCGGCAATCCCTATTACTGGATCGCCTTCCAGCGCAGCGGCAAGGAACCGGCTAACGGCACCGACCTGAAGGCGCTGGCGGAAAAGCGTATCTCGATCACGCCGCTGGAACTCGACCTGACGCATGAGCCGACGCTGACGCGCTTCGCGCAGCTGTTCGCCTGAGCGAGAGGCGGGGAGGGGCATGAGCGAGGAAGCGCCGGCCAGCGAAGGCGAGCGCACTGTCGCCTTCCTGCTTTCGCTCCGCGCGCGGGGCGTGCGCGATCTCGCGCTGCTGCGCGCGATGGAGCGGGTGCCGCGTGACCGCTTCGCCCCGGCCCGCTTCGCCGATCTCGCCCGGCAGGACGTCTCGGTGCCGTTGCCCTGCGGCCAGACGATGACCGCGCCGCATACCGTCGCAAACCTGCTGGTGGCGCTCGACCTACAGCCGGGGGCGCGGGTACTCGAAGTGGGCACCGGCTCCGGCTATGTCTCGGCGCTGCTCGCCGCGATGGGGGCCGAGGTCGTCTCGCTGGAGCGTTATCGGTCGCTGGCACTGGCCGCGCATGAGCGCGTCTCCGACAGCGGTTTCGGCGGGGTCGTCGATCTGCGCCATGCCGACGGGTTCCAGCCGGACCGGACGCTCGGCCGCTTCGACCGCATTCTCGTCAATGGTGTCACTCAGGCCGTGCCGGAGGCGCTGCTGGCGCGGCTCTCGCCGGGCGGGCGCCTGGTTGGGGCGCTCCGTATGGAAGGCGCGGCGCGGCGGGTCGTGGTCACGCATCTCGAGGACGGGCAGTTCGACCATGCGACCGGGCCGGCGCTGCGCCTGCCGCCGCTGATTCCGGGCCGGTCACGCGCCTTGTGAGGCCATCCTTGGGAGCGACAGATCAGCCTTGCTAGCGACGGTGCAGGGTCTCGGAGCCCGTGATGCCGTCGCCGGTCAGGCGGAGCTCGTTGCGATCGAACATTCCGATGAAGCGCTTGTTGCCGATATCGAAAACGACCATCTGGCCGGAGATGTTGCGCAGGTGGAGTGCGTCCCGCTGGAACGGCTTGGCCGCATCGATGTTGCCGAGCATTCGTTCGGTATCGATCAGCACCATCTGCTTCTCGGACCGCCAGGTGCCGTGCATCTGCTTCAGGATCGGCTCGGCCGATAAGGCCGCCCGACCGAGAAGGAGCACAAAGCTGGCCAGGATCAGGCGATACATGCCGCAGCGTTAATGCATGCGGGGGGCTGTCGCAATTCCAGGAAACGCAGCCGGGGCAAGGGCATGGCGCCGCCTGCCGCGCTTCCGGGCCGTCAGCAGGTTCCTGACCAAGTTTCTGAGCGCGTTTACGCGAAATTAAGCTCAACGGGACTTTAATCCCGGCTATCGAGTTGCGTCGTTCGCGAGTACTCAGTTCATGCGTAGCCAAGCCGGATCGATCAATCCCCGCGCTCTCCGTCGCCTGTCGACGGTGTGCCTGTTCGCTCTCAGCGTCAGTGCCTGCTCGTCGGACGCGATGCGTTTCACCGAGACGCCTTTCGACAGCCCCTTCAAGTCGGCTCAGGCGCCGGCCCCCGTCCGCGATCCGGTCACGACCGGCTCGATCGGGCAGGTTTCGAGTGCGCCGCTGCAGCCTGTGACTTCCGCTCCGCTCGTTCGCTCGCAGCCTTTGCCGGCGCCGCAGTCGTCCGTCGCGCTGAGCGCGCCGCCGCGGCAGCCCGTATCGGGCAGTTCCGCCGGCTGGTCGGCGCAGGGCGGCACCCCGGTCGTTCTGGCCCAGGGCGAGACGCTCGATACGATCTCCTCGCGCTACGGTGTTCCGCGCGCCGCCATCATGTCGGCGAACGGGCTGAGCAGCGCGAACGTGGCCCCCGGCACCCGCATCACCATTCCCGTCTATAACGCTGCCGCCGCTTCTGCTCCTGCCGCGGCCCCGGCTCCGGTCCGCCAGGCTGCCCAGGCGCCCGTCGAGACGCATCGCTTCGTTGCCGGGCCGTCCGCCGCGTCGCGCCCGACACCGCCGGCTGCCGTCGATCCGAAGGCGCAGGCCAAGGCCACCGCCGAGGCGAAGGTTGCTGCTGCCGCCGAGGCCAAGGCGAAGGCCGCTGCCGACGCCCAGGCCATGAAGGAATCGCGTGCCCGTTTCGCCGCAGAGGCCAAGGCCAAGGCGGATGCCCGCAAGACCGCGGCCCTGCCGACACCGGCCGCCAAGCCTGCCGCGGCGCCGATCGCTGCCGTGAAGCCTGCGCCCGAAGCGAAGCCGGTCAGAACCGCCGCGCCCGCCACCCAGCCGGCGAAGCCTGTCGTCGTCGCGAGCGCCCCGGCCATCGAGCCGAAGCCGACCGCGATCCCGAAGGCCGATCCCGCGCCGGAGCCGAAGACCACGGCGAGCATCCCGAAGCAGGAGGAGGACACCAGCGCCTCGGCCGACAAGGCGGATTTCCGCTGGCCGGCTCGCGGTCGCGTCATCTCCGGCTATAGCGGCAAGGGCGGCAACGAGGGCATCAACATCGCGGTTCCCGAGGGCACGCCGATCAAGGCGGCCGAGGGCGGCACCGTCGCCTATGCCGGCAGCGAGTTGAAGGGCTATGGCAATCTCGTCCTGATCCGTCACCCGAACGGCTATGTCTCGGCCTACGCCCATAACGGCGAGCTCAAGGTGAAGCGCGGCGACACGGTCAAGCGTGGACAGGTGGTCGCCAGCTCGGGCCAAAGCGGCAACGTCTCCTCGCCGCAGCTCCATTTCGAGCTGCGCAAGGGTTCGGCGCCGGTCGATCCGACGCCCTATCTCAACAACTGATCCGCAGCCTCGGACACAGTTTCCCCATTCGATCGGTTCGCGAGACCCTCCCGATCGAAAAGAACGGGGCGGCCCCAGAAAAAGGGCCGCCCCGTTTCTGTTTATCCAGTCTAGTCATGCTCGGGCTTGGCCCGAGCATCTCGGAAACCAGAGTCCTCTGGTCATGAGATTCTCGGGTCGAGCCCGAGAATGACGCCCATCAATTCTCCAGCTTCTTCCCCAGGCGGCCAGCCAGATCCTGGATGTACTGCCAGGCGGTGCGGCCGGAGCGGGAGCCGCGGGTCGTCGACCATTCCAGCGCGTCGCGGCGCAGTTCTTCCAGCGCCACGTCGAGCCCGAAATGGCCGGCATAGCCGTTGATCATCTCCAGGTACTCGTCCTGGCTGCATTTGTGGAAGCCGAGCCAGAGGCCGAAACGATCCGAGAGCGAGACCTTTTCCTCGATCGCCTCGCCCGGATTGATCGAGGTCGAGCGCTCGTTGTCCATCATGTCGCGCGGCAGCAAGTGGCGGCGATTCGAGGTCGCATAGAACACGACATTGTCCGGACGGCCCTCGACGCCGCCGTCGAGCACCGCCTTCAGCGACTTGTAAGAGGTATCGTCGCTGTCGAAGGACAGATCGTCGCAGAAGACGATGGCGCGGTGCGGATCGTTGCGCAGCTGGCTCATCAATCCGGGCAGGCTCTCGATGTCCTCGCGATGGATCTCGATCAGTTTCAGCGGCAGCGCGTCCTTGGCGAGGCGCAGGTTGGTGTCCGCATGGACGGCCTTGACCAGCGAGGACTTGCCCATGCCGCGCGCGCCCCAGAGCAGCACGTTGTTGGCCGGCAGGCCCTTGGCGAAGCGCTCGGTATTCTCGGCCAGCGTGTCGCGGACGCGGTCGACCCCGCGCAAAAGCGAGAGCGCGACGCGGTTGACCTTCGGAACCGGCACCAGTTCCGAGCCCGCCGCCTGCCAGACGAAAGCATCGGCGGCCTTGAGGTCGGCGGCCTTGCGGCGGGGCGGGGCGATGCGCTCCAGCGCGTCGGCGATGCGCAGCAGCGTGGCCAGCGTCTGGTCGGAGGCGGTTTCGGTCGTGGTCATGGCGGCAGGGCCTTCATTTCGTTCCGTCGAACCGTACCGTACCGTCCGGTACGGTTCACGGCGCTAGCTAAACCGCGTCGTGGATCGTGCGCAAGGGGCATTGCGCGAATGGCAGCCAACCCATAGGTGAGGGATCGCGCATGGGAGACCGATCACGCCGCATCCGGACAATTTTGTCCGAATGCGGAAAAACATGATCGGTTCCAGAAGGGTAGAGCATTGTTTCGCGAAAACCGGTTTCCACTTTTCGCGCAATGCTCTAGGCGCGTCCGATTGATTTCACGGCGTTGCTGGCTATAGTCCGCGCGATTTTCCGGCCGGGCGATGGTTTTGGCCTGACGTCTTTCCACCTAGAGATTCGCGGTCGGCGGCGTGCCGCCGCCGTACCAGAGGAGCGTATTCGTGATCACCCCCGCTTTCGCCCAGGCCACGGGAGCCGGTGGCGGCGCCGACATGCTGATCCAGCTTGTGCCGTTCCTGCTGATTTTCGTCATCATGTGGTTCCTGATCATCCGGCCGCAGCAGCGCCGGGCCAAGAGCCATCAGGAGCTGATCAAGAACGTGCGCCGTGGCGATACGGTCGTCACCTCGGGCGGCATGATCGCGAAGGTCTCGAAGGTCGTCGACGATGGCGAGATCGAGGTCGAGATCGCCGACGGCGTGCGCGTACGCATCGTGCGCGGCATGATCCAGGACGTCCGCTCCAAGAGCGAGCCGGTCAAGAACTGAGAATGCCACGGTCAGGCTCCGTTCGCGGAGCCTGAACTACGACAACAAGGCTGTTCACGCATATGCTTCGTCTCCAGGCCCGCAAGGTCATCCTCGTCCTGCTCGTGCTGTTCATCGGCTGCGGGCTCGCCGTGCCGAACCTCTTGTCGCCTGAGACGCGCAAGGCCATCGAAACCAACGCACCGTCGTGGATTCCGAGGGCCTTCCTGCCGATCCATGCGGTGGTGCTTGGCCTCGACCTGCAGGGCGGCTCGCACGTCCTGCTCGAGATCGACCGGGCCGAGCTGGTGCGCAGCCAGGTCGTCCAGCTTCGCGACGACGTTCGCCGCATCCTGCGCGACGAACGTGCCGCGCCCCAGGGCGGCATCCAGACCTTGCCTCGCGGTGTGCAGGTTCGCGTTCCCGACGCAACCGAGCGGGCGCGCGCGTTGCCGAAGCTGCGCGAACTCTCCCAGCCGATCGGCACGCTCGGCGCCTTCGGTCCTTCCGGCAACCAGTCGATCGCCATCACGGAACAGCCCGACGGGCTGATCCAGCTTACGGTCACGGAGGCCGGCTCGAACGAGCGCATCCGCCGCGCCGTCGAGCAGGCCATGGAGGTGCTGCGCCGCCGCGTCGACGCGCTCGGCACGACCGAGCCGAACATCCAGCGCCAGGGCCTCGACCGCATCCTGGTGCAGGTGCCGGGCCTGCAGGATCCGCAGCGCCTGAAGCAGATCCTCGGCGATACCGCCAAGCTCGAATTCCGCCTCGTCGGCGACGCCAATAGCGCCGATGTCGACATGTTGCCGTCGCAGGATGCCGGCGGCCAGCCGGTGCCTGTGCTGCGCCAGCCCGTCGTCGACGGCGCCGACCTGATCGATGCGCAGCCGGCCTTCGATTCGCGCTCGGGCCAGCCGATCGTGAACTTCCGTTTCAACATCCGCGGCGCCCAGCGCTTCGGCCAGATCACCACTGAGAATCTCGGCCGTCCGCTGGCGATCGTGCTCGACAACAAGGTGATCTCGTCGCCGGTGATCCAGTCGCCGATCACGGGCGGCTCAGGCCAGATCTCCGGCAATTTCACGATCGAGCAGGTCAACAACCTGTCGATCCTGCTGCGCGCCGGCGCGCTGCCTGCGAAGATGACCATCGTCGAGGAGCGCACCGTCGGCCCCGGCCTCGGCGCCGACTCGATCCATGCCGGCAAGATGGCGACCCTGATCGCGACCGTGCTGGTGGTGGTCTACATGCTCGCGACCTATGGCATCTTCGGCATCATTGCGAGCGTCGCGCTGCTCGTCCATGTAGGCCTGATCTTCGGCCTGATGTCCTTCCTCGGTGCCACCATGACGCTGCCCGGCATCGCCGGCATCGTGCTGACCATCGGCACGGCCGTCGACTCGAACGTGCTGATCTACGAGCGCATGCGCGAGGAGGAGCACCAGGGCCGCAGCCTCGTCTCCGCGCTCGAAGCCGGCTTCCAGCGCGCTTTTGCGACGATCATCGACTCCAACGTCACCATGCTGATCGCGGCGGTCGCGCTGTTCTCGCTCGGCTCCGGCCCGGTGCGCGGCTTCGCGGTCGTCTTCATCCTCGGCATCCTGACCACCGTCATCACGGCGGTGACGCTGACCCGGATGCTGATCGCGATCTGGTATCGCTGGGCCAAGCCCAAGCGCCTGCCGTTCTGACGCAAGCCTTTCAGGAGATTGGCCATGCGCCTGCTTCGTATCGTTCCCGACAACACCAAGTTCAAATTCGTCTGGTTCCGCCGCTTCAGCTATCCGCTGTCGGCCGCCTATTCGATCCTCGTGCTCACGCTCTTCCTGACGGTCGGCCTGAATTTCGGCATCGACTTCAAGGGCGGCACCCTGATCGAGATGCAGACGAAGGGGCAGACCGTCGACATCGGCCAGATCCGCCAGACCGCCAACGGGCTCGGCTTCGGCGAGGCCGAGGTGCAGGAATTCGGCTCCGGCGGCGAGGTCTCGATGCGCTTCGGCATGCAGCCGGGCGGGGAGACGGCGCAGCAGGCGGTCGTCGTCAAGGCGCGCGAGGCCTTCGCCTCCAGCTATGACTTCCGCCGCGTCGAGACGGTCGGCCCGCGCGTTTCGGGCGAGCTGGTGCAGGCCGGCACGCTCGGCGTCGTGCTCGCGATCGTCGGCGTGCTGATCTATCTCTGGTTCCGCTTCGAGATGCCGCTGGCGATCGGCGCGATCCTGGGGACGCTGCACGATATCGTGCTCACCATCGGCTTCTTCCTGATCACGCAGCTCGAATTCAACCTGACCTCGATCGCGGCGATCCTGACCATCGTCGGCTACTCGCTGAACGAGACCGTCGTGGTGTTCGACCGCACGCGCGAACTCCTGCGCCGCTACAAGACCATGCCGGTCGCGGAATTGCTCGACCTTTCGGTGAACTCGACCCTGTCGCGCACGGCGATGACCGCGACCACGACCTTCCTGTCGCTGCTCGCGCTCGTGCTGTTCGGCGGCACGGCGATCGAGGGCTTCGCACTGGTCATGCTGTTCGGCGTCGTGGTCTGCACCTATTCGGCGATGTTCATCTCGACCCCTGTGCTCCTTTACATGGATGTCCGCTCGGCTGGCGCCCGTGAGGAAGCGCAGGAGGCTGCGCGCAGCAAGGCCGCGGCCGCCAAGGCGAAGGCCTGATCGCGGCCAGGGCTTTTAAATCTCATGCCACGCTTCGAGGGCTTCATTCCCGGCCGTTACCCGCTCGACGCCATCGGCGCGGGCGGTTTCCGCTTCGCCGAGATGAGCCACAAGGGCTCGATCATCGCAACGCCGGCGGGCATCCGCATCTGGCCGGTGGCACGCTTTTCCGAGATTACGATCGAGAGCCTGCAGCCGGTGCTCGACGAGGCCGGTACCATCGATTTCCTGCTGATCGGGACGGGGCCGGATATCGCCTTCATTCCGCCTGTTCTGCGTGATCCGTTGAAGCAGGCCGGGATCACGGTCGAGGGCATGGCGACCGGCGCCGCGGCACGGACCTACAATGTGCTCGTCGGCGAGGATCGTCGCGTGGCCGCGGCCCTGATCGCGGTCGACTGAAGCATTTTCGAGCGAGCCGGGCACCGGATAGCGTCAGGAAAATGCGAAAATGCCAGGTGATGCCGGCCATGCCGGCGATGCGTAGCAGGGACAGGGCGCTTGCCCTAAGATTGGGAACGGCCACATGACGACGGGCCGAGGCGGGACGATGCCGCAGACCGATACCGACGACCGCAGGGAGATCGCGCCGGCGCGCCTGCCGGAGGCCTACGCGCATTGCGCCGAGCTGGTCCGCGAACAGGATCAGGATCGCTATATCGCCGGGCTCTACGCGCCCGAGGACCGCCGTGCCGCACTCTATGCGCTCTACGCCTTCAGCCTCGAGATCGCGCGGGTCAGGGCTCTGGTCAGCGAGCCGCTGCCGGGCGAGGTTCGACTGCAATGGTGGCGCGACGTGCTGGAGGGACAGGCTGGCGGCGAGACTCAAGCTCATCCGGTGGCCGCGGCCCTGCTCGACACGATCAAGCGCTACCGCCTGCCGATCGCGCCGCTGACGGCATTGATCGATGCGCGCATCTTCGACCTCTATGACGATCCGATGCCCTCGCTGCGCGATCTGGAGGGCTATGCCGGCGAGACTGTCGGCGCGGTGATGCGGCTCGCCTGCATCATCCTGGCGGGCGGGCGCGATCCCGGCGGTGCGACGGCCTGCGGCCATGCCGGCGTCGCCTATGCGCTGACCGGGCTGATGCGCGCCTTTCCCTGGCACGCGGCCGAGGGTCAGGTCTATTTGCCGGCCGATATCCTTGCCCGTAATGGCGTGACGCGCGACGACATCGTCCGCGGGCGCGGCGGGCCGGGCGTGCTCTATACGCTGAAGGAATTGCGCGAGATCGCGCGGGGGCACCTGAAGAAGCTGGTGAGCCTCAGCGAGACGATCCCCTCCGGCCTGAAACCGGCCTTCCTGCCGGTGGCGCTGGTCGAGCCCTATCTCAAGCGGATGGAGGCGAGCGGCTATGATCCCTACCGCACGATCATCACGCTCCCGGCCTGGCGCCGGCAATGGGTGCTGTGGCGGGCATCGCGGCGCAAATAAGAGGCCGTCATGCTCGGGCTTGACCCGAGCATCTCATGACGTGGAGGCGCCAGAGCCTCCTTCTGGCTGAGATTCTCGGGTCTGCGCTTCGCTTCGCCCGAGAATGACGACAGAGCTGATTACTCCGCCGCCTTCGCCTCGACGCCACCCGCCCATTCGTCCATCACCTGCTTAGCGCGCGCGGTCAGCGCCTGCTTGCGGGCGAGGCTCTTGGCCGGGCCTTTCAGGCGCTTGCCGTCGGGGCCGGTCGTCGCGACGCCTTCGATCAGCGGGAACAGGCCGAAATTGATGTTCATCGGCTGGAAGGAGCGCGGCCCCTCGTCGATGGTGACGATATGGCCGCCGGTGATGTGGTTGACCAGCGCGCCGAGTGCCGTCGTTGCGGGCGGCAGTGGTAGCTCCCGGCCGAGCCGCTCGGCGGCGGCCATGCGGCCCGCGAGCAGGCCCGTGGCGGCGCTCTCGACATAGCCCTCGCAGCCGGTGATCTGGCCGGCGAAGCGCAGGCGCGTATCGGCCTTGAGGCGGAGGCGCTCGTCGAGCAGCTTCGGCGAGTTGAGATAGGTGTTGCGGTGAATGCCGCCGAGCCGGGCGAACTCGGCGTTCTGCAGGCCGGGGATCATCCGGAAGATCGCGGCCTGCTCGCCATATTTCAGCTTGGTCTGGAAGCCCGTCATGTTGAACAGCGTGCCGAGCGCATTGTCCTGGCGGAGCTGGACCACGGCATAGGCCTTCACGGTCGGGTTATGCTTGTTGGTTAGGCCGACTGGCTTCATCGGGCCCCAGCGCAGGGTCTCGCGGCCGCGTTCGGCCATGACCTCGATCGGCAGGCAGCCGTCGAAATAGGGCGTGCCCTCCCATTCCTTGAACTCGGTCTTCTCGGCGGCGAGCAGCGCGTCGATGAAGGCCTCGTACTGATCGCGGTCGAGCGGGCAGTTGATGTAGTCGGCGCCGGTGCCGCCGGGGCCGGCCTTGTCGTAGCGTGACTGGAACCAGGCCTGCTCCATGTCGACCGAATCGAAATGGACGATCGGCGCGATGGCGTCGAAGAAGGCGAGCGCATCCTCGGATGTCAGCGACTGTAGACCCGCAGCCAGGGCTGGCGAGGTCAGCGGGCCGGTGGCGATGACGACATTGTCCCATTCGGCCGGCGGGAGGCCGGCGATCTCGCCGCGATCGATGGTGACGAGCGGGTGGGCTTCCAGCGCGGCGGTGACGGCCTGCGAGAAGCCGTCGCGGTCCACCGCGAGCGCGCCGCCGGCCGGGACCTGATGGGCGTCGCCCTTGGCCATGATCAGCGAGTTCAGCCGGCGCATCTCCCAATGGAGCTGGCCGACGGCGTTGCTGGAGGAATCGTCGGAGCGGAAGGAATTCGAGCAGACGAGCTCGGCGAGCCCTTCGGTCTTGTGGGCGTCGGTGCCGCGAACGGGGCGCATCTCGTGGATGACGACGGGGACGCCGGCCTCAGCGATCTGCCAGGCGGCTTCGGAGCCGGCGAGACCGCCGCCGATGATATGAACGGGTTCCATGGCTGCGGATGTGTCCGCAGCGGGCCGCGAGGTCAAGGGACAGGCGCCCCGAAATGCAAAATGCCCGCCGTGAGGCGGGCATTCGCTCTTCGACCGAAGCTCGAGGGGAGGGGAAACACGAGCCTCAGGAGAAACTACACGGAACGCGCCGCACCCTGTGCGCGGCGGTTCTCATTCCAAAGCCTTCAGGCCGCAGCGTGCGAGCGGGCGATGAAGGAGATCTCCGAGCGCGACAGGCCGAGATCGTCGAGCTCGCGGTCGGTCAGACGGGAGAGCTCGCGAACGGTCTCGCGATAGCGGAGGTAGGCGCGGATTTTGGCGGCGATCATGGTGACGAACATGGTGGTTTTCCTTGCGAATATTCCGGACCGGGGCGGCGCCCACAGCGATAATCTCGTTGTGCAGTGCATATAATCCGGACAGCCTGCTTCAAACAGAGGCGCGCGGTCAGCTCCGATATGCTTCCAATGCATGACGAGTTAAGGTTCCGGTCATTTTCTCGGGATCGTTCTGCGTTGAACGTAACGCTTGCGGCGAAATTGAGGAAATCGGCAGCCTGCGATTTGTGCAAAGAGGCATCAGGGAGAAGTCGCCTTCCCCTTTTGCCTTCGTAATAGGCATATTGCAGTTGCTAAATATGAGGTGAGCGGCGCGATTCAATTTTGCGTTGCAGCATCGATGTCGTCATGGCCGATTCCCGGCGCTGCTCGGCGGGCTTCTGCGGCTCGCCGGTCAATCCGGATTCGGCAGGGTTTGCCGGGCAGAACTTGCCGCATTCTCCGCGAGTCGTGACGGGAAAACCCGGCCCCGTTTTGCCAAGAGTCTGATTTTACAGCGCTTTCGTGGGATGTCCGTGGCGGTCCGGAGCTTGCGTCCCGGTTTGCTCAAAGGAGCAAGCCATGTCGAACCCGATCACGAACCGGCCGATCAGCCTGCCATTCACTACGCCGGTCAAGCCGGCCGCGCAGAACGACAGCAGTACCGACACTGGCAACAGCACCGCCCCTGCGGCCTCACCGACGTCGTCCTCGACCGAGGACGAGTTCCTGAAGATCGCGCGGATGTCGCCCGAGGAGCGGGTTCAGGCCGCGATCCTCGCCAAGCTCGGGATGACCGAAGAGCAGTTCAACAAGCTCGACTCGAAGGCGAAGGCCGATGTGATGAGCAAGATCCGCGACGAGATGCTGAAGCAGATGCAGGCCAAGGGCGAGAGCCAAAACAAGACCGGCGCGCTCGCCGATATCCGGGTCTGATGTGGGTTTCGAGGCCAGCCCGCCGCCCGGCCTCGCTGCCGCTGCTTTGACCTAGGCCGCTTTCGGGCGGAGACGCGTGTCATCCCGGCTGGAGCGGAGCGTAGAGCCGGGATCCATTCCTGAACCTCGATCGGAAGCGCTCCGGCATGGATCCCGGGTCAAGCCCGGGATGACGGTGTGGCTCGGAGCGCAAATGGCGAGCTTTAGCCCATCTTGCCTGCGTCGAAGCGCAGCAGGCGCAGGGCATTGGCGGTGACGATCACGGTCGCGCCGGTGTCGGCGAGGATCGCGACCCAGAGCCCGGTATAGCCGAGCACGCTGGTCACCAGGAACATGGCCTTCAATCCGAGTGCGATCGTGATGTTCGTGCGGATATTGCCCATGGCCGCCCGCGCCAGCCGGATCATCGCCGCGACATCGCGCACGCGGCTCTTCAGCACCGCGCCGTCGGCGGTCTCCAGCGCGACGTCTGTGCCCGACCCCATGGCGATGCCGATGCTGGCGGCGGCGAGCGCCGGCGCGTCGTTGATGCCGTCGCCGACCATCATCACGGCGGTCTCGCTGGAGAAGGCCTTGATCGCCGCGACCTTGTCGTCGGGCATCAATTCGGCCTTGTGCTCCATGCCGAGGCCGGCCGCGATGGCGGCGCCGGTGCGGGCGTTGTCGCCGGTCAGCATGGTCGAGCGGATACCCATGGCCTTGAGCTCGGCGATGGCCGCGGCCGCATCCTCGCGCGGCTCGTCACGGAGCGCGATGAAGCCGGCGAGCGCGCCGTCGACGATGACGGCGGCGACGGTCTTGCCGGCGGCCTCGAGCTCCTCGGCGGTGACGCGGGCCCGCTTGTCGAAGGGCGCGCGGCTTTCGGCATGGCGCGGCGCGCCGACGAAGACGGCACGGCCATCGACCTTGCCGGTGACGCCCTGGCCGGCCAGCGCAGCGGCCTCCGTCGCCGGCTTGTAGGCGATGCCGTCCGTGCGGGTGCGTTCCAGCACGGCCTCGGCCAACGGATGCGCCGAGCCATGCTCAACCGCCGCGGCGAAGGCCAGCACCTCCGCCTCGCTGCCGGTCAGCGTCACGACATCGGTGACGCGCGGCTTGCCCTGGGTAAGAGTTCCCGTCTTGTCGAAAGCGACCAGGCCCGTCTTCGCGGCGGTCTCGATGACAACGCCGCCCTTCATCAGCAGGCCCTGGCGGGCGCCGGCCGATAGCGCGGCGGCGATCGCGGCGGGCACCGAGATGACGAGCGCGCAAGGGCAGCCGATCAGCAGCAGCGCCAGCGCCCGGTAGATCCAGACCGACCAGTCGGCGCCGAGCAGGAGCGGGGGCACCAGAGCGACAAGCACCGCGAGCCCGACGATCGCCGGCATGTACCAGCGCGAGAACCGGTCGATGAAGCGCTCGGTCGGGGCGCGGGCCTCCTGCGCTTCCTCGACCAGGCGGATGATGCGGGCGATGGTGTTGTCCTCAGCCGCCTTGTCGACGCGCACGCGCAGGGCCGCCTCGCGGTTGACCGAGCCGGCATAGACGGGCTCGCCGATGCCCTTGGTCTTCGGCACGGATTCGCCGGTGACGGGGCTCTCGTCGATGCCGGACGTGCCGTCGATGATTTCGCCATCGGCCGGGATGCGGTCGCCGGGGCGGACGAGCACGGTCTGCCCGATCGTCAGACTCGCGGCATCGACCTGACGGGTCGCGCCGTTCTCCTCGATGATGGCGGTCTTGGGTACGAGGTCTCCCAGCGCACGGATCGAGGCGCGGGCGCGGTCGGCCGCGACGCCTTCAAGCACCTCGCCGACGGCGAAGAGGAAGACGACCAGCGCCGCCTCCTCGGCCGCGCCGATGAAGAGCGCGCCGATGGCGGCGATCGTCATCAGCATTTCGATGGTGAAGGGTATGCCGGCGCGGGCCGTCGCGAAGGCGCGCTTCGCAACGGGCGCAACGCCGACGATGCAAGCGAGGATGAAGGCCCAGTGGCCGATGCCCGGCCAGATCAGCCCGGCGGCGTAGGCCGCAACGAGGAAGAGGCCCGTCGCGATGACGAGGCGGCCCTTGGCCGTCTGGTACCAGCTCGCGCCGTCCGGCGTGGCCTCATGGACATGGCCGGGCAGGCCGTGGCCGTAATCCTTCTCCTTCGCGGCGGCAGACTGCTTGGCAGCCTTCGGGCTATGGGCGTGACCGGCATGGTCGTGGCCGGAATGATCGTGCTTGTGATGGTGACCATGCGCATCGCCCGAGCAGCAGGCTTCGCCGTGCTCATGCTTGCCGTGCTCATGCGCGTGACCGCGATGGTCGTGGGCGTGGCCGCTGTGATCATGGCCGCAGCCGCAAGCGTCCTGCTTGGCGGCGGGCGATGTGGAAGCAGGAGCCGTCAATGCGGCAGTGGTGTAGCCGAGTCCGTTCACGCGCTTCTCGATCGCTTCCGGCGTGGTCGCGCCGGCATCGAGGGCGAGCGTCAGCGTCTCCGACATCACAGAGAGCTTGACGTCGCTGACGCCCGGCAGGCGCTCCACCGCGCCGCGAATCTTCGACGCGCAGCTCGCGCAATCCATGCCGCCGACCTTCCAGGAGAGGGTCTGGTTCGGGGTTTCGGGGCGGGCGGCCATGACGTGTCTCCGTCTCTCTTTCGCTACGGGACATCTCTCTACAAGCTGTAGCCACTTCAGGTTCAAGAGGGAAAATGCAGCTGATCGTCATTGCGAGCGCAGCGAAGCAATCCAGGGAGACTGGGTTGAACGCTTCAGCCCAGTCTCCCTGGATTGCTTCGTCGCTCCGCTTCTCGCAATGACGGCTGGTGCGGTTTTCAATCCAGCGGAAACACCGGCCGGCGCAGGCGCTTGTAGGGCAGGCCGGCGATCCGGCTGGTGCAGGGGCCGGGCGTCGCCACGGTGAAGCTGCCCTTGGCGATCTTGTCATAGGCGCGCCGATGCGCGACCGCCGCCTTGACGCCGATCGCCTTCAGCGTCTCCGGATGGATGCCCTGCGAGCGGAACTGGCCGAGATCGAAGGGCGGGGTCTTGCGGCTGCTCAAAAGCACGGTGACGCCGTCGACCTGCACGACCACACACGGCCCCATGCTGAAGTGCGAGCCCTGCGAGGCCGCGAGATGGCTGTTGAGGTCCTCCAGCGCGAATTCGCCGTCGCTGGCGCTGACGAAGCTGGCCTCGACCTCGACCGGACCTTCGGCGATGGCGCTGCCCTTGCCGCCGATCGAGAGCTTGCGGGTCTCGCCAAGCTTGGCACCCGCCATGGCGGCGACCGCGGCGGGATCGGCGATGGCGACCGCACAATTCCCGACGCCGTGGCGCAGGAAGGCGCGCAGCACCGAGGTCGCGTCGCCTGGAGCGCCGCCGCCGATATTGTCTGATGGCTCGACCACGATATAGGGCCCGCCGGGGGAGCGCAGGATTTCGGCGACGGCCTCGTCGAGATTCCATTCCGCCGGCAGGCCGGCGTCGCGCGATTCCGTCGCGGTCGCGGTCAGGCGCTCCAGCGCATCGCGGGCTGCTGGTTCCGGGCCGGTGAAGGCGACCGCGAACGCGACGCCGGCCTCGGGCACATCCGAAAAGGAATAGCCGCCGACGACATTGGCGACCCAGATATTCGGGTTCTCCTGCTCGATCCGGCGCGCCAGAGCTTCCAGATCGCGCATCGGCCGGTCGGCCGTGCCGGTGCCGGTCGGCGGCCAGATCACGGGGGCGTTGCAGGAGAGCATGCGCGGCAGCTCGCCGGTCTGGAGCGCGCGCGCCAGCAGCCTCGCCGAGCGAACGGCGGATTCGCGGGCATCGGTATGCGGGTTCTCGCGATAGGCGACGAGCGCGTCCGCATTCTCGGCCATGGCCGCGGTGAAATTGGCGTGGAGGTCGAAGACGCCGAAGACCGGCACGGTCTCGCAACGCGGCACCGAGCGGATATGGGCCAGCAACGCACCTTCCGGGTCGAGGCATTCGGTCGTGACCATCGCCCCGTGCAGGGCGAGCCAGATGCCGTCGAGGCCGCCATTGGCGAGGGCTGCCTTCAATCCGGCGTCGAATTCCGCAAGGAAGCGCTGGAAGACCGCGTGATCGACCGTGCCGGCCGGCAGCGCTCCATAATCGATGGTCGGCAGGACCTCCCAGCCTTCGGTTTCCGCGACTTCGAGGAAGCCGTCGAGCGTCGAGCCGTCGCCGCGGCGGGCCAGCAATTCCGCGCCCTTGCGGATGGTGAAATCGGCGAGCGTCGTCTCCTCGTCGACGAAGCTGTGCGTCTCGTGGAACAGCGATCCCAGCAGGATGCGGCGGCGGGACATGATCGGCTGAATCTCCCAGGCTTGCGAAGCCTGCGCATCTCGGCCGCCGATCTGTTCCGGATCAAGTCTGCATTGTTCCATCGTAGGGAACGCAGGTGCTTTGACGGGCGCACCCTGTCCCGGTTTCATGAGACCGGCCGGCAGTCCGAAGGGGCGGCTGCCGCCTCTGATCGAAAGAGCATGCGGATGCGCGTCTTCACGGCCTCGCTGGCGACGGAAACCAATACGTTCGCGCCGCTCTTCGTCGATCGCAGCGCCTTCGAGGGCGGCTTCTACTGCCCGCCCGGCACGCATCCGGATACGCCGACGCTGTGCTCGGCACCGACCGTCGCAGCGCGCCGCCGTGCCGCCAGCGAGGGCTATGAACTGGTCGAGGGCACGGCGACCTGGGCTGAGCCGGCGGGCCTCGTCTCGCAGGAGGCCTATGAGAGCCTGCGCGACGAAATCCTTGATCAGCTCAAGGCGGCCTTGCCGGTCGATGTCGTGCTGCTCGGCCTGCACGGCGCGATGGTGGCGCGCGGCTATGACGATTGCGAGGGCGACCTGATCGCGCGGGTGAGGGCGCTAGCCGGGCCGGATTGCGTCATCGGAGCCGAGCTCGATATGCATTGCCACCTGACCGCAGAGATGGTCGAGGGCGCCGACATCATCGTCGCCTTCAAGGAATTCCCGCATACGGATTTCCTGGCGCGGGCCGAGGATCTGCTGGAGCTCTGCCTCAAGACCGCGCGCAAACAGGCGAAGCCGGTGAGCGCCGTGTTCGATTGCCGGGGGCTTGCCGCCTTCATGACCAGCCGCGAACCCGGCCGCAGCTTCGTCGACCGGCTCCTGGCGATGGAAGGGACCGACGGCATCCTCTCGATCTCGGTCGCGCATGGCTTCCAGGCGGCAGATGTCGCCGATGTCGGAACGAAGGTGCTGGTGATCACCGATGGCGACGAGGCGAAGGCCGCCGCGCTGGCGAAACAGCTCGGCCTCGAAATCCTGCACTGGGGGCAGGGCGCCTCGCCGAAGCATTACAAGCCGGAGGAGGGCATCGCGGCGGCGCTCGATCTGGCGCAGCCCGGCAAGCCGGTGGTGCTGGCCGATCGCTGGGACAATCCGGGCGGCGGCGTCGCGGGCGACTCCTCGGTGATGGTCGAGGCGCTGCTACGTCACCCGGAGATTCCAGCAGCGATCGGCGCGCTATGGGATCCGGTCGCGGTGAGCCTGTGCCGGGCGGCCGGCGTCGGTGCCGAGATTCCGCTGCGCTTCATCGGCAAGGCGGCGCCGTCCTCGGGGCGGCCGGTCGACGCGGTGGTGACGGTCACCGGCACGACCGGAGACCTGCTGATTCCGTTCGAGCAAAGCTGGGTTTCGCTGGGGCGTGCCGCCGCGATCCGGATCGGCCAGCTCGACATCGTGCTGGCCTCGACGCGGGCACAGACATTCAGCCCGCCGGTCTTCACCGATCTCGGCATCGACCTCGGCGCCAAGAAAGTCGTAGTGGTGAAATCCTCCAACCATTTCCACGCCGCCTTCGCGCCGATCTCGGCACAGGTGCTCTATCTCGACAGCGGTGGACCCTACCCGCCGGATGCGAGCAAGATCCCCTATACCAAGGTGAAACGCCCCTTCTCTCCGCTGGACCCGAACCCATGGCTGTGACCGCTTCCGCCCCGCTCCCGCGGCTCTCGCTCCAAGAGATCGAGGACCAGCGCCTCGATGGGCTGGCGAAGGGCCTGCCGCCGGGCGCATCGCTCCGGCTCGGCGATGTCGGCAAGCAGGGCTGGAACGTGCTCGCCGGCGACATGCCGATGCCGCTCGCGGTGATCCGCGAAAGCGTGCTCAAGGCCAACAGCGCCTGGATGAGCGCATTCACCGGGGCAAACGATCTGCTGATCGCGCCGCATGGCAAGACGACGATGGCGCCGCAGCTCTTCGACCTGCAGATCGCCGATGGTGCCTGGGCGATCACCGTCGCGACGATGCAGCAACTGGCGGTCGCCCGGCATTTCGGGGTGAAGCGCGTGATCCTCGCCAACCAGCCCGTGGGGAGGCTGGAAGTGGCCGCTTGTTTCGAGGCGCTGCGGCAGCCGGGCTTCGAGCTCTATTGCCTTGCCGACAGCGTCGCCGGCGTGGCTCTGCTGGCGGAAGCCGCGAAGGGGCATGCGGGCGCCAATCCGTTACGCATTTTCGTCGAGATCGGCTTCATGGGCGGACGCACCGGCGCCCGGACCCGCGAGGAGGCGCTTGTCGTGGCGCGGGCCGTTGCGGGCGCGCCGGGCTTGCGGCTCGCCGGCTTCGAATGCTTCGAGGGCCTGCATAGCGACAGTGCAGGCGCGGATAAACAGCTCGACGAGGTGATCGCCGTCGCGGCGGCGGCGAATGGCGAGGGCCTGCTCGGCCCCGAGCCGCTGGTCCTGAGCGCCGGCGGAACCGCGCTGTTCGACCGTGTCGGCGAAAAATTCAACGCCGCGAGCCTCGGGCGCCCGCTCCTCAAGGTGCTGCGCTCCGGCTGCTATCTGACGCATGACGATCTCGGCTATTCGGCCTCCTTCCGCCGGATCATGCTGGAGACCAGCCTGAAGCTGCCGCAGGGCGGGCTCGAGCCCGCTCTCGAGGTCTGGGCCTATGTCCAATCGCGTCCGGAGCGCGGGCGCAGCCTGCTCACTCTCGGCAAGCGCGACGTCACCTATGATTCCGCTTTGCCCGTGCCTGTGCGCTGGTATCGGCCGGGTGGCGCGATGAAGCGGCCGGAGCCGATGCCGGCGGGCCATACGGTGCTGGGACTCAACGACCAGCACTGCCATCTCGGCACGCCGGAGCAGAGCCCGCTCCAGGTTGGCGATATGGTGGCCTTCGGCATCGCCCATCCCTGCCTGACCTTCGACAAATGGGCCGTGCTGATGCTGGTCGACGATGACTGGACCGTCACCGGTGCAATCCGGACCTTCTTCTGACGCGCTTCCGAATCTGTTCCTTCTGGTGAAACCTGCAATCCTTGACGTGAATTCGGGCCGTTCCTAGCCTGCATCTCACAGAGGGAAGGCCCGCCATCCGCGACGCGGACGAGACGGGCCAGGCGGCGATGACGGGAAGCACGGCGAAAGCCGACTCCTGTCTCGCGCGAAATCGGCCAGCCTGGCCGGCAAGCAGGATGCTGGGAGGACCGTTCGTGACGACACCGTCATTTCCAATGACTGACGAGTCCGATCTTGCAGCGCAGGGCGTGCGGCGGCGCAGCCTGCTGCAACTGCTCGCAGTGGGCGGCGCGGCGCTCGCTGCGCCCGGCCTGTGGAGCAGCCTTGCCCAGGCGCAGACGCCGGTTGTCGGCGGCACGCTGACAATCGGTGCCGACGCCGACCCGATCGGGCTCGATCCGGTCACCGTCAACGCCTTCTCGTCCTACGATTTCACCAGCCTGCTCTATACCGGCCTGCTGCGCTGGAATGCCCAGATGAAGGTCGAGCCGGACCTCGCCACGGGCTACGAGCAGCCCGATCCGAAGACCTATGTCTTCAAGCTCAGGCAAGGCGTGAAATTCCATAACGGCAAGGATTTCACGGCTGCCGACGTCAAGCACACCTTCGACCGGATCATGAACCCGGCGACGGGCAGCCGGCTCAAGGCGCTCTATTCCAGTGTCGAGTCGGTCACGGTGGTCGATCCCTTCACGGTGAAGTTCGAGCTGAACGCCACCGATGCGGCCTTCCTCAGCAATCTCGCGAGCAATCCCAACGGCGCGATCGTGCCGGCCGGGGTCGAGAACCTTGTCACCCAGCCGGTCGGAACCGGGCCCTTCGCCTTCGAGGCCTACCAGCCGAACCAGCAATTCTCGCTGACGCGCTTTGACGGCTACTATGAGAAGGGCGAGCCCTATCTCGCGAAGGTGATCTTCAAGTTCTTCAAGGACCAGGCGACGCTGACCTCGGCGCTGCGCTTGCGCGCCATCGACATGACCTGGGTGAAGGACCCGAAGGTCGCGACCGCGATCTCGCGGGCCTCGCAGAGCTTCGTCTCGGCGCCGGGCCAGACCTCGCGCACCTTCCCGATCTGGCTGAACATGAAGGCGAAGCCGCTGAACGACGTGAAGGTGCGTCGGGCGCTCAGCCTCGCGACCGACCGCAAGGCCTGCCTCGACACCGTGCTCGGCGGCGCCGGCAAGGTCGGTGCGATGATCCCTGAAAGTCAGGTCGGCGGCTATGACGGCGTCAGCGACCTACCTTATTACAAGCACGATCCGGCCGCGGCGAAGGCGCTGCTGGCCGAGGCCGGCTATCCCAACGGGCTGGATCTCGGCGACTATATCGTCGTCGCGGCCAATCCGCTCGACGTCGCCTGCGCGCAGATTCTGCAGCAGCAATGGCAGGCGGCCGGCATCACCGTGAAGCTGGTGCCGATGGAGACAGCGCCGCTCCTGGCCAAATGGGCAAGCGGCGACTGGCCGACGCTGCTCTCGGTCGCGCTGTCCTGGACGCCTGATCCGGATGGCATCTTCCAGTACATCACCTCGACCAGCGGCTATGGCAAGGCGATGGGCTCGAACGATCCCGAGCTCGACAAGATGATCGCCGAGGCACGGTCGGAGCTCGACGTGCCCAAGCGCGCGGCCAAGAACCAGGCGATCCAGAAGCGCATCGCCGAGAACGCCTATGTCATCCAGATCTACCAGTACCCGCTGCGCTGGGAAATCTGGTGGAACTATGTGCAGGGCTATGTACCGCTCGCCGCGAATATCCGCTCCTTCGTGCGTACGACATGGCTGAAGAAATAGGTCCGGCCTGCCGTCTCCCGGCGGAGGTCTGTCGATGACGCGTTTCGTCCTGGGGCGTCTCGCCTGGATGGCCGCGATCCTGCTCGGCGTCTCCTTCGTCGCTTTCATGCTGATGCGGGCCATCCCCGGCGATTTCGCCATCGCGGCGGCGGGCTCGCAGAGCGTGGCGCCGGAGGTTCTGGCGACGATCCGCCGGGACCTCGGCCTCGACCAGCCGCTGATGGCGCAGTATCTGCGTTGGCTCGGCGCAGCGCTGACCGGCGATTTCGGCCGCTCCTTTGTTACCCGCCAGCCGGTGCTCGGCGAATTGCTCAATCGGCTCACTGTGACCATCCAGCTCACGCTGCTCGCCGCTGTCATCGCTGCGGTGATGGGCATCGCATCAGGGCTTGCAGCGGCGCGCCTGCGCGGCGCGACCGACTGGCTGGTGAGGCTCTGGAACGGGCTGATGCTCGCCGTGCCGAACTATGTCGTGGCGACGCTGATCGTCCTGCTCTTCGGGCTGTATTTCCCGGAGATCACGGTGCTCGGCTACACGCCTTTCCTCGAAAGCCCGCTCGGCAATCTCGCCAGCCTGCTATTGCCCGCCTTCGCGCTGGCGCTCGCGGTCTCCGTCACCATCGCGGAGAACACGCGCGCCGCCGTGCTCGAGGTCGCCAACCAGGATTTCGTCATGGTCGCCCGCGCCAAGGGCCTGACGCCGGCCGTGATCCTGCGCGACTACCTGATGCGCAACGCATTGACGCCGGTCATCACCGCCGCCGGCCTCAAGATCGCGGCGCTGCTTGGCGGCAGCATCCTCGTCGAAACGATCTTCGCCATTCCCGGCATGGGGCAGTACCTGTTCGATTCCATCAACAGCCGCGACTATCCGGTGATCCAGGCGATCGCGCTGGTCGCGGCCGGCATCGTCGTGCTGGTCAACACGATGATCGACATCGCCTATGCCCGCGTCGACGCACGGGTGCAGATGTGAACGGCGCCATGCAGGACAATGCGCCAGCCGTGGCGGCGCGCAAGGGGGCGGGGATCACGCAGGGCTGGCTCTTGCTAGGCGTCGGGCTTCCCATGCTCGCACTGATGTTGGTGCTGACGATCTTCGCGCCGCTGGTCGCGCCCTATGATCCCTCGGCCACCTCGCCGGATTCGCTGGCGCCTGCCAGCGCGGCGCATTGGCTCGGCACGGATTCGATCGGACGCGACGTGCTCAGCCGGCTGATCGTCGGCGGGCGCACGACGCTGCTCATCACGGTCTCCGCCGTGCTGATCGCGCTGGCGGCGGGGCTGATCCTCGGGCTCGCGGCCGGCTATCTCGGCGGGCGCACCGACGAGATCATCATGCGCTTGCTCGATGTCGTCTTCGCCTTTCCGGTGCTGCTGCTGGCGATTGCGGTGGTGGCGGCTCTGGGGCCGACGGTGCCGAACCTGATCCTGACCATCGCCATCGTCTACACGCCGGCCATGGCGCGGGTGGTGCGGGCGCCGGTGCTCAGCGTGAAGCAATGGGACCATGTCGAGGCTGCCCGCAGCGTCGGCATGAGCGAGATGCGGCTCGTGCTGCGTCATATCCTGCCGATCGTGGTCTCGCCCATCCTCGTCGCGACGAGCCTGACGCTGTCGCAGACGATCTTCACTGTGACGGCGCTCTCCTTCCTGGGCTTAGGCCCGCCGCCGCCCGATCCGAACTGGGGCGGCATGCTCTCGGAAGCCCGCCAGTTCATGGAACTCGCGCCGCTGACGGTAGTCGGGCCGGCTCTGGCGATCGTCTTCGCGACGCTGACCTTCATCATCATCGCCAATGGCTTGCGCGAGGTTCTCGACGTGGGGAGCGTGCGATGACCGGCCCGCTGCTCAGGGTGCGCGACCTCACCGCGACCGTGACCACGCGCCGCGAGGTGATCCAGGCGGTGCGCGGCATCTCCTTCGACATCAATGCCGACGAAGCGGTCGGCTTCGTCGGCGAATCCGGCTGCGGCAAGAGCGTCACCGCCAAGGCGCTGATGAGGCTGGCGCCCGAGGGGGCCTCTATCGGGCTCGGCGGTTCGGTCGCCTTCTGGGGGCAAGACCTGCTCGGGCTTGGCGAGGACGAGATGCGAGACCTGCGCGGCCGGCGCATCGCCATGGTCTTCCAGGACCCGATGACCTCGCTCAACCCGGTGATGAGCATCGGCGCGCAGATGGTCGACATGCTGCGCCGCCATCTCGGTTTGTCCGCAAAGGAAGCGCGCGAGCGCAGCATAGAACTGCTCGACCTCGTCGGCATTTCCGATCCGGCCCGCCGGATCGACGATTTCCCGCATCAGTTCTCGGGCGGGCAGCGCCAGCGCGTGCTGATCGCCATCGCGATCTCCTGCGAGCCGGACCTGCTGATCGCCGACGAGCCGACGACGGCGCTCGACGTCACCGTGCAGGCGCAAATCCTGCGTCTGCTGCTGCGGCTGAGAGAAGAGCGCGGCATGGCGCTGATGCTGATCACCCATGATTTCGGCGTGGTCGCCGGCATGGTCGACCGGGTCAACGTGATGTATCGCGGCGAGATCGTCGAGGCCGGGCCGGTCGACGATGCCTTTGCCCGGCCGAAGCATGCCTATACGCGGGCGCTGCTCGACGCGGTGCCGCGCCTGCACAGGGCGGTGCGATGACGGAGCCGCTGCTTCAGGTCCGCGATCTCTCAGTGCTGTTCCCGGCGCGGCGTGGTGCTGCGCCGGTCAAGGCCGTGGAGCGGCTCTCCTTCGAGATCGCACCGGGGCAGACGCTTGGGCTCGTCGGCCAGTCCGGCTCCGGCAAGACCACGGCCGGGCGCGCCATCCTCCAGCTCCAGAAGGCGAGCGAGGGGTCGGTTCGTTTGCTCGGGCGGGAACTGACGACGATGCGCTCGGGCGAATTGCGCCGGATGCGCCGGCACATGCAGTTCGTGCTGCAGAACCCTTATTCCAGCCTGCATCCACGCATGACGATCGGGCAGATCCTGAGCGAGCCCTTGCAGGTGCATCGCACGGTGCCGGCCAACCGCATCCGCGAGCGCGTCGAAGAGCTGCTGGAGCTGGTCAATCTCGATCCCGCGATGGTGCGGCGCTATCCGCACGAGTTCTCCGGCGGCCAGCGCCAGCGCGTCGTCATTGCCCGGGCGCTCGCAGTCAATCCCGATTTCGTCGTCTGCGACGAGCCGGTCTCGGCGCTCGATGTCCGTACCCAGGCGCAGATCGTCACGCTCTTGCAATCGCTGCAGGAAAGGCTTGGCCTGTCCTATCTCTTCATCGCGCATGACCTCGCGATCGTCCGCGAGATGGCGCATCGCGTCGCCGTGATGTTCCGCGGCCGCATCGTCGAGATGGGCAGTGCGAGCCAAGTCTATGATAGCCCGGCGCATCCCTACACGCAGCTCTTGCTTGACGCCGTGCCGGTGCCCGATCCCGTGCTCCAGCGCGAGCGGTTAAGGCGCCCGCCGCCGGATCTGCGCTTCCTCGAAGGCGATGGCGGCGCTTGCGTTCATGGTGCCGATCACGCCCGGGCGGGGACGCCCGAATGGCACGAGGTCGCGCCGGGGCATGGCGTCTCCTGCCGCTACTGGCCGAGAGCACAGAGCTCTGCTGCGTGAACGCATGTTCCTTCAGATGGAACATCCAATCCTTGACGCGAAATATTTGGCGCAACTACGCTTTTGACGATGAGGCCGGGCTGCCGATCGACCGAAATGCAGCCGGGAACGATGCCCTGAAGTTGACAAACCGCTTCGCCCGGCATCGGTCGGTGCAGCGGTCGCAATCCGGGAGGATGCCCGTGCGTCTGGCGCTGATCCACATCGTTCAGGAGACGAACGACTTCAATCCGCTGCTGACGACGCTCGCCGATTTCGAGGCCTTCGGCCTCGTCGAGGGCGAGGAGATCGCCCGGCAATTCGGCGAGATCGGCCAGATCGGCGGGCATTACGCGGCGGTGAAGGAGAGCGGGCTCGATATCGAGACGATCCCGATCATCCGGGCCTGGGCCGTGGCTGGCGGGCGCATCTCGCGCGAGGCCTTCGACTTCTTCCAGGCGAAGATCCGGGCGGGGCTGGAGACGGTCGGCCCGATCGACGGGCTCGTCCTGCATCTGCACGGCGCTTGCGCGGCCGAGGGCATCGACGATGTCGAGGGCGAGCAGGCCGAGCTTTGCCGCAGGATCCTCGGCCCGGATGTGCCGATCCTGCTCGGGCTCGATCACCACGCCAATATCACGCAGAAGATCATGGCGAATTGCACGGCCATCGTCGGGCACCGCACCCAGCCGCATGACGTGTTCGATACCGGCAAGGTCGGCACCGAGGTCCTGTTGCGCATCCTTGCGGAGAAGTGCCGGCCGGTCATGGCCTGGCGCAAGATCCCGCTGCTGTCGCATCAGGAGCAGTTCCTGACCTCGAAGGGGCCGATGAAAATCTGGTTCGACCGGGCCCGCGCCATCGAGGCGGACCGACGCGTGTTGCAGGCCTCCAACTACCCGATGCAGCCCTGGCTCGACGTCGCCGAGGGCGGCTGGTCGACGATCGTCGTCACCGATGGCGATCAGGCCCTGGCCGAGACGCTGGCTGATGAACTAGCCGATCTCGCCTGGACGATGCGCGACGATTTCCAGGTGCGCGAGGCCGTCTCCATCGACGATGCCGTGCGCAAGGCCGATGCGGCCGAGCGCGGCATGGTCGTGGTCAGCGATACCGGCGACACCGTCTTCGGCGGCGCAGCCGGTGACAGCAACCTGCTGCTGGAATCGATGCTGCGGCTCGGCATCAGGAGCAAGGCTTTGATCCCGCTGATCTCGCCCAAGGCCGTCGCGACGCTGACCGCGGCAGGCGAGGGCGCCGAGGTGACGCTGCCGCTTGGCGGGGATGCGGCCACCGCCTTCTTCAAGCCGCTGACGGTGACGGGCAAAGTGCGGAAGCTCGGCGGCGGGTCGATCCCGCTGAACTTCAACCATCAGCCCGAGGTCGACATGGGCCGGGTCGCGGTCTTCGATGTCGGGCCGGTCACACTCCTGATCTCGGAACTGCGCGGTGTCGCCGGCAATGTGCCTGACGTTTACGAGGCCTTCGGCATCGACCTCTCCGAGTACAAGATGGCCGTGCTCAAGACGGCCTCGAACTTCCAGTATTTCGACCGCATCGCCTCCGGGCTCGTGCGCGCCGATACGCGCGGGCCGGGGCAATCGGACGTGTTCACCCTGCCGTGGCAGCGGATTCCGCGCCCGGTCTATCCGTTGGAGACAATAAGCGACTGGCGGGCGCATTCGTCCCAGCCGGGAGCGGGGACGCGCTGAGACGAAACCAGACACAACAAAAGGGGAAAGCGATGACAAAGCTGTCGCGACGTCAATTCGGCATGGCCGGCCTTGCGCTGGCGGGCGCGTCCCTGGCGGGAACCTTGCCGGCTACCGCCCAGCAGCTCAAGGGCGGGAGGCTGCGCGTCGCCGTGCTGAGCGAGCTGGCGAATTACGACCCGCAGCAGCTCTCGACGGTGAATTTCCACGTCATCAAGAACCTCTATGACAGCCTGATCGAGTACACGCCGGAAGGGAAGCCGGAGCCTAGCCTGGCGACGGAATGGACGATCGCGCCCGACAAGACCTCGGTGACGCTGAAGCTGCGCAGCGGCGTGACCTTCCAGAGCGGCACGCCGTTCAAGGCGGATTCCGTGCTGGCGACCTTGCAGAAGGGCGCCGATCCCAAGCGCGGCAAGAATGTCTTCGCGACCATGTCGATCGTGAAGGACTGGTCGGCGCCGGACGATGCGACGGTGACGATCAACTTCAAGGCGCCGGTGCCCGAGCGCCAGATCCTCGACCTCCTGCAATTCCTGCTGCCGATCGACCCCAAGGGCATCGACACGGTCGAGACGGTGCCGGCCGGCACCGGGCCCTACACGCTGGTCAACCGCGCCGTCGGCCAGAGCCTGACGCTCAAAGCCAATCCGAAATACTGGCGTGAGAAGCAGCCGATCGTTCAGGATCTCGTCTTCACGGTGTTCAGCGAGGACGCTTCCGCCAGCGCGGCGCTCGAATCCGGTGCGGTCGATATCGTCTATAACGGCTCCTCGCGCAGTGCCGTCCGGCTCAAGAATGCCGGCTTCCAGGTCTTCGCCGGGCCGGGGCCATTGGTGCAGGTCTTCCGCATCAACTCGACGCGCGGGCCCTTCCGCAACAAGTCATTCCGGCAGGCCTTCAACCATCTGATGGACCGCGCGAGCATCCTGCGCGTCGGCTATGCCGGCATGGGCAAGGTCGTGGCACTGCCCTGGGCGCCGGCGAGCCCGGCCTATGACGAGAGCTATAACGCGACCTATGCCTATGACCTGGAAAAGGCGAAGAAGCTGATCGCCGCTTCCGGTCTCTCCGCCGACGAGATCAAAAACTGGAAGCTGCTGGTCAATGGCAGCGACGAACCTTCGGTGGCGATCAGCCAGATCGTGCAGGGCTCGCTGCAGAAGATCGGCATCCCCGTCGAGCTCGACATGCGGCAGGGCGCTGAATACGTGACCGCGCTGCTCGGCGGCGATTTCGCCGCGACCTTCGGCGCTGTCGGCAATGTCCAGAAATTCCCGTCGCGCGTCGCCACCAACTCGATCTACCGCACCTCGGGCAATCCGGTCCTGAAGGACCCGCATCCGCATCCGGACTATGTCGCGGCGATCGCCAGGGTCGACGGCGCCTCGGGCGGGGCGGCCGAGGTCAAGGCGGCCTATGACAACCTCAACAAGGTCATGGTCGAGGAGGCCTTCGGCATCCCCACCAACTCCTACGATGTCGGCCTGATCGTAGCCTCCGATAAGATCGGCGGGATCACGCTCGATATGGATAACCTCTTCATCGCGCGCACCATCGGCTTCAAATGATGCGGCCTGACGGCGCCGGGCGGCGCGAGCGTGGCGCCCGGCGATGACGGAGACGTTGGCCCGGATGAAGGGATTGCTGCGCCGGCTGCTGGCCCGGCGCGGCGCGGCCCTGGGGCTCGGCTTTCTCGCGCTGGTCGCGCTGGCGGCGGCTTTCGCGACCGTGCTGCCCTTCGATCCGCTGTCGCAGAGTGTGGCGGCTTCGCTCTTGCCGCCCTCGGCGGAGAACTGGTTCGGCACGGACGAACTCGGCCGCGATATCCTGGCGCGCGTGATCTATGGCGCGCGGACCTCGCTGCTCACGGCGGTCGGCGCGGTCATCATCGCGGCGCTGGTCGGCGTGCCGATTGGGCTTGCGGCCGGCTTCTACGGCGACTGGCGCGATTCCCTGCTGATGCGCTGCATCGACGTGCTGCTGGCTCTGCCGAACATCCTGTTCGCGATGGCGCTGATCGCCGTGCTCGGCCGCAGCCAGGGGGCGGCGCTGATCGCGGTTGGCATCGCCGGCATTCCCGGCTTCGCCCGCATCGCGCGGGCGCAGGTCATGGCGCTGCGCCAGCTCGATTTCGTCACGGCGGTGCGCGGCTTCGGGGGCAGCCCCGGTTACATCATGTTCCGGACGATCCTGCCCAACGCCTTGAGTCCATTGGTGGTGCAGGCGATCGTGCTGGCCTCGATTGCGATCCTGCTGGAGGCGGCTTTGGCCTTCCTCGGGGTCGGCGTGCCGCCGCCGACGCCGAGCTGGGGCGAGATGCTGCGCACCGGAAAATCCTATCTCTACGAGGCTCCGACCTATGCGGTGCTGCCCGGCATCGTGCTGACGCTGACGATCCTGTCGCTCGACACGATCGGCCGGGCGCTGACCGCGATCCTCGACCGCGACGAGACCGATGCGAGCGGCGAGACGATCGGGAGCCGGCGATGACGGCCTATGTCCTGCGCCGCCTCTTCCAGATGCTGCCGGTGCTGCTGGTCGCCTCCTTCGCGATCTTCGCGATGATCTATGCCGTTCCCGGCGGGCCGGTCGCGGTGATCGTCGGCGAGAATGCCGGGCCGGAGGAGATCGCGGCTGCGATCCAGCGCTATGGGCTCGACCGGCCGATGGTGGTGCAATACGCCGACTGGCTCGGCCGGGCGATGACGGGCGATTTCGGGCTCTCGCTGCATAGCCGCCAGCCGGTGCTGCAACTGATCGGCGAGCGCCTGCCGGCGACCTTGCAGCTTGCACTGGCGGCGATCTTCGTCGCGCTCGTCATCGGCATTCCCGTCGCGATCGCGAGCGCTGTCCGGCCGAATTCTTGGCTCGACCGCCTGCTCAGCGGCTGGAGCGCGCTCGCGCTGGGCGTGCCGACCTTCTGGCTCGGCATCCTGCTGATCCTGCTCTTCGCGGTGGAGCTGCGCTGGCTGCCCTCGGCCTCGCGCCATATCCCGTTCTGGGAGTCGCCGGTCGATGCGCTGCGCAGCCTCGCGCTGCCGGCGATCACGCTCGGCACCTATGTCTCGGGCATCCTGGCGCGGTTCCTGCGGGCCTCGCTGATCGGCGAGGCAAGGGCCGATTACGTCCGCACGGCCCGCGCCAAGGGCGTGCCGGAGAGCCGCATCGTCGGCTTCCACATCATGCGCAATGCGCTGCTGCCCTTCGTCACCATCGTTGGGTTGATGATGGCGAACTTCATCGGCGGCGCCGTCGTGACCGAGGCGGTCTTCACCTATCCGGGGCTGGGCCGTCTGCTGATCCAGGCGATCAGCACCCGCGATTACCCGCTGATCCAGGGCTGCATCCTGGTCATCCTGGTCGCCTACATGCTGATCAACCTCACGGTCGACATGCTCTATGCCTGGATCGACCCGCGGATCGAATACCGATGAGCTCCTTAGCGCAGGTCCGCGGTCGGGCGCGAGCCGAGATGGGTCGAGATGCCGGCCGCGACATCGCGCAAGCGCGTACCGACCTTGGCCGCCAGCGAATGCGGCATCCGCATCAGCGGCGCCGAGACGCTGAGCGCCGCGACCGGATAGCCGTCCTCGTCGAGGATCGGCACGCCGACGCACATGGCGCCGTCCTCGTTCTCGCCCATCTCGGTGGCATAACCGGTGCGCGCGACCTGCCGGAGCTGCCGCTCGATCTCCTCGCGCTCCAGCAGGGTGCGGCCGGTGCGCTCGGTCAGCGGCAGGTCGAGCTGCCGCTGCCGCTCCGCATCGGGCAGGAAGGCGAGGATCGCCTTGCCGAGTGCGGTCGAATGCATCGGGTGGCTCTCGCCGATGCGAGCCTGCATTCTGAGCGAACGGTTGGCCTCGATCAGGTCGATATAGACGACGGTGCCGTTCCCCTTAACCGCGAGATTCACGGTTTCGTTGAACTCCTGCATCAGCTCGATCATGGCCGGGCGGGCCAGCTCGCGGACTTTGCTGACGCTGGCGTCGGCGCGGGCGATGGCGCGCAGTTGCGGCCCGAGATTGTAGCGGTCGGTCGCGCGGTTGTGGTCGAGGAAGCCGGCGGCTGTCAGGGTCTGCAGATAGCGGAAGGTCGTCGTCTTCGGGATCTTGAGCTCCTTGCTGACGGCGGTGAGCGCGATCTCGTGGCCGTGGCGGGCGACCAGTTCCAGCACCTTCAGCGCCTTCATCACCGGCTGCACGACGTAGGGGTTGTCGGGTTTCTTGGCCATCGCCGCTCCGGTGGTCGGGCTCGCTTCAAAGCCAGCATGGCCAAGGCCGACGAATTCCGCAAGACGAAACCGCTGTTCCTTTACGCGGAGCGGGCGGTCTGGTCTGGTCGGAGACAACAGCAGGAGGCAACGCAGTGATAGGCAAGGACAGCCAGCAGGCGGGCGCTCTGCGCTTCGACGAATCCGCCCGGCAGATCGCGGCGAATGCGCGCTTCATCGCCGGCGGCGTGAACAGCAATTTCCGATTGGGCATGCAGCCCGGCCCGCTCGTCTTCGAGCGCGGCGAGGGCGCCTATCTCATTGATGCCGACGGCAACCGGATCATCGACTATTACTGCGGCATGGGCGCGACCGTGCTCGGCCATACGCCGGCTGGCGTCATCGAGGCGGTGAAGCGCCAGGCCGAGAAGGGCATCCTCTTCGCCGGCCAGATGCCGATCGAGGCGGAAGCCGCGCAACTGATCTGCGAGCGCATTCCCTCGGCGGAGCGCCTGCGCTTCGGCTCGTCAGGTTCCGAGGTAGCGCAGGCCGCGATGCGATTGGCGCGCGCCGCCACGGGCAAGCGCATCATCATCAAGTTCGAGGGGCATTATCACGGCTGGTTCGACAATATCCTGTGGTCGACCGCGCCGGGTCTGAACGCCGCCGGACCGGACGACGCGCCGACGCCGGTGATCGGCAGCAAGGGGCAGGACCCGGAGGCGGGCGAGGGGCTCTCGATCCTCGGCTGGAACGATCTCGCGGCGCTGGAGGCGCGGCTTGCCAAGGGCGATGTCGCGGCCGTGCTGATGGAGCCGGCGATGTGCAATCAGGGCGCCATCGCGCCCGCGCCGGGCTATCTGGAGGGCGCGCTCGCCGCTTGTCGCAAGCATGGCGCGATCCTGATCTTCGACGAGGTCATCACCGGCTTCCGGCTCGGCCACGGCGGGGCGCAGGAGCGCTTCGGCGTGACGCCCGACCTCACCCTGATGGCGAAGGCGATAGCCAACGGCTTCCCGGTCGCGGCGATTGCCGGGCGGGCCGATTTGCTCGACCTCTTCGCCGACGGCGTGCTGCATGGCGGTACTTTCAATGCCCAGCCGGTCGCGATGGCGGCGCTGGTCGCGACACAGAAGGCACTGACGCCGGAACATTACGAGCGCAGCTCAGTCCATGGTCTGCGCCTGCAGGACGGCATCCGCGCGATCCTGAAGGAGGCGGGCATCAAGGCGCAGGTCGCCGGCTTCCCGCTGATGTTCCACGTCGCTTTCGGGCTCGATGTGCCAGCACGGAACTACCGCGACGTCGCGCGCGCCGACAAGGCCGCCTATAGCCGCTTCGCGCATGAACTGCTCAAGCGCGGCGTGCGCGTGCTGGAGCGCGGGGCGTGGTTCGTGTCGTCGGAGCATGATGCGGCGGTGGTCGATGCGACGCTGGCCGCCGTGCGCGAAGCGGCGCGGGCGGTAGCTTAGAATCCGGCAATGAGAGACATCCAAGCAGCGCTCGGCTTCAAGCCGGGCGCTCTTCGGTCATGCACCCCACTCCTGCATGCAGCATGCACTGCACCATTGACCGCGCCGCACGCCGTACCGGATAGTTCGCTCCGAGAGGGAGCGAAGACCGATGCCGCAGCCGAGACCGTCCACCGCGCTTGCCGGGCTCAAGGTGCTGGACCTGACGCGGGTGCGGGCCGGGCCGACCTGCGTGCGCGTCTTCGCCGATTTCGGGGCCGACGTGATCAAGGTCGAGAGCCCGCCGGGGCTCGATCCCAACGAGAACATGAGCGGGCCGCGCCTGGGCTACGACATGCAGAACCTGCATCGCAACAAGCGCTCGCTGGCGCTCAACCTGAAGACGCCCGAAGGCAAGGCGATCCTGATGAAGCTCGTCGACGAGGCCGATCTCGTCGTCGAGAATTTCCGGCCCGACGTGAAGGAGCGGCTCGGGCTCGATTTCGAGACGCTGCATGCGCGCAATCCGAGGCTGATCCTGGTCTCGATCTCCGGCTTCGGCCAGTCCGGCCCGTACCGGACGCGCGCCGGCTTCGACCAGATCGCGCAGGGCATGGGCGGCATGATGTCGGTGACCGGGTTGCCCGGCCAGGGGCCGGTCCGGGCGGGCATCGCGCTCGCCGATTCTTCGGCCGGGCTCTATGGCGCGGTCGGCGCGCTGGTCGCGCTGCAGGAGCGCGCGGTCTCGGGGCGGGGGCAGTGGGTGCAGACCTCGCTGCTCGAAGCCCAGATCGCGATGATGGATTTCCAGGCGGCGCGCTATCTCGTCGAAGGCTCGGTGCCGCCGCAATCGGGCAATGACCACCCTTATCAGACGCCGATGGGCGTCTACCGGACCCGCGACGGTGCGATCAATCTCGGTGTCGGCGGCGAGGAGCAGTGGCGCTCGTTCTGCAGGGCGATCGGGCGACCGGATTGGGGCACCGATGCGCGCTATGACAGCACCGAGAAGCGCTTCGCCCGTCGGCCGGAATTGCGCGAGCTGATCGAGGAGATTTTCGCCGGGGCCGACAGCGCCCATTGGCTGGAGGCGATGGAGCACAACAGCGTCCCGGCCGGGCCGATCTATGCGGTCGATGAGATGTTCGAGGACCCGCAGGTGCGCCATCTCGGCATCGCCAAACCGGTGAGCCATCCCGAACTCGGCGATATCCGCCTGATCGGCCAGCCGGTGACGCTGTCGCGCACGCCTGCCGATGTCGCGACGCCGACGCCGGCGGCCGGCGCCCATAACGATGAGATTCTGGCCGATCTCGGCTATGACGAAGCCGGGCTCGCGCGCTTGCGGGCCGATGGCGTGATCTGACGGAGAGCCTGCGTGAACGACGAAATCCTGTATGCGGTCGAGGGCGGGGTCGGCACGATCACGCTCAACCGGCCCCAGGCGCGCAACGCGCTGACCTTCGCCATGTACGAGCGCATCGCCGAAATCTGCCGCGACCCGGCCGCGCACGGCGATCCGCGCGTCATCGTCATGACCGGGGCGGGCGACAAGGCCTTCGCGGCCGGCACCGACATCGCCCAGTTCCGCTCCTTCTCCAGCGCCGAGGATGCGCTCGCCTATGAGGAGCGGATCGAGACCGTGATCGGTACGATCGAAAGCTGCCCGGTGCCGACGTTGGCCGCTATTTCCGGCGCCTTCACCGGCGGCGGGGCGGCGATCGGGCTCGCCTGCGACCTGCGCATCGCGACGGAGACGGCGCGTTTCGGCTTCCCGATCGCGCGCACGCTCGGCAATTGCCTGTCGATGGAGAATTACGGGCGGCTCTACGCCATCCTCGGCCCGGCACGGGTGAAGGACATCGTCTTCACCGCCCGGCTGGTCGAGGCAGAGGAGGGCGCGCGGATCGGGCTCTATAACGAGCTGGTGCCGGACCATGAGGCGTTGATGCGGCGGGCTAGCGAACTGGCGCTGACCATCGCCAGCCACGCACCCCTGACGATGCGCGCGACCAAGGAGGCGATGCGCCGCCTGACCGCCGCGACCGCCTCAGGGATAGACGGCCACGATCTGGTGACGCTCTGCTATACCAGCGCCGATTTCCGCGAGGGGATGGAGGCGTTCCTCGGCAAACGGACGCCGAACTGGAAGGGGCGGTAACCCCTTCCAGTCTGCAACAGCCTCAAGCCGGCTTTCCGAGTTGCCCGAGCTCGTGCAGCAGGGCCGCGCCCGTGCGCAGGCCGCTGTAGAAGCAGTCCAGCGTCATGTTCTCGTTCGGGGCGTGGTTGGCCTCGTCGTGATTGGCATAGGGCGTCACGAAGGCGGGGATGCCGAGGATTTTGGTGAAGACGTAGTTCGGCAGGCTGCCGAAGCCGGCCGGGATCAATAGTGGCTCCTCGCCCTGGGCTGCCACGAATGCGCGGCGCAGCGGCGCGGTATAGGGCGAGGCGATCGAGGTCTTGGAGGGCTGCATGCCCTTCTCCTCGGCGATGAACTCAACTTCCGGCGCGTGCTTTTCGACGTGGGCCCGGACCTTGCGCAGGATATCCTCCGGGTCCTGCGCCTCGACGAGGCGGATGTCGCATTTCACCAGCGCCTCGTTCGGCAGCACGGTCTTGGTGCCCGGCCCGCCATAGCCGCCATGGAAGCCGTTGATCGTCAGTGTCGGCCGGAAGCAGAGCCGCTCGTAGAAGGGCCGGTCCGCCGGCGCGTCGAGGCGGGTGAGGCCGACGCCCTTCTTGAAGGCCTCGATATCGAGCGGCAGGCGCTCGACCGCTTCCAGCTCCTCGACTGTGGGCGGCTCGACGGCATCGTGCAGCCCGTTGATGGTGATCTCGCCCTCGGGGTTCTTCATCGTCGCGAGGAGATGGACCAGCGTCCAGATCGGGTTCGGCACGACGCCGCCGAAATTGCCGGAATGGACGTCACGGCTGGCATGGCGGCAGCGCAGGTCGAAGGAGACGACGCCGCGCGAGCCGAACTTGATCGAGGGCGCGCCGCTGGCATGGCGCGGGCCGTCGGCGGTGACGGCGAGGTCGGCCTTGAGCAGATGCGGGTTGGCGCGCACGAAACCGGCGATGTTCGGACTGCCGATCTCTTCCTCGCCCTCAAGGACCAGGATGACGTTGCAGGGCAATGCGCCATGGACCTTGAGATGGGATTCGATCGCCAGGATCTGGGCGAAATGCTGGCCCTTGTTGTCGCCGACGCCGCGCGCATAGAGCCGGCCGTCGCGGATCGTCGGCTCGAAGGGCGGCGAGACCCATTTGTCGAGCGGATCCGGCGGCTGCACGTCGTAATGGCCATAGAGCAGCACGGTCGGCTTGCCCGGCGCCTTCTCCCAGCGCGCGACGACGACCGGGTGGCCATCGGTCGAGATCAGGCTGGTCTCCAGGCCGATCTCGGTGAGCATGTCGACGAGCAGCAGGCCGACCTCGGCGATACCGATATTCTCGGCGCTGATGCTTGGGTGCCGCAGATAGGCGATGAGACGGTCGAGGAAGGCGCTGCGGTTCGCTTCGATATGATCGAAGACCGCGGCGAGTGCGTCTGAGGAAGCCATAGCAATGCCTGACAGGAGGGGAATCCGTGCCTCCCGTAGGACGGGGGCGCAAGCGGCGGCCGTGCGGCTGCCGAGGGCAGCCTAGACGCGGGGTGAGTGGTGCTCAAGCGCGGGGAGGGCTGTCGCAGTGACTGGCTGCCTTGCAATTTTCGCTGGGCGATTTGCTGCTTGTGTTGTTCTTGATTTGTTCTAAAATGCGCTATGCAGTTCGTTCTCGACCTCGACGGTGGGCGAGAGGTTCGGCCGCGAGAAGGCCGCCGTCCGCCCCGCTATTTCTTCGCACTCCTTCCGGATGCGGAAGCGAGGGCGCGGATTCACCATCTGGCCGGTGAGTTGAGCGCGCGGCTTTGCGCCTCCGGCGAGTTGCGCGGACCTGCCAAGTATCATGTGACCTTGCGGGGGATCGCTGCTCCCGACGGACCATTCGGACAGACCATCGAGATGGCGTGCACAGTCGCCAACGAAATCCGAAGGACTTCCTTCGCAGTCATGTTCAATCAGGCTGCGAGCTTCGGAGCGGCGCCGAACTACGCATTTTCCCTGACGACGCGGGAGGACCTGCCCGGCGCAAACCGCCTGTCCGCCGCACTCCATGACGCCTTGCGGCACGCCGGACTCAGGGTCGACGGCTCGAGCTTCCAGCCGCATGTGACACTCTTCTACGATCGGAGGCGTCTGGAGTTCATCGACGTTCCAGAGCTGCGCTGGCAGGTGCGCGACTTCGTCCTGATCGAAAGCATCGATAGCAGGAGGTACGAGATTCTAGGCTCCTGGCCGCTCGCTTGAACTCCATGCAGCCTTGCAAGGCCGGATTGCGGCAATCGAGGGCGTGCGCCGTTGCTTTGGGCGCGGCCGGCTCTATCGTTCGCGGCCGAAACCTCATTCGATTCAGACGGAGCCTGTCATGGCCGATCTCTCTGCCTTTCCGATCACCAAGCGCTGGCCTGCGGTGCATCCCGACCGCATCCAGCTCTATTCGCTGCCGACGCCGAACGGCGTGAAGGTCTCGATCGCGCTGGAGGAACTGGAGCTGCCCTACGAGCCGCATCTCATCGATATCGGCAAGAACGAGACCTGGGGGCCGGAATTCCTGTCGCTGAACCCCAATGGCAAGATCCCGGCGATCATCGACCCCAACGGCCCCGGCGGAAAGCCGTTCGGCTTGTGGGAATCCGGTGCGATCCTGCTCTATCTCGCCGAGAAGACCGGCAAGCTCCTGCCGAAGGACCCTGCCGCGCGCTACGAGACGATCCAGTGGGTTTTCTTCCAGATGGCCGCGATCGGCCCGATGTTCGGCCAGCTCGGCTTCTTCCATAAATTCGCCGGCCGCGAATACGAGGACAAGCGCCCGCGCGATCGCTACGCCAGCGAGAGCAAGCGCCTGCTCGGCGTGCTCGAGGATCGGCTCGCGAGCCGCACCTGGATCATGGGCGACGACTACAGCATCGCCGATATCGCGATCCTCGGCTGGGTGCGCAATCTCGTCGGCTTCTATGGCGCGGGCGAGCTCGTCGATTATGCCAAGCTGACCCATGTGCCGATCTGGCTGGAACGCTGCCTGTCGCGCCCGGCCGTGCAGCGCGGCCTCGACAGCCCGAAGCGCCCGGCCTGAGAGGTTCGCGACGTGGCTATAACCATCTACGGCATCAAGAATTGCGACACGATGAAGAAGGCGCGCGTCTGGCTCGACGGCCATGGCGTGGCCGTCGCGTTCCATGACTACAAGGCAAGCGGCATCGACAAGGCCTCGCTGGAGCGCTGGGTCAAGGAGCACGGCTGGGAGACGGTGCTGAACCGTGCCGGCACGACCTTCCGGGCATTGCCCGATGCCGAGAAGCAGGGGCTCGATGCCGAGAAGGCGATCGCGCTGATGCTGGCGCAGCCCTCGATGATCAAACGCCCGGTGCTCGACCTGGGCCAAGGCAAGACGATCGTCGGCTTCAAGCCGGAGATCTACGAGGCGGCGGTGGCGAAGGGGTGAGGAGACGACCCTGACGTTACGCCGCGATGTTTACGGGAACCGTCAACCTTGGATTGAAGGTTCCCGTTTATCCTGGCGGGAATGGCTTCTCCTCGCTTGCTTCCTTCCCGCGTATTGCCATCCGTCTCGTATGGCCCGTTTCGGCAGATCGGGGCCGTTCCCTGGCTGCTTCTCGCCGCGTCGATGCGGGTTTTCGCGTCCGCCGGTGGATTGATTGCCGTGCCGGCCATCATCATCGCAGATGTGTCGCTGCTGCTGGCATTCGTGATCGTCACATGGAAGATGGTCACGCTGACCAATGGGCAGACGAGCCTTGTGGAACGAGGCCTGGCCCAGCAACTGGCTATGACACGCAGCGTCCTCGTCCCGATTTTCGGCTTGTTGATCGCAGCGACATGCGTCGCTGGACTGTCCGGCCTCGTCGCCGAGCCTGGCCAATTGATGATGGGATTCGATGGGATTGCATTCGATCAGGCAACGCATATCGGCCGGGTGTGGAGCCCGATCGTTGCAGCGATCGTGCTGCTCATGGTCCTTCAGGTCGACGAAGGAGAGAAACCCAACCTATTTCGGGCCATGCGGGAGTTTCTGCGGCGCGCAGCCTGGCTCGTGCCGGGAGTCCTGTGTGTGGCAGCACTTTCGATCCTGCTCCACCCGGTCCAAGGCTGGTTCAGGTTCGTGATCACCGGCTTGTGGTTCAAGGCGGACGCGCCGCAGGGCATCAAGATCGCGCTGTTCTTCAGCTATGTGGTCATTTTTGCGACCATACGGCTCTGGCTGACGGTCGCAATCCTCGTGCTGGCATTGCGTCGATCATACCGGTCCGGCGCGCAAGGCTGACGCGGGGCTCTGCGCCGCAGGCTCTTTCGCAGCACGGTCGACTGCGCTACCTCGCAGGCCATGACCGTTCAGCCCCAGTCCATGCAGCCGGAAATCGCTGCCACGCCCGAATTCACCTTCAAGGTCGCCGCCCGCGACGGCGCCGCGCGCACTGGCGCGATCAGCATGCCGCGCGGCGTCATCCGCACGCCGGCCTTCATGCCGGTCGGCACCGCTGCGACCGTGAAGGGGATGTATCCCGAGCAGGTGAGGGCGCTCGGCGCCGACGTCGTGCTCGGCAACACCTATCACCTGATGCTGCGTCCCGGCGCGGAACGCGTCGCCAGGCTCGGCGGCCTCCATAAATTCATGAACTGGCCGCATCCGATCCTGACTGACTCGGGCGGCTTCCAGGTAATGTCGCTGTCGCAGCTCAGGAAGCTGACCGAGGAAGGCGTGACCTTCCGCTCCCATATCGACGGCTCGAAGCATGTGCTGACGCCCGAGCGTTCGGTCGAGATCCAGAACCTTCTCGGCTCCGACATCGTGATGCAGCTCGACGAATGCGTGGCGCTGCCCTGCGAGGAGAAGGTCGCGGAAAAGGCCATGCGCCTGTCGCTGCGCTGGGCCGAGCGCTGCAAGATCGCGTTCGGCGATCATCCGGGGCGGGCGCTGTTCGGCATCGTGCAGGGCGGGGACGTGCCGCATCTGCGCGTCGAGAGTGCGCGCGAGCTCGCCGCCATGGACCTCAAGGGCTATGCCGTTGGTGGGCTGGCGGTCGGCGAGCCGCAGGATGTCATGCTGGCGATGATCGAGACGGTCGAGCCGCATCTGCCGCAGGAGAAGCCGCGCTACCTGATGGGCGTCGGCACGCCCGACGACATCGTGAAATCGGTGGCGCGCGGAATCGACATGTTCGATTGCGTGATGCCGACGCGGGCCGGCCGCCATGGCCAGATCTTCACGCGCTTCGGCCGGATGAACCTGAAGAACGCCAAGCATGCGGAAGACCCGCGCCCGCTCGACGAGCGATCCTCCTGTCCGGCCGCCAATAGCTGGTCGCGCGCCTATCTGCATCATCTCGTCAAGGCCGAGGAGATGCTCGGCAAGATGCTGCTGACCTGGGTGAACCTCGCCTATTACCAGGACCTGATGGCCGGCCTGCGCGCCGCGATCGCTGCCGGGCGGCTCGACGACTTCATCGCCGAGACCCGCGAAGGCTGGGAAAGGGGCGAGCCGGCTTGAGCACGGGCCTCGCCCTGCTGCCTCTCAAGATGGCGCTCGCGGCCTGCGTGGTCGTGAGCTGTTCCATGCTGGCCGAGCGTGCTGGGCCCTTGATGGCGGCGATGATCGCGACCCTGCCGATCTCGCTCGGGCCGGTCCTCGTCTTCCTGGCGCTCGACCATGGTCCCAACTTCATCGCGGGTGCCGCGCTCGGCACGATGAATGCCAACGCGACCCATGCCAGCTTCGTGCTGAGCTATGTGCTGCTGGCCCAACGCCACGGCTTGGCGGTCTCACTCGGGGGCGCGCTGACGATCTGGACGGTGCTGCTGCTGGTTCTTCGCAGCATGGCGCTGTCGGTGGCTCCGCTGACCGTGCTGACGGTGCTCGCCCTGTTCGTGGTGCATCTGCTCGTGCGGCCCCATCTCAAGGTGCGTGCCAGGCCTCCGGCCGGGATCTCGCGCTATGCCATTCCGATCCGGGCTGCCTGCGTCGCGGCGCTGGTCGGCATCGTGACGGGGCTCAGCGAGAAGGTCGGCCCGCAATGGTCCGGCATCCTCGCCGGCCTGCCGATCATCCTGTCGAGCCTGATCATCATCCTGCACATGCGGGCCGGTGGGCCGGCCGCGGCGGCGGTCATCGGCAGCAGCGCGCTGGGATTGCTAGGGGCCGGACTTGGGCTGGCGGTCGTGCATGTCACCGCCGTGCCCTGGGGCTCATGGACGGCGCTCGGGCTCGGCCTCGTCATCGCGGTGGGCTGGAACCTGATCCTGCTCGGGCTGGCGCGCCGGCCGGCGCCATGATGCCACGAACAGGCCGCCGATGATCAGCACGATGCCGACCCATTGCAAGGCGGCGGGCCATTCGCCCAAAACCGGGATCGCCAGCGCCGTCCCGGTGACGGGGATCAAGGGCGGAAAGCGCCCGACGACGGCGGCGCCCAGCACATGGGCGGCGCGGCCCCAGAGCCAGAGCCCGACAATCATGTTCAGCACGCCCTGGTAGAAGGCCTGGAAGGCGAAAACCGTCCAATGCGCGCCGAAGCCATGGTGGAAGAAGGCGAAATAGAACGGCAGATAGACGAGCGACAGGACCGCGACGATCGCCGCAGCATGAAGCCCGTCGATCCGCCAGCGCTGTACCATCAGCGGATAGAAGCCCCAGAGCAGGCCGCAGCAGAAGAACATCAGGTCGCCCGTCAGCGTGCCGTGGCCGCCGCTCGACCCGGCGATGGCGAGGCAGGCGAGCCCGGCGAGCATGCCCGCGGTTCCCGCCACGAGATTGCGCGTGATCGCTGCCCCGAACATGACCACGCTGCCGACGATGCCGATCATCGTGACGGTGCCCGGCGTGATCGTGGCCCCATGCGCCGCCGGAGCCAGGCTCAAGCCCGTCAGCATCAGGAAGCTCATCGGAAAGCCGCTCGACACCAGCAGGAAAAGCCCGCGCCCCCAGCCGACGCCGCTGCAATTCAGGAGCCCCCGCCGCAGGAAAAGCGGCAGCAGCAGCAGGCCGGACGTTCCGAAGCGGACGGCCATCATGTCGTGCGCGGTCATGCCGTGCAGCACCGCGTAACGGCTGACGACGAAATTGGAGCCGAAGACGAGGACGCTGAACACCATTCCGGCGATGGCCAGCCAGCGCCGCCGGCTCTGCTCTTGCTGGTGCAGCAGGGGATTGGCGATGCGCTGGTCCATGTGTCGCCATAGCGCGGATTGCCAGGTAGGCGTTACCGGGCCTTTTGCATGGCGCCCGCGCGTGCGGCGGCAGACCGCATTTGCGCCGCGTTTCAGCCCCGCTGGTGCCCAGAGCGGACGGCTTCCTAGCCTCGCAGTTGAAGGGGCGCAGCGATGCGGAGCGCAACAGATGTCGACAGAATCTGAATTTCCGGCGCCGGCCACGATGGCGGCGCGATTGGGGAGCCATCTTCTGCTCTCCCTCGGGATCGCCATGGCAAGCACGATGCTCGTGGCTGTCCCGGCCCTGCTATCCGATGCGGCGCCCGATCGCGCTAAGCCGCCTAGCTTGACCCTGCTGCGCGACGGCAAGATCGCTGACCGCCTCGCGGAAGCCGGGGCGAGTGGGGATGACGAACGCGCCGCCGGGCGCCCGTTCATGCCGGCAGCGCTGGCGATGCCGCTCTCGCTGGCCTGGCCGGAGCAGGGAGACTGGACGCCACCGCGAGCGGTCGCACAGGCCAAGGCGTCTGTCGCGGTCAACGTCCCGGCGTTGCCGCCGCGCCGTCTGGCGGCTCTGTCCGAGAAGAAGGCGCAGGCGACAGCTGCGCCGCTGGTGATCCTGCCGCCGGCCGCCATGGAGCCGATGCAGGCGACGGAAACATCGGGCGGCGAGGCTACCGATTCATCCCTGCGGCAGTACGTCGTCGCGCCGGCGATGAAAGTCGTCGACGCGGTATCCGGCGCGGCCGGAAGCATGCAGGCGGCAGGATCCTGGACCCTGACGCAGGCCAACGGCCTGCTGCCGCGCTGGTGAGCGCGGCAGCTTGCGTCCGGATCAGGCCAGAGCCTTCAGTGCGCTGCGGCCGGCATAGATCGCCTGCGCACCCAGCTCTTCCTCGATGCGCAGGAGCTGGTTGTACTTCGCGGTCCGGTCGGAGCGGGCGAGCGAGCCGGTCTTGATCTGCCCGCAATTGGTCGCGACCGCGAGATCGGCGATGGTCGAATCCTCGGTCTCGCCCGAGCGATGCGACATCACGGCGGTGTAGCCGGCGCGCTGCGCCATCTCGACGGCGGCGAGCGTCTCGGTCAGCGAGCCGATCTGGTTGACCTTGACCAGGATCGAGTTCGCCGTCTTGCTCTTGATGCCCTGCGACAGGCGCGTGACGTTGGTGACGAAGAGATCGTCGCCGACAAGCTGGCACTTCGAGCCGACGAGATCGGTCAGCGCCTTCCAACCCTCCCAGTCGTCCTCGGCCATGCCGTCCTCGATCGAGACGATCGGGTAGCTGCCGACGAGCTTGGCGAGATATTTGGCCTGCGCCTTGGGATCGCGCGTCTTGCGCTCGCCCTCGTAGACGTAAGCGCCGTCCTTGAAGAACTCGGTCGCGGCGCAGTCGAGCGCCAGCGCGACGTCCTCGCCCGGCTTGTAGCCGGCGGTCTCGATCGCCTGCATGACGAAGTCGAGCGCGGCCTCGGCCGACTTGATGTTCGGGGCGAAACCGCCCTCGTCGCCGACATTGGTGTTGTGGCCGGCGTCGTGCAGCTTCTTCTTCAGGGTGTGGAAGATCTCCGCGCCCATGCGCAGGCCTTCCGCGAAGGAGCTCGCGCCGATCGGCATCACCATGAATTCCTGGAAATCGATCGGATTGTCGGCATGGGCGCCGCCATTGACGATGTTCATCATCGGCACCGGCAGGACGCGGGCCGAGGTGCCGCCGACATAGCGGTAGAGCGGCAGGCCGGAGGCTTCCGCGGCCGCCTTGGCGACGGCGAGCGAGACGCCGAGGATGGCGTTGGCGCCGAGCTTCGACTTGTTCGGGGTGCCGTCGAGATCGATCATCACCTGGTCGATCGCGGTCTGGTCCTCGGCATCCATGGCGACGATCGCCTCGGCGATGGCGACGTTCACCGCCTCGACCGCCTTGAGCACGCCCTTGCCGAGATAGCGCGACTTGTCGCCGTCGCGCAGCTCGACCGCCTCATGCGCGCCGGTCGAGGCGCCGGAGGGAACGGCGGCGCGGCCCATCGAGCCGTCTTCCAGCACGACATCGACCTCGACCGTCGGATTGCCGCGGGAATCGAGGATCTGGCGTCCGATGATGTCGATGATCGCGGTCATGGCAGGCTCCGGAAGGGACGGGGCGGAATGGATAAGGCGCTTCTAGCCAACAGCCTGCGGCGGGGAAAGCCTCAATCCGCAGGTCGGTGACGGCGTGACGGCCGCCAATGGCGCGGGGCTTGCGGATTGTCCGGGCATCCAGACGCTTCGTCCCATCGGGAAACGATCATGTTCCAGACCATGCCTACGCGCCGCCGGCCTTCACTCACCTCTGTCCTGTTCTGGTCCGGGCTCACCGTCGTGTGGTGGGCGGGGCTTTGCCTCTTCGCGGGGCGGCCGGTCTGGTTCTGGTAGATCTTCCAGCTCGTCGGGCAGGGCAAGATAGCTGCCGAGCAGGAAGCCGGCCTGCAGCGCGAAGAGATAGCCGATCCAGACGAGGACGACGAAAAGGCCGAACTCGCCACGGATGATCCATGTCGGAAAGACGATGAGCGTGATCGCTGCGCTGGCCAGGATGATCGCCGGATAGCCATGAGACAGGCCGATCAGAAGGCCGATCAGGAATAATATGCCGGCAATGATCATATAGTTCTGTCTAGGCTTCGGATTACGTTAGACCGAACTAGACAGTACTTCGTGATGACGCAAACAAGCGTGTGGAAGATCGAGAAATATTTAAGAAAAATTCCAATCTATTTAATTTTGATTTGATCTATTGATCCAATATTCCATTAATCATCAGACGCGCGATCCTGCCGCTCCGGGCGCCGACGCATCGGATCGGGCGGCTTTCCGGCGCCGGAATCGGCCGCGTCGCGGGCGGCAGTTCCCAGATCGGCCGGAGATGCTCTAGAACCCCGCCCAAATGCAGGAGCATCCCATGACCATCGACGCATCGACCTTGCAGCTCGGCCAGAGCAGCGCCTTGCCCGCCTCGCCTGAGGAGGCGCGGCTCGACCGCGTGCCCAATCCGCATGCCGGCACGAACTATCTCGCCCGCTTCACCTGCCCGGAATTCACCTCGATCTGCCCGGTCACGGGCCAGCCCGATTTCGGCATCCTCGTGATCGACTATCTGCCGGGCCAGTGGCTGGTGGAGTCGAAATCGCTGAAGCTCTATCTCGGCTCGTTCCGCAATCACGGGGCCTTCCACGAGGACTGTACTGTCGGCATCGGCAAGATGCTGGTCGATCTGCTGGAGCCGGAATGGTTCCGCATCGGCGGCTATTGGTATCCGCGCGGCGGCATCCCGATCGATGTGTTCTGGCAGACGGGCGAGCCGCCGAAGGGCCTCTGGCTGCCGGACCAGGGCGTCGCGCCCTATCGTGGGCGCTGAGGCTTAATCGCTTTCGCCAAAGTGCTACGTCATGCCCGGATCAAGCCGGGCATGACGTTTTAAACGTGGCCTGCCTCAGGTCCGCGTACCCAAGGGCGGCAGCAGGCGCGGGGTCATGACGCCGAGCGTGCCGATGACCACGCCGAAGACGACGAGCGCCAGTTGCGGGCCGAGCAACTGCAGCAGCGCGCCCATGATCAGCGGCCCGGTCGCGTGGCCCATGAAGAAGAAGCAGGCGAACAGCGCCATCGCCGAGCCGCGCGCCGTCGGCGCCAGTTCCGTCGCCTGGGCCTGGAAGGTGCCGTGCATCAGGAAGAAGCCGAAGCCGGTCACCAGGAAGATGCCGATGGCGCTCCACCAGGGCCCGGGGATCGTGAAGGCGAAATAGCTCAGCGCCACCGCTAGTCCGCCGGCACGCATCATCTGGCGTGGCCCGACCCGCTCGACCAGGATGCGGGTGAGGATGCCGTAGACGAGGCCGCCGAGCCCCATCGCGCCGATGGCGAGGCCGGCCTCGGAAGCGCCGACGCCGGAGCGCTCGTGCAGGATCGCGGCGATGAAGGGCTGCAAGCCGAAGACGAAGGCGCCCTCGATCATCACGAGCAGGTAGAGCAGCTTGCTGCGTGGGTTGGAGAAGACCGCCTTGTAGCTCGTCACGGCGCCGGCAACACTCAGGGGCGGCCGCGTGGCATCCGGCCTCGGCTTCAGCACGATCCGCACCAGCAAGGCGCCGCCTGCCGCGAGAAGCCCGGCGATGATCAGCACCGCGCGCCAGCCGATATGGTCGGCGACGAGGCCTGAGAAGGTTGCGCCCGCCATCTGGCCGATGATCATGATGACGAGGAATCGGCCGAGCATGATCTGCCGCTCGGCCATCGGGGCGCGATCGCCGATGGCAGCCATTGCCGCCGGGATAACGCCGCCGGCCAGGATGCCGCCGATCGCCCGCAGCACCAGCAGCATCCAGAAGCTCGTCGCGAAGGCGGCAAGGATCGAGAGAACGCAGAGGGCCGCGAGGCAGGTGGCGATGCTGCGCAATTTGCCGACGGAGTCGGCGATGGGGCCGAGGAAGGGCTGGCCGAGCGCGTAGCAGCTGGCAAAGGCCGTCACCAGGAAGGCGATCTGGTGGACGCTCTGGCCGAATTCCGACGCCAGCGTCGGCACCAGCGGATCGATCAGCCGCATGGTGAAGGTGGAGGCGAAACCGCAGAGCCCGAGGACCGGGATCAGGGCCCCCAGATTGTCGCCGGAGGCCTTGGCGGGGTCAGACATAGGCGCGCGCCGCCGGTGCGGTCCGCGACTTGGCGAGACGGTCGAAGCCTTGCAACTCGGCGATCAACGCCTGGAATTCGGAAAGCGGCACCATGTTGGGGCCGTCCGAGGGCGCCTTGTCGGGGTCGGGATGGGTCTCGATGAAGAGGCCGGCCACGCCGACCGCGACCGCCGCGCGCGACAGGACCGGCACGAATTCGCGCTGGCCGCCGGTCGAGGCGCCCTTGCCGCCGGGCTGCTGCACCGAATGGGTGGCGTCGAAGATCACGGGCGCTCCGATCTCGGCCATGGTCGGTAGCGCGCGCATGTCGGAGACCAGCGTGTTGTATCCGAAGGAGACGCCACGCTCGGTCAGCATCACGTTCGGGTTGCCGCTCTCGGTCACCTTCGCGGCGACGTTGACCATGTCCCAGGGCGCGAGGAACTGGCCCTTCTTGACGTTGACGACGCGGCCGGTCTTCGCGGCGGCGACGAGCAGATCGGTCTGGCGGCAGAGGAAGGCCGGGATCTGGAGGATGTCGACGACCTCCGCCACAGGCGCGCATTGATCGGCCTCATGCACGTCGGTCACGACCGGCAGGCCGGTGCGCTCGCGGATCTCGGCATAGACGGGCAGGCCGGCCTTCATTCCCATGCCGCGCGCGCCCTTGACGCTGGTGCGGTTGGCCTTGTCGAACGAGGCCTTGAAGACGAGGCCGATGTTCAGCGCCGCCGCGATTTCCTTCAGCGCAAACGCGCATTCGAGCGCGTGGTTGCGGCTTTCCATCTGGCAGGGGCCGGCGATCAGGGCGAGCGGCAAGGCGTTGCCGAAGCGCACGGGGCGGGCGAGATCCTCGCCGATGGTCACGATGGCGTTGGGAGTCATGGCGGCGTCCTTGTCCAGCGGGCCGCCGGGCTTATGTCCGTGAACCCTGCCGGGTCAAGTCAGGACGGCCTTGCGGAGAGCGGATCGGCTATGTTCGCTGCGAACGGGCTGGCGAAGCGGGAGCGAGGTCTGTAAATTCGCTAGCGAAGCACTATCTCGGTTGTCGATGCAGGATCGGATGGATACGGCGCGGACGGGAATGATGCAGTCAGGCCAGGGCATAGCAAGGCAGGCCGGGCGGCCGGTGCGCGCCAGCGACGCGCCGGTCATGGCCGACCGTCCCAAGCGCGGCCAGCCGCCGAGCGACGGCGGCGGGCGCGACGGCAACGGGCGCGAGGGCAGCGGCACCGCCGTCCTCACCCGGACGCGGACGCGCAAGCCCAATCTCTACCGGGTCCTGCTGCTCAATGACGACTACACTCCGATGGAGTTCGTCGTTCACGTTCTGGAGCGGTTCTTCAACAAGGACCGCGCCGAAGCCACGCAGATCATGATGCATGTGCATCAGAACGGCGTCGGCGAATGCGGCGTCTTTACCTACGAAGTCGCCGAGACCAAGGTTACGCTCGTCATGGATCTGGCGCGCAAGCACATGCATCCGCTGCAATGCGTGATGGAGAAAAAGTAGCCTTGGGTCATCGAGTTCTTTTGGAAATCAGATAGGAGCGCGCCCCTTGCCGAGTTTCTCGCGCAGTCTCGAACAGGCGCTTCACCGGGCTCTGGCCCTCGCCAACGAGCGCCGTCACGAATACGCCACCCTCGAACACCTGCTGCTGGCGCTGGTCGACGACCAGGACGCGGCCGCAGTGATGCGCGCCTGCAGCGTCGATCTCGACCTGCTCAGGCGCAACCTCGTCGACTATATCGACGCGGAATTGACCAATCTCGTCACTGACGGGCGTGACGATTCCAAGCCGACCGCCGGCTTCCAGCGCGTCATCCAGCGCGCGGTGATCCATGTCCAATCGTCCGGTCGCGAAGAGGTGACCGGCGCCAACGTGCTCGTCGCGATGTTCGCCGAGCGCGAGAGCCACGCCGCCTATTTCCTGCAGGAGCAGGACATGACCCGCTACGACGCGGTCAATTATATCAGCCACGGCATCGCCAAGCGCCCCGGTGCGAGCGAGAGCCGGCCGGTGCGCGGTTCCGAGGAGGAGGGCGAGCCGCAGCGCGAGCAGCGCTCCGAACCGGGCCAGGCCGAGGACAAAGACAAGAAGAAAAAGGAAAGTGCGCTCGACGCTTACTGCGTCAACCTCAACCGCAAGGCGAGGGACGGGCGCATCGATCCGCTGATAGGCCGTGAGGCCGAGGTGCAGCGCACGATCCAGATCCTGTGCCGTCGCCAGAAGAACAATCCGCTGCTGGTTGGCGACCCCGGCGTCGGCAAGACCGCGATCGCCGAGGGCCTTGCCCTCAAGATTATCCGCGGCGAGGTGCCCGAGGTTCTGGAGGACGCGACCGTCTTCTCGCTCGACATGGGCACGCTGCTGGCCGGTACGCGCTATCGCGGCGATTTCGAGGAACGCCTCAAGCAGGTGATGAAGGAGATCGAGCAGCACCCGAAGGCGATCATGTTCATCGACGAGATCCATACGGTGATCGGCGCCGGTGCGACCTCGGGCGGCGCGATGGACGCCTCGAACCTGCTCAAGCCGGCGCTGGCCTCGGGCTCGCTGCGCTGCATCGGCTCGACCACCTACAAGGAATATCGCCAGTATTTCGAGAAGGACCGGGCGCTGGTCCGCCGCTTCCAGAAGATCGACGTCAACGAGCCGTCGGTGCCGGATACGATCGAGATTCTCAAGGGGCTGAAGCCCTATTTCGAGGAGTTCCACAAGCTGCGCTACACCAACGACGCCATCAAGGCGGCGGTGGAGCTTTCGGCCCGCTACATCCATGACCGCAAGCTGCCGGACAAGGCGATCGACGTGATCGACGAGACCGGCGCCTCGCAGATGCTGGTGACCGAGGCGAAGCGCAAGAAGACGATCGGCGTCAAGGAGATCGAGGCGGCGATCGCGACCATGGCGCGCATCCCGGCCAAGACCGTCTCCAAGGACGATGCCGAGGTGCTGCGCAATCTCGAAACCACGCTGAAGCGCACCGTCTACGGGCAGGAGAAGGCGATTGAGGCCCTGTCGTCCTCGATCAAGCTCGCCCGCGCCGGCCTGCGCGACGGCGAGAAGCCGATCGGCTGCTATCTCTTCGCCGGGCCGACCGGTGTCGGCAAGACCGAGGTGGCGCGCCAGCTCGCCTCCTCGCTCGGCGTCGAGCTGATCCGCTTCGACATGTCGGAATACATGGAGCGCCACACCGTCTCGCGGTTGATCGGCGCGCCTCCGGGCTATGTCGGCTTCGATCAGGGCGGGCTCCTGACCGACCAGATCGACCAGCATCCGCACAGCGTGCTGCTGCTTGACGAGATCGAGAAGGCCCATCCCGACCTGTTCAATATCCTCCTGCAGGTGATGGACCACGGCAAGTTGACCGACAATAACGGTAAGCAGGTCGATTTCAGGAACGTTATCCTGATCATGACCACCAATGCCGGCGCCGCCGACATGGCCCGCAACGCCTATGGCTTCACCCGGACCAAGCGCGAGGGCGACGATACCGAGGCGATCAACAAGCTGTTCGCGCCGGAATTCCGCAACCGGCTCGATTCGGTCATCTCCTTCGGCCATCTGCCGAAGACGGTGGTTGCCCGCGTCGTCGACAAGTTTGTGCTGCAGCTCGAAGCGCAGCTCGCCGACCGCAACGTCACGATCGAGCTCTCGGACGAGGCGCGCGAGTGGCTGGTCGAAAACGGTTATGACGAGGCGATGGGTGCGCGGCCGATGGCGCGGCTGATCCAGCAGACGATCAAGACGCCGCTTGCCGACGAGGTGCTGTTCGGGCGCCTGAAGAACGGCGGCGCGGTCAAGGTCGTCGTCGTCCAGTCCGAGACCGGCATCAAGGTGCTCGGCCTCGAATTCCCGGACGGGCCGGCCAAGCCCAAGCCGGAGAAGGATGTCGAGGCTGCCACGGCCAAGCGCGTGCCGAAGCCGCGCGCGAAAGCTGCGGGTGCCGGCAAAACGACCAAGACTCCGCCGCGGCGAGCGCCTAAAGGTGACGGAACCCCCGATGGAACGGGCGGTGGTACTCCGAAGGCCTCGGCCAAGGGCGTGCGCACCGTGCCGAAGGTTCCGCTGACGAAGGCCTGAGAACGTGTTGTTCAAGCGCAAGACCGCGAGCCTCGCCGCCGAGAGCGGCGAGGTGCTTCAGGAAGCTCCGGCGACGCCTGCGGCGCCGGCGCGCCCGAAGAAGGAAAAGCTCGGCTGGTTCGAGAAGCGGGACCGCCGCCGGCGTCGCCGCAAGATCTTCGAGGAGGTGCTGGGCTGGATCCTCGTGCCGGCCTTCATCTACCTGATCTATCTCGGCGTTCAGGCTGTCGGCGGCATCCCCAAGGAACTGATCGACTTCGCTAACGAGCTCATCGCCATGGCGATGAAGGGCGGCAAGGGCTGACGAGCGCCACGACCTGCCCCTGCGGGAGATGCAGGGCTGACAGGCTTGCCGGCGCCTATACAGGCGTTACGTGCATGCACGATAGAGGGAACGGCTCGTTCTTCGGGGCCGCAACCTGAGTCGAGCCATCCCGCAGCGATGACTTCATGAGCGTATCCGCCGACTGGAGCTGGCAGCGCGTGGCGCTGGCCGGCATGCGCGATGCGCTGATGCTGCCGGCTTGGATCGTCGGCTTCGGGCTGATCGGCATCGGCTCGCTCGCCCGCGATGTCGGCTATCCCGTCGATGTCGCGGTGCTCTCGACGATCCTCGTCTGGGCCGGTCCGTCGCAGGTGTTGTTCTTCGCCTCGATCGCGGCGGGAGCAGCCTGGAGCGCCATCCTGATCGCGATCGCCTTCGCCTCGTTGCGCTTCCTGCCGATGACGATGGCAATCCTGCCGCTGCTGCGCCGACCCGGCCAGAGCGTCTGGCAGCAGCTCATTCTCGCGCATTACGTTGCGGTCACTGCCTGGAGCGAGGGCCTGAGGCGCTTGCCCGGAATCGCCCCGCATCAGCGGGTCGCCTATTTTCTCGGCTTCGCCAATACCTGCATGGCGGTGAGCTCGATCGGCACCTTCGCGGGCTATTACCTGCTCGGCACGCTGCCGGTTCCCTTCGCGGCGGGGCTGCTCTGCCTCACGCCGATGTTCTTCTTGATCTCGCTGATGGGGGGGTTGCGCCATCGCGGTGACGCTGCGGCGCTCATCCTCGGGCTGGTCTTTGCACCGATCTCCGCGCGCTTCATCGGCGGCGGCTTCGACCTGATCGTCGCCGGACTCATTGCCGGGAGCGTTGCCTTCCTGATCGGACGGAAGCGGAAGCCGGCATGACCCAGCCGATCGCCATGCTCGACGGGCCGCTCTGGCCCTATCTCGCGCTGATGCTCTTTGCCGTACTGCCGACGGAAATCTGGCGCTGGCTCGCGGTCGGCTTCGCGCGCCGGCTTTCCACTGACTCCCCGCTGCTCGAATGGGTGAGGGCGGTTGCGACCGCGCTGCTCGCAGGGATCGTCGCCAAGCTGATCGTTTCCCCGCCGGGCGTGCTCGCGACGGCTCCGGCCCTGGTGCGCGTCGCGGCATTGGCGGCGGCTGCCGGCATCATGTTCGTCGACAAGCGCCGGATGATGCTCGCGGTCTTGGCCGGCGAGACGGTCCTGATCGGCGGCGTCTGGCTGTTCGCGGGCTAGGCTTGCAGCAATCGCCGGACGTGAGCGAGCTTGTCGGGGTTGCGGATGATGTAGATCGCGGCCACGGCCCCGTCGCGGATGTCGAGAGCCATCGCCTGTGTGGTCTCGCCGCGCTCCAGGCTGATATAGCCGGGTAGTCCGTTGATCATAACGAATTCATAGCGCGCTGTCGCGCGTGCCTCCCGCTCGACATGGCGACTGATGCCGGCGAAGAAGCGGCTGATCTTGTCGCTGCCGAGGATCGGGTTCAGCACGGAAAGGACCTTGCCGCCGCCATCGGCATGCAGGATCGCGTCCTGCGCGAGCATGCTCTTGAGGATGGTGGCGTCGGTGCTGTGGGCCGCCTGGAAGAAGGCCTGGGCGTAACGCCGGGCCTCGTCGGGCGAGAGCGGATGGCGCGGGCCGTCTTCCTCGCGCGCATGGCGGCGCGCCCGCGAGACGAGCTGCCGGCAGGCCGCTTCGCTGCGCCCGAGCGTGTCCGCGATTTCGGAGAAGGGCAGGTCGAAGACATCGTGCAGCAGGAAGGCGGCGCGCTCCAGCGGAGAGAGCCGCTCCAGCGCGAGCTGAAGCGCGTAGGGCACGTCGATCGCCTCGTCGGCGCTGGGCGCGCCACCGATGGCTTCGATCAGGGGCTCGGGCAACCAGGCGCCGACATAGGTCTCGCGCTTGCGCCGAGCCGATTTCAACAGGTCGAGGCAAAGCCGCGTCACCACGCGCCCAAGCCAGGCGCGTGGGTTCGCGATCGCCTCGGGCGCGGATTCGTGCCAGCGTAGCCATGCATCCTGCACCACATCCTCGGCGTCGCTGAGCGAGCCGAGCATGCGGTAGGCGAGGCGGGTCAGATAGGACCGGTTTGCCTCGAAACCGGTCATCGATGCATTCGTCATGCAGCTCCGGCAGGCGCCGGCAGGGCGTCAGGCCGCTTGGGCTTTCGGCACCCTGTCGTTGGGATGGTGCGAACGGAACCCGACTGCGATCCGGTTCCAGGTATTGATCGTGCCGATCAGCAGGGTGAGCTTCACCATCTCCTCCTCGCTGAAATGGCGCACGGCCTCTTCATAGTCCGCATCCGGCGCATGGGTCTGCGGCAGCAGCGTCAGCGCCTCGGTCCAGGCCAGGGCGGCGCGCTCGCGCGGGGTGTAGAGCGCCGATTCGTGCCAGGCATTGAGCAGATAGAGCCGCGCCTCGCTCTCGCCGGCCTTGCGGGCATCGGCGGAGTGCATGTGCAAGCAGAAGGCGCAGCCATTGATCTGCGAAGCGCGCATCTTCACCAGTTCGATCAGGCTATATTCAAGGCCAGAATTCTTGATCGATTCTTCGAGCGCAAGCAGCGGCTTCACGGCTTCGGGGGCGGCGGTATAGGGGTTGAGGCGCTTGTTCACGGTCTTCTCCATCGGTTGATGACGACAAGACGAACGAGCACGCCACGTTGTGACATGGCCTCTCAGATTTTTTTCAAGGCCTCACGGATTTTCTCGGCATTGCTGGCGAGCACTTCGTTCTTCTCCATCGCGCCGGTATGGGGGCGCAGCGCCACGCCTTCAAAGCGCGGCATGACGTGGACATGGAGATGGAACACGACCTGGCCGCCGGCGGCCTCGTTGAACTGCTGGATGGTGACACCCTCTGCCGAGAAGGCGGCTTTCACCGCCCGCGCCAGCTTCTGCGTGGTGAGCGCCACCGCGTTAAGTGCATCCGCCGGGGCGTCGAAGATGTTGCGGCAAGCCGCCTTCGGAACTACCAGCACGTGACCGTCGGCACGCGGCATGATGTCCATGATCGCGAGCGTCTCGGCGTCCTCGTAGACGGTGTGGGAGGGCAGTTCGCCGCGCAGGATCTTGGCGAAGACGTTGGATTGATCATAGGCGGTCATGGCGGGTCCGGCAGGATCGGAAACGGAGGGCGCAAGCTGATGCGCGCCGGCCGGGGCGTCAAGGCCGCAGGCCTGCACTGCGCTCCGCTTCAAGCGCCGAGCGGCAGGACGGCTTCGACATGGGCGTCGAGAACGAGATCGTCGCTCGCGCCCATCACCTGAAGCTCCGTCACGATGAGGCTGAGCAGCGGCCTGTTCCACCAGCGGGCGACGATGTCGGCGAGCGCGGCGGTCTCGCTGGCGTCGAGATCGTCGGTGAGGTTGTAGAGGCCGACGAGCCAGAGATCGCCCGGTGCGCGGCCGAAGGCGGCCTGAACCTCCTGCAATGTGTTCCGGCCGGCGCGCTTCTGCGGATAGACCGGCAGGTAGAGCCGGCCGCGATTGATGTTGCCGGAGAAGAGCCCGCGCAATTCCACCGTAAAGGGTTCGATCCGGCGAAGAGTTTCGCGGGTCTCGGCGGCGATGGCCGGAGGCTCGGCGAGGCTGAGCGAGCCGCAGACCGTCGCGTGCAGGCGGTCCTGCCGCTTCGGCAGGATGTCCCAGGCGAGCTTGCCGGCGAAGGAGGCGGCCTTCAGTTCGTCTTCCAGCGTGAGGAATGCAGGGGAGGCGCGCAAGGCGCCGTCTTCGACCGGCAAGACCAGCGAGTAGACCGTCGGGTGACGGCCCATCTCGTAGAACTTGCCCTCGTGCCGGGGGATGATTCCGGGATGCTCAGGCGCGACCAATGGCAGATGCGCCAGCCGGTAGCTCTCGTCGAGCGTCAGCGGCGTCGTGAAATCGGTGAGGTTGCGGCGATAGCCGAGCTCGGCGTCCTCGCAGAATGCAAGCGCCGTCGAGACCGGCTTTGCGAGGGCGGCGTCAGTCATCGGCGGTGTCCGTCTTGCGGAAGGGGCTTTCGACTGCCAGCGCTTCCCGCGCTGCCGCGATCTGCTCGCGCTCCTGCGCGAGATAGGCGGCGACGGGGCGGCGCAGGCCGGGATCGGCGATATGGTGCAGCGAGCGGGTGATGACCGGCCGGTAGCCGCGGGCGATCTTGTGCTCGCCCTGCGCGCCGGCCTCGACGCGGACGAGGCCGTGCGCAACCGCATAGTCGATGGCCTGATGGTAGCAGACCTCGAAATGCAGGAAGGGGTGATCCTCGATGCAGCCCCAGTTACGACCATAGAGCGTGTTGGCGCCGCGGAAGTTGATCGCGCCAGCGATGTAGCGCCCAGCGCGCTTGGCCATCATCAGAATGATCCGCTCGCCCATCGCCGCGCCTACTGCTGAGAAGAATGCGCGGTTGAGATAGGGGCGGCCCCATTTGCGAGAACCGGTATCCTCATAGAACGAGAAGAAATCGTCCCAGACGGATTCGGTGAGGTCGTTGCCGGAGAGGACATCGATCGTGATTCCGGCAGAGAGCGCCTCGCGCCGCTCGCGTTTCAGCGCCTTGCGCTTGCGCGAGGCCAGCGTTGCCAGAAAATCGTCGTAGGTCTTGAAGCCTTCGTTCTGCCAATGGAACTGCAGGTCGTTGCGCTCGATGTAGCCGGTCTGCTTCAGCGCGGCGATGTCCGGCTCCTGCGCGAACGTGACATGGACCGAGGAGGACTGTGTCTGCCCACGCAAGGCTTCCAGCCCGCCGATCAGGGCCGCGCGGGCTTCATCGGCGCGCGGGCCGTTCGAGACCAGCAGGCGCGGGCCGGTCGCCGGGGTGAAGGGAGCGGCGACCTGGAGCTTCGGGTAATAGCGTCCGCCGGCGCGCTCATAGGCATCGGCCCAGCTATGGTCGAAGACGTACTCGCCCTGGCTGTGGCTCTTGAGGAAGCTGGGGGACGCCGCTAGAAGTTCCCCGGCTTCGTCCTCGATGAGGAGATAGGCCGGCGACCAGCCGGTGCGGCCACCGATGCAGCGGCTGTCTTCCAGCGCCATCAAGAATTCGTGGCTGACGAAGGGATTGTCCCGGTCGAGCGCCGGATCGCCCGACGGCGCGGCGGGCGCCGAGAGGGCCTCCGCCAGCGCGTGAGGATTGGCGCAGGCGTTCCATGCGCCTGCGGGGACGGCCTTGAGGGAGGTCGCGACACGAACGGTGAGATCGCCGTTCCCCGCTTCGCTCAAGGGCGAAAGCCCTCGAAGACCATCTGGTCTGCCATGGCGGCGGCGCGCTGCCGCTCTTCCGGCGTGCGCACGGTCCAGCTCATCAGCGGCAGGCCCAAAGCGTTGCGGCAGAGATAGGGCGCGGCGCTGTCGAGATCGGTGACCTTCCAGGAGATGAAGTCCGGCCGGCTCTCGGTAAAGTGCAGGAGATTGGCGAGGGCATGCTTCCGTTCGGCCGAGAGCTTGTCGTAGTCGCCGTAATCATAGGCGTTCATCGCGACGATGCCGCGCGGAATCTTCGGCGCCAGTTCGCGCAAGGCCGTCACGATCTCGGGATCGAAGGACTTGATCACGATCGGGTGAGACTTGTAGCCCGCGAGGACCTCCACAGTCCGTTTCGTAAGAGCCAGATTGCCGTCGAAGCGGCTCTTGATCTCGATCACGAGCGGGACGCGCCCGCCGATCAGGTCGAGAAAGGCCGAGAGCGTCAGGATGCGGTCGCTGGAGCCTTTCAGCGTGATCGCGCCGAGTTCCGCCGCCTTGCGCGCGACGACTGCGCCGGTCTCGCCCGTTAGGCGGTCGAGCACGAAATCGTGGAAGACGACCGCCTCGCCATCGGCGGTGAGCTGGACGTCGCATTCGATGCCGAAGTTGCCGGCTATCGCGGCCGTGGCGGCGGAGGGGCTGTTCTCGATCACCCCGGCTGCGAGATCATGCAGGCCGCGATGCGCGATCGGCCTTGCCACCAGCCAGCCCAGATCGGGCCGGCCGACGTCCTTGAGCGTCCCTGCGGACATCAGGCGATCTCGAACATCGCTTCGACCTCGACGGCGGCATCGGCCGGCAGTTCGGCGACGCCGATGGTCGAGCGGGCATGGCGGCCCTTGTCGCCGAGCACTTCGACCATCAGGTCGGAGGCGCCGTTCATGATCGCCGGCAGGGCGGCGAAATGCGGGGCGGCATTGATGAAGCCGCCGAGGCGGACGCAGCGCACGATGCGGCCGAGATCACCGCCGAGAGCGGCCTTGGCCTGGGCGAGAACGTTGATGGCGCAGAGGCGGGCGGCCTCCAGCCCGGCCTCGTTGAAGATCTCGGCGCCGAGCTTGCCCTTGTGCTTGTCCGCGAGCTTGCCGTCGAGCCCGAAGCAGAGCTGCCCCGAGATGATCAACAGATTGCCGGTGATCACATAGGGCACATAGTTGGCGACGGGGGCGGCCGGGCTCGGCAGGGTGATGCCGAGTTCGGCGAGGCGGGTGTCGACGACGTTCATAAGCTTGGCTCCGCGAGCGAGGCAGGGTGCCTTCGGGCAGGCCTTTCATGGCCGATGCGGGCTGCCCTCGCAAGCATCGGGGCATGCCGGGCGGGCAGGGCCGATGCGATGCCTGGGAGCGGCTGCATCGCCTTGTTTGCGCCATTGCCGCAATGCACCTAGATTTCGCACAGGCCATGATGGACAAGCGGCGCATGAACGGAACAGTCTCGAAGCTCGCGACCCAAGCGAGCGGGGTTTTCGCGGGGATGCTGGTTCTGGCCGCGATGCCGGCCTTGGCGCAGGCGGCAGCGGACCGGGTGGTGCTGGCGCCGCATCGCGCGGTTTACGACCTTGTCCTCGATAGCGGCAAACCGTCCGGCAATATCGAGACGGCGAAGGGGCGCATGGCCTACGAGTTCACGGGCGATGCCTGCGAAGGCTACGCGCTGTCCTTCCGGCAGGTGACGCAGCTCGGCACCGAGAACGGACCGCGCCTGATCGATGCCCGCACCACCAGTTTCGAGGCCGGCGACGGCGCGAATTACCGCTTCAAGACCGAAAGCTCCACCGGCGGCGCCAAGCCCGACACCGTCGACGGCACCGCGCAGAAGAGCGATGGCGGCTACGAGGTCAAGCTTCGCCTCCCCAAGGTCGAGACCCATCGCGAGGCGAACGACGCGCTCTTCCCGAACGCGCAGATGAAGGCCGTGATCCAGGCTGCGCGGGCCGGGCAGAAGACGCTGAGCGTCAGGCTCTATGACGGCGCGAATTCCGGCAAGGAGGTCTATGACACGCTCTCGATCATCGGGAAGCGCATCGAGGCCGAACCTTCCGAGAAGCCCCTGCAGCGTCCCGAATTCGAGAAGATGGCGCGCTGGCCGGTGACGATCTCCTATTTCAAGGCGGGCTCGGGCGAAGCGACGCCGGCCTACAGCATCACCTTCGAGCTCTATGAGAACGGCGTCACCGGCGCGATCCGGCTCGATTACGGCACCTTTGCGCTGCGCGGCACGCTCACGCGTCTGGATCTTCTTCCTCAGGAAACTTGCGCGAAATAGCAGGCTCGGACGAGCGGCGCTGCGGCAATCTCAGGCTCAGGCCCTTGCCGATCGCCTCGTCGCCGAAGCGGGCGCGCAATTTGTCGAGCGCGCCTTCCATCGCCTTCAGGCGTGGCGTCGCGGTATCGGCGAGGTCGCCATGATCCGCTGCCTCCGGCGCGCTGAAATCGCTCGCGCCAATGCCGATCAGGCGGTAATGCGCGCCATTACATTCGCGCTTCAGCAGGTCGCGCCCCGCAGTGAAAAGGCGCGCGGCGAGCTGCGTCGGCTCCGGCAGGCGCGCGGCGCGGGTGATGATGTGAAAATCCGCCGTCTTCAGCTTCAGCGTGATCGTCCGGCCGGCAAGCTCCTGCGCCTTCAGCCTTTTTGAGGTCTTCTCGCAGAGCCGCCACAGGATCGGTTCCAGCTCCTCGAAGCGGGCGAGGTCGACGTCCAGCGTGGTCTCGCTCGAGACGCTCTTGGTCTCACGCTCCGGCGTGACCTGGCGGTGATCGATGCCATTGGCGAGGTTCTTCAGGCGTGGGCCGTCCTTGCCGGCGAGCTTGAAGAGCTTGTCGACGGGCGCTTCGCGCAGGTCGCCGATCAGCTTGAAGCCGCCTTCCGCGAGCCTCGCGACGCCAGCCGGGCCCATGCCGGGAATGAGGCTGATCGGCTTGGTCGCAAGGAAGGCGACGGCTTCGCCCCGGCCGATGATCGAGAAGCCGCGCGGCTTGTCGAGGTCTGAGGCGACCTTGGCCAGGAATTTGGCATAGGACAGCCCGACCGAGATGGTGATGCCGAGCTCGGCTTCGACATGCCGCGCGAAGCGCGCCAGCGTCACGGCCGGGCTGGCATGGTGGAGCCGTTCCGTCCCGGAGAGATCGAGGAAGGCTTCGTCGATCGAGATCGGCTCGACCAGCGGGGTGAGTTCGCGCATGAGCTGGCGGACTTCCCGGCCGACCGCGACGTATTTCGCCATGTTCGGCTTGACGACGACGGCCTCGGGACAGGCCTTCAGCGCCTTGAACATCGGCATCGCCGAACGCACGCCATAGGTGCGGGCGATGTAGCAGCAGGTCGAGACCACGCCGCGCTTGCCGCCGCCGACGATGACTGGCTTGTCCTGCAGGCTCGGGTCGTCGCGCTTCTCGATCGTGGCGTAGAAGGCGTCGCAATCGATATGGGCGAGGCTGAGCGAGTCTCGCTCGTCATGATTGAGCAGCCGCGGCGAGCCGCAGGCCGGGCAGCGCTTCGAGGATCCAACGGCATCGTGATCCGCGAGACAGTCGCGGCAGAGCCAGCGCGGCGAGGGCGCGCCCATGCTCACGAAAAGTCGTCCGGCTCCGGCCCGGCGAGGACGCGCCTGGCATCGGCGACGATTTCGGGATTCAGCCTTAAATTTCCGGCAAACTCCAGGAGGAGCGAATCGCTTGAACCGATATGGTCGAGCACCGCGGCAAGGAAGCCGGGTTCGCCGGCGGCCTGGCGCAGATTGGCCGGGTTGAGGCCGGTCACGCTCAGAAAGGGCTCGATCCGCTCGGGTTCGGAGGCCAGGAAGGCAAGGGCCTGGAGCGCGAGTGCCTCGGCCTCGTCGTTGGTCGGTCGTCGTATCATGGGGGCTTTAGTCGCATATCCGGTTTGCGTTTCGTCAACTGCTCGCGTGCTAAGCAATCATCTGATGACGCCGCCAATTTGGAAAGCCCGCCGTCGGCGTGAGCCTTCCCGGCGCGAATGAAGGGCGGCCCGATGAAGACGGTTCTGATCGTCGAAGACAACGAGCTCAACATGAAGCTCTTCAACGATCTCCTCGAAGCCCATGGCTATGCGACGCTGAAGACGTCGGATGGCATCGAGGCGATCGAGCTGGCGCGGACGCATCATCCGGCGCTGATCCTGATGGATATCCAGCTGCCGGAGGTCTCCGGGCTTGAGGTGACCAAATGGATCAAGGAAGATGACGACCTCAAGGCGATTCCGGTCGTCGCGGTTACGGCCTTCGCGATGAAGGGCGACGAGGAGCGCATCCGGGAGGGCGGCTGCGAGGCCTATCTCTCCAAGCCGATCTCGGTCGCGAAGTTCCTGGAGACCGTGCGCGCCTATGCCGGCGCCGCCTGAGCTGCCGAAAGCCTTCCCATGACCGCCCGCGTCCTCGTCGTCGATGACATTCCCGCGAATGTGAAGCTGCTCGAGGCCAAGCTCTCCGCAGAGTATTTCGGCGTGGTCACGGCGGCGAACGGACGAGATGCGATCGCGCTTTGTGAGCGGGGCGAGGTGGATATCGTCCTGCTCGACGTGATGATGCCGGGCATGAACGGGTTCGAGGTCTGCCGGCGGCTGAAGGGGGCGCCGTCGACGGCGCATATCCCCGTCGTCATCGTCACGACGCTGGATCAGCCGCGCGATCGCCTGCAGGGGCTCGATGCCGGTGCCGACGACTTTCTGACCAAGCCGCTCGACGACACAGCGCTCTTCGCCCGGGTGCGCAGCCTCGCCCGTCTGAAGGCGATGACCGACGAACTGCGCAGCCGCGCCATGGCTTCCGTCCGCCTCGGCATCGCCGACCCGCTGGCGACGGCGGCCGCCGAGACCGGTCTGAACGGCCGCATCCTCGTGATCGAGGACCGCGAGAGCGCGGCCGAGCGGATCGAGAGCGCGCTCTCGGCCTTCCATGCCGTGGAGATCGAGAGCGACGCCCAGCAGGCGGTGATGCGCGCCGCCGAGGGCGATTTCGACGCCGTGGTGGTCAGCCTCGGCCTGGAAGGGCAGGACGGCCTGCGACTGTGCAGCCAGTTGCGCTCGCTGGAGCGCACCCGCAACATCTCCGTGCTGCTGATGGGCGAGATCGAGGATCGCGACCGCATCCTGCGCGGGCTCGAGATCGGCGCGCACGACTTCCTGACCCGCCCGATCGATCGCAACGAATTGCTGGCGCGCGTGCGCACCCAGGTGCGCCGCAAGCGCTTCACCGAGCGGCTGCGCGACAGCGTGCAGTCCTCGATGGAAATGGCGGTGATGGACCAGCTCACCGGGCTTCATAATCGCCGCTTCATGGACAACCGGCTCGCGGTAATGTTCGACGAGTCGGCGCTGCGCGCCCGTTCGCTCTCGCTGCTCGTGCTCGACATCGACCATTTCAAGTCGGTCAACGACAGTTGGGGCCATGATGCCGGCGACGAGGTCCTGCGTGAATTCGCCGACCGGGTCCGGGCCTGCACGCGGGGTATCGATCTCGTGGCCCGCATGGGTGGCGAGGAGGTCGTGGTCGTGCTGCCGGATACTGGGCGCGATGCCGCCTATCGCGTCGCCGAACGCATCCGCGAGCGCGTCGAGAGCTCGCCTTTCGCGGTCCAGAACAATACCCGCGACATCAAGGTGACGGTCTCGGTCGGCGTCTCGAACCGGCGGGCAGGGGATGCCTCCTCAGCCGACATGATGAAGCGCGCGGACGATGCGCTCTACCGGGCCAAGGCCAGCGGCCGCAATCGCGTGATCGTCGCCAGCGCCGCGTAGCGGGTCCTGGAGCATGCTTCGTTTTCTCGGAGTCACATCGTCATCCCGGGCAGGCCCGGGATGACGCCTTGGTTCCGTGTAAAATCAGCAGGCTCCAAACCGGCAATCCTGCGTCGCCCCATGACCAAAGGGCGCCAGCGTAGCTCGCGAGTACTCGGCGCGGCAATTTCACGTCATATTGAAGCTTATTCTCAGGTTTGCCCCGCAAGCTCCTGACGTCGGTCGGTTAAGTTCCTTCGTGATTTTTAGTGCTCCGCAAATCTTAAGCTTAGCTGGTAGGGTTAACGATCGATGAACGGCGCCAATCGGCCGGATTTGATTGATTTAGATGCGGTGCATTGTACATGTTTGTGCAACGCAGTGATCGCAGAGATCGCTCGGAAATGCCCCTCGGGAGCTCAGGTCCGCCGCATCTCCTGGGAAACCGAAGGGCTCGGCCGGTCGGTGACGGATTTCTGGCCTCCTCAGAACCGTCGCCGGCCGGCCACCATGCGTTGCTTGGATTCGATCGCAGCAATTGCACGAATACTTGATATTTCTATCCGGCCTTGATCCTGCCGAGCCGGCTCGCTTTTGCGAGCAGGCCGCCCGCGGATCGGCATGTCCTCACTCCCAACCCTGTCGTGAGATGCTCAGCGAGCGTCCGGAGCCAAGACCACGGGCGCGATTGCGACGATCTCGCAATCGGACGCGGTGCCGTTCTGCCAGGACTGGACGAGGAAGCGGGCATCCGCGCCGGCGGCCATGATCGGATGATGCCAAAGCCCGCGGCGATAGATCATGCCTTGCGACGCGGAGAACGAGAAGGCGGCGAGGGTCGAAAGGTCGGGCATGCCGTCCGGAGCGGCCTGGCTCACGACGACGATATGGCCGGCACCATCGAGCGGCACGATAAGTTGGATCGAATTCACGTGACGCTCTAGCATCGTGATCGAGGAGGTCGGTTGCTGCCTCTTCGCCTCGAAGATCGAGGTGACGAAGCTGGAGCCCGGCTGGACCTCGGCGGCGGGATGCGCGTGGATGTCGTGCCGGCGCGCGGTCCCATTATTCGCCGCGCGACCGGAAACACCGGTTTCCACCAGCCAGCCGAAGGGCTCGAAGCCGGCTTGCGTGACCGGAACCACGCGCAGCGAAGGAAGGGGCGCGTGCTGGTCCTTGATCTGATCGCTCGGCGTCATGCCAATTTCTCTCCGAAGCATCCGGCCGGCGATACGAGGCAGGCCTCGACGCCAACCGCTCCTGCTATTCGCTGACGGGCGTCATCGGCGTCTGGATGGAAGCGCCAAATTCTCCAAGCGCTCTCAAGCCGGCGTCAGGCCGAAGACGGCCTCGGCGGTCTGCCCGGCTTTCAAAGCGGCCTCCCATTTCGCCTCGAGCACCAGCCGCGCCTCGGCATCGGCGATGCGGCTGCGGATCGTCGCGGGCGTCAGCGCAACCAGTCCGTCATCGTCGCCGATCAGGAGGTCGCCGGGCGAGACGAGCGCGCCGCCGATCGTGACAGGCCGATTGATCTCGCCCCGCTCCGCCGAGGACGGGCCGCGCGGCGTTACCGAGCGCGTGAAGACCGAAAAATCAGTCCAGCCCGCAAGGGTCCCGACATCGCGGATCGCCCCGTCGCAGACGATGCCGACAGCGCCCTTGCGACGGATGTGACCACCGAGAATCTCGCCGATCATCGCGCTTTCCGCATGACCTGCTGCTGCGATGACGAGGACATCGCCGGGGCCGATAATGTCCATCGCGCGCACGACGGAGCCGAAATCCGGTGCCTCGCAAAAGGCGGTCACCGCGCGCCCGAACAGGCGCGGCTGCTGGCCGGGCGGCATCAGGGCGCGGATCGCCGGGTCGATCTGGCTGAGATTGCGGCCGAGATCGACCGCGACCGCGACGGGGATCGCGCGCCAGCGCTCGATCTCGGCGGCCGTCAGGTCGCTCTTGGGGGCAGGGTGGATGGTCACGGGCATGATCAAGTCCTCGTGTGTCGTGGCATGCGCTGTCGGTTTCGATCGAGACGTGCCGCTTCAGCCGCTCGCCCGCGATCCCATGCGAGCCTTCAGGACATCGCCCAGCGCGGTGATGCCGGCGACGAGCCGCTCGTCCGTCTGCGTCGAATAGCTCAGGCGGGCATGGTTCGGCCGCTGGTCGAGCGCGAAGAAGGTCGCGCCGGGCACATAGGCGACGCGCGCTTCCGGCAGCGCATGGTCGAGCATGAAGGCGGCCGTGTCGAAGCCTTCCGGGAAGGTCAGCCAGGTGAAGAGCCCGCCGCTCGCATCCGTGCAGGCGATCTCCTGCGGGAAGCTCTGCCGGATCGTGTCCAGCATCAGGTTCTTCTTGTGGCGATAGGCGCTGCGGATCGTCGCGATATGCGCGTCGATGTCGTAATCGGCGAGGAAGCGCGAGGCGACCGCCATGTTGAGCGTGCTCGTCTGCGTGTCCGCCGCGAGCTTGAGCAGGCCGAGTTGCTCGATCAGCTCGGCCGAGGCCACCGCCCAACCGAGCCTGAGGCCTGGCGCCAGGATTTTCGAGAAGCTGCCGAGATAGATCACCCGGCCCTCGGTATCGAAGCTCTTGATCGGCGGGATGCGCTCGCCCTCGAAGCGGATCTCGCGATAGGGCGAATCCTCGAGGATGATGAGGTCATGGGCGTTTGCGATCTCGACCAGCCGCTTACGCCGCTCCAGGCTCATCGTGACGCCGGTCGGATTGTGGAAATCCGGCACCGTGTAGATGAACTTTGCGCCCGGATTGGCCTTCAGCGCCGCGTCGAGCGCTTCGACATCCATGCCGTCCTCGTCCATGCCGACCGTGACATAGCGCGGTTCGCACGGGTTGAAGGCGATCAGCGCGCCGAGGAAGGTCGGGTCCTCGACGACGATGATGTCGTCCTTGTCGACCAGCAGCTTGGCGACGAGATCGAGCCCCTGCTGGCCGCCCTGGAGGATCAGAACCTCGTCGGCGCTGCAGGGCACGCCGTCGCGCGTCATCCGCTCGGCGATCTGGTGGCGCAGCAGCGGCATGCCGTTCGAGACGGTATATTGCAACGCCTCCTGCCCGTTCTCGGCCAAGGTCTTGCGGAAGACCTCGTCCAGCCCCGCGATCGGGAACAGCGAGGCGTCGGGATAGCCGCCGCCGAAGGAGATCACGTTGGGATCGGCGCCCAGCCGCAGGAGTTCGCGGATGGCGGAGGGCTTAACCCGGCTCATCCGGGCGGCGAGGCGATGCGCCATGATTTACCTCTCCGGCACTCAGGCGGTGACGTTGAGCTCGACGGCGCCGATGCCTTCGAGTTCGAAGCGATAGGTTTCGCTCTCGGTCGGGAACCGGGTGGTGACGAGGCTGCCGGTCATCACGATCTCGCCCGCGCGCAAGCTCTGCCCCTTCGCGGCCAGCGCATTGGCGAGCCAGGCCAGCGGCGCGAAGGGATGGCCGAGGGCGTCGCGGCCATGGGCGCGGTCGAGTTCGACGCCATTGCGGCTGACCACCCCGGAAACGGCATCCAGCGCCGGCCACTCGCTGCAGAATTCCGACAGTACCACGCCGCCGTTCCAGGAATTGTCGGCGACCAGCGAAAGCACGTCGAGCTCGGCATAATCCGCCGCCCGGTCGTCGACGATCTCGATCGCGGCGCAGACCCCGGCGACATGGGCGGCGATATTCTCCGGCGTCCAGGCCGGGCCTCCGACGGGGAGATCGCTGCCCAGGCGCACCGCGATCTCGAATTCCAGGCCCATGCGACCGTAATCGGCGATCGCGAGGCGCGCGCCGGAGCGGTGCAGCCGATCGGCTAGCACGACGCCGGCGATCGGATGGCCGATGCCGCACATCGTTTGCATACGTTGCGAGGTCAGGCCGATCTTGTAGCCGACGGTTGCGCCGCAGCGGGGCTTCAACAGCGAGACATAGCGCTCCTGCACAGCGTAGGAATCGTCGATCGAGGCGATGCCGTTCGCCGCGGCGAAGGGCCGGAACTGCTCGTTCCGGTCATGCTCGTCGATGAGCCTTGCGGCCAAACCATCCGTATCCATCATGCCATCCTCTTCGCCCGGCCCGTTCTCGCCGGGGTGAAACAAGCGATTCCCGAAAACCCTGTCGACGCGCCTTGGCAGGATGCGAGTTCCATTCGCGGCCCATGCCGCGCGATATCGAGCGTAGCTAGGGCGAACGGGAGGCGATCGGCATCGTGCGAATTCACACCCAGGGCAGTCAGCCCGTTGCCCCGGCCATCCGTTGCATGCCGCTCAGCACGGCCTTGAGCGAGGCCATGACGATGTTCGGGTCGATGCCGACGCCGTGGACGATCCGGCCGTCTCCGTCCTCGAGCTTCACATAGCAGGCGGCCGTGGCGTTGGCGCCGCGGCCGACGGCGTGCTCGTGATAATCGAGCAGCGAGAAGGTGACGCCATAGGTCTTCTGGAGCGCGTCGACGAAGGCGTCGATCGGGCCGTTGCCGACGCCCTCGATGCTGCGGAGCGAGCCGTCCCGCTGCTTGAGTTGCGCCGTCAACGTCCGCGTATCCGGGCCGGTCGGCAAGGTCGTGTGGGAGATCAGCTCAAGCGCCGCATCGCTCAACAAGTAGGTCTTGCCGAACAGGCTCCAGAGCGCCGAGGCGGTCAATTCCTTGCCGTCGGCATCCATCTGCTCCTGGGCGATCTTCGAGAACTCGACCTGGAGCGGACGCGGCAGGTCGAGGCCATGGTCGGCCTGCAGGACATAGGCGATGCCGCCCTTGCCGGATTGCGAGTTGATGCGGATGACGGCTTCGTAGTCGCGGCCGACATCCTTGGGGTCGATCGGCAGATAGGGCACCTGGAAGACCGGGTCGTTGCGCTTCTGCTGGGCGTCGAAGCCCTTCTTGATCGCGTCCTGATGCGAGCCCGAGAAGGCGGTGTAGACGAGTTCGCCGACGTAAGGATGGCGCTCGTGCACCGGCAATTGCGTGCAGTATTCGGCGACGCTGCGGATCTCGTTGACGTCGCGCAGGTCGAGCTCGGGATCGACGCCCTGCGTGAACAGGTTCAGCGCCATGGTGACGATGTCGACATTGCCGGTGCGCTCGCCATTGCCGAACAGCGTGCCCTCGACGCGGTCGGCGCCCGCCATCAGCGCGAGCTCGGCGGCGGCTACCGCGGTGCCGCGGTCATTGTGTGGATGGATCGAGAGCAGGACGCTGTCGCGGTCCGAGATATGACGCCCGAACCATTCGAACTGGTCGGCATGGACATTCGGCGTCGCCATCTCGACGGTGGCCGGCAGATTGAGGATCAGCTTCTTCTGCGGCGTCGGCTTGATCACCGCCTTGACCGCCTCGCAGATCTCCAGCGCGTATTCGAGCTCGGTTCCGGTGAAGCTCTCTGGCGAATACTCGAAGGTGAAATTGGTTTCGGGTGCCTGTGCCGCCAGCGCCTTGATCTGGATGGCGGCGTCCACCGCGATCTTGATGATGCCCGCCCGGTCGGAACGGAAGACGACGTCGCGCTGCAGCGTCGAGGTCGAGTTGTAGAAATGCAGGATGACGTTCTTCGCGCCCTTCACCGCCTCGAAGGTGCGCTCGATCAGCTCCGGCCGGCACTGGGTCAGGACCTGGATCGCCACGTCGTCGGGAATGGCTTTCTCATCGATGATCGAGCGCACGAAGTCGAAATCGGTCTGCGACGCTGCGGGGAAGGCGACCTCGATCTCCTTGAAACCCATCTTCACGAGCAGGTTGAACATCCGGTTCTTGCGCTCGACGCCCATCGGCTCGATCAACGCCTGATTGCCGTCACGCAGGTCGACAGAGCACCAGATCGGCGCCTTGGTCAGCACCTGCGAGGGCCATTTGCGATCCGGCAGATTGACCGGCGCATAGGCGCGATACTTGGAAATCGGCATCGTCGACATACTGGAGTCCTTGCGGTGAAAGCGCCCGTTGCCGGAGGCTTCAGGATGCAGCATTTGCTATAGCCGCCAAGGCACGCCGCCGTCGAGCAAAGGGTGCAGGGGCAAAGCGCCGGCGAACGTTACGCGACCACCCATCCCGAAAACTTACGGCGCCAGGAACGAGTCGAAGCCATGACGACAGATCACCACCACGCCGACGCCCATGCCGATATCCGCGACGCGGTCGCCAAGCTCTGCGCGGATTATCCGGGCGAGTACTGGCGCAAGCTCGACCGCGAAATGGCCTATCCGACGGAGTTCGTGACGGCGCTGACCGAAAGCGGCTTCCTCTCGGCGCTGATCCCGGAGGAATATGGCGGTGCCGGCCTCACGCTCTCGGCGGCGGCCGTCATCATGGAGGAAATCCAGCGGCAGGGCTGCAACGGCGCCGCCTGCCATGCCCAGATGTATGTGATGGGCACGGTGCTGCGCCACGGCAGCAAAGACCAGAAGCAGCGCTACCTGCCGAAGATCGCCTCGGGCGAACTGCGCCTGCAGGCCTTCGGCGTCACCGAGCCGACCAGCGGCACCGACACCACGGCTTTGCGCACCACGGCCCGCCGCGAGGGCGACCACTACATCGTCAACGGCCAGAAGATCTGGACCAGCCGCGCAGCGCAATCCGACCTGATGCTGCTGCTCGCCCGCACCACGCCGCGCGATCAGGTCGCCAAGCGCACCGAGGGGCTCTCGGTCTTCATCCTCGACATGCGCGAGGCGCTGAAGGACGGCCTGACGATCCGGCCGATCCGCACGATGATGAACCACGCCACGACCGAGGTCTTCTTCGACAATGTGAAGGTCCCGGCCGAGAACCTCGTCGGCGAGGAGGGCAAGGGCTTCCGCTACATCCTCTCCGGCATGAATGCCGAGCGCATCCTGATCGCCTCCGAATGCGTCGGCGATGCCAAGTGGTTCATCGACAAGGCCTCGACCTATGCCAAGGAACGCCATGTCTTTGGCCGGCCGATCGGCCAGAACCAGGGCATCCAGTTCCCGATCGCCAAGGCCTACGCCAACATGCGGGCCGCCGAACTGATGGTGCGCGAGGCGATCCGGCTCTACGAGGCCGGGGCCAATCCGGGCGCGGAAGCCAACATGGCCAAGATGCTGGCGGCGGATGCCTCCTTCGAGGCGGCCAATGCCTGCGTGCAGACGCATGGCGGCTTCGGTTTCGCCGAGGAATACGACGTCGAGCGCAAGTTCAGGGAGACGCGGCTCTACCAGGTCGCGCCGATCTCCACGAACCTCATCCTCTCCTATCTCGCCGAGCATGTCCTCGGCATGCCGCGCAGCTATTGAGGCTCGACGCGTCAATCCATCATGGGCTCTGGCCCGACCAACAGGCCCACTTATTTCCGGTCAGTTCTCAGAACCAGTCCCGGCGCGCGGAGGCTATGACCTCGCTCCAAGCAAAGAGGCCTTATCCGCCTTGCTCTGCACGAAGGCACAGGCGATCGCGGCGTCGATGGCATTGCCGTCCTGGCGAAGAACCAGGGCTCCGGCCTCGACGGCCTCGGGCTATGCGGCGACGATCATTCCGGCCATGGCGGCGTGCTCCTCAACCGGTTTGCTGACGGAAGGCGGAAGGGGCGTATCGCGCGAGTTCCTGCAGCAGCATCGGCCGGGCTCGGAGGCCGAGCGCGACCGAAGCGATGTGGAAGAATTCGTTCGGTGCGTGAACGTCTTCGTCCGGCAGGTTGAAGCCGAACATCAGCGTGTCCAGGCCCATCGTTTCCTTGAAAATGGCGGTGATCGGCACCGTCGCGCCGAGCCTGACATGGACGGGCTCCTGCCCGGAGGTGCGGCGCAGCACGGCCGTTGCCGCCTGGACCAGCGGGTGCCCCGCTGCCAGCGTGGACGCAGGCGAGCCGCCGCCGATCGCTTCGAAGCGGACCCGGACACCCGGCCTCGCCACCGCGAGGATATGGTCTTTCAGAGCCTCGCTCGCTTGGTCGGGGTCCTGTCCCGGCGCCAGGCGGATGGTGATCTTGGCGCGGGCCTCGTCCGGAATGACGGTCTTGGATCCGGCGCCGGTATAGCCGCCCCACATACCGTTCACATCGATCGCGGGTCGCAGCGTCAAGCGCTCGCGGATGCTGTAGCCGAGCTCGCCCGCTGCGATACCGCCTACATCGGCGACAAACGCTGCCTCATCGAAGGGTAGGGCTGCCGTGTCGCGCTGGTCGCGCTCCGACAGCGGCCGCACCGCATCCATCAGGGCGGGGACGGCGATGGCGCCGTCCGCGTCGTGGAGGGAGGCGACGATGGCCGCGAGCTCGTGCAGGGCGTTGCGCACCGAGCCGCCATAACGGCCGGAATGCAGCTCCTTGTCGGCAGTCCGGACGACGAGCTCAAGCTTGGTCAGGCCGCGGGCACCGACATTGATCGTGGGCACGGTCGGACTGGCGCGGCCGCCATCGGCCGAGATCATCGCATCGGCCTTCAGCAGATCGCCATAGCGGCGAACGATCTCGTGCAGGCTCGGGCTGCCGGTCTCCTCCTCGCCCTCGATGAACAGCTTGATATTGACCGGGCAACGCCCCTCGACGGCGAGGAAGGCCGCCACCGTCTCGATCGCGATCGTGGTCGAGCCTTTCACGTCCGAGGCGCCGCGCGCATAGAGCCGCCCGTCGCGGATCGTCGGCTCGAAGGGCGGCGATTGCCACAGCGCCAGCGGGTCCGGCGGCTGTACGTCGTAATGGCCGTAGACGATGATGGTCGGCGCGCCCGGTGCACCCAGCCAGGCGCCATAGACGGCCGGCTTCCCGCCGCCGTCGAGAAGCTGGACACCGGTCAGGCCGATGCCTTTCAGCCAGTCGAGCAGGAAGGCCCGGGTATCGGCCATCCCCTGCGCATAGGCGGGATCGGTGCTGACGCTTGGCAGCCTGAGAAAGGCATCAAGGCGGCCCATCACCTCGTCATGGCGACGCTGCAGATAGTCGACTACGGGTTCTGCGCTCATCGCGAGCCTCCGCTCATGCGTTCAGGAGAGGCCTCGTCGGCTGGAGCCAGCAGGCCCTCCGGCATCTCGATCTCGGCCGAGAGCAGCAGGAATGAGAGCGTCTTGCCGTGACCATCCAACCCGAGGCTGCCGTTGACGCCGCCGTCCAGCACGTCGTCGAGGACGAAATTGAAGGCGTGGAGCTTCGGCAGCTCGTAGCGTTTGACGGCACTGGGTTTGCGATCGCGGAAAACGCCTGCGACGAAATCCTCCGTCAGCCGCTCGCGCAGCGGCTCGAAAAAGCGCGGCTCGCGGCAGATGACCGCGATATTGAGCCGGTTGCCCTTGTCGCCGGAGCGGGCATGGGCGAGCTCGTAGAGAGAAACCGCGCGGGTCATGCCATCTCCAGAAGCGAAATCTGCGGGGTGACGCGCTTGCGGTCGATCAGGCAGGACGCGCTGCGCAGCCGCGGGGTCAGGCGCTTGCGAACGCCACCACCGCCGGCCGGGCCTGCGCAGTAGAGCGCCTCGACCTCGTCGAGCAGGCATTCCGCCGCGGCACGATCGGCCGTCTCGGCGGCGAACCGGACGCGCAGGTCCCCATCCGCGAAATTCGGGATCGTGGCATTCAATCGCGCGCCCGCCGTATCGCCGAAGACGCTGACGACCCCGATCAGGTCGGCGCGGACTTGTAGGGATGGATGAAGGTGGGCGAGGCGCTTCACCACCGTCTCGATGGCGAGGGCCGCACGTGATTTCGCGTTCGGGCCGGCATAGGAGATCTCGGCCTCCGCCAGCAAGCCGCCGTCGAAGCACACTGTCGCTTTCAACGTCTCGGGCCGGGGCCACCCGCGTGCGCCTGTCACCCGGATGCGATCAGGTCCGGTCTCCGTCAGCTCGACCTGCGTGAGATCGAGGATCGCATCCGGCGTCAGATAGGCGGCCGGGTCGTGGATCTCGTAGAGGATCTGCTCGGTGACCGTCCGGCGGTCGACCAGTCCGCCTGTCCCGGCCGGCTTGGTGATCGTGAAAGTGCCGTCCGGGTCGACCTCGGCGATCGGATAGCCCAGCACGTCCATACCCGGTACGTCCTTGACGCCGGGATCGGCGAAATAGCCGCCCGTCACCTGCGATCCGCATTCGAGGAGATGACCCGCGAGAATGCCGGCCGCCAACCTGTCCCAATCGTCATCCGCCCAGCCGAAGCTGTGCTTGAGCGGGCCGAGCACGAGAGCCGGATCGGCGACGCGTCCGGTCACAACGATATCGGCGCCTTGGTCCAATGCCTCTGCGATGGCATCCGCGCCCAGATAGGCATTTGCCGAAATGATCTCGGGCTCGCGGCTCAGCAGCGTGCCGTCCGTTTCCAGACGGGCGAAATCGGCCGCCGTGAAGGTGCCACGCAGATCGTCGCCTGCGACCACCGCGATCTTGAGACCGGCACAGCCGAGCTCGGCAGCCCAGGCCTTGATCTTGGCGGCTGCTCCAAAGGGATTGGCCCCGCCGAAATTGCCGATGATCTTGATGCCCGCCGCCGCGCAGGGCGCCAGAGCCGGCCAGAGCAGACGTTTCAGAGAAGGTACCTCGCCGCGCGCCGGATCCGCCAGGCGGTCGAGCTGCGCGAGCGCGAGCGTGCGCTCTGCCAGGGTCTCGAAGATCAGGAAGCGCGGCCCATCGTGCCGGGCAAGCGCCTCGATCAACGGTCCCGAAGAGTCGGGGCGATCGCCTGCGAAACCCGCCGCGGCTCCGATCCAAACCTGCTGTGCCACCACTGCGTTATCGTCCCGCCAGCGCCATGTCCTGCGCGATCGAGGCAGCAAACGCTTTCGTGGCAAAATGTCAAATAATGACTGTTAACTTATACATAGGCTTAGGCTATGTATTGTGACGTCAAACGCTTCGGTTCCCACCATGAATCTGACTCTCCGACAGCTCGAAATCCTCGTCGCCATCGGCGATACCCTGAGTCTCACCGCCGCCGCTGAGAAGCTCGGCGTATCCCAGCCGTCCGTCAGCGAAACCCTGAGGCGCGTCGAGGGCGAATTGGGCTGCAAGCTGGTCGACCGGACGACGCGGCATCTGGCACTGACCTATGAAGGCCAGCATGTCGTGGCCAGCGCGCGGGAGGCGATGCGAAGCCTGGCCGGCACCTTCGAGGCGATCGCGCGGCGCGGCGACGGCGTTCATGGCCGCTTGTCCATCGCGGCATTGCCCTCAGCCGTCTGCACCTTGCTGCCGCCGGTATTGCGCGCTTTCCGCGAACGCTATCCAGGAATCGAGGTGGCCGTGCGCGATGCCTTGCAGGATCGCGCGATGACGATGCTGGAGGACGGCAGCGTCGATCTCGTCATCGCCGGCAGGCCAGCGGGGCAGGGCGGCTTCGTCTTCGAGGAGATCGCGACCGATCAGCTCAAGCTGGTCGTGTCGCGCCACCATCCATTCTCCGGGCGCGACAGCGTCGGCTGGAGCGAGCTGGCGGCCTTCGAGTTCATCGCCATGTCCACGTTCTCCTCCGTTCGGCGCCTCACCGATGCCGGCTTCATCCACGCCAATCTGCCGATCACGCCGGCTTACGAGGTCGACCAGATTTCCTGTGCGGCTGCGCTGGCCGCCGCCGGTCTTGGCATAACCGCGCTGCCGACGATGACCTTCGCCATGTTCAATGCCGATGAACTGGCTGTGATCCCGCTGGTTGCGCCGACGATCGAGCGCAGCATCGGCATGACCTGGCTGAAGGACCGGCCGCTCTCGGCGAGCGCGATCAAGTTCGTCGCCGTCCTGCACTCCAGCCGCCGTTAGACCGAGTCCGGACGCTGCATGATCCAGCCCTGCGGTTATGCAAAGGCACGCTATCGTCAAGTGCAGGGCTTGCTGTCGTTGGCTTGGGGCATGGTCACCGAGCGCTATTTCTCGGGTTTCGCTTTGCCGCTGCCCTCGACTTTACGCAGATTCAGGGCAACGCGTCTGACGGAGAGGTCCTCGGGGTCAAGTCCGATCTCGAAGCCCAGATCGCGGCAGAGCGCGAGCATCGGCGCATTCTCCGCCAGGACCTGGCTATGGACGCGCTGTAGCTTTTCGGCCTTGGCCCAGTCGATGATCAACTTCATCAGCGCCCGGCCGAGGCCGATGCCCTTCAGGTCGGAGCGCAGCAGGATGGCGTATTCTGCCTCGACATGCCCGGGGTCGGCATGCAGACGGACGGCGCCGGCGGCTTCCCTGCTCCCCTCCTCGATGGCAATGAAGGCCATCTCCCGCGCATAATCGAGCTGGGTCAGGCGGGCGAGGAACGCGTGGCTGAAGGACTTCAGCGGTGCGAAGAAGCGCAAGCGCAGGTCCTCCAAGGTTACCCGCCCGAGCATCGCGCCGATGGCAAGCTCGTCCTCAGGCTTCATCGGGCGGATGAGGAAGCTTCGCTCGCCGAGCGTAAGCTGCGAGGTCCAGCTTCCGGGGTAGGGCCGGATCGCCGGGCGGCGGCGGCACGCCGGGTCCGGCTCCAGCACAACCCGGGCATCGACCACGACGACGCCGTTCGCGTCCGCCAGGACCGGGTTGAGGTCGATCGCGCGGATTTGCGGAAGCACTGATGCGATGTTGCCGAGCGCTACCAGGACAGCGGCGATCGCGTGCCGGTCGGCTGCGGGAACATCGCGATAGGCGGACAGGATGCGCGACACGCGCGTCCGGGCGATCAGGTTCTCGGCCGAGGCGAGATCGAGCGGCGGCAGGGCGACATGCGTATCCGCGATGAGCTCGGCCGCCGTGCCGCCCCGCCCGAATACGATCACCGGGCCGAAGCAGGAATCGACCGAAAAGCCGGCAATCAGCTCGCGCGCCTTGCTGCGATGCGCCATCGGCTGCACCAGGAAACCGGACAGCCGTGCCTCTGGCCGCAGTTGCTGCAAGCGCTCCGCCATGCGGCCGGCCGCTTCCTGGACAGCGTGCTCGTTGGCGAGGTCGAGCTCGACGCCGCCCACATCCGATTTATGCGCAATATCGGGAGAGACGATCTTGAGGGCGACCGTGCGGCCGGCGGCGAACTGTTCCTTGGCAGCTTCGGCCGCGGCGGCGGCATCGGCGACGATGACGAGGCCTAGCGCCGGAATCCCGAACAGGGCGAGCAGCTGCGCGACCTCGTCCGGTTCGAGCCAGCTGCGGCCTTGCCCGATCGCCCGGTCGACGAGTGCAGCGGCGACATCGATGTCCGGCTGATGATCCGCGTCGAGCACCGGTGGGGTCGCCATCAGCTCCTTGAGCAACTGCGCGTGGCGCGTCAGATGCCGGAAGCCCAGGATCGCATCCCGTTCCGTCGCGAAAGAGGGAATGCCGGCCGTTGCAAAAATCCCCGCGGTCTCTTCGCCGCCACCGACCCAGACCGCCAGTATCGGTTTGCCAGCCGGGGATGTGGAGCGCGCCTCGGCCAGAGCGCGCGCGCAATCCACGGGATCGTCCGGCGCCAGCGGGGCGTTGAGCGCAAGAACGGCGTCGACATCGCTGTCGGCCAACAGGTGGATCACTGCTTCGCGATAGTCCTGGACCGTTCGGACGATCACCGGATCCCGGGGCTGCCGCTCCATACTGCCGGCCTGCCGCAACCGCGCCCCCGCCAATGCAGCCAGCCCCTCTCCATTGCTGGCGATCGCCAATCGGCCAGCACCGGCGGCACGGGCACGTCCCAGTGTCTCGGCGGCGGCGAAAAGCTCGTCGAGATCGCTGACCCGAAGCAGGCCTGCCCGATGGAAAGCCGCATCATGCGCGGCATCGCTGGTCACGATCAGGGCCGAATGCGTCAGAGCCGGCCAAGGCGGGTCCGCGCGCCGCGGCTTCAGGACCAGAATGGGTTTGAGCCGTGCGGCGGCGCGCGCCGACGACAGAAAACGCGCTGCGTCGGTGACGTCGTCGATCGCCAGCAGGATGGTGCGCGTCGCAGCATCGGCGCCGAAATGATCGAGGCAATCGGCTATGTCGACATCGGCGCCTTCGCCAAGGATGACAGCGCCCGAAAAGCCGATCTCGCGCCTGGCGGCCCAGGCCAGAATTCCGGCCGCCACCGAATTGGACTGTGCGACGAGCGCGAGCGAGCCGGTGGCCAGATGCATCGGGACGGCGGTCGCGTTCAGGTTGAGGCGCGGTGCGGCCAAGCCGAGCGATGATGGCCCGATCAATCGAATGCCGGCGGCCCGAGCCACGTTTCGCAGGCGCTCGGTATCAGCGGCGGAGCCGTCAGGCACGAGGAACCCGGCGCAACCGTTTGCGGCTGCCGCCAAAACTCGTTCGGCGGCCGCAGCCGGCGCGATCAGCAGGTCGCAGCGCGTCAGGGACGGAAGCTCCTCCCCACCAGGAAACACCGTGAGCTCTCCGCGATAGGGCTCGGAGCGGATCTGTGCCGCCAGCACATCCGTTTCCGGAGAGCCGGCGATCACCGTGACCGTCCTCGGTTCAAGCGCGCGTCTAATCAGGGCGAGCGTCATCGATCGGCGTTTCCGTCTTCGAGGCGGCCAGCAGACGCGATTCCCGACGGCCGGACCAGCCGTAGTTTGCGCGCATCCGATCTGGCCCGGCAGTCATCTCGGCACGTCAGCGCTACCGATGACGTTCTACAGGTGGCGCATGCTTGGCCCGCATGATCGACCACAGCCATGCGCCGGGCGGCGCTCTTGCCTCGGCAATTCCGGATCGGTCAACATCGGGTCGGCGATGGCTGCGGCCTGAGCAGGCGATCCAGAGAGCGAGCGAGAGGCGAGGGCGAATGAGCGGACTCTTGATCACAGGCGGCCGCGTCGTCGATCCGGAAAGCGGGCATGATGGCATCGCCGATGTCGCGATCGCCGACGGAAAGATCGCCGCGATCGGCTCCAGCCTTGGCGATGCCGAGCGTGTCATCGATGCGCGTGGGCTGATCGTCACGCCGGGCTTCATCGACCTTCATGCCCATGGCCAGTCGATTCCCGCCGACCGGATGCAGGCTTTCGATGGCGTCACCACGACGCTGGATCTGGAAGCCGGGGTGCTCCCCGTCGCGTCCTGGTATCGCCGGCAGGCGGAACAGGGCCGCATCCTGAATTATGGCGCCGCGACGAACTGGGCTTTCGCGCGGATCGGCGCGATGATCGGGATCAACGAGGAATCGTCGCTCGAAGCGTTCGGGCGGGCGATGCGCGATCCGCGCTGGATGGACAACATTTCGTCGCCCGCCGAGCAGCAGAACATCCTCGATCGCATCGCGGCCGGGCTCGACGAGGGCGGCATCGGCATCGGCATCCTGAACGCTTACGCACCGGGCGCGGGCGTGCAGGAGCTGACGGCGCTGTGCCAGCTCGCCGCCGAGCGCGGCGTGCCGACCTTCACCCATATCGCCTATATGGCGAATACCGATCCGAAGAGCGCCGCGGAGGCTTATATCCGCCTCATCGGCTATGCCGGTGCGACCGGCGCGCATATGCACATCTGCCACTTCAACAGCTCCAGCAAGACCGATATCGAGCGTTGCGCCCGGCTGATCAGAAAGGCGCAGGAGCAGGGCCTGCCGATCACCGTCGAAGCCTATCCCTATGGCACCGGCTCGACCGTGATCGCCGCGGCGTTCTTCAGCGACCCGGAATTCGAAAGCCGTAACGACACGCGCTACCAGCAGATCCAGCTGGTCACGAGCGGGCGCCGCATCCAGGATCGCGAGGACCTGCTGTCGACACAGTCCGAGGATCCGTCGCAGCTCGTCCTCTGGCATGTGCTCGACACCGAGAACAATGCCCGCCACCGCGACATGCTCGACCTCTCGGTGATGTATCCCGGTGGCGCGATCGCGTCGGACGCGATGCCCTGGTCGATGCCGGACGGATCGACCTATACCGGCGATGCCTGGCCCTTGCCTGAAGAGGCGACCTCGCATCCGCGCTCGTCGGGCACCTTCACGCGCTTCCTGCGCCATTGGGTGCGCGAGCGGCAGGCGATCGGATTGCGTGAGGGCATCGCGAAATGCACGCTGATCCCGGCCGAGATCCTGGCCGCCAGCACGCCCGCGATGCGGGAGAAGGGCCGATTGAAGGCGGGAGCCGATGCCGATGTCGTCGTCTTCGACCTTGATAAGCTGACTGATCGCGCCGAGTTCTCGGCAATGAACCGCCCAGCTGAAGGCGTCCGGCACCTTGTCGTCAGTGGCGAGCCGGTCATTGTCGACGGGCTCATGAACGTCACCGCCCGGCCGGGCCAACCAGTCCGCCGCCCATTCGGCGCGGCGGCTTGAGGCCATGCCGGTTCCGATCCTGCTGGTCACGGGCTTTCTCGGGGCCGGCAAGACGACGCTGGTCAATCATATCCTGCAGCAGGCGGACGGCCGCCGGATCGCGGCCGTCGTCAACGATTTCGGCGCGATCAATATCGATGCAGAGCTGATCGCCGGCGCCGAGGACGGAGTCGTCAGCCTCGCCAATGGCTGCATATGCTGCTCGCTGGAAGGCGACCTGCTGCGGACGCTTGCCAATCTGCTGCGCCGAACCCCTCGGCCCGAAGCCATCGTGATCGAAACCAGCGGGGTTGCCGATCCCGAGGACATAATCCGCAACCTGATGGATCCGGTGATCTGGCGCGAAGCGCCGCTGGAGACGGTGCTGTGCGTCGCCGATGCCGCGTCGCCGGAGGCGGATCTCGGCGATCCCCTGCTCTTGAGCCAATTGCGAGCTGCCGATCTCGTCGCCCTCAGCAAAAGCGATCTCGTCGACAAGCCGATCTTCGAGGCGCGCCGTCGGGCCCTGTCGCAGATCAATCGCAGGGCCGCCCTCGTCGAGGTGACGGGGGGCGATATCCCGCTCGACCTCGTCTTTCCGGAGGTCGGAACGCCTCGCCAGCGAACGACGCGCCCGAAAAGGCCGAGTATCGACCGTTTCGAGAGCTTCAACTGGACATCCGAGGAGCCGATTTCGCTCGCCGGCTTCCAGCAGGCGATTGGCCGGCTGGCGCCACGGCTCATCCGCGCGAAAGGACTTCTCGATACAGTCGAGAAGCCGGATTGCCGCTATCTCTTTCAGCTCGCAGGCGGAAGGGCCACGCTGGCGCCGCTCGATCGGGACGATCCGAGGCAGGGCGGCACACGCGTCGTCTTCATCGCGGAGATCGACAAGATCGCTCAACCGGAGATCGACGAGGCCATGAGTTGGGCAGGACGAAAGAGCTGACAGGAGACTCCCGAGAGCCCAGCTGGCCGGCAAAGCTGAGCGCAGCAGCCTGCTGATTTCGTGCGGCCCTCCATGATTGGAGGGCTGGATGCCAGCAGGACTGACGCGTCGGTGGGACGGGTGGCGCAGCGTCTAATAGACATCTGCCTGATAGCGCCCGGCCTTTCGCAGGGACGCGACATACGCGACTGCTTCCTCGCTGGAACGCCCGCCATGCTCGGCGACGACATCGACGAGCGCGCGCTCGACATCCTTGGCCATGCGCTTGGCGTCGCCGCAGACGTAAAAATGCGCGCCTTTCTCCAGCCATGACCAGAGCTCGCCGCCGCGCTCGCGCATGCGATCCTGGACATAGACCTTCTCGCCGTCGCGCGACCAGGCCAGCGTCAGGTTGGTCAGGAAACCCTTGTCCTTCATCGCCTGCAACTCGTCCTCGTAGAAGAAATCGCATGTACGGCGCTGGTGGCCGAAGAAGAGCCAGTTGCGGCCCGGCGCCCCGGTCGCCTGCCGGTCATGCAGGAAGGCGCGGAAGGGCGCGACGCCGGTGCCCGGGCCGCACATGATGATCGGCGTCGCCGGGTCGGCAGGCAGCCCGAAGCCATGCGCCCGCTGGACATAGACCGGCACCTTGTCGCCAGGCGCGACGCGTTCGGCGAGGAAGGTCGAGGCCACCCCCCAGCGCGGCCGCGAGCCGATCCTGTAGCGCACTGCATCGACTGTCAGCGTGATCCGGCCGGGCGTGGCGTTGTGGGAGGAGGAGATCGAATAGAGTCGCGGCTGGAGCGGGTCGAGCGCCTCGACGAAGGCCTCCGGCGAGAGGCGGGCCTGCGAGAACTTGTGCAGCGTGCCGAGCACATCGAGCCGGTCGAGATCGCCGTCCGGGTCTTCGCCGGCTGCAAGACGCCTCGCCTTGGCGCGGGCCTCGCCTCCGGTGACGTAGGAAATGAGCTGGAACAGGGAGTCCGGCGCCGGACCCAGCGCGCAATCAGCCACGAGTTTGTCGCGCAGAGACTTGCCACCGATCTCCGCATCCGGCCGCGCGCCCAGCAATGCGATCACTGCGTCGACGAGGCGGGCATCGTTCTGCGCGACGATGCCGAAAGCGTCGCCGACGACATAGTCGAGGCCGGATTCGGAGAGGTCGAACTCGACATGCCAGGTCTCCTTCTCGGAGCCCTGGCCATTGAGCTTGCGGCGCGAGAGAAAGGTCGCGAGCGCCGGGTTCTCGCGGCAGCGTCCCTTCGGCCTGAGCTCTGCGGCCGGTACAGCCTCGGTAGCAGCGGCCGGGGCGGCAGCGCCGGGCTCTTCCATCAGCGCCTTGAGCTGGCGCAGAGTCTCCTTGCCCCCCGGCGCGCAGAGATTGAGCCGCCCCTCGGCACCGGATGCGATGGCGGCGGAATAGGTTTCACAGACATAGCCGCATTGCCCGCAATCCTGCTGGGCCATCGCGGCATAAAGCCGGCGGGGCAGGGGCCTGCCCTCGGCCAGATTCATGCGCTCGGCCATTTCCAGTGAGGGATCGTGCCACGGCGCTCCGTCCTCCGTTTCGGCCATGACGGCGGCGTTCTCGGCGGGCGACAAGGCCGTCACGCCGGCATTGTCGAGTGACAGCAACCCGGCGAAGAAGCCGTTCAGCCAGGAGCGCTGCTCCTCGTTGAAGGGCGCGGTTTCAGGTAGGACCTGGACGATCGGGTTCGGGCTCTGGACGGTCATGCCGCGTCTCCGATCTGCTCGACCAGGGCTTGCAGGTCCGCGATGTCATGGCGGCGGGCGAAGGCGACGAAGCTCTCATCCGGCGCGGCGCGATGCGTCTGCCAGCAGCGCAGGATCGCCTCGACCAGGGTCGGCGTATCCTCCGCCTTCACATTGGTCCGGAATTCGCGGCCCATGCCGCCCTCGACGCCGAAGCCGCCGCCGACGAAGACATGGTAGCCCGGCACGGTGTCGCCCTCGTCGTTGACCGGGACCTTGGCGCCGATCAGTCCGAGGTCGCCGATATAGTGCTGGGCGCAGGAGTTGTGGCACCCGGTCAGGTGGATGTTGACGGCGGTGTCGAGCGTGAGGCGCGGCTCGCAATGGGCAGCGATGGCGAGCGCATCCTCCTTGGTATGGGCGCCGGCGAACTTGCAGCCGGTCGCGCCTGTGCAAGCGATCAGACCAGCACGCAGTACCGAGGTCTCGGCGGAGAGGTCGATGGCCTGCAGATTGGCCAACACGTCGTCGATCTTCGCGTCGGGTACGCCGGAGATCAGCAGATTCTGCCAGACCGTGAGGCGGATATCGCCATCGCCGCACCCTTGCGCGATCGCGGCGATGACGCGCATCTGCTGCACCGTGAGCTTGCCGACGGGCAGCGCCACGCCGATCCAGTTCAGGCTGGCTTGAGCCTGGGCGTGGACGCCGATATGGGCGAGACGATCATAGACCGGGCGCGGCCTGACGAAGGCGCTATCGAGACGGATCAGGCGGCGGCCGAGCTTCTCCTCGACGGCGGCGAGGAATTTATCGAAGCCCCAGGCGTCGAGCACGTATTTGAGCCGCGACTTGTTGCGGTCGGTGCGGTTGCCGTTGGCGATGAAGACGCGGACGATCGCGTCCGCGACGGCGATCGCATCGGAAGGGGCGACGATCACGCCGGTGTCGCGGGCGAGGTCCTTGTGGCCGGTGATGCCGCCGAGCGCGAGGCGATACCAGACGCCGGGCGCGACCGAGTGCCCTTCGAAGGACGCGCCTTCCGCAACTTCAATGGCCTGGAAGCCGATGTCGTTGGTGTCTTCCAGCGTCGCGATCGAACCGGCGCCGTCGAAGGCCACGTTGAACTTGCGCGGCAGGCCGTAAAGCGAGCGGTCGTTCAGGATATGGTGGTGCCAGGCCCGGGCATGCGGGCGTGTGTCGAGGAGTTCAAGCGGGTCGACGCCGGCCGTCGCCGAGCCTGTGACATTGCGAATGTTGTCGGCGCCGGAGCCTTTCGCCGTGAGCCCGAGATCGGCCAGGCCTTCAAGGAACGCAGCACCGTTCTCGGCGGAGATCTCGCGCACCTGGAGATTGGCGCGTGTCGTCACATGCGAATAGCCACCGCCCAGAGTCTCTGCGAGATCGGCGACGCCGGCGAATTGCCAAGCCTTGAGGATGCCGTTTGGGATGCGCAGGCGGCACATGTAGCTGTTTTGCGCGGGCGCCACGTAGAACAGGCCGTGATAGCGCCAGCGGAAATTGTCCTCTGGCTTGGGGTAGGTGCCGGCTTGGGCCTGCTGCTTGAAGCGGGCATAGGCGTCGAAGGGATGTTCGGCTGCCTTCCACTTCTCCTGATCGACGAGCTTGCCGCCGGCGGCGATCGTCCGTGCCTGCGCCTCCGCATGCTCCTTGTCCGGGCCATCGAGCTTCGCTGGAGCGCTGCCGGGCGTTCCGCCGAGCGGCCCTAGGCCCCGCGCGGTGCGGGCCGACTGCATGCCGCTTACGAAGCCCTCGAGATAGCGCTTCTGGTCGGGGGTGAAATCGTCGCTCATGACCGGCGCGGTCACGCCGCCTCGACGAAGCGATGGCGCTCGTAGAGGAATTTCAGAACCGCCTCGCGCGCGGCGATGTAGGTGCGGTCGGTGACCAGCTCCAGCCGCTTGCGCGGGCGGGCGAGGCGGACATCCAGCACCTCGCCGACGCGGGCGGAGGGGCCGTTGGTCAGCATTATGATCCGGTCCGAGAGCAGCACGGCCTCGTCGACGTCATGCGTGATCATGATCATCGTGTTGCCGAGCGCGGCATGGATCTGCATCACCGAGTCCTGCAGATGGGCGCGGGTCAGGGCGTCGAGCGCACCGAAGGGCTCGTCGAGCAGCAGGATCTTGGGCTCCATCGCGAGGCCGCGGGCAATGCCGACGCGCTGCTTCATGCCGCCCGAGATCTCGCCGGGTCGCTTGTCCCTGGCATGGCCCATCTGGACAAGGTCGAGATTGTGCATGATCCAGTCATGCCGCTCGGCCCTGGTCTTCTTGCGGCCGAAAACCTTGTTCACGGCGAGCGCGACATTGTCGTAGACGGTGAGCCAGGGCAGCAGCGAGTGGTTCTGGAAGACCACGGCGCGATCGGGGCCGGGGGCATTGACCTCCTTGCCTTCGAGCAGGATTGCGCCGGCGCTGACCGGTGTCAGCCCCGCGACGAGATTGAGCAGTGTGGACTTGCCGCAGCCGGAATGGCCGATGATCGAGACGAACTCGCCCTTGTCGATGACGAGGCTGACGTCCTTGAGGACTTCCGTCGTGGCGGCGCCGCGCTGGAAGCGTTTGTCGACATGGTCGATCTTCAGATAGCTCATCGCTTCGCCCCTCAGTTGGTTGCGGTGCCGCGGGTGACGACATGGCCGATGAGGGCGACGAGGCGGTCGAGCAGAAAGCCGACCACGCCGATATAAACCAGCGCCACGATGATGTCGGACAGGCGGGACGAGTTCCACGCGTCCCAGATGAAGAAGCCGATGCCGACGCCGCCGGTCAGCATCTCGGCCGCGACGATCGCGAGCCATGACAAGCCGACGCCGATGCGGAGGCCGGTGAAGATGTAAGGCGCCGCCGAGGGCACCATGATCTTGTAGAAGAACTCGATCTGGTTCAGCCGCAGGACATGCGCCACGTTGCGATAATCCTGCGGGATGTTGCGGATGCCGACGGCAGTGTTGATGATCACCGGCCAGATCGCGGTGATGAAGATCACGAAGATCGCCGAGGGCTGGCTGTCGCGGAAGGCCGCGAGCGAGAGCGGCAGCCAGGCGAGCGGCGGCACGGTGCGCAGCACCTGGAAAACCGGATCGAGGCCGCGCGTCGCCCAGATCGACTGGCCGACCAGCGTGCCGAGCAGCACGCCGAACACCGCCGCCAGGCTGAAGCCGATGGCGACGCGCTGGAGCGAGACCAGGATGCGCCAACCCAGCCCGATATCCTGCGAACCCGCCCAGTAGAACGGCTGGACGATGAGCTCCTTCGCCTCGTCCCAGATCTTGCTCGGCGGCGGAAGCGAGGATTGCGGACCGGAGGCTGCGAGCTGCCAGAACAGCAGGATCAGCGCGAGCGTGATCAGCGGCGGCAGCAAGTTGACGAGCGCGGCCCTTATCCAAGGGGCCAGCTTCGCTGCGAAAGGTTTCGCCGGGGCGGCCGGCAAGGCGATGATCTCTGGCTTGGCGGGAAGCGTGACGACGGCTGCACCGGCCGTCGTGCCTTTCAAGACAGGCTGACCCATGTTGCAGTCTCTCCTCTGACCGAGATTGTCCGTTGCGTTCGTCATGCCGCCTCGATCGCGCGGGCCTGCGCGCCGATGCGGCGGATTTCGGGGAGGCAGGAGCCGCAATTGGTCCCCGCCTTGAGTTGCAGACCGATCTCTTCGGCCGTCGCGGCGCCGGTCTCGAAGGCGACGCGGATCGCATTCAGCCCGACGCCGAAACAGGCGCAGACGGTTGGTCCGGGATCGCCACCGCCGGGATTGCGGCCGGAGAGCAGGGCAAGCCGGCTCTCCACAATCATCGCCGGATCGGCGAAGACGGCCTTGACCGTGTCCCAGAGCGGTGCGCGGCCGGTCGGCGCGAGGAAGAGGGCGGCGACGAGCCTTCCTTCGCGGAGCACGGCGCAACGATAGCTGCCGCCATCGCGGTCGATCAGCTCGGTCAATGCGTCCGTGCCAAAGCGCTCGCGCATCAGGGCCGCCACGGCATCGACGCTCGCGTCGGTGGCGAAAAGCCGTCCCTCGCCGCCCTGCACAGCAAGCCGCGCCCACCAGCTCCCCGCCGGCAGGCTGAAGGGCTCGCGCAAGAGAACGAAGCCCTCGAAACGATAGGCGACCGGCGCGATCGAAACCGGCGTCGCCTTCATCTCGGGCTGGCCGGAGAAGGGGTCGCAGAGCGGCTGCGTCAGGGCTCCGATCCGGGCGTCGGAGGCGGTCTCGCTCGACCAGTGGATCGGCGCGAAAGCCGATCCTTTGGCTATGCCATGGTCGGACGCGACCTTGAGCACGGCGGTGCCATGGGCGTTGGCGAGGCGCGCGAAGCCGCCTTCGACAAGCCCGAAACGCGCGATGTCGGCGGGATGCAGAAAGACAAAGGGCTTGGCGATATGCGCGCTGAGCCGGGGGCTGAGGCCGGTTCTGGTCATCGTGTGCCAGTGATCGCGGACGCGGCCGGTGTTGAGCAGCAGCGGGAAAGCCTCGCTCACGGAGGAGGCGAGCTTCGGCACGGCGAGCGGGCGCATCTGCGCGCGATGCCCGGGGCCGAAGAAGTCGCCATCGCCGAAAAGCCGCGCGGTGCCTTGCAACCGGTCGGCGGGCACTGGCCATTGCACCGGACGCAACCCATCATAGCCGGTCAGGTCGAGGCCGGCATGGGCGCCGATGTCGAAATCGCGCGTGCCGTCGTTCTCGAAGGCGGAAAGCGCCGCGTGCTCGGCATAGATTGCGTGCGGGCCGGTGAAGGCGAAGGCCTGGCCGAAGCCGAGGCGCTTCGCGACCTCGCAAACGATCCACCAATCCGGCTTCACCTCGCCGGGCAGCGGCAGGAAGGCGCGCTGGCGCGAGATGCGGCGCTCTGAATTGGTGACGGTGCCGTCCTTCTCGCCCCAGGCAGCTGCCGGCAGAATGTAGTGAGGCCCGGCTGCGAGCGTGTCGTTCGAGAGCACGTTCTCGGAGACGACGAAGAGATCGAGACCGGCAAGCGCTGCGCGGACCTTGTCCGCATCCGGGAGGGAGACTGCCGGGTTCGTCGCCATCACCCACATCGCGCGGATGCGGCGCTCAGCGACGGCATCGAGCATCTGGACGGCCTTCAGGCCCTCGCGGCGGACTATATTCGGTGCCTGCCAGAAACGCCGGACGCGATCGATATCGTCCGGCGCGTAGTTCATATGGGCGGCGAGCATGTTGGCGAGGCCGCCGACCTCGCGGCCGCCCATGGCGTTGGGCTGCCCGGTCAGGGAGAAGGGGCCGCAGCCGGGCTGCCCGATCCGCCCGGTGGCGAGATGGCAATTCAGGATCGACGCAACCTTGTCGGTGCCTTGCGCCGACTGGTTGACGCCCTGGCTCCAGGCCGTGACGATCTGCGGCGTGCTGGCCCAGAGTTCGTAGAAGGCCGCGACCTGCTCGACCGGCAGGCCGGTCAGGGTGGAAACCGCAGCGATGCCGGGCGCGATCTCGCGCGCATTGGCGAGCGCCTCGTCGAAGCCTGCAACATGGCGCGCGACATAGGTGCGGTTGACGAGATCGCGATCGGCGAGATGGACGAGGAGCCCCGCGAAAAGCGCCGCATCGGAGCCGGGCTTCAAGGCCAGCATCATGTCGGCGTCTTCCGCTGTCGCGGTGATGCGCGGATCGAGCACGACGAGGCGCGCGCCGCGCTCGCGCCGGTTGTCCTGCATCCGCCGGAACAGGATCGGGTGGCACCAGGCCGTGTTCGAGCCGACGAGGACGATCAGGTCGGCGCTGTCGAGATCCTCATAGGCGCCGGGCACCGTGTCCGAGCCGAAGACCCGGCGTTGCGCCGCGACCGTCGAGGACATGCACAGCCGCGAATTGGTATCGACATGGGGCGTGCCGATGAAACCCTTCGCCAACTTGTTGGCGACGTAATAGTCCTCCGTCAGAAGCTGGCCCGATAGATAGAAGGCGACCGCCTCCGGGCCGTGCTCGGCGGCGATGGTCCGCAAACCTGTGGCGACGGCGTCGAGCGCATCGTCCCAGCTGACCCTGTCGTATCCGCCTTCCGAATTGCGCTTCAGCGGGTGCAGCACGCGGCTGCCAAGTCCGAGCGTCTCGCCCAGCGCTGAACCTTTCGAGCAGAGCCGCCCGCGATTGGCGGGATGCTCCGCATCGCCCACGATGGCGGCGCCTCCCAGCCCGTCCGGCGTCGCCAGCACGCCGCAGCCGACCCCGCAATAAGGGCAGGTCGTGCGGGTCGCGGCCGGGGCGAGGGGGGCGTCGTGGCGCATCAGGCGGCCTCGCTGACGCAATAGCTCTCGCCGAAGGGCAGGTCGGCGCGGATGGCGCTGATGTCCTGTCCCGAGCGGATCAGGCCGAGATAGAACAGCGCCCCTTGCGTGTCGCCGACAAGCACGCAGCCTGCGAGGCGTCCTTCGCGCAGCACGAACTTGCGGTAGATGCCCGCCGACGGATCGCGCAGAACGACGGTCTCGGTGCTGTCGCCGGCTTCGAACTCGCCGGCCGAGAAGACGCCGACGCCGGAGACCTTGAGATTGGTCGAGAGCAGCGAGCCGCGATAGGTCGCATCCTCGCCGGCAAGCCGTGAGGCCAGCACCCGGGCCTGCTCATAGGCGGGCTCGACCAGCCCGTAGGCAAGTCCGCGGTGCTCCGCGCATTCGCCGATGGCAAAGATCGCGGGATCGTCGGTGGCGAGGCCGTCGTCGACCAGTATGCCGCGCCCGACGCTCAAGCCCGCAGTGCGGGCGAGCCCGACATTCGGGCGCACGCCGATGGCAATGACCACGAGATCGGTGGGAATTTCGGTACCGTGGGCCAGCTCGACGGCCTCGACATGTCTCTCGCCGCGGAAGCCCTTCGTCTCAGTGCAAAGGCGGACATCGATGCCCCGAACGGCCATTGCCGCAGCGAGCAGGCCGGCGCCTTCATGATCGAGCTGCCGTTCCATCAGGCGATCGACCAGATGCAGCAGCGTTACCTCGGCACCGGCGCGAGCGAGCCCATAGGCGGCCTCGAGCCCGAGCAGCCCGCCGCCGATGACGACGATGCGGGCGCCGCGTCGGGCACAGGCCCGCATTGCCTCGACATCGGCCGTGTCGCGGAAAGTGGCGATGCCGGCGAGGTCACCGCCGGGAAAGGGCGGGCGCAGCGGTGTCGAGCCGGTCGCGAGCACCAGCTTGCCGAAGGGCAGCGTCAGGCCGCCGCGAAGCGTTACGGTTCGGGCCGCACGGTCGATCGCCTCGACGGGGCGGCCATAGAAAGTCGAGATGCCGCGCGTGCGCCACCAGATGGTCGGCTTGAGCTCGATCTCCCGCTCGCCGATCTCGCCTGCCAGCAGGGGCGAGAGCAGCACCCGGTTATAGGCCAAGCGCGGCTCGTCCCCGATCACTGCGACGGCATAGCGCCCGAGCGCGCGCTGGCTGAGTTCGTCAGCCAATCGCGTCGCGGCCATGCCATTACCGACGATGATCAGGGGCTCGGCCATGTCGTCAGGCGATCCGCTTGATCTTCAGCGCCTTGAGGTAGTCCATGGGCGCTGCGGGATCGAATTTCGTGCCGTCGAAAAAGGTCTCGACGCCCCGGCTATCGGCCGTCGGGGCACCGGCGACCCCGAGCGTTTTCGCGGCCTCGCGCCAGAGATCGGCACGGTTGGTCTTGTCGACCAGCGCCTTGATGTCGATCGTCGGATCGAACTTGCCCCAGCGGATATTCTCGGCGACGAACCAGGTGTCGAGGCTCTTCCAGGGGTAGGAGGTCGAGCCCCCTTCGCCCCAGAACTTCATGTAGAGATTGGTGCCCTTTGCCTCGCGGCCGTTGCCGTAGTTGATGTCACCGAGCAGGCGCTTGTTGATGTCACCGGTGGGAACGTTGAACCATTGGCGCCGGCCGACGATCTCGGCCAGTTCCTGGCGGTTCTCCATCTTGTCGGCCCACATCTGGGCTTCCATGACGGCCATCAGGATCGCTTGCGTCGCCTTCGGGTTCGCATCGACGAAATCGGCGCGCATGCCGAGGATCTTCTCGGGGTGGCGGAACCAGAGTTCGCCGGTGGTCAACGCGGTGTAGCCGATGTTCTGGTTGACGAGCTGCTCGTTCCAGGGCTCGCCGACGCAGAAGCAGTCCATCGTGCCGACCTTCATGTTCGCCACCATCTGCGGGGGCGGCACGACGATGACCTTGATGTCGGTGTCGGGGTCGATGCCGCCGGCGGCAAGCCAGTAGCGGATCCAGAGATCGTGGGTGCCGCCCGGGAAAGTCATGGCGGCGGTCAGTTCCTTGCCGGCCGCCTTCTTGCGCTCGAAGGCCTGCTTCAGCGGCGAGGCGTCCTTCTGGACGTTCAGGTCCTTGTATTCGTTGGAGACCGAGATGCCCTGGCCGTCCTCGTTGAGGCTGAGCAACGTGTACATCGGCAGCGGCTGGCCGTTCTGCATCACCTTGCCGGTCGAATAGAGATGCGTCTTCGGTCGCAGGATGTGGCCGCCGTCGATGCCGTTGTTCTTGAAGCCGAGCGCCATGTTGTCGCGCGTCGCGCCCCAGGAGGCCTGCTTGGCGATGTCCATGTCGGGCAGGCCGTGCTTGGCGAAGAGCCCCTTCTCCTTCGCGATGATCAGAGGCGAGGCGTCGGTGAGCGCGATGTAGCCGAGCCGCGTGCCCTTGACCTCCGGGCCGGTGCCTTGCGCGAAGGCGCCGGAGGGCAGGGCGGTCTTGGCCGCCGCAAGCAGGGCGGTCGCGCCCGACAGATTGAGGAATTCGCGGCGGCTTGCTCCGGTCTGCCGATCCGCGACCGTCCTGTTCCGGGTCTTGAAGCTATGCGTCATCGATCGCCTCTCGGTTGCTGAACTGCTGCCCACCTGAAACCAGTCCCGAACGCGAAAAACGCCGCGCGAAAGTCGCCTTGGCAGGCGCATTCGACAGCGGCGTTGCTGTGTTTCCGGATCGGGGATGGCGCGGGCAGCGTTGGCCGCGTCGCAACATGCGTTACAAGGATCGTGCCAACCGCAAGGCAGCGGCATCGATTGGAATTGCAATCATTTGTGGGACTGCGAGTGCCTCACCAAGAGGCTCAAGCGCTTTGCTGCAGTGCAAAATGAGCAAGCGTCCGCCTAGATTTTAGGCGCTTTGTCGATTGCGGCTGAAATGCCTTCGAAACAGGCGGTCGCGAATACGTTTCGCGCAATTTCGCGGATCTGAGGCGTCACGACGACCTGCCCGGCGCTTTGCATGCCGGAGAGCACCCAGTCGGCATCGTCAGGGTCGGGGCGCAAAGCCTCCCGATCGAAGCGGATGAATGGCAGGATCGCTCTGGACGGGCGGTCAGCGCCCTGGATCAGCTCTCCGTCGAGGATGCGTTCGATGAGCGGGGCGGGAAGCGCAAGCCGGTCGGAAGCCGAGAGATGTTGCGCCATCCGCGCGACGTTCTCCGGCCGACAAGCCCAGGCGCCGGCCTTGAGGATCGCGGTGCCGAGCTTCGAGACGGCGGCCGGGCGCCGCTCCACGTCGTCGGCGCGCCAGGCCAGAACCTTGTCGTGGCAGTTGCGTCGGAGATCGACGCTGGCATGGACCATCGCGCCCACGCCAGCAGCGACCGCAGCCGAATTCCAGGGTGCGCCGGCGCAGAAGCCATCGATCCTCCCGCTGGCGAGTGCCTCGACGGTCTGCGGTGGTGGCACGACCTCGAAGCGGATGTCCTCGCCGAGCCTGAGCCCGGCTTTCCCAAGCCATTCGCCGAGCAGGTAGATATGGGTCGAGAAGCCGAAGACCACGGCGAAGGTCAGTAGTGGCAGGCCGGAGGCCTTGCGGCGTTCGACCATCGCGGCGAGCGCTCGGGCCGAGACGGCGGTATCGGCCATGTCGCCCTCGGCCAAACGAGACAGTTCCTCGAAACGACGGAGCGAAAGGGTGATCGCGGCGCCATCGCGGTTGAGCGCCAGCGGCGCGGCCATCGGAGCCTTGACGCCGCCGATCCCCAGCGTCGCGGCGATGGCGGCCGGGCCGAGCATATGAGCGGCATCGAACAGGCGCACGTTCAGCTTGTCGCGCAGGTTCGACCACGACACTTCCCGCACCAGCTCGAGATCGAGCCCCTCCGCTTCGGCAAAACCCTCGTCCTTGGCCAGAACGACCAGCGCGCAATCGACTAGCGGCATGAAGCCGACCCGCAGGTGCAGCGTAGTCATTTAAGCATCTCCGCGGCGGTGATGAGGGAGCGGGCGATGTCGACGAGCTTGCGCTTCTCGTTCATCGCGGTGCGGCGCATCAGGGCGTAGGCCTCGTCCTCGGAGAGGTCCTTCAGCCGCATGACGATGGCCTTGGCCCGGTCGATCGTCTTGCGATCCTCGAGCTGGGAACGGGCCTCGTCGAGTTCCTCGCGCAGCTTGCGGAACGCGTTGAAGCGGCTGATGCAGGTTTGCAGGATCGGCTGCATCCGCTCCTTCTTCAGCCCGTCGACGATATAGGCGGAGACCCCAGCCTCGACGGCCGCCTCGATCGAGGCGGAGTCCGACTGGTCGACGAACATGGTGATCGGCCGGCGGACATGCCGGCTGACCAGAAACATGTCGGCCAGCGCGTCGCGGCTGGGATCTTCGAGGTCGATCACCACGACATCGGGGTCGTGTGTCTCGATGGCGGCGACGAGCCCGGTCGTCGCGGACAGGCGAACAAGCTGCTGGTAGCCCGCTTCCCGCAGGCCTTCCTCGATGATCGCAGCCCGAACCTGGTTCGCGTCGACGATGAGGATCCGCAGATTTGGCACCATGCCTGGCAGAGGTTCCCCGTTGAATGTTCGGGCGTCTCTCAATCAGGAATCGTGCCAGTGCCGGTTGCCGATCCGGACGAACCCGGTGGACCGGGTCAGGCAACGGCCGGTCGGAGGCTCGAATCTCCATCGTCGAAGACCGGCGCGCGCCAAGTCCAGATCAGCACGGATGGCGGCCTATTTTGGGGCCGGCGCCCTTTAAGCCGCCGCTGCCAGAGCTTCCATGGCCGCAGCGACACCGCCTTCTCCGTGGGGGATCTGCCGCGCCTTCAAGGTTGTCTCGACGGCTCCGAGCGTACCCAGGAGCGACGCAGCGTTGAAATGCCCCATATGCGCAATCCGGAATGCCTTGCCGCTGTAGTCGCCGATGCCGAGGCCGAGCGAGACGCCGCATACGTCGCGTGCGAAAGCGGTGATCACCTCGACGTCGACACCGGGTGTCAGCACCGCCGTCACTGACGGGGCGCGCTCGGACGGTTCGACGACGCCGAATGCAAGAGCCTGGCCCGTCGTCCAGGTTTCGACAGCCGCATGGGTCGCCTTCGCGAGTGCAGCGTGGCGACGCCAAACCGCTTCCAACCCCTCCTCGAAAATCATGTCGAGTGCGGCGCGCTGGCCGAAAAGCAAGTGCTCGGGAGCGGTGCCGCAATGCTTCATATAGGCCGGGACGGACATGCGGCCGCTCCAGTCCCAATAGCCGGTGCGCATGTCGGCACGCTTGTGCGCCGCCAGTGCCTTCCGGTTGGCTGCGACGAAGGCGAGGCCGGGCGAGGACATCAATCCCTTCTGAGAGGCCGAGACGGCGACATCGATACGCCAGGCATCCATCTCGAATTCCATGCAGCCGAGCGAGGCGATGCCGTCGACCATGAACAAGGCGGGGTGGCCGGCCGCATCGATAGCCCTACGGATGGCAGGGATGTCGTTGACGATGCCTGCTGCGGTATCGATCTGGACGACCATCACGGCCTTGATCGCATGATGCGTATCGGAACGCAGGCGAGCTTCGACCGCAGCCGGATCGACGGCCCGGCGCCAGCTCCCAGGCAGCATCTCGACATCGGTCCCCATGAAGCGAGCCATCTCGCCCCAGCCGACCGCAAAACGCCCGCTCTCCAGCACCAACACCTTGTCGCCACGCGACAGAACATTGGTGAAGGCCGCCTCCCAGCCTCCGTGTCCGTTCGCCGCGTAAACGAAGGTTTCCCCATCCGTCCGGAAGATGCGCTTGAGGTCGGCCAGAACCGTTTCCGTCAGCGTCACGATGCTGTCCGAACTGAGTTCCTCCGCCGGTCGCATCATCGCCTGAAGCACGCGATCGGGAATGTTGGTGGGGCCGGGCATCGCGAGCAGCGGGCGGCCATTAGCCAGAGACATGCCGAATCCTCAAGGCGCAGGACAGTCACCGCCACAGCAATCCGGCATGTGCATGGTCCGAGCAAGCGCGCAGGCGCATTGCGCGGCATCCCGCCATGCATGGCGTAGGCGAGTGCGCTACCGGCAGCCCAAGTCCGCGATGCCGCTACGATCCGTCCGCGCCGTACCGGCGTTTGACTTCTGCGCCGTCATCATAGCTGGCCTCGAAGACCGGCGCGGCGAGTGTAGCCCGAACCTTCAGAACGCCCGCTCCGGTGTTCGTGAAGCCATGCCGGCAACCCGCGGGAACGATGACGGATTGGTTCGGCATGACAGTCCTGATCTCGTGCTCGATGCGGACCTCGGCCTGTCCCTCGATAACCTCAAGAATTTCCTCGACCTCGTGGGAGTGCATGGGCGCGCCCAGGCCCGGCTGGCAAAGCTGCTCGAAGATGCAGAGCTGTCGCGATCCCACGACCGCCGAAATCCGCATCGACGTCAGTACGCCCTCTCGCCACTTCTCAAGTTCGGTCTGGGGATCGATCACATGCATGCGCCGTTCAATCTATACCGCCTCAAGGACGTCTCCAAGGCGCCGAAGCCGTGGGGCCTCCGGCCAGTTTCGCCGGAAGCCGCCCTTTCGTTTGCTTCGCCTGCGGCAAGGGTGTCGGGAGATTTCGAATTTCTGACGAAACGGAAATTCAGCGTGACCTGCCCCGATTGGTGGTCCGATTTCAATCTCATGCCTGGTCGGCTTTGCGGGCCTGTTTGACGGTAGGGCGATAGCAGCCGGCGCCGCTGGCTCCCGGTTCAACTTCCAACTCGCTCCGGAATCGGGATGTCGATCAGAGGAGCGTAGTGCTGGCTGCCGAACAGGTCGCCGTCGCCTGGCGTGCCGCTGCCGTTCTCGCGGGCGATGGTGAACTTGATCGCGAAGGCCGGCTCGAACTCGACGGGTGACAAGGCACCACTCTCCCTGACACGATTGAGCATCGAGGCAACATCCCAGTCAGCCCTCGCAACCCGCGTATGGGGATCGATTGCGATCCTGCCATGCTTCCGCAAGCATGCTGGCCCTGTCGAAACGAGGGTAGCTGGCGGCCGATCATATTCATACATATTGCGTCGCACCATAATTGGTGCATCGCGGTATAATTGAGAGGTTGAGATGGCGAAGCGGAATAGCGGATCGGTTCGCCGCCGCAAATCCTCGGACTTGCGGAAGCAATGGCGGGCCATTGTCGAGGCCTGGAAGCAGGGTCACCTCGAATGGCAGGGCGCCTGGGGGCCGGCTCCGAACGAGGCTGGCTGTCTGTGTCCGCGCCCGATCCTGGTCGAGCAGGGGCTGGTTGTCGCCGAAGCCGCCTGAGACGGCGGGAGCATCAACACTCCTCAGCCTTCGGCGTGGGTCGGATCGCTCCGATCCGACCCAACCGCGCGGCCCAGCTAAGCCTTCTTGCACGCGTCGCGGAACTTCTTGCGGGCCTTCCCGTGAAGCCCCTTCTGATCCGCCTGATCGGAGCAGGCCTTCGACTTAGCGGTTCGTTCGCCAGAAGACGTCGTGGCCTTCTGGCCGGAAGCGGCCGGCGCGGGCGCCGTCACCGCCGGCTTGGCGGCCGGGGTAGAGGCGGCAGGCGTTTGCGCGGCAGCGTAGCCCGTCATCATGGCGAGAGCGGTCATCGGCAGCAGATAGCGCGAGAAGTTCATATCAGCGTCCGTCATCAACCCGGAGGATCGATTCCAGGCAGTCGCCGGGCCGGCTGTCGGATAATCGAATTCCACGCCCAGCCGATTGAATGGCCGCTGAACGAAAAGCGGCGACAATCGGGCATCGAACCGCTCGTTCGGCCTCGGGACCAGCGGGCTTCCGGCACGCGACACGATGCTCTAGTTTCCGGACAAGACCGACCGAGGTGCCTCATGTTCGAAGCCGTCAAAGACAAAGTCGAAGCCGAGATCGTGACGCTGGCGACCCAGAACCAGCATCTCCTGACGGATTTCCTGGGCGAGAAAGCCTCCAGTCTCGTCAATGACGATGCCGCGATGCATAATCTCTCCGTCAAGCTCTATGACCTCCTGCCGGCGGTGCTGAAATCGATCGTCGGGCAGGACACGTTCACATCCTTCATGCTCGACAATCGCCAGAGACTGATCGCGGCCATCACGGCGGCCACGCAATCATCCGGCGGAAAAGGCGCCTGATCTCCGAAGGCCACGACCGGCGCCGATCGTCGGCCGCCCTCGTTCGCGGGCCGCCCCTTCAAGATTCAAGCGTCCAATCGAGAGCGATCATTCGTTTGCCGAGCCCCCGATTGTAGCGTCGCAGGCGCGCTTTCTGCGGTTTGCCTTGCGGGTGCAGAGCGCGTCTCCATAGCGGCTTTCCTGCATTGCGATATGCCCCGATGTCGCTAAGGCGACTGCGGCTCGGACCGCTCAGCCGCAACCCAAAGCAGCGCCGCTCCCAGCAGGGCCGCGGCGATCGATGCGGCGAAGACGGCGATCTTCGCAGCGGCAAAGTCGCCCGGATCGGCAAAGGCCTGGCCGGCGATGAAGAGCGACATGGTGAAGCCGATGCCGGCGAGCGCGCTCGCGCCGGCAAGCTGCGGCCAGGAATACTCGGCGGGCTTGATCGCGATGCCGAGGCGGACCGCCAGCGCGGTCAAGCCCAGCATCCCCAGCGGCTTGCCGAGCACCAGCCCGGCCGTGATGGCGAGCAGCAGCATCCCGCGCCCTTCGAGAACGCTGGGCGCGATGACGACGCCGGCATTGGCCAGGGCGAAAAGCGGCAGCACCAGATAGCTCGACCGGGCCCCGGCATGGCGTAGCAGGCGATCGGCCGGCGATTCCAGTCGGTCGTGGATCGCATCGAGCGCGCGCAACGCCGGAGTGGAGGGGCCGTGCCGCAGTACCTCGGCACCATGGACGGCTTCGGCTTGCATGATCGAGTTGGCCTGGGCCGTGAGCGCGGAGAGATTGGCCGGCGGGCGCGTCGGGATGAAGAGCGCCAATACGACGCCGGCCAGCGTCGCGTGCAACCCACCGGCATAGATACAGGCCCACAGCGCGATGCCGATCAGGGCATAGGGCGCGACGCGGTAGATGTGAGCGCGGTTGAGGACTGCGAGCCCGCCAGTCAGGGCCAGCGCGGCCATGAGATAGCCGAGCTGGAGTTTGCCGGAATAGAAGATCGCGACCACGATGATGGCGCCGATATCGTCGACGATGGCGGCTGCGGTCAGGAAGATGCGCAGCTCGATCGGAACCCGCGTGCCCATCATGACGATGATCGCGATGGCGAAGGCGGTATCGGTCGCCATCGGCACGCCCCAACCATGCGACCAGGGGCCGCCCGGCAGGACGAGCAGGTAGAGCGCGGCCGGGACGACCATGCCCCCGATCGCACCGGCGATCGGCAAGGCGGCGGAGCGGCGCCCGGCCAGATGCCCGACGGTGAACTCGCGCTTGATCTCCAGGCCGACCACCAGGAAGAAGATCGTCAGCAGGCCGTCATTGACCCAGTGCTGGATCGACATGCCGAAGCGGGCATCGCCGAAGGAGAGCGCCAGCTCGCGATGCCAGAAGGCCTCGAAGGTCGGCCCCAGCGGCGAGTTGGTCAGCGCAATCGCAAGGATCGTCGCCAGCAGCAAGAGGATGCCGGCCGAGGGCCCCCAACTCGCGAAATCGAGGGCGGCAGCGCGGAAACGATGCCCCAGCGTTCCCAGCATCGCATCGAGAAAAGAATTCTCGTCCCAAGGACCGTCATAGCGCCGCTCGTTGATGAAGAAGGTCGGGGTGAAGCGCACGCCGCTGGCGTGGGAGCTGCTGATGTCGGCTTCGACGCGCGCGACTGCCTGCTCCGCCTCCCGCGCGTCGGTTTCGGGGTCGAGATCGGCGAGGCGGAGGTCGCGGGCGACCGCTTCGAGATCGTCCTCGGTCAGTATCTGCGAGCGCGTCATCAGCTTGACATGCGCGTCCCAGAACTGCTCTGCCGTTTGCGCACGCTCGACCAGGGCAGCGGCGCGCCGCGCGATGTCGCTGTCGGTCAGCGGCCGATGGCGGAAGACGTAGCGGAGGCGCTCGCCAAGCTGGTCGCGGACTTCGGCGATGCGCTCATTCGCGGCGCGGCAATAGGGGCAGGCATAGCTGCCATATTCGACGAGCGTGATCTGCGCGAGACCGGGACCGAGAACGTGATCGACCGTATCGTCGACCGAACGGTCGAGGCGGTTGGCACTCGCGGCCTGCGACATCCTTCAGGGCCCTTCTTGACGGAAGCCGTGCCGACCATTGCGGTTTGGCCTTCATGCGATATCGATCGCCCCATGGTAGTCACAGCCGGGGAGATGCGTCAGCATCGGATTTGGTCGGGCAACCCCACTTGCCGGGCCACGGATGCGAGGGAGCGGTTATGCTACGCCTTCTGGGAATCTCCGGCAGCCTGAGGAGGGCGTCGTTCAACACCGGGCTGCTGCGCGCGGCCACCGCGCTGGCATTGGACGGCGCGACGCTGCAGGTGGGCAGCATCGCGGGCATTCCGCTCTACAACGGCGACGACGAACGTGAGCAGGGGATACCGCCGGCGGTGCAGGCCCTGAAGCAGCAGCTTGCTGAAGCGGATGGTCTGCTGCTGTTCACGCCGGAATACAACAACTCGCTGCCCGGCGTGTTCAAAAACGCGATCGACTGGTTGACGCGGCCGTCATCCGACATCGGACCGCTGTTTGGCGGCAAGCCGGTCGCGGTGCTCGGGGCTTCGCCTGGCGGTTTCGGGACGATCCTGGCGCAGGACGCCTGGCTGCCTGTGCTGCGGACCCTCGGAACCCGGCCGTGGTTCGAGGGACGCCTGATGGTGTCGCGGGCGCAGAGCGTCTTCGATGCCGAGGGCAATCTGACCGACGAGGCCACGCGCCAGCGCCTTTTGCAGTTCATTACAGGCTTCGCCGCTTTCGCTGCCGGCAGCTGAGACGCCCTCGTCAGGACGCGTGGCGCGAGAGCCAGTCCGCTGCCAGATCGCGGTTCTGCACGGTGAGCGCGTGCCCGGCCGGGAAGACCTGCACCTCGACATCCGCGCCGGCCTGGCGCAGCGCGGTTTCGAGGGGCGCGGCCAGATCACGATACGTCCCGAAGGGCTATCGCATCGGTTTGACAGTCCTGGGTCGCGACTATGAATGGGAAGGCGCCGCGACGACGCAGTCGAACATGAAGAACCCGCTCAAGGGCTCCCGCCCATTTGTTCATGACGATCCGGATGACCGCCCTTATCCGTGTTTGGTGGACCCAATACGCTTCACTTCGATCCGGAAAACCCGGCGTTTGTGCTCTTGCCGATTGTTCCCGCGGCGGACGCCCGAGATCTCACCCGCTGATTCCCGCGGCTTCCGTGGAAGAGCGCGGTTCTCGCGCGCGAGGACTTCTGTCGGTGGCGCATGCAAGAGGCGCGGCCAGCGCCAGCTCCAGACATTCGCAACTTGCCGGAAGCGGACATTCGCGTTTCCACGCCGGAGGCTCGCCAAGAGCGGGCTGTGCTCACGGTTTGCCCGCGACGGCGTCGAAAGCATCGCGGGCTGTATGCACGACGCCAAGGAAGGCCTTGATGATCCGGCTCGACTCACGCTGCTTCAGCACGACGACATGGGCATAGGTGTAAACCTCTGCTCCTTCGATCCGAACCAGCTTCAGGTTCTCGTCCGGCACGAATTCCGCCTCTGAGACATAGCTGATGCCGAGGCCGTGGATCACCGCCTCGCGGATCGCTTCGCGGCTGCCGATCTCCATCATCAGGCGCGGCTTCGTTCCGGTCTCGGCGAGAGCTTCTTCGAAGGCGCGCCGCGTGGTCGAGCCCTGCTCGCGCACGATCATCGGCTCGCCTTCCAGCTCCGTCAGCCGGATGTGGTCGCGTGTGGCGAAATGGTGGTCGCGGCGCACGAACACGGCAACGGGATGGCGCCTGTAGGGGATGGTCAGGAGCCGATCGTCCTCGTCGATATAGGCGAGGACGGCGACATCACAGCGATAGCTGGCGAGATCGTCGAGGACCTCGGCAGAGTTGCCGAGCTTCACGGCGAGCTCGATCTCCGGATAGGCCTGGTTGAAGGCGGCCAGCATTTCCGTGACGTGGAAGGGGCCGACGGCGCTGATCGAGAGGCGCCCGGTGCGCAACTCGCGCGTCTCCGACAGGAAGGCGAGCACCTCTGCTTCTTCAGCGAAGAGGCGGGTGGTGATGGCGAGAAGCTGGCGGCCGGTATTGCTGAGTTCTCGCCGCCGGCCGCGCTTGACGAAGAGCTCGACGCCAAACTCCTCCTCCAGCGCACCGACCTGTGCCGTCAGGGTCGGCTGACTGATGTTGAAGGTATCCGCGGCGGCATTGAAGCCGCCCGAACTGGCCACGAGATGGAACGATCTGAGCTGAGTGTAACGCATAGCAAAAATCTATCTAACCAGATAAAAAAATCAATTTGTTATAAGAATTAACATCGGAGAGCATTCTCGCAACAAGGCCGGCAAGGCGCATTGCGAGGATGAACCGCATGAACTGGGCGTATTGGAATCCCGTCAAGATTCGCTTCGGATCCGGCCTGCTCGACGAGGTCGCCGGGCTGATCGGCAAGCGCCGCTGGGCTCTCGTCACCTATGACCAGCCGCTCTTCCGCGAGTTCTCGGCTCGGCTGACGGGAATCGCGGGAGCACCGGTCGTGTCGATCACCAATATTGAGACCAATCCGGACTGCGCCGATCTCGCTGAATCCTGCCGCCAGTTCGGCGCGGCCGAGCCGGTCGAGGTCATCGTCGCGCTCGGCGGCGGCTCGATGATCGACGCCGCCAAGGTGCTGGCAGCCAGCAACGGTGATTTCGAGACCGTGCGCCGCCATCTCGTCGAGAAGAAGCCGCTCGACGAGGCCGCGATCATCCCGATCATCGCCGTGCCGACGACGGCCGGCACCGGCAGCGAAGTCACGTCCTGGGCGACGGTCTGGGACTCCGCTAATAGCAGCAAATATTCGCTCGCCCATCCCCGGCTCTATCCGGAGACCGCGGTGCTCGACCCGGCGCTGACGGTCGGCGCACCCCGCGGGTTGACGCTGGCGACTGGGCTCGATGCCCTGTCCCATGCGCTGGAAAGCATCTGGAACGTTAATGGCAATCCGGTCTCGGCGAATTATGCCGTCGAGGCCGCCAGGGAGATCATCGATACTCTCCCTCGCCTGCTGGAACGCCTTGACGATGTCGAGCTTCGGGCACGGCAGATGCGCGCGAGCCTGCTTGCCGGGATGGCCTTCTCCAACACCAAGACCGCTCTCGCCCATAACATCTCCTACGACATTACCCTGAAAAGCGGCACGATCCACGGCATCGCCTGCTCCTTCTCGCTGCCGACGGTGATGCGCTGGGCGATGGGTGCGCAGCCGGAATGCGACGCCGCGCTGCGCCGCGTCTTTGGCCCCGATCTCGAAGCCGGCGCCGAGCGGCTCGGCGCCTTCCTGCGCAATCTCGGCGTCTCGACCGATCCGACCGCTTATGGCGTCTCGGCCGTCGAGTGGAATCGTCTCGTCGGCAAGGCGCTCGAAGGTGAGCGTGGCCGCAACTTCATCGGACGGCAGGCGGCCATGGCCGCCTGAGAGCAAGCAACGGGCAACGACGCCCGCAACGGTTCACCGGCAGATCAAAGATCGCCGGATCATCTTGGGAGGATGACATGACCATCACGCGTCGGACGATTCTGAAGGGTTCGTTGGCCGGGGGCACGCTGCTAGCGATGCCGGCTCTGGTCCAGGCCCAAACAAAACTGATCCGCGTCGGGTTGATCCCGTCGGAGGATTCACGGGCGATGCTGGAATCGAGCCAGCAGCTCCTCGATGCGCTGGAGAAGAATCTCGGCATCAAGGTCCAGGGCTTCGTCGCCTCGGATTATAACGGCGTGATCGAGGCAATGCGCTCGAGCCATGTGGATGTCGCCTATCTCGGCCCCTTCTCCTATGTGCTCGGCACGACGGTCGCGGCCATCGAGGCCTTTGCCACCGCCGAGACGGCCAAGTCGAGCCGCAGCTTCTATCGCAGCCAGATCATCGCACGAAAAGATAGCGACATCCGCGATTGGAAGGACCTGAAAGGGCGCACCTTCGCTTTCGTCGACCCTTCTTCGACCTCGGGCCATCTTTTCCCGAAGGCCGGGCTGTTGAAGCTCGGCTTCGATCCCGAGAAGGATTTCGGCCGAGTCCTCTTCACCGGCTCGCACGACGCCAATGCGCTCGCCGTCGCCAACAAGCGGGTCGATGCCGCGACGATCGCCGACCGCATCCTCGACGCCGCCGTACAGAAAAAGCTGGTCGATCGCGCCGACATACACGTCGTCTGGGAGTCGGACCCGATCCCGGAATCGCCGACCTGCTGGCGCAAGAACCTGCCGGATGATCTGAAGGCGAACATCAAGTCGGCCTTCCTGAACATCCGGGACATCACCTGGGCCGACCAGGGCAAACTCAACCGCTTCGTCGAGACCAATGATCAGGCCTACGACATCATTCGAGAGACGGCGAAGGTGCTGAAGCTCGACCTGACCAAGATGAAATAGGCGCAGGCCGAGGAGGAAGCGACATGATCACGATCGAAGGCCTGAAGAAGTCCTATGCCGGTCGTCCGGTCCTGCAGGGCATCGACCTCAACGTCAAAGCCGGCGAGTTTCTCGTCGTGCTCGGCCCCAGCGGCGCTGGAAAGTCGACCCTGCTGCGCTGCATCAACGGGCTGGCCCAGCCCGATGCCGGGCGGACCGTCATCGACGGGGCCGTTTTCGACAGCAAGCGCGCGGCAGCCGGCAAGCGGCCGGTCGCGATGATCTTCCAGCACCATAATCTGGTGAAGCGCCTCTCGGTGCTGAAGAACGTCCTCGTCGGACGCATGGCCGGCCTGTCTTCCTTCCTGAGCATGCTGCAGCTCTTCCCGCGGCAGGACGTCGACATCGCTATGGACTGCCTGGCGCGTGTCGAGCTCGCCCACAAGGCGAATTCGCGCGGCGACCAGCTTTCCGGCGGCGAGCAGCAGCGCGTCGGCATTGCCCGCGCATTGGCGCAGCAGCCGGCGGTGATCCTCTGCGACGAACCGGTGGCGAGCCTCGACCCCAAGACCTCGCGCATCGTGCTGGGTTACCTCAAGGCGATCTGCAAGGCCGAGGGGATCGCGGTCATCTGCAACCTCCACCAGGTCGACTATGCCGTCGAATTCGGCGAGCGCATCGTCGGCCTGAGCGGTGGCCGGGTGATCTTCGACGATACGCCCGACCACCTGACTTCCGAGATCGTCCACCAGATCTATCCTGGCCTTGAGGACCCCGGCATCAGCCGCGTGCTCAAGCCCCGCCCGGCGAGCCAGCCCGTGCTGGCGCCGATGATCGCCCCTGCAATCGCCTGACGGGAGGAAAAGCCATGTCCTTCGGAACGCTGCAACTCGTCATTCGCCCGCCGCAGAACCGCTTCGGCTGGTGGGGCGTTGGAGCACTCGCGCTCGCCATCCTCGTCTTTCTGTGGTGGGCGGCGGTCGGCTCCCAGATCAACGCCAGCAATCTCTGGAACGGCATCCCCTATATGTGGGATTTCCTCGTCCGGATGGTGCCGCCCAACCCGGAATTCCTCGAACGGCTGTGGAAGCCGGCGCTGGAGAGCCTGCAGGTCGCGGTCTGGGGCACGCTGCTCGGCGTCGTCATCTCCCTGCCGATCTGCTTCTTCGCGGCGCGCAACCTCAGCCCGAGCCCGGCCGTCTTCCACGCGACGCGGCAATTGCTCAACTGCCTGCGCGGCATCAACGAAATCATCCTGGCACTGATCTTCGTCGCAGCCATCGGGCTTGGCCCCTTCGCCGGCGTTCTGGCGCTCGCCATCCACGGCGCCGGCATGCTCGGCAAGTTCTTCGCCGAGGCGATGGAGGATATCGACGAGGGGCCGCTGGAGGCCTTCCGGTCGGCCGGCGTCGGCCCGTTCAAGACCTTCTTCTTCGGCGTGCTGCCGCAGGTTCTGCCGACCTGGCTCGGGACGATCTTCTACCGGCTGGAGACCAATGTCCGGCAATCGACGGTGCTCGGCATGGTCGGCGCTGGCGGCATCGGCTTCGAGCTCGTCTCATCGATGAAGCTCTTCAAGTACCAGGACACCGCGACCTGCATTCTTGTCATCCTTGCGATGGTGCTGGTGGCTGACCTTGTCTCGTCACGCGTCAGGGCCCTGATCCGCTGATTGGCGCCCGCACAAGGAAAACATCATGACAATGCACACGAAGATTGGCTCGGATGTGGTTGCGAATGGTCGCGAATATGCGCGCCCCGCACGCCCGACGGTGGTGATCTGCATGGACGGCTCGGAGCCGGCCTATATCGAGGCGGCCAGCGCCAAGGGCCTGACGCCGAACCTCGACCGGATCATGAAGACCGGCGCCAGCACCCATGCCTATTCGGTGATCCCGAGCTTCACCAACCCGAACAACCTCTCGATCATCACCGGCCGCCCGCCGGTCTGGCACGGCATCGCCGGCAACTTCTTCTATGACCGCGAGGCCAAGGAAGAGGTGATGATGAACGATGCCCGCTTCCTGCGGGCGCCGACCATCCTGGCCGAGTTCCAGAAGGCCGGCTTCAAGGTCGCGATGGTCACGGCCAAGGACAAGCTGCGCACGCTGCTCGGCAAGGGCCTGGACTTCACATCGGGCAGCGCGATCGCCTTCTCCTCGGAGAAGGCCGACAAGGCCAACAAGGCGGAGAACGGCATCGCGGACGTGCTCGATTTCGTCGGCATGCCGGTGCCTTCCGTTTATTCGGCCGATCTCTCGGAGTTCGTCTTCGCCGCCGGCGTCAAGCTGCTGGAGAGCTTCAAGCCCGACCTCATGTATCTCTCGACCACCGACTATGTG
>Ga0209256_1000102_pt1 | contig 199097 bp, 182 predicted proteins | sample AraplaCol_mCL_r2_2_FD_184270 | JGI IMG/M metagenome (GOLD analysis project Ga0209256, IMG submission 184270) | Arabidopsis root microbial communities from North Carolina, USA - plate scrape MF_Col_mCL_r2 (SPAdes) (version 3) | ecosystem: Host-associated > Plants > Roots > Endosphere | place... | reverse complement strand
TGACACGCTGGAATCGATCCGTACCTTCGATCCGGAGACGCAGCGTACCACCGGGCAATTGCGCGGCCTCGACCTCGTGCCGATGTCCGAAGCGCAGATGACGAGCGAGAGCATCCGCCGCTTCCGCCAGTCCTACATCTCGACCTTCGGCACGCCCGGCCGCGACGACACGCTCTATGAGGCGGTCAGCGAAGGCCGCCGCCCGGCCGGCCTTGAGCACTGGCTGCCGCTGCTGGCCGAGAAGCTCGACACGCTCTTCACCTATCTGCCCGACGTCCCGCTGGTGCTCGACCACCATGCCGAGGATGCGGTGGCCGAGCGTATCAGCCTGATCAAGGACTATTACGACGCCCGCAAAGCCGCGCTCGATCAGGGCGGGGCAGGGGGCATCCCCTATAAACCGCTCACGCCGGAAGCGCTCTATCTCTCGCCCGCCGACTGGCGCGGCGTGCTCGATATCTCCGGCGTTGCCAGCCTGACCCCGTTCCAGCTCCCCGACAGCGAGGGCAAGCTGATCCTCGATCTCGGCGGCAAGCAGGGCCGCAGCTTCGCAGCCGAGCGCGCCGGCGATTCCGGCAGCGTCTTCGAGGCCGCCGTCGGCCATGTCCGCGCGCTGGAGGCCGATGGCAAGCGCGTCATCCTCGCCGCCTGGTCGGAAGGCTCGCGCGAGCGTCTGGCCCATGTGCTCGAAGACCATGGGTTGAAGAGCGTCCAGATGACGGGCTCGCTACGGGCCGCCTTCGATCTCAAGCCCGGCACGGTCGCGCTCGCGGTCTGGGGCTTCGAGACCGGCTTCGAGGCCGGCAAGCTTGCGGTCGTCGGCGAGCAGGACATCCTGGGCGATCGCCTGGTCCGCCCGCGCCGCAAGACGAAGCGTCCGCAGGATTTCATCGCCGAGCTCTCAGCGCTCGCACCGGGCGATCTCGTCGTCCATGTCGATCACGGCATCGGCCGCTTCATCGGGCTGCAATCGATCACGGCCGCCGGCGCGCCGCATGACTGCCTTGAGATCCACTATGCCGGGGACTCCAAGCTCTTCCTGCCGGTCGAGAACATCGAGCTGCTTTCGCGCTATGGCTCGGAGGATACCGAGGTCCAACTCGATCGGCTCGGCGGCGGCGGCTGGCAGGCGCGCAAGGCCAAGCTCAAGCAGCGCATCCGCGAGATGGCGGGCAAGCTCATCCAGATCGCCGCCGCGCGGGCGCTCAAGGATGCGCCGCGCCTCGTGCCGCCGGCCGGGGTCTACGACGAATTCATCGCCCGCTTCCCCTATGAGGAGACCGAGGATCAGGAGAACACGATCGACGCGGTGCTCGACGATCTTGCGGCCGGGCGGCCGATGGATCGCCTCGTCTGCGGCGATGTCGGCTTCGGCAAGACGGAGGTGGCGCTGCGCGCTGCCTTTGCTGCCTCGATGAACGGCAAGCAGGTCGCGGTCGTCGTGCCGACGACGCTGCTCGCACGCCAGCATTACCGCAATTTCGCGGATCGATTTGCCGGCTTACCTATCAATGTCGGGCAGGCTTCGCGCTTTGTCGGCAGCGCCGATCTGAAGGCAGTGAAGCAGGGCGCCAAGGACGGCACGATGGACATCGTCGTCGGCACCCATGCGCTGCTCGGCAAGGGCGTCGACTTCAAGGATCTCGGCCTCGTCATCGTCGACGAGGAGCAGCATTTCGGCGTCGCCCATAAGGAGAAGCTGAAGGAGCTGCGCGCCGAGGTGCATATGCTGACGCTGTCGGCGACGCCGATCCCGCGCACGCTCCAGCTCGCCATGACCGGGGTGCGTGAGCTCTCGATCATCGCGACCCCACCGGTCGACCGCCTTGCGGTGCGCACCTTTGTCACGCCCTTCGACCCACTGATCGTCCGCGAGGCACTGCTGCGCGAGCGCTACCGGGGAGGGCGGTCCTTCTACGTGGTCCCCCGCATCGAGGACATCGCCGAGGTCAAGGACTTCCTCGACAAGCAGGTGCCCGAGTGCAAGGTCGGCATCGCCCATGGCCAGATGGCCGCGGGCACGCTCGAAGACGTGATGACCGCCTTCTACGATGGCCAGTACGACATCCTGCTCTCGACCACGATCGTCGAATCCGGCCTCGACATTCCGACGGCTAACACGCTGATCGTCCATCGCGCCGACATGTTCGGCCTCGCCCAGCTCTATCAGCTCCGGGGCCGCGTCGGCCGCTCGAAGACCCGCGCCTATGCGCTCTTCACCGTGCCGGCGAACCGCAAGCTGACGGAACAGGCCGACAAGCGGCTGAAAGTTCTGCAATCTCTCGATACGCTCGGCGCCGGCTTCCAGCTCGCCAGCCACGATCTCGACATCCGCGGCGCCGGCAACCTGCTCGGCGACGAGCAGTCGGGCCACATCAAGGAAGTCGGCTACGAACTCTATCAGCAGATGCTGGAGGAGGCCGTCGCGGCGCTCAAGGCCGGCATCGAATTCGAGACGGAGACGCAATGGTCGCCGGCGATCCAGGTCGGCGCGCCGGTGATGATCCCCGAGCACTATATTGGCGATCTGACGCTCAGGCTGACGCTCTACAAGCGCCTCTCGACCATGGACGACGACGCCGAGCTGCAATCCTTCGGCGCCGAGCTGGTCGACCGCTTCGGTCCGCTGCCGGAGGAGGTGAACCAGCTTCTGGAGATCGTCGCGATCAAGGCTTTGTGCAAGCGCGCCAATATCGAGAAGGTCGAGGCCGGGCCGAAGGGCATCATCGTCGCCTTCCGCAACAACGAGTTCGCCAATCCGGAAGGGCTGGTCTCCTATGTCGCGAAGATCGGCACGCTGGCGAAGGTGCGCCCCGACATGCGCGTCGTCTTCATCGATGATTTCGACAGTGTCGAGCAGCGGCTGAAGGCAACGCGCCGGCTGCTGACGGACCTCGCCCGGATTGCGGAGCGCAAGAAGGCGGCGTGAGCGTTAGCTCGACGGGCCTGGACGCGCTCGCAGGCGGCCCAGCGAGCGCTGAGGGAGCCGGTAGGTGCCCCGCTCAAAGGCACAGGGGGCGCTTCGGTCCTGCGCCCCTGTGCCAGGTCACTGCCGCGGCGATCCGGCCGGACCCATAGGCATCTCATCGTGTGGCCCACATCGCTGGCCATGCGACGATGCCGAGAGCCGCATTTCTACCTTTGCCGCTGGACCATGGATTGGGAACGGATAGAGTTCGTCACCACGAGAGACATGATAGGGGCGGGAAGATGCGCCGATGGGCGTGGGCAGCGCTTTGCCTTGCGACGTTTCCGATGACCGCCCGTGCAGCAGAGCCGCGCAAGGGCGAATTCCTTCAGGACTATGTCACCTGCGAGCTCTGGATGAAGCGCGAGGCGACCGACGAGGAAATGCATGGCACGATCGGCCGATGGGTGGTCGATGTGCTGCGCCAACACTCGCCCTCGCGACTGTCCAAGTATACCGATGACGATATTCTTGCTGCTGTCGAACGGCATTGCGAGGCACAGCCCAAGCAGACGCTGACGGTCGCTACTTTTCTCGCAGGCCAGCGCTTGCCGGACTAGTTAGACGCCGAGCGAGCTTGGCCCTTGCAAATCTTCCCTCCGGACGGCAATGAACGGCTCGTTGGAAGGGTGGCCGAGTGGTTTAAGGCAGCGGTCTTGAAAACCGCCGTGGGTGCAAGCCCACCGTGGGTTCGAATCCCACCCCTTCCGCCATCTGTTTCGCGCGCAAGGACGCTCGGTTGCCCGATGGCTCCCTGCAGGGGTGGCCCCGGCTTGCCGGCTTGTCCTGCTGACCCTGCAGAACTCTCGCGTCGTTGAAAGATTTGGCCGCTTTCCAGCCTTCTGACAGGGTTAACCGATCGTGGCCCTGAGGCAACGGTCCGCAGAAAAATGTGGGCTTCGGCCGGCTCGGGTTGACACCGATCTCATTTCCGACACCCATATGCCCGCCTTACGGCACAGGATGGCCTGCTCGGATTCGCCTTTTTTCCAAGCGATCTCGGTTTTACGCCTCCTTAACGGAATTGGCCGAAAACTCGGTCAGGTCGCGTATGCGGCTTGGCCGGTGCGGTGCTTTTTGGCCAGAAGACGGAATGGCAGAATGACAAACGACGCGCGCTTTTCGGCTGGGAAGACCTCTTCCGAACTGACCGGATCGCGTTCTGCGTCGTCTCCTCTACCGTCGATCGCCCGCCTCGGATGCGTCGTGCTGGTCGGCCTTTTCGTCGCCAATTGCTCGAGCAACCAGACCGCCCGCCGCTCCAAGGAGATCGGCGCCTTCCCATCGTCGAAATATGGCCCCGCGAGCGAACGCGTCGTCGGCGAGAACGAGGACGCTCCCAAGGGCGGCGGCCGCCAGCTCGTCGGCAAGACCTATTCCGTGGCCGGCAAGCGCTACACGCCCTTCGAGAAGCCGATCGGCTACAGCTCTGTGGGTATGGCCTCGTGGTACGGCGTCGCTTTCCACGGCCGCCGGACGGCCAATGGCGAAGTCTACGATCGCAACAGCATCAGCGCCGCGCACCCCACCATGCCGCTCCCGGCCTATGCGCGCGTCACCAACCTGATGAACAATCGCTCCATCATCGTGCGCGTCAACGATCGCGGCCCCTTCCATGGCGGCCGCATGATGGACCTTTCGCAGAAGACTGCCGATGCGCTGGCTTTCCGCCACCTCGGCACGGCGCGAATCAAGATGGAGTATCTCGGCCAGGCTTCGCTTGCCGGTTCGGACGACAACCTTCTCCTTGCCACCCTGCGCACCGACGGTTCGCCGGCCCCGGTGCCGGGCATGAGCTCGCGCACGATGGTCGCCAGCGCGGCGCCGATCGCGTCCACGCGCACGAGAAGTCCTGGTCTCGACACCCAGCCCGCCGTAGAGCAGGAGGCCGAGCTGCCGGCTGCCCGCAGCGTGCCAATCACGCAGGCCTACGCGCCCCAGGAAACGCGGACGATCAGCCCTGCTACCCCGGTGGTCGCGACGCTCGCTTCGACCAACTCGGTGCCGCTCGGCACGCCGGTTCGCGCCGCGCCGCTGCCGCCCAACCGGCCGTTTGATCTCGACACGATCGCCAACGCCGCTAAGCCCGTCATGGTTCCCTCAGGGATGCGCCTGACGACCCTGCCGCCGCCGCGCGCCACCAGCGTTGCCAGCCTCTTCACAGCCCCCGAGAAGGCGCCGACCGAGCGGTTCTCGGGCACGCACCCGTTCAATCGGCTGGTCGCGCAGAACCTTCAGCCGCTGACGCGGAACTGACGCAACTGTCTTGACCTTGGGGCGGGCGCTTGCTTCACATCGAGGCATGAGCGCTTTTGCCCATTCATGCCGGCCTGCCAGGTCGATGCTGTCGGCTCGGTTGCTGATGGGCGGGTTGCTTCTGGCGCTCGGCCTGCTCGCCTCGATCGTGGGCGTCCAGGCGCAAAGCTTCCAGTCTCAGGCGCCTTTCGCACTTCTCCTCGATTCCGATACCGGCGCAATCCTCTATGAGAAGGCCGCCGACGAGCTGATGGCGCCGGCGAGCATGGCCAAGCTCGCCACCGTGCTTGTTGCTTTCGAGGAGATTGGTGCGGGCCGGCTGACGCTCGACAGCGAGATCGGCATCTCCGAGAACGCCTGGCGCAAGGGCGGCGCGCCCTCCGGCGGCTCGACGATGTTCGCGATGCTGAACAGCCGCATCAAGCTCAACGACATTCTCCACGGCATTATCGTGCAGTCCGGCAACGACGCTTCCATTGCGCTAGCAGAGGCCATTGCCGGGGATGAAGCGACCTTTGGACGGGTGATGACCGAGCGGGTCAGGGCGCTAGGGCTGACGAAGTCGGTCTTCCGCAACGCGACCGGCATGGCCGATCCTCAGCAGCGCGTCACGGCGCGCGAGCTCGCTAGGCTCGCCGAGCACATCATCAAGACCTATCCCGAGCTGTACAAGATCTTCGGCGAGCGCGACTTCACCTGGAACAAGATCCGGCAGCAGAATCGCAACCCGCTGCTGACGATGGATATCGGCGCGGATGGATTGAAGACCGGGAATATCGACGAATCCGGCTTCGGGCTCGTCGGCTCGGCGGTTCAGAACGGCCAGCGCCTGATCGTCGTGGTCAACGGCCTGAAGACGGCGCGCGACCGCGCGAACGAAGCGCGCAAGCTGCTGGAATGGGGTTTCCGCGCCTTCGAGCGGCGTCAGCTCTTCGCCAGCGGCGAGACCGTCGGCGAGGCGAGCGTCTATGGCGGCGAGAAGGGCCGGGTTGCGTTGCGGAGCAAGACTGCGATCAGCCTGCTCGTGCCGCGCGGCAGTTCCGAGCGGCTGGCGGCGCGCATCGTCTATCGCGGCCCCCTGATGGTGCCCGTCCAGGAGGGGGCGCAGGTCGCTCGCCTCGTGGTGACGCGCGGCGATGTCACCACCTTGGATGTGCCGCTCTATGCGGCCGAAACGGTCCAGGCCGGCACGCTGCAGAGCCGCGCGCTCGATGCCCTGTTCGAGGCGACGACCGGTTGGGTGCGCAAGGCGCTCAGCCGCGGCGTCAGCGGACCGACGTGAGCCGCGGACATTTCATCACGCTCGAAGGCGGGGAGGGGGCCGGCAAGTCGACCCTGGCGCGCGCGCTCGCGCAGCGACTCGGCGAAAGCAGCCTCACTGTTACCACCACGCGCGAGCCCGGCGGATCGCCCAAAGCCGAGGCGATCCGCGAGCTGATCCTGTCGGGGCAAGTGAAGGACCACGGTAGCTTTGCCGAGGCGCTGATGTTCTCGGCGGCGCGGATCGACCATATCGACAGCCTGATCCGGCCGGCGCTGGAGCGCGGCACCTGGATCATCTGCGACCGCTTCGTCGATTCGACACGGGTCTATCAGGGCGCGCTCGGCAAGGTCGATGCTGCGCTGCTGGCCGAGCTGGAGGCCGTGACCATCGCCGGGCTGATGCCCGATCTGACGCTGATCCTCGACCTCGCTCCCGAGATCGGGCTCGCCCGCGCCGCGCGCCGCCGCCGCCCCGGCGAGGCGATCGATCGCTTCGAGGGCGAGACGCTCGCCTTCCATCGCAGGCTGCGGCAGGCCTATCTCGATATCGCTGCCGCGGAACCGCAGCGTTGCGCCGTGCTCGATGCGACGCTACCTCCGGAGCAGCTTTCGGAGGCCGCCTGGAGCATCCTGCGCGAGCGTCTGCCGATCGAACCGGACCCGTGATGCGAGAAACCAGCGACGAACCCGACCGGCTGCCGATCGCGCCGCATCCGCGCGAGACGCTCGGCCTGATCGGCCATGCAGCCCAGGAGCGCGCCTTTCTCGACGCGCTGACCGCCGGCCGGATGCACCATGCCTGGCTGCTCGGTGGCCCCGAGGGCATCGGCAAGGCGAGCTTCGCCTATCGCGCCGCCCGCTTCATGCTGGCCGCCGGCAGCCCGCAGGCGCGCGCCGTGGGCAGGAGCGACCTCGCCATGCCGGAAGCCGATCCGGCCAGCCGCCGCATCCTGGCGCAGTCGCATCCGGATCTGCATGTGCTACGCCGGATCCCGAAGCCGGACGGCAAGAGCTATACCAGCAATATCCCCGTCGATGCGGTGCGCCGCCTGATCGACCGCTTTGGATCGAGCGCGGCCGAGGGCGGCTGGCGCGTCTGCATCGTCGACTCGGCCGAGGATATGGACCGCCCCACGGCGAATGCGCTGCTGAAGCTGCTGGAGGAGCCGCCGCCGCAGGCCCTTTTCCTGATCGTCGCCCATGCGCCGGGACGGATGCTGCCGACGATCCGCTCGCGCTGTCGGCTCCTGACCTTCGAGCCGCTGACCGAGGCCGGCGTCGTCGAGGCCGGCAACCTTGCGCTCGAACGGATGGAGACGCCGTTCGACGAATCCGCGCTTCTGCGTGCCGCGCGGCTCTCGGAAGGATCGGTCCGGCGGGCACTGACCTATGTCGATCCTGAGACGCTGGCGCTGGTCGAGGCGGTAAGGGCGCGGCTCGATGCCTTGCCGCAGATCGATACGCCCGCGCTGTTGGCGCTCGCGGAGGATGTCGCGGGCAAGGCCGGCGAACGCGATTTCGCCGTGATGATCGAGACCGTGCAGGGCTGGCTCTCCGACCATCTCCATGCGCATGCTGCAGCGCGGCCGGCCCGCCTTGCACCGCTGGCGGAGGTATGGGAAAAGCTCGGACAGGCAGCGCGCGAGGTGGAGACCTATAATCTCGACCGCCGCCCGCTCGTGATCTCGATGTTTCATGATCTGTCGGCTGCGGTTTCCCGCTCGCGCGCAGCGTGAAGCGAAGCTTTCGGACAGACGATGGCCACGCCACCGAAATTCTACCTGACGACCGCGATCCACTACACCAACGGGCCGCCGCATATCGGCCACGCCTATGAGATGGTGGCGTCGGACGCGATCGCCCGGTTCAAGCGGCTCGACGGCTACGACGTCTTCGCCATGACCGGCACGGACGAGCACGGCCAGAAGGTGGCGCGCACCGCTGCCCAGAACGGCCTTTCGCCGAAGGAGTTCGTCGACGGGATCGCCGCCCGCTTCCAAGAGATGGAGCAGACGCTCGGCTGTTCGTTCGATCGCTTCATCCGCACCACCGATCCTGACCACGAGATTTCGACCGACGAGCTTTGGCGCCGGATGGAGGCCAATGGCGACATCTATCTCGCCAAGTATTCCGGCTGGTACTCGGTGCGCGACGAGGCCTTCTACGGCGAGGAGGAAACGTCCCTCCAGCCCGACGGCACGCGGCTCGGAGGGCAGGGCACCCCGGTCGAATGGGTCGAGGAGGAGAGCTATTTCTTCCGCCTCGCGAAATACCAGGACGCGCTGCTGAAGCTCTATGACGACGTCCCTAACTTCGTCTCGCCGGACACGCGCAGAAACGAGGTCGTCTCCTTCGTGAAGGGCGGGCTCGAGGATCTCTCGATCAGCCGGACGACCTTCGACTGGGGCCTGCCGGTTCCGGGCGCGCCGAAGCACGTCATGTATGTCTGGGTCGATGCGCTCAACAACTATGTGACCGGAACGGGCTTTCCCGATCCGAAGAGCCCGCGCGCGCATTACTGGCCGGCCGATGTCCACATCATCGGCAAGGACATCGTGCGCTTCCATGCGGTCTACTGGCCTGCTTTCCTGATGTCGGCCGGGCTGCCGCTGCCGAAGCGCGTCTTCGGCCACGGCTTCCTGCTGAACAAGGGCGCCAAGATGTCGAAGTCTGTCGGCAACGTCGTCGACCCCTTCGCTCTGGCTGAAAACTACGGCGTCGATCAGCTGCGCTATTTCTTCCTGCGCGAGGTTTCGTTCGGACAGGACGGCAATTACAGCCACGACGCCATCGTCGGGCGCATCAATGCCGACCTCGCCAACGACCTCGGCAATCTGGCGCAGCGCTCGCTCTCGATGATCGCCAAGAACTGCGAGGGCAGGGTGCCGCCGCGCGGGACGCTGACCGAGGGCGACGAAGCCATGCTGGCGCTGGCGGACGGGGCGATTGCCAAGGCCCGTGAGGCGATGAAGGATTTTGCGCTGCATACGGTTCTGGCCGACATCTGGGCTGTGATCGCGGAAGCCAATCGCTATTTCGCGGCCAATGAGCCCTGGCGTCTGACCAAGACCGACCCTGCGCGCCGCGACACCGTGCTCTATGTCACGATCGAGGTGCTGCGCGAGGTCGCGATCCTGGTTCAGCCGGTGATGCCGGTGGCCGCGGGCAAGCTGCTCGATCTGCTCGGCGTCGCTGCCGATCAACGCAGCTTCGCGGCGCTCGGTGCGGAGCATCGCCTCGTCAGCGGCACGGTTCTGCCGGCGCCGAGCGCGATCTTCCCGCGCTATGTCGAGCCCGAGGATGGGCAAGCGGCCTGATGTTGATCGACACGCATTGCCATCTCGACTTCCCGGATTTCGCCGCGGATCTTCCGGCCTATGTCGCGCGGGCCGAGGGCGCCGGTGTCGGCCGGATGGTGACAATTTCGACGCGGGTGGCGCGCTTCGCCGACTATGCAGCCATCGCCGAGCGCTTTCCCTCGGTCTGGTTCTCGGTCGGGACGCATCCGCATCAGGCCCATGAGGAGCTCGACATCACGGCCGAACGGCTCGCCGAGCTCTCGCGCCATCCACGCTGCGTCGCCATCGGCGAGGCCGGGCTCGATTATCACTACGACAGCAGCCCGCGCGACGCGCAGGCTCAAGGATTGCGCACGCATATCGCCGCGGCGCGGATGACCCAGCTTCCGCTTGTCATCCATGCCCGTGAGGCCGATGACGACATGATCGCGATCCTGCGCGAGGAGATGGGGAAGGGCGCCTTCCCCGCGATCCTGCACTGCTTCACGGCCGGTGAAGCGCTGGCGATGGCTGGCGTCGAGCTTGGACTCTACGTCTCGTTTTCCGGCATCCTGACCTTCAAGACCTCGGAGAACCTGCGCCGCATCGCCCGGATGGTGCCGAAGGAGCGCCTGCTGGTCGAGACCGATGCGCCTTATCTTGCGCCCGTGCCGTTTAGAGGCAAGCGCAACGAGCCATCCTATGTCGTTGAGACGGCGAAGGTTATGGCGGATGCGGTCGGCGTCTCCTTCGATGAGATCGCCGCCATCACCACCGCCAATGCGCGCCGCTGCTACTGGAAGATGGACCACGCCGCACCCGTGGCGCAGGTCGCCTGAACGGCCCCATGACACTGACGGTGACGATCCTCGGCTGCGGTTCCTCGGGCGGCGTGCCGCGTCCGGGATCGGGCTGGGGCGCCTGCGATCCGGCTGATCCGAAGAATCGGCGCCGCCGCTGCTCTATACTGGTCGAGCGCTCGGGTCCGGACGGCACCAGCCGCGTCCTGGTCGACACTTCGCCGGACCTGCGCGAGCAGCTCATCTCGGCCGAGGTTCCGGCGCTGGACGGCGTGCTGATGACGCATGACCACGCCGACCACACCCACGGCATCGACGATCTGCGCGGGCTCGTCCTGCATACGAACAAACGCATCCGCATCTACGCCGACACGCCGACGGAAACCTCGCTGCGCCAGCGCTTTGGCTATCTCTTCGAGACGCCGCCCGGCAGCTACTATCCACCGATCCTCGATCTCGACCAGATCACGGCCGGACGGCCGCAGACCATCGAAGGCGCTGGCGGACCGATCACGGCGTTGCCGTTCCGGGTCGAGCACGGCCCGAACTACGAGGCGCTGGGCTTCCGTTTCGGCGGGCTGGCCTATCTGCCGGATGTAAGTCGGATCCCGCCGGCAGCCATGGAGACGATGGCCGATCTCGACGTCTTGATCCTCGATTGCCTGCGCGAGACGCCGCATCCGAGCCATTTTCATCTGGCGCAATCGCTCGAGGCGATCGCGGCGTTGAAGCCGCGGCGAGCGATCCTGACGAACCTCCACGTCGATCTCGATTATGCGAGCCTGTCCAGGCGGTTGGACGGCCGCGTGGAGGTGGCGTTCGACGGCATGACAGTGGGCGCACCGGTCTGAACGAAGGCGCAGCCTGCACCATCTGGCCCGATCTGGGCATCAAGTTTAGTTCCATAATATATCTTATGCGAATCGCTCCTGCCACGAAGCAGCCCCGCTTCTAAGTGCAGCTTGTGCCGAAAATAGCGATTTGCGCACGGAGTGCTTTGATAGGCGTCGCCCACTCTGGACGAGCGCCGCCGTATCCACGAACGTGGGTTCGCAATCGTCGCCCGGAGAGCACGAGATGACGCGCCAATCTCCGCCACACCTTGGATCTGATCCAGCACCGACACTTTCACTGTCCCTGGCAGAACTCTTCAAAATCGCCGTTGACCTGGGAAAATTCGTCAGCACGATTTGGGCTCTCTACGTGACAATCGTCATTTCGATCGTCGGCTGGCTTGTCGCTATTAAGGCTCCGATATCGCCTCATTCCAAACTTATCGCCTCCGCCATAATCCTTCTCTCCGCGGGATTTTTCTGCTTTGTGATCGAGTTCCAACACGGAAAGATCCGAAAAATATATGAACTAATAAGAATTCATCCCGAATTGAATAACGATGATAGCGAATTCAAGAAGTCTGCTCTGGCTTTTGCGGCGCCTTTCATGGGGCTCACCAATCGCATATTCCTTCCGATTATCGCAGCAGTGTTGGTCGCCCTACTTTGGAGCCTGCCGCCGATCAAAACGGATTGACGTAGTTCGTAATCGCGATCTGGCGCAGGAGGACTTTCCGGATGACGTGGGTCGACGTCATCCGGTCCGTGAAGATCGCGGCGGCTCCGGCGCTGCCCGCTGGCAGCGATCTGGCGAAGGCTTCGTCGTCGAGGATCACCCGGACGGCGAATGGCGCCGCTTCGATGGCGCGTGGCGTCACGGCCTGGCCGGAGACCTGGACCTGGCCGGTTGAGACCGCCTGCAGGATGCTTTCGACCCTTCCCGTCTGGATCGTCCCTGGCGTGCGCTTGAACGTCAGCTCGACAGGCTGCCCTGCTGCGAGATAGCGCGCAGCGATCTGGTTGATCGCAACGCCGACGATCGTATCCGACGTGTCGATGAAAGCCATGACCGGCGACAGCGGAAGCGTCGCCACGCGCGCGCCCTTGCGAAGCGCGACATTGGTGACGTAGCCGTCCGCGGGAGCGCGCACCGTCGTCTTGTCGAGGTTCCATTGCGCCCCGGTGAGCTGGGCGCGGAGCTGGTCGACCTCCGCCTGACGCTGCTCGACATCGAAGGTGCGCCCGGTGCCGTGCGTCTGTAGCTGGGTCATTTCGGCCAGCCGCGTTTCCTGGAACTTGAGCTGCGCGGCCAGCGCATCGACCTGCGCCTGGAACGGCACTGGATCAATGCGAAACAGCACGTCCCCGGCCTTGAGCGGCTGGTTCGGCTGGGCCGCTACCTCGATCACCTCGCCCGCGACATCGGGCACGATGGCGACGGAATTCCGGATGACGAGAGCCGAGCCCTGCGGGGCGCCCCAGCCCATGGGAATGAACAGGCCGACGAGCAGCAGCACGAAGACGATGAAGGGCGATACCTTCCAGAACGTGGTGAAGCGGATGAGTTTCAGCTTCACCAGGACGAAGAGCAGGAGCAGGTAGGCGTTGAGGATCGCGACGATCACCGGGCGCCCTCCCCGTCGGCAGCGGTGGCACGCGGCCTCGGCGGCGTGTCGACATAGGCCCAGATCAGCACGATCGGCCACAGCACAAAGCCGAGGAATAGCGTCACCCAGCCGCCAATGGTGACCGCTTCGGCCCAGGGGTGGTTGCGGCGCTTCGCAACCATGCCCGGCCACATCGCCATGAAGACGATGACGAACACCGTGCTGGCGACGAGCACCAGCAGAACGATCCATGCGAAGATGTCGAGACCGGACATGGCCTTCTCCAGTACTGCTCGCGTCAGGATCTCAGATCATCGAAGTCCGCTGCATTCAGGGCCTCACCGCCGCCCCTTGCTTGCGGAAAGTGTCATTGGGAAGTTCCAGCGGCAGGGTTGAGAGGTGGTAGCGGCTCGGCAGGAATCTCCTGGTCCGCTCCGCGCCGCCAGTCTGCGACGGCGCGCTTAAAAGCCTCGGCAGCCGCTTTGTCCCAGGATCGTCCTCCGAACACGGCCCGCACGAGCTGGTCGCGCGATGCGGCAAGAGCTGAATCGCGATGCGCCGCGAGTTGATCGCCCGGGGTAAGCCGTTGGCGCCATTCCGTGAATGCCCGATAGGTGATTGCCGGATCACCGGTCTCCGATGCTTTCAGGAGCTGGCGCTGGGCGAAGGCCGCGGAGGAGCGATAGCGCTCCCGACGCGAGCGCAGGGTCTGGACCAGGAGCCAACCGCAAATTGCCAGCAGCGCGATTCCTGCTAGAGCGAGAGCACTGCCGACGACCCATGCCGGCCAGAGCCGAGACCGACCGGATGCGGTCGCCGCGGCTGCAACGGTCACGGCGACGCCCGGAAGGGTTTCGGTTCGAGCCTGCTTGCTGGACAGGCTCCACCAGGGCTGCGTCAGGGCGGGCAGATCGTAGCTCCCTCCCCGCTCAAAGACATAAGTGACCTTGTCGGTGCGCAGCCCGGTCACCTCCCCCCGATTGCTGTGATCATCGGCCACAGGCGGATCCGCATAGACGCGCACGCCCTCTGGCGCCAAAAAGGCGAACTCGGCCATGCCGATCGCCGGCACGCCATCGGCCTGCCGCCGGATCGTGCGGACAAGGGCGCTGCCCGGGACGAGCTTCGTCTTGGCAGGATCGGGCGCCCATTCCTGGCTGACCTCGACCCTGTCGGCGACGAGGACGGGGCCAGACGCATCGATGCCCTGCGGCACGCTGACCGTGATGCTCGAAGCGCTCCCTTGTGCGGTGCCAATCGGGTCGCCTGAGCGATTGAGCAGCGTGACCTTCGCCGCCGGAATCTGGATGGTGCCGCCTCGCCTCGGAAACAGCACGAATTCGAAGACCTGACCGACATAGTCCCGGCCGTCGATGCTGTCGCGGGTGGTCAGCGCCTGGCTCTCGAAGCGGAATATCTGCGCGCCGGCGGCCTCCGGCAGGCTGACCAGCGGCGGACGGACCATCTCGCCGGGAAACAGGACCTGGACGTCGATCCGCACCGGTTGGCCGATGACGATGCCCTGGGCTGGATTGAGGGTGGTGCGGATGACGGGTGCATCCGCTGGCGCCTGCGCGCCGGCAAGGCGCGGGAGCAGTGCGAGGATCAGGGCCAGAACGTATTTCATGGCGCTGGCGCCTCAGGGGGCGCCTGAAGCTGATAGGCGAATTTCGCCCGCAGGAAGTCGGCGGGCTTCGTCTGCACCCGTTTGAGCCAGAGCGCGCGGACCTGATCGTCCGACATCGGCTTCTCGCCCGCGACCGTCGAATCCTCCCCGCCCTTCTTGTTCTTGTCGAAGACGATCTCGTCGGCCTTCGTGTCGGTGTTGCCAGTCTCGCCGCCTTCCGTCTTCTTGCGCTCGCCCCGAATGCGGGCGATCTCGCGGTTGCCGAGGGCCTCCGGCCAGCCGGGGCGCAAGGCAAGCGCACGGTCGTAGCGCTTCATGGCGTCGTCGTACTGGCCCAGCATCACCAGCGCATTGCCCTGATTGAAGGCGCCTTCGGCCGTGTCACGGGCGGCGAAGGCCTGCGCGGCTTCCTTGAACTCCCCTGCCCTGAAATGAGCGACGCCGCGCCAGAGCGGATCGCGAAAGGCCTGCGCCGCCTGCGCCGGACGGCTCTCGCGCATCAGCAAGCGGCCGCGCTGGTCCGGCCGCAGCCAGAGATCGTGCCAGCCGGCCTTGTATCCGGCGCCGACCAGCGCGGCACCTGCGGCCAGCGCGATGAGCCCGTAGATCTGGCCCGCGCGCCTCATGCGAGCACCCATCCGCGCCGGAACCAGAGCAACGCCATGAGAGCGAAGAGAGGTGTCAGCCAGTAGCCGGCCTCGCGCCAATGCTCGCCCTCCCCGGTCACGCTCGCCGCCGCATCGCCGCTGTCGAGCCGCCGCACCACCGCGGTCACATCGGTTCCGTCCGGCGTCGTCGCGACGACGCTTGCATGGGGGATGGCATCGAACGCGTCAGGCGCTGTGCCGGGCGCGACCAGCGCGAGAACCGTCACCGGTCTCCCGAGCTCCGGCCAATCGCCCGGTTGCGGCCCTACCGTATCGGCCAGCAGCAGGATCGACCCGCCGCTCGCGCTGCTCGCCAGGGTTCGGTCAGCCAGCGCCAGCGCTGCGGGCAGATCATCGCCTTCCTTCGGCATGATCCCGGGTGAGAGTGCCTTGGCGAGATCGAGCACCACGGCGCTGTCGGGCGTCGCCGGCAGCACGATATGGCTCGAGCCGGCATAGGCGATCAGTGCCGTCGAGGCGCCGTCCCGCGCCGCGAGGATGTCGCTGAGCTTCTGACGGGCGCGGTCGAGCCGCGTCGGCGCGAGGTCCTCCGTCAGTATCGAGGGCGCCACCTTCAGCACGACGGCCACCGCGGGCTTGGCATCGGCAAAGGGTGACGGCTCGCGCTGCCAGGCCGGGCCGGCGACTGCGATAACGGCCAGGATCAGGGCGCCGGCCAGCCAGTCCGATGGGCCGATCCGGGCTCCTTCCTCACGGCCGACTAGAAGATAGGGCAGCAATTCGGGATCGATGACGCCGCGCCATTGCAGCGTGGCGTCGGAGCCCCGCCGATCGAGAAACCACAAGGCGATGATCGGAAGGAGCGCCAGCAGCCAGAGCGGGCGCTCGAAATGGAAGGCGGAGAGGAAGGCCGTCACGGCGGACCTCCGGCGGCAGCGGTGGCCGCCCGGGCCGGGCTGTGGCGGAGCTGGCGCCGGACGAGCCCGATGGCCTGGGCCAGCAGCGCCAGGGTCAGTGCCGCAGCGAGCGGCACCCAATAGATGTCGCGGCGCGGCCGGAAGCTCACCGTGTCGACCTTGCGGGTCTCGACCTCGTCGAGGCGGCGGTAGATGTCCGCGAGCTGGGTGCGATCGAGCGCGCGGTAGAAGCCACCGCCGGTCGTATTCGCGACCTCCTTCAGCGCCGCCTCGTCGAGCTTGTCTTCGCCGGCCGCCTGCGGGTCACCGACCGCGACCGTATGGATGACGATGCCCTTGTCCTTGGCGACGCGTGCGGCCTCCGTCGGCGGCACCTTGCTCATGGTGTCGTTGCCGTCGGTCAGCGCGATGATCGTCTTCGCCTTGACCGTGCTCTTCGCGAACAGGCCGATGCCGAGCCCGATCGCATCGCCGAAGGCGGTGCGCGGCCCGGCCATGCCGACGGCCGTATCGCGCAGCATGGCGCGGCAGAGCTCCAGATCGGTTGTAAAGGGCACGAGCGCGAAAGGCGCGTCCCCGAAGACCACGACACCAACCCGATCGCCCTTGCGCCGCGACAGGAAGTCGTCGAGCACCTGTTTCACGGCGGTGAGCCGATCGACGGTCTTGCCCGAGGCATCAGTGAAATCCTTGGTGTCCATCGAGCCGGACAGATCGACGAGGACAAGAAGATCGCGCGTCGGCAGATCGTGATGGAGCGGCGGCTCGATCCATTGCGGCCGCGCCAGCGCAGCGAGCGTCAGAAGCCAGACCGCCGTCAGAACCAGCAGGCGCCCGACATGGCGGCGCGCGACGATTCCGCCGGAATAGGGCTTTTGCCCACTCAACCGCACCAGCCTGTCGAAGAAGGGCACACGCAGGCCGGCGCGCCGCTCGACATAGGGCGGCAGCACGAGCCTGACGAGGAGCGGCAGCGGCGCGAGCAGAGCGATCCAGGGATAGGCGAAGGAGAGCATTGTTACCTCTCCCTTGAGACCCGGCCACGCAGGCCCCGCAGCCAGGCGTGGGCCTCGGCGGAAACCGAAGCGGAATCTTGCGTCTCGGAGCCTCCGCCCGTCGCGAGCAGCCCGTCGAGACGGCCTGCCAGCCGATCCATCGGCAGGCGCGCCGGTGCCGTCTCGCGGAGGAAGGCGGACCAGGCACGGCCGGTCAACGAGGCCACCCGCTCCCGGCCGAAGGCGACGAGGGCCGCTCGCTTCAGCACCGCCGAGACCTGCGCGACCGATGAAGCGCGCGCGAGTTCGGCTTCCGCCTGCCTCAGATAGGCGTCGGCGCGATAGCGTTGCCAACTGCGCCACCCCGCGACAGCCAGCGCAGCGACCGCGGCCGCACCGACGATCCAGACGCCGGCGGCCGGTGACCAGAAAGGGATGGCAGGCGGCAGCGCCAGATCAGCCATATTGGCAAGGTCGCCGGGATCGCCGCTCATGACGACCTTCCCCCGGCGCTGGCGAGCTTCTGGCTCTGCCGGCGACCGATCAGCTCGCGATATTGCGTGGCGACGTCGCGCCCGGGCGAGATCGGCAGCACGGGGATGGCGCGATGGCGCGATAGCTCGGCCAGATCCTGCCGCCACCGGACACGCTCCTCGCCGAAGCGATGCCGCAGCGATGCCTCGGACGCATCGACCTCGATTTGCCCAGGTGCTGCGCTGAAGATCGCCCGCCCCACATCAGGGAGATCCTCCTCCATGGGATCCTGGATAAAGACGGCCAGGACATCGTTATGGGCGCAAAGGCGGGTCACAAGCCGCCGCGTCTCGTCGTTATCGCCGTCCATGTCTGAGATCAGACAGACCAGCCCGTCATGCGCGACCATGCGCGCGGCGGCAGCGAGCGCTTCGTTAAGCCGGCCGGGGCCCTGTTCCGAGAAGGAAGCGTCCTTCAACGCGGCGTTCTGCCGAACGATCTCGCTCAGGACGCGCACCACTCCAACATCGCGCGCCTGGGGCTTGACCGTCACGACGCCATCATCGCCGAACACGACTGCGCCGACACGATCGCCCAGCGAGGCGACGCGCCACGCGGCCAGCGCAGCCGCTTCGGCTGCGGCCACCGATTTCATCGCCCGGCGGCTACCGAAGAACATGGTGCTGCGCTGATCGACGACGAGGATGACCGGCCGGTCGCGCTCCTCCGAATAGACCCGCACATGCGGGCTGCCGAGCCGCGCCGTCGCGAGCCAATCGATCGTCCGGGTGTCGTCGCCCTCGAAGTAGTGCCGGAGCTCCTCGAAATTCAGGCCGCGCCCGCGCAGGCGCGAGGCATGGCGCCCGGCGAGCAGGCTGTGCACCGGCTGTCGCGGCAGGAAGCTGAAGCCGCGGGCGCGGTGCTTGAGGCGAAGCAACTCGTCGAGCGTGACGAAGGCGCGCGCGCCGGACGGCCCACCCGCTGCCTTCGCCTTCTCCCGCATCAGCGCCATGGCGAACCCCGCTAGACTGCGACGGCGACCTGCTTCACGACCTCGTCCAGTACCGCATCGGCCGAGACGCCATCGGCTCCGGCCTCATAGGCCAGCGAGATGCGGTGCCTGAGGCAGTCATGTGCGACGGCCTGCACATCTTCGGGTGTGACGTAGCCCCGGCCCTGCAGCCAGGCGTAGGCCCGCGCACATTTGTCGAGCGCCAGCGAGCCGCGCGGGCTGGCACCGACCGCGATCCAGTTCTTCAGATGCTCGCCATATTCGGCCGGCCGCCGTGTCGCCGCGATCAGGCCGACCATATAGGTCTCGACGACGTCCTTGGTCTCGACGCGGTCGATCTCGGCCCGGGCATCGAAGATCGCCCGCTGGGGAATCTTCGCCGGAGCCTGCGGCCGCTCACCCGGCTTTGCCGCATTCTCCGACCGGACGAGCTGCATCACCTTCACCTCATCGGCGTCGGAGAGATAATCGATCCGCACATGCATCAGGAAACGGTCCATCTGCGCCTCGGGCAGCGGATAGGTGCCCTCCTGCTCGATCGGGTTCTGGGTGGCGAGAACCATGAAGAGTGGCGGCAAGTCGTAACGCTGCCCCGCCACCGTGACGTGGCGCTCCTCCATCGCCTCGAGCAAAGCCGACTGGACCTTCGGCGGCGCGCGATTGATTTCGTCTGCGAGGATGAGATTGCCGAACACCGGCCCCTTGCGAAACTCGAATTGGCCGTCGGGGCGCAGGATCTCGCCGCCGGTCACGTCGGACGGCAGAAGGTCGGGCGTGAACTGGATACGGCTGAAATCGGATTCGAGGTTCTTCGACAGGCTCTTGATCGCGCGCGTCTTGGCGAGGCCGGGCAAGCCCTCCAGCAGCACATTGCCGCCGGCAAGGAGGGCGACGACGAGACGGTCGACGACCCGCTCCTGCCCGACGATGTCCTGGTTGATCCTGTCCTGGAGGTCGCGGACTGCGTCGCGCGCGCTCGGTCCGGCTCCGTCCATCGTGACACCCTTCGGCCGCTTCCGGCTGCGAGTGTGACCGAACGGGACGCCGTGTCAGCCTTGTAACTGTTACAGACCCTGGAGCATCGGACCGAAAAGTGGAATCCACTTTTCGGAAAAATTCGATGTCAGAACAAGGGCCTGGATCGCCACTTTGCGTCCGACAGGACGCACGGCGATCTAGGGCGCCCGCGGCAGGACGCCATTGCCGAAGGCGTCGGTCTGTCGCGGTCCGACCGAGACGCTGTCGCGGACGTAGTTCGGGCCGGTCGCCAGCGCCGGGCCGGCGCCGAGAAAGCTGCGCTGCTGCGAAGGCACCGTCGCACTATCCGTTTCCGCCGTGTCCTGCGGCGTGCAACTGGCAAGCAGGAGCGCCGAGGCCACCCAGGCAAGGCGGCGGGAAAGCTTCACGGCATCGATCATGGCAATGCGACCTCATCAAGCACGGTGGGAAGCGACAGGCTCGCGTAGCACGCAACGAAACCCGACATGGCTGGTGGATGTGTCCACGGGTTCGGCATGGCGGGCCGCCGGGCGATAGCGCCGGCAATAACTCGGCGCGCAGAGATGCGAGCCGCCCTTCAGCACCTTGCGCGGGATGCGGATCGCCGGCAGGCGCGGATCATAGCTTTCGGATTCTGCGCCGCCACGCGGGTTCTGCGGCACGCAACAGGCCTTCGGTGCATCGGCCTGATGGCGCACCGACCAGAAATCCGAGGTCCATTCCCAGACATTGCCGATCATGTCGTAAAGGCCATAGCCATTCGGTGGAAACGCCCTCACCGGCGAAGTCCGGGCCCAGCCATCCTCCTTGGTGTTCTCCGCCGGGAACTGGCCCTGCCAGGTGTTCGCCATGTGGCGCCCATCGGGTGTGAGCTCGTCGCCCCAGGCGAATTCGCAACCCTCGCGCCCGCCCCAGGCGGCAAACTCCCATTCCGCCTCGGTCGGCAGCGCCTTGCCCGTCCAGGCGGCATAGGCCTCGGCATCGCGATAGGCGACATGGACGACAGGGTGATCGTCCAGCCCCTTGATCGAGGAGCCGGCGCCATAGGGTTTGCGCCAGGTGGCGCCGAACTTGAAGGTCCACCATTGCGACCAGTCGCGCAGATCGACCGGATGCGTCGGCGGGTCGAACATCAGCGATCCAGCCCGCAGCATATGTGGCAGCGCGCCGGGATAATCCTTCGGGTCGGGAGCGATCTCCGCGAAGGTGACGTATCCCGTTGCCTCGACGAAGGCGCGAAACTGCCGGTTCGTCACAGGCGCCGCATCGATCCAGAACGGGTCGACGCTGACTCGATGGCTCGGCGCCTCCTCCGGATAGTGGCTGTCGGAGCCCATCCGGAAGGTGCCGCCGGGAACATGGACCATCCCGTCCGGCTCAGTGCGGGCTTCGACCACCATGGTATCACTCATGATCCCGGTCTCCCTGCCCTTCCTGATCTGGCCCCACCCAGTCAGGGCCTCGCCTGGCGCGATGTCAACGCGCTTCCGGGAATACGGTTTTCCAATCCGCCCTCATGTCGACGATGACCCAGCCCTTCGCCTTGCCTTCGTCGAGCGCCTTGTCGAGCTTGCCGATGGAGGACTTTCGGTCATACGCCCATTCGCGCTCGGCATCGGTGTGGTGGACGATCAGGGCGAGGCGCGCGCGCTCCCCACCGGCGGTATATTGCAGCATCTGCAGATCGCCATCGGAGTTGCCGAAGGCGAGGATCGGCCGCCTGCCGATGAAACGGTTGATGCCCACCGGCTTGCCCGGCCCATCATCGATGAACTCGATCTTAGGCTCCTTGTTCAGCTGCGGCTTGCCGTTCTTGTCGATGCCGAACTTCACGACGCCCGACGAACCCACGACCTGCTCAGGCGGAATGCCATAGGCCTTCTCGGCAAAGACCCGCATGAATTCGACGCCTCCGCCGGAAACGATGAAGGTCTTGAAGCCGTTGGCGCGCAGATAGCGCAGCAGTTCGAGTTGCGGCTGGTAGACCATCTGGTCGTAGCGGCGCTGCTTCGTCGGGTGCCGGGACAGGTCGAGCCAGTTCCGGACGAGCGCGGCGAAGGCCTCCGTGGTCATGCCAGAATGGGTCGCGGCCACGACCTGCATCAGGCCCTTGTTGCGATCGGCTGTTAGCCCCTTGAGATCGCGGGCGAGGACCGAACGGTACGGCTCCTTGTCCTTCAGCTCCGGCTTGTCGGCGACGGCGCGCTTGATCTCGTCGAACGCGAACAGGAGCTGGAAATAGGCCGGCTGCTCGGCCCAGAGCGTGCCGTCATTGTCGAAGGTCGCGATCCGCCGCTCCGGTGGCACGAACTCCGCCCCGCCCTCCCGCGTCACCTTGCCGACGAATTCGAGGATCGCCTGCTTGGCCCTGCCCTCGTTCCAGGACGGGAGCGGATCGGTCTGCGCAATGGCGGCGGAGCCGCCGCATAGCGAGAGCAGCACGATGCTGCCTCTCACCAGATTACGGATGAACGCAAACATCGCCGTGGCTCTCGGTTGCTGTTGCGGATTGCGACTAAGGAGACGAACCGGCCTGAGAGGCCGGCTCCTTGGTTCGGTGCCATTATTTCGAGGCGCGACTGGCCGCCTGATCGATGTTGCGCATCAGCGCGTCGACCATCTGATCGACGCTAAAGCTCGCCGGCCGCTGGCTCGGCGGATAGTCCTTGAAGGTCTGCAGAAAGGGCGCGACCCGCCAGACGCCGTACTGGATCAGATACGCGTTCTTGGCGAGCCAGTCGTAATACTGGTCTGAAACGATATCGGCCCGCTCCATCGGATCCATGCGCAGGTTGAAGACCTTCGGTGCGCGCAGGCAAGTGAAGGGATTGGCCCAGACGATGAAGCCGCCGGGCTGCCGCTGCTCGCAGAAGACGATCTTCCAGTCATTGTAACGATAGGCGACGAGCTCGCCATCGTCATTGAAGTAGAAGAAATCGTTGCGGGCTGATTTCGGTTGCTGGCCGGTCAGATATGGCAGCTGGTTGTAGCCATCGAGATGCACCTTGGCCTGCTGATTGCCGAGCGTCGTGCCCTTGGCGAGCTTGTCCTTGACCTCTCCGTCGCCGGCTGCGGCGACCAGGGTCGGGAACCAGTCGAGGCCGGAAACCATCTCGTTGGAGACCTCGCCCGCCTTGACCCGTCCGGGCCAGCGGATCATCGCCGGCACGCGGAAGGCGCCTTCCCAGTTCGTGTCCTTCTCCGAGCGGAACTGCGTTGTCGCCGCATCGGGCCACGACCACTGGTTCGGGCCGTTGTCGGTGGTGTAGACGACGATCGTGTTGTTGGCGACGCCGAGATCGTCGAGCGCTTTCAAGAGCTTGCCGACATCCTCGTCATGTTCGAGCATGCCGTCGGCATAGTCGTTGCCCGGCATGCCGCTGCGGCCCTTCATCGACTCGCGCACATGGGTGTAGACGTGCATGCGGGTCGTATTCATCCAGGTGAAGAAAGGCTTCTGCGCCCTCACCTGCCGCTGCATGAAGTCGATCGCCGCCGCCGTGGTCTCGTCGTCGATCGTCTCCATCCGCTTCGCCGTTAGCGGACCCGTATCCTCGATCTTGCCATCAGCCGAGGTCTTGAGCACGCCGCGCGGCGAATTGGACTTGACGAAAGCGGTGTCGTTCTTCGGGTAGTAGGGGCGCTCCGGCTCCTCCTCGGCATTGAGATGATAGAGATTGCCGAAGAACTCGTCGAAGCCGTGCCGCGTCGGCAGGAATTCGTCGCGATCGCCGAGATGGTTCTTGCCGAATTGCCCCGTCGCATAGCCCAGCGGCTTAAGGGCCTGGGCGATGGTGACATCCCGATCCTGCAGGCCGACGGTCGCGCCGGGGATACCGACCTTGCAGAGCCCGGTCCGCAGGCAGACCTGCCCGGTGATGAACGTCGAGCGACCGGCGGTGCATGAGTTCTCCGCGTAATAGTCGGTGAACATCATGCCTTCCTTGGCGATCCGGTCGATGTTCGGCGTCCTGTAGCCGACGAGACCGTGCGAATAGGCGCTGATGTTCGATTGCCCCACATCGTCGCCGAAAATCACGAGGATATTGGGCCGGGCGGCGGAGGCGGCCGGTGGTGCCGGCGCAGGCTGCTGAGCCTTCAAAGGAAGGGAGAAGCCCATCATGGCCACTAGAGCGGCCGTGGCCAGAAACGCTTGTCGCTTCATGGAACACTCCTGGCTTGGAACCGCCGGCGGCATTCATGAAGGCGTCCGCCCGGTCATTAGTGCCAAGCTCGCACGCGCGCTGCCGCGCCTTAAGGCTGTAACAGTTACGGTGCCGAGGCTGGGCGTCGCTGAAGCACGGGCGCGATAACCGCCGCGGCAGACCGAGCGGTATCGTCGATCAGGTCGACGCAAGGCGTTTCCCTGGCGACGATTTCGCGAACCTGCGAGGCCAGCACCTCGCCCGAACGCAGATCGATGAGGCGCCAGGAGAAGCGCCGCCTGCCATCGAGTGATCGCACCGCGATGTCGAGCGAGCAGGCCGTTCCCGGATCGCAATAGAGCGCCTCGATCGCCTCGGCCGCCGCACTATGCTCCCGCGTCGGTGGCATGCGGACCCTGATCCCGGCCTCCTGCAACGCGACCAGCAGCGCGTCGATGAAGAGTTCTTGTCTCAACACGGTTTCGGGATCAGTCCGGCCCGAGCGATCCTGAAGAACGATCGTCGCAGGCGCGCAACACGGGTCTGGCTGACATTCGGCCAGCTGGTCGAGCTCCGCCATGTCCCCGCGACGGGAGAAGCTTGGAACGTAGCTGCCCTTCGGGATCGTGATCATGACGGTCGCGACGCGCCCCGGCCCCTCGTAATAGGCGCTCAGGGCCGATCTCAGACGCGTCGCCTCGATCCTGACGATCGGATCCAGCGTCGGATCGAAGCTGTCATCCCGCCCAAAGACATCGACGCCGATCGAATAAGCCTTGATCCGGTCGGCTTGTCCGTCGACCGCTCGCCTCACGACGAACGAGAGAAAACGCCGGTTCCTCTCCGAAAGCCTGAGCGCCTGCGACGTCAGCAAACTTTGAAGCGCCGCCAGAATCTCGTCCGAGGAGACTTGCCCCCGACTATTAGCCGAATAGATTCCGTCCATAGCTTCACCCTAAAGCTTGGAAGAACATCGAACCGATCAGCCTAAGGCGGGCATACTGACTCGATTTTTGATTGCTGGGCAAGCCGGACACGACGCAGGGCAATGCCGTGTCCGGATCATGGTCAAGATATCTTCAGTAGGATGTCTTCCTCGGTGGCATCCGCCAGGGCCTGATACTCGCGCGCCCGTTCGAGGCCGAACGGTGCGTCGGATTTCTGCCAATAGCTGGCAGCCTCGCAGGCGAGTTCGTAGGCCTCGAATAGCTCACCCAAGCGAGGGTCGTCCGGAGAGAAAGTCCGCAGCTGCGCACGCCGGTTTGGCCAGCGAAGCATGAGGCGAGCGAGGCCGCGTTTGCGCGCTTGTTCCATCGCGGTTCACCCACGACCGGCGGATCGGATGATCTTCCCGCCATTCTGCGCAAAAGCTCGTGGAATGCATTTTGTTACTGTTACAGCGCCGCCGAGGAACGAAGCACCCTCCGTTGACGGTCTCGCTTGACGGCGACTGCGCCTGCGTCCAGCCTCAATGTCCGATTTTGCGGGGCGGCGAATCATGAAGCGGCTTTGCGTTAAGCGGCTTGGCGTTGGCATTGCGGCTGCGGCCGCCTGCGCCGGGATAGCACTCGGGCCCAGCGATCTTCACGCCACGGAGAGCGGCGCCAGCCTTTACGTTCCGGGCTTCCGCGGCCCGCTGGCTGGCATCGTGCCGCCTCCGGGCTTCTACTTCGAGAGCGATTTCTACAGCTATTCCGGCAAGCTCTCCGGCAGCCGGCAGACACAGTTCGGCGGCGCGGTCCTCGCCAACGTCAAGGTCGAGGCGCGCGTCGGCTTCGTCACTCCAACCTGGGTGACGCCCCTCGAAATCCTGGGCGGCAATCTCGGTTTCGCCCTCCTCCTGCCCTTTGGCGAGCCGCGCGTCAGCGCCGGCGCGTTGATCGCCGCCCCCCGCCTCGGGCGTGCGCTCGGCGTGAAACAACGGGACTCGGCCTTCCTGTTTGGCGATCCGGTCCTCACGAGCTTCGTCGGCTGGCACGCCGGCAACTTCCACTGGCAGGTGGGAGGTTCGGTCAACATTCCCTCCGGAACCTACCGGGAAGGCCAGCTGTCGAACCTGTCGTTCAACCGCTGGATCGGCGATTTCTCTGCTGCCGCGACCTGGCTTGACCCCAAGATCGGGCTCGAAATCTCGGGCGCCGCCGGCTTCGAGATCAACGGCAAGAACGACGATGCCGACTATAAGAGCGGCAACGCCGTCCATGTCGACCTCGCGGTCAGCCAGTATTTCAGCAAGGAATTCTCGATCGGCGCCCTGTTCGCGCATTATCAGCAGATCACCGGTGACAGCGGGGCCGGCGCCACGCTCGGCCCTTACAAGGGGCGCACCACCGCCGTTGGCGGCACCATCGGCTATACCTTCAACGTCGGCACGACGCCTGTCTCGACACGGCTCAAGGTTCTTCGGGAGATTAGCGTCGACAATCGTCCGCAAGGCACGATCGCGCTCGTCACCGTGGCGTTCCCGATCGGTGTCGTCCCGCCCGCGGCTCCGCCGCCCGAACCCATCCCGGGCGCCAAGGTCGTGAAGAACTGACGCTGTTAAACCGCAGTCCCCGCGCAAATCGACCCAGCTACTCAGCGAGAGCATCGGTTGTAGGTCGTCTCGACCTCGGGAAATTCGGGATCGAAGCGGACGAACTTGTCGTCGGTCTCGAAGCGGGCGGAAACGCTGACCGTGCCGAACATGATCCGGCTCTTGCACCCGAGCAGGAAGGACGTGACGTCGCCCTTGTGCCTGGCGGAGATCAGATCGCAGGTCACACGGGCGCCGCGAATATGCTTGCCGTCTACGATGAAGGCGGACCAGTCTTCCGCATTGGGCTTGAAGACGACACGGCCGTTGCGCTTGGTGAATACCTCGTCGCAGAGACCTGCGCTGGTCACCCAGGCGCCCTGCAGTCGGTCGGCTGCATGTGCCGTCGCCAAGCACCACGGTAAGGCGGCTAGCGATACGAGCGCAATCGACAGATATCTCCCAGGTCGCATTGGTCGTTCCTCTATGGCGCAAGCGCGGCGGCGACCGCGAACATCGCAGTCTTGTACGGATCGCCCGAGAAGGAGGAGGCTGTAACGGTTACAACCCTCCCGGCGCGAATGAGACGATCGGGCCGCAGCTTGCCTCTGTCCGCCGTCTGATCTTCCGGAAACCTTGGCCTTCCACCCTCGCCCCTCGTCGCTGAGCGCCAGCGCTTGCCAAATCATCCGGGCCAATGCCCTAATCCCATCCATCATTCCGGCGCCCAAGACCGGATGCGACATTAGGGGCCGAGAGCCCCGCAGAGGGAGAAAACGATCTGATGATGACCAAGCGATATCTGATCGCTGCGGCGATGGCTGTCTCCGTGCTGGCCTTGCAAGCGCCTGCCGAGGCGCAGAGCTGGCCGCAGCGGCCGATCACCTTCATCGTGCCATTCCCGGCCGGTGGCGGCACCGACGCCTTCGCCCGGCCGCTTGCGGCCCAGCTCGACCAACAGCTCAACCAGCGCATCATCATCGAGAACCGCGGCGGCGCGGGCGGCACGGTCGGCGCTTCCGCTGCGGCCAAGGCGGCTCCCGATGGCTACACCTTCTTCGTCGGCGCGGCTCATCATGCGATCGCGCCGGCGCTCTATCCGAAGCTCGATTACGACATCAAGACCGACTTCATCCCGATCGCGGTCATCGCCCAGCCGCCGCAGGTCATCGTCGTCCATCCCGGCAAGGTGCAGGCCAAGACCGTCGCCGAGCTGATCGACTTCGCCAAGAAGAACCCGGAGAAGCTCAACTACGCTTCGGCCGGCAATGGCACGACCCACCACCTCGCCGGCGAGCTCTTCCAGATCTCGACCGGGACGAAGCTGACCCACGTGCCCTATCGCGGCGCCGGCCCCGCCCTGCAGGATACGGTCGCGGGTCAGGTCGACATGCTGTTCGACGGGCTCGGCTCTTCCGCCGCCCAGATCCAGAGCGGCGCGCTGCGCGGGCTCGCGGTCGCGGCCGCCAGCCGTTCGGATGCCGTTCCCGATGTCCCGACGGCGAAGGAAGCCGGCCTGACCGGATACGAGGTCTCGACCTGGTATGCGCTCTGGGCGCCCAAGAACACACCGCCCGAAATCGTGGCGCGGATGCGCGACGAGGTGGCGAAGGCGCTGAAGACGCCGGCCATCGAGGCAGCGTGGAAAAAGAGCGGCTCTCCGATCCCGTCACTGTCTGGCGATGATTTCAGCCGCTTCGTCGTCGCCGAGATCGAGCGCTGGGGCAAGGTCGTCAAGGACGCGCAGGTCAAGCTGGAGTGAGTTCCGGCCGCGCCTTCGCGCCATTCAGGCCTCGCCCTCCGGATCGCCGTCGATGACCGAGCGCGCCGTGGCGAAATCGAAGCCGAGGCGCGCGAGCGCGGCGAGGTCCTTCTGGCGGTAGGCGGTACGCTGGCTTGCCTCCCGCCAGGGGCCGATCCTCCGGCGCCTGGCGGCTACCAGCGCGGCGGCCTTCTCCTCGCCGGCTTCCGGCGTCGCCAATTCGCTGGCCAATTCTCGCGTCACGCCCTTCGCCGCCAGCCGGGCGGCGACCGCGCGCCTCGACTGCCCCTTCCGTCGCAGCGTTGCCGCCCTGGCCTCGGCGAAGCGCCGGTCGTCGACGAGCCCCGTCGCAACGCAGCGCGCGATCACGGCATCGAGTGCGGCTGCGTGCTGCTCCGGGTCGTCTCCGTGATGGCGGCAGCTCGCCGCGATCTTGCGGGCGAGCACCCGGCGCAATTGTGCAGCCGGCACCGAATAGCGTTCGAGATAATGCAGCGCCGCGCGGTGGAGATATTCGGCGGTGATGCGTCGCGGGGCGCGGACCGGGCGGGGCCCCTGCCCAGCCCCGGCTTGCTGATCGGCCATGAACGATGGCGCCCCTAATCCGCGATCGGCTTGCTGCGGCCGGCCTTGACGCCGGAGCGCCGCTCCTTCGACGCCAGCCGACGCTCCTTCGAGGCCTTGGTCGGCTTGGTCGCGCGCCGCACGGTCGGGCGCACGGCCGCGGCGCGGATCAACTCCAGCAGACGCTCGACGGCTTCCTCACGATTGCGCTTCTGGCTGCGTTGCGCCTGCGCGACGATGACGATCACGCCCTCCTGCGTCAGCCGGCTGCCGGCGAGCTTCATCAGCCGGATCGCGACATCGTTCGGCAGCGAGGGCGAGCGGCGCACGTCGAAGCGGATCTGGACGGCGCTGGAGACCTTGTTGACGTGCTGCCCGCCGGGACCGGAGGCCCTGACGAAGCTTTCTTCGATCTCGCTCTCGTCGATCGCGATGGACGGGGTGACTTGAATCATGGGAGGAGGCTACTTCACTTCCCGAAGACTTGCAGCGGAGACTTGTGGCCTTGAAGCCTTCCCGCGACATCGACCGGCTGATCGAGATTATGGCCGCCCTGCGGACGCCTGGAACCGGCTGCCCCTGGGACCTGGAGCAGGATTTTGCCTCCATCGCCCCCTACACCGTCGAGGAGGCCTATGAGGTCGCCGACGCGATCGCACGTGGCGACAAGCTCGATCTCAAGGACGAGCTCGGCGATCTGCTGCTTCAGGTCGCGTTCCACGCCCGCATGGCCGAGGAGGAAGGCTCCTTCGCCTTCCCGGATGTTGTCGAGGCGATTACGTCCAAGCTGATCCGTCGGCATCCGCATGTCTTCGGCGACACGCGCGATCTCTCCCCGATGGAGGTCAAGGCGCTCTGGCACCGGATCAAGGCCGACGAGAAGGCAGCCAAGGCGGCCGAGCGCGAGGCCGCCGGATTGCCACCGAAGCAAGAGGATCGGAGCGTCCTCGCCGGCGTGCCACACAGCCTGCCCGCCCTCACACGCGCCTGGAAGCTGCAGGCCCGTGCCTCGACCGTCGGCTTCGATTGGAACGATGCGCGGCTCGTCCTCGACAAGGTCCGGGAGGAAACGCAGGAGATCGAGGAAGCACTCGCGGAAGGCGATAAGGCCTCAATCCGCGAAGAGATCGGCGATCTGCTTTTCGTTATCGCCAATCTCGCCCGCCATGTCGATGCCGACCCGGAAGGTTGTCTCGCTTCCGCGAACGCAAAATTCGAGCGCCGTTTCAAGGGGATCGAGGCAGCACTTGAAGCTGAAGGCCGGACAGCACAGGACGCCAGCCTCGACGAGATGGAAGTGCTCTGGCAGGCGGTGAAGAAGACTGAGAAGGCTGCCGGCTAACCCGTGACGAAGCCGTGGCCCCCAACCGGCTGCGTCTCGACCAAGGTCCCCATGCCAGCGATCAGCGGCCGCCCGCGCGCGATCGCGGCCTTGACCTGAGGCAATTCAAGCGAGGCGGTGTGGCTCGCCTTGCTGTCCCAAGCCTCGCTGACCCAGACCGCGTCGGGATTCGCGGCGTCGAGCGCCACGACATAGCTGAGGCAGCCGGGCATCGCGTCGGTACCTTCGGTGAGGATGGCGACGAGTTCCTGGCGCTTGCCGGGAACCACCAGCATCTGGACAATCATTCCGTACATGGGCCAGCTCCGTCCGGCTCGCGGCAACTGAGCTACGCCGCTTCAACTCGACCCATCCACCATGGCGCCGTCAGCTCACGGCAGCATGTCGCAGTCGTCAACGCTGCCGCTCAGCCTCCGGGAAGCGCGCGGTGAAGGCCCCTTCCCGCTCCGGCGGCAGCCTCACGATGAGCTTCAGGCCGCCATCCTCGCCATCCTCGCGCGCCAGGATCTCGCCATTGGCGTGGAGCCAGGCGAGCGACTTGCCGTCGCCAGGCAAGAGGTTAAGCGCGTAGATCGGCCGACTAAGCGCGATGCGCGCTTCGATCGCGGCCGTCAGCCGGCTCATACCCTCGCCGGTCAGGGCCGAAACGAGCACGGGCCGCCCTTCTTCCGGCCGATGCTCCGCGACCTCGAGCTGGCGGGAACGCTCAGCCTCGTCGAGCAGATCGGCCTTGTTCCAGACCTCGATGACGCGCCGGCCGTCATCGGGGTTGATACCGAGGTCGCGCAGGATCGACTGCACATCCGCGGCCTGCGCCTGGGTGTCCTCATGCGAAACGTCGCGGACATGCAGCAGGACATCCGCCTCGATCGCATCCTCCAGCGTGGCGCGGAAAGCAGCGACGAGCTGCGTCGGCAGGTCGGAAATGAACCCGACCGTATCCGACAGCATGATCTTGGCGCCATGCGGCAGCTTGATCGCCCGTGCCGTCGGATCGAGCGTCGCAAACAGCATGTCCTGCGCCAGCACCTCGGCCGAGGTCAGGCGGTTGAACAGCGTCGACTTGCCGGCATTGGTGTAGCCGACCAGCGCCACGATCGGATAAGGCACGCGCTTGCGGCTGGCGCGGTGTAGCGAGCGGGTGCGCTTTACCGCCTCCAGATCGCGCTCGATCTTGGTCATCCGCTCCTGAATGATGCGCCGGTCGGCCTCGATCTGGGTTTCGCCTGGACCGCCGAGGAAGCCGAAGCCGCCGCGCTGGCGTTCGAGGTGGGTCCAGGACCGCACCAGCCGGCTCTTCTGGTAGTTGAGATGGGCGAGTTCGACCTGAAGCGCGCCCTCCTTCGTGCGAGCGCGCCGGCCGAAGATCTCGAGGATCAGGCCGGTGCGGTCGATGACCTTGCAGCCGAAAGCCTTTTCGAGATTGCGCTGCTGCACCGGCGAGAGCGCGCAATCCATCACGACGAGGCCGATTTCCTCGATCTTGATGCGCTCGGCGAGCTCGTCGACCTTGCCCTTGCCGAGATAGGTCGCAGGCCTCAGCGCCGTGAGCAGAACCTGCACCGGCTCGACCACGGTGAGGTCGATCGCGGCCGCAAGGCCGACCGCCTCGTCGAGGCGCGCGGCAAAGCTGCGCTGGTTGGAATCGAGCGCGACACCGCGCTTCTGCAGATAGGGTCCGACGACATAGGCGCGCGTCTTCGACGCGATCTCGCGTTCGATCTCGTCGAGCGGCTTGGTGGCCGCCCGCTCCTTGTCGTTTCCGCGGCTTGCCGCCAAATCAGTTCTTGTCCGTGTCCTCGGGCTCGAACAGCTGCACAGGGTGGCCCGGCATGATGGTCGAGATCGCGTGCTTGTAGACCAGCTGCGAATGCCCGTCACGCCGCAACAGCACGCAGAAATTATCGAACCAGGTGACGACACCCTGCAGCTTGACGCCGTTCACAAGGAAGATCGTCAGCGGGATCTTCTGCTTGCGGACGTGATTGAGGAAGGTGTCCTGAAGGTTCTGTGCCCGCTCTGCGGCCATGGGTAGTCCCTGTTGTTGGGATCGCCGATCGGTTTACGCCCCGCGATCCAGTTCGCCCCGTTCGGACTGACAGCACATTCCGCCAGCCTCGGAGCCCGATGCACCATTAGACCGTCGAGTGCGGCTACAACGCAAGTGCAGCATAGCCGCGTTTTTAAGCAGGGCCCCTGCGCTGAGCGCAGAAGCGCTCATTAACATGGCCGTTCAGCCGACCCCGAGCGACTTGAGTTTGCGGTGCAGCGCCGAACGCTCCATCCCGATGAACTCGGCTGTGCGCGAGATGTTGCCGGAGAATCGCGCGATCTGCGCGATCAGGTATTCGCGCTCGAAGATCTCGCGCGCATCGCGCAGCGGCAGGCTCATCAGGCGCTCGCCGCCGGAGCCGGACGGCGTCGTCGGCACCATGGCGCCCACCTCGGCCGGCAACATCTCGACCGTGATCTCGGCATTGGGATCACCCTTGGTCAGGATCATCAGCCGTTCGACATTGTTGCGCAGCTCGCGAACGTTGCCCGGCCATTCATGCGACTGCAGAACCGCCATGGCATCGGAGCCGATGCGGCGCTTGGGCAGGCCGCTTGCGATCGAAATCTGATCCATGAAGAACTCGATCAGCTCCGGCACGTCCTCGCGACGCTCGGAGAGCGGCGGCACCTTGATCGGCACGACGCTCAGCCGGTGATAGAGGTCCTCCCGGAAACGGCCATCGGCGATGAGCTGCGCGAGGTCGCGGCTCGACGAGGAGACGATGCGGACGTCGACATGGACCCGCGTTGCCCCGCCGACACGCTGGAAGTTCTGGTCGACGAGCACGCGCAGGATGCGGTTCTGCGTCTCGCGGGGCATGTCGCCGATCTCGTCGATATAGAGCGAGCCGCCATGCGCCTCCTCCAGCGCACCGATCCGGCGCGAGCGGCCATCGCCGCCCTCGACGCCGAAAAGCTCTTCCTCCATCGTCTCCGGCGTGATCGTCGCCGCATTGATGACGACGAAGGGCCCGTTCGCGCGGCTCGAAGCCTCGTGCAGCGTACGCGCCGTCAGCTCCTTGCCGCAGCCTGGCTCGCCGGTGATCAGCACGCGCGCATTGGTGGGCGCGACGCGCTCGATCGTCTGGCGCAGCTGGTTCACCACGGTGGTGCGCCCGACGATGCGGTTCGCCTGAACCGAACGGGTCTTTAGTTCCCGGACCTCGCGGCGCAGGCGTGACGCTTCGAGCGCGCGCTCGGCCACGAGCACGAGCCGGTCTGCCTTGAACGGCTTCTCAATGAAGTCGTAGGCGCCGCTCTTGATGGCGGAGACCGCCGTCTCGATGTTGCCGTGACCCGAGATCATCACCACCGCGAGATCGGGATGGTTCTCCTTGATGATCTCCAGCACCTGCAGCCCGTCGAGCCGGCTGCCCTGTAGCCAGATGTCCAGGAAGACGAGGTTTGGCCGCCGCGCGGCGATGGCCGCCAACGCCTCGTCGGCCGAGCCTGCCTTGCGTGTGCGGTAGCCCTCATCCTCCAGAAGGCCGGCGACCAGATCGCGGATGTCGACTTCGTCGTCCACCACCAGGATGTCAGCACTCATAGGCGTATCCCATTCCTCGCATCATGGCTGAGCGGCCCGGCACCCGGTAATGGCGTCTCATCGCCGCTCGCCTCTTCCTGTTCGGGGCCCGTCTCGGGGAACCAGAGCCGAATGCGGGCGCCCCTGCCCCCATCCGGACGATCGAGCAGCTCGATGCCGCCGCCATGGTCCTCCAGAATCTTGCCCACGATGGCGAGGCCGAGCCCGGTCCCGCCTTCACGCGTGGTCATGTAGGGCTCGAGCAGCTTCGAGCGCTGATCGGCCGGCAGCCCCTTGCCGTTGTCGACGATGTCGATGACGACGCGCCCGTCCTCACGCCGCTCCAGGCTAACGTCGATGCGTGCCGGACCGCCGCGCTCCTCCGCGGGAACCGCCTCGATGGCTTCCGTTGCGTTCTTGATGACGTTGGTCAGCGCCTGCGAGATCAGGCGACGGTCGAAGCGAGCGAGCGCCGGCTCAGACGGCAGCTCTTCCTCGATGGTCGTCTCGGGATTGCCGACGCGCCAGAGGAAGACGATCTGGCGCACCGTCTCGACGATATCCTCCCGCGCCAGCGAAGGCTTCGGCATCCGTGCGAAGGAGGAGAATTCGTCGACCATGCGCCGGATATCCTCGACCTGTCGCACGATTGTATCGGTGCACTGGTCGAAGACCTCCTTGCCCTCGGTGATCACGCGTCCGAAACGGCGCTTGATGCGTTCGGCCGAGAGCTGGATCGGCGTCAGCGGGTTCTTGATTTCATGCGCGATGCGGCGCGCCACATCGGCCCAGGCAGCGGTGCGCTGGGCGGAGACGAGATCGGTGATGTCGTCGAGCGTCACCACGAGGCCCGCGCCAATCCCCTCGCCTTCCCGCACCGCGCGGATATTGACCATGCGATCCTGCCCGCCACGGCTGAGCGTGACCTGCCCGGAGCTCTGGCGCTGGCGGCCGTGCAGCGCCTCGGTGACGAACTCCGTCACCTCGGGCGCGATCTCAGCGATCGGCTTGCCGAGCAGCCGCCCTCCCGTCCCCAGCAGGCTCTCCGCCGAGCGGTTGATCGTGGTGACATAGCCGTCGCCGTCGAGGCTGAGCACACCGGATGAAACACCCGAAAGCACCGTCTCGGTGAAGCGCCGGCGCTTGTCGATGACCTCGCTCGCCGTCACCAGGCTGTCGCGCTGGCGGCGGAGCTCGGCAGTCATCTTGTTGAAGGTCTCGCCAAGATGCGCGAGGTCGCCCTCGGAGCGTCTGATCGGCACCTGAACATAGAAATTTCCGCTCGAAACCTGATCTGTCGCGTGGATCATTCGCCGGATCGGCGCAACGAGGCGGTTTGCGAAACTCAGGCCGAGCCAGATCGCCGAGAGCAGCAGGATCAGCGCAATCAGGCCGTACATCGAGGCGAAGGCGACCTGAACGCCCTTACGCCGGGCGTCGATCGACAGATATTCGACCGCCGCGCCGCGCGCCACAGCCGGGAACTCGACGGCCAGCGGATCGACTTCACGCGCGATGTGCAGGAAGCCGTTCTCATAGGCCGGCAACTTCATCAGCGCGCCAAAAATCCGCCCCGTGCGGGGAATCACACAGATCGGCTCGGGCGATGCGAGCGCATCGTCGAAAGCGGCCTGGTCCGGCTTTGGCGCATCGCGCAGCACGTCGATGTTGGCACGCGCCACCACCTTGTCCGGCCCCTCCATGATCGCTGCGACCGGAGCGCCGAGCGCGGTCGCCCGCGCCGTCATGAAGTTCTCGAACCACTTCCGATCGACATTGAAGGTCGGCTTGGCGCGGGTGAGATCGTCGGCGAGGATGCGGATCTCGCGGCCGAGCGAACGGCACTGGCCGGCGGCGTAAGCGTCCGCCACCTCCACCGACTTGAAGATCGCGTCGCGCATCCGGTCGGAGAACCAGGGCTCCAGGCCCCGCTCGATGGTAACCGTGGCGATGACCGCGACCAGCACGGCAGGTAGCGCCGCGACGATGCTGAACAGACCGACGATGCGGACATGCAGGCCGGCGGCGGCAGCACCGGCCTTGCGCGCACGGATCAGCACCGTGGCCTCAAAGGCTACGATGACCATCAGGGCGACGATCAGCAGCGCGTTGAGCACGAAGACGCCGACCACGACCTCGTGCACGGGTGCGACGGGCGTGGCGCCGGACAGGACCAGGAAAGTGAGCAGCGCGGAAACCAGCGCCAGGACGACGACGATCGCCCCGATCCATCCGGAGACGTGGCGGGATTTCTCCTCGCTACGCGGCACCATTCTGGCCTCGCTTATGGAAGCGGACACGTTCTTTGACAACTCCGATGCGACGCCACGACACGATGGTGGCGTCTCGGCGCACTGATGCGCCGCCGCAACGGTGTTGTCAAAATATGACATCGGCAAGGCAAGCTCAGCTGCTTGCCTCACCTCTTTGAAAAGCGAGACGGATTCCGATCAGCGCGGCGAGCGGACGACCTGCATGTCGAGCTCACGGATCTTCTTGCGCAGCGTGTTCCGATTGAGGCCGAGCAGTTCGGCGGCCCGAATCTGGTTGCCGCGCGTGGCGGCGAGTGCGGCCGCGATCAGCGGCGGTTCGATCTCGCGCAGGATGCGATGATAGAGGCCGGGCGGCGGGATATTGTCTCCGAAACCACCGAAATACTGGCCGAGATGCCGCTCGACCGAACCCGACAGGGTCTCTGCACGCTCCGGCGCGGCTGACCCGCCGGCATAGCCGGGGCTCGCCGCAGCTGGCTGCAGCTCCGCCTCGACGATTGGGGCGGTGATCGTCTCCTGTGGATAAAGCGCGGCGAGACGGCGGACCAGGTTCTCCAGTTCGCGGACGTTGCCGGGCCAGCGATAGCGCCGCATCACGTCCATCGCTTCCGAATCGACCTGCTTGCGCGGCAGCCCCTCCTTCTCGACCAGCGAGAAGAAGTGGCGGACCAGGTCCGGAATGTCCTCCACGCGTTCGCGCAAAGGCGGCAGGCGAATCGGCACGACGTTGAGCCGGAAGAACAGATCCTCGCGGAACAGTCCCTGCGCGATCGAAATGCGCAAATCCTTGTTGGTCGCCGCGACGATACGGACATTGGTCTTGATCGGGGTGCGCCCGCCGACGGTGGTGTATTCGCCCTGCTGGAGCACGCGCAGCAGGCGGGTCTGCGCCTCCATCGGCATGTCGCCGATCTCGTCGAGGAAGAGCGTGCCGCCTTCGGCCTGCTCGAAGCGGCCGGAGGAGCGGGTCAAGGCGCCGGTGAAGGCGCCCTTCTCATGGCCGAACAGCTCCGACTCGATCAGGTCCTTCGGGATCGCCGCCATGTTGATCGCGACAAAGGGGCCGTTCTTGCGCTTGCCGTAATCGTGCAGCGCGCGCGCCACCAGCTCCTTGCCGGTGCCGGACTCGCCGTTGATCATTACTGTAAGGTCGATCGGCATCAGCCGGGCGAGCGCGCGGTAGACGTCCTGCATCGCCGGCGAGCGGCCGATCAGCGGGATGTCCTCGGGCTCGGCCGCATGGCCCCGCGCCGCATCACCGCGCGGGCGGGACATGGCCCGGCCAACGATAGCGACGAGCTCCTTCAGGTCGAAGGGCTTCGGCAGATATTCATAGGCCCCGCGCTCCGACGCCTTGATCGCCGTCATGAAGGTGTTCTGCGCGCTCATCACGATGATTGGCAGTTCGGGCCGGACCCGTTTGATACGCGGCAGCAGGTCGAAGGCGTTGCCGTCGGGCATCACGACGTCGGTGATGATCAGGTCGCCTAGTCCCTGGGCGGCCCAGGTCCAGAGCGTCGCGGCCTGGCCGGTGGTTCGCACCTCGTAGCCGGCGCGGGCGAGCGCCTGGTTCAGGACGGTGCGGATCGCGGCGTCGTCATCGGCGACGAGGATATGACCGGTCGGCATGTGTTGCTTTAGGCCTTACGTTGACTGCCCTGACCGAGCTGGTGCAGCGGCAAGAGGATCCTGAAATGTGTCCGGCGGGGAACGGACTCGCATTCGACGATTCCGCCGTGATCGCCGATCACCTTGGCGACGAGTGCAAGTCCAAGGCCACTCCCTTGTGCCTTGGTGGTGACGAACGGGTCGAAGAGGTGTTGGACGAGGTCCGGCGGGACGCCCGGACCGTTGTCACGGATGCCGATCTCGAGCGGCAGGGCAATCCGTTCCTGCGAGCCCGGAACCTGCATGCGAATGCCCGGGCGATAGGCCGTAGTCAGCATGATCTCGCCATCGATCGCATGTTCGCCAATGGCTTCGGCGGCATTCTTCACGAGGTTCAGCATCACCTGAACGAGCTGGTCGCGGTTGCCGGCAACTGGCGGCAGCGACGGATCGTAGACCTCGGTGAAGCGGATATGCCGGGCGAAGCCGGATTGCGCCAGGCGTTTCACGTGGTCCAGCACGTCATGAACGTTGACCGGGTCACGCTCGCTCGGCCGTTCGTCACCGAACAATTCGACGCGCTCGACCAGCTTCACGATCCGGTCCGTCTCGTCGCATATCAGCTGGGTCAACATCCGGTCGGAGTCAGAGATGGACCCTTCTAGCAACTGCGCTGCGCCACGGATGCCGGAGAGCGGGTTCTTGATCTCATGGGCCAGCATCGCGCCCAGAGCGGTGATCGAACGGGCAGCTCCGCGATGCGTCAGCTGCCTGTCCATTTTTTCAGCAATTGTCCGTTCTTGCAGCATCAGCACGACTGCGTCGCCCTGGCTGGGCAACGGAGAGGCAAAAACATCGACAATCCGATCAAGGCCGAGGCGCGGCGAGCCCAGATCGAGACGATATTCGCTGACGCTGGCGCCACGGCGCTGCACCTCCTCGATCAGCCCGAGCACCGGCGAGCCGAAGGCGATCAGGTCGTCGATGCGCTGCCGCTTGAGCACGGAAGCACTGGATTGGAAAAAGTCCTCCGCCGCGGTGTTCGCATAGATGACGGAGTGTCCATCGCCGATCACCAGCACTGGCATCGGCAGGACGTTCAGCGCCTGGACCTCGATAGGGTCGAGCAAATAGGCGCTCCTGCTCTCGAGCCCCTTGTCGGCAAACATGGCCGTCATCTACCCCTCATCACAACTCAGGCCGCAACCCGGCTACATTCGGTCGACAGCAGAGCCTGCAAGGCTCCGAGGACCTGCCGCGGATCCTCGGAAGTCAGCAGGATGCGCCTCCGCTCAGCGTCGGGCTCGCAGCCTTCCGCCAGGGCTTCGTCCGCATAGGCGGCGAGATGCTTGCGCGCGTGGCGGACGCCGTGCGCGACACCCATCAGGGCAAGCAGTCCCTCATAATGTTCGCAGGCGATCGCGAGCTTTTCCGGCCGCGTCAGCCGCTCGGGCTCACGCCCGTCGAGCGCAGCACCAATCTCGCCGACCAGCCAGGGCCGTCCGAGCGCGGCGCGCCCGACCATCACGAAATCGGCACCCGACTGCTCCAAGCAGTCTCTGGCGTCGTCCGCGTCATGGATGTCGCCATTGGCGACTAGCGGAAAATCACCGGCGGCCCGGACGGCCGCGATCGCGCGCCAATCGGCCTTGCCCTTGTAGAATTGCTGGCGCGTGCGGCCATGAACCGTGATCATCCGCGCTCCGGCGGCAACGGCCCGGCGTGCGAGTTCTGGCGCATTGCGCGAGGCATCGTCCCAGCCAAGCCGCATCTTCACCGTCACCGGAATGCTGACGGCAGCAACCGCCGCCTCGACGAGCGTCACAGCATGGTCGAGATCCCGCATCAGCGCCGATCCGGCCCAGCCCCCGGTCACCTTCTTCGCCGGGCAGCCCATATTGATGTCGACGATCGCCGCACCATTGGCTTCCGCCAGCCGCGCCGCCTCACCAAGCCAATGCGGGTCGCAGCCGGCGAGCTGCACCACATGAGGCGAAACCCCTTCGCCTTCGGCCCGGATGCGCGCTTCCTCGCTGCCGCGGACGAACTCATCCGAAGCGACCATCTCGGAAACGACGATCCCGGCATGCCGCCGCGCGGCGATGCGACGCATCACGATGTCGGTCACGCCCGACATCGGCGCCAAGAAGGCGCGGGACACGATCGGAATACCTGCGATGTTCAAATGCTACAGCCTGATTTTGAGGCAGACGCCATTATGCATATTTATTGGACATTGCTGCAGGAGCGCAAGTGGTTATTGCAATGCAGCAGCGCTGCCCCCTGCCATCTGCCTACAGAATTGAGTATGGCTGCCCGCGCAAGCGGCTTTCTCAGCCGGAACCGGGGTCCGCCTTCATGTCCAGCCTTCCCGAAGCGTCCAAGCCCGTGGCCGCCTTGCTCGTTGCGGCCGGACGGGGCCTGCGCGCCGGCGGCGGCGAGCCGAAGCAATATCGGCTGATCGAAGGCCGGCCGGTCCTCGCCCGCGCTCTGATGCCTTTCCTGGCCGAGCCCGCGGTCGAACGGATCGCGGTTGTGATCGGCGAAGGCGACGAGGAACGCTATGCCAACGCGATCGCCGGGCTCGAAAGCCCGCGTTTGGTCGCTCCGACACTTGGCGGAATGACACGGCAGGATTCGGTGCGGCGCGGACTGCTCGCGCTCTCGCGGGAAGGCTTCGACGGCATCGTGCTGGTTCATGACGCTGCCCGCCCCTTCGTGTCGGGGACGCAGATTGCCGCCGCGATCGACAGGCTCGGCGACGCGGGCTTGGCGGCAATCCCGGCGCTGCCGGTAACCGATACGGTGAAGCGCACCGACGCCAGCGGCCATGTTGCCGAGACCCCGCCTCGCGACCAGCTCGTCAGCGTCCAGACCCCGCAAGCCTTCCGCTTCAGGCCGTTGCTGGAGGCGCATGCAGCAGCGGAAGCCGCGCTGCTGCATGGCTTCACTGACGACGCCGCCCTGATGGAATGGGCCGGCCACCCGGTCGCAACCTTCCGCGGCGATCCGGCCAATATCAAGCTGACCCATGCCGAGGACTTCCAGCGCGCCAATGCGCCCGCCGGCCGGGTTCTGGTGACGCGGGTCGGCACCGGCTACGACGTCCACGCCTTCGGCCCGGGAGACCATGTCTGGCTCGGCGGTGTCCGGATCGGCCATGACCATGGCGTCGTCGCCCATTCGGATGGCGACGTCGCGCTTCATGCCCTGACCGACGCACTGCTCGGTGCGCTGGCCGACGGCGATATCGGCACGCATTTCCCGCCGAGCGATCCGCAATGGCGCGGCGCGGCCTCGGCCCAATTCCTTGCTTTCGCGGCAGGCCGGGTGCGCGAGCGAGGCGGCCGGATCGACCATCTTGACCTCACGATCGTCTGCGAAGCGCCCAAGGTCGGTCCGCATCGCGAAGCGATCCGGGCGGCGATCGCTGAGGCTGCGGGTGTGTCGGTCGGCAAGGTGGCGATCAAGGCGACCACTTCCGAGCGCATGGGTTTCACCGGGCGGCGCGAGGGGCTGGCGGCACTGGCGACGGCGACGATCCGCCTGCCCGAGGAGGAGTGAGCCCATGTTCGATCTCGACATCCGTTCGCTGGCAGCCGAGCTGCTCAACATCAGCAAGGAGCGTGGCTTCACGGTCGCGACCGTCGAATCCTGTACCGGCGGCCTGGTCTGCGGCGCGCTGACCACGGTCGCGGGCTCCTCCTCCATGGTGCAGGGCGGGCTCATCACCTACGCCAACGAGGCCAAGGCCGCGCTGGCCGGCGTGCCGTTCGAGCTCATCGAGAAGCATGGCGCCGTCAGCGAGCCTGTCGCGCGTTCCATGGCGGAGGGTGGTCGCGAGCGGCTCAATGCCACCTATGCCGTCTCGATCACCGGCATCGCCGGTCCGGGCGGCGGCAGCGTCGAGAAGCCTGTGGGGCTTGTCCATTTCGCCTGCGCCGGCCGATCCCGCACGAAGCATCGCGAGCGGCGCTTCGGCGAACAGTCGCGCGACGAGATCCGCCGGCTCAGCGTGCTGGAGGCGCTCGACCTGCTGCGTGAGACGGTGCTGACCGGGCCTTAGGAGCCGATCGCCGGCGTCTTCTTGCCATAGACCAAATCCGCCCGCTTCTCGAAGGCCTCCGCAAACTTGCGAAAGGCCTTGTCGAACATCGTGCCCATCAGCAGGCCGAGCATGCGGCTGGCGAATTCGTAGGAGATGAAGAAGCCGATCTCGCAGCCCATTTCGTGCGGCTTGAAGGTCCAGCGGTTCTCCAGATGGCGAAACGGCCCGTCGACATATTCGACCAGGATCTTGAGATTGGCCGGATCGAGTGTGACGCGGCTGGTGAAGGTCTCGCGGATCGCCTTGTAACCCACGGTCATATCGGCCAGCAGCACCTCGCCACCGCCCTCCTGCGGCAAACGCCGCCGAACCGTCAGCCCTTCGCAGAGCGGCAGGAATTGCGGGTACTTCTCGACGTCCGCCACGAGCGCGAACATCTGCTCGGGTGAATATCTCACCTGGCGAGAACTGTTGAACATCGGCATCGAGGACGAGCCTTCTCAGCCGCGGCTGTTGTGGCCGATACCGATCTGGGCATCGCGCGCGGCGCGCAACCGCGCGAAATCCTCGCCGGCATGGTGGGAGGAGCGGGTCAGCGGCGACGAGGACACCATCAGGAAGCCCTTGGCATAGGCGATGGTCTCGAAGCTCTTGAACTCGTCGGGCGTGACAAAGCGGATCACCGCATGGTGCTTGCGCGAGGGCGCGAGATACTGGCCGATGGTCATGAAGTCGACCTCGGCCGAGCGCAGATCATCCATAAGCTGGAGCACTTCGTTACGCTCCTCGCCGAGGCCGACCATGATGCCGGACTTGGTGAAGATGGTGGGGTCGAGCTCCTTCACCCGCTGCAGCAGCCGCAGCGAATGGAAATAGCGGGCGCCGGGGCGCACCTTCAGATATCTCCCCGGCACGGTTTCGAGGTTGTGATTGAAGACGTCGGGCTTGGCCGCGACGACCACTTCGAGCGCACCCGGCTTGCGCAGGAAGTCCGGCGTCAGGATCTCGATCGTGGTGTTTGGCGAGGCCTTGCGGATGGCACGGATCACCTGAGCGAAATGCTCGGCGCCGCCGTCCTTCAAGTCGTCGCGGTCGACCGAGGTGATCACGACATGCTCGAGCCCCAGCTTGGCGACGGCTTCCGCCACCTTGCGCGGCTCCTCGGCATCGAGCGCCTGCGGCACGCCGGTCTTCACGTTGCAGAAGGCACAAGCCCGCGTGCAGGTGTCGCCCATGATCATGAAGGTGGCGTGCTTCTTCTCCCAGCATTCGCCGATATTCGGGCAGCCGGCCTCCTCGCACACCGTGACCAGCTTCTCGGCCTTCACGATCGCCTTGGTCTCGGCCCATTTGGGCGAGCCCGGTGCCTTCACCCGGATCCAGTCCGGCTTGCGCAGGACCGGGTTCTCCGGGCGCTTCTGCTTCTCCGGGTGGCGCAGTTCGGTGGCTTGCGCCTTGGGATTGCCGGCATTGGGCCGCGGATCGCGGTTCAGCAGGTCTAGAACAAGCGCCATGTCAGGGTCCGGGCTTCATCTGCGGGCCAGCATAGCCGGCTCCGCCTTAGCTAATCCTCAAAGCGCTGCACCGCAACCAGCGGCCGGCGCCAGCTATCTCAGGCGCGCTTGCGCAGCGCATTCCAGATCACGATGACGACCACGGCGCCCACCACAGCGGCAAGCAGCGTGCGCCAGAAGCCGAAGATCGGGATCTCCAGCAGCTCCGCGATCTTGGCGCCGACGAAGGAACCGGCCACGCCCACGAGCATGTTCGTGATGAGGCCATGATCCTCGGAGGTCAGGCGCTCGGCGATCCAGCCGGCCAGGAGGCCGATCAGCAGCGTCATGAAGAAGCCATAGCCCGGCTGGGACATGGTGGCGGCGAAGCTTTCCATAGCAGGCAGTCTCCTAGCCACGCGCAGATGCGCACTTAAACGAACCTCTCAGCAACCCCGCCGCCCGCTAGGCGACGAAACGCGCCAGCAGGATCACGAGGATTGCCCCAAGCACCGCCATCGCGGCATCGTCGAGGAAAGGGTAGCCCGTCCTCAGCCGCCAACCGGTCAATCGCACGATCCCCTGCCCCACCAGCATACCCAGCACGCCGACGACCGCATGGCGGACCAGCCCTCCGCCGCCGACGATCAGGCTGGCGACAAACCCGGTGACCGTGCCGAACGCCACGGTCGGGACGATTACGCTCCAGTCCAGAGCGAGATCCCGGCGCGGCGGCAGGATCTCCACCTTGTCGTCCGGAACAGAGTCCGGCTTGCGTCTGGACTGGCGTGCCATGCCGATCCCCGTAAACCCACGCTAAGGCCCTGCGGCCTCAGCGTGCCATTCCCCCAAGTGCCGAAACCGCGGCTCCGCCGACACCGCTGCTGAAGCCGTGTCCGCCGCCGACGAGCTGAAGCCGTGCGTTCAATCCCAGCGCCTGCGCCCTGGCGACATAATCGCTTGCAAGGTCGGGACGCGTATTGTCGTCGGAGCGGCCGGTGACGGCGACGATCGGCGTGCCGCGCGGAATGCCCGACAGATAGTCGACGGGCGACTGCGAGGAAAAACCGCCGCCGCGGCCGCGGCTAGCTCTCCAGGCCGGAACGTCGCACGGGCAGGACGCCAGGACCAGCCCGTTGATCAACCCCGGATCGTTGCCAGCAACCACCCCCAGCGTACCCGCTCCGCCCGAATGCCCGAGCGCCACGACTGCGCGGGCCTTGTAGATCCTGCGCAATTCCCGGATCGCGCCGGAAACGGCCCTGTTGTTGCCGGACTGGAAAGTATCGCGCCGGCCATTGTCCGAGCCGTCGCTGCGCTTGCCGCCCCGGTCGTAGTAGCCAGGCCGAAGCAGCGCGATCGCGACGACATTCTTGCGCGAGGCCGCGAACTGCTTGGCATAGGCGTACATATAGTCAGCCGGGCCGCCGTCGGAGACATCGCCATGCACGAAGACGGCGAGCACCGGCGAACCGACCCCCGGCGCCGGACCGAAGGCCTCATAGGCCAGCCCGTTGACGCAGCTCCCGCCCTCGCAGGCGAACGCCGCCGTCGAAGCGCCGAGCCCCAGCGCGGCCACCGCCGCCAGCAAGATTCTCCTCACGACGAGCTCCCTCAGCCGATAAGCAGCGTCTTTATCCGCTCAGGCGTTCAGCACCCGACCATAGGCGTCCAGCACGCTCTCCTTCATCACCTCCGAAAGGGTCGGATGCGGGAAGATCGTGTGCATCAGCTCTTCCTCGGTCGTCTCAAGGTTCATCGCGACGACGAAGCCCTGGATCAGCTCGGTCACTTCCGGCCCGACGAGATGCGCGCCCAGCAACTTGCCGGTCTTCGCGTCGAAGATCGTCTTTGCCAGACCGCTATCCTCGCCCAGAGCCACGGCCTTGCCGTTAGCGACGAAGTTGAAGCGGCCGACCTTGAGTTCGTAGCCCGCAGCCTTGGCCTTCGCCTCAGTCAGACCGACGCTGGCGATCTGCGGGTGGCAATAGGTGCAGCCCGGGATCATCTGCTTGTCCATCGGGTGCGGATGCAGGCCCTTGATCGCCTCGACGCAGATCACCGCCTCGTGTTCGGCCTTGTGCGCCAGCATCGGGGGACCGGCGACGTCGCCAATGGCGTAGATGCCCTTGACGTTGGTGCGGCAGAACTCGTCGATGACGATGCAGCCGCGATCGGTCTTCACGCCAAGCGCTTCCAGCCCGATATTCTCGATATTGCCGACGACGCCGACGGCCGAGATCATGCGGTCGGCCGTGATCGTCTGCTTGCCGCCCTTCTCATCCTCGATATGGGCTGTAATAGAATCTGCGCCCTTCTCGACCTTCGTCACCTTGGCGCTGGTGATGATCTTCATGCCCTGCTTCTCGAAGGCCTTGCGCGCGAAGGCGCCGATCTCGGCGTCCTCGACGGGGACGACCTGCGGCAACACCTCGACGACCGTCACCTCGACGCCCATCGTCCGGTAGAACGAGGCGAACTCGATGCCGATCGCGCCGGAGCCCATCACCAGCAGCGACTTCGGCATCTTCGCCGGAACCATCGACTCGAAATAGGTCCAGATCAGCTTGCCATCCGGCTCGAGGCCAGGCAGCGCGCGCGGCCGGGCGCCAGTCGCGACGATGATGTGGTCGGCGGTGTAGGTGCCCTCGCCCTTGGCGTTCTTCGGGATCGGGCCCTGCGGCTGCATGGCCGCCTTCTTGGTCGGCGCGACGGTGATCGTGCCGGGCTTGGTCAGCTTCGCCTCGCCCCAGATCACGTCGACCTTGTTCTTCTTCATCAGGAACTGGACGCCGTTGTTCATCCGCACCGCGATGCCGCGCGAACGCTGCACGACGGCCTCCAGATCGGCCTTGAACGTGCCTTCCAGGACGAGCCCGTAATCCTTGGCGTGCTGGGCGTTGTGCAGCACCTCGGCCGAGCGCAGCAGCGCCTTGGTCGGGATGCAGCCCCAGTTCGAGCAGATGCCGGCGAGATGCTCGCGCTCGACGATCGCGGTCCTGAAGCCGAGCTGCGCCGCGCGGATCGCGGCGATGTAGCCGCCGGGGCCGGAACCGATGACGATGATGTCGTAGTCAGCCATGGGTGATACCTCGGCTCTGTCCTCCCCTGGCGGGAGGCGTTGCTGTTGCGGGGCAAAGCCCCGATCGAATGTCGTTCATGGACCCGTGATCTGCAGGGCGGGACCACGCGCCGGCAGCGGCAGGCCGAGCAGGCTGTCGACCACCGGGGCGAGCGCGAGGCCGATGGCGCGGGTATTCTCGGCGTCGAGATGGATGCCGTCCGCCCCGCTCACCTTTGCGACCGCCGCCGCATCGAAGAAGCTGACGCCGATCTCGTCGGCGATGCGGCGATAATAGGTCGCCAGCAGCGCCATCTTCTCGGGCGCCCCCTCCATGGTGAAGTTGGCCTCGTGCTCGGGGTCGTCCGGTTTGCGCACGATCGGCGGCGAGACAATCAACACCTCCGGCACGGGCATGCCGGGCTCGACGGGTGGGCGCTGAGCCACCTGGGCCAGCATCCGCATCGAACGGGCCACGTCGTAAGCGGAAAGCGAGTGCTGCCGCTGGCAGTCATTGGTGCCGAGCATCAGGATGACGAGGTCGAGCGGCGCATGGCACTCGATGAACAGCGGTAGCAGCGAGATGCCGGAGCGATAGGGCCGCAGCGGATCTTCAAGCGCGATCCGCCGCCCGTTGAGCCCTTCCTCGATCACCGTCGCATAGCCGCCGAGCGCTTGCTCGAGCACGCGCGGCCATCGCACATCCTCGCCATGCCGCTCCGGCGTATTGGCGATCCGCCCCCAAGTGAGGGAATCGCCGAAAGCGAGGATGCGAGCGCGGCGGGTCATCGCCGCCTCACACCAGCATCGCCATGGGCTTTTCGATATAGCCCTTGAAGGCCTGCAGAAGCTCGGCACCAAGCGCGCCGTCCACGGCGCGGTGGTCGGTCGAGAGCGTCACCGACATCACCGTCGCAACGGCCGGCTGGCCACCCTTGACGATGACGCGCGGCTCGCCGGCGCCGACCGCCAGGATCGTCGCATGCGGCGGGTTGATGACCGCGGCGAAGTCCTTGACCCCGAACATGCCGAGGTTCGAGACCGCCGTCGTGCCGCCCTGATACTCCTCGGGCTTCAGCTTGCGAGACTTGGCACGGGCCGCCATGTCCTTCATCTCGTTCGAGATCTGCGACAGCGTCTTGTGGCAGGCGTCGCGCACGATCGGCGTGATCAGTCCGCCCGGGATCGAGACGGCGACGCCGACATCGGCATGCTTGTGCTTGAGCATGGCGCCGTCGGTCCAGGAGACATTGGCATCCGGCACAGCCTTGAGCGCCAGCGCCAGTGCCTTGATGACCATGTCGTTGACCGAGAGCTTGTAGGCCGGCTTGCCGTCCTTCTCGGGCGCCGCGGCATTGAGCTCGCCGCGCAGCTTGAGCAGCGCGTCCAGCTCGCAATCCACCGTGACGTAGAAATGCGGGATGGTCTGCTTGGCCTCGGTCAGGCGGCGCGCGATCGTCTTGCGCATGCCGTCATGCGGGATCTCCTCATAGGAGCCCGGCGCGAACAGCTTCTTGACCGCTTCGTCGGACGGCCCGGCGGCGAGCGGCGCGGCAGCAGGCTTCGGCGCAGGAGCAGCGGCGGGCGCGGCAGCCGGAGCAGCCTTGGCGGTGCCTCCCGTCTTCGCAGCCTCGATATCCTTCTCGACGATGCGGCCATGCGGCCCAGAACCGTTGATCGCGGAAAGGTCGAGACCAGCCTCCTTGGCCATGCGCCGCGCGAGCGGCGATGCGAAGGGGCGGCTGCCGTCGGCCTTGGCCGGAGCAGCGGCGGCAGGAGCCGAAGCTGCGCTCGCGACCGGCGCCGGAGCAGCCTCAGCCTTCGCAGGCTCTGCCTTGGGCGCCTCAGCCTTCGGGGCAGCGCCGGCAGCCGGCGCAGAGACGCTCTTGGCGTCCTCACCCTCGCCGGCGATCACGGCGATGACCTCGTTGACCGCGACGTCGGCGGTGCCTTCCGGCACCACGATCTTGGCAAGGATGCCCTCGTCGACCGCCTCGACCTCCATCGTCGCCTTGTCGGTCTCGATCTCGGCGATGATGTCGCCGGACTTGATCGTGTCGCCTTCCTTCTTCAGCCACTTGGCGAGATTGCCCTTCTCCATCGTTGGAGAGAGCGCGGGCATCAGGATGTTGGTCGGCATCGGTTCAGCCCCTCTCAGCGATAGCAGACGGCCTTGGCCGCAGCGACGACCTCGCCGATATTCGGCAGGGCCAGCTTCTCGAGGTTCGCCGCGTAAGGCATCGGCACGTCCTTGCCGGTGACGCGAGCGACCGGCGCATCGAGATAATCGAACGCCGCTTCCATGATCCGCATGCCGATCTCGGCGGTGACGCCGGACTGCGGGAAGCCTTCCTCGACTGCGACGCAGCGATTGGTCTTCTGCACCGAGGCGATCACCGTCTCGATATCCATCGGGCGGATCGTACGCAGGTCGATGACCTCGGCCTCGATGCCTTCCTTCGCCAGGGCCTCGGCGGCGCCGAGCGCATAGGTCATGCCGATGCCGAAGGAGACGATGGTGACGTCGGTACCCGGACGCACGACCTTGGCCTTGCCGATCGGGATCAGGAAGTCATCGCCCTTCGGGACTTCGAAGGACTTGCCGTACATGATCTCGTTTTCGAGGAAGATCACCGGGTTCGGATCGCGAATCGCGCTCTTCAGCAGGCCCTTGGCGTCGGAAGCGCTGTAGGGCACGACCACCTTGAGGCCGGGCACGTTCGAGTACCAAGCGGCGTAGTCATGGCTGTGCTGGGCGGCGACGCGGGCGGCGGCGCCGTTCGGGCCGCGGAACACGATCGGGCAGCCCATCTGACCGCCGGACATGTAGAGCGTCTTGGCAGCGGAGTTGATGATCTGGTCGATCGCCTGCATGGCGAAGTTGAAGGTCATGAATTCGACGATCGGCTTCAGACCGGAGAGCGCCGCGCCGACGCCGATGCCGGCGAAACCGTGCTCGGTGATCGGGGTGTCGATGACGCGCTTCGCGCCGAATTCCTGCAGCAGGCCCTGGGTGACCTTGTAGGCGCCCTGGTACTCGGCGACCTCCTCGCCCATCACGAAGACGTCGCCATCGCGGCGCATCTCCTCGGCCATCGCGTCGCGCAGTGCCTCGCGGACCGTCTGCATGCCGATCTCGGCGCCGGCCGGGAACTCGGAGGAAGCATCATAAGCCTTGGCCTGCGCAGGCACGGTCGCGGGGGCGCTAGCGACCGGCGCGGCTGCAGCCGGAGCGGCCTCTTCCTGCTTGGAAGGCGCGGCGGCGGCCTGCGGAGCGGTCGGATTGATGGTTGCCGGGTCGACCGCTGCCGCTGCCGAGACATCCTCGCCATCGGCGGCGATCACCGCGATCGGCGTGTTGACCGCGACGTTCTCGGTGCCGTCGGCGACGAGGATCTTGGCGAGGATACCCTCGTCGACCGCCTCGACCTCCATCGTCGCCTTGTCGGTCTCGATCTCGGCGATGATGTCGCCGGCCTTGACCTGATCGCCCTCTTTCTTCAGCCACTTGGCCAGTTTTCCTTCCTCCATGGTGGGAGAAAGGGCAGGCATGAGAATGTCGATCGGCATGAACGCACCCGGATCTGAATACGCGGGAAAGGGCGAGGCAGGCTTTGCGTAGGGCGTTCAGCCCTGCGCCGGCTCCAGCAGGATATCGGTGAAAAGCTCCGACGGATCGGGCTCGGGATCATGCGTCGCAAACTCGGCGGCGTCGTTGACGATCTCGCGGACCTTCGCGTCGATCGCCTTGAGCTCTTCCTCGCCGATCTTGAAATCGCGGACGAGGCGCGCCCTCACCTGCTCGATCGGATCGTGCTCCTCGCGCATGCGCTGAACCTCGTCCTTCGAGCGATACTTCGCCGGGTCGGACATCGAATGGCCGCGATAGCGATAGGTCTGCATCTCGAGGATGTAGGGGCCCTTGCCGGAGCGGGCATGCTCGATGGCGCGAAGGCCGGCCTCACGCACGGCGCGGACGTCCATGCCGTCGACCTGCTCGCCGGGAATGCCGAAGGAGACGCCGCGCTTGGAGAAATCCGTTTGGGCCGAGGCGCGGTTCACCGCGGTGCCCATGGCGTAACGGTTGTTCTCGATGACGAACACGACCGGCAGTTTCCAGAGCTTGGCCATGTTGAAGCTCTCATAGACCTGGCCCTGATTGGCCGCGCCGTCGCCGAAATAGGTCATCGAGACGGTGTTGTCGCCGCGATACCAGTCGGCGAAGGCGAGGCCTGTGCCGAGCGAGACCTGCGCGCCGACGATGCCATGGCCGCCATAGAAGTTCTTCTCGCGGGAGAACATGTGCATCGAGCCGCCCTTGCCGCGCGAATATCCGCCGCGCCGGCCGGTCAGCTCAGCCATCACGCCGCGCGATTCCATCCCGCAGGCGAGCATATGACCGTGGTCGCGATAGCCGGTGATGACCTGATCACCATCCTTCGACGCCATCTGCATCCCGATGACGACAGCTTCCTGGCCGATATAGAGGTGGCAGAAGCCGCCGATCAGCCCCATGCCGTACATCTGGCCGGCCTTCTCCTCGAAGCGCCGGATCAGGAGCATCTCGCTGTAGGCGTGGAGATCCTCGTCCTTGGTGAAGGTGGCGACATTGCTCAGCGCCGGAGCGGACTTTCCGGCCCCGTCCTTCGCGGCCCGCGGCTTCGCGGCGGCCTTCGGTTGAGCGGGGGCTTTGGTCTTACGCGAAGCAACAGCCATGAACGATCCTCCGGGTCTTTCGACCTTTGTTGTAGAGGATCGCAAAAACCTTGGCGAGCACGCTATCTCGCACTGCAGCAAGAGCTAAGCCATTGAAAACGTGGCCAGCTCAACACGTAACTGGATTTCAGTTAATCGATACGTCCGGAACTAAATTTCGCCTGCGATACAGGGTCAACGCCCCATGATCACGACGTCGTTCTTGTGCGTCCGGCCAAGTACAAGGCGGGCATTCTCTTCAAGAAGGTCGCGATCGATCGCCTCGTCGCGCACGAGCGCCAGGTGCTGCTCCCAGGATTTCCGCTCGGCGACGAGCCCCGCGAGCTCGGTTTCCATGTCGCGCAGCGACTCCCGCACCGCGCCCCGCGCTTCGAGGCCGCGGGCTCCGTGCTGGGCATGGAACATGAAATAGGCCACCGCCGCTCCCGAGACGAGATAGAGCGCCAATGTCACGAAAACGGAGCGGAGACCGCGGCGAATGACCATGAGCCGACGCTAGAACGGCTTGGTTTCCGATCTGTTAACAATGCCGGTTCCGACTGCTTCATCTGGCAGCGGGACGATGTCTATCCACCGGGCGAGTTGACCGGCGCCGCGCGGCTCCGTATGTCAGCGCCACGGTGCGGGCGGGTAGCTCAGTGGTAGAGCACGTGACTTTTAATCATGTGGTCGAGGGTTCGATCCCCTCCCCGCTCACCAAAAACTAAAGGCAAATCAGCGGCTTAGGCGTGATAGGCCGCATGATTTTCGAAGCCTGCCGGACTTCGGGTAACAAATGGGGTAACGCACTCACGCGCTAACTGAGCGCGCCGGTCGACGAATCCTCGGCGTTACCCCGAAAATTCTGCTTCCCAGCCCGATCCTAGACGCTACTCGCTCCCCCTCCTGAGCGCTCAAATACGTTCTGTGAAAGCAAAGTGCCCGCCTTTGTTGGCGATTTGCGCGACCGATTCCGGTGTGATTCTGTCACCCTCATGGACCTGCGGACACGCAAATCGCTGGAAGAGGAAGAGCTCGCGATCGATCCCGCTCGGATCGAGCGCGACTTCCGAGACACGCTGCGCGAATGGGAAGTCCGGCCGACGGGTGACGGGCGCGTCAGCGAAGAGACGGCCGCATTGCTGCTCGGATATGACCCCGGCACTCTACGCAACAAGCGGATGCAGGGCACGGCGCCGGCAGCTTGGAAGCTTGGCGGCCGAATTTGGTACAAGCTTCCCGATCTTGCGGCGTGGCTGAAGGCGAACCTTCAGGAAGCCTGACGCCGGCTTCATCTGCCAGCATTTCCCCGCACTTCACGAAATCGACCCGGCTGGGCCGGCCGGTGATGTTTGGGCCTCTTTCAAGGAGGCCACATGACCCGAGCCCGTTCCACCGACCTGTCCGATATTGCCCGCCTGGTCGCGATCGCCGGGGGCAACATCGTCCAGGCTTCCTATATCGCCCAGAGCACACGAGCCCCCGATGCCGTTCGCGCCGTCTTGAAGGCGGCCGTCGACGCCGGCACCACCACTGATGCCGACTGGGCGAAGCCGCTAGCGGAACACGGCGATGCCGTCGCCGCCTTCGTCGAGAGTTTGCGTAGCCGCTCGGTCTTTGCGCGGATGCTCGATGGCGGCATGGTCCGGATGCCGTTGAGGACGAAGGGCGCCATCGTCACCGCAAACGCCACGGCCTGGAGCACTGGCGAAGGCATGCCGATTCCAGTTGGCGCGCTCTCGCTCGCAGGCCCGGCACTGGAAGAGCGCAAGGCCGCAGGGCTAGTCATCGTGACGAACGAGCTCTTGCGCTCAACCAGCCCCGCCGGGCGGGCGTTGTTGGACGCAAGTTTGAAAGGCGCGGTGGCCGATGCGATCGACGCTGGGTTCGTCGGCATCATAGCCGACGGCGTTACGCCGGCGTCGGGATCCGGCGCTACGGCGGCCGACGCGCTGACAGACCTCCGCGGCATGCTCGGCGCCGTGAACCTGAGCGCTGGCGGTGCATTGTTCTGGCTCTCGAGTGTTGACGTCGCCAACCGTGCGACGACGCTGAGCGCCGCCAATGGCGGGTTGCTGTTTCCGGCTATGTCCCCGCTGGGCGGTGAGATGCTCAACCTGCCGGCCCTCGTGAGCAACGCGGTTCCCGCCGGCTCGCTGATGCTCGTCGACGCCACTGGCGTCGCTGCCGAGATCGAAACGATTTCGATCGCCCTCTCCGATCAGGCGTCTCTACAGATGGACACCGCGCCAGCCTCGCCGCCGAACGCGTCCGCTGTGCTCCGGTCACTTTGGCAGGAGAACAAGATAGCGCTTCTCGTCCGTGTGTTCTACGGCGCCGAAGTCATCCGCGTGGGTTCGGTCGCCGTCCTGAGCGATGTCGCTTGGGGAGTGGCCGCATGACCGTCCCCCTTCACGAAACCTTGCCTCCGGCGCTCGCCGACGCGCTCGGCCAGATCATCGCCCAAGCCCGCCGCGAGTGGATGCAGGAGCTCGAGGTCTTGAAGGCCGAGCGCCGGGCCCTGATAGCCGAGATCCGGCTTGCCGCGTTGGGCAAGGCGCCGGCCGACCCCGATTCCGCCGCGCCCGTGCCTACCAAGCCCACCAAGCCGAAGGTGGGCGCATGAACACGGTCGAGGACCTGGAGGTGCGCCTCGATGAGATGGCTGCCGAGGCGTTGCGCCGCGAGGCTCACCGCCTTGATCTCGCCGGCGCCGGCCGGGACGAGCGCGCAACGGCTATGGCTGCGGCACGCAGCACGATTAAGGCATGGCGCGACCGGGCGACCGCTGCCGCCCTTCTCTCGTCAGTCTCTGCCGGGAGGCCTGCATGAAGCTCGGCCCCATCCGTCACCGTGGCGACCTCAGCCGTGCGCTCGACGTCGCCATTGAGTTCGGCGTGGATCGCGTTCGCCAGCAACTCGCCGCCGCCGGCTTCGTCGACGCGGACTTGCTCGAATGCCTCGCCGCCGAGCGCAAGCGGCTCGTCGCATGGCGCGGTCAGGTCGAAGCTGAGATCGGTGCCGGACTGCCCGACGTTCCGAGGCCCGACGCGGCCTGACGCTTCGATCAACCCGGGGGGGTATGTCCGTCGCCCGATCGAACGGGGGCCGCCACCGCACGCGGGCTCAGCGGCGGGTTTTTTATTCCCGCCGACTCCGAAATTTCTCGTGATTTGACCTCTGCTTAAAGGGTGCCTCATGCCGAAAGCCCCGCAACCGTCGGCAGTTTCTCCGGCAGGCGACCGTGATCCGTCCCCGCCGAGAGGCTTGTCTCGGCCCGATCAGCGCGAGTTTCGGAGGCTTTGCAGTCTTCGACGCGCGGCTGGAAAGCCGGTTTCGGCGCTCGAGGCCGACATTCTCGTGGATTATCTCGCCGCCCGCGGACGGTTCGCGGAACTGCAGGCCGTCCAGTGGGCCGAAGAGGCAGGAGAGCGCTTTTTCCTTCGAGACAGGGTTACGCTCGCCGCCGCTGTCGACCGTGCCGCCGCGACCGTCAGGCGCTTGGCGAAGGATCTCCGTCTGGTCGGGACCTGATGAACCGACTTGAATCCAGCCGTGGCGCTCTTGAGATCGCCGGATATCACGTGCACAAAGCTTTCGGGCACGTCAGCAGATGCGCCTGGGGCGTAGGAACCCCTCCGCTAGGCGGCTTGTGTGCTGCCGAGAAAGCACTCCTCGACTGAGGTCGGGGAGGCATGTGCGTATGTCCAGGGCGAGAGCCTAAAGGCATGTGCGGCTCTCCTAGCGGGGGCTTCCTAACTCCCCGACCACCAAGTCTGGGGATCCGATCATGTCGCAGTCTAATCCCGTTCGCTTTCTGAAGGGGTCACCTGCGGCCGTTGCCCGTGGCGCGATAAGCCGAGCACCATGGATTTCCGGCTCGATTGCTGCGTGTCTCGGCCTCGCACAACCAGCATCCGCTCAGCAGCCTTCGCCGGAGATCATCAGCTCTTGCCTGCTACTCGCCAGCAGGCAGCTCCCTCCTGCTGTCGCGGGCATTGCCCTTCGCTCGACAGAAGTGGCGCTTATCAGCACGCGGCCTGACAGAGTGGCATTTTACAACGTGCGGATGGTGCTCGATTTCGCTGGGCAGCCGGTGATCATGGAGCGCCGGTGCGCCGCTACTCCTGAAGGCGAATTCCAGTTGGTTAGGTAGTCGCCTCGCCACGCGCGTTTGGGCTCAGTGGCGATTTGCTTCGCGACGAGACCGGCGCGCGTGGTCGCCGCTTTCGAGAGGCCGCCAACGCGGGCGACCTCAATCGATTCTGCCCGCCTCTGCCTTGGTTGTCGACCGTACGTCCACGCAGGATCGATTGCGGGCAAGTCGTCATCGCCCGATGTGTGCCTTATTAGACCTAAACATGCTCGACCGAATCCCCTATGGGTAATCAACCATTCTCGGTTTAGGAACAGCTTCCTTTGAGTGTTAGCCGGGCCATTCATTGGGTTAGTTTCGCGGTTATATCCGCAGTTGCATGGGTGTCATGGACGTTGTTCCCGGAACTCTGGAACAGCAAAGCGACTGCATTCGGAACACTAAGCGGCTTCGTCACGGTGTACGGCGTGGTCTTTACGGCAATAGAAGCGATCCGCGCGCGCTCAGCGTCTGAATTGGCCAAAAGAGCGGCCGAAGCTGCTCAACATAAAGTAATCTCTATGTTCAATCTCAAGAGCATAGCAGAGTGTCAGTCGTGCATAAAATTTATATTGACGGACCTTGAGCGCGACGGTTGGGTTTCAACTTCCGGGTTGTCTCGAGTAATTGAACTTTATACGGCAGAATTTCACGAGGCATACTGTTCCGAAAATTCGCCGCAGCGATTAGTGATCGCCGCCTTGCAGTCCCATGCCGCTACCGCTTCTGGCCCATTAAAAGGGCGCGCTCTCGTTCGGTTGAAAGAAACACTCGTAGCAATGCTTGCTGATGTTACTGCCGCTGCCGGCGGTAAATTGTCGGAGACAAAATAGTGATACCAACACCCCTCAGGCCTTTTATCGGTCGTCTTTTACAGGCTACCAACGGAAGCGAAGTCTCGTGGAAGGAAGGGGGTGAAAGCGCGTACTTCGCCACTCGAAAGGATGCTAACCTACATATCCGCTACCATTTCGACGAGGATACTGGCGAAGCGAGCTACATATTTCGAGTAATACGAAAGAGCGGAGATGCATTCTTTACGGTGACGAGCGAAGAGGATGATTTTTACCTCATGAGGAATCTCTACTCGGCAGTCAGCGTAAACGCCTCGGGTGGAGAGGACATTGTGAACGATCTATTCGACTAGTGGCAGTTCAGCTGGTGTGAACAATTTTATTGGCTGCCTCAGTGGCAAGTTTCGTATTGTGTCGGGAGTTGACACTAGACTGAGCTAATAAGGGTCAAGACCATAGCTGGCTGTGGAGCTTGCCTGACTCCTTTTTTCACGTTGCTAACATCGCTCGAAACCAACAGCCACACGCTTAAGATGCGCTTCATCGCCGACGGCCCTTCGGTCCCTGATGAACTCCTGATCGCGCGCGACATGGGAGATGTCATCTTCTTTTGCGGCGCCGGGGTCTCTCAGGCGAAAGCACAGCTTCCCAATTTCGATAGGCTGGGATGGGCAGTCATCCGCTCGCTGGGCGCCGCGCAGAGCAGCGCGGCTCGGCGACTCCTTCAAAAGGCGGGCGAGATGGGCCACATGGCCGGTGTTGGGGGCCTTGTGGCGACTGACCGCGTTTTTGGCCTGCTAGAAAGGGAGTTCGAGGTCAAAGAAGTTCGCGAAGCTGTTGCCGAAGCCATCCGGCCACCGACCAGCTACACCCTCGATGCGCACCGCATATTACTCGACCTGTCGACATCGCGCACGGGCGTCACGCGCCTAGTCACTACCAACTTCGACTTGTTGTTCGAAGAATGTAATCCTGCGCTTGAGTGCTGGGGTCCGCCGCGGTTGCCGGACCCGCGCAGCGATCGAGAGTTTCGGGGCATTGTTCACCTGCACGGCCGTGTCGATCAAAGCTATCGGCAGCCTCATGATGATGAGTTCGTAGTGTCGAGTGCTGATTTTGGCCGTGCGTACCTATCGGACGGATGGGCTACTAAATTTATCCAGTCGCTTCTGGCGAGGTTCCAAATCGTCTTCGTCGGCTACTCAGCTGACGACCCTCCCATGCAGTACCTGCTTGAGTCGCTGAACCTGCGAGCGGGTAGCCGCAAGCGACTATTCGCCTTCCAAGCGGGTGAAAGCAAAGAGGCCTCTGCGCTGTGGGAACATCGCGGCGTCCAAGCAATACCGTACGACAGCGGCAATGATTTCGCCGCGCTGTGGGACACCCTGGCGGCATGGTCAATTCGGGCGAAGGACGTCGACGGCTGGTACGCGAGCCTGCTGGACAAGGCGAAGTCCGGCCCAAACACAACCGACGCGCTTCTCCGAGGCCAAATTGCTCATGTAGTTTCGACGCGCGAGGGCGCGCACCGACTCGCGACTGCACAGACGGCTATCGATGGAAGCTGGCTTTTGGCTTTTGATCCTGCCCAGCGATACGGCGATCCCGAGCACTCTGAGCCGAACGACAAGACAAGCGCCATTCTGGATCCGTTTGATGTGCTGGGGCTCGACTTCGATACGCCGCCGGATCCAACTCAACCTGGCGATAGCTTCTATCGGCGAAAGGTTCCGGACGGTGCATGGGATCCCTTCCTGCCAACGCGGCTAGATCAAGAGGACGCGGCCGAGAGCTCAAGCACCGTCCTGCGAGGCGCTATTGCCGCTGCCGCGTCGCCGCTTCCGCCGCGTCTCGCCAGCTTGGGGATCTGGATTCAACGGGTCGCTCATCAGCCCGTTACATTATGGTGGGCCGCGCACCAATCCGCACTGCATCCGGATATCCGGCGGAACATAGAGTCCTCGATCAGACATGTTCCGGAACGGTTCCCTAAGCATGTCAGCTGGGGGTGGCGGTGGCTCTTTGCTGCTCGTTTAGACCAGCGCGTTGATCCGGACATGCTGCGGTATGACATCGAAGAGCGAGCCGCGCAGGACGGCTGGTCGGAAGCGCTGATCCGTGATCTCGTTGGGATGTACCGGCCGCAACTGAGGGTCGATCCCGCGGCCGGGATTTGTCATCCGCTCAAGTGGCTGGATGCGGAAGTCTGCGAACCCGTGGTTCACGTTGATGTCGAGTATCCGCGTCCGCATGCGAGCCTCAACATCCCGGACGAATTCGTAGGCTATGCGGTCAGCCAGTTTCGCGCGAACTTGGAATTGGCAATCTCCTTAGAGAAGGAGATCACCGGAAACGATCGGCTGCATTTCGAGACCACCCGCGCGCCGGATGATGGGCCGGAGCTCCCGGATGACAGCTACGGTCTTACCGGACCGATCTTGATGATGCAGAAGTTGATGACTCGCTGGGCCCAGTTCGACGTGGCTGCGGCTCGTGAAGAAGTCCGCCGATGGCCGGCTAGCGACGAGCACATTTTTGCCCGCCTGAGAATTTGGGCTGCCGGCAGCGAGCTGATAGCTCCTGGCGATGCGGCGGAATTGTTTCGGACTCTCCCCGACCGGGTGTTTTGGGGATCGCTTCACGAGCGGGATCTTCTCTACGCGCTACGAGATCGATGGGCGCAGCTGCCAAGCCCCGCGAGGTCAGATCTTGAGGTCCGGCTTCGAACGGGCGGGTATCCGTGGCGCAAGGAGATACCGGGTGGCGTCGAGCGTGCGGTTGCCCACGACCGGCTAAGCCGGTTGCACTGGCTTTCAAGCCAACACGTTCAATTCACCTTCGACTTGCAGGCAGAGATGGCGCGGTTGCGCGTCATGGCGCCCGAATGGACAACACGCGCCGGCGATGAGGCCGCTGCTTCGAGAGCACCTTTTGTCTTCAGCATCGATACGGATGAGGCCGCCGATCCGCTGCTTGCGACCCCAATTCCAGACATTCTAACGGAAGCGTTGGAAGCTGAGCGGATGGGCTTTTTTGCCAGAGTCCAGCGCGAACCATTCCGCGGTCTCTCGAAACATCGGCCTGCGAGAGCGCTAGCTGCGCTCACACACGTAGGTCGCAAGGGCGAGGCACCGCGGTTTGCATGGTCCGCCTTCCTATCGGCCGATACCCGCAAGGGCGACACCCCTCGGATGATCTCGACGATCGCCGCTCGACTAATCCGCCTTCCGTTAGTCCAACTTCAGGGGATCATCTATCCGGTCGCCAAATGGACGGAAGAGATTGCCGATCGGCTCTATGGCGATGTCGATCACGCGTTCGAGCCACTTTGGACACGGATGATTGAGGCATTGGCGGCCGGCGATCCGGGACGTCATCCGAAGCCCGGGAACAGCTGGGCGGACATCGCCCTCAATGCACCGGTGGGCACGCTGGTGACCGTGGTCTTGAAGGATCCAGCCAAGAACGGATTGGAGCGTGGCGCGGAATTTCCCAGCCACTGGACGTCGCGATTGGAGCAACTCCTCGCGCTGCCGGGAAACCTTCGCAGGCAGGCACTGGTCATGGTCGCCTACCAAGCGGCGTGGTTATACGCGGTTGGTCCTGTTTGGACGCAGCATGCGTTGCTTCCTGCTGGTGAAAGCGATGCGGACGATGCGGACGCGTTCTGGGAAGGCCTACTTTGGCGCGGGCAGCAAAGTCGGGACCTCAATATCCGGCTGAAGACGGGCCTTCTCGCTCGAGCAACATTGCCTCGGGCAAGTCGTCACCATGACGTAGCGTTGGCAGCTTTCATAATGGGAATCTGGCTCAACAAGGCGGATTTTGAGGAGACCGAGAGACTGGCTGCAGACGCCGAGCTTCGAGAAGTTCTGATCCAGACCGACGATGAGCTCCGAGGTCAGTTTATCTGGCATCTTGAGCAATTACTTACCGCCGATGGCGGGAAGTGGCGAGATCGCGTTATTCCTTTTCTGCGCGACGTTTGGCCAAAGCAGCGGGCGATACGCACATCAGTGAATTCAGCGAGGCTGGCCAATTTCGCTCTCGAAGCAGGCGATCTCATGCCGGAAGTGGTTGACCTGATCCTTCCGCGACTCGTCCCTGTCCAGTCATTGAATCTGCGCATGTTCTTTAAGGACGAAACGGACGATCATCCTGCCAGTCGTCATCCTCGAGCAACCCTCGATCTCTTGTGGGCGGTTTTGGCAGATGATCCTCGGCTTTGGCCATACAGGATCGACCAGGTGCTGGCTCGCCTCTCTACAGCTCCGGAAACGAGTGGGGATCCCCGCCTTTCTGAATTGCGGCGCCGGCGCGAGGGGTAGCATCACGGCGATTGCAATCACGCAGCGTTGAGGCAGACCTAGGAGTCAGCGAGCATGTGCGGCCGGTTCAGCCAAGCTTATAGTTGGGACGAGGTTGTCGCCTTCAGCCAGCCGCTGACGGTGCCGGCGGACCGACCGAACCTGCGAGCTCGCTACAACATCGCCCCGACGACCGAGATCGACATCATCGTCCTGACCGAGGCCGGCCGCGAACTACGGAAAGCTCGCTGGGGTCTCATTCCAAGCTGGCACAAAGGCGGGCTCAAGGATTTCAAGCTCGCGACGTTCAACGCCCGCGTCGAGACTGTCGAGACCAGCGGAACGTTCAAGCACGCTTACAAGAGCCGGCGCTGCATCATCCCGGCCAGTGGTTTCTTCGAGTGGACGGGCGAAAAAAAGGACCGCGTTCCTCACTTCTTCTCCGCTGCCGATGGCGACCTATTGGCCTTCGCGGGCCTTTGGGAGAACTGGCGCAATCCCGAGACAGGCGAGGACATAACCACCTGCACCATGATCGTGCGGGAGGCGAACGCCTGGACGGCGCGGTATCACGACCGCATGCCCTGCATGCTGCTGCGCCAAGATTTCGAGGCGTGGTTGAACGGCTCGGGCGGCATGGAATTGCTCAAGCAGCCGCCGCGAGAATTGCGCGAATGGATCGTATCGAAGCGTGTCAACAAAGCCGGCGAAGGCGACGACGATCCGACGACCGTCGAGCCCTTCAACAACGATCTGTTTCCCGCATAGGTTGCTCGACTATGCGGGGGCGATTCGACGAGTCGGCACAAAAGAGATCTCTACCGGAACAAATTGAACGAGCTGCTATCGCGCGCTGATGATCTATCCTTTCTCGTGATGTGCTGGGCGACACGCACACTTCAGACGGGAGACATCAACGCCGCAGCAAAGCACTTGGATTTCCCGAAGGAGGCGGCAAACGCCGAACTTACCGATCAGTTGGCCATCTACCCTTGGCTGATCGAAACGCTCGTGAACGAGCTTTTGACCGTGCCAAAGGAAGCGCCTCGGCTACGCGACAAAACCAAAAGGTTGAATTGCCGCGAATTCGCTTCGATGGCGCGTGCGCGAAACGTGATCAACGAGCTTGAGAATGCCGAAGACGGCATGTTCCTCCCAAGCGTTGGCATTCTTTACGAGCTTCACCGCTTGAGTCAGCGTCAATTTGAGTGGCAGCGGGGCTTCCTATCTTTTCAGCAGATCTACCGCTCAGGGTATCTCTACGGCGGCGCACTAACTGCGGCGTTCTTCCTCCAGAAAACCGGGTTCTCGCTTTCGCAGTTTTCACACGCCTGCTTTGCGCTTCGAGCGGCCTTCAATCAGGACCCCGGAGTCAGATTCGACTTCGATTTTTCGAGGGTCGACATCCCGCCAGAGATTTCGACTGCGGTGATGAAACACATCTGCTGCTCCCACAGCCACGCAAGACGCGAGGCGTCGAGAATCCGCTCCGGCATTCGTCAAACAGCTTACAAGCCAAGCCTGCTTCGTTCGACGCCGCTTATTGCGTTCGATCAGGTCACGGTCAGCCCGCTACCAGAGCTTATAAGCCTACGGTCGACCGCGGGGGTGTTCTACGATGTGATCGACGGCCCCGATTTCGTAAAAAATGAGATAGCCGCAAAGTTTGAGGCATATTGCGTCGAATTCCTTCGGGAAGTTCTGCCCGGATGCCAAGTGGATCCCAGCTTCAAATACAGGCACGGCAAGCGTCCCTTTGATACTCCCGACGTGCTGATTTCGCGCGGCGGCAAGCTATCCCTCATTCTGGAGTGCAAAGCGCGCCGAATGCCTTTCAGCGCCCGTTTTGCAGATGACCCGATCGGCGAGGCCTCTCGAGCCTACGATGAGATGGCGAAGGGAGCATTTCAAATCTGGCGGCATGTCTCGCATAGCCGCAGAGGCGTTCTGCCAACGGTCGAGCTGGCCGAAAACGCACGCGGCCTTATCGTCACTCTCGACACTTGGCTCTCCATGGGCGGCCCGATAATCGACGAGGTTCTCTCCCGCGCCAAAACAATGGCACGTGAAAATGACGCTGAAATCTCTGAGGAGGACTGCATCCCCGTCCGTTTTTGCCATATTGACGACCTGGAAAAGACCTTCGCCAGCGCTACGGAAGATAGCTTCATCGAGACGGTCATTTTAGCGACGGACGCAGAGCACCGCCGGTGGATGTTGGAGAGCGTTCACCAAAAACTCCACCCCGAGCTCCCCGAGTCGCGACCCTATCCATTCGCAGATCGAATTCCCGAAGTGGTCGGGGACTGGTGGGCCGTAATGGTGGCGCATGCTCGCAAGCGAGCGCCATAGCTTAGCTGGTGCCAAGCGCGCCGAGTGCCGAAAGGCAAATCGCCCGCTATTTTAGTCTCTCGTCGGGCTCGCTAGGCAATTTTCGCAGCTCTTCATTCAGCCGTTCGACGTCGAGCTCAGGGAACGGAACAGTCACGATCAAGGGATTTCCAAACCTAACGCGCATGGCGGTGCTGACGAGCGCCCCTATGTCAGTGCCCTTGGAAATGGTTGGGTAGCACGGTCCATCGGACTCACGAGAGGTGCCGGTGTAGCCAATGTGTCCTCCTCCGCCGTGACGGTCCGTCCAGATAGCCATGGATCGTGGGCCAACGGTCGGCTCTTTCAGATGAACCTCATAAGAGATTTTCGCCATCTCATCGGCGACAAGCGCAGCGGAGACGCGTCCTTTCTCAAAGAACTTGATAAGACGCAGAAGCCGCCTGTACCCGCTTCTTACCAACGTCGATGCGGCTGCGGTGCCCGAGCCCGCCACTGAGAACGGAGGAGATTGGCCGAAGGTGGATTGAATACGGTTGTATCGCTTGGAATAAATACTGCGGATCGCTGAGCGTTCCGTGCCCACTACGTAGATTGCCGGCACCTTGTCGACGAGGGCCGCAACAAGCGCAGCGTGGTCGAAGGCGCCGGGGCCAATATGCCGAGGCAACTCCCTGAGGCCTGCCGCTGCCAGAACGTCGAGCAACTGATAAATAGTGCCCGTCCTTCCGCGCAGTACCCGTCCCATCCAGTCAGAAGGCTGAGTACCCGCCAAAGTCGCTCCAAGGCCGGCGTATCCGACGATCGCGTTCCCGTCGTCAGCCTCAACGCGAAGCAACTTTACGGCGTCATCGCGCACAACCCTTCTGCCGACCGTCAGCCTCCTGTCCGCCAGCATCCAGATTGTCGTTTTACCTCTAACGGACAATACCAGTGTCATGGCCGGGACCGGGCTTTCGTCGTCAATCCGGCGCCTTACTCGATCCGATATGTGATGCTCAGCGGGTCGGCCTTCTCGATAACTACCATCCTGCCGGCGACCGGTACGCGAGGATGAGATTTCCAGTTTACCTCAATGGGAATCGTCGGTTGCTGCGCGCTCGTGGTCGTCGACCCCCTTGCGGGGATATAGGCCATGCCGGTTGTCGTGCTCGTAGCCTCGAACTGACGGCTGCCAATGGTGCCGTAAGCCGTGGAAGTCGATTGGGTTGGGACAATCAGCGGCGTGCTGTTCATCGTCGTGGCATCCGACGCGATCGTCACCCCGCTGCGCAGCAGCACTGCGTTTCCACCCTTCATGCCGCCGTACTGGACGGTGGTGAAACCTGTGGGGCGAGTGCGGCCAAAGAGATCTGCGTTTCCGAAGGCATTGGGCATGCTCTCGCGCCCCTCTGCCCTAAGCATCACATCGCCGACGCCGGCGGTAAGCGTTTCTCCGACCGGTGAAGCGATCTTTGTCTGCTGCGCGACCGGGCTGCAGCCGGACAAAATCAAAGCGAAAATTGCCGCGAATCTAGCGTTCATGTCTCCCCCTGGGCCCCAAGTTAGGCGGGGCAGAACTCAACTGACAATAGCGCCCCTCGACCCTAGGCGACGCGGCCGCGCCAATCATTTCCGCTCGCCGGGCGGAAATTGATTTAAGCATCCTCGGCTCCCAGATGTTGGCCCTGATCCTATGCGGTCGCCGCTCCCGAGCTCGCACGAGATCACGTGTCATCATCCTCCGCCTCGGCCGGCAACAGCGGCCGCAACTGCTCGGCGAGCCGATCGAGGCGGCGCTCGAAAGCCTCGCTCCACGAAGAGCGATAGGCAGCGATCGCGTCGGCCGGCACGCCACACCCGGCCATCTCGGCAGCGCGGGCGGCGAGCTCGGAGAGGGCGCGCTCGACCGCGGGCCGGAAGCCGCCGTCCGAAGCGGCTAGCGATCGCAGCGCAACGCGGGCAGAGTCTTCGCCGTCGACCTGGCCGCGCCGGCGGCATTCCTCGATCGTCATCTCAGGGGTGATCACTCGGCTCTCCTGACATGCGTTTCCTCAGCCAGCGGGGTGCCGCCAGCGGCGTTCGCGAGATTTCGGGCAGTGGGGTGGCGGCACTGGTCGAAACGCCGCCAGTGGACTCGCTAGGCAGCGCTATTCTGGTCGCGTGCTTCCGTCAGCAATGTTCTGATCCGGCGCGCCGCTTGAACGCTATCGCCGGGAAACTCCGCAATGGACCGCTTCATGCCAGCGAGCTCATCGGCGATGATCCGGCCGGCTTCCTCGATCGAGAAACCCGTCTCGCTGGCTGCCGATCTAATGATTTTCGAGACCGTCGTCTCTGCTCTCGTTCGATCTTCGGCGGTGACCCAGTCTTCACTTGCCTGTTCGACTACTGAGCCAATTTCTGCATCGGTAGATGGAGATGAGGGTGTTGGCTCAGGGAGTAAGGCGTCCAGAATCCTGGACGCGCTCTGTCGCGATTCCTTGACGCCGATTTTGGTTTCTGCGTCGTGATGTCTTGACCCAGCGAGATCATTCGGCGTCGCGATTTCTTGACGCAGAGCATCGATTGCCGCTTCCCCTGGGCCGACCTCCTTTGTGGCTTTGCGTCGCGATTCCTTGACACCGATCCTTCGCGGATGACTACTGTCCGCTTTCATCTTGGCCACCAGCTTCTGGTCAGTGAGCATCGCTAAATGATCCAGAAGCTGATCGTCGGAAATTGCTAGCCGGTAGATCGTGGCTTTGCCCGGCCGGCCCGGCGTAAATTCTATAATTTTCTTTCGGGCGAGCGCCGATCTGGCAGAAGAGATCGATTGTCGAGATTTCAGGCCGCAGGCGATCATCATCAGCTCGTCACGACAATGATACTGGCCCGAGCCCTCGTTCAACCCTTGCGTGATTGCCGTGAGCAGCCGGAATGCTGGCGCGCCAACATCAGGCATTGCCCGGACGACGCGCTCAATCTCGCGCATGCGCCCGGTGAAGCTCGTCCACGGTAGGTTGACGCTCTGGTTCACGGGCTATCCAGCGCGGTCAGGAGTCCGAGGGACGTGTTCAGGGCGCCCATCGAAGCGGCGGCTGTCGAAAGCGGGCTGGCACTGTGCATCACTCAGCCCTCCGCCTTGCTTCTAACGCGGCGCTTCGGCGCGGGCTGTGCGGGCGCTATTTCGAGGTGATCGTGCGAGTTCCGGCGCTTCCTCGGCAACGGTGGCGCTGAAGCGTTGGCAAGCGGGCGGGATCTTTCCCAACATTCTAGATCGGCGACCGACCAATAAAGCCGGCCGCTGATCTCGATCGGCTCCGGGAAACCGAGTTCCGGATCGGTTCTCCAGCGCCAGATCGTCGCCGGAGCGACGTCATCGTACCGGGCGCAGACGGACTGGGTGCCCAAATAGGCCGCACCGCTGGCGGCTTTGTCCTTCTTCATTGCAGGATGCCTCGTTGCGTTTCGAGGCATTTCAAATGTCAGGCGTGGAACGCAGACACCAAATGGTCCGTGCGCTATTTTTGAGGGGCGTGCTCGCGCAGCGCCTTAGATAGGCGACGCTCTCCCAGAATGGCGAACCGCGCTTGTCGCTTGAGGTGCCGCGCCATACCGACGGCGGTCCAGAGCGACGGCGTTCCAATATGCTCCCCAGCGTCCCAATTGAGTAGAGCAGCTCGAACAGCGTCCGCATAACGCTCGGCAGTCTCCTCACTGCGGTGTCGGGCACTGGCTCTCCCGTTCGCTGAAGACTTTGCGCCGTTCTCCGCCGCGCGGATCAGCCTACGGTCGTGATGCGCAACAGAAAGACGGCCCTGAAGGACGAACGCACGAGCGACAAGCCCAAGACCCCGCCGCTGATCGTCGTTTAGCGGGCCAAGGAGCTTTTGCCCGGACCTCAGCAAATCAAAAATCTGCAGAGAGAGTCCCGTGTCGCTGCCTGGATCGGGGTCGGGGCCTTCGTCGATGCTATCACCATCGAATTTGAAACCCTCCCCCTCCAGGACGTCGCGATGCAACTGGTGGGTCACATCGACGAAATCCTCGAACGGAGTGGCCTCCGCCGCCCGTTCTCGAATCCGATCCATCACCTGTACCAAATCGGCCTCCGCACCAGGTACGGCGATAGCTTTGGTCGCACGAGCCCCTCCGCCGTGCTCCGTCATGCTATCGCCGCCGGCAACTAGCGTCGCAAGGCGCACCGATGAGCTCCCGATGGCAGATATCGGCCCGCTGATCTTTCGCTCTGCCATCACACGACCCTCAAGTGGCGGGCATTCTCGGCTGGCGCAGCGGGCGTGGGTGCTGTGAAGCGTGCGACCTCATCAGCCCAGCGATGCAGCGCGGCCCGGCGCTCGTTGAGAAACTCAAACCTGTTGTATGTGCCCCTAATGCCTGATCGGGTCGGGCCAGCGTGATTCAGGATCCGCTCAATTAGGTCGGGCAGAATTCCCAGCTCGGCCATACCGGTCGCGGCGCTTCTCCTCAGATCGTGAAAAGTCCACGGCGCTCTTGGTTCGATCTGGTCGGCTGAAAGGCCGGCTGACTTGGCGCGCTCCAAGTCGAGCTCGCGGAGCTTGCGATCAAACTGCTTTTTCGCGCGCGAGAAGCCCGAAATAGGCGTGTCGCCCGTCGTCGTCAGCAAATATCGCGGAGGCCGCCCGAGCTTGGGAACGCCTTTAATGATTTCGACCGCTGAAGGCGCAAGCGCAACCTGATGGCGTGAAGCGTTTTTTGCTCGTGCCGGCTCGACAACCCACGTTCCGGCGTCGAGATCCAACTCGGCCCATGGCATCTCGGCGATCTCTCGCAAGCGTTGGGCGGTCAAAATAAGCAGATGCACCATCGTGCCAAACGGGTAGGCCAAGCCGGTCGCCACATTCCAGATATCGGTCAGCTCGGCCCTGCACAGCACGCGGTCGCGAGACTTCTCAGGCTCCCCCCTCACGCCGTCACAGGGATTCGCATCGACTAGATCCCGACTTTTGGCCCAGTTGAAAACGCGTCTCGTATAAGCGAGCGCCCGGTTGGCTGCGATCGGGGCACCACGGTCCGCGATCTCGTCGAGCATGGCGACGATGTCCCTGCGGCGGATGTCGCGGACCAGCTTGCTCGCCCAGCGCTCCTTCGTCTCCCGCTCTAAAGTGGCCTTGATGGCGTTATGCGAGCGGAGGGACGCAGCGTCGCGAATGAGGTAGCGTTCGAGTACCTTCGGCCACAAATCGCGCTCTCGGCTCGGCGCGTCTGTGAACGTGATGGTCTTGGTCGTCCGCTTTTCGGCCGCCACATCTTCGCCCTTAGCAACCTTCTGCAGCACTTCACGCGCCTGCTCTCGGGCCTCGCCGAGCGATAAGAGCGGATGGGGGCCAAGCGTCAGCTTTGTAGGTCTGCCGGCCATGCGATAGCGGACGGCCCATGAGCGCTTACCTGATGGCTGCACGACAAGCGCAAGCCCCGGCACGAGCGCGTCCATATACTCTTTGCGAGCCTCCGCACCCTTCACATTCTCGATGAATTTGTCCGTCAGCCTGACCGCCATCATCGCTCCCCTGACCACATGATTTTGTAGGTCACCGATGCATTGAGGGGTAACAGGGGTAACGGAATCTGTCGATAGCTATCGAAATGCTGTGCAATGCACCGCATGAAAATAAGTGCAACAACGCTATGATTTTATAGGAGAATGACTTCATACTACGAGATGATCTGCAATGCGTCGAAAGGTCCCTTTGTCTGACTTTTAATCATGTGGTCGAGGGTTCGATCCCCTCCCCGCTCACCAGTTTCCGATAATCTCAGCGAAAAGATGCGACTGATCGAACGATCCAGGCTTCAACCCAGCCGCCGCGTGACGCCCCCTTTTGGCCAGCCCGGGGCCAATGAGGGACCGCCCTTGAAATAGCCGCCGCTCACCCCGAGCGCGGGCCAGCCGCTATCGATATAGCCGTCGAGCTCCCAGCAGCGATGCCGCGCACGCTCGGCATCGGTCGTGGCATCCGAGCAATGCGAAACCTGGGAGCGACGCCAGAAGGCCTCGGCCGGCGTGCAAGCGAGCGCTACCAGGAAACCGGATGCGAGCGCGCAGACGCATAATCTGTTCATCGCCTGGCCCTTCCGGCGTGTCACAAACGAGCCTTATGATGAAACTGCGGCCTTGCCGAAGGCTTAAGTCCCTCTCTTGGAATCGGCAGAACCGATCCGACATCTTGTCTTCAGCAGTGCCAACACAGCTCCGGAGGCTCGCGTGAAGCTGCCCATCGTGATTCATACCGACGAGGACTATGAGCGCGCGCAACAGCGCGTCGAGGAGCTCAACGCCATGCCCGACAGCCCCGAGAAGGAGCGCGAGCAGCAGGCTCTGGCCGAGGCTATGCTCGCCTTCGAGCTGCGACGCGACGAAGCCGAGGGCTGAGGCCTCCTCAGGAATCGTTGCTGGCGTTGAGGTCTTCCGGGCGCATCCCCTCGTCCGGCGCCGAATCCCGATTGCCCTGTGACGCCGCCCACAGCGCAATGATCTCCGCCACGGCTTCTGCTCGTGAGCGGCCGGGGCGATGCGCGTCAATAAAGCGGTCGAGAGCGACGATCTCGCCGTCTCCCAAGGCAACCGTCACGGTGACCGGCGGCATCCCAACCTCCTATCGGGCGGAACAGCGTCGCTGCTGCGACGTTTCCACGTCACGGCATTCGAGCATAGCCGAGCGTCGCAAGCAAATGACCTTGACCCTTCGGCGAAACCTTTGGTTTCGCAAAGGAGAAGCTCTGCTTGAACTTCAAGATGACGCAGGCCTGTCGGTGTCAATCTGAACAAAAGCACCTCTCGATTGTTGTGTGAATGACCCGCCTAACAGCGGAAACACTTCAGGAGGAAAAAATGATCAGGCATATTGTGATTGCTTCCGTCGGCGCGGGCCTCCTGGCCGCCACTGCCTTGGCGCAAACCGCCTCGCCGCCCCCGCCGTCCTCAGCCCCGAGCAGCAGCACGACCGCTGCACCCGCCTCTCCGCCGCCGACCAATCTGGCTGGTCAGGGCAAGTGGCGTTCGAGCAAGCTGATCGGCGTCGATATCTACGGTCCCGATGACAAGAAGGTCGGCGACGTCACCGAACTGGTCGTCGACAAGACCGGAAAGATCGAAATGGTCACCGTCGGCGTCGGCGGCTTCCTCGGCATCGGCGCCAAGGATGTAGCGGTGCCGTTCGAGCAGGTCACCTGGAGCGACCAGCCGATCACGCCGCCGGCCCCGGCTCCGAGCGCGTCCGGCGGCAGCGCCGGCATGGGTGGCGCCGGCAGCGCAGCCTCGCCGCCCTCCGCCGCCGCGGCTCCAAAGGCTCCGGCGATGTATCCGGACCACGGCAAGATCACCCTGACCAAGGACCAGCTCCAGGCCGCCCCGGCGGTCACCTATTCCGGCAGCTAAGTCTTTGAATGAGTGAAGCAGAGGGCCCGCCGCAAGGCGGGCCTTTCTTATCGTCTCATGCCTGAATGAAATCGCGCAGCAGCGGGGGGATCGCCTCCGGCAGATCATCCGCGATCAGACCGAGCCCGAGTTGCTCGCCGGCGCGGCCATGCAGCCAGACGGCGGCACAGGCCGCCTCGAATGCCGGCATTCCCTGCGCCAGCAGTCCTCCGATGAGACCTGCCAGAACGTCGCCAGAGCCGGCCGTCGCCAGCGCCGCCGAGCCGGTCGCATTGATCGCTGCCCGCCCATCCGGCGCCGCGATCACCGTATCGGCGCCTTTGTAGACGACGACGGAGCCCGCCAGCGCCGCCGCCTTCCGCGCGCGCTCGAGCTTGGACGGTTCGCTGGCTATCGTGGGCTTGTGGCCGAATAGCCGTGCGAACTCGCCTTCATGCGGCGTCAGCACGGCGGGAGCGTCGCGCTGCGACAGCATCGCCGCAGCGCCGCCGAGTGGGCCGGCGATCAGCGTCACCGCATCGGCATCGAGCACGATCGATCGATCGCTGGCCGCGAGCGCCCTCACCATTTCGACTGAACGCGCCTCGAAGCCGAGGGCGGGACCGGCCACGGCAACGGCAATCCGCGGATCCTCCAGAAAAGCCTTCAGCGCCTCGGCGTTGGGGATCGCACGCTGCATCAACGCATCGGGACCGCGCGACGCATGGGCAGGCAGGGCCTCCGGCTCGCACAGGATCGTCACGAGCCCGGCGCCGATCCGCAACGCGGCCCGCCCGCTCAGCCTCGGCGCCCCCACTCCAGCGATACCGCCGGCAACGACCGCGACGGCCCCACGGCGAAATTTGTGGGTGTCGGCGGCATGATGTGGCCAGAGCTCCCGCCAAAGCGCCGGCTCGTTGCGGAAGACTTTCGATCCGATCGCGTCGAGCGCCACAACTGGAATTCCGATATCGGCCACCGTGACCGGCCCGCAAAGCGCGCGGCCAGGCTGGAGCAGATGGCCGGGCTTCAGACGGAAGAAGGTGACCGTCTCGCTCGCCTGGACGACAGGCCCCTCGGCCTGCCCGGTATCTCCCGATAGGCCGCTCGGCACATCGACGGCGATGATCGGCCGCCCGGCTGCATTCATGACGGCAACCGCCTCGGCCGCTTCCCCGGCAAGCGGGCGCGCCAACCCCGCGCCGAAAAGGGCATCGATATAAAGATCGGGCACCTCCTTCCAGAACGCAGCCATCGGCAGAATCGGCCCGCCCCAGCGAGCGAAGGCAATCGCAGCGTCGCCCGTCAGGGCTTCCGCCGTGCCGAGCAGGGTAACCCGAACCGTCATCCGCCGCTCGCGCAGGATGCGCGCGGCGATGAAGCCGTCCCCGCCATTATTGCCCGGTCCACAGACGATCGCGATCGAGGCCTCTGCCCCTATGTGCTTCAGCGCCGCCTCGGCCACGGCTGCGCCGGCCCTCTCCATCAGCTCGATGCCGGGAGTGCCAGCCGCAATCGCGATGCGGTCGGCCGCGGCCATCTCGGGTGTCGAGAGCAGGACGAGATCGGTTCGGCGCGCCGCGCCGGTCATTGCAGTAGCCATGTCCCGATCATGAGCCGCCGCGGATGACTCCGGCAAGCTGGCCTCGAAAAGCGGGATTGATCACGAAATAGCCATATGCACATTTTTTGATCTGTTTACTGCCTCCCTACGGAGCCAGTCGGCGGGGGCTGCCGCATGGCGGGGCGTCTGCGCCAATGCTATGAGCAGAACGGAGTTCGCATCCGCCGGCTGCCGAAGGCGCCTGCTCCGGCGGCGGAGGTGAGCTGCGATCTGCAATCCGGCGTGAGCCGGGACCTTGAGGCGCAAAGGAGGCCGGTCGGCGCATGAAGAAGATCGAAGCGATCATCAAGCCCTTCAAGCTCGATGAGGTGAAGGAAGCGCTTCAGGAGGTCGGGCTTCAGGGCATCACCGTTCTCGAGGCGAAAGGCTTCGGCCGCCAGAAGGGCCATACCGAGCTCTATCGCGGGGCCGAATACGTCGTCGATTTCCTGCCGAAGGTGAAGATCGAGATCGTACTGGCCGACGACATGGTCGACCGTGCGATCGAGGCGATCATGAAGGCCGCGCAGACCGGCCGCATCGGCGATGGCAAGATTTTTGTATCGACTGTCGAGGGGGCGATCCGCATCCGCACGGGTGAAACCGGCGCGGACGCGATCTGAGAAACCTTCCCGCATCGTGGGGTCAGGAACCGACGGCTGGAAAGAGGCCAGCCGCGGTCCGAGAGTTTGAGAAACTGCTGGCAAGAGGAATGCTGAAATGAAAAGCGCCAAGGATGTCCTGAAGGCGATCAAGGAAAACGACGTCAAATACGTCGACTTCCGCTTTACCGACCCGCGCGGCAAGTGGCAGCACGTGACTTTCGACGTCACCATGATCGACGAGGACATCTTCGCCGAGGGCACGATGTTCGACGGCTCCTCGATCGCCGGCTGGAAGGCCATCAACGAGTCCGACATGCTGCTGATGCCGGATCCGACTACCGCGACGATGGATCCCTTCTTCTCCGCCGCGACCATGGTCATCAACTGCGACGTGCTTGAGCCGTCGACCGGCGAGCCCTATGGCCGTGACCCGCGCGGCATCGCCAAGAAGGCCGAGGCCTATCTGAAGTCGACCGGAATCGGCGACACCATCTATGTCGGCCCCGAGGCCGAGTTCTTCGTCTTCGACGACGTCAAGATCGCTGCCGACCCGTACAACACGGGCTTCAAGCTCGACAACGTCGAGCTGCCGATCAACGGCATGACCGAATACGAAGGCGGCAACCTCGGCCACCGCATCGCCACCAAGGGCGGCTACTTCCCGGTTCCGCCGCAGGATTCGGCGCAGGACATGCGCGGCGAAATGCTGGCGGCCATGGCCGCGATGGGCGTCAACGTCGAGAAGCATCACCACGAGGTCGCCTCGGCCCAGCACGAACTCGGCATGAAGTTCGACACGCTGACGCATATGGCCGACCAGATGCAGATCTATAAGTACGCGATCCACAACGTCGCCCAGAGCTACGGCAAGACCGCGACCTTCATGCCGAAGCCGATCTATGGCGACAACGGCTCGGGCATGCACGTTCACCAGTCGATCTGGAAGGGCGGCAAGCCGATCATGGCCGGCAACAAGTATGCCGACCTCTCGCAGGAGTGCCTCTGGTACATCGGCGGCATCATCAAGCACGCCAAGTCCCTGAACGCCTTCACCAACCCGTCGACGAACTCCTACAAGCGTCTCGTCCCGGGCTATGAGGCGCCGGTGCTGCTCGCCTATTCGGCTCGCAACCGCTCGGCCTCCTGCCGTATTCCGTGGACGACCTCGCCGAAGGCCAAGCGCGTCGAGGTCCGCTTCCCCGATCCGATGGCGAACCCCTATCTCGCCTTCGCCGCGATGCTGATGGCCGGCCTCGACGGCATCATCAACAAGATCGATCCGGGTCCGGCGATGGACAAGGACCTCTACGACCTGCCGCCGCGTGAGCTCAAGAAGATCCCGACGGTCTGCGGTTCGCTGCGCGAGGCGCTGGAGTCGCTCAAGAAGGACAACGCCTATCTCAAGGCCGGCGGCGTCTTCAACGACGACTTCATCGAGAGCTATATCGAGCTCAAGATGCAGGATGTGGCGCGCTTCGAAATGACGCCGCACCCGGTCGAGTTCGCGATGTACTACTCCTACTGAGGAATTCGGCCGGTCCGCGCGGATCGGCCGACCTCCCGACCGCTCCCAGCGGTCGAACATAACTGCCGGGGCGCTAGCGCCCCGGCTTTTTTATGGGCTGCCGTCCGGCTCGTCAGCGCGCGATCCAACGCAGCAGCCCAAGACAGGCCGGACCGCCGAACAGAAGCGTCGCGGCGAGCGCAACTCCGCTGGCAAGAAGCGAATTGCCGCCAAACCAGCGGGCACAGCCAAAGGATGCGGCTGCGGCCGCGGCCGACAGCACCACCGGCCGCCAGGGCATCTCAAAAGCGACCAACCGCAACAGCGCCGAGCCACCGAGGATCGCAATGGCCGCGCCGACTGCGCCTCCCGCGGCGATCGCGACATCCGAACCTGGATAGAACCACATGGCGAGCAAGGCTCCGGCACAGGTCGCCGCGCAGTCGCCCGCCGCGAGCCAGGCGATAGCCGGCAGATGGCGGCGCAGATGCGCCGGCGTCGGCAGCAGGGTCTGGGTCAGCGCACGCAGCAGCGCCATGACGATGAGCCAGGGTGCGGTCCGCAGGAATGATGCTCGCAGCTCCTCCGGCACGGCGATCCCGGCCGCAGGTCCCAGAACGGCCAGCAATCCGGCCACGGTAATCAGCGAGAAAGCGATCAGCAGCGCGTAATAGCGCCCAAGCTCCTGCCGCATCGCCGGACCGTCGCCGGAGCGGTCGAAGAGCGAGACGAGCTCCGGATAGCGGATCGCTTGCAGCGAGGAGACGATCAGCACAAAGAGCCGCTGCAGCAGGTCGAGAGCCAGCATCGGCGCCGCGGCACCCGCTGGCCCGAGCGCAGCCGTCAGGATCGCCTTGATCCCGAGCGGTGCGAACAGGCTCGCAACAGACGCCCCCGCCGATACGCCGCCATAGGCGAAATGCCGGCGTGCTGCTTCCGCGTTCCAGCGCGGAACCAGCGGCAGCAGCCTTCGCGTGGCAAGCCAAGCGATGGCACTGTAGACCAGATTGGCGATCAGGATGCCGAGCACGACGTGGTCGAAATCGGCGGACATTGCCGCGCTCCCGAGCGTGGCCGCCGCGAAGATCGTGGCCCGCAGTCCCTGCAGCCAGGAAAACAGGCGGAAGGCCTGCCGGAATCGCAATAAGGTGAGATGCAACTCGCCCGCGCTCTGCAGCACAATCGCCACCGTGCCGACGACCACGACCGGCGCCGATATCTCGAAGGCCAGCGCCGCGACGGCCCCCAGCGGGCAGAGGATCGCGCTGACGAGGAATTCCGCAACGATCGCCTCGCGCTCAGCTTGTTCGCTCTGCCCATCGGGGCCCGGATAAAACCGGTTGCAGGCGAAGCGCAGCCATTCAAAGCAGGCGATGCCGGCAAACTGAACGATGGAGACAAAGAGCGAATAAGCGGCGAATTCGGCCGCCGGCAGGAGATGCGACAGGACGATCAGCAGTCCGAAGGCGAGAGCTGCCTGATAGAAATAGGCGGCCAGTGCGGCGATCTTGGCCATAGCCGGCTCAATCGTCCGCTTGTAGGGAGGTCAAGCGAAACCGCAGCAGCAGAGATGCTTGGGCTGTACGGCTACCGAGGCCACCCTGCCCCGGAGCAAAATCATGGATGATGACGCGCTGCATTGGCCTCTGCCCTTCGGCGGGAAGCCTGGGGCAGAAAGGTTGATATTTAGGCGCGCTTCCTAGCGCTCAGGAGAAGTGGAGTGCCGCGAGGCCGGCCGAGGCCGCAAAGGCCATCAGCCACCACAGCCAACGGGACGGCAGCCCCTCCGCCGGCGTCGCCGAGCCGACGACATCCTCATGTCCGAACGATTCGCCTGCGAGGCGCGCTGCGCGCTTGAGCCCCGCGATTCCCGCAACCGGTACTGATCGACGCGACGCCAAGGCCTTTCCCCCCCCATTTTTTAGCCAACCATAGCGCAAAGCGGAGGTTCCGCACAGGCGTCAGGTTGATCCGCATTCCGCGACAGTCATGGTTAATGCCATCTGAACGCGACGGTTCCACCCTGACCTTTGGCGAAGCCTGACGACAGGGGTATGACCTGCGCCCCGCCGCCGCGACCGGTAGGTGTTCCGATGCGCCTGAGAGCTGTCTATAAGCGCAGGCTGGTGGGGACCTTGCGGCCCCCGATGCGGTAGAGTTTTCGAAGGCGCGAATCAGGAAGCGTTTGGCGGCGATGGCGGAGAACGGCGATCTTTTCGGTTCGGAGGTGGAGCGGCCCGTGGTGACGGCGCCGAAGGCCGAGCCGCGCCCAGCCCCTGACGCGGCCAAGGCGCCGCCGCCCCGCAACGGCACGCTCTCCGAAAGCGGCTACGACGCCTCGGCCATCGAGGTGCTCGAAGGGCTGGAACCGGTGCGCCGCCGGCCGGGCATGTATATCGGCGGCACCGACGAGCGCGCTCTGCATCATCTCTTCGCCGAGGTGATCGACAACGCCATGGACGAGGCCGTTGCAGGCCACGCCACCTTCATCGATGTCGAGCTCTTCGAGGATGGCTCGCTGGCCGTGACCGACAATGGCCGCGGCATCCCGGTCGATCCGCACCCGAAATTCCCGGGCAAGTCGGCGCTCGAAGTCATCATGACGACGCTGCATGCCGGCGGAAAATTCGACTCCAAGGCCTATGAGACCTCAGGCGGCCTGCACGGCGTCGGCGTCTCGGTCGTCAACGCGCTCTCGGATCGGCTCGAGGTCGAAGTCGCGCGCGGCAAGACGCTCTACCGGCAGGTCTTCTCGCGCGGTTTGCCGCAAGGGCCGCTAGAGACGGTCGGCCCCGTTGCCAACCGGCGCGGCACCAGGGTGCGTTTCCATCCGGACGCGCAGATCTTTGGCGAGGGCGCGCATTTCTCCCCTGCCCGCCTGTTCCGCATGGCTCGCTCGAAGGCCTATCTCTTCGGCGGCGTCGAGATCCGCTGGACCTGCGCGCCCGCGCTGCTGAAGCCGGAGGGTGACGTTGCGGCCGAGGCCGTGTTCCGCTTTCCCGGCGGCTTGCGCGACTATCTTGGCCGCGAGATCGAGGGCAAGGATCTCGTCGCCGAGCCGATCTTCTCTGGCAAGATCACCAAGGAAGGCAGCCACGGCTCGCTCGAATGGGCGGTGGCCTGGCTGGCGACCGGCGAGGACGGTTTCTCCTCCTCCTACTGCAACACGATCCCGACGCCCGAAGGCGGCACCCATGAGCAGGGCCTGCGCATCGCCCTGCTGCGTGGCCTGCGCGACCATGCCGAGCGCATCGGCCAGTCGAAGCGCATGGCGCAGGTCACCTCCGACGACGTGATGGCGACCTGCGCGGCGATGCTCTCCGTCTTCATCCGGGAGCCGGAGTTCCAAGGCCAGACCAAGGACAAGCTCGCGACGCAGGAGGCCCATCGCATCGTCGAGAACGCGGTGCGGGATGCCTTCGATCACTGGCTCGCCGCCGCCCCGCAGCAGGCTCTCAGGCTGCTCGACTGGTCCGTCGATCGCGCCGAGGAGCGTCTGCGTCGCCGCCTCGAAAAGGAAGTCTCGCGCAAGACCGCGACGCGCAAGCTGCGCCTGCCCGGCAAGCTCGCCGATTGCTCCAATGCCGGAGCGGCCGGTTCCGAGCTGTTCATCGTCGAAGGCGACTCGGCCGGCGGCTCGGCCAAGCAGGCCCGCAACCGCTCGAACCAGGCGATCCTGCCCCTGCGCGGCAAGATCCTCAACGTCGCCAATGCGACGCGCGAGAAGCTCAACCAGAACCAGCAACTCGCCGACCTGATCCTGGCGCTGGGCTGCGGCATCGGCACGCAGTTCCGCGAGGACGACCTGCGCTACGAGAAGGTCATCGTGATGACGGACGCCGATGTCGACGGCGCCCATATCGCCTCGCTGCTCGTCACCTTCTTCTGGCGCCAGATGCCGCGGCTGATCGAGAAGGGCCATCTCTATCTCGCCGTGCCGCCGCTCTACCGGCTGCAGCATGGCGGAAAGAGCGTCTACGCCCGCGACGACGCCCATAAGGATGAGCTGATCGAGACCGTGTTCAAGGGCAAGAAGCCGGAAATCTCCCGCTTCAAGGGCCTCGGCGAGATGATGCCGGCCCAGCTCAAGGAAACCACCATGGACCCGAGCAAGCGCATCCTGCTCAAGGTCATGGTGGACCATGAGGCCAAGGAGGAGACCTCCGATACGGTCGAGCGGTTGATGGGCAACAAGCCGGAGGCGCGCTTCACCTTCATCCAGGAGCGTGCCGCCTTCGCTGGCGAGCTGATCGACCTGTGAGAAGCCCTGCATTCCTGCAGGGCTGCTCCCCAAGCCCGGCGGGCTGCCATCCGACGCCGGCGCAGGCAGGGTTCGGACATGCCGAACCTGTCTCGTCCTCCGGAACGCCATGACCGCAACCGCCCTGCTTCCCCAGCCGAGTGGCCACTGACGGCATGGGTGAGCCTGCTTCCCCTCCATCTCGATGCGATGGCGATCTGGTATCGCCCGCCCGGCAGGCTTCCTGGGACGACATCCGGATCTTCAACGCCATCGCCGTCAGCGGGTCGATGGCCGTGGCGGCGGTTCGGCTCGGGCTGAGCGAGGCCACGGTCGCGCGACGGCTGAAGGCGCTGGAAAGCGATCTCGGGCTGCAGCTCTTCATGCGCGAGGCCAATCGTCTGGTGCCGACACCTGCGGGCTCTGAACTCGGGGTCGAAGCGCTGGAACTCGACGCCGCGGCGCATCGCTTCCTGGCCCGCGCCGAGGCCGCACGCCCACTCGCGAACGCGCCTGTCCGCGTGACGGCCACGACCTCGATCAGCCTGTTCCTGACGATGCATGCGACCACGATCTCGGCAGCGGCCGGTGGGGTCGAAATCGTCATCATCAGCACGCGCAATCGCCTCGACCTTGCGCGCGGTGAGGCTGACATCGCCCTCCGCATGACCAAGGTGCCGGAAGAGCCCGGTTATTACGCGCAGAAGATCGGCCGGCTGATGCAGGCACTCTATATTCGGGACGGCGTCGAGCCCGACACCGCGCCGATCATCTCGGTGAACCGCGAGACCTCCTCGCGGATCGACGACTACATCATGGCTTATGCGGCCGGTCGCCCCATCGCCGCCCGCGTCGGCGATTCCGCCGCGCGATACGAGAGCATCCGTTCGGCAGGCGCCCTTTCCATGGCCCCGTGTTTCATGGCGGATGCCGATCCGAGCCTGCGGCGCCTAGAGCCGCCTCCCGAGCAGACGGGCGACGACATCTATCTGGTCTCTCATGATGTCTCGCGCGGAAGGCCCGGCGTCGTGGCCGTGCTGGCCGCGCTGCGCAAGCTCTTCCGCGAGCATCAGTCCCGGCTCCTGGGTTCGGCGGTCAAGCCGGAGCGGCCTCGCTAAGATTCTCTGCTCCTCGGCAAGCTTCGGCTAACCATCCTTTTACGGCTGGTTACGTAGGATCATTTCCGCGAGTTGCGGAGAGTGGCCATGCGCCTGATCGAATTGTTCTGGAAAGACGAGCGCGGCACGAGCCTAGCCAACCTCGCCAAGGCCGGCGCGGCGATTGCCGTGCTCTCCGTTGTCGCGGCCAACGTCCTGTCGAGCCAGACCAAGGAACTCGACAAGGAGCGACTGGCCCAGATCAGCCTCGCCGCCTCCAAGCGCCAGCCCATCGACCCGCTGACCACGGGCTCGATCAGCCGGGCCGCGAACGATACCCGTCTCGATCCCTGCGCCCTGCCCCGCTGATCGCGACAGCATCGGACCGAAAAGTGGAATCCACTTTTCGGAACAATCCGATGCGACAACAAAAGCGTAGATCGAGAGTATCGCGGCCGATAGGACGCGCAGCGATCTACGTCAGCCAGAGCAATAATTCGGCGGTGACGGCCTCGGGCGCCTCCAACGTCGAGAGATGGCCGCTACCCGGCACGACCTTGAGCCATCCGCGCTCGCCGACGAGTTCCGCCATCTCCTGCGCTTCCGCGACCGGAGTGATGATGTCCTCCTCGCCGACGACCACGAGCGTAGGGCACGCGGCACCAGCCAGGACAAATCGGGAGTCCGGGCGCTTCATGATCGCCTGCTGCTGCCGGACGAAGCCGTCGGCCCCGATATCATCCGCCATCTGCCGGACCAGCAGGCGCAACGGCTCGTCGGTCAGACGTGCTGGAGCGACGAGGCGTTGCCAGAGCAGCGTGGTAACGTTGTCGAAGGCACCCTTCTCCGCCAGCGCGATCATCTGCTCGCGCGGCAGGTTGGTTTCCGGCGTCGCCGGCTTCGCGGAAGTGTCGAGCAGCGCGAGCCGCGTCACGCGCTCGGGCGCCTGCCGCAGCACCTCGAAGGCGATGTAGCCGCCCATCGACAGGCCGCAGAGCGCGAAACGCTCGGGTGCGGCCGCCAGAAGACGGGCTGCGATAGCGGGCAGATTGTCGTCGATGCTGTGGTCGGCAACGAGGATCGGACGGCCATCGGCGAGCGCAGGCCATTGCGGGGCGTAGAGCGCGGCATTGCAGCTCAGCCCGGGAACGAGAACGAGAGGTTCCTTCATGAGCTGGAAACCGTCCTTTAAGGTAAGGGCCAGAATTCACAATGGCCGTTGTTCTGACGCAGGGCATTTTGGTCGGCGGGCAGGAGCGTGGTCGCAGCAAGCCATCCGGCTTGCAAGGCTGCGCGACGCACCAGCCGCCCACAAGGCCCGCGCCCCTTCGGGGTCGGGCGAAAACGGCCGATAGCTACGTCGGCCCCTTGCCCGATACCTTGGGTATCGGGCGGCAGGCTCCTCCTTGCTCTCGGCCGTTTTGGCCCGATCAGAACAGCGTCCATTGTGAGTTCTGGCCCTAGGTTTTCGGGGCTAGATGATTGACTTTGCCGCGTTTTCTTTGCATTCCACACGGGTCCGAAGGCGCGCAGGAAATGTTGTCGCGCCAACGTGGTCGGTCGAGCAGGTCGTTCCGACGCGTTTACCGACCCTGAAAGCGCCACACGCGATGTCATTTGCCGAACTCGGCTTGAGCGAAAAGGTTCTGACGGCCGTCACGACCGCAGGCTATAGCACGCCGACCCCCATCCAGGCCCAGGCCATTCCGCATGTTCTCGCCCGCAAGGACGTTCTGGGTATCGCCCAGACTGGAACGGGCAAGACGGCGGCCTTCACGCTGCCAATGCTCACGATCCTGGAAAACGGCCGCGCCCGCGCCCGGATGCCGCGCACGCTGATCCTGGAGCCGACGCGCGAGCTCGCCGCACAGGTCGAGGAGAACTTCACCCGTTACGGTGCGAACCAGAAGCTCTCTGTGGCGCTGCTGATCGGCGGCGTCTCCTTCGGCGACCAGGATGCCAAGATCACCCGCGGCGTCGACGTGCTGATCGCAACGCCCGGCCGCCTGCTCGACCATGTCGAGCGCGGCAAGCTCCTGCTCACCGGGGTCGAGCTCCTCGTCATCGACGAGGCTGACCGCATGCTCGACATGGGCTTCATCCCGGACATCGAGCGGATTTGTAAACTCGTTCCCTTCACCCGGCAGACCTTGTTCTTCACGGCCACCATGCCGCCGGAAATCACCCGCATCTCCGAGCAGTTCCTGCACAATCCGGTGCGCGTCGAGGTGTCCCGTCCGGCCACGGCGGCGGCCACGATCACCCAGCGCCTGATCGCGTCAAACCCGCAGGATTTCGAAAAGCGCGAGACGCTGCGACGGCTGATCAGGGAAGCGACCGACCTGCAGAACGCGATCGTCTTCTGCAACCGCAAGCGCGATGTAGCAACGCTTCACAAATCATTGCAGAAGCACGGTTTTCCGGCCGTTGCCCTGCATGGTGACATGGACCAGTACGCCCGCATGGCGGCGCTCGAGTCCTTCCGCACGGGTGAGAATCCGATCCTCGTCGCTAGCGATGTTGCCGCCCGCGGCCTCGATATCCCTGCCGTCAGCCACGTCTTCAATTTCGACGTGCCGACCCACGCCGAGGATTATGTCCACCGCATCGGCCGCACGGGCCGCGCCGGTCGCCTCGGCACCGCCTTCACCATCGTTACCCGTCATGACGACAAGCTTGTCTCAGCGGTTGAGAAGTTGACCGGTCAGACGATCGCCTTCGAGGGCGCTGGGCTCGGCGATCTGCCGCCGAGCGAGGCGCGCGAGGAACGGCGGCCTCGCCGCGATGACAAGCGCCCTGCGCGCGGTCGCGGGCGGTCCGAGCGCGGCGGCCGTGCCGAGGCGGATGCGCCCCGCGCCGACAATGGCGGCGGAAGGAGTGCGGACGAGGCTCGCAGCACCGCACGGCGGGAGCCTGTCAGGCCGGATTCGGATGCTATGGCCCAGGGCGGCAAGCGCGGGCAGGAAGCTCCGCGTCGCGGCCGTTCGCGAGACGATGATGACGGCCCGCAGGTAAAGGGACTCGGCGATCACGTGCCGGCTTTCCTCCTGCGCTCGGCCCGTATTGGCTAACCTTTCGAATTTTTTGCATAACCTTAAGGCAATCAACTCGATTTTAACGCAACGGCACTAAGTTGCGTTCGCCATGACAGGATCGTTGTCATGGCAGCTGGGCTCATGCCGCCTATTCGGACAGGATGTCCCGCTTTCGAGTGAAACGATCGGAGCCGATGTGGCGCAAGCTGCAATCCGGCTTTGTTCCGTAATGGCGGTGGCATGGAACAGTCGAGCTCGATTTTTGCAAAGCCCAGCGATCTCCCGGAGCGCGTCGTTGCCGCCATGCGGCAGCATGGATCGCCCTGTGACCCGCGGTCCTTCGAGATCTGGTACACTCACCTCAGCGGCGAAATGCCCGCTCTCAGCGCCGCTCTGAGCGCTGTCATCGCCGCGGGCGATGGTATCGTGACCGGCGCCGACATCGAAAGTCTGCACGAACGTTTCATCGGCTCCGAGCGCTTGGCGCAACAGGCCGAGCGGACCAGCTTGCAGGTTCTCGGCGAGATCGAGGCCATGAGGGCGTTGGTTGAGAAAGCTCTCGGCGCGAGCGAAGTCTATCATGGTCGGCTGGCGGCCATGTCGGAAGACGTCCCGCCGCCGACCGACCGCGAGAAGCTGCGCGCCTGGATCGAGGCGCTCGTCATGTCGACCCGCGAAGAGGTCGTCCGGAAGAGCCAGCTCGAGAACGAATTGCGCAACAGCGCCAACGAGATCCGCAACCTCCGCGCAGCGCTGGAGACGACCCGTGCGGAGGCCCTCACCGATCCGCTGACCGGGCTCGCCAATCGCCGCCATTTCGAGGAGATGCTGCAGAAGTCGATCGACCAGGCGACGCTGCGGCGCGAGCCCTTCGCGCTGGTGATGGCCGATATCGATTACTTCAAGCGCTTCAACGACGCCCACGGCCATCTTACTGGCGACCAGGTGCTGCGCCTCGTTGCGCGCACCATGACCGACAAACTCAAGGACAAGGCGGTGATCTCCCGCTTCGGCGGCGAGGAATTCGGCATTATCCTGCCCGAGGCTGACCTTGTCGCCGGCAAGTTCGGCGCCGAGACCGTGCGTCAGGCTCTGCTCACCCGCGAGCTGATCAAGCGCTCGACCAACGAGAATCTCGGCCGCATCACGATCTCGCTCGGTGTCGCCAGCTATCGTCGTGGCGATACTGCCGGCTCGCTCGTCGATCGCGCCGATCAGGCGCTGATGCAGGCGAAGCGCGACGGTCGCAACCGCACGGTCACCGAGGACGCGATCGAGACCGCGGTCCGCGTGGCTTGAGCGCAGAGGCAGTGCGCCGCGCCGCGGACAGGGCGAACATCGTCCACTCCCGCAGAGCATCCTCGTCATCGAGTGCTGCGTCCGGAAGCCGCCAGTAGCTCATCGCGAAGGGTTTGGCGCCACGGCTGTAAACGAAGGGCGAGCTGCCGGCCGCGACGAAGCGACCTTCGCTCTCGGCATCCGCCTTCAGGTAGATTTCGCCTTCCTGCTCCAGCGCGAACATGATCTCGCCGTCATAGATGCCGTGGCCGCCGAACATGCGGCGCACCCGGACCGGCATGACACTGGCAAAAACCTCGCGCAGGCCCTCGGCATCCATCGGCGATCACTGCGCCGCCAACACGCCTTCACTGCGCGGCTTGATCTCGACCGATTCGCCGCAGCCACAGGCCGAAACCTGATTGGGGTTGTTGAAGACGAAGGTGGAGGAGAAGCGATCGCTCCGGAAGTCGAGCTCGGTGCCGAGCAGGAACAGCACCGCCTTGGCATCGACGATCACCGTCGCATCCTTCTCCTTCACGACCTCGTCGCCCTTGGCGATCTCGCGGGCGATCTCGAAGGTATACTCCATACCCGCGCAGCCACCCTTCTTGACGCCGACCCTGAGGCCGAGCGCCGGCGCTTCCCCGCTCGGGGATTGCGCCATGATCTCACGGATACGGGCGGCCGCAGCGTCGGTCAGCGAGATGACCTTCAGGCCCGGAATCGAAAACATCGTTGTCCCTCCTCGACCGGGTTCAAGGCCCGGTGAAGCAAGATTGCATCTGCAATATAGGGATCGAGGCCGCGTTGGTCGAGATGCCGGCCGCAACCCAGCCCCGCGCCACGCATCGCCCATGCAATCACCGCCCGCCGCCCCCATTGCGTGTCGAGCCGGCTCATGCACTCTGGCGAGAGCGAGCCAGAAGACCCGCCAGCAAGAACCTCCCACCGGTTGGAAGCCCCATGCCTCATCGTCTGCATCGCCCCGAAGCCCTGCGCGCCCTCGTCCACGACATGGTCGTAAAGGCGGGCTGGACGGAAGCCGAGGCGCGCGAAACCGCCGATCATCTCGTCCTCGCCAATCTCAGCGGGCATGACAGCCACGGCGTCGGGATGATCCCGCTCTACTTCCAGTCACTGGCGGACAATAATCTCAGCCCGAAATCGCAGCCGCAGGTGCGGGTGGACGCCGCGCCCTTCCTGATCATCGACGGGGCGGTGGCGCTCGGCCAGCCGAATGCACGCAACGCCGTCGACCGCGCGGTGGCTATGGCGAAGACCGGCGGTGTGGCCATCGTCAACCTGCTCGATTCGCATCATATCGGCCGGATCGGCCATTATGCCGAGGTCGCCGCAGCAGCCGGGCTGATCTCCTTCTTCTGGGTGAACGTCGCAGGCCGGCCGCCGATCGTCGCGCCCTATGCCGCCAAGGAAGCGCGCTTCGGCACCAATCCTCATGCGATCGGCATCCCGGTCCCGGAAGGCGAGCCGCTCATCCTCGACTTCGCCACCAGCCGTATGGCCCATGGTAAGGCGCGTGTCGCGCTCAACAAGGGCGAGCAGGTGCCGCCCGGCTACATCATCGACGCTGAAGGCCAGCCGACGACCGAGCCCGCCCATGTCTTTGCCAGCCCGAACCACCCGCTCGGCGCGCTGCTACCTTTCGGCGACCACAAGGGCGCCGGGCTTTCGCTGATCGCGGAGCTGCTCTCGGCCGGGCTAATGGGGGCTGCCCGCATCGACCAGAAGCCGCAGAAGACCTGGATCATCAACTCGCTCTTTGGCGTGATCATCGACCCGGCCCGGCTGGAGCCCGATGCCAGCCTGCGCAAGAGCCGCACCGAGAGCTATCTCGCTTTCGTCCGCGCGGCGAAGCCTCAGGATCCCGCCAATCCGGTGCTGGCGCCGGGCGACAAGGAGCGCAAGATCCGGGCAGAGCGCGGCAAGGCCGGCATTCCGCTCGACGACGAAACCTGGTCTCAGATCAAGGCCACCGCGGCACGGCACGGCATCGACGCCGAGAGCTACTGAGGCGGCCCCTGTGTCGCCCGAGGCTTGCAACGCCTTCTGCGCCGCGCTGCCGGCCACCACCCATGTCGTGCAATGGGGCGGCGCCGATGTCTGGAAGGTCGGCGGCAAGGTCTTCGCCATCGCCCGGGAGCAGGAGGATGGCGAGGCAACCGTCAGCTTCAAATGCTCGCCGCTGGCCTTCGACATTCTGAAGGAGCAGCCTGGCCTCAGGCCCGCGCCCTACCTCGCCTCACGCGGCATGAAATGGATCCAGTGGCAGACGCCGGAAGCCATGCCGGACGAGGCCTTGCGGGATTATCTCCACGAAAGCCACCGCCTGGTCGCCGCCGGCCTGACGCGGCGGCTGCGGCTGGAGCTCGGATTGGCCTAGGCCGGTCGCACTAGAGCAAAGCCTCGCCGCGTAGCATCGGCACCGCGCCGCCTCCGACACGCGAGCGGAATCCGTCCTCCGCGCGCCGCGACGTCACCTTCAGCAGGCTCGGTCGGCCCATCTCCACGCCTTGCGTGATGGTGTAGGCCGCGTCCTCGCCGCCATCGAGCGACAGAAGCAGCGCTCCGAGCGTAGCACTGGCGCTGCCGGTCGCAGGATCCTCCCAGGTGCCGGCCAGCGGCGCGAACATCCGCGCCCGGATGTTGTTGCCGTCCCGAGCATAGAGGAAGAGCGAGAGCCGCCCGGCGAGCTCGGCATGCTGCCGCTCCAAGGCTTGGAAGGCGGCGAGATTAGGTGCGGCGTTCGCCAACGCGCTACCGGCAACCTCGGCCAGCACGAACTTGACGCCGAGTGAGGCCTGCACCGGCCGATGGGCCGTTGTGATCACGTCGCCCGCACCAAGCCCCGCGCAGGCAGCAATGCCATCGGCCGGCAATTCGATGCCGAGCGAAAGCGCCTGCGGCGCGGCGATGACGGCGCCGGTCACCTCGCCTGCCCCGTCCCGCTCCACGGCGATCTCAACCAGTCCCGCCATCTGCTCGAAGCGCAACAGGCCGTTGCGATCCCGGCCATGGCGCGCCAGCACGCAGGCCGTCCCGACATTGGGATGGCCTGCAAAGGGCATCTCGGCCGTACGGTGGAAGATCCGAACCCTAGCGTCATTGGCCGGATCTTCCGGCGGCAGGACGAAAGTCGTCTCGCTGTAGTTCATCTCCGCTGCCAGTGCCTGCATCTGGGCATCGGAGAGGCCGCGCGCGTCGGTGAAGACCGCGAGCTGATTGCCGCCGAAGGGCCGGTCAGTGAAGACGTCGACAGTTTCGTAGGGATAGCGCGGCATGGCAGGCTCCGGCAGCGGTTCAAATGCGCCTATTCCTGCCAGCCTCGCACAGTGAACGCCAATGAAGCGATGGAATGCGATCCATCACACCGGCTCAGGGCCGGCGCCGTTCACCACATGTCGAGCGCGACGCGCGCCTCGTCGGACATGCGCGACTGATCCCAGGGCGGATCGAAGGTCATGTTGACCGTCACGCCCGCAATGCCCTGCACCGTGCTGACCGCGTTCTCGACCCAGCCCGGCATCTCGCCGGCCACGGGGCAACCCGGCGCCGTCAGCGTCATGTCGATGGCGACCTGCCGGTCGTCGCCGATATCGACGCGATAGATCAGGCCGAGCTCATAGATATCGGCCGGGATTTCCGGGTCGTAGACGGTCTTCAGCGCCGCGACGATGTCGTCCGTCAGCCGGTCGATCTCCTCCGGTGGCAGCGTGGAACCGGTGCCGACCGCGGGCTCGTTCGGCTTGAAGCCGTCGTCCTTCACGGCGATGGAATCGGATGTGGCCAAGGCTTCAATCCTCATTGCTTGGAGCGTTCAGCGGCTCTTCGAAACGCAGAATGCTCCAACTCCTTGTTCTACCGCATTTTCTTCACGCGAACCGGTATCCACTTCGCTTGAAAATGCTCTTAAGCGAACAGGCTCTCGGCCTTCCGCAGGGCATCCACCAGGGCGTCGACCTCTTCCAGCGTGTTGTACAGGCCGAAGGAGGCGCGGCAGGTCGATGTCACCCCATATCGTGCCAAAAGCGGCATCGCGCAATGGGTGCCGGCACGGACTGCGACACCGGCGCGGTCGATCACGGTCGCGACGTCATGGGCATGCGCGCCCTTCATCTCGAAGGCGATGATCGCGCCCTTCTCCTTCGCCTTGCCGAAGATGCGCAGCGAGTTCATCTCGCCGAGCCGCTCCATGGCATAGGCACCGAGCCTCGCCTCATGGGCGGCGATGTTCTCGCGCCCCAGCGCCATCATGTAGTCGAGCGCGGCACCCAGCCCCACCGCCTCGACGATCGCCGGCGTGCCGGCCTCGAAGCGATGCGGCGGATCGTTATAGGTGACCGTATCCTCGGTGACGGTGACGATCATCTCGCCGCCGCCCTCATAGGGCGGCAGCTTGTCGAGCCATTCCTTCCGGCCCCAGAGCACGCCAGAGCCGGTCGGGCCATAGGTCTTGTGGCCGGTGAAGGCGTAGAAATCGCAGCCCAGCGTCTGGACGTCGACCGGCAGATGGACCGCGCCCTGGCTGCCATCGACCACCAGCGGAATGCCATGGGCCCGGCAGATGCCGGCGACCTCGGCGATCGGCACGATCGTCCCGGTAGCGTTCGACATATGCGTGAGCGCCACGACCTTGGTGCGCGGGGTGATGAGCTTCTCGAACTCCTCGACGAGGAAATTGCCCTCGTCGTCGATCGGCGCCCATTTGATCACGGCCCCATGCCGCTCGCGCCAATAATGCCAGGGCACGATGTTGGAATGGTGCTCGAGGATCGAGAGGATGATCTCGTCGCCCTCGCCGAGCTTCAGATACTGGCCGAGCGACGAGGCGACCGCGTTGAGCGACCCGGTCGAGGAGCGGGTGAAGATGATCTCTTCGAGATGCCTCGCGTTGAGGAAGCGCCGGGCGCTCTCGCGCGCGGCCTCATAGGCCTCGGTTGAGGCGTTGGCGAGGTAGTGCAGGCCGCGGTGGACATTGGCGTACTCCTCCCGCATCAGCCGCGTCATTGCCTCGATCACCGCCTCGGGCTTCTGCGCCGAGGCGGCGTTGTCGAGATAGACCAGCGGCTTGCCGTAGACTTCCCGACCGAGAATCTTGAAGTCCTTGCGGATCGCCGCAACGTCATAAGGCTTGATCGGCGCGTTCATGGAGAAGAGCTCCTAGGCCTTTCCGGGCGAGGCCGGAGCCTTGTCGGCGACCAGCTCGCCGGCATGGCCCCAATCCTCGCGCTCGATCTCCTGGATCACGATATGGGTGTTCTGCGGGTTCTTGCCGAGCACCTTGACCAGCGTCGCGGTGAACTCCTTGACGATCTCGGCCTTCTGCTGGCGCGTCGCGCCCTTGGTGATCTGGAGATTGATGTAGGGCATCAGACGGTACTCACCTGCGAATTGGCCTCGCGCGCGGAGAGCCACGCCTCGACCTCGGACATCACCAGTTCGCGCAGCTTCTCGTCGGCGATGAACTCGGCCGCCTCGCCGGCGAAAGCCTGCAACACCAGCGCCTCTGCCTGCGGCCGCGGCAGGCCGCGCGCCATCAGGTAGAAGAGCTGATCGCCATCAATCTGCGCGACGGTGGCGCCATGACCGCAGACCACGTCGTCGGCGAAGATTTCCAGCTCCGGCTTGTTGAACATCGTCGCACCCTCGTTGAGGAGGAGCGCATTGCTCTTCATGCCGCCATCGGTCTTCTGCGCATGCGGGCGCACGATGACCTTGCCCTGGAACACGCCGGTCGCCTCGCCGCCGATGATCGACTTGAAAAGCTCCCGGCTGGTGCCGTGCGGAACCTCATGGTCGACGATCAGCGTCACGTCCGAGTGCTCCGAACCGCCGAGCAGATTGACGCCGCGCAGCCCAACCTCGCTATGCTCGCCGGCATAGCGGACGAAATGCTGCTGGCGCACGGTCGCGGCGTTGCAGACCAGCGCGAAGGAATCGAACTTTGCCTGAGCGCCGACCGTCGCGAGCAGGCTGAAGACTCCCACCGAGCCCGCCGACTGATCCGTGACGAGCCGGATATGCTCGACCTCGGTCTCGTCTCCAGCCTCGACGACGAGCGCGACGTTGAGCTGCTGCGGCGCGCTGCCAAGGCAGGCGTTGACCTCGACGATCGTCGTCTTGGCGCCGTCGCCGACGAGCACGACCGAGCGACCATAGACGGAGATCTCTTTCTCGCCCGAGAACAGGCGCACGATCGCGATCGGCTTTTCCAGCACGGCGCCGGCGGCGACCTCGACGAAGGAGCCGTCACGCATCAGGGCGGCATTGAGCATCACCCCGCTGTCATCGGCAGCGACGGACGGTCCGGCGAGCACGCGCGGAAGATCCTCGCGGCCCGAGACGAGCGCGTCGGCCAGCGTCTGCACCGAGAGCCCTTCCGGCAGGCCTTCAAGAGAAGACAGTTCAGGCACGAAAGCGCCGTCGACGAGCGCTACGACCGTCGCATCGAGGGCGAGGCGAGCAAGTTTCGCCCGCGCCGCATCGAGCGTGCCGGGGCCGGCAGCAAGCGGGGCTGCCTCGCGCAGCAGGGCACGCAGATCGGTATAGCGCCAGGATTCAAGCCGGCGATGCGGCAGGCCCTTGGCCTCGAAGCCGGCGAAAGCGTCCTCGCGCAGCTTGCGGACCGCCGGCCCGCCCGGCAGCTCGGCCTTGGCGTCGGCATATTGCTGGGCGAGCTGCTGCTCCGCCGCCGTCTTCAGCGGGGTAACGATCGCCATCAGGCAGCCTCCCCATAGGAAGCGTAGCCGCTCTTCTCGAGCTCGAGCGCCAGCTCCTTGCCGCCCGTCTTCACGATCCTGCCCTTCGACATGACGTGGACGGTATCCGGCACGATGTGGTCGAGCAGGCGCTGGTAGTGGGTGATGACCAGGAAGCCGCGGTTCTTGTCGCGCAACGCGTTGACGCCCTCGGCGACGATGCGCAGTGCGTCGATGTCGAGGCCGGAATCGGTCTCGTCGAGGATGCACATCGACGGCGAAAGCAGAGCCATCTGAAGGATTTCCATGCGCTTCTTCTCACCGCCCGAGAAGCCGACATTGAGCGGCCGGCGCAGCATGTCCTTCGCGATGCCGAGCTTGTCGGCCGCGGCATTGACCTGCTTGATGAAGTCCGGCGTCAGCAGCTCGTCCTCGCCGCGCGCCTTGCGCTGCGCGTTCATCGCCGCCTTCAGGAAGGTCATGGTCGCGACGCCCGGGATCTCCAGCGGATACTGGAAGGCCAGGAAGATGCCGGCGGCGGCGCGCTGGTCAGCTTCCATCTCCAGCACGTTCTCGCCGTTGAGCAGGATTTCACCGTCGAGGACCTCATAGTCCTCCTTGCCGGCGATGACATAGCTCAGCGTCGACTTGCCGGAGCCGTTCGGCCCCATGATGGCGGCGACCTCGCCGTCGTTCACGGTGAGGTTCAGGCCGTTGAGGATCTGCTTGTCCTCGTCGGCGATCTTGACGACCAGATTGCGGATTTCGAGCATTGTTTCGTTCCTGTGTCATCCCGTGCGCGGTGCAGCGCGAAGCGGTGCGCCGCAGACCCGGGATCGTTTTGTCCAATGATAGTTCTGCAGCCGGTCCCGCATCTGCGCAGCACTTCGTGTCGCAGCGCGCGCGGGACGACCGCCCTTATCCAACCGAGCCTTCCAGCGAGATCGTGATCAGCTTCTGCGCCTCGACGGCGAATTCCATCGGGAGCTGCTGCAGCACCTCCTTGACGAAGCCGTTGACGATGAGCGCCACCGCCTCCTCCTCGGACAGGCCGCGCTGCTGGCAGTAGAAGAGCTGGTCCTCGCCGATCTTCGAGGTGGTGGCCTCGTGCTCGAAGATGGCCGTCGCGGTCTTGGCCTCGATGTACGGGATGGTGTGCGCGCCGCACTGGTCACCGATCAGCAGCGAGTCGCAGTTCGTGAAGTTGCGCGCACCCGTCGCCTTGCGATGGGCGGAGACCATGCCGCGATAGGTCGAGTCCGATTTGCCGGCCGCGATGCCCTTGGCGATGATCTTCGAGGTCGTGTTCTTGCCGAGATGCAGCATCTTGGTGCCGCTGTCGACCTGTTGCATGCCGTTCGATACCGCGATCGAGTAGAACTCGCCGCGCGAGCCGTCGCCGCGCAGGATGCAGGACGGATACTTCCAGGTGATCGCGGAGCCGGTCTCGACCTGCGTCCACGAGATCTTCGAGTTCTTGCCGCGGCAATCGCCGCGCTTGGTCACGAAGTTGTAGATGCCGCCCTTGCCCTCGGCGTCGCCGGGGAACCAGTTCTGCACGGTCGAGTACTTGATCTCGGCATCGTCGAGCGCGATCAGCTCGACCACCGCCGCATGGAGCTGGTTCTCGTCGCGCTTCGGCGCCGTGCAGCCTTCGAGATAGCTGACATAGGCGCCCTCGTCGGCGATGATCAGCGTGCGCTCGAACTGGCCGGTGTTCTGCTCGTTGATGCGGAAATAAGTCGACAGCTCCATCGGGCAGCGCACGCCCTTCGGCACATAGACAAAGGAGCCATCGGTGAAGACCGCGCTGTTGAGCGTGGCGAAATAGTTGTCCGTCACCGGCACGACGCTGGCGAGGTACTTCTTCACCAGCTCGGGATGCTCCTGGATCGCTTCCGAGATCGAGCAGAAGATCACGCCGGCCTGCGCCAGCTCCTTCTTGAAGGTCGTCACCACCGAGACGGAATCGAACACCGCGTCGACCGCGACGCGGTTCTCCGGCGCGACACCAGCCAGGATCTCCTGCTCACGCAGCGGGATGCCGAGCTTCTTGTAGGTTTCGAGAATCGCCGGATCGACCTCGTCCAGCGACTTGGGCGAAGCGCCCTTCTTCGGCGCGGCGTAGTAGTAGAGGTCCTGGTAGTCGATCGGCGGATAGTTCACGCGCGACCAGTTCGGCTCGGTCATGGTCTTCCAGCGACGGAAGGCGTCGAGGCGCCACTCCAGCATCCATTCCGGCTCGTTCTTGCGCGCCGAAATGTAGCGAACGGTGTCCTCGGTGAGGCCCTTGGCGGGCTTCTCAACCTCCAGCTCCGTGACGAAGCCGTACTTATATTCGGTCACGTCGATCGACTTGACCTGATCGATGGTCTCCTGGACCGCTGCCATGTCTACTCTCCAGTCGCGGGTTCAAGGCCCGCCGGTTCAGTCTTTGTGTTGCGGAAACGCTCAGGCGGCAGCCCGGGCGCTCCGATCGGCATTCGCGGCCAACAGCTTGGCGTAGGCCGCAAGGAAAAGATCGATGTCCGCCTCGCAGGTGGTCCATCCGAGCGAGGCCCGCAAGGCCCCTGCGCTCATGGCGGGGTCGATTTTCATCGCGTCGAGCACATGCGAGCGCTTGACCTTGCCCGAGGAACAGGCCGAGCCGGAGGACAGCGCCGCCCCCGCAAGGTCGAGCTTGATGAGAAGCGTCTCGGCCTTCAGGCCAGGTGTGGCGAAAGCGGAGGTGTTGGGCAGGCGCAGCGCGGCACGTCCGAAGATCGCAGTCTCCGGCGAAAGCGCCGCCAAGCCAGCCTCTAGCCGGTCCCGCAGTCCGGCAAGCCGTTCCGCCTCGGTGATGAGCAAGTCGCGCGCGATCGCTGCAGCCGCGCCGAAGCCGACGATGCCGGGCAGGTTCTCGGTGCCGGCGCGCCAGCCGCGCTCTTGCCCGCCGCCGCGCATCGGCTTGTCGGCGAGTTCCAGCGCCCCGGTGCGGAAGACGATGGCGCCGATACCCTTCGGCCCGCCGATCTTATGCGCCGACAGCGTCAGCACATCGGCGCCGAGCGCCTCGATGTCGATCGCGATCTTGCCGGCGGCCTGCACCGCATCGCTATGCATCAGCCCACCATGACGGTGGACGATCGCAGCCGCCTCTTCAATGGGCTGGATGACGCCGGTCTCATTGTTGGCGAGATGGATCGAAACCAGAGCCCGCGCGCCGGGTTGCTCCGCGACAAAGCGCGCCAACCGCTGCTCGATCCAGGCGAGATCGACGACGCCCTCGCCATCGACCGGAATTTCCTCGGCGCTGCCGGCCGGGAAGCGGCGCCCCTCGCGCACGCATGCATGCTCGGTCGCGCTATAAAGCAGGAGCGATGAAGGCGTGCGCACACAATCGCGGCCGCCATCGCAATCCATCAGCCCGGGCGAGAGCACCGTAACATTGGCTTCGGTGCCGCCGCCGGTGAAGACGACGTTCGAGGCCTTGGCGCCGACCAGCCTGGCGACCTGCTCGCGCGCATGCTCCATCGCACCGCGTGCGGCCCGGCCTTCGCCATGGACAGAAGAGGGATTGCCGGGCAGCGACAGCGCATGCGCGACCGCCTCCACGACCTCCGGCCGCACCGGCGTCGTGGCATTATGGTCGAGATAGGCGCGTCCCGCCGTCACGATCCTTGCTGCTCCAGTTTCACCATTCCCGAGGCCACCGGCACGAAATGCTTGAAATCGCACCTGTGCACCGTGCTATAGCCGCCCGAACGAACCGGCCGAAACGGGTCGAAACGTCGTCCGCTCAAGCGATCCGGCGTTTTGTTCTCGACTTGTTCACGGCTGTTAGAACTATTCTAAGCGCTCTTCATCTAGGGCGCGCATGGTGGCTCCGTCAAGGGCAGCCGGGTTCCGGGCAGCTATGCATGCCCCGCCCGATCAGCCCTCGCCGGCGCCGCCGCCAGGAAGCGGTGAGACGATGCCAGAGGTGATTTTCAACGGGCCCGCGGGCCGGATCGAGGGCCGTTATCAGCCCGCCAAGAAGCGCGGCGCGCCACTCGCGATCATCCTGCACCCGCACCCGCAGTTCGGCGGGACGATGAACAACCAGATCGTCTACAACCTGTTCTACACCTTCGTGAATCGCGGCTTCTCGGCGCTGCGCTTCAACTTCCGCGGTGTCGGCCGCAGCCAGGGGCATTTCGACCATGGCGCGGGCGAGCTCTCCGACGCCGCCGCAGCGCTCGATTGGATGCAGGCGCTCAATCCCGAGGCCAAGAGCTGCTGGATCGCCGGCGTCTCCTTCGGCGCCTGGATCGGCATGCAGCTGCTGATGCGTCGCCCCGAGATCGAGGGCTTCCTCTCGATCGCGGCGATGGCGAACCGTTACGATTTCTCCTTCCTGGCCCCCTGCCCGTCTTCCGGCCTGTTCGTGCACGGCTCGGAAGACCGCGTCGCCCCGGTCAAGGAGGTCATGGCGGTGATCGAGAAGGTGAAGACCCAGAAGGGCATCCAGATCGAGCATGCCGTGGTCGACGGTGCCAACCACTTCTTCGACGGCCGCGTCGAGCAGCTCATGGAGCAGGTCAGCGTCTATCTTGACCGCAAGGTCGGCCCCGAGACCCTCAAGAGCGAGCAGGAGCAGCCCTGAGCGAGCCGATCAGGAAGCCGGCGTGACGATGCCCCGGCTTCTCTCCATCACAGGCAGCTTCATGCAAGCCGCCCTCGCCTCCGCCAGAGCCCAGTCGCGAAACAGCCTGATCTTGCGCTCGCGCTGACGCTCCTGCGGATACACGATCCAGTAGGATCGCTCGTCTTTAACCGCATGCTCGACCGCGAAGACCAGCCGCCCGGCAGCGATGTCATCGGCGAAAAGCTCCGGCACAGCCATGGCGATGCCATGCCCGCGCAGGGCGGCCTGAACGTTCATGGCCTGCATCTGCAGCGCCATCGTTGCTTTGCCGCCCGGCTTCGGCGTCGCTATGCCGACATCGGCGAACCAGACCTTCCAGAAATCATCGCCGGGGCTGAGCAGAGGCGCGCGGAGTAAGTCCTGTGGTTCGCGCAGCGCCAGCCGCTCGCGCAATTCCGGCGAACACAACGGTGCGAAATGGCAAGAGAACAGCTTGTCGGCGATCAGGCCCGGCCAGCCACCCAGCCCGTATCGCAACGCCAGATCGACTGATTCCGTGGCGAAGTCGACCAGATGCTCCGAGGTCCCGACCCGGACCTCGAATTGGGGATTCTCAACCTGGAATTGCGCCAGCCGCGGCGACAGCCAGTTGATCGCCATCGTCTGCAGCGCAGAGATCGTCAGGACCGTCTGGCTCTCCTCGCAGAGGTCGCGAAACACTGTGCCGATATCGGTGAGAGCCTTGCTGACCGGTCCGGCAAGTCGATGGCCGATAGACGTCAGAGCGACCTGACGCGGCTGGCGGATGAACAGGGCCGCCCCGATCCGGTCTTCCAGCAACCTGATCTGGTAGCTCACCGCCGCCTGCGTCATGCCGAGCTCTTCGGCAGCGCGAGTAAAATTCTGGTGGCGGGCCGCCGCCTCAAACGCTCGGACGGCCGCCAGCGGTGGCAGCTTCGGTGGCGGAGCGGGTGGAGACATGCCGAAGCATAAGCTGTCTTTATGGCAGATAGCAATCTTCCGCTTTGCGACGGAGACCCGCTTCTTTGAGATTCAGCGTCACAGCAGCAGGGCATTTGCCCCTCTTTCGAGGACCGGACCATGACCTACCTGTCGCAGACGGCACCCCTCGTCCCGCAGAACATCGTGACCTTCCTGAGCAGCGGCCTTGCCGGCTGGCGCGCTCATTCAGCTGCCATTCGCGCCCGACGCCATCTCGCGACGCTCGACGATCGAGCGTTCAGCGACCTCGGACTGTCTCGAGAGATTGTCGACCCGCCGTGGCCCCGGGATGCCGCCGGGTTGTGGCTTAGCCGCCTATCGGGATGAGCTGACGGCACTTTCGCAGCAAAAGCGGTTTCCACTTTGGCGGAACATGCTCTAGACGACGGCGGACCGACAAACGCCAGATCGTATCCGCCATGACGAGTTTCAAATCCGACCTGCTGCGCACCCTCTCCGAGCGCGGCTACGTCCACCAGATCTCTGATCCGGAGGGGCTGGACGCGGCTGCGGTGAAGGGGCCGATCAGCGCTTATATCGGCTTCGACGCGACCGCGACCTCGCTGCATGCCGGCTCGCTGATCCAGATCATGATGCTGCACTGGATGCAGGCCACCGGCCACAAGCCGATTGCGCTGATGGGCGGCGGCACCTCGATGGTCGGCGACCCCTCCTTCAAGGACGAGGCGCGCAAGCTGCTGACTGTCGAGGATATCGAGCGCAACCTGGTGGGCATCAAGCGCGTCTTCGCCAACTACCTCGACTTCAGCGGCCCGGCGACGATGATGAACAACGCCGACTGGCTGCTCGGGCTGAACTATCTCGAATTCCTGCGCGATGTCGGCCGGCATTTCTCGGTCAATCGCATGCTGTCCTTCGACAGCGTGAAGATGCGGCTGGACCGCGAGCAGTCGCTGTCCTTCCTCGAATTCAATTACATGATCCTGCAGGCCTACGACTTCGTCGAGCTCAACAAGCGCACCGGCTGCATCCTACAGATGGGCGGCTCCGACCAGTGGGGCAATATCGTCAACGGCATCGATCTCGGCCACCGCATGGAGAACGTCCAGCTCTACGCGCTGACCTCGCCGCTGCTGACGACGGCTTCCGGCGGCAAGATGGGCAAGACAGCCTCCGGCGCCGTGTGGCTCAATGACGACCTGATGAGCCCCTATGAGTTCTGGCAGTACTGGCGCAACACCGAGGACGCCGACGTCGAGCGCTTCCTGAAGCTCTACACGACCATGCCGATGGCCGAGATCGCCAAGCTGGCGGCGTTGGGCGGCGCCGAGATCAACGACGCCAAGAAGGTGCTCGCCACCGAGGTCACGGCGATGCTGCATGGACGCGAGGCCGCAGAGGCGGCCGCCGAGACGGCGCGCAAGACCTTCGAGGAAGGCGCGCTTGCAACCGATCTACCGAGCGTCACCGTTGCCCGCAGCGAGATCGAGCCCGGCCTCGGCGTGTTGAGCGCCTTCGTCAAGGCTGGTCTCGTGCCCTCCACGGGCGAGGCTCGCCGCCAGGTCAAGGCCGGTGGTCTGCGCGTCAATGATGCCGTCGTCACCGACGAGCGCGCCTCGCTCGGCCTCGCCGACCTCTCCACAGATGGCGTGATCAAGCTCTCCTTCGGCAAGAAGAAGCACGTCCTGCTGCGGCCGGAATAGGCCGCAGAACTTTAGCGCCGGACTGACTGGCCGGGCTGGACCGGCCGCTGCGCCGGCGCGCCGCCCATCGGGTCGACGAAGCGGCGCAGGATGCCCGGCGCGATCGCCGAGAGCGGGTTGATCGTCATGGTCGGCGCGCTCGCGGAGCCGGAGATGCGGAAGTTCACCGCGAAGAGCCCGCCATATTGGCTGCCGCCGCCGAGCAGCGCGCCCACCACTGGCACCTGCGCGAAAGCATTGTTGAAGGCATAGCCCGGCACGAAGGTGCCGCCGATGTCGACCCGGTCGCGGCCATAGTCGACATGGCCCTGCAGGGTGAAGCCGACCTGCTCGCCCCAGATCACCATATCTGAGACGTCGAGCCGGCTGGCGGAACGCGTGAACTGCGCACGGAGCTTCGTGAAGGGGACCTCGCTCACATCGATGCGCGGCGGCTCCGGCGCACTGTCGCCCGAACGCCCGGCCGCCTGCGCGCCGACGACACGGCGCAGCGCCGGCTCGTCGCGCACCATGAAATTCCGAAACAGGAGATCGCCGGTCTGGATCTCGCCCGGCCCCAGGGTGAGGACGAGGTCGCCGCCATGGGCCCGGCCATAGAGGTCGAGAAAACGCAGCAGCGAGCCGCCATTCTCGGACTGCACCACCAACTGCTGGTTCGGTCCGCCCTGGCTCGCGGTGACGTCGGCCTTGCCGATGCGCCCCTTGAAGCTGAGTGAACGGGTCTCGCCACCGCGCCGGGAGAGCTTGAGAATGCCGTTCGTGATGGCCTCGTTGTTGAACCCGGTCAGGATCGGCACGTCGAGATCGATGTCGCAATCTCCGCCCTTGGCGGCGTTCTTGTCCTTGGTTGCGGGCGCGGGATTCTGCATGTCCTTGATGAAGGGCCGAATATCCATCACCGCGCCGCGGATGGTGAGCTTCGCCACGCCGCCGTCCCGCTTGATCTCGACCTTGCCGTTGTCGCCGGGCGAGAGGCGGAACTGCTGGAAACTCGCCGTCTCGAGGGCATTCTGGCGGTTGAGCTCGAGCCGCCCCTTGATCAGGGCGGGAGCGGCATCGAAGGTGAAATCCTCGAAATCCGGCCCGTCCGAACTCGCAACATAGGCGAAGCTGATCTTGCCGGCCCGGCCGGCGGGCTTGCTGAGCCCGGGCATGACGCCGTCGAGCGCTACCTTGGTCAGGTCGATCTCGACGCGCGGCGGCGCATCGGTCCCTTTCGCCAGGGTCTTTGTGACTTTGACCGGAACGATGCCCGTAACTCCGGAGTCAGCCCCGAAGCCGCGCCGCTGCCGGGCTGCGGCGTCCAGGCTGAGCTGCAGGCTCGCTTCGCCCTGCCCCTTGCCGTTCTGCCTGAGCTCGACCGTGCTCCTGTCGCCGCCGACCCGCGCCTCGCCCTTCAGCGACAGACCGTTACGATCGACCGTGACAGTGACGTTGCCGCCTTCGAGCTTCTCGGACCCGAGCAGCGTATCCGAGCTAATATTCGACAGCGAGCCGTTCGCAGTGACGCTGACCTCGTCCGGCTTCAAGTCGTTGGCTAGCGGCATGTTGAGCCCGACCTTGAGGTCGCTCGTGCCCTTGATGGTCGCGGGGTCGATCTGGCCGGGGCTGAAATCCTTCAGCGCAGGAAATCCGAACAGCGCCGCTAGCGCGTCCATCGAACCCTGCTGCCGGAAGCCGATCCGCACGGGCGCGCGGTGCAGCCAGATCTCGGGCATGACGAAACTGCCCTCGCTGAGCTGGAGCTGGCGCCCATTGCCCAGATCGGCCGTGGCCTGCGCGACAGCAAGCTGGACACGCCGGCCGCTGACCTTCCCGCTCACGACCGCATCGTTTAACGGCGGCAGCCCGGGGTCGGGTAGATAGCGGACTTGATCGGCATCGATCACGACGGACAGAGACTCATCCGGCATGCCCATATGCTTGACCAGCTTCGCATGATCCTCTGCCGGCAGGTCCAGATCGACCGTCAGGGACTTCATCCGGCCAGCGACCATCTGCCGCCGCAAGGTGTCGTGAACGTCCGGAGAGGTGAAGCGGGGCCAGATCGCCAGCAGCGCCCGCACATCCGAATTGGCCGCCTTGATTGCAAAGCGCTGCAGCGGAGAACTGCCGACCTGCTGGATGAAGGCCGTCATGTCGACGGTCGCGGCCGGCCCGCGCACGCTGGCCGACTCGACGGTCACGGCCGCATTGGCCGGATCGATCTTGAGAGCGGCCTTCAGCGCATCGATCTGGATCGGCGGGTCGGCATCGATACCCGCGAGCTGGCCGCCGGCATCGAGCGCCAGCCGCCAGGCGCCATTATCGTCTCGCAGCACGCCCGTCGCGGCGAATTGCGTTTCTCCGGCGCGAATCTCCGCGCGCTGGATGCGGAGCTCGGTCAGATCGGCCCCGCTCGCCACGTCGAGATGCGCTGAATCGACGCTCAAGGCAGGCATCGGACCGTCCGGAAAGCGCAATGTACCTGAGCGCACTTCCAGCGCCGCCGTGATCGACTTGGTGCCGTCCGGCGCCTGCCTGAGCGTCGCCTTGCCCTGCAAGGGCATGCCCTCAACGGTGATGCCGCCTGTGCCGAAAGCGAGCGCAACCACCTCAGCCGGCTCGAAACGCACGATATCAATGTCGGCGCGCTGCGTGCCGTCGGCTTCCGTCGAAAGATCGACGGCCAGTTCCTTCCAGCGCTGGCCCGTGCGCCCTTTCATCGTCAGCCGCGTACCATGCTCGCCAACGCGCGAAAGCCTGATCTCGACATCTTCGAGCCCGGCTTTCTGGCGACCATCGGGATCGACCAGCGACAGCCGGGCGCCGTTCATCCCTGCCGTCTCCAGCGCGCCTAGCAAGCCGTCGCCACGCGCCAGCGTCGAGACCGCGCCCATGATACCCGTGAAGGCGTTCCACTGCGCCGCATCCGGCAGCGTCGCCTGCGGCGGCGCCTCGGCCGGCGCAGAATCGGCATTGATGACGAGCGCACCGTCCTTGTTCACGCCAAGCCGGACATTGACACCGCGCAGATCGACCGAAACGAGCCGGATATCACCCTTGAGCAAGGCCATGGGCTCGTAACCGAGCACGGCCTCGGGCGCGCGGATCACCGCGCCGCTGCTGTGGTGGAAGGCAACCTGGCGGACGCGAAGCTGGGAATGGCCATCGATGCGGCTGAGCTCGGCGGCAGCCGCCTCGACCTTCCAGCCCGGCCCCAGCCGCTCTTCGATGGCCGCGGAGATACGCCCTTCGAGACCGGAGAGCGGGATGATCCCGGTCACCAGCAGCGTCACGGCCGCCCCGGCCAGGACCAGCACAGCCACCGTCACCGCAACGCAGATCGTCGCCAGACCTGCCTTGGCGCGCTGCACGATCTCGATCTCGCAAGCTTCCTCCGCGGACGGGGATTGTCCCTGCCCTGCAGCGGCCACCTTTGCGTCCTGATCCAACAAAATGCGCGCGGTCCTTTCGACGCCTCGACGACCCGGCCTACGACAGGGTGCGTCCGATCGCCCCTTGCTGCAATCCCGGAAGACGGCATGCATGTCGATGCGGTCTGGAGAAGCGATTCGGCAATCCGAAAACGGACTTGCCCTCGTCCTGCCGGCCCTCAGCCCCGGCAGCGGGTCGTCTCGTGCGGTCCATGACGTGAGAAGGCGACGAAAGGAAGGCAGAGCGATGACATTGCAGGAAGGCGATTCCGCGCCTGATTTCGATCTTCCGCGTGATGGAGACGGCGAAGTCAGCCTTGCGTCGCTGCGCGGCAAGAAGGTCGTGCTCTATGCCTACCCGAAGGACAACACGCCCGCCTGCACGGAAGAAGCAATCGCTTTCAATCGTTTGCGCAAGGAATTCGCCGATTGCGGGGCCGAGCTCATCGGCGTCTCGCCTGATTCGGCCAAGCGGCACGACAACTTCAAGCGCAAGTACGAGCTCGACTTCCCGCTACTTGCCGATGAGGCGCAGGCGCTCGCCTCGGCTTACGGGATCTGGGTCGAGAAGAGCATGTATGGCCGCAAATATATGGGAATCGAGCGCTCGACCTTCCTGATCGACGCTGAAGGGCGGCTCGCGCGCATCTGGCGCAAGGTCAAAGTCGAGGGTCATGCCGCGGAGGTTCTGGCTGCAGCCCGAGCCCTTTAACGAAGCGACAAGCGCTCGATTTGCAAAAGATTAACCCTAACAATTCCTAATGGCGGCATCGGCAGCGTAAATTTCCGGTTCCGCGTATGCATAACCAGTCTCAAACGGGCCCTGCTCTCCCGACGACCGGCCTCGTCACCCACAAGACCTACACTGTCAGCAGGTCGACGATGATCGCCGGCCTCGCGTGGCTGGCGCTCACCACGGCCTGCAGCGGCACGGCCGGCTGGTACATCCTCAGCCGCGATGATCTCGCCGCCCGGCTGATCGCCCGCGAGACAGCACGCCAATATGCTTACGAGGATCGCATCGCCTCGCTGCGCGCCGACATCGATCGTTACGCCAGCCGCGCTCTTCTCGACCAGGACGGCGTCGAATCCCGCGTCGACGAGCTCGCGACCCGTCAGGCCGAGCTCGAATCGCGGCAATCCCTTGTCAGCGCTCTCGCCGACACGCTGCAGTCCAACGGCCTCGTACCCGCGGCAAAGCTGCCGCTGCGCGCTCGCGTCATCAAGCCGGAAGAGCCGATCCGCGCCTCCGGCGTCACCAGCTTCGCGCCGCTCCTGCCCGGAAAGCTGCTTCAGTCCGACAAGCCGATGCCGGCCCCCGAAACGCCGCCGCTGCGCGGCGCGGACGGTGGAGCCGCCGGTTGGCAATCCGGCGAAGCAGCCGCCGAGCCGCCAGCCAAGCGCGTCGAGGCGACGCTGGGCAAGCTCGACCGCGCCATGGCTACCACCTCCGACGCCCAGATCGCAGCGCTACGGGAGATGGACGAGACACTGGCGGCCACCCAGAAGCGTCTTCGCGGCGCGCTCGCCGAAACCGGCCTTGACGCCGAGCGCCTCGCGGCGGCCCAGACCAGCACGGATGGCGGCATGGGCGGCCCCTTCGTCCCGGTCAAGCTGGATCCCTCGGCTGGCCCCTTCGAGGCGACGCTGACCGCCCTGCAGCCGCGTATGACCTCTCTGATGCGCCTGCGCGGCGTCATCGAGCAGTTGCCTCTCGCCAGGCCCATGGCCGGAGACCACGACTTCACATCGAATTTCGGCTATCGCACCGACCCGTTCACGCGCGGCCTGGCCATGCATACCGGCGTCGACTTCCGCGCCGAGCCCGGCTCGGCAATCCTCGCCACGGCGCCCGGAAAGGTCGTCGCGGCGGAGTACAATGGCGGCTACGGCAATATGGTCGAGGTCGAGCACGCCAATGGCCTGAGCACCCGATACGCCCACATGTCGGCGATCTCGGTTTCGATCGGGCAGATGGTCAAAACCGGCACCGTGGTCGGCCGGGTCGGCTCGACCGGCCGCTCGACAGGCCCGCATCTGCATTATGAGACCCGCATCAACGATGAGGCCGTGGATCCGACGCGCTTCCTGCGCGCCGGCGCCAAGCTCCTGGGCACGGCGTCCTAAGGCGCTCCAGAAACAAAAAGCCGCGCTTGGTGCGCGGCTTTTTTCGTTCTCTATGAAGACGATCAGTCGATGTCTTCAACCTCTACCTCGGTTCCGTAGACACGCTGCGCCAGCGACGACTCCATGAACGGATCGAGGGCACCGTCGAGCACATCGGACGGATCAGTGGACTGCGTGCCGGTCCGTAGATCCTTCACGAGCTGATAGGGCTGCAGCACATAAGAGCGGATCTGGTGGCCCCAGCCGATATCGGTCTTGGAGGCCTGCTCGGCATTGGCCTTCTCTTCCCGCTTCTTCAGCTCGACCTCATAGAGGCGGGCACGCAGCATTTCCCACGCCTTCGCCCGGTTCTTGTGCTGCGAGCGTTCCTGCTGGCACGCCACCGCGATGCCGGACGGAATATGCGTGATGCGCACCGCCGAATCGGTCGTGTTGATGTGCTGGCCGCCGGCACCCTGCGCGCGATACGTATCGATCCGGCAGTCGGATTCCTTGACGTCGATGACGATGCGGTCGTCGACGACAGGATAGACCCAGACCGACGCAAACGAGGTCTGCCTGCGGGCATTCGAGTCGAAGGGCGAAATGCGCACCAGCCGGTGCACGCCAGATTCGGTCTTCAGCCAGCCATAGGCGTTGTGGCCCTTGAACTGGAGCGTCGCCGACTTGATGCCGGCCGTGTCGCCGTCCTGGTACTCGAGCGTCTCGACCTTGAACTTCCGCCGCTCGCCCCAGCGCCGATACATGCGCAGCAGCATCTCGGCCCAGTCCTGGCTTTCCGTGCCGCCAGCGCCGGGATGGATCTCGACATAGGTGTCGAGCATATCGGCCTCGCCGGAGAGCAGCGTCTCGACCTGAAGCCGGGCAGCCTCGTCCTGCACGGCCTTGATGGCATGCTCACCCTCAGTGACGGTGGCCTCATCCTCTTCCATCTCGCCGAGCTCGATCAGCGTCAGAGCATCGTCGAGATCGCGCTCGAGCTTGGTGATGCCCTCGATCTGGGTTTCCAGCGAGGTGCGCTCGCGCATCAGCTTCTGCGCGGCTTCGGCATCGTTCCAGAAATCGGGGCCCTCCGAGAGGGCGTTCAGTTCAGCGAGGCGGCGCTGGGCTTGATCCCAGTCAAAGATGCCTCCTCAGCAGTCCAATCGACTGCTTGGCGTTGTCGAGCTGCGTCTGAATCTCGGGTCGCATGGCGGTGTGTCGTTATCCGTCGGATTCGTGGAATGAAATGCGTTGGCGCTGAGATAAGAGGGAACGCCGCCGCTGTAAACGGCAAGGGCATCATGGTCGGAGCTGCCCCGACCGTGACGCCGATTGCTGAAGCCCTTGGCTGCGATCAGTAGAGGCCGCCGGTCCCCGAGCCGATGGCCCGCCCGCCCCCGATCGGCGCCGTGCCGTAGGGCGTGCTGCCGTCGGCCGAAGCGCCGATCACCGAGAACGAATCCGGCGGCGCGGTGCCGGGCTTGAAAGCCTCGAGGATGCCGCCCTCGCCGCCGGCTCGCATGCCGCTCCTTGGATCGACGCGGATCAGCTTGATGCCGGCCGGGACGCGGAACGGCGTCGCCGGCTTCTCCTTCAGCGCGACCGTCATGAAGTCGCGGAAGATCGGCGCGGCATACTGCCCGGCCGTGGCCGAGGTGCCGAGCGACTTCGGCTTGTCGAAGCCCATATAGACACCGACCGCGAGGTCCGGCGAGAAGCCGACGAACCAGACGTCCTTGGCGTCGTTGGTCGTGCCTGTCTTGCCGGCGAGCGGCTTGCCGACGGACTTCACCACCGTCGCCGTGCCTGCATTGACCACGCCTTCCAGGATCGAGACCATCTGGTAGGCGGTCAGCGGGTCGAGCACCTGCTCGCGGTTGTCGATCAGGCGCGGTTCCGGCTGGTTGCTCCACTTCTCGGCGGCGCAGCCCTCGCAGACGCGCTGGTCGTGGCGGAAGATCGTCGTGCCCCAACGGTCCTGGATGCGGTCGATCAGCGTCGGCCGGATGCGCTTGCCGCCATTGACCAGCATCGAATAGGCGGCGGTCATCCGCATCACGGTCGTCTCACCGGCGCCGAGCGACATCGAAAGCACCGGCTGGAGATCGTCATAGACGCCGAAGCGCCGGGCATATTCCGCGATCAGCGGCATGCCGACATCCTTGGCGAGCCGAACCGTCATCAGGTTCTTCGAGAACTGGATGCCGTAGCGCAGCGTGTGCGGGCCGGTCGACTTGCCGTCGTAGTTCTCAGGCCGCCACATGCCGAGGCCGGGACCCTGGTCGATCTCGATCGGCCCGTCCAGCACGATGCTCGACGGCGTGTAGCCATTGTCCAGAGCGGTCGCGTAGACGAAGGGCTTGAAGGAGGAACCGGGCTGGCGCAGCGCCTGCGTAGCGCGGTTGAACTCCGACTGATCATGCGAGAAGCCGCCGACCATGGCGAGCACACGGCCCGAGAACGGGTCCATCACCACGATGGCGCCGTTGACCTCCGGCAGCTGGCGCAGACGCGCGTAGCCCGGCCGGCCGTCGAGCGGCTCGACGTAGACGACGTCGCCGATGGAGACGGCCTGCGAGACGCGGGCGCGGCGGGTCCACTTGATGCCGTCACCCGCGAGCGTCAGCGTCTGCCGCTCCTTGTTGAGATGGCCGGCATTATCGCGCAGCGGATGCAGGCCGACGCGGGCGCTGTCGCCGTTCACGTCGAGCACCACGGCCAGCCGCCAGGGCGCCACGTCGCCGAGCACCGGCAATTCGCCCAACCTCACGCCCCAATCGCCGCCGAGATCGAGCTTCTGCACGGCACCGCGCCAGCCGCGCGCCTCGTCGAAGCGCACCAGCCCGTCGACCAGCGCCTTGCGAGCCATCAGCTGCGTCTTGGGATCGACGGTCGCACGGACCGAGAGACCGCCTTCGAGCAGCTTCTTCTCGCCATAGCGGTCCTGCAGCTCGCGACGAATCTCCTCGGCGAAGTAGCCGGCGGCGATCTGATTGGGTGAGACCGTGCGCGGATTGACGCCGAGCGGCTGCTTCTTGGCCTGCTCACCGACCTCGCGCTTGACGTAGCCGTTCTCGACCATGCGATCGATGACGTAGTTGCGGCGGTCGATGGCGCGGTCACGGTTGCGGAACGGATGCAGGTCGGAGGGCGCCTTCGGCAAGGCGGCGAGATAAGCCGCTTCCTGCAGGTTCAGCTCATGCACCGACTTGCCGAAATAGTTCAGCGCTGCGGCGGCGATGCCGTAGCTGCCCTGCCCCGGCGCCGGGGCGCCGAGATAGATCTCGTTCAGGTAGAGCTCGAGGATCTTGTCCTTCGAATAGGTCGATTCGAGCCTGAGCGCGACGAGCGCCTCGCGGATCTTGCGCTCGATCGACTGCTCGGGGCTGAGGAAGAAGTTCTTCGCAACCTGCTGGGTGATCGTCGAAGCACCCTGCGGCCGCCGATTCGCGCCGCGATTGCGGTAGTTCGAGATCGCCGCGCGCGCCAGACCTTCGGGGTCGACGCCCATGTGCTTGTAGAAGTTCTTGTCCTCGGCCGAGATATAGGCGTCGACGACGAGCTTCGGCACCGCCTGGATCGGCAGATAGAGCCGGCGCTCGCGCGCATATTCGGCGATCAGGCTGCCGTCGCCCGCATGGACGCGGGTCATCACCGGCGGCTCGTAGTTCTTGAGCTGTGCGTAGTCGGGAAGGTCCTGCGAATAGTGCCAGATCAGCCCGCCGAGCGCAGCGGCACCGATCACGAAAGCGATCGCACCGGCGGCGAACAACCACCCGAAAATTCGCAGAACAAACCGCATCGCAGGCCCTGGACCCCTCTCTGCACCAGGCGGCGCCAGATCAGGGCGCTTCGCAAATCAAAGCTATAGCATGACGGAAATGGCGGAACCGTGGCCTTGCGACCACAATTCCCGCCCTTCCCATACGATATCGGCGAGGCCTCAGGCTACTGCCGAGTCTCCGCCGCCTGGCTCGCGGCCTGCCCGACGGAGGCCCGCTCGCGAGCGAAATAATCGTCGATCGCCGCCGAAACCGCCGTCACCGCCTTGCCCCGCCACTCCGGCGAATTCAAGAGCTCGGCATCCTTCGGGCTCGACATATAGCCGAGTTCGATCAGCACGGACGGCACGTCCGGCGCACTGAGCACCCAGAAGCGGGCCGAACGCAGCGGAATCTTGTGCATCTTCACCGAGCCGCCGAGCTTGTCGACGAGGTTGCGAGCGAAGACCCCGGAGAAGGTCCGCGTCTCGCGGCGCGCAAGGTCCATCAGGATGCCGGCGACGTCCTGCACCTCCTCGCTCGTCTCCAGACCGGCGGCAGCATCGGCCTCGTTCTCCTTGGCGGCGAGCTTGGCGGCTTCGGCGTCCGTCGCCCGTTCGGAGCGGGTATAGACCGTGGCGCCGCGCACATCCTGAGCCTGCACCAGCGAATCGGCGTGGATCGAGATGAAGAGGTCGGCCTGCTGGTCGCGGCCCGCTTGCACACGGTCGGCGAGCGAGACGAAGCGGTCGTCGTCGCGGGTCATCACCACCCGGTAGCGGCCGCTGGCTTCGAGCTGATCCTTGAGTGCCTTGCCGAAGGCGAGCACCACGGATTTCTCGGCAATGGCCGCAACCATCGCACCGGGATCGATGCCGCCATGACCAGGATCGATCATGATGGTACGCCTCGCCTCGCCGGCGGGCTTTGCCGCCAGCGGCAACGGCATCGACGGCATCGCGACGACGGCCGGCTGCGGCGGCTTTGCCTTGGCCGCCTCAGCCAGGAACTCAGGTCGAGTCGCTTTCCGAAGCTCGATGGTCAGCTCGCCGAACCCGCCACGGACGAGGCGCGTCTCCGTCTTTGCGATCACGGCCGGCTGCGAAAGATCGATGATGATTCGGGCCTTGTCCGTCGTGAACAGCCCATAGCGGTAGCTGCTGACGAATCCGGCAGCCTTCTTGGCACTGGGCTGGATCTGGAAATTGGTTGAGGGCATCTCGACGATGACCCGATCCGGCGAAGCCTGCACCCAGGCATTCGCCTCCACCTTCGAGGACAGCATCATGGTCAGGCGGACGCTGTCGCCGTTCTGTTCGATGCGGGCATCGGTGGCGACGGGGTATTCGCTCTGCGGCTTGTTCTCGGCACGCAGTGGCGCGATGCTCAACGCGGCCGCGAACGCAACGACAAGCGTCGCGAGCCGCCTCGGCATGCCAAGGCGCAGACCCCGATCAGCTCGGTGGATCCGCGAAAACAGCTGAAACATCCCGTCTGTCGCCACCATCGCTTAACCATAGCGGGGCTGAAATCTTAAGAGGCGGTTACCATCTTAGGAGTAACGCGGGAACCACCGCGGGACGGGGGTGGACAGAAGCATTCGTCATGTGACTTGCAAACCACCATCACCTGTCTGTAATGGAACAGGTTGCTTGTTTGCCGGCCCACGGGACATGAGTTGTCCCGAGCCGGTTTGGCTGCCGCCTCTCCCGGGAGCGGCAGCGGCAAGACAACCGCTAACGGATCGTCCGCAGACGGTTGGTATCGGGATTGCGAGTTTTCTGCGCCCTGCCCTGTCTCGCGAGCGTGCAAACGCGATGTGCCTTGCCGCCAGGCGGACGCGTCGCAGGTCAGGACAGATGACGGGGCCAACGACGCCGCTAACACCATCGGTGAACCGTCCAAACCTGCGGGACCGCGCCGGGCTTCTGGCCCGAACAGCTGTCCCCAGCCGCCTTTCTGTTCCGACTGAACTTTCTCTCCTGCAACATGCCGGTTCACGCCGGCCTTCGCGCGGCGCCCTTGCCCGCGGCAGCGGATATTTGTCCGTAGCCTCGTGGATTCCGGCCGCTGCTGCGCCAATGGACAGTTCTTATGGCCAACAAGATGTTGATCGACGCCACCCACCCGGAAGAGACCCGGGTCGTGGTGGTACGCGGATCCCGCGTCGAGGAATTTGACTTCGAATCCGCCAGCCGCAAGCCACTTCGCGGCAATATCTATCTCGCCAAGGTGACGCGCGTGGAGCCTTCGCTCCAGGCCGCCTTCGTGGAATATGGCGGCAACCGTCACGGCTTCCTCGCCTTCTCCGAGATCCACCCCGACTATTACCAGATCCCGGTCGCCGACCGGCAGGCGCTGCTCGACGACGAAGCCCGCGCCGAGCGCGACGAAGAGCGTGACGAGGAACGGCGCGAGAAGCGTGGCCGGCGGGATCGCGGCCGTCGCGGTGATCGCGACAACCGTGCCAAGAAGGCTGTCGCCGACGACAGCGTTTCGGCCGAGGCCGAGGTCGACGGCGAGACCGTCCATGTCGAGACCGACGGCAAGGAAGCCGCCATGGTCAACGAGGGCGCCCCGGCCTTCGGCGAGGTCTTCGCTCCGACCGTCGCCGAATCCACCAGCGAGGACGCTGTCGAGAACACCGCGCCCCTGACCTTCGAGACGGTCGAGACCACTGCCGCGAGCGAATCCGATTCGGCCGACGATTCCGAAGCTTCGGAAATCGAGGCCCGCAAGCCTTCCGAGGACGACGGCGCCGACGATGGTGACGACGAGGAGAATGGCGACGAGGCCGAAGAGGCTCCCGAGCAGCTCGGTGGCGGCGACGCCCTCGACGATATGCCGGAGCGGCCGCAGCGCCATTCCCGCCGCCAGTACAAGATCCAGGAGGTGATCAAGCGCCGCCAGATCATCCTGGTTCAGGTCGTCAAGGAAGAGCGCGGCAACAAGGGCGCGGCGCTGACCACCTATCTCTCGCTCGCCGGCCGCTATTCGGTGCTGATGCCGAACACCGGCAAGGGCGGCGGCATCTCGCGCAAGATCACCAATGCCGAGGACCGCAAGCGCCTCAAGGAGATCGCCCAGGAGCTCGAGGTTCCGGAGGGGATGGGCCTGATTCTGCGCACGGCTGGCGCCTCGCGCACCAAGGTCGAGATCCGGCGCGACTACGAATACCTGATGCGGATGTGGGAGAGCGTGCGCGAGCTGACGCTGGCCTCCGTCGCCCCTGCGCTGGTCTATGAGGAGGGCAACCTCGTCAAGCGCTCGATCCGCGACCTCTACAACAAGGACATCGACGAGGTTCACGTCGCCGGTGAGGAGGCCTATCGCGAGGCCAAGGACTTCATGCGCATGCTCATGCCGAGCCATGCCCGCAGCGTGAAGCCCTATCGCGAGCAGACCCCGCTCTTCGCCTCGTTCGGCGTCGAGAGCCAGCTCGACGCGATGTTCTCCTCGACAGTGACACTGAAGTCCGGCGGCTACCTCGTCATCAACCAGACCGAGGCACTGGTCGCGATCGACATCAACTCGGGTCGCTCGACCCGCGAGCACAACATCGAGGACACAGCCCTCAAGACCAATCTCGAAGCGGCGGAGGAGATCTCCCGGCAGCTCAGGTTGCGCGACCTCGCCGGTCTCGTCGTGATCGACTTCATCGACATGGAGGAGAACCGGAACAACCGGGCCGTCGAGAAGAAGCTGAAGGAGTGCCTCAAGGACGACCGAGCCCGCATCCAGGTCGGCCGCATCTCCGCCTTCGGCCTGCTCGAAATGTCGCGCCAGCGCATCCGCACCGGCGTGCTCGAGAGTTCCTCAGTGCCCTGCCCGCATTGCGCCGGCGCCGGCATGATCCGTTCGACCTCTTCGGTCGCGTTGCAGATCCTGCGCGCGCTGGAGGAGACGCTGATCAAGAGCGCCGCGCACAATCTCACCGTCCGCACCCGGCCGGAGGTCGCGCTCTACGTGCTCAACCAGAAGCGCGCCCATCTCGCCGATCTGGAGGCCCGCTTCGCCATCGCGATCACGGTCGCGACCGACGCGAACCTGATCGGCACGCGCTACTTCGAGGTCGAGAAGGGCGAGTTCGTCGGCAACGAGGCTCGCGTCGTCCCGACCGCTTTCAAGGCCGAGGCCGTCGCCTCCGATGTCGATGACGACGCGCTCGATGCCGCTGCGGAAGCCGCAGCTCTCGACGCCGAGACCGGCGACAATGAGACGACCGCCGGTGAGGCTCAGGGCGAGCGTGGCGAAGGCGACCGCGAGGGCCGCCGCCGCCGTCGGCGCCGCCGCCGTCGGCGCGGTGGTGATCGCGATGGCCAGGGCCAGCAGTTCGATGGCGAGGCCGAGGCGGATGGTGACGCCGAAGGCGACGAGGCCGATGGCGAGGAAGAGGCTGCCGAGCCGGTGGCGATCGAGGCCGTGACGGAAGCGCCGGCTGTCGAAGCGGCGCCCGTCGCGGAAGAGCCCGCCCCCGCCGAGAAGCCCAAGCGCAGCCGCGCCCGCAAGCCGAAGGCGGAAACAGCCAAGGCCAAGGCCGGCGCTGAAAGCGAGGCGGTCGCAGTCGAAGGCGAGCCCGCTCCGGCCGAGGCTGCTGCGGCTCCGGCCGAGAAGCCCAAGCGCAGCAGCCGCTCCCGCAAGAAGGTCGTGCCGATCACCGAAGGCGGCGAGACGGCCGCCGAGGCCGCGCCCGCTCCGGTCGAGACGCAGTCCGCAGAAGCGCCCGCCCAAGAGCCGGCAGCATCGGAGCCCGCTCCTGCCCCGGCTGAGGAACCTGTCGCGGTGGTGCTGACCCCGGCCGATCCGAGCCGGCCTAAGCGCGGCGGCTGGTGGAACAGGCTCGCCGGGCGCTCCTGAGTCCGCAAGCACGGTTCTCGCAGAACGCAGATAATGAAGCCCGCTGCCGATCGCAGCGGGCTTTGTCTTTTCGGATTTCCTCGGCAATCCAGAGGCACCCCTTGGCCTCGTCCGAAGCGCGCTTCATGATGGGCGCTGCTTGTGCCGATCGGAGACGCGACCGATGCCGCCGCCTCGCAACAGGGAACACGATGTATTGCTCGCCGTGAGCGCGGCCTGCCTGCTCGGCCTTGCCTGGCTGGCCTGGAGTGCGATCGGCTGGTTCGGCGTCGGGCTGCTCGGCCTTCTCATGCTGTTCATCGCCATCAGGATCGAGATGGAGGGCAATCGGCCGATCGGTCCGCAGATGACGCCGGATCTCTATGCCGGTCAGTACCGCAGCGAGGCAAAGCACGGCCGTGCGGAGCGGGCCGCCCGGCTTTCCGAGCTTGGCACCGTCACGAGTGCAGCGCGCCTCGCCGCCATCTTCGGGGCAGCGCTGACGGTAACGGGCTTCGGCCTGTTCTTCCTGCTCTAGCGCTCAGCCAGCAGCCGGCGAGAGCGGGGTTGGCGGCGGCACGGTCGCGATCATGGCGGCGGCGCCGGCCTGCGAGTCCGCTTGGCCGCCCCGCACCGTGACAGCGTTCGAGGCGAAGGGGATGTGGCCTTCGTTCATTGCGCGATAGACGCGCTTCAGCGCCTCCCGCTGCAGCATCGAGGCCTGGTTGGGCTTCCCTGTGAATTTCAGCCGTATCACGATCGCCTGGTCGGCGATGTCGGCCACGCCCTGCATCTTGAGCGGGGCGATGAAATGCGGGCCGAACTCGGGATCCTCCATCAGGGCGATTCCGACTTTCTTGATCGCCTTGCGCGCCTGCTCGAGGTCCGCCGAGTGATCGAGGCGGACGTTGAACTTCACCGTCGCCCAATCACGGCTGGCATTGGTCAGCGATTGCACCTGGCCAAAGGGCACGGTGTGAATCTGGCCGCTCTGGTGACGCAGCTGCATCGAGCGCAGCGAAATCTTCTCGACCGTGCCCTTGAGCCGGCCGGTATCGACATATTCCCCGACCCGGAAGGCATCCTCGAGCATGAAGAACACGCCCGAGACGATGTCGCGCACCAAGGCTTGCGAGCCGAAGGAGAGCGCAAGGCCGAGAATGCCGAACCCAGCGAGCAGCGGGCCGATATCGACGCCGAGACGCGACAGCACGATCAGGATGGTCAGGCCCAAGACGGCACCCAGGACGACGCCTCGGAGCACCGGCAGCACGGTGGCGAGCCTGCTCGGCACGCTTTCCTCATGCGCGGAATCTTCGTCAGCTGGGCCGATTACGCGTCGCTGCGGCGCATAGGCATCGAAGAAGGCCCGCAGGAAGACGAGCGCGACCCATCCGACGAAGGCAAAGATCGCGACGCCTCCGATCTGCCGCATCACCATTCCGAACTGGGCAGAGCTGACACCCAGCAAAAGCCCGGCCCAGAGGCGAGCCAGCACGAAGAATCCGGCGGCCCAGAATATGCCGACGGCCGCCGCCTGCGCAGCGGCACTGCCGGCATGCAGCAACGGTGTCGCCCCCTGCTCGGCCTTGCGCCGCGCCGCGCGGCAATGCAGCAGGCTCGATATGCCAACGACCAGGATCGGGATGATGACGATCGCGGTCTGCGTCAGGGCGGCAGCCTCCGCCCAGCGCCCGCCATTCGCCATCATCGCGGCGGCGCAGCTCACCATCCAGAGCACGACGCTCACCACCATGTAGAACCAGGCCGCGCTGCCGGCGATCAGACGCCGCACGTGCCCCGGCGAAGGCGAGCCCGACAGGATCAGCGCCGCGAGGTCATGGCGCATGTCGTGGAACCACCAGAGCTTGAACAGCGTCACCGCCGTGCCGGTCAGCGCGATCAGGCCCGTCACAGGCAATGGTCCGGAGCTGACATGCTGTGCCAGCAAGATGCCGGTCACAATCACCGGCGTCACGAGCGCATAGACAACCAGCAGGTAGAAATGCCGCTCGGCGCGCGGCAGCGGCATCAGGCGCCGCTCGGGCCGGCCCGGCGAAAGCAGAAAACGCGCGGTCGCGATATAGAGAGCGCCGATCGCCGCGCCATTGGCCCCCGTGGTCAAAGAGCTCATCGCGAGGTCGCTCGCCGGCAACCAGGCATTCCGGGCGAACCTTGCCGCGGCAAGCGCCAGCATGATCGTCGCGACGTCCTGGAGTAGCCCCCAGGCAGCTGCGATGAGCCGTGGCGTAAACTCCGGTCCCACCGGCTCGCGCTTGCGGGCAAACCAGCCAGCGCTCGCCATCCGAAAGACAGCGCCGACGACGAGCGCGAGGAAAACGATCAGGAAGATGCGCCAACCGGCCGTCAGCCCCGTCCGGCCGTTCTCGTTTTTCTCCCAGGCGCGTTCCCAATCCTCCGGCAACTGCGTGACGTTCGGAATGGCCGCGCCGCTATACTCGACCCCTTCAACAAAGGTATCGACCAGCGCATTGAACTGATCCTGCATGCCTTCTTCGTCAGCCATCGACCGCGCGGGCGCCGCCGGCTTGTCCTTGGCTACGGGGCCGGCCGCGGGAGCTGTAGCGGGCGCGGGCGTCGCGGGGAGGCCGCCGACCCGGATCTCGACAGGCCGCCCCGCCAGCGCATCGACCATCCTGCGAATGGTTTCCGGCGTCTCGTCGCCGCGGAGGTTCAGGATGACCGCGGCTTGATCCTGAGCAAGGGCGGGCGCGGCGCCTCCAAGAGGTACCGGGAGAAACGCGCAGAGATGAAAAAGAAGAATGGCAAAGAGCGCCGGAAGCCGGGCCCAGTTCCACTTCCGAAGCACTCTAACGGCCACCGCAGCATCCATGGCCCATCTCCTCGCCCCAACCGCAAGAGAATGCGGAACCTCGGTCAATTCTAGCAAGGAAAATGCTGCTTGGAACGCCGCGCTCGCCGGCCGCGGCGCCGCCGCCGCCTCAGCGCTTCTTCAGCCAACCACCGATGCGCGAGACCGCTTCCTCGCATTCGGCCAACGAGCCGGCGAAGGAAAGCCGCACGGTGCGCGCGCCGCGCGCCTCGTCGAAATCGAGGCCGGGGGTGATCGCGACCTGCGCCTCTTCGAGAACACTGCGGCAGAAGGCCATGGAATCGTTCGAATACCGGCCGATGTCGAGATAGATGTAGAAGGCGCCGTCGACGGGCAGGAAGTCGCCCAGGCCGATCTCGGGCAGCGCCTTGAGCAGGAAGGCCCGATTCTGCGCGTAGCCGGCCTTGATCGCCTCGCACTCCTCGGTCGCCTCAAACGCCGCCTCGCCCGCGACCTGGCTGAGATAAGGCACCGAGATCGAGAAATTCTGCTGCAGCCGCTCAATCGTCCGAACCATCCGCTCCGGCACCACCAGCCAGCCGACTCGCCAGCCGGTCATGCAGAAATATTTGGAGAAGGAGTTGACGATGATGGCGTCGGGATCGGCCGACAGTGCCGTCGTCGCCGGCGCCTCATAGGTCAGGCCGTGATAGATCTCGTCCGAGATGTACCAGAGCCCGAGCCGGCGGCAGGCGGCCGCCACCTCGGCGATCGCCTCGGGCGCCATCACCACGCCTGTCGGGTTGGCCGGGCTCATGGTCAGGACGCCGGCGAGCGGCTTCTCGCGATGCGCCCGCTCGATCAACTCCGGCGTCAGCGCGAATCGCGTCTCCGGCCCGACCTCGATCGCCACCGGCTCCAAGCCCAGCGCGATCAGGATGTTGCGATAAGCCGGATAGCCCGGCGCCGTGATCGCGACCCGCGCACCCGGCTGGAAACAGGCCAGAAAGGCGAGGATGAAGCCGCCCGAGGACCCCGTCGTCACCACGACGCGCTCAGCCGCCACGCCGACGCCATAAGCCTCGTGATAATGGCGCGCGATGCGAGCCCTCAGCGAATCCGTGCCCAACGCCTGCGTATATCCGATGCGGCCATCCTCCAGCGCCCGCGCAGCAGCGGCGCGGATCGAGCCCGGCGTCGGCGCCGAAGGTTGGCCGACCTCCATGTGCACGACATTGCCGCCGCGCCGCTCGATGGCCGCCGCCTGGTTCATCACATCCATGACGATGAAGGGCGCGACGCGCTCCGCACGCTCCGCCAGGGCGGGGAGAGACGCGGGCGCAATCAGGGGCTTCTGCATCGGCTTGTCCGTTTCGCGAAGGGGCGGACGCTCGCGTAGCGGAGCCGGGCCCGGGCTGCAACCACGCCGGGCCGTCACTGCCGGAGCCGTGATTTGACGTTCATGCGGCGACGACACACAAGCTGGCCTCAAGATACAGTGATCTCCGCCGGTCTGTTCACCGCCCGGCGAGTTTGAAAGGACGACGCGATGTCTTTCCGGACCCTCATCGGCATGGCGCAGGCCTGGCTGCGGCCCGCTGGCCTCGTGCTCGCGCTCGGGCTTGCGGCTTCGACTGCCCCTGCGCTGGCCCAGCAGGCCCAGCCGCTCTCGCCCGAGCAGCGCAAGGCCGTCACCGATCTGATCCGTGAAACCATCATTCAGCACCCGGAAATCATCCAGGACGCGCTGGTCGAGCTTGAGCGGCGCAACACGGTCGCGCAAGCCGAGGCGCAGCGCAGCGCCGTCGCATCCGAGAAGGCGCGCCTCGTCGACCCGGCGACCTCGGTCGTCATAGGCAATCCGGAGGGTGACATCACCCTCGTCGAATTCATGGATTACAATTGCGGCTTCTGCAAAAGGGCGATGGAAGACGTCGTCGCCCTGTCCAAGGCCGATCCGAAGCTGCGTGTCGTGCTGAAGGACTTCCCGATCCTCGGCCCCGACTCGGTCGAGGCGAGCCGCGTCGCCGTTGCGGCCAAGGCCCAGCTCCAGGGTCAGAAGTACTTCGATTTCCACAACAAGCTGATGGCCGTGAAGGGCCGGGTTAACGGCGCCAAGGCACTTGAGATTGCCAAGGAATCCGGCGCCGACATCGAGAAGCTGAAGAAGGAGATGGAGGCGCCCGCGACCAAGGCCGCGATCGAGGATACCGTCGCTTTGGGCGATCGGCTGGGCCTCACCGGCACGCCAGCCTTCATCATCGGTGAGGAAATCGTCTTCGGCGCCGTCGGGCAGGCGGCGCTCAAGCAGAAGCTCGACTCGGTGCGCCGCTGCGGCAAGACCGAGTGCGCCGGCTGATCGCCCGCAGGCGCTCGTACCTGCTACGCACAGCCGGTAGGGCCGATCAGGCTTCCCCTGCCGGCTCGCAACGTTTATGAGGGCGGCTTCTGCCGCCCGCGAGCGGCGCCGGAATCAAGCCTTCCATGGTCGCCGTCCACGTCCTGAACGGACCCAACCTGAATCTGCTCGGAACCCGCGAACCCGCGACTTATGGGGCGGTGACGCTCGCCGGTGTCGAGGAGCGGCTGCGCGCCAAGGCCGAAGCCGCCGGCGTCGAGCTGACCTTCCGCCAGACCAATTACGAAGGCGAGCTCGTCACCTTCATCCAGCAGGCGGGGCTTGCCGGCGCCGGCGTCGTCATCAATGCCGGGGCCTATACCCACACATCCGTGGCCCTGCGTGACGCGATCAAAGGCGTCGATGCGCTGGCGATCGAAGTCCACGTCTCGAACGTCCATGCCCGTGAGGAATTCCGGCATCATTCCTATATGGCGCCGGTCTGCGTCGGCGTGATCTGCGGCTTCGGCGTCGCCAGCTATGATCTGGCCTTTGACGCCATCGTGCCGCTGCTCGAGAAGCGGGCGGCGAAAGCCGCCTGAACCTGTTGATTGACGGGACGCTGGCGCGAAGCCGCGATCCCACCCTGATAATCCGAAGAAGACGGTGATATCCGCCATGGCGACCAAGAGCCCGATCGATCCCGAACTTGTCCGCGAGCTCGCCGAGCTCCTGAACCAGACCGACCTGACCGAGATCGAGGTCGAGAAGGGCGATCTGCGCGTTCGCGTCGCTCGCAGCATCACCGCGAACTACCAGGTTCCGGCCGCGGCACCCATGGCCGTTGCCGCGCCCGCCCCGGTCGCAGCCGCTCCGGCGGTGGACGCCAAGCCGACCGCCGCCCATCCCGGCGCGGTCACCTCGCCGATGGTCGGCACCGCCTATCGCCGCCCCTCGCCCGAGGCCAAGCCCTTCGTCGAGATCGGCTCCGTGGTGAAGCAGGGTGAGCGCATCCTGCTCGTCGAGGCGATGAAGACCTTCAACGACATCGTCGCACCGCGCGCCGGCAAGGTCACCGCCATCCTCGTCGAGGATGGGCAACCGGTTGAATATGGCGAGCCGCTGCTGGTGATCGAGTGAGCGGTGCCCGCAAGGACGGCGAGATCAAGATGTTCGACAAGATCCTGATCGCCAACCGTGGAGAGATCGCGCTGCGCGTGCTGCGCGCCGCCAAGGAGCTCGGCATCGCCACCGTCGCGGTGCATTCCACGGCCGACGCCAACGCCATGCATGTGCGCCTCGCCGATGAGAGCGTCTGCATCGGTCCGCCGGCAGCGCGCGAGAGCTATCTCAACATCCCGGCCCTGATCGCCGCCTGCGAGATCACCGGCGCCGACGCGGTCCATCCCGGCTATGGCTTCCTTTCCGAGAACGCCCGTTTCGCCGAGATCCTGGAGCGGCACAACATCACCTTCATCGGCCCGAAGGCCGAGCATATCCGCAGCATGGGCGACAAGATCGAGGCCAAGCGCACCGCCAAGGCGCTCGGCATCCCCTGCGTTCCGGGTTCCGAGGGTGGTGTCGCCGACGAGGCCGAGGCGCTGCGCATCATCCGCGAGATCGGCCTGCCGGTCATCATCAAGGCCGCCTCCGGCGGCGGCGGCAAGGGCATGAAGGTGGTTCGTACGGAGGAGGAAGTACCCGTCCTGCTCGCGACCGCCCGCAGCGAGGCCAAGGCCAATTTCGGCGACGACGCGGTCTACATCGAGAAATATCTTGAGAAGCCTCGCCATATCGAGATCCAGGTGCTCGGTGATGGCCGCGGCAACGCCATCCATTTGGGCGAGCGTGACTGCTCGCTGCAGCGCCGCCACCAGAAGGTCTGGGAAGAAGGCCCCTCGCCCGCGCTCAACGCCGGCGAGCGCGACCGGATCGGTGAGATCTGCGCCAACGCCATGGCCAAGCTCGGCTATCTCGGCGCCGGTACGATCGAGTTCCTCTACGAAGATGGCGAGTTCTACTTCATCGAGATGAACACGCGCATCCAGGTCGAGCACCCGGTCACCGAGATGATCACCGGCATCGACCTCGTCAACGAGCAGATCCGGATTGCCGCCGGCGCGCCGCTCTCGATCACCCAGAAGGACGTCGTCATCGAAGGCCACGCCATCGAATGCCGCGTCAACGCTGAGCATCCGGCGACCTTCCGCCCCTCGCCCGGCAAGATCGCCTCCTTCCATACGCCAGGCGGCCTCGGCGTGCGCGTCGATTCAGCGGCTTATCAGGGCTATACGATCCCGCCACATTACGACTCTCTCGTCGGCAAGCTGATCGTCCATGGCCGCAACCGGGCCGAATGCCTGATGCGCCTGCGCCGCTCGCTTGACGAATTCGTCGTCGACGGCGTCGACACGACGCTGCCGCTGTTCCGCACCCTGGTCCGCAACCAGGACATCCTGAACGGCGACTACAACATCCACTGGCTCGAGAAATTCCTCGCGGCCGGCGGAATGGGCGAGCCGCAGGCCTAAGGGTCTTCACCGGGCAGCGAATGAAAAAGCCCCTCGCAACGCGAGGGGCTTTTGTTTTTTTCGAACCCTCAGTGAGGCCGCACCGATCCCGCATGGCGCGGCAACGACTTCGGCCGCGTCAGATCGTCTCCAGCAGCCCCTTGATCAGCGCCTGCCGCGGCGCAATCGAAGAGATCAGCCCGTATTCCTTGAGCGTATGCGCGCCATCACCGTCGATGCCGAGCCCGTCCAGCGTCGGCACACCGAGCGCGGCAGTGAAATTGCCGTCGGAGCCGCCACCCGTCATCGGGCAGTCCTGCAGGTCGAAGCCGACACTGGCCGCAACCTTGCGTGCTGCCTCGAACAGCTCCGCCACCATGGGCGACTTCTCGTAAGGCGGGCGGTTCATGCCGCCGGTGATGCGGAGCGCGACATCGGGATCATGCGCCTTCAGCCCGAGAATGCGCTTCTCCATCGCCTCGCCATCGGCCAGCGTGGTGACACGGCAATCGACGCTGAACCAGGCATGCTGCGGGATGACGTTCGCCGCCGTGCCGCCGCCCATCAGCGCGACGCTCGTCGTGATGCCGCGCGCATAGTCGGTCATGCCCTCGATGGCGAGGATCTGGTGCGCCGCCTCGCGGATGGCGCTGCGGCCATCGGCATGGCGCGAGCCGGCATGGGAAGGCCGCCCCTCCAGCTTCACATCGAAGCGGCCGACGCCCTTACGCGCGGTGACGATCTTGCCGCCCTCGCGCGCCGGCTCGGTTACCAGCACCGCAGCCGAACCCTTGCCGATCTGCTCGATGACGGCGCGGCTCGTCGGCGAGCCGATCTCCTCGTCCGGCGTGAACAGGAAGACCATTGGCCGCTTGGCGGTGCCGGCGCTCGCAACCTGCTTGAAGGCCTGCAGCGCTAGCCAGGCCCCGCCCTTCATGTCGTAGACGCCGGGGCCATAGAGCCTGTCCCCTTCGATCCGGACCGGCAGCTCCTTGGCGCTCGTCCCGACCGGATGCACGGTATCGAGATGCGACATCACCGCGACGGCCGGCTGGCCATTGTCGAGCCCGGCGCGCAGCATCACCATATCACCGAGCCCATCACGGCCCGGAATGCGCTCGACCGCGATCGGCAGCCCGGCGACGTCCCTCTGCACCAGATCCATCATGCCGTTCAGCCCGGCGGGATGGTTCGTGGGGCTTTCGAGCGCAACCCAGACGGAGAGCGCGGCGGCGGCTTCATTCTGATTCATAGGCGTGATGGTCTCCGAACAACTCAACGGGTTTTCGACAGCGCCGCCTCGGCAGCGGCGGCGATCGCGAACAGCACGGCATCCTCCCCACCGGCCCTGGCCAGCATCAACCCGGCCGGCGCCTCGCCGGCGCGATGCATCGGCAGCGAGATCGCGCAGCCATCCATCATGTTGATCAGGGTCGAGTTGCGCAGCATCGCGAGATTGACGCGGGTATAGGCCTCGTCGTCCGCCTCAAGCTCCGCGATGGTCGGCGCGATGGTTGGAACCGTCGGCATCGCCAGGACATCGAAGGCGGCAATCTCGGCGCGCATGGCCGCAACGTAAGCGGCGCGGGCCTGCACCAGCTCGATATAGTCGGCTGCGTCCTGGTTGCGACCGCGCAGCACGCGCACCCGCACCCGCGGATCATAACCATCGCCCTTGGCTTCGATCAGCGCGCGGTGATGGGCATAGGCCTCCGCCGCGGCAAAACCGCCCTTGGCATTGATGCGAGCAACCTCGGCGAAACCCGCGAGAGGCTGCTCGGTCACGATGGCGCCGGCCTTTGACAGCGTCTCCAGCGCCCGCGCGAAGCTCGCCGCGACATGGTCGTCGAGCCCATCGAGCGCGATCGTCTGCGGCACGGCGATGCGAAGCCCCCTGAGGCTCCTCGGAACCTCCCCGGAAAGCGCCGCCCCGCTCATGATCTCATGCAGGATCCGGCAGCAATCGACGCTGTTGGCGAGCGGCCCGACCGAATCGAGCGTCTGCGACAGCGGGAAGGCACCCTCACGCGGCACGCTGGCGGCCGTCGGCTTGTAGCCGACGATCCCGCAGAGCGCCGCCGGGATTCGGCAGGACCCGCCGGTATCCGAGCCGATCCCGGCAAAGGCCATGCCGTCCGCCACCGAAACGGCTGCCCCAGAGGACGAACCGCCGGGGATGCGCCGCGTGGCGCGATCCCATGGTGAGGCCGGCGTACCGTGATGCGGGTTGAGACCGAGCCCCGAAAAGGCGAACTCGGTCATATTGGTCCGGCCGATCACGACGAGACCGGCGCCCCGCAGCCTAGCGATGGCCGGCGCGTCGCGCTCGGCTGCAACCGCATCGGCGAGCACGACCGAGCCCGCCGGCGTGGGTTCGCCGGCCAGATCGAACAGGTCCTTCACCGAGATCGGGGTGCCTGCATAGGGCGAAGGTGCGAGCCCGACGGCCCGCAGCCTGTCCATCGCCTCGGCCGCAGCCAGCGCAGCCTCGCGATGCACCTTGACGAAGGCGAGCTTCCCCTCCCCATCCGGCACATCGATCCGCGTCAGCGCCTCCTGCACGAGCGCGACTGACGTCGTCCGGCCGGCAGCGAGATCGGCGGCGAGGGTGGAAAGCGTGCGAGCCATGGGCGTGTCGGACCGGATCGAGGCGGGTTCGCGGAAGCGATCGGCCGCCTCCAGATTCGAGACCCCATCTTTGGCATGCGGCAGACGGCCCGCCTAGCCGCGGCGGCGAATGGCGGCCCCCTGCCCGCCGGCGCCGTCATCGAGGGCTGACGCCACCGTATCCTGTGAAACCTTTCGGTCTGCGATGAATTCTGCACTTGCCAAGCCGGATCGCATTGATTAGACCCCGGCTCACCAACGCAGGTGCCACGTCGCGCCGCTTCGTTGGGGGATCGTCTAACGGTAGGACCCCAGACTCTGACTCTGGTTGTCTAGGTTCGAATCCTAGTCCCCCAGCCACTTCAAAGTGGTGGCAAAGCTCCAAGATCGGTCATTCAGGCTGCGAGGATCGCCGGTTCGTTCTGGCGATGGGCCATTCCGGCTTCTATCTGGGCCGCTACCCCTCAAGCACTCTGCTTTGCGCGAAATGATACGCCAACCCGGCCGTACCGACGCATATCGCCAGGCCCCGTGCCGGAGCTTGATTGGACGCGCTCCGTTGATCCTTGCTTCCTCCCAGCCCTCAGCCTAGCCGCGCAACCCATCCCTTCAGCGCCGACGACGCCTCCGGATAAAGCTCCAGCACAGCCGGATCATGCCCCGGGATGACATGGTCGCGCGAGGATGCGAGGCCGAGCACGGTGTCATAGCCCAGATAGACATCGGCGACGCTGTCGACGGTCGGGAAGACCTTGCGGCGATCCAGATGGGCATAGAAGTGGGCGGCGTCGGAAGCGAGGACGACCTGCCCCCGCGCTGTCTTCACCCTGACCACCTGCAGTCCGCGCGCATGACCGCCGACCTTGTGCAAGGTGATGCCGGGTGCGAGTTCGCTGACCCCGTCATGGAAGCTGACGCGCCCGGCATAGACGCGGCGAACCATCGTCGTGACGTTGTCGACGTCATAGGGGTGGTTGAGCGTCGGGTGGCACATGCAGCGCCCCGTGGCATAATCCATCTCGCAATCCTGCAGATGGAAGCGCGCCCGCGGAAACAGGTCATCATTGCCGGCGTGGTCATAGTGCATATGGGTGATGATGACGTCGGCGACATTGTCCGGATCGACACCGATCGTCTTCAGCCCCTCGCCGAGTGGCCGCAGGAGTTCGCGCTTGCGCTTGGCGGCCGAGCGCTCGTCGAAGCCGGTATCGACCACATAGGTCCGCCGCTCGTTGCGGATCACCCAGCTATAATAGGCGAGCGGCATCGGCACGTCGTGCTCGTCTCCACCGATGAAGTTCTCCGGCGAGCGCCGGTCGGAATGGGCGTACTTCAGGGCGAAGATCTCGTAGACGTCATCGCTCATGGTCGCCTCAGCGCTGGACGAAGGGGTTCGGCACATGGCCGCTGATGTCGATCCAGACCGACTTCTCCTGGAGATATTCGCGGATCGCGGTCAGGCCGCTCTCGCGGCCGATGCCGGAGCGCTTGTAGCCACCGAAGGGCGACATGTAGCTCGTCGCCCGATAGGTGTTGATCCAGACCGTGCCGGCTTCCAGCCGCTGCGACATCGTCAGCGCCCGGTTGATGCTCTTCGTCCAGACACCGGCCGCAAGCCCGTAGATCGTGCCATTGGCGATGGTGATGGCTTCCTCGTCATCTTCGAAGGGAATGATCGAGAGCACCGGGCCGAAGACCTCCTCTTGCGCGATGCGCATCCCAGGCTTCACGCCGGTGAAGATAGTCGGCTCGACGAACCAGCCCTCGCCGCATTGTGCGGCCACCGCGCGCTTCCCGCCAAGCGCGAGTTCTGCGCCCTCGGCCTTGGCGATCTCGATATAGTCGAGCACCTTGGCGAGCTGCGGTTTCGTGGTGATCGGCCCGACCTGCGTGTCATCCTGCGAGGGATCGCCGATGCGAGCCGTCCGGGCGAAGGCGAGCAGCTTCTCGACGAAGGCGTCGTGAATATCGCGATGGACCAGCGCCCGCGAGCCGGCGATGCAGGTCTGGCCGCTGGCGGCGAAGATGCCCGAGACGACGCCCTTCACCGCATCGTCGAGATCGGCATCGTCGAAGACGATGTTCGCCGACTTGCCACCGAGCTCCAGCGTGACCGGCTTGATCGACCGGGCGGCAAGCTCGTAGACGCCCTGCCCCGTCCGGTCGCCGCCGGTGAAGGCGACCTTGGCGACGTCTGGATGCGAGACCAATCGCTCGCCGATCTCGTTGCCGAAGCCGGTGACGATATTGACGACGCCGGGCGGGAAGCCCGCTTTCTCGAAGAGCCTGCCGAATTCGAGCGCCGAGGCGGAGGAATATTCGGATGGCTTCCAGACCACCGTGTTGCCCGCAGCCAGAGCCGGTGCCAGCTTCCAGGTCGCCAGCATCAGCGGCGAGTTCCAGGGCGTGATCGCGGTGACGACGCCGAGCGGCTCCTCGCGGGTGAAGTTGAAGACGCCGGGCTTGTCGATCGGGATGACGCGGCCCTCGATCTTGTCGGCGAGGCCCGCGAAGTAGTGATACCACTGCGGCATGTAGCGCAGCTGGCCGCGCATCTCCGCGATCAGCTTGCCATTGTCCTGCGTCTCGATGCGTGCGAGGCGCTCGGCATCCTCGGCGAGCAGATCGGCGAATTTGCGCAGCAGCGCCCCCCTGGCGCTGGCGCTGAGCCCGCGCCAGGACGGAGCGCGGAAGGCGGCCTGCGCGGCCGCCACCGCCTTGTCGATGTCGGCCACGCCGGCACGGGGAATGAGCGCCCAGGGCTTGCCGGTGAAAGGGTTCTCGGTCTCGAAGGTCGCGCCCGAGGCGGCCTCGACCCACTCACCCGCGATCAGCATCCGGTAGCTCTGCATCGTCTCATCCCCTTAAGTCGAAGGGAGCGGTTGCAGCCGCCCAGGCTTACTTGCCGTCGAGTTCCGCGAAGGCCTCGCGGGCGATGCGGAAGGAATCGACGCCGGCCGGAACGCCGGCATAGATCGCGACCTGCAGGAAGATTTCGCGGATCTCGGTCTTGCTGACGCCGTTCTTGAGCGCGCCCTTGACGTGCATCTTGAGCTCGTGCGGGCGGTTCAGCGCCGCGATCATGGCGAGGTTGAGCATGGAGCGCGTCTTGCGCGGCAGCTCTTCGCGGCCCCAGACATAGCCCCAGCAATACTCGGTGGTGAGTTCCTGCATCGGCAGGTTGAATTCGTCGGCGGAAGCGAATGATTTCTCGACGAATTCCTTGCCGAGGACGTCCTTGCGGATGGCGAGGCCGCGCTCGAAGATTTCCTTGCTCATGATCTAACTCCGGATGCCGGCCACTATGGTGAAGGGCGGGAAGCGGCCGTCACGTCCCGCCCGCAGCAGCCAGCGATCCGCCGGCCTGAAGCTGTTATCTCACTTCTTCGGCCAGAACGGCTCGGCGAGCGCGAGATTGGCCGGTGAGACGGTCGAGGGGATGCCGTTGCGCCATTGCACGATGGTGAGCCCCGCGCCTACGCGACGGCCCGCCTCGTCGAACTGCATCCGGCCGCCGGGGAAGTACTTCACCGGCCCGCCGTCCATGTTCATCGTGCGCAGCGCCTGGGCGACGGCTTCCTTGTCCGCCTTCTTGGCCGCCTCCAGCGCCTCCTTGATGATCCAGACGTCGCCATAGGTCGAAATCGCATTCTGGGTCATCCAGGGCTCGTTGAACCGCTCCTTGACGCGCTTGATCAGGTCCTCATGGCCCTTCGAGCCCCAGTTGCCGACGCAGGTCATGACGCCCTCCAGCAGGCTGGGGTTCATCGTCTTGAGCAGGTCGGGCTCGGCGATGGCGATGCCGAAGGAGATCAGCGGCACCTTGCCCTGCCCCATGCCGAACTCATTGAGCTTCTCCAGCATGAGCTTGGCGTCGGAGATCACGGTCGGCAGGAAGAAGACGAGGTCGGGCCGCGCCGCGCGGATGCGCTGAACGAGCGGGGTGGCGTCAGCGAGCGGCGGCGTGAAGGTCTCGTCGACGACGAGATCCATGCCGAGCTTCTTCAGCAAGCCCTCGCGCATCGGCTTGACCGAGGCGACGGAGGCCGCGGTGTTGTCGGTGACGATCGCGACCGTCTTCGGGCTCTGCCCGGTCGCGCGCTTGGCGAGCTCGATCACGACCGGCAAGGCCTGCTCGGCCTGCGAGGCTGCGGTCGCCGAGGTCTGGAAGACGTATTTGAAGCCGCGGCTGGTGATCAGGTCCGAATAGGACAGGGTCAGCACCGGGACCTGCGCGCGCTCGGTCACTTCGGTCACGGCGAGCGTGAAGGAGGAGAGATAGGCGCCGCTGGCGGCGACGAGGTTCTTCTGCTCGGCGACCATGCGCTGCGCCGCATTCTTCGCCTTCTCCGTCGAGTCGCCGGAATCGACCAGCACGAGCTTGAGCTTGGCCCCGCCGAGCGCCTTGATGCCGCCTTGCGCGTTGACGTCCTCAATCGCGAGCTCCGCACCCATCCGCATGACCTGGCCGGGCCGGGCGTAGATCCCAGAGAGCGGCACGATCAGCCCGACCTCGATCTCCGAGGACGCCTGGGCGAGAGCGGGCGCGCCAAGACCGGCCGCAAGCGCGAGCCCGCCGGTGGATTTCAAAAGGTCGCGCCGATTGGGTCGGAATGCAGTCTTCATGTTTCTCTCCCCTGGTTTATCGTTTTCGTTGTTGGTTCTGGGCGTCGCGCGGCGTCCGCGTCACGCGGTCCTGTGCGTCACGCCTTGGGCCAGAAGGGCTCTGCGACGGCGAGGTCCTTCGGGTAGACCGTCACGGGCACGCCGTTCTGCCACTGCACGATGGTGACACCGGCGCCGATCCGGCGGCCGGCCTCGTCGAATTTGAGCTGTCCGCCGGGATAGTGCCTGGAAGGGCCGGCATCGAGCGCGCGCAGCGCCTGCGCGACACCCTCGCGTGTCGGCGCGGAGGCCTTCTCCAGCGCCTCCTTGAACAGCCAGATGTCGCCATAGGTCGAGATGGCATTCTGCGTCATCCAGGGCTCGCCATAGCGCTGCTTGAGCTCGGCCATGAGCGCCTCCTGGCCCTTGCAGCCCCAGTTGGCGACCACCGTCATCAGCCCCTGCACGACATTGGGTTGGACGCTCTGCAGCATGTCCGGCTCGGCGACTGTGATCGAGAACGAGATGGTCGGGATGCGGCCCTGCCCCAGCCCGAACTCGTTGAGCTTCTCGAGGCCGAGCTTGGCGTCGGAGACCGCATTCGGCATGAACAGCAGCAGGTCGGGCCGGGCCGCGCGGACACGCTGGATCAGCGGCGTCGCATCGGCCAGAGGCGGCGTCCAGACCTCGTCGAAGAGCAGCTTCAGTTTGAGCTCCCCGAGCAGCTTCTCCTTGATCGCCTTGGCGGTAGCGATCGAGGTCGCGGTGTTGTCCATCAGGATGCCGACGGTCTGCGGCCGCTTGCCGGATGCGCTTTCGGCAAGCTTCACCAGCTCCGGCAGGCCCATTTCGGACTGGGCGCCGGCGGTCGCCGCCGTCTGGAAGATGTATTTGAAGCTGCGCTGGGTCAGCAGGTCGGAATAGGAGAGCGTCAGCACCGGCAGCTGCGCGCGCTCGGTCACCTCCGTCACGGCGAGCGTAAAGGAGGAGAGATAGGCGCCGGTCGCGCCGACGAGATCCGTCTCCTGCGCCACCATGCGCTGGGCGGCGTTCTTGGCCTTCTCGGTCGTATCGCCGCAATCGATCACGACGAGCTTGAGCTTCGCGCCGCCAAGCGCCTTGATGCCGCCGGCCTTGTTGACGTGGTCGATGCCCATCTCGGCGCCCATCTGCATCACCTTGCCGGGACGCGCGTAGAGGCCGGACAGAGGCACGATCAGCCCGACCTTGATCTCGGCGGGCGTGCCTTGCGCCCATGCCCCTTGGGTGAGCGGGCCGGCGGCGGCCAGCCCCCCAGCTGCCTTCAGAACGTCGCGGCGATGCCAGTCGATCTTCGTCATGCTGCTTTCCCTCCCTGTTTTCGCTGGTGCGGGTCGTCTCGCCCGCTTTCTCGGTTCGTCGCTCCGGGGCTACATGCCGAGATAGGCCTGCCGGATGCGGTCGTTCGCGCGCAGCGCCTGCACGCCGCCTTCCAGCACGACCTGCCCGGCTTCGAGGACGTAGCCGTGATCGGCCGATTCCAGAGCCTCGGCGACACGCTGCTCGACGAGCAGGATCGTCAGCTTCGTCTCGCGCCGGACCTCGATCAGCTTCTCGAAGATGAAGTCGGCGATGGCAGGCGCGAGACCCATGGAGGGCTCGTCGAGCATCAGGAGCTTCGGCTCCGAGGCGAGCCCGCGCCCGATCGCCACCATCTGCTGTTCGCCGCCGGACAGCGTGCCGGCGAGCTGGTCGCGGCGTTCCGCCAGCACCGGCATCAGCGCGTAGATGCGTTCGAGATTGCGCTTCCAGTTGCGGCTGCCGGCCTCGGTGTAGGCGCCCATCTCCAGGTTCTCCAGCACCGAGAGCGAGGCGAAGACCTGCCGCCCTTCGGGCACATGGGCGATGCCGAGATGCGGGCGCTGCTCGGCCGGCACGGTGGCGAGGTCCCGGCCCTCGAAGCGGATCGAGCCGGAGAAGGGCGTGACGATGCCGGAGATCGCCTTGAACAGTGTCGACTTGCCGGCCCCGTTCGGCCCGACGATCGAGACGAACTGCCCGGTCTCGACCGAGATCGAGACATCCTCCAGCACCGGCACGCGGGTGTAGCCCGTGGTGAGCTTGTCGACGTCAAGCAGCATGGGCGCCGCTCCACTTGGAACCGAGATAGGCCTCGATCACGCGCGGATCGCGCGTCACGCTCTCGGGAGCGCCGTCGACGAGCACCTGGCCGTGGTCGAGCACGAGGAAATGGTCGACGAGCTTCACCATCGCCTGCATCGTGTGCTCGATGATCACGATGGTGACGCCCTCCGCCGCGAGCCGGCGGATGACGGCGATGACGTCTCCGACCTCGCTGTGGCCGAGCCCGGCCAGGGTCTCGTCGAGCAGAAGGATGCGAGGCTGCCCGGCGAGTGCGCGGGCAAGCTCCATCAGGCGCAGCTCCTTGGTCGTCAGCGCGCCCGCGACTCGGTCGGCGATGGCGGAAAGCCCGACCCGCTCGATCGCCTGCGTCGCGAAAGCCCGCGCCTCGTCGTCGCTCTTCGCCGCGACATAGGCGCCGACCACGACATTGTCGGCGACGCTCATCCGGGCGAAGGGCCGCATGATCTGGAAGGTGCGGCCGACGCCCGCGGCGCAGAGCACATGCGGCTTCGATCCGACCATCTCCTTGCCGTCGAGCAGGACGCTGCCCTGATCGGGCTTGAGGAAGCCGTTGAGCAGATTGAACAGCGTGGTCTTGCCGGCGCCGTTCGGCCCGATGATCCCGAGGATCTGCCCCTCGATCACCGAGAAGCCGACATTCTGCACGGCCTTGAGCCCACCGAAGGACTTCGACAGGCCGCTGACTTCCAGAAGCTTGCGCCCCTCAGTCACGCGCTCACGCGCAGCGGGAGCCACCTCCGCAATCGCCGGTGCAATGCTCGCCGCCTCAGGCTCATCCGTCGCGCCAGAGCGCCGCTCGCGCAGCCAATCCCGCACCTTCCAATAGACGCCCTCCGGCGCGAGCAGGATGACGCCGATGATGGCGAGCCCGTAGATCACGCCCTGAATGCCGGGCAGCTTCGAGCCGAACTCGGCATGCAACGTCTCGCTGAGCGGGATCAGGATCAGCGCGCCGATCACCGGACCCCAGACCGTGCCGACTCCGCCGAACATCGCGACCGTCAGCGCCTGCGCCGAGACCAGCATGCCGAAAACCGCAACCGGCGTGACGACCAACAGGACGACCGCATAGAAGCCGCCAATGGCGCCGGCGATCGCCGCCGAGAGCATCATCGCCTTGAGCTTCCAGCGCAGCGTGTCGATGCCGGCCGCCTCGGCAGCGGCTTCGTTCTGCTTGATCGCGATCAGGGCCATGCCGAAGCGGGAGCGCTCGACGAGCTGTGTCAGCACGATCACGCCTAGCAGCATCCCCAGCGCGAGCCAGGTATGGATGCGGTGATCCTGGAACTGCATGTAGGCGGCCGGATGGACGCGCTCCATCGGCACGGTGACTTCCTGGAAGCCGAGCCATTCGAAGACGTAGAGCAGCGCCAGCGGATAGGCGAGCATCGAGAGCGCGAAGTAATGGCCGCGCAGCCGGAAGGTCGGAATGCCGACGAGCAGCCCGGCCGCCGCCCCGAGCACGCCCGAAAGCGGGATCGCGAGCCAGGGCGACAGCCCGAAGAAGACATGCGTCAGGACGGTGAAATAGGCGCCGAGCCCGAAGAACGCCGCGTGGCCGAAGGAAACGAGCCCCGTATAGCCGCTGAGCATGTTCCAGGAGAGGCCCATCACGGCCCAGACCAGGACCAGCGTCATCATCAGCTGGTAGTAGGAATTCGTCACGACGAGCGAGACGGCGAAATAGACGGCCGCGAAGACCAGGGCCGGCAGGAGCGAGCGGATAAGCGTCATCGTCACGTCCTCTCGACCACTCGGCCGAAGAAGCCCTGCGGCATGAAGAAGACGATCAGCAGGAAGATGACGAAGATCGCAGTGTTCTGGAGCTGCGTCGGCAGCACCAGCGTCGACATCTGCTGCACCAGTCCGATCGTCATGCCGCCCCAGAAGGCGCCGATGATCGAGCCCATGCCGCCGAGCACCACGCCGGCATACATGACGATGACGTATTCGAGCCCGACATAGGGCTGGAACGGGTAGTTGGTCGCGAGCAGCCCGCCCGCCACCGCCGTGATGCCGATGCCGAGCGCAAAGGCGATGCGGTGACAGCGCTCGACGCCGATGCCCATATAGGTCGCCGCCACTGGGTTGTCGGCGGCCGCGCGGAGGGCCTTGCCGAGCCGCGAATTGCCGATGAGCCAGGTCAGCGCGGCGATGACGCAGAGCGAGATGACGGCCGAGACCCCGCGCGACTTGTTGACGAAGATCGAGACGTAATCGCCCCAGAGCGGCCCGACCTCCCAGGCGCTTGTCGAAAGCGGCGTCTGGATCGAGTGCGGATAGGAGCCGAAGAACAGCATCGCGCCATTCGTCAGCACGAGCGCGATGCCGAGCGTCAGCACGAGCTGGGCATAGTGCCCCTCCCCGTCCAGCGCGGCGCTGCGAGAGCCGCTGACGCGGGCGATCAGGAGCCGGTGTACGGCATAGCCGGCAACGAAGAGCACGGGCCCGGCCAACAGCGCGGCGAGATAGGGACCGGCGATCGGCCCGAACAGCGACGACACGCCGAGGCCGCCGAAGATGTAGAAGGCGGCATACATGCCGAGCATCATGAAGTCGCCCTGGGCGAAGTTGATCACGCGCATCACGCCGAAGATCAGCGCGAGCCCGACGCACATCAGCCCGTACAGCGCCCCGACGAGCAGCCCGGCGGCGAGCGCCTGCAGCACGTTCTCCGTCCACATCGCAGCCATCATGCGCGCCTCCCGAGGGGCGCGTTGGGCAAGCTCGTCATCTTCGTCTCCCCTTGTCACCGCCCCTCTGGCGGGGGCGCTTGATCTTCTCGTCAGTGCCGTGGCGAAGGCCGTTCCGGCGCCAGGAGCCGCGGCAGCGCAGCGACCTCGGTCTGTTCTTCCAGACCATCGACCATGGCCTCGATCGCCTCGGCCCGCGCCTCGCCGAGCACGGCACCTGCGGCGCCCCGGAAACGCTGGCGTATCTCGGCTTCCGTTGCCGGCACGACATCGCGCAGGCTGGTCTTGAGCCGGCGACCATCGGCGAGCGAGATCTCGATCTCGGCCCCCTGGGCGGCCGGGAAAGCGCGCGTGAAATCGGGATCGACCTCCAGCACCGAGGCCGCGACGAGGCGTAGTGTTTCCGGCTCGTCCAGTCGCCGATAATTGGCCTCACCGAGCCGGCGCAGGGCCAGTGTCGCGGCAACCCCGTACTGGATGCTCATCTTCGCCTGCAGCCCGCGTTCGAACGCCCCGGTGAAGTCGCAGCCAGGATAGCGCCGCGCCGCATCGGAGACGCGGATCGCGACGCTTTCGATCGGAGCGGCATCCGGCGTAAGCTGCTGTGCCAGCCGGAAGGCCGCCTGGCAGGCGGTCTGGGCGAAATTGCAGGCCCCGACCGGCTTGTTATAGACGGCGAGGATATCCGCCTCGCCATTGGGGAAGAGGGTCACAGGCACGGCCGCCTTGCGCGCGAAGGCGGCGAAGAGCCCGGCCTCGCCCTCGAAGATATCGGGCGAGCCGAAGGCGCCGGCCGCCGCCAGCTGAAGCGCCGTCACGACATTGCGGGCGCCGAAACCGGGATGGAAATACATCTCGGAGGCGCCGCTATGCGGCCATTGGTTGAGCCCACCCGCGCAATTGGCGGCGAGAGCCAGCGCCGCCGCGGTCTTCCGCTCGTCGAAGCCGAGCAGATAGGCACCCGCGGCTGCCGCTCCGAGCGGTCCAACCAGCCCGGTCGGCCGGAAAAGACGCGCGAGCGTGCTATCGAACAGCGCCCGACCGACCCGGCAGCCGGTCTCATAGCCGACGATCGCCGCGGCGAGCAGGCGCTGCCCGCTGAAGCTCCCCGTCTCGGCGAGCGCCAGCAGCACGGGCCAGATCACCACGCCATGATGCGAGATCGAGCCGGCATGCATATCCTCGCGTACCAGCCCATGGCCGAGCACAGCATTGGCGAAGGCCGCATCACCCGGGCTACGCTGGACGGCATCGCCGACCACGTGACCGCCCACCCCTGCCGGCACCGCCGCACGCGCCTGCCGGCTCCATTCCAGATCGACGGACTCGAACGCCGCCGAGAGGAAATCGAGCAGGCAGATGCGCGCCTTGGCGACAGGCTCGGGGCCGTAGCGCGCGGCATCGAAGGCGACGATCGCCTCGGCCAGACGCGCGGCCTGAGTGGAGGAGGAGCGGCGCGCGGCCTTTGGGGCGGAACCTGATCTGACGTCTGCGGCGACCATGGCGGGCTCCGGCGTGACGGTGGCGGAAGGCGGTGAAGGCAGGTGTCAGGCCTTGCTTCTGATCTCGACGCCGGCCCAGTCCTCGATGATCTTGACCATCGAGGTGAAATCCGAGTTTGGCCCGTATTTGGCCTGGGTTGCGGCCAGGAACTGGCGGACCACGCTGCCGCCGACCATGGGCACGCCCAGCGCCTCGGCCTCATCGACGCACATCTTGACGTCCTTGTAGGAGAGGCTCGTTTTGAAGCCGAAATCGAACGTGCCGGGCAGGATGGCGCGCGGGAACTTGTCCTGCGTCGCGCTGTTGCGCCCGGTCGAGGCGTTGATGATGTCGCACATCACGGCCGGATCGAGCCCGGCCTTCACACCCATGGCGAGCGCTTCCGCCGAGAGCAGGATGGCCCCTGCGGCGATCATGTTGTTGCCGAGCTTGGCGACCTGGGCCGAGCCCGGCTTGTCGCCGCAATAGAACTGCTTGCCGAAGACCTGCAGGAAGGGCAGCACCTCATCGTAGATCTCCTTGCGGCAGGACACGATCACGGCAAGCGTGCCGTTCACCGCGCCCTTGATGCCGCCGGAGACCGGTGCATCGACCCAGGCGATATTCCGCTCGGCGAGGCCCTTCGCGATCGTGCCCGCCATCGCGGGCCCGGTGGTGGAAATGTCGACGACGATGCGCACCTTGGCGCCTCCCGAGATGCCGTCCGGGCCCAGCGCCACGTCACGCGAGATCTGCGGGTTCGGCAGGCTGCAGAAGATGATCTCGGCCTGGTCGGCGACGTCCTTTGAACCACTCGCCCGGGTAGCGCCCGCCGCGACTGCGGCCGCCAGCACGTCCGCGTTCGTGTCATAGGCGACGACCGGATGGCCCGCCGCGAGCAGGCGCGCCGTCATGGGCGTGCCCATTGCGCCCAGGCCGATAAAGCCGAGAGTGGTAGCCATCCCGTCGATCCTCCCAACGCCCTCCGATCCATGTCGGCGGGTCGCGAATTCTGAGGATCAGGCTAGATCAGGCTCCGGAGCCGCATAATGCTTCGCCGCGGCATATCAGGTTTGCCGCATGGCAGCGGGGCCGGACGCTCTCAGGCGGGCCGCGGCGGCTCCCAGAGCCCCTCCTTCTTCAGCCGCTTGACCTCGCGCCGCACCGTTTCGGTGAGCGCGCGGATGGCCTGGCTGGTCGGGCGCTGGCTCGATGTGGCGAGGATCAGGTCGCGGCTGAGCGCCGGGTTCTCGATGCGCCAGTACTTGATCCGCCCCGCCGTCACGAGGTGGTGGACGCTCGAATAGGACAGGATGGTGTAGCCGATCCCCTGCTGGACCAGGTTCAGCGTCGAAGGCATCGCCTCGACCTCGAGGTCGATCCGCGGCGTGATGCCGGCCCCGGCCAGAATCTGGTCGAGCACGAGACGCAGTCCATGTGGCCGGCTGGGCAGGATCATCGGCAGCTCCGCCAGCTGCGAGGCCGGAATCGGGCCGTCGGGCAACCGGCAGGGATCCTCGGCCGCGCCAAGCAGGAAGAGTTCGTCCCGCAGCAACGGCTCCGAGACGAGATTGCTCATGCGCGGCGCGTTGTAGAGCACCGCGACGTCGATCCGACCGTTGACCAGCCATTCCAGCACATGGCCGCTGAAGCCCTCGACGACGCGCATGGCGACGAGCGGGAAGCGCTCGCGAAAGCCTTTGACCAGCGGCGTCGTCAGCACGACGCCGACCGAGGGCGGCATCCCGATCACGATCGTGCCGCGCGGATTGGAGCGCAACGCCGCGATCTCGCTCTCGGCTCGCGACATCTGTTCGAGGATACCCTTAGCGTAGCCGTCGAGCAGCTTGCCGGCTTCGGTCATCACTACGCCGCGGCCATTGCGATAGAGCAGTTCGACACCGAGCTCCGTCTCCAGCGCCTTGATCTGCCGGCTGAGCACGGGTTGGCCGAGCGAAAGCGCCACCGCGGCGCGCGAGAAGCTGCCGAACTCCGCGACAGTCGAGAATACCCGCAGCTGCTTGATGTCCATGTCCCGGCGCGTCCTCACCCGTCCCCGAAGGCGCGGCTTCTTCGTCCCCGCCTCTCTTTGCGTCGCTGCGCCTAGAGCCGGATCCGATCAGGTTGAATCAACCTGATCGGTGAATCCGCCTCTAACTTATTGATAGAGAACGCGTGATCCGATCGGACTGCTGCGCAGTCTGATCGGCGCGTGCTCTAGCGCAGGCCTGGATGCCGTCCCACCGACATCGACGGCATAACTGTTAGCACGCCGGCAGCCGGGATCGGCGCGAAAATCTCTGCCAGACTTGCCATAAGAGGCCGGTCCGCGCATCGCCTGCAAAGAGACCGGCCCATTTCAGGGAGGTTTTCGATGGCTGAGACGCAAACCGCGTTCGTGACCGGCGCGGCCGGGGGTATGGGCAAGGCGATCTGCGCGGCGCTAATCGCGAGCGGTCGTAGGGTGGTCACGGCAGACCGCGACGCGGAAAAGCTGGCCGGCGTGATCGCGGAGCTCGGCGATGCGGCCTATCCGCTCGTTCTCGACATCACGAACAATGCCGCCGTCGACACCTGCCTCGAAGGGTTACCAGCCGCCTTCGGAAGCATCGACATTCTCGTCAACAATGCCGGCCACGACATCGGCGGTCGCAAGCGCTTCGATCTCGGCTCGGCCGACGACTGGTCGGCGATCATCGAAACCAACCTGATCGGTCTGATGCGGGTCACCCGCGCGATCCTGCCCGGCATGGTGGCGCGCAACCGCGGCGACATCGTCAACATGGGCTCGATCAGCGCCCTGCGCTACGTGCCCGACATGGCGCCCTATTCGGCCAGCAAGGCCGGCGTCCATATGCTCAGTGACATTCTGCGCGGCGAGCTGGCCAAGACGCCGATCCGCGTGACCGAGATGATGCCGGGGCTGACCCGCACGGGCATCATCTCGGCCCGCTACCGTGGCGACGAGGACGAGACGCGGCGCTATTTCGAGGAATTTGGCATGGCGCTCGACCCTGAGGACGTCGCCCGCTGCATCCTCTTCGCGCTCGACTCACCGCCGCATGTGCAGATGGCGCAGATGGTCGTGCTGCCCTCCAACCGCTGGTGAGGCCAGTCTAGGCCCCGGTCAGCGTCCGGCGCACGGCGTCGCGCCAGCCGGCGACCTTGTGCTTGCGCTGGCTCGCCGCCATCGCCGGGGTGAAGCGCCGCTCGAGCCGCCAGAGATCGGCGAAACGCTCCGGCTCGGGCAGAAGCCCGGCATCGAGCCCAGCGAGATAGGCTGCGCCCAGCGCCGTCGTCTCCAGCACCGTCGGCCGGTCGACGGGAAGATCGAGGATGTCGGCGAGGCGCTGCATCGTCCAGTCCGAGGCGACCATGCCGCCATCGACGCGCAGCACGGCGCCCCCACCCTGTCCGGCCTCGGGCCAGTCAGCCCGCATCGCCTCGATCAGGTCGAGCGTCTGGTAGCAGACGCTCTCCAGCGTCGCGCGGGCGAATTCGCGCGGCCCCGAATTGCGAGTCAGGCCGAACATGGCACCACGCGCATGGGCGTCCCAATACGGCGCGCCGAGCCCGACGAAGGCCGGCACCAAATAGACGTCCTGCTCCGGATCGGCGGCCTCCGCGAGCGGGCCGGTCTCGCTCGCCTTCTCGATGATGCCGAGACCATCGCGGAGCCACTGCACAGCGGCGCCGGCGACGAAGATCGAGCCTTCCAGCGCGTAGGTCCGCTTGCCACCGAACTGATAGGCGATCGTGCTCAGCAGCCGGTGCTTCGAGTTCACCGGCTTGTCGCCGGTATTGAGCAGCGCGAAGCAGCCCGTGCCATAGGTCGATTTTACCATGCCCGGCGTGAAGCAGGCCTGCCCGATCGTTGCGGCCTGCTGGTCGCCGGCGATGCCGCGTACCGGAATCGCCCCGCCAAAGAGATCAGGCACCGTGTCGCCGAAATGTGCCGCGCAGTCTCGCACCTCCGGCAGGATCGAAGCCGGAATGTCGAAGAGCGCCAGAAGCTCCTCGTCCCAGGCGCCGCGACCGATGTCGAAAAGCATGGTGCGCGCCGCATTGGTGGCATCGGTCGCATGCACCGCCCCTCCAGTCAGGCGCCAGAGCAGGAAGGAATCGACCGTGCCGAAGGCAAGCTCGCCCGCTTCCGCGCGTCGCCTGGCTCCGGGCACATTGTCGAGCAGCCAGGCGATCTTGGTGGCGGAGAAATAAGGGTCGATCCGCAGGCCCGTTCGTGCGCGGACCAGATCCTCATGGCCGGCCGCGACGAGATTCGCGCAGGCCTGGGCCGTGCGCCGGTCCTGCCAGACGATGGCGCGGTGGATCGCCTGCCCCGTGCGGCGATCCCAGATCAGGGTCGTCTCGCGCTGATTGGTGATTCCGATGCCGGCGATGTCGGCGGCACTCAACGACGCCTTGGAGATCGCCTCGCGAGCCGTGGCGAGGACGCTGTCCCAGATATCCGTGGGCTCGTGCTCGACCCAGCCAGAGGCCGGAAAATGCTGCGGAAATTCCCTCTGGGCGCTGGCTACGACCGCAAGCGAAGCATCGAACAGAATCGCGCGCGACGAGGTTGTGCCCTGGTCGATCGCGAGGATGTATCCGGCGGCCATATCTGTTTCCTGCCCTGTCTTCCGGTCCGTCTCCGCGGCCCGGCGAGAGACTGGCCGATCGGCCTGCCCCCATGCAAGCTGCCCTCTGCGGAAGGTTCCGCTTGGCATGACGCATGCGCTGTAGTTAGCTTTCCAACGAAGCAATTGGCCGCGCTGCGACGCGGCCCTGTCCGGCCAAGCTGCTGGACAGGCGAGAGGATTGGAAACAGTGGCGGTCGAGGACCGGCAGGAACGCGGCGTCGCGCAAGTGGCGCCGCACAGGCATCACGCCGATCCGCCAAGGACCGGCGACGCGCCGGCTGTCGTGCCGTTCAAGAGCTACAATCCCGCTCCCGCTCCCACCAACCGCCAGCCCGTCGCGACCTATGCCGCCCTCGATCTCGGCACCAATAACTGCCGCCTGCTGATCGCCCGCCCGGCACAACATGGCTTCCGCGTCGTCGATGCCTTCTCGCGCATCGTGCGGTTGGGTGAAGGGCTCGGCAGCTCTAGCCGGCTCGGCGACGCGGCCATGGACCGCGCTGTCGATGCGTTGAAGATCTGCCGCGGCAAGATGGCGAATCGCGGTGTGACCCGTGCCCGCCTCGTCACGACCGAAGCCTGCCGCGCCGCGACCAACGGGCTCGAATTCATCCGCCGCGTCTCTGCCGAGGCCGAGCTCTCGCTGGAGATCATCGACCAGCGCACCGAGGCTGCGCTTGCCGTATCCGGCTGCGCGGCGCTGACCGATCCCGCGGCCGAGAGCGTGATCGTCTTCGACATTGGTGGCGGATCGACCGAGATCGTCTGGCTCGGCGGGCGCAGCGAGGCGCGCGACCCCGCCGCCCGCATCCGCGAATGGGCCTCGCTGCCGATCGGCGTGGTCACGGTGGCTGAGCGCTATGGCGGCGTCGAGGTCAGCCGCGAGCTCTTCGAGCGCATGGTCGATGATTGCTCGCAAGCGCTGGAATCTTTTGCAAAAAAGGCCTCCGCTGCTCGTAACGCCAAAGGTTTCCACCTGCTCGGCACCTCCGGAACGGTGACCACGGTCGCCGGCATCCATCTCGATCTGCCACGCTATGACCGGCGTGAGGTCGACGGGCTGTGGATGCGACAGGACGACATCCTCTCGGTCATCGACCGGCTGATCGCGATGGACTATGCCGCCCGGGCAGCAAATGCCTGCATCGGGCGCGATCGGGCCGATCTGGTGCTGGCAGGTTGCGCGATCTTCGAGGCGATCCGCCGCGCCTTCCCCAGCGAGCGCGTGCGCATCGCCGATCGCGGCCTGCGCGAAGGCATCCTGCTGCGCATGATGCATGAGGACCGCGCCTGGTGGCGGCGGAAATAGGTTTCAAAGGCAATGAGTAGCGGGAAATCCGGGGGTCGCAAGACAGGTGGAGGCGGCACGGGCGGCGGCGCGCGCACGCCTGGCAAGCAGGCTGCAGGCGCCAAACCCACCGCTGACCGCGACCTGCGCGTGCGCCTGAAGAACGCGCGGAAGCACAAGCATTCCTCGCAGCTCTGGCTCGAGCGTCAGCTCAACGATCCATACGTCAAGCGCGCCAAGGAGCGCGGCTTTCGCTCGCGTGCCGCCTTCAAGCTGGAGGAGATGGACGAGCGCTACAAGTTCCTGAAGAGCGGGCAGCGGCTCATCGATCTCGGCTGCGCACCGGGCGGCTGGTGCCAGGTCGCGGCCGAACGGATCGGGCTTGCCCAGGGCAAAGGGCGGATCGTCGGCATCGACCTGTTGCCGGTCGATCCGATCCCGGGCGTCGAACTGATCGAGATGGATTTCATGACCGATGAGGCTCCGGCCCTGCTGGTCGAGAAGCTCGGGGGTCAGGCGGACGGCGTGATGTCGGACATGGCCGCCAACACCACCGGCCACAAGAAGACCGATCATCTCAGGATCATCGGTCTCGCCGAGGCAGCGCTGGAGTTCGCACATGACGTGCTCGCGCCCGGCGGCTTCTTTCTCGCCAAGCTCTTCCAGGGCGGCGACAGCGCCGAACTGCTCACGGCGATGAAGCGGGACTTCACCACCGTCCGCAACGTCAAGCCAGGCGCAAGCCGCGCCGACTCCTCGGAGCTCTATGTGCTCGCGACGGGGTATCGTCGCGCCCGACGAGAGGCGGAAGCCGAGGAAGCCTGATCCGGATCACTCGGGGAAGACATCGCGCGGCAGCTGTCGAGGATCGTAACTGCCGGGCGCCGTCCGTTCGAGCGAGCGCCAGATCCACATCCCGAAGCCGATGAGACCAATCAGCGGCCCGAGCACTTCGAAAAAGCCGGCTTTGCCGCTCAGCCCGATATAGAGCACCAGCAGCCCAGCCCCGCCGAACAGAATCGCGGCCAGGATCGTGACGACGATCATCACCTGATGACGGCTCTCCGATATGCCGCGCCGAAACACGACCTGGTGGTGCTCCCCCGCTAACAGACGCCGGTGCAGATCCTCGAGGAAGGCCACGAACACCGCATCGCGCTCGGGGTCGTCCGTGCCCCAGGAGCCGCTCGAATAGACGAAGAGTGGCAGGCCGCGCGCGAATGTCAGCTCCGCAAGCGCCTCCCAGGGTGCCCTTGGTCCGCCGTTGACCGCTTGCAACCGCACGCCGCGCAGGTCGGTGAAAGAGCGTAGGCCTCCCCGACCTTCAAGCTCATAGGCGATGCCCTCGTCGCTGAGAGCCAACTCGGATTCTGCGTGCTTTACCCGGACCTGGCCCGTACCGACACAAAGTCGATAGCTCGTCTGCGTCGCGGGCGCTCTTGCAGGTTCCATGCCCTGACGACGCGTCAGCTCATGTCGCCAGGCAAGTTACTCCAGCGGCTTCTGGTCCGCGATTGCTTCGGCCGTGACCTTGCGGGCACTCACCGGGACATGGCCGGAAACCTCGGCGCCAGCATCGGGCTTGAGCCCCGCCATCCAGAAGGCGGACGAGGCCGAAACCAGCCCGACCAGGAAGAAAGCCGGCCAGAAATCCGCGGCACCGAGCGCCTTGCCACCGTTGAAGGCGTTGGCGCTTTCCAGCGCGAAGGCACCGATGGTCACGCCCATGCTGAGCGAAAGCTGCTGGGCCACGCTCGACAGACTGGTCGCGCTCGACATGTCGCGGTTGGAGACGTCGGCGTAGCTCAGCGCGTTGATGCCGGTGAACTGCAACGAGCGGAAGCAGCCGCCGAGCAGCAGCACCGAGAGCATGATCGCGTGCGGCGTCGCGGGCGTGAACAGCCCGGAAGCTGCGAGGAAGGCCGAACCGATCACCGCATTGACCGTCAACACCCAGCGGAAGCCGAACCGCGCGAGGATGGTCTTCGCCAGCGTCTTCATGATCAGCGCGCCGGCCGCCGAGGCGAAGGTGATGAGGCCGGACTGCAGCGCATCGAGCCCGAAGCCGAGCTGCAGCATCAGCGGCAGCAGGAAAGGGATGGCACCGATGCCGGTGCGGAAGATCGAGCCGCCGATCACCCCGATGCGAAAGGTCGGGATGCGGAACAGCGAGAGGTTGAGCACCGGGTAGGGAACGCGTCGTGCATGGAACCAGTACGCGACGAGTGCGGCCGCACCAGCCACCACGCAGCCATAGGACACCACCTCCGGCACGAGATGGCGCCCACCCGTCGCAAGTCCGAGCATCAAGCTCGCGAAGCCGAAGGCCGACAGGAGGAAGCCCTTGGTGTCGAGTGGCGCGACATCCTCTTCGCGGATATCCTCGAAGAACAGGCTCGACAGCACGATGCCGACCAGGCCGATCGGGATGTTGATGAAGAAGATCCAGCGCCAGTCGAAATAGGTCGTGATGAAACCGCCGAGCGGGGGCCCGACCACCGGCCCGACCAGCGCCGGCACCGTCAGATAGGCCAGCGCGCCGACGATCTCGGACTTGCTGACGCTTCGCAGGATGACGAGGCGCCCGACCGGCACCATCATCGCCCCGCCCATGCCCTGGATGAATCGGGCGCCGACGAAGGCCCCAAGCGAATTGGACACCGCGCAGAGCAGCGAGCCGAGCATGAAGACGCAGAGCGCCGACCGGAAGATCGTGCGCGCCCCGAAGCGATCGGCCATCCAGCCCGAGATCGGGATGAAGACGGCGAGGCTGACGAGATAGGAGGTCAGCGCAAGCTTGAGCGCGATCGGGTCCTCACCGAGCGAGCTTGCGATCACGGGCAGCGAAGTCGCGATCACCGTCGAGTCGGTGTTCTCCATGAAGAGCGCACAGGCGACGATGAGGGGCAGGAGTTTGGAGCGCTGCAAGGCCCTGACCTTCCGCACGAACAAAGCGGGGGCGCGACGGGATGTCGCGATGGCGTCGCTTTAGCGGGACATCTTCAGGCTGACGAGATGCGAATTGCCGGATCGGGGCTCAAGAACCCGATCTGGGCGCGACTCCGCCATGCGCTGAGCTTATGGCCAGCCTCAAAACACAATTCCGCCATGCACCTGCCTCGGTGCCCGGAACCGCTCCTCAGCACCATTTCCATGGTGTCCGGCTGCAATCGGACCGTCGCGAGGGGCGCGCGTCGTCAACCTCCGGAGAATGACTATGCTTGATATCCTGACTGTTTCCGGTCTTACGCGCCGCCTTCCGAGAAGTTTGAAGCTGGCAGGCTTCGCCGCCGTAGCCGGCCTTGCCTATGGCCTCGCAGCAGCAAGCCCGGCCGCTGCCACAACGGCAGAATGGCAGGCTGGCTGCCAGTTCAAGGAGTCGCCGCAGGGCTACGGCGAAATGATGCGTTACGCCGCCTGCATGCGCAAAAGCGACTGCCAGAAAATGGCCAACACCGGCAATCCGAACCTGCTGATCGCAGGCTGCTTCGGCGTCACGCCGGATGCGACGGCACAGGCGCCAGCACGGCACGCCGTGCACTGATTTCGGCATCGCCAAGCGAGAGCAACGCTCGTCCTGCATGGGCGCTGCTCCCGCACTGCAAAATAAACGGACGCGCCCCCTAGCGGAGGGTTCACGGCCGTGCTAACGGGCCTCGTCAACTTGGCAATGGGCCTGCCGCCCTGCCTTCCTTGAAAGCCGGCCTTGCCCGGCGTCGGAGTTGACGATGGCTATTGCCCTTGATGGTCTGATTCGCGACGGTCTCACCTTCGACGACGTGCTGCTGGAACCCGGTCCGTCCGAGGTCATGCCCTCGGAAGTCGATGTCCGCACGCAGCTGACAAAATCGATCTCGCTGAACCTGCCGATCATCGCCTCGGCGATGGACACCGTCACGGAAGCGCGCATGGCCATAGCGATGGCGCAGGCCGGTGGCCTCGGCGTCATTCACCGCAATCTCGAAGCCGAGGACCAGGCCGCGCAGGTGCGCCTCGTCAAGAAGTTCGAGTCAGGCATGATCGCCAACCCGATCACCATCCATCCGGACGAGACGCTGGCGGATGCGCTGGCGCTGATGAAGCACAACTCGATCTCCGGCATCCCGGTCGTCGAGCGCGGCCCGCAGGGCCACAAGGGTAAGCTCGTCGGCATCCTGACCAACCGCGACGTGCGCTTCGCTGCCAACCCGTCTCAGCCCGTCTCCGAACTGATGACCAAGGAGCGGCTGATCACCGTGCGCGAGGGCGTCAGCCAGGACGAGGCCCGCCGCCTGCTCCACCAGTTCCGCATCGAGAAGCTGCTTGTCGTCGACGACCACTTCCGCTGCATCGGCCTGATCACCGTCAAGGACATGGAGAAGCAGGTCACCCATCCGAGCGCCGCCAAGGACGCCCAAGGCCGCCTGCTGGTCGCCGCCGCCACCACCACCGGCGACCTCGGCTTCGAGCGCTCGGAGATGCTGATCGATGCCGGCGTCGACCTCATCGTCGTCGATACCGCCCATGGCCATTCGGCCAAGGTTCTGGACGCGGTCGGCCGCGTGAAGAAGCTCTCCAATTCGGTTCAGGTCATCGCCGGCAACGTCGCTACTGCCGGCGGCGCGCAGGCCCTGATCGATGCCGGCGCGGACGCGGTCAAGGTCGGCATCGGCCCGGGCTCGATCTGCACCACCCGCATCGTCGCGGGCGTCGGCGTGCCGCAGCTCACCGCGGTCATGGACGCGGCTTCGGCCGCCGCCAAGGCGGGCGTGCCGATCATCGCCGATGGCGGCATCAAGTATTCGGGCGACCTCGCCAAGGCGCTCGCCGCCGGCGCCTCCTGCGCCATGGTCGGCTCGCTGCTCGCGGGCACAGACGAGACCCCGGGCGAGACCTTCCTCTACCAGGGCCGCTCCTACAAGGCTTACCGCGGCATGGGCTCGGTCGGCGCGATGGCCCGCGGCTCGGCGGATCGCTACTTCCAGCAGGACATCAAGGACGCGCTCAAGCTCGTGCCGGAAGGCATCGAAGGCCAGGTCGCCTACAAGGGCCCGGTCTCGGGCGTGCTGCACCAGCTCGCCGGCGGCCTGCGCGCCGCGATGGGCTATGTCGGCGGCAAGGACCTGAAGGACTACCAGTCCAAGGCTCGCTTCATCCGCATCACCAGCGCCGGCCTGCGTGAGAGCCATGTCCATGACGTGACGATCGTGCGCGAGAGCCCGAACTACCCCACGCGCTCTTGAACTTCGCCCTGCCCTTGTGCAGCACTGGCCCGACCTGTTCGGGCCGGTATTGCCGAGGCGGAGCGTTCGCATGACCCTGAAGCTGATCTACCCGGCGCTGGCGATGATCTTCTGGATCTTCGTCGTCTGCGTCATCATGGCGATGCGCCGCAAGGAGGCCTTTGCCTCAGGCGCCGTCAAGCACGCGGACGTCGCGGTCTCGAGCGAGCGCTACCCCACCCCGGCCCGGCTGGCGGCGGCGAACTTCTCCAACCAGTTCGAGACGCCGGTCCTCTTCTTCGTGTTGCTCCTGCTCGCGATGCACGTCGGCGCCACCGGCTACGTCATGGCGGCGCTGGCCTGGCTCTACGTCGCGAGCCGGGTCATCCACACCTTCATCCATATCGGGCCGAACAAGCTGCCGGTGCGCGGGGCCGTCTATAGCGTCGGCTTCCTCGCGCTGTTCTGCATGTGGATCGGCGTCCTGGTCGCGGTGCTGTAGCTCGCAGCGCGCCATCGCACCTCAAGCCGTGGAGTGGGCCCGCAAGGCGCCATCACATCTGCGTCACCGCGACGCGCCTCGCCGCCCCCTACGAAAGACCTACGACCGAGGCGCCTTCGGAAAGCCGACGCTTTTCAAGGCGATGGCTCATTTATTTTAATTAGTCGAAACAAGAATTACTCTAGAGGCCATACAAGGCTTTGATTTCAAAGGGCGTTTCGATTGACAGCCCGGTTTGCGCCGCATTATCGCTCGCCCGTTGCGCGCTTGGCGCCTCTTACCGACGGAGCTCATAATGATCGGAAAGACCCATCTTCACGCTCTGGCGCTGTCCTCGTGCCTGCTGACCGCATCCGGCTTCGCGAGCGTCGCTCTCGCCCAGGACGTCAATCTCTACACGACGCGTGAGCCCGCGCTGCTGAACCCCGTGCTGGAAGCCTTCACCAAGGATACCGGCATCAAGGTCAACGCGGTCTTCCTGAAGGACGGGCTGCAGGAGCGCGTCCGCGCCGAGGGCGCCAACAGCCCTGCCGACGTGATGCTGATGGTCGACGTCGGCGAGATCAACGCCGCGGTCGATGCCGGCATTACCCAGCCGATCAAGTCCGACATCGTCGACAAGACCGTCCCGGCGCAGCTTCGCCCCGACAACAACTGGGTCACCCTGACCAAGCGCGCCCGCATCGTCGTGGTCTCGAAGGATCGCGTCCAGCAGGACGCCATCACCTATGAGGACCTCGCCGATCCGAAGTGGAAGGGCAAGTTCTGCATCCGCGCCGGCCAGCACCCGTACAACAACGCGTTCTTCGCCGCCTACATCGCCCATCACGGCCAGGAGAAGGCGGAGACCTATCTCAAGGCGCTGCGAGCCAACGCCGCCCGCAAGCCCGGCGGCGGCGACCGCGACGTCGCCCGCGACATCCAGTCGGGCCTCTGCGACATCGCCGTGATCAACACCTACTATATTGGCCTGATGAGCCAGGCGAAGAACGAGCAGAAGGGCTGGTACGACGCGATCAAGCCGCTCAAGACCACCTTCGCCGGCGGTGGCACCCACGTGAACGTCTCGGCCGCCGCTCTGGCCAAGAACGCGCCGAACAAGGCCAATGCTGTCAAGCTGATCGAATACATGCTCGGCGAGAAGGCGCAGACCATCTATGCCGACGGCAATTTCGAGTTCCCGGTCAATCCGGACGTCAAGGAGAGCGCCGCGGTGAAGCTGCTCGGCACGATCACGCCGGACAAGCTGTCGCTCACCGACGTCGCCAAGCAGCGCAAGCCCGCCGCCGATCTCGTCGACAAGGCCGGCTTCGACAGTTGAGTTCGAGCTCTTCGCTGACAGTTTCGCGACAGCCGTCACTCCCGTGGCGGCTGTCGACGCGTTTCGCCTATGCCTCGCTGCTGGGCGCGGCGCTGGTGCTGACGCCTTTGCTGGCGCTGGTTATGACGGCCCTCTCCTCGCCTCAGGCGAAGGAGATCTGGCCGCATCTGGCAGCCAATGTCCTGCCGACCGCCCTCCTCCAGACCATCCTGCTCACGGCCGGCGTCGGCCTGCTCAGCGCGGTCATCGGCACCGGCACGGCCTGGCTGGTCACGCAATTCGATTTCCCGGGGCGACGCGCCTTCGAATGGCTGCTCGTCCTGCCGCTCGCGCTTCCGACCTATCTCACAGCCTACATCTACGTCGAATTCCTCGGCTTCCAGGGGCCACTGCAGGCAGCCCTACGCGCCGCGACCGGGTGGCGCTCGCTGCGCGACTACTGGTTCCCCGACCCGCGCAACCTCCCCGGCGCCATCGCGATCATGGCGATCGTGCTCTACCCTTACGTCTATCTTAGCACCCGTGCGCTCTTCAGCCTGCAGGGCGCGAGCATCGTCGAGGCCGCGCGCAATCTCGGCGCGACGCCGGGCCGGCTGTTCTGGCGCATCGGCTTACCGCTCGCGCGCCCGGCTCTGGCCGCCGGATTGACGCTGGTGCTGCTGGAGACGCTCAACGACATCGGCGCGACCGAATATCTCGGCGTCCGCACGCTGACGCTTTCGATCTACACGACATGGCTCAACCGTGGTTCGCTGCCCGGCGCGGCGCAGATCGCCTGCGTGATGCTGCTCGTCGTCCTCCTGCTGATCTGGGGCGAAGCGAGGCTGCGCGGCCAGAGGCGCTTCGCGCTTCCCGTCCGCCAGCCGCGCCCCGTCGGTCGCAGGCCCCTGCGTGGCAACCACGCCATCCTGGCGACGCTCGCCTGCGCCCTGCCCGTCCTCTTCGGCGCCGTGCTGCCCATCGGCTTTCTCGCTGGCGCGGTACTGCAGCGCGGTCTGCTGGCGCAACTCGACGCCGCTCTGTTGCGTCTTCTCGGCAATGCGGTGCTGCTCGCCGCGATCGCTTCTGGCCTCGTGCTGCTGCTTGGCCTTGGCATCGCGGCCGCCAGCCGCGCCGGCCGTGAGGCTTGGCTGAAGCCGTTCGCGCGCATCGCCTCGCTCGGTTACGCGCTGCCCGGCACCGTGCTGGCGCTCGGCCTGCTGATCCCACTTGCGGCGTTCGACAACGCGCTGGCGAACGCGGCCAATGCGGTGTTCGGCCTCAAGCTCGGTCTGGTGTTGATAGGCTCGGGCGCGGCGCTGGTGATCGCCTATCTCGTGCGCTTCCTCTCCATCGGCATCTCCGGCATGGAAAGCGGGCTCGCCCGCGTCTCGCCGCGGATCGACGACGCGGCGCGCTCACTCGGCGCCGGCCAGCGCGAGATCCTGCGCTGCATCCACTGGCCGCTGGCGCGCCCGGCTGTCGCCGCGGCAGCGCTCCTGGTCTTCGTCGATTGCCTCAAGGAGCTGCCCGCGACGCTGCTGCTGCGCCCGCTCAACCTCGACACACTGGCGACGGCTGTCTACGGCCAAGCCTCCCGCGGCGTCTTCGAGGAGGGGGCGCTCGCCGCTCTGCTGATCGTCCTCGCAGGCCTCTATCCAGCCGTGATTCTGGCCAGAACCGGCTCAAATCGCGTGGGATAGCCGGCTTGCCGGCCTCGACAAGCCAATTGCATCGGCCTACACAGGGCGCGCCAGGGGGCTGGCTGGCTTTCGGCCGGACGCCGATTCGGAAGTCTATGACCAGACGCACTGCGATCCTCGCTCTTTGCCTGCTGACCGTCCTCGGCCTGTTCGGCTTTCAATCGTGGGACGTTGCTGTCGGCCGCGTTGAGCGTCGCGCCGTCAAGGCGATCGAGGAGAAGACCGGCTTCGTCGTCGAGAAGATCGAGCGCGCCGAGATCGCCCTCCTCCCGTTACCGCGCATCAGCCTCTCTCATGTCCGCTTCCGTCAGCGCGACGGCGGGCTTGCAGGCGACGCCGTACGGATTCGAGCGCATATGCGCCTGCTGCCCCTGCTCGGCGGCCAGATCAGCTTCGACAGGATCGACCTCGTCGCGTCGCAAATCGACGTCGCCGTGCCGGCCGGCAGTGGCGTCGCCGAGTGGCTCGCCGCACCGCTCGCCGAGCTTGAGCGACTGCCCAGCCAGAGCAAGATCGTGCTGCAGGGCGGTTCGCTCTTCCTGCGCGCCGGCGGTGCGATCCAGAGCGTGGTTCGCGATCTGAACCTCGTCATCGACGAGCGCAACCTGAACGAACCGCTGGACGTTTCGGGCGCGCTCACCTGGCGCGGCGTCCCCACCGAGGTGAGCCTGCGCTGGCCCATGGTCGGCGGCAGCGCCAAGGCTGTCTTGTCAGCCACCTCGCCGCTGCTGAAGCTGCGCTTCGACGGTACTCGTACAGGGCCGGGCGAACCGGTGATCAATGGGCAGCTTGCCCTCTCCACCCCTTCGGCTCCCAAGCTGCTTGGCTGGTTCGGCGAGGATTCGCGCCTCGCCAGCGCGCTCGGCGCATTGACCCTCTCGGCCGAGCTCCAGCTCAAGCCGCACGAGGCCTCCTTCAACAACGCCGTCGCCAGCCTCGATGGCGAGCGCCTCGACGGCGTCCTGAATCTGACCGAGAGCAATGGGCGCTTCGGGCTCTCGGGCACGCTCGCCGGCGCGACGCTTGATCTCGGGCGTCTTATCGATCGCCTCCCGGTACCGTCCATGGACGCGGCCGACACCAGCCCCTTCGATCTCGACGGCTGGACCGACCGCGAGATCGACCTGCGCATCTCCGTGGATGCAGCCAGGCTGCGCGGCGCCCGGCTGAACGATGTCGCCACCTATCTGCTGGTCAAGAAGGGCCGCTTCGAGACGGGCCTGTTGCGCGCCGCAGCCTATGGCGGCAGCGTCAAGACCCGGCTGCTGGCCGTCAGCGCGCCGGCCGGCGTCGACGTCAAGATTCAGGCGGGGTTCGACAAGGTCAATCTCGGGCAGGCGGCGGGCGACCTGCCGCAATTGGCGCGGCTTTCGGGCACGGGTGGCTTCCAGCTCACCCTCGATGGCGTCGGCCGCAATTTCGACGAGCTGATCGGCTCGCTCTCCGGACGCTCCAACCTCTCTTTGAAGCAAGGCGAACTCGGCGGCGTCGCCTTCGCCGAACTGCTGCGCCGCGCCGAGCGCAGCCCAGCCCAGGCACTACGCGACTGGAACCAGGGCAAGACGCCCTTCGAGAGTTTCAACGTCAACGCCACCATCGGCGGTGGTCTGCTCGCCCTGACCGAGGCGCAGATGAACGGCCAGAACTACCGCTTCGGCCTTGCCGGCACGGCCTCGCTGCGTAGCCGCACCCTCGACATGACGGCCTCCCTCGCCTCCGTCAGTGGCTCGCTGAGGCTGCCTTTCCTGCTCAGAGGTCCGGTCAAGGCGCCGCTCTTCGAGCTCGAAACCGAGGCCTTCGTCAGCCCCGCCGGCGGCAGCACTTTCCCCACCCTCCTGACGCGTTGATCAAGGCCGCTTCCGCGGCGTGCCGAAATCCGCTCTGATGCGGCAACGGCCGCTGGACGGTCGAGGAGGAAGCGGCGATGCGGAGATGGATCACGGGCATTCTTGCCCTTGCAGGATGGGTTGCAGCAGGAATGGCCGGCGCACAGGATCTGATGGTCGAGAAGAAGGTCTTCGAGCTGCCGAGCTTCACCACCCAATCGGGGCGGACGCTGAAGCAGGTTCGTGTCGGCTGGGAGAGCTACGGCACGCTCAACGCCGACAGGTCGAACGCCGTGCTGATCTGCCACTTTTTCTCTGGCAATTCGCACGCCGCCGGCAAATACGACGCCAAGGACGCGCAACCCGGTTACTGGGACGCGATCATCGGGCCCGGCAAGGCGATCGATACGAACAAATATTTCGTGATCGCCTCCGACACGCTGGTGAACCTTAACACCGGCGATCCGAAGACGACGACCACCGGCCCGGCCTCGATCGATCCCGATACCGGCAAGCCGTATGCGCTGGATTTCCCGATCGTCACCGTCCGCGACTTCGTCGAGGTGCAGAAGGCGCTGGTCGAAAGCCTCGGCATCAAGCGGTTGGCGCTGGTCGCCGGCCCCTCGATGGGCTCGCTCCAGACCTTCGAATGGGCGGCGAGCCATCCCGAGATGGTCGCCAAGGCGATGCCGGTGATCGGCGCCGCCGAGGCCGACGCGATGCTGATCGGCTGGCTCGACGTCTGGGCCGCACCGATCCTCACCGACGCCAACTGGAACAACGGCGATTATTATGGCAAGGCGCCGCCGCTCGCCGGACTCTCGAAGGCGCTGGCCGCGGTGACGCTGCAGGCCAATCATCAGGACTGGGCGAACGCCACCTTCGGCCGCAGGCCAGCCAAGGAAGGCGAGGATCCGGGCAAGGCCCTCGCCAACCGGTTCCAGTTCCAGAGCGTGCTCGACAATGCTGGCGCCGCCCGGGCCAAGGTCTCGGACGCCAACCACTTCCTGTATCTGATTAAGGCGAACCAGCTCTTCGCCGCCGGCGGCAGCTCACTCGCCGACGGCATGGCGAAGATCAGGGCGCCGATGCTCTACATCACCCAGCCGAAGGATCTGGTCTTCACGCCCGACGCCGTCGAGCGCACACTGAAAGCCGCGAAGGATGCCGGGCGCGACATCACCCACGTCACCATCGACGGCGCTCGCGGCCATCTCGACGGCGTAATCTCGATGAAGCAGGCCGAAGGCGCGATCCGGGCGTTTCTGGAGAAGTAGCGGCCTTCCAGCTTGCCCGCTGGCCGGCAGGATCATCCGGCGGGCAGGCGCCTGCGGACGATCCCGGCGTGGAAGAGCGCGCCGTGGATCAGCCCCGCATCGTCGAAATCGTAGCGTGGATTATGAAGCGGCACGCTGTCACCATTGCCGAGGAAGGCGAAGCAGCCCGGCACATAGTCGAGGAAGCGGGCGAAGTCTTCCGAACCTGTGAAGGGCTCGGATGCGAGCGAGACATTATCCGCGCCCAACAGATCCCGCGCCACGCTCAAGGCCTCGTGGGTCAGCGCTGCATCGTTCAGCAGCGGCACGAATTCCCGCGTGTAGGTCACGGACTGCTCGACATTGTAGGCGCGCGCAATGCCCTCAGTGATCACGCGCATCTGCTGCTCGATGTCGGCGCTGACCGCGGGGCTGAAGCTGCGGGCATCGCCCAGGATGCGCGCCTCGCCCGGCAGGGCATTGCGCGTGCCGTCGGTGATCAGCTCTGTCACCGAAACAACAGCGATTTCGGTCGGGCTGAGGCGACGCGAGACGATGGACTGGAGGCTCATCACGAGGGCGCAAGCCGCAACCAGCGTCTCCTTGCCGACATGGGGCCGCGCGGCATGGCCGCCGATCCCGCGCAGAACGATCTCGAAATTGTCCTCCGCCGACATGATCGCGCCTGGGCGGGTCTGGAAGCGCCCGACGGCCAGCCCCGGCGCATTGTGCAGCCCGTAAATCTCCTCGAAGGGAAAGCGCTCCATGAGGCCGTCGTCGAGCATGGCGAGCGCTCCCCGCCCCCATTCCTCCGCCGGCTGGAAGATGAAACGAACCGTACCGTCAAAGCCGCCTTCAGAGGCCAGCAGCTTCGCGGCGCCGAGCAGCATGGCGGTGTGACCGTCATGGCCGCAGGCGTGCATCACGCCGGCATTCTGCGAACGGTAGGGAGCCTCGCCCTGCTCCGGGATGCGCAGAGCGTCCATGTCGGCCCTGAGCGCGATGGCCCGGTTGCCGCTTCCGCGCTTCAGCGTCCCGACGACGCCCGTGCCGCCGACGCCTGCAACGACCTCGTCCAGGCCGAATTCCCGCAGCTTGGCCGCAACGAAGGCGCTCGTGCGTTGCTCCTCGAAACCGAATTCGGGATGGCGGTGCAGGTCGCGCCTCCAGCCGGTCATATCCTGCACCAGAGCGTCGAGATCGATCGTCACGGCTGTTCCCTCGGCCTTGCAAGACGCCCCGAAGGCGACCTCTCACAAGCTATCGCACCGCATGCGCAAGAGGCGCTGCAATCGACCCGCCGATTTGAAAGGATTTTTCGTGGGCCAGTCCGCCGAGCATGAAGCCCGGCGTCGCCTCTCCCGGATAACTTCGCCGGCTCTCTACCCGATCCCGGAGGCCGCCTTCACCCCGTCGATGACGAACTGCACCGCGAGCGCCGCCAGGATCACCCCAAGCAGCCGCGTCAGTACGATATTGCCGGTGACGCCCAGCAGTTTCGCGATCGGCGTCGCGGTCAGGAACACGACGAGGCAGGACAGGATCACCAGCCCGCAGATCACCGCCAGCGTCGCCAGCAGCAGCGGATCGCCGCCGGCCCGCCCAGCCAGCAGGATCATCGCCGTCAGTGCGCCCGGCCCCGCCATTAGCGGGATCGCCAGAGGAAAGGCCGCGACGTTACGGATGTGGTCCAGTGTGATCGCCGTCTCGGCCGTCTGCTGCTTGCGCTCGGTCCGCCGTTCGAAAACCATCTCGAAGGCGATCCAGAACAGCAGGAGCCCGCCGGCGATGCGGAAAGCTGGCAGCGAAACGCCGAGCGCCTTCAGCACGATGTCGCCGGCCACGCCGAAGAAACCCATGATGCAGAAGGCGATGATGGAGGCCCGGATCGCGACCTGCCGGCGCTCGCTTTCCGACATGCCGCGTGTCAGCGACAGGAAGATCGGCGCGAGTCCGGGAGGATCGAGCGTCACCAGCATGGTGACGAGGGCGGAAGTGGCGAATTCGACGAACATGGAGCGACTTGACCACGTCGCATGCCGTGCGTCACGCACCAACCAAGGCAGGAATGGGGCAGCGGCCCGAAGGTCTCTGGAAAACGCCCAATAAGATCTTGATTTCCTTGCGCTAATTTTTGCTTGGACAGAGGGCTGTTTTGCTGGCGCCGCGGGCCGGAATCGGCTAGCCAGAAGGTTGAAATTCAGCAGGAATCGGGGCTTTTCCCTTTGAGCGACGACAACGACGACAAGCGCGACGACGCCCCGGAATTCGGCGGCGACATCAAGCCGATCGCGATCACCGACGAGATGAAGAAGAGCTATCTCGATTACGCCATGAGCGTGATCGTGAGCCGCGCTCTGCCCGACGTCCGCGACGGCCTGAAGCCCGTCCATCGCCGCATTCTATTCTCGATGCACGAGAACAAGAACCTGCCCGACCGGCCCTACACCAAATGCGCCCGCATCGTCGGCGACACGATGGGTAAGTACCATCCGCACGGCAACCTCGCGGTCTATGACGCGCTGGTGCGCATGGCGCAGGATTTCTCGCTGCGCCTGCCGCTGATCGACGGCCAGGGCAATTTCGGCTCGATGGACGGCGACAGTCCGGCGGCCGATCGTTACACCGAGGCCCGGCTCGACAAGGCGGCGATGCCGCTGCTCGAGGACCTCGATCTCGAGACGGTTGATTTCCAGCCGAACTACGACGGCAAGGAGCATGAGCCGACCGTCCTGCCGGCCCGCTACCCGAACCTGCTGGTCAATGGCGCCGGCGGTATCGCGGTCGGCATGGCGACCAACATCCCGCCGCATAATCTCGGCGAGGTCATCGACGCCTGCGTCGCGTTCATCAACGACCCGGAAATCACGATCGACGAGCTGATCGAGATCGTTCCCGGCCCGGATTTCCCGACCGGTGCCTCGATCATGGGCCGCAGCGGCATCCATTCCGCCTATCACACCGGCCGCGGCTCGATCGTGATGCGCTCGAAGACGCATATCGAGGAGCTGCGCAAGGAGCGCGAGGCGATCATCGTCACCGAGGTTCCCTATCAGGTGAACAAGGCTTCGATGGTCGAAAAGATCGCCGATCTCGTGCGCGAGAAGCGTATCGAGGGCATCTCGGACCTGCGTGACGAATCCAGCCGCGAGGGCGTGCGCGTCGTCATCGAGGTCAAGCGCGATGCCGTGGCCGACGTGGTGCTGAACCAGCTCTACCGCTTCACGCCGCTGCAAACCTCCTTCGGCGCCAATATGGTCGCACTGACCGGCGGGCGGCCGGAGGTACTGAACCTCAAGGACTTCATCTCGGCCTTCGTCGAATTCCGCGAGGAAGTGGTCTCGCGGCGCACGCGTTACCTGCTCAACAAGGCGCGCGAGCGGGCCCATGTGCTCTGCGGCCTCGCCACGGCGGTCGCGAACATCGACGAGGTGATCCGGCTGATCCGCACCGCGCCGACCCCGGCGGCGGCCCATGAATCCCTGATGGCGCGCGACTGGCCGGCCGACGATATCGCCCCGCTGATCGCGCTGGTCGACGATCCACGCCACCCGATGAACCCGGACGGCACCTATCGCCTGTCGGATGCGCAGGCCAAGGCCATCCTGGAGCTGCGCCTCGCCCGCCTCACGGCTCTGGGCCGCGACGAGATCGGCGACGAGCTGCAGAAGCTCGCCACCGAGATCGCCGACTATCTCGACATCCTGCGCTCGCGCGCCCGCATCCAGGAGATCGTCAAGACCGAGCTCTCCGAGGTGAAGACGGCCTTCGCCACGCCGCGGCGGACCGAGATCCAGGATTGGGGCTCCGACCTCGACGACGAGGACCTGATCGCCCGCGAGGACATGGTCGTCACCGTCTCCCATGGCGGCTACATCAAGCGCGTGCCGCTCTCGACCTATCGGGCGCAGCGCCGCGGCGGCAAGGGCCGCTCCGGCATGGCGACCAAGGACGAGGATTTCGTCTCGCGGCTGTTCGTGGCCAACACCCACACGCCGGTGCTGTTCTTCTCTTCCGAGGGCCAGGTCTACAAGGAGAAGGTCTGGCGGCTGCCGCTCTCGGCGCCGAATGCGCGCGGCAAGGCGCTGGTCAACATGCTTCCGATCGAGCAAGGCGAGCGCATCACCACTATCATGCCGCTGCCGGAGGATGAGGCGAGCTGGGAGACGCTGGACGTGATGTTCGCGACCTCCTCGGGCGGCGTGCGCCGCAACAAGCTCTCCGACTTCGTCAACGTCAATCGCGCCGGCAAGATCGCGATGAAGCTCGACGAGGGCGACCACATCGTCGACGTCCAGATCTGCACCGAGAACGACGACGTGCTGCTGACCACGGCGGACGGCCAATGCATCCGCTTCGCTGTGCCGGAGGTGCGTGTCTTCAAGGGCCGCGACTCCACCGGCGTGCGTGGCATCAACCTGGCCAAGGGCGACGAGGTCATCTCGCTTGCGATCCTGCGCCATCTCGACGCCACGGCCGACGAGCGCGCCGCCTATCTCAAGCGTGCAGCCATCATGCGCCGGGCAACCGGCGCCGAGGGCGAGGAAGCGGTCGAACCCGTGGTCGATAACGGCGACGCCGAGGAGGCTGCAGCTGGCGATATCGAACTTGGTCTCGAGCGCTACGCCGAAATGGACGCCGCCAACCAGTTCATCCTGACCATCTCGGAGAAGGGCTACGGCAAGCGCACCTCCTCCTTCGAGTACCGGGTGACCGGTCGCGGCGGCAAGGGCATCGTCGCCATGGTCGTCAATGACCGGAACGGCAAGCTCGTCGCTTCCTTCCCGGCGGTGGATTCGGACCAGCTCATGCTGGTCACCGATGGCGGCCAAGTCATCCGCGTGCCGGTCGACGCCGGGTCGGACAACCGCATCCGCATCGCAGGCCGCTCGACCCAGGGCGTTACGGTGTTCAATACCGCCAAGGACGAGAAGGTCGTCTCGGTCGAGTGCATCAACGAGGGCGAAGGCGAGGACGTCGACGAGCCCGATGACGGCACGATCGGCGAGGAGCCGGCAGAAGGCTGATTCGTCAGCCTTCTGCGCCAATCTCTTCAGGTGGGATCTGAGGGCCTGACGCCTCCGAAGAGTGTCAGTTCCTTGACGCGGGCTGCGGCCCGCGCTCCCATCTGCCGATGAAGGCCCGTTCCGTGCCCGCCCGTTCACCCGCCATCACCCCGGAGATTATGCTGCGCGCCTATGCCGCCGGCATCTTCCCGATGGCGGAAAGCGCAGACGATCCGGAGTTGTTCTGGGTCGAGCCGGAATTGCGCGGCGTCATCCCGCTCGATGGCTTCCATCTCGCGAGCCGGTTGGCCCGCACCGTCCGCTCGGACCGCTTCGAGGTCAGCGTCGACCGCGACTTCGAGGCCGTCATCGCCGCCTGCGGCGAGGCCCGGCCCGACCGCCCCGAGACCTGGATCAACCCACGCATCCGCGCGATCTTCGGCGAGCTGTTCGCGCTCGGCCATGTCCATACGGTCGAGTGCCGACACGAGGGCCGGCTCGTCGGCGGGCTTTACGGATTATCGCTCGGCGCGGCCTTTTTCGGCGAAAGCATGTTCCACCGCGAGACCGACGCCTCCAAGGTCGCGCTCGTCCACCTCGTCGCGCGGCTCAGGCGCGGTGGCTATCGGCTACTCGACACCCAGTTTCAGACCGGGCATCTCGCCCAGTTCGGCACCATCGAGATCCCGCGCGCGGCCTATCGGCTGAGGCTCGACGACGCGCTGCGTCATGAGGGCGACTGGAACGTCTGGCCGGTGGGAGCGATCGCGAGCGGCAAACAGGCACTCGCCGAACTCTAGCTCGCGCCTCGCTATGACCGGCGCGGATCGAGGCGCTCGGCGAGCCACACGACAGCGATTGCGACGCTGACGCCCCAGCCGACCTCGAACACACGCGAGAGCATCATCTGGCCGGCGCTGGTGCCGGGATGCGGAACGAGCAAGATGATCGTCGCGGTGATGCCTGCCAGCCGCGCGGCGCTGGCGACGTTCAGCATCCAGGCCGTCAGCACGGAAAGCGCCGCCGCCAGAAGATAGCTGAGGATGTGCTGGCCGGTGATCAGCACGACTGCGACGCCGATCGCCCCGCCGATAAACGCCCCGACGAATTGATCGCGCGCGGTGGTGCGGGTGGCACCGAACTCAGTCTGGACAACGGCGATCGCAGTGATAGCGGCCCAGAATCCTTCGCGCAGCCCAAGCGCCTGCGTCGGCCAATAGGCGGCGAAGGCAGCAGCGCTCGACATCAAGGCGTGCTCGAGGCCATCGCGGAAACGCTGCGCGCGCGGAAGACGCCTGCGCAGCGCGGCAAGATGACGACGCAGGCGCCGGATGCGTGTGGTTTCGCGCCCGGCTCCCTTGTCGGTGCCATCGGGCGCCATCGATCAGCCGCCGCCGGTCGGATCGCGGCCCTGGCCGGGGTTGGTCGGGAAGAAGCGCTGGCTCGGCCGCTGCGGCTGAACCGGCACCCCGCGCGGCGGCTCGACGTCGATGCGTCCACCCGGCGGCGCCAGCGGGGTGCCCGGAGGCAGCGGCTGGCCGGGCGGCGGCAACTGGTTGGGATCGCGAGGCGCGTTGCGCGGGCGGCGCTCCTCCGCTGCCGGCGGCACCGGATCGGGCTCCTTCGGATCGACAATGACCTCGGTCCCGCCTTTGCAGTCGGTCAGCCAGACATCGTAAATCGCGTGCTCGACGCCGGAGAGGCCGGGGCTCGCCGCATACATCCAGCCCGTGAAGATCCGCCGGTACTCGTTGTTGAAGGTCACCTCGTCGACCTCGACGAAGGAATCCGTCTGCGGAGCCTCGGTCGGCGGCCGCGTCCAGCAGACACGCGGCGTCAGCTGCAAGGCACCGAACTGCACCGTCTCGTCGACGGCAACCTCGAAGGAGATGATGCGGCCGGTGATCTTGTCGAGCCCGGCAAAAACCGCCGTCGGATTCTTGATGCGGTCGGCCAACGCAGGCCCCGTCGCGACCAATGTCGCGACCGCGCTCGCGGCGAGGCCTGTCAGGATCGGAAGACGGAGCAACGACGGCATGAAGGCTGCGAATCTCTTCGACAACGCGGAAGGGCCGCGACGGGGCGCAGTAACACGGCAATCGCAGCGGAAAAAGGGCGCCTTGAAGAAGCGCCCTTGTAAGCGGTGTCTCAGCGGCCCGGCGTCCAGGCCTGGTAGTCGCCGGTCGCGGCCGGGCGCTCGCCCTCGGCCAGCGTCGAGCCCTGGGGGCGATAGGCCAGAGCGGTGCCCGTCCAGTTCTGCTGGTGCGGCTGCTGCCAATCGCGCGGCTGGTAGCTCTCCTCGGAGGGTGCGACATCGACCGTGTGATGCAGCCAGCCATTCCAGCCGGGCGGCACCTTCGAAGCCTCAGCATCGCCGCTATAGATCACCCAGCGGCGCTGGAAGCCGAGCGCCTTGTCCTTCACCCCACCCTTGGTGCGGTAGTAGACATTGCCGAACTCGTCCTCGCCGACCTTCTCGCCATGGCGCCAAGTATGGAAACGCGTGCCGATGGTCTGGCCGTTCCACCAAGTGAAGATCTGCAGCAGCCAGTCCTTCATCGTCGTCAGTCCATGCGCTCGCGTGCCCGCAAATGCGTGCACATCTTGGGGCGACTTATGGCGGCAGCGCCCTGCCCTGTCCAGCCCGGAACGAAGCGGCCCCTCGTCGCGCCACGCTAGCGCAGTCGGGAACGAGCCGTCGGCGTCAATAAGGCGACCTCGACCGACCTGACTGGAACATCGGCACTAGCGGCCCGCAGCTGGTCGGCCACGGCCTCCAACTGTCCGGCCGACGGCCGGACGGCCGTCACCACGGCATTCGCCTCCGCCCGCACCGGCAGTCGCGGAAACCCGTTCGGACTGTGGTCGCTGATCAGACTGGCCAGGACGGTAGCATTTGCTGACTGCGCCAGTGCGGCGATCCCAGCCGCACAGCGCCGCGCCGTTTCCTCCGGCAGATCCGATGGCAGATGATGCGTCGCCAGCAGAATGAGGCTGTCTTCGTCGGAGAACGCGCCTACGGGCCGATGCGGCAAATCGGCGAAAACTGGCGCCGACCCAGCCGGCTTCAGCATCAGGACATCGTCGGAATCGATCATTGTCGCATTCGCCGCCGGTCCGTGCTGAGCCCAGACCGGCCCGCCATAGAACCGCGGCAGCGCCGCGCTGCGCTCGGCCTGGTCGGCGAAGCCGCGAAACCAGACGAACTGGTCAGGCTCATCGCGATCGCGGAACTGGCCGATCACGCTCATGCCGGCAGCCTCCTGCGTCTCGACGAATTCGGCGTCGAACAGCGCGATCAGCGTATCGCGCTGCTCCGACCTCAGCCTGTAGCGCCGGAGCTCGAAGACGGTGTCGGGTGCGCGATTCGATGCGGCTTGCGAAGGTGGGTGGGTCATGAGGGCGCTCGTTGCAGCAATGGCTGCATGGCATCGCGCCGATCGCCGTCCGATTCTGTCAGGAACGCGCCGCCGGATTTCCGCCGCGATTCGGCTGCCGCTTAACCACAATTCGCCAGCGAAGCGCATCGACTTCAAGCACTTGTGCCGCCCCTCGGACACGCCGCCTGCGAAGGCGCGAGATTCACCCTTCGTCAACCATGAATAGCGAGGATTTTAGGGACTGCTCTTCGGCGAATGGTGTGGCAATCTTGCCGGGCGCCGATGATTCTCGCCACGATTTCCAAGGCTTAGCCGGCGCCTTGAAACTTATCCCCGTAACGCACATCTATCTACCAGATGTCGTATCCACAGCTCCGGCTAAGCACTATTCCTTGACGAGAGACTGCGTTCAGGACTAGATTTTGACCATCGCATGACGGCCGGCGGCACCCCCTCTGGATGACTGCGAGACCATAGTTTTCCAGAGTGCTTCGGGCCTGTCGCCGCATCCGCCATAACGCGGGAGCGAGCGAGATTGCGCGGGCATTCTGGACGCGTCCGGGCCTGCAAGCGGGGCGACACCGCCGAGGACCCACAGGGCATCGAACCGAGTTTGGATGACATCAGGAGCCGGTGATCAACCGGCCTCGCGCGGCTTTTTGACGGGCCGGCGGCACACAAGGGATTGAGATCATGCGCATCGAGCGCCGCTACACCTCCGCCGGACAGTCGCCCTACGCCGCGATTCCGTTCCGATCGGCCGTCAGCGAGATCAAGAACCCCGACGGCTCGATCGTCTTCCAGCTGGAAGGCATCGAGGTTCCGGAGGCGTGGTCGCAGGTCGCCAGCGACGTGCTCGCGCAGAAATATTTCCGCAAGGCCGGCGTGCCGGCGCGCCTGAAGAAGTTCGAGGAGAACGACGTCCCCTCCTTCCTCTGGCGCTCTGTCGCCGACGAGGCCGCCCTGGCCTCCCTGCCTGAGGGCGAGCGTTACGGCTCCGAGATCTCGTCCAAGCAGGTCTTCGACCGCCTCGCCGGCTGCTGGACCTATTGGGGCTGGAAGGGCGGCTATTTCTCTTCGGAGGAAGATGCCCAGGCCTTCCATGACGAGCTGCGCTTCATGCTCGCCACCCAGCGCGTCGCGCCGAATTCCCCGCAATGGTTCAACACCGGCCTGCACTGGGCCTATGGCATCGACGGGCCGAGCCAGGGCCATTTCTACGTCGACTTCAAGACCGGCAAGCTGGTGAAGTCGAAGTCGAGCTACGAGCACCCGCAGCCGCATGCCTGCTTCATCCAGGGCGTGCAGGACGACCTCGTCAACGAGGGCGGCATCATGGACCTCTGGGTCCGTGAAGCCCGCCTATTCAAATACGGCTCCGGCACCGGCTCTAACTTCTCGGCTCTGCGCGGCGAAGGCGAGAAGCTCGCCGGCGGCGGCCGCTCCTCGGGCCTGATGTCCTTCCTCAAGATCGGCGACCGCGCCGCCGGCGCCATCAAGTCGGGCGGCACCACCCGCCGCGCCGCGAAGATGGTCGTGGTCGATGCCGACCATCCGGACATCGAGACCTATATCGACTGGAAGGTGAAGGAGGAGCAGAAGGTCGCCGCCCTCGTCACCGGCTCCAAGACCGTCAAGAAGCACATGAAGGCCGTGCTCAAGGCCTGCGTGAACTGCGAGGGCGACGGCGACAGCTGCTTCGATCCCGAGCAGAACCCGGCCCTGAAGCGCGAGATCAAGCTCGCCCGCCGCGCGCTGGTGCCGGACAACTACATCAAGCGCGTCATCCAGTTCGCCAAGCAGGGCTACAAGGACATCTCCTTCGACACCTACGACACGGACTGGGATTCCGACGCCTATCTCACCGTCTCCGGCCAGAACTCGAACAACTCGGTCTCGCTGACGGACGACTTCCTGCGCGCCGTGGAAACGGATAGCGACTGGAACCTGACGGCGCGCACCACCGGCAAGACGGTCAAGACGCTGAAGGCCCGCGACCTCTGGGAGAAGATCGGCTACGCCGCCTGGGCCTCGGCCGATCCGGGCCTGCACTTCAACTCGACGATGAACGATTGGCACACCTGCGTGGCCTCGGGCCGGATCCGGGCGTCCAACCCGTGCTCGGAATACATGTTCCTCGACGACACGGCCTGCAACCTGGCTTCGGCCAACCTGCTGCAGTTCTACGACACGCAGACCAAGAGCTTCGACGTCGAGGCCTATGAGCATCTCTGCCGGCTCTGGACCGTCGTGCTCGAGATCTCGGTGACGATGGCGCAGTTCCCGAGCCGCGAGATCGCCGAGCTCTCCTACGAATACCGGACGCTCGGCCTCGGCTACGCCAATATCGGCGGCCTGCTGATGACCATGGGCCTCGGCTATGACTCCGAGGAAGGCCGCGCTCTGGCCGGCGCGCTTACCGCGATCATGACCGGCGTCGCCTATGCGACCTCGGCCGAGATGGCGGGCGAGCTCGGCCCCTTCCCCGGCTACAAGAAGAACGCCAGCCACATGCTGCGCGTCATCCGCAACCACCGGACCGCAGCCCACGGCCTCGCCGATGGCTATGAAGGCCTGAGCGTCACGCCGGTCCCGCTCGACCACGCGACGCTGGCCCGCATGGGCGGCTCGGCCATCATCATGGCGGAGCGCTCCCGCGCCGTCTGGGACGATGCGCTTGAGCAGGGCAAGCGCCATGGCTACCGCAATGCCCAGGCGACGGTGATCGCGCCGACCGGCACGATCGGCCTCGTCATGGATTGCGACACCACCGGTATCGAGCCCGACTTCGCGCTGGTGAAGTTCAAGAAGCTCGCGGGCGGCGGCTACTTCAAGATCATCAACCGCGCCGTTCCCGACGCACTGCGTGCACTTGGCTACCGCGAGGCGGATATCGCCGAGATCGAGGCCTATGCGGTCGGCCACGGTTCGCTGAAGCAGGCGCCGGGCGTCAACCCCTCGACGCTCAAGGCCAAGGGCTTCACCGATGAGAAGATCGAGGCGGTCGAGAAGGGGCTGAAGAGCGCCTTCGACATCAAGTTCGTCTTCAACAAGTGGACGCTGGGCGAGGATTTCCTGACCGGTACGCTCAATGTCCCGGCCGAGAAGCTCAACGACATCTCGTTCGAGCTCCTGCCCTTCCTCGGCTTCACCAAGGCTGAGATCGAGGCCGCCAACGTCCATGTCTGCGGCGCGATGACGCTCGAAGGCGCTCCGCACCTCAAGACCGAGCACTATCCGGTCTTCGATTGCGCCAACCCCTGCGGCCGCATCGGCAAGCGCTACCTCTCGGTCGAGAGCCATATCCGCATGATGGCGGCGGCGCAGCCCTTCATCTCGGGCGCCATCTCCAAGACCATCAACATGCCGAACGACGCCACGGTCGAGGACTGCAAGAGCGCCTATATGCTCTCGTGGAAGCTGGCGCTGAAGGCGAACGCCCTCTATCGCGACGGCTCCAAGCTCTCGCAGCCGCTCAACGCCGCCCTAATCTCGGACGACGAGGACGAGGCGGATGACGGCATCGAGGCGCTGGTCGCGGCGCCGATGGCGGCCCGCGCCACCCAGATCTCGGAGAAGATCGTCGAGCGCATCGTCGAGCGCGTCGAGCGCAAGCGCGAGCGCGAGAAGATGCCGGATCGGCGCACGGGCTATATCCAGAAGGCCACGGTCGGCGGCCACAAGGTCTATGTCCATACCGGCGAATATTCGGACGGGCGCCTCGGCGAGATCTTCATCGACATGCACAAGGAAGGCGCGGCCTTCCGGGCGATGATGAACAACTTCGCCATCGCGGTCTCGCTCGGCCTGCAATACGGCGTGCCACTCGAGGAGTATGTCGAGGCCTTCACCTTCACCCGCTTCGAGCCCTCGGGCTTCGTCGCCGGCAACCAGTCGATCAAGAACGCGACCTCGATCCTCGACTATGTCTTCCGCGAGCTCGCGATCTCCTATCTCGGCCGCAACGACCTCGCCCATGTCGATCCCTCCGAGATCGGCCATGACGTGATCGGCGGCGGCGTCGGCCAGGACAAGGCGCCGGATGCGGCTCCGGTCGTGACGACCCCCCTCGCCTCGACAGGCTTCCGCCGCGGCAAGCCGATCAACCTCCTCGCCATCCAGGGCGGGATCGGAGCCAACGACGCGGTCGCCCGCGCATCGGCGCCCACGATCGGCCTCGCCACCGCCGGCGCCACGGCGCTGAAGGACGAGCCGGAGACGTACGGCGAAGCAGAGATGGCGAAGCTCGGCTTCTCGGCCCCGGCCGCGCAGCCAACCCAGTCCGAGCGCCGCGCCGAAGCGATCATGAAGGGCTATGTCGGCGATAGCTGCGGCGAATGCGGCAACTTCACACTGGTCCGCAACGGCACCTGCCTGAAGTGCAACACCTGCGGAAGTACAACCGGCTGTTCTTGATATGCCGAGTTGATCTTCTTGTCGGCGCTCCCGAAGTTTGGCCGGATTCACCCGAAGTGCGCCTCGATGTGACCGGAAGAGTGCCGCAGCGGAGCCAGAGGGCTTGAAATAGCCCATCGGCCAGCGAAAACTTTCTGGTCGATGGGAGGGGAAACGGGCGGATGCCGAGAAAGGCAGCCGCTGCGGTCCCAGAGCGAATGGACGATCTCTCCGGGCGGCTTTTCGGCTGCCCGGAAAGCCTAAGAGGAACAAACCAAGATCAACGACTAGGATGGGCGACGCGGATGAGGTGCATCGACAATGACCATCACTCTCAAGTCGATTGAGTTTCCCGTGAGCGGGGTTCCAGCCAAGGCTCCTAAATCCCGCAAGGCCATCCCGATTGCCGTCGAGCGCCTGATCTGGGCGCGTTCGGCTGGTCGTTGCCAGTACGCCGGATGCAACAAGTCGCTAATCGGCGATGCGATCTCGGGAACCGAAAATGCCAGCGGAGCCTATCTGGCTCATATCGTCTCGGCCGAGCCGGACGGTCCCCGAGGCGATCCGGTGCTGTCTCCACGGCTCGCAAAGGATCCCAGCAACTTGATGCTCGTCTGCGATGTGCATCATCGAGTGTTCGACCGCGACAAGGTTGCCGAGCATCCGACCGAATTGCTGATGGAGATGAAGCGCCGCCACGAAGAGCGGATCAGGACTGTCTCTGCCATAGATGAAGATCTCGGCAGCCATGTCATTCGCTACGCGGCGTCGATCGGGCCGAATGAAGCGCATGTCATTGAGAGCGACCTCAAGCTGGCGATGCTTCCGGAGCGATACCCTGTGAACGACGGTTGGATGAATCTTGACGTCGTGAACCTGCCCTACGCGGATCACGAGCAAGAGTACTGGCGAACCCATCTCCGGAATCTTCGAGACGGCTTCCGCGACAGGATTCGCGGACGCCTCGAGAGGCAGGAGATCAAGCGGCTGACTGTGTTCGGACTCGCCCCGATCCCGCTGCTCGTCGAACTGGGTCGATTGACGTCTGACATCGCGAACGTCGAGGTCCGCCAACTGCTGCGTCACCCGAAGGGATGGCGGTGGGACGAGAGCGGCGAGAGCATGGCCGTGGCCGTCAGCGCCGCGACGGCGGCCGTTCCGATCGTTGCCTTGAAGCTCGAAATCAGTGCGCCGATCGGCGACGAGCGCATTCACAAGGCGCTCGGCCCCGACGTGGCCATTTGGTCCGTCGCCGCATCGAAGCCCCACAACGACATCGTTCGCTCGCGCGATGATCTCGCAGCGTTCGCCGAAGTGTTCCGGGGGACTCTCGACGCGATCAAGACCCACCATGGCGAAGACATTGTCGTCCACCTATTCTCGGCCGTTCCGGTCTCAGCCGCCGTGGAGATTGGAAGGTCTTGGCAGCCTAAGTCTCATCCGCCGCTGCGCGTCTACGATCAGAACCGAACGCTGGGCGGATTCGTCCCGGTGCACGATATCACCTCGAACAACGGGGCGAACCGATGAATGTCCATACGCAGCCGGGGCCGACACGGGAGTTCGAGCAGTTCCTTGAGGACCTCGAAGCCGAGTTGGAGATTCCGCCGAGTCGATATGAAGCAGCCGAGACCAGCTATCGTTCGGTCGGCGACTGGCTCGGGCGACCACAATCTAAACTCCAGCCCTACGACCCAACGGTCTACTCCCAAGGTTCGTTTCGCCTGGGCACCGCCATCAAGCCGCTCAACCTGAGCGATGAGTACGATGTCGATGCCATCTGCGAAGTTCGGCTTCTGGAAAAGTCGCGCATCACTCAGGCGCGATTAAAGGAGCTGCTCGGCGAAGAACTAGCGCTTTACGTCGCCGACAGGGGAATGAAGAAGCCGGCGACTGATCGCCCCCGGTGCTGGACGCTCCATTATGCCGATGAGGCTCAGTTCCACCTTGATGTCACTCCGGCCATCCCGCAGTCGCAAAGCGGTCGGCGCCTTCTCGCCGCAGCGGGGGTGCCGTTGGCATTCCTCCAGACCGCCATCGCGATCACCGATAAAGACCACGACGACTTCCGCCTGATCTCGGAGGATTGGCCGCGAAGCAATCCGAAGGCCTATTGCGAATGGTTCAGGTCGCGCATGGCGATCGTTCTCGCACGCCGGAAAGCCACAATGGGGCGAACAAGGGCGGAAGTGGAGGCCATTCCCGACTACAAGATCCGGACGCCGCTTCAATCCGCGATCAAGCTTCTGAAGCGCCACCGGGACATCATGTTCTCGGGCAATCCCACCGATGCGCCGATATCGATCATCATCACGACTCTCGCGGCCCACGCGTATCAGGGCGAAGAGACAGTGACGGCAGCCCTGCTTCGCCTCCTGTCCGACATGCGTGCATATATCTTGCCGGATCATCGGAGCGGGAATCTGCTCATCCGTTACCCGACCGACCCCGGCGAGAACTTTGCGGACAAGTGGCAAAAGCATCCGGAACGGGCGGACGCGTTCTTCGAATGGCTGGATAGGGCTCGTCAGGACTTCGCGTCGGTGTACAAGTCGAGCGATCGCCGCGAGATCGCGCGGGTGATGTCTCGCTCCTTCGGATCGGTACCAGTCGAAAGGATCCTGCGTCGGCGGCCGATTTTGTCGGGCAACCTGCCCATTCGTGTCCGAGACTTTGCCCGGGACATCCTTTTCGGAGCAAGCCACCGGCGCCGTCCCCAATGGGTGGACCGGCCCGCTGGGGCGGTACGGATTATGGAAGCGACCTTCAGTAGGAATGGCTTTCGGGCTGAAGTGATCGCTAGTGACGGGCATCCGCTCGAAAAGGGTGGCAGCCTGCGCTTCGTTGCCCAGACCACTGTACCAGCACCCTACAAGGTCTACTGGCAAATCGTGAACTCTGGTGAGGAGGCAGAACGAGCGGCCAATCTGCGAGGGCGGTTCGAGTATGTCGAGAAGGGCACGCTCACCAGGCAGGAGACCACCGAATATAGCGGACCGCATTCCATCGAATGCTTCATCGTGAAGAATGGGGGACTGGCCGCTAGGAGCCAGCCCTTCATCGTCAATATCCGATGACTCGCGACCTCTTTACATCGCCCTCGATTGCATCCGCTCCGAAGGCGGCACCCAGGCTCCTGGAATTCTGTTCAGATCCTTCACGCTGGGTCGGTGAGCCGCCAGGTGCTTGTCGCGGGAGAAGCGGTCGATGAGCGCGTTCAGCTCATGGATGTCGCCGCGCTCCTTGAGGCAGGCACCATACTCGCGGCGCAGGCACTGGTTGTCGTGCGGGTCCAGTTCCAGCAGTTCCCGATAGTGAAACAATGCCTCCTCCTGGTGCCCGGCTTGCCAGAGGGCATCGGCGAGCCCTGCCCTCGCTTGCATGTAAGGTCGCGTCTCCGGGAGCCACCAGAACTCGCCGCGCTTCTTGTTGAAGACATCCCTGCCGAGCATCATCTCGGCGGCATCGACACCGCGACGGTAGATCGTGACGGCGTCCTCATGTGTCGCGGCTTTATCCGCCAGGATCAGATAGGCGTCGACGCAGAAGCTCGTGTAACGAAGCGCCCCCCAAGCAAGGCGTTCCTGCTCATCTGCGTCGCGTGAAGCCCGGGCGTTGTTGACCCATCTCTGCGCGACCTCGGCGCAATTGCGCATGCCATCCGTGTGCAGGATGTCCACGAACCTCAGCATGTTGTCCCTGGTCGGAAGCTCTCCGCGCATGATCGCACCCCTTGGCCGTTTCGCGCGAGCGTGAAAGGCGGCGACGCAAGAGACGAGTCGGCCGGATTGCATCCCCGTGCACCATCGCCTCCAACTCCGCAATGTGGAGGCAATCGTGCCCGGGGATGCAATCCGGTTATTCGGCTCGGTAGCGCTTGATCTCGTACGGAACTCGCGGGTGGATCTTGCGCTCCGCGATCTTCGCGCCCACGGCCGGCTTGAACCCACGAGCTTCCAGGGCGTCGCCGAAGCTGGGTCTGCGTGCGACGGCGACGAGCAGCTCGGCGAGTTCGGCCCTGTCCATCGGGATGGCATCGTCCGGCCGCTCCGAGCAGTCGAAGCTCCGGACGAGTTCGTCGACCAACTCGCGAAGGCGTTTCACGGGCGCGTCGTCAATTTGAGAGGCGACGCGAATGCGTCGAATGAGGTTCTCGTCCATGAGGTTCCGGCAGCCGGGACAACGAGCGAGGATGCTAGCCGGTCGCGCGGCTCCCGGCGAGCATCCTTCGTCGTTCGGAATGCAACCGGCAAAACAAAGCGCGCGCTCGGGCTGTCGAACAATGCGAGCCGTCTTTACCAATGCTCTCAAATTTGGGGCGGCGGTCCGACTAGGTCGGAAAGAGGAACGTGACCCCTGCCCTGAGGCCGAACCCCTTCGGGCCAGCCTCCGGCGTCACGGCGTAGTATCGAGCACCAACGAAGAGACTTATCGGCTGGTCTCCGACCTTGATGAGCTTGGCGATCTGGGCGTTGAGCGGAACCGTGAGCTTGTCTGCAACCCAGTCATAGGTCGCCTCCGCATTCAAAGAGAACGTCCAGGCGTCCTTGGTCGTATAGGAGATGAAGGGCTGCAAGAACGTCACACTCATGTCGCTGGTTCCGCCGCGCGTTGCGCCGCCGAACGACCAGACATGATTGGCCAACGCGCCGAACGTCCATTGCCCTTCTTGCTTCAGCACGACGGCGGTCGGCCCCGCGCCCCAGCGACCGGTGCCCAGCAGGTCATCGGATGCGGTGGGAATGTGGAAGACCGGCCCGATCCCCCAAATCAGACCCGCGGGGCCCGGATTGGCCGGGGAAAGAAAGAAGGACTGCGTAATGTCGCCCGTTCCGAACTGCCGTCCCGTACCCGGCGCAACGTTCCATTGGGAGATGATCGGCAGGATGGTGCGGGAGATGAGGTTCCATTCCGGGTTCAAATGGAACGGCACGACGGGCTGAAGATTGAGGGTCGATCGCCCGCCTTTGTCCGCAGTGCCAATCCGGCCATCATAATTGAACTGGAAGGGGACGCTGATCATCGCCGCCACGGGATTGCTCAGCTTCTTCGCCAGATCTTCTTCCTGGCCGTGAGCCACGGAGGCGGTCAGGAATGCCGCAGCGGAAAGCATCGTAGACCGGAGTATGGATCTTCGGCATCGCCGCCAGGCAGATCCGGTTTGATCGGACTTAGAGGAACGGCCCAAGCGCGTCATTCTTCTACCTCCCAGTGCGGGGCGACGATGCCGAGCGAGCGGCATGCCCATTTCCAGCTTTCCTTGCCCGAGCGAGATCGAGCCCGATAATGGACGAGCCTGAACCCGCAGTCTGCTCAGTGTCAGCCGAGCCAGCATCCCCTGCGAACGAAGACGGTCTCGACATGTTTGACGGCAGCACTCATGCCTCCGGTAACTGAAGCGGCTTCGGGACTAGCCTGATCCCGCTCTCCTGAAGAGCGGCGTGAACTCTGACAAGGATGGCCTTACGGATCTGGAACTGCCGACCGGCCTTCGCCTTGAACTTCGCCCGGATCACCAGCGTGCCGTCTTCGATCGCGGCTATCCCTTGGCTCTTGAATGGTTCGAGCAGGTCGTCGTTCAGTTCCGGATCGGCGGCGATCTCCTGACCGAGCCGTTTGAACAGCTTCCGGACCACCTCTACATCGGTGTCGAGCGCGACGCGGAAGAGCATCTTCTCGATCACCCACTCCCGGCTGAAATTCTGGATCTTGCCCATCTGGCCGTAAGGGATGGTCGCGACCGGTCCACGGGGATGGCGCAACGAGACCGAACGCAGTGATATCTTCTCGACGGTTCCCTTGGCACCGGAGCTCTCGATGTACTCGCCCTGCCGGAAGGCGTCGTCGACGAGGAAGAACAGTCCCGCAACGACGTCCTTGACGAGGGTCTGGGAGCCCAGACCGATCGCCAGGCCGAAGATCGATAGGCCCGTGATCAGTGGCCGATGCCGGCCCGCTTCCTCATCGGACAAGATGGCGCGATCGCCTATGCCGAGGTGAACCCCGACTACACGGTCCGCCCCGATCCGGAGGAACTGCTTCCAGCCCTGCGCAGCCTGGCCAAAGCCGCAGCCTGATCCGCAACGCGTATCTGTTACCCCCGCTCGCTCGCGAGCGGGGATCAAATTCCATCTAACGGTTACGCCCTATCTCGCGCCTGTTCACGCCGGCCACAACTGCGGTAATTTCACCCTCTCTCGACGAGGTGTAGCTTCGAATTGCGAGACCTGCGGCTGGACTGTCGGCGCATAGCCGACATCAGGCAATGCCGGTGGACGGGACCGATCTAGCTCCATGCCGACACTGCGCTCAGGTTGAGGTCAGAAATGGGACAAGTCGCGAGCAGGCGACGGTGGTGGATCGTCCTGGCAAGCGCCCTTAGCGGTTACCTGCTGCTTGCCTATCTGCTGCTGCCCCTCCTGTGGCGTCACCATGAACAAGAGCCGGGCCTCGCCTCCCTGCCCATGGTGACCCGGACCGCAAGCGGCATTCCGGGCGATGCGCTCAATGTCGGGTTCGTCGGCAGCAGGGACGACGGGCTCCGCGCCATGCAGGCCGCAGGCTGGTACCCGGCCGACCCGATCACCTTGCGGACGAGCATCGAGATCATCGGCAGCGTGGTACTCGACCGTCCCTATCATCAGGCGCCGGTCAGCCCGCTTTACTACGACGGAAAGCAAGAACAGCTCGCGTTCGAAAAGCCCGAGGGCACGAGTGCGGATCGTCGACACCACGTGCGTTTCTGGCTGGTCCTGGAGAAGGGAAACGACGGGCGGCCCGTCTGGCTCGGCTCGGTCACGTTCGACCGGAGTGTCGGCTTCAGCCACGACACCGGTCAGGTGACGCACCACATCGCACCCGACATCGACGTGGAGCGTGACATGCTGATGCGCGACCTCAGCCAGGTCGGCATGGTCCAGAACTTTTTCCAGATATCGGGAGTGGGTCCGACCCTGTTCGGCCGCAATGGGGAAGGCGATCCCTACTACACCGACGGCGAGATCCATATCGCCACTTTGACAATCGGCGGCACCAAGCGAGTCGAGCCGCCTGTGACGATCCCCACGCCGCCGCTCATAGCGCTCAAGGATCAAATCTGGCACGGCGTCAGCAATGCGATCGCAGATTGAACCGCGTCTCCGCGTTGAGAACCGCCCCGCTCATCCCCCTCCCCGGCTTCGGATTAAGCACCCGAGATAGCTGGACCAGGAAATCGAAGATATCGTCGCCCTTCTCAAGCAATTTGCCTCCGACCGAGAGGAAAAACGGCTCGGTCGCCACGCGATTGCAGTAGCGGGGACACTGGAGCTGTCACGCGGCGTCGATTGACAACTGCTGCTGGCAGGACGACAACATCAGACAATCATGGGCCGTTGGCTTGAGTGCTCTTCGGCACAGGTAAGGGTATGAGCGTCCAGTGAGACGCGTGGTCGTCCAGGCGAACCCGAGGTTCGGCGATGGCGAACAGGAAGCGAAGCTTTCAGCCCTCTGGTGCGCTCGCCCGAGTCCGAGCCTCGCGGCAGTCATGTGCCGCGACCGATATCGTCGACCCCGTCCGTTTTAAGTTGCCGGCCCGGTTCAGATCGGGCCGCAATACTGTTTTCATCGCCAAGGAGAGCTTATTTACGTAGCGCATGGCGCGTGACATGCGCCGCGGTATTGCCTGGTTCCTGTTCATGCCGCCCTCGGCAAGGATGAAAGGACATGGGTATCGCAGTCGTCCTGGCTCTGGTCGTGATCGGCTCGGTGGTGTTCCACTTCCTGAGCCCTTGGTGGTGGACGCCGATCGCCTCCAACTGGAGCTACATCGACAACACCATCATCATCACGTTCTGGATCACCGGCGTCGTCTTTGCGGCGGTCGTGCTGTTCGTCGCCTACTGCGCCTTCCGCTTCCGCCATCGCGAGGGTAGCCGCGCCGCCTATGAGCCCGAGAACAAGCGGCTCGAATGGTGGCTTGCCATCGTCACTGGCGTCGGCGTCGCCGCCATGCTCGCGCCCGGCCTCGTCGTCTGGCACCGTTTCGTCACGGTGCCGCAGGATGCCGCCACGGTCGAGGTCATCGGCCAGCAATGGCAATGGGCCTATCGGCTGCCGGGCGCCGATGGCAAGCTCGGCCGTTCCGACGTCGCCTTCATCACGCCGGAGAACCCGCTCGGCGTCGACCCCAAGGACGCGAACGGGCAGGACGACCTCGTCATCCAGGGCGACAGCCTTCACCTTCCAATCGACAAGCCGGTCAAGGTTCTGCTCCGCGCCGTCGACGTCGTGCACGATTTCTACGTGCCGGAGTTCCGCGCCAAGATGGACATGATCCCGGGCAGTATCACCTATTACTGGTTCACGCCGATCCTGGCCGGCTCCTTCGACGTGCTTTGCGCCGAGCTCTGCGGCACCGGCCACACCTTCATGCGCGGCAATGTCGTGGTCGAGACGGAGGACCAGTACCAGGCCTGGCTGCAGCAGCAGAAGACCTTCGCCCAGCTCCAGGCACAGGCCAGGGCGCAGGCGAAGAACTAGAAGCATCGGACCGAAAAGTGGGAGCCACTTTTCGGAACAGTTCGATGCTGAACCAATGACCTGGATCGCCACCTTGCGTCCGGTAAGACGCGCGGCGATCCAGGGAGCGATACGGGGCGAGCCCCGAAATAGGGGATCTCGTCCTGCCGGGAGTGGGAGATGCTCCGATGGCCGACGTGACGCACGGCGCCTCCGAACCGATATCGGCGACCGAAGTCGAGGATGTCGAGCTCTATCATCCGAAGAGCTGGATCACGAAATACGTCTTCTCGCAGGACGCCAAGATCATCGCCATCCAGTATTCGATGGTGGCGCTGTCGATCGGCCTGGTCGCCCTGGTCCTGTCCTGGCTGATGCGGCTGCAGCTCGGCTTCCCCGGTACTTTTTCCTTCATCGATCCGGACCGGTACTACCAGTTCATCACCATGCACGGCATGATCATGGTGATCTATCTGCTGACCGCGCTGTTCCTAGGCGGCTTCGGCAACTATTTGATCCCGCTGATGCTCGGCGCGCGGGACATGGTGTTCCCCTATGTGAACATGCTGAGCTTCTGGATCTACCTGCTCGCCGTGCTGGTCCTCGTCGCCGGCTTCTTCGTGCCGGGTGGCCCGACGGGCGCGGGCTGGACGCTGTATCCGCCGCAATCGATCCTCGCCAACACGCCCGGTCAGCAATGGGGCATCATCGTGATGCTCGTCTCGCTGATCCTCTTCATCATCGGCTTCACCATGGGCGGGCTGAACTATGTCGTGACCGTCCTGCAAGGCCGGGCGCGAGGCATGACGCTGATGCGCATGCCGCTGACGATCTGGGGCATCTTCACGGCGACCGTCATGGCGCTGCTCGCCTTTCCCGCACTCTTCGTCGGGGCCGTGATGATGCTGCTCGACCGGCTGATCGGCACGAGCTTCTTCATGCCGGCCATGGTCGCGATGGGGGAGCGGCTGGCCTATAAGGGCGGCAGCCCGATCCTGTTCCAGCACCTTTTCTGGTTCTTCGGGCATCCGGAGGTCTACATCGTCGCCCTGCCGGCGTTCGGCATCGTCTCCGACCTGATCAGCACCCATGCGCGCAAGAACATCTTCGGCTACCGCATGATGGTGTGGGCGCTGGTGGCGATCGGTGCGCTCAGCTTCGTCGTCTGGGCGCACCACATGTACGTCAGCGGCATGCACCCCGCCTTCGGGTTCTTCTTCGCCACCACGACGCTGATCATCGCCATCCCGACCGCGATCAAAGTCTATAACTGGGTGCTGACGCTCTGGCGGGGCGACATCCACTTCACCGTGCCGATGCTGTTCGCGCTCGGCTTCATCGTCACCTTCGTGAACGGCGGGCTCACGGGGCTATTCCTCGGCAATGTCGTCGTCGACGTTCCGCTCTCCGACACCATGTTCGTCGTCGCACATTTCCACATGGTGATGGGGGTGGCGCCGATCATGGTGATCTTCGGCGCGATCTACCATTGGTATCCGAAGGTCACCGGGCGGATGCTCGACGACCGGCTGGGCAAGCTCCATTTCTGGGTGACCTTCCTCGGCGCCTACCTGATCTTCTTCCCGATGCACTATATCGGGCTGATGGGCGTGCCGCGCCGCTATCACGAGATCGGCGGGATGGCCTTCGTCCCGCCCTCGGCAGCGACACTGAACGAGTTCATCACGATCGCCGCCCTGACCGTCGGCGCCGCGCAGCTCGTCTTCCTGTTCAACCTCATCTGGAGCATCGGGCACGGCCGTCCATCCGGCGGGAATCCCTGGCGCGCCACGACGCTGGAATGGCAGACGCCGCAGACGCCGCCGGCCCATGGCAACTGGGGCAAGATGCTGCCGGTGGTCTACCGTTGGGCCTATGACTACAGCGTGCCGGGCGCCGCGCAGGATTTCCTGCCGCAGAACCAGCCGCCGACGCCGCGGACCGGGTGAGGAGATGCCGCCATGGGCGTGGTCCTCCTGTTCCTGGCCGTCGTGGCAGCCTTCATCGGCTGGTGGCTCTCGCACCAGCGCCTGACGGCGAAGCCCTGGCTCGAAGTCGGGGTGATCGGCGATGCTGTGGAGCCGTCTTCTCCAATGACGGCCAAGCTCGGGCTCGGCGCCTTCCTCGTCGTCGCGGGTTCGCTCTTCGCCCTGCTCGTCAGCGCCTATGCGATGCGCATGGGCATGGCGGATTGGCGCGCGCTGCCGATGCCGACCGTGCTCTGGTTCAGCGGTGGCCTGCTGATCCTCGCAAGCGTCGCGCTGCACATGGCAGTGGTCGCCGCGCGCTGCGACGAGCTCGGCCATCTCCGCTCCAGCCTCGTTGCCGCAGGCGTGTGCTCGCTCGCCTTCCTCGGCGCTCAGCTGGCGGCATGGCGCGAGCTTGCGGCGGCCGGCTATTTCACCCCGGCCAACCCCGCCAGCGCCTTCTTCTATCTGGTCACGGCGATCCATGGCGCGCATATGCTGGGCGGGCTCATCGCGCTTGGCCGGACATCCGCCAGAGCGTTCGCGGCGCCGAAGGACATTCCCCCACAGGCCGCCGCCGAGCTCACCCTCAGCGTCGAGCTTTGCGCCATCTACTGGCACTTCCTGCTGCTGGTCTGGCTCATCCTGTTCAGTCTGCTGATGCGCTGGACCGACGACATCATCGAGATCTGCCGCGGATTCCTGAGCTAGCAAGGAGAGGCTGATGAACGAGGCTGCGCCGAGCACGCTGAATACCAAGGTCGGACAGGCCCCCGGCTGGCGGGGCATGGTGGCGGATTGGTCGTCCGATCAGCAGGCGTTCAAGAACGTCTCCTGGGGGAAGGCCATGATGTGGGTCTTCCTGCTGAGCGACACCTTCATCTTCGGGACCTTCCTCATCTCCTACATGACGGTGCGGATGTCGACGACCGTGCCATGGCCCAATCCGAGCGAGGTCTTCGCGCTGGAGATCGCGGGCCACCACCTGCCGCTGATCCTGATCGCGATCATGACCTTCGTCCTGATCAGCAGCAGCGGCACGATGGCGATGGCCGTCAATTTCGGCTATCGCCGCGACCGCCGGAAAACTGCGATCCTGATGCTGCTGACCGCGCTGCTGGGCGCGGCCTTCGTCGGTATGCAGGCCTTCGAATGGTCGAAGCTGATCGCGGAAGGCGTCCGCCCCTGGGGCAACCCCTGGGGCGCAGAGCAGTTCGGCTCCAGCTTCTTCATGATCACCGGCTTCCACGGCACCCATGTCACGATCGGCGTGATCTTCCTGATCATCATCGCCCGCAAGGTCTGGCGTGGCGATTTCGACGACGGGCGGCGCGGCTTCTTCACGAGCCGCAAGGGGCGCTACGAAGTCGTCGAGATCACCGGGCTCTACTGGCACTTCGTCGATCTCGTCTGGGTCTTCATCTTCGCGCTGTTCTATCTCTGGTGAGGGATCGACATGGCACAGGCCGCAGCCCATACCGACACGCAGCAGCATCCGATCAGGCTCTATCTGGTGGTCTGGCTTTGGCTGTTCATCCTCAGCGCCTGCTCCTATCTGGTCGATTATTTCGGCCTTGTCGGCTACCTGCGCTGGTCGCTGATCCTGTTGTTCATGATGCTGAAAGCCGGGCTGATCGTCGCGGTCTTCATGCACATGGCCTGGGAGCGACTGGCGCTGACCTACGCGATCCTGGTCCCGCCGCTCGTGCTGATGGTGTTCGTCGGTATCATGGTCCTGGAATCGAACTACACGCTCTTCAGCCGGCTGGCGTTCTTCGTGGCTGGCTCGTGACGGGTGATCCGGACGGCCGCGATCGCGATGGGTGTCGTTTTCGGGAGTCGAGGGTGATGCCTCGATTCGACCGGCCTGACAGACCAGGCCCTAGGCGATGATCCAGTTAAGGGAGGCGCTCATGAGAACCTATTGCCTGTTCCAGGCTGTCAATTCCCCGGACCTGCGCGGCTTCGCCGAAGAACCCACCGGCGCCAGCCTGCCCGCGGATCTCGGACCGTGGACACTCGTGCAGGAGATCCGACCCAACGCCGAATGGACTCCCTCTATCAGTAGGGCGGTGGTGGCGGCCGGCATCCTCGAGAACGGCTTCTATCTCTGGGGGCCCGTCGAGCGACCGGGCACATCGCACCTGATCATCGAGAGTGATCGCGTCGAAGGGACTGCCGTATTCGACGACAAGTATGATCAGATCGGCACCATCAAGCGGTTGCTGGTCGAGAAGGTCAGCGGTCGCGTTTCCTTCGTCGACGTAACGTTTGGCGGCTTTCTCGGGATCGGCAGCCGACACGTGACGATCCCATGGGAAAAGCTCGCCTACGACAAGGAGCTCGAGGGCTATCGCACGGACATTACCGAGGACGAGGTCCGAAGGGCCGCTGCCCTGTATAGTGACCGAGCCGCGCCGAGTTTGTCGGAGGGTCGGACTCCCGCGAAGGCTGAGCGATGACGAACAGGACGATTATCCCGTCGGTTCGACGATGCGTTAACTGCCACAGGCGATCAAAGTCTGCTTCTGGGCATGCCCGTCCAGGTCTTCATCACAACCGAGGAGAGAATGGCTATCTCATACCTGTCGAAGCCACTCATGGACCACGCAGCGCGGATATTCCAGGAATGGCGAACGGCCAGCCCGCGCACGGAAGCAAATGGCTCCTGCCCGTGCCGATGGCGGCCCTGACGGCATCGACCGCGTTGGCGAATTCGATCAGGGCACCATCCCCGATCGTCTTGAAGATGCGGCCGCCATGCCGCCTGGCCTCGGGCTGCAGCACGTCGCGCTGCAAGACCTTGACCTGTGCCAGCGTCCCTTGCTCGTCAGCCTCCATCAGCCGCGTGTAGCTGACGACATCGGCCGAGAGGATCGCGGCGAGGCGGCGCGGCACATGTTCTTCGCCCATCGGCCAAGCCATCTCTGGAGCGCGGCAATGCCGAGGATGCCACGCCTCGGCGGTGTGAGCGTCCATCAAGCCGCATGCCACGGCCGCCGCAAATGCAGATATCGATGAGCGTCATCCTCAGCTGCGGCGGGCTGTTCTCGATCACGTCGCGTCGCTGGACAGCTTGGTGGCCGGGAAAGAGATGCGCACGCAGGTCAGGCCGTTGCGGCGCGCGAAGGAAAGCGCGCCATCATGAGCCCGCGCGACCTCATAGGCGATGGACAGGCCGAGCCCCGAGCCGCTGGAACCCTCCCCCTTTTCGAAGGGCCTCGTCAGATGCGCACCTCCCTCGATCGGGAAGCCCTCGCCATCGTCGCCGACCTCGATCCAGGCCCCCTCATCAGACGCGGACACGGTCACGGAAACCTTAGTGCGCGCGCCGTGCACCAGAGCATTATCGATTAGATTGGCGAGCGCCTCGCGCAGGCTCGGGGCATCGCCTTCGATAACCGCGGGCCGGCGCGCCGGCACGAAGGAGATATCGACCTCGCGTGGCAGGGATAGTGGTACTGCCTTGGCTAGGACGTTCTTGGCCAACTCGTTGAGATCGATCGCCACGGCAGGCGCCGCGTCGGCGCGGTGGATCACCATGGCGTGGTCGAGCAGCTGGCTCGTCAGCCGCGCAAGCTCGGTGGTGCGCTCGCGGATGCGCGCGACGTGATCCTCCTGCCGCTTCCCCGGACGCGCGTTCGACAGGAGCTCGACCTGCGCGTCGAGCGCCGCGAGCGGTGTGCGGATCTGGTGGGCCGCATCGGCGATGAAGCGCTGCATCGCAGCGATGCGATCCGATAGCCGGCGCATGAAATCATCGATCGCATGGACCAGATTGCGTATCTCGACCGGCGGTTCGGTCTGGATCGGCTGCAGGTCGGTCGGATGGCGGCGCAGGATCTCCCGCTCGATCCGCGTCAGCGGCTTCAAGGCGAGGCGCACGGCCCAACCCGTCGCAAGAAGCGCGAGCACGCTCATCACGGCGATCACGCCGAGCGCCTTGAAGGTCAGGTCCCGTGCCAGCGCGACGCGGGCGTCGACTGTCTGCGCGACGACGATTGTCGCCCAGCCGCCAAGGCGCTCGTCGTCGATCTGCCGGGCGACCGTCGCCATGCGGACCCGCTGGCCCTGATAGGTCCCATCCTGCAGGACGACGCCGCTGCGGATTGCCGCCGGCCCGGCCGTCGAGGCGAGATCCTCATAGCCGGCAACGACGACGCCGCGTGGATCGACGACCTTGTAGAAGACGAGATCATAGGCCGAAAGCGTCGCGATCGCCGCGACCGGCGGGTCGAGCGCGACGACGCCGCCCTGTACATAGACGTTCTCGGCGATCTGGATGGTGCCGCCGCTGAGCAGCCGGTCATAAGCCTGCTGCGCCGCGATCGAGGCCGATTGCCAGGCGGCAAGGCCAAGCACGACCGCGCCCAGGCCCAGCACCGCCGACAGGACGGCGATGATGCGGGCATGCAGAGAAAGGGAGAGATCAGGTCGTCGCAAGCTGATAGCCCAGGCCGCGCATCGTCCTGATCTCGACCGGCGCATCGCCGAGCTTGCGCCGCAGCCGCGCGACGAATTGCTCGACGGCGTTCGGGCTTGGCTCCTGGTCGAAGCTGAAGAGCTGCTCGACCAGCTCCTCCTTCGGCACGATCCGGCCAGGCCGGGTCGCGAGAATCTCGAGCACGGTCAGCTCTCGACGCGTCAGGTTCAGCGGCCGCTCGCCGACGCTGGCGATCCGGCCGGCGCGATCGATGGCGAGCGGGCCGAACCGCAGCATGTTGTCGGAAAGCCCTTCGCTGCGGCGGAGCAGCGCACGGGCGCGCGCCTCGAGCTCGCGATAGTCGAACGGCTTGGTCAGGTAATCGTCGGCGCCGAGATCGAGCGCACTGATCCGCTCGTCCACCGCCGAGCGGGCAGTAATGACCAGGACGGGAATCCGCGACCGCCTGGCCCGCAGCCCCTTGAGCAGACTGAGGCCGTCCTCGCCCGGCAAGGTCAGGTCGAGGATGACGAGGTCGTAGGGTTGCACCTCCAGGAGTTCGGCAGCGGTGCGCCCGTCGGTCTCCCAATCGACGGCGTGGCCGATCTTCTCCAGCCGCATCACCACGGCCTCCGCGATATCGGCGGTGTCTTCGACGACGAGAACGCGCAAGGCCGCGAGATCCTGTGCTTTTGAGTCAGTTCGGAGTCAGCTGGCCGGGCTAATAGCACGCTAAGCGCCGAGAGTGCGCGAGGAAACGAACAGTCAGGGAGGGCTCGTGCACGCCCCGTTCAACGCCAATGCCGCCGCGCCGCTGCTCTCGGTCGAGGGTGTCACGCTGCAGTACAAGACCCCTGACGTCGTCGTCACCGCGACGCGCAGCGTCTCGTTCGACGTCTATCCGTCCGACCGCTTCGTTCTGCTCGGCCCATCCGGCTGCGGCAAGTCGACCCTGCTCAAGGCGATCGGCGGCTATCTGCATCCGGTCGCGGGGCATATCCGCCTGAAGGGGACCGAGGTGACGGGGCCCGGGCCGGACCGCATGATGGTGTTCCAGGAGTTCGACCAGCTCCTGCCCTGGAAGACGGTGCGCGAGAACGTCATTTTCGCCTTGACGTCGAGCGGTCGCGCCAAGCCGGCGGAGGCCGAGGACCGCGCCAGATCCTATATCGATAAGGTCGGGCTGACGAAATTCAGCGACAGCTATCCGCATATGCTTTCGGGCGGCATGAAGCAGCGCGTCGCGATCGCGCGCGGCATGGCGATGGAGCCCGACGTCCTGCTGATGGACGAGCCCTTTGCCGCTCTCGACGCGCTCACCCGCCGCAAGATGCAGGACGAGTTGCTGCGGCTATGGGACGACACACGCTTTACCGTGCTCTTCGTTACCCATTCGATCGAGGAAGCGATCCGCGTCGGCACCCGCATCCTGCTGCTTTCGCCCCATCCCGGCGAGGTCAAGGCCGAGCTCAACAGCGTGCCGCCGGAGGAAATGGGCACGGGCAAGCAGGCGGAGCTGGAGACCCGGATCAACGAAATGCTGTTCGCGGCGCACTGAGACGAAAGCCACAGACATGACCGATCTCGTCAGCTTCCGCCCCGAAATCATCCGCGACGTCCATTCGAGCGACGCCCCCGTCATCGCGAAGACGCTGAGCATCTGGGAGCGGATCTATCGCCTCGGCTTCGTGCGAAAGGGGCTCATCCTCCTTGTGCTCGCCACCGCCTGGGAGGCCTATGGCCGCTGGCTCGGCAACCCGTTGCTGTTCCCGACCTTCGGCCAGACCGTCGAGGCCTTCGTCGGCAATATCGCGAACGGCATCATCCCGCAGCGCATGCTGGTCTCGCTGCAGACGCTCGTCATCGGGTACAGCATCGGCATCGCGCTGGCCTCGCTGCTGACGACCCTGGCGATCGGCTCGCGCATCGGCGCCGACCTGCTCGAGACCCTGACCTCGATGTTCAACCCGCTGCCGGCGATCGCACTGCTGCCGCTGGCGCTGATCTGGTTCGGCCTCGGCTCGGGCAGCGTGATCTTCGTGCTGGTGCATTCGGTGCTCTGGCCGATCGCGCTCAACACCCATGCAGGCTTCCGCTCGGTCTCGAACACGCTGCGCATGGTCGGCCAGAACTATGGGCTGCGCGGGCTGAAGCTGGTGCGCCTGATCCTGATCCCGGCCGCCTTCCCGGCGATCTTGACCGGACTCAAGGTCGGTTGGGCCTTCGCTTGGCGCACGCTGATCGCGGCCGAGCTCGTCTTCGGCGTCTCGTCCGGCTCCGGCGGCCTCGGCTGGTTCATCTACGAGAACCGCAACCAGCTCGAGACGGCGAACGTCTTCGCCGGGCTGTTCACCGTGATCCTGATCGGCCTGTTCATCGAGAACGTCGTCTTCGCCACGATCGAGCGCAAGACGATCCGCCGCTGGGGCATGCAGCACTGATCTCGCATTCCACGAGGCCGGAACGGCCGAAATAACGGGAGGGACACATGACATTCAGGAATTGGCTGACGGGGGCGTTCGTTGCCGCCGCGCTCGGATCATCCTTCGGCGCGGGCGCGGCCCGGGCCGAGGTGAACGAGGTCCGCATCTCCAAGGGCTACGGCATCCTCTATTTGCCGCTGATCGTGATGGAAGATCAGAAATTCCTCGAGAAGCGCGCCAAGGCGGCCGGGCTCGGCGACGTCAAGGTGACTTGGCTGACGCTCGACGGCGGCAACGTCATCAACGATGCGATGATGGCCGGCACGCTCGACTTCGCGGGAACCGGCACGCCGGGTTTCGTCACGCTCTGGGCCAAGGCCAAGGGCATTCCGAATGTCGAGGTGGTCGGCACCACCGGCATGAGCGCGAATCCCCTTTGGCTGATGTCGAACAAGCCTGAGCTCAAGTCGCTGAAGGACTTCACCGCCAGCGACAAGATCGCCGTGCCCGGCATCAAGACCTCGGCCGTCGCCGTCGTCCTGCAAATGATCGCCGCCAAGGAATTCGGCATGGCGAACTACGCCAAGATGGACCCGATGACCGTCAGCCTGCCGCATCCGGAAGCGGTGGCGACGCTGATCGGTGGCAAGACCGAGATCAAGGCGCATTTCTCCTCGCCGCCCTTCCAGTATGTCGAGGCGCGCGCGCCGGGCGTCCATCGCGTTCTGAACTCGGTCGACTATCTCGGCAAGGTCACGACGGGCGTCACCTTCGCCCCGAAGAAGTTCATCGACGCCAATCCGAAGATGGCCCAGGCCTTCATCGATGCGATGGATGACGCCAACGCGCTGATCGCGAAAGACAAGAAACTCGCCGCCGAGATATACGTGAAGAGCTCGAAGGTGAAGGTCGATCCGACCGAGGTCCACGATATGATCGACGATCCCGACGCCCATTTCGAGACCACCCCGAACGGCGTGATGCAGTTCGTCGATTTCATGCACGGCGCCGGCACGATCAAGACCAAGCCGCCGAAATGGAGCGACATGTTCGTCCCGCAGCTCTCCAGCCGCTCGGGCAGCTGAGCCGCGGCGCCATCCGGCGCGGGATTCACAAGATCGCGTCTCGGCAAGAGGCGGAAAATCGAGCGCCAGCTTCGCAAGAGGCTGGCGCTTCCCGTTGAGGTGGTCCGGGCCACCAAGGCCTTCGGAAATATCTCCGCATCGTCCCGGACAAGCGGTGTAGCGGCACAGCTCCCGGATGACGGCTCGGATACGATCAAATTCCGTTCGCTACGGAATCACGGTCTTGATGATCGACTGGTCCAGCGCCTCGTAATCGTGCAATCCGATCGCGGCATAGAGCTCGGCGCGGGTCTGCATCTCCCCGACCATCGCTTCGGAACTGTCGTCGCGGGCGAGCGTGGCGTAGAGTTTCTCCTGAGCCTTGTTGGCAACGCGCAGCGCCGAAACCGGCCAGATCACCATGCGATAGCCCATGGCCTCGAATTCCGCGGCGGAGAAGAAGGGCGTCTTGCCGAATTCGGTCATGTTGGCGAGCAGCGGCACACCGGGCATGCGGCGTGCGAACTCCCTGAACATCTCGGCCGTGGTCAGCGCCTCGGGGAAGATCGCATCGGCACCGGCCTCGACATAGAGCTTCGCGCGCGCCACGGCACCGTCGATGCCCTCGCTGGCGGCCGCATCGGTACGGGCGACGAGATAGAGATGACGACGCGCCTTCGCAGCGGCAGCGACCTTGGCGGCCATGTCATGCGCATCGGCGAGCTTCTTGTCGTTGAGGTGGCCGCATTTCTTCGGTAGCAATTGGTCCTCGATATGGACCGCGCCAGCGCCGGCATCCTCGAAGGTGCGGACCATGTGCATGACGTTCAGCGCCTCGCCATACCCGGTGTCGCCATCGGCCAGCACGGGCAGCCCGCTGGCACGCGCCACCTGCCGGATGAAGAAGGCGACCTCGTCGACCGTGATGATGCCAAGATCGGGCAAGCCCATCGAAGCCGTCATGGCAGCGCCGGAAAGATAGAGCGCCTCGAAGCCCGCCGCCTTCGCTTGGAGTGCCGCCATGCCGTTATGGGCGCCGGGAAGCCGGAGGATTCCACCGCGCTCGATCAGGGAGCGAAAGCGCAGGCCCGCCGGCTCGGACGGCTGTTCGCAATCGGTCAGATAAGGCATCGGTCATCCTCATAATCCGGGGGCTCGATACCGCGCACCCGCGCGAACCCTCCCGGTCTCGCATGTGGCCAACCGGGCCGGGCCGGTATGCCGAGCCGCGGAACGCCGAGCAAGCTGCGGTGGGACAAGACCGGGTTGCGGCGATCGTCCTGCAAGAAAGGCGCGGTCGAACTCACCGCGCCCGGTTCGCCGCTCTGCCCGTCAGGCGCGCCCTTCTAGAATTCTGTCGATCCCCAAGAGCCCCTGCTGCAGGCGTTCGAGGCTCGGTTCGGCGCCGAGGCTGAGCCGCACTCCCTGGATGCTGCTGGTGGATGAGGCCGCGAGGTCTTGTGACGGCATCACCGTCAGGCCGCGCGAGCGTGCATAAGTAGCGAATTCATCGGCCCGCCAGGGTTCCGGAAGGCCGAGCCAGACATGCAGCCCGTCATCGCGCGAGGTCAGCTCGTGCCGGCGGAGCGCGCGCCGCGCCAGGTCGATGCGCACGCGGCCGGCGGCGCGACGCCGGGCGATCAGTCGGCCGGCCGTGCCGTCCTTGATCCAGCGCGAGGCCAGGCTCGCCAGCATGGGCGAAGGCATCCAGGTGCTGACCCGGATGGCGTTGCGCAAACGCTCGGCGATCAGCGGCGGCGCAGAGATGTAGCCGATGCGCAAGCCGGGCAGCACCGCCTTCGAGAAGCTCGTGACATAACAGACCGCACTGGGTGCCAATGCCGCCAGCGGCTTCGGCAGCGTGCCGAGCAGCGGCGCATAGACCTCGTCCTCGATCAGCATGATCCCGGAGCGCTGCGCAAAGCCGGCGAGACGCTCGCGCCGCTCGGGCGCGAGATCGGTCAGGGTCGGGTTGTGCAGGGTCGGGTTGAGCACGGCCAGATGGGCGCCGGTCTCGGCGGCAATGCGCTCGAAGGCGTCGACCCGCATGCCGAAACGATCCATCGGCACACCGACGAGCTTGAGGCCGAGCATGCGGGCGCAACTCACGAGGCCGGGCGAGGTCAGCTCCTCGCAGAGCACCGTCTCGCCGGCCTTGGCCAGCGCGAGCAGGCAGGCGAAGACGCCGTTGATCGCGCCCGAGGTCAGCAGGATCCCCTCCGGGCACGCCGGCACGCCGAGCCCCTCCAGCCACAGGGCCGCTGGAGAGATGTCGTCGCTGACGGCACCGCGCGCCGCATATTCGAAGAGGCGCTGGCCAACGTCGTAGCGCGCCATGTCCTGGCAGAGCTGGACGATATCCTCGGTCGGGTCGACCGGCATCGGGAAGTTCGAGGCGAAATCGATGCTGATGCTGTTTTCGCCTGACGGCCAGGGGATGCGGCCGGGGTCGCCGATGCGCACGAAGGTGCCGCGCCCGGTCTCGCCATTGACCAGCCCGAGTTCGAAGGCGAGCCGATAGGCCTTCGTCACGCTCGACAGGTTGAGCGAGAGCGCCCGCGCCAGATCGCGCTGCGCCGGCAGCCGCTCGCCGGCGGCAAGCCTGCCCCGCTCGATATCCTGGGCGATGGCCTCCGCGATGGCGCGGTAGACCGGGCGGGCGGGGTCGAGTTCGGGCAGCCACATGGAGGCGGATAATTTCGTTTCAACTGCGATTGTCTGCCATACAATCAACTTGTCCGGCTCACCAGCGCCATTGCATCGTCACGCCCGACAAGGCGGGACTAATGCAAACGATCGGACTACTCGGCGGCATGAGCTGGGAAAGCTCTGCCGTCTACTACAAGCTCATCAATGAGGGCGTGCGCGAGCGCCTCGGCGGGCTGCATTCCGCCAAGATCGTGCTCTGGTCGGCCGAATTCCAGGACGTCGCCACCAAGCAGGCCGCGGGCGACTGGGCGGCCCTTCTCGATATCATGATCGAAGGAGCGCAGGCGCTGGAGCGCGCCGGTGCGGACCTCGTGCTGATCTGCACCAACACCATGCACAAGCTCGCCGACGAGGTCGCAGCGGCGATCTCGATCCCGATCCTGCACATCGCCGACATCGCGGCGGCGGCGATCAAGCAGACGCCGAGCCAGACGCCGCTTCTGCTGGCGACACGCTTCACCATGGAGGAGCCGTTCTATCGCGGCCGCATGCTGGACCGGCACGGCCTCGGGCTCATCCGGCCGGAGCCCGAGGAAGAGCGCGCCGTCCACGACATCATCTATCGCGAGCTGTGCCAGGGCGTGGTCGAGCCCGCCTCGAAGGCGCGCTGCCTCGCGATCATCGACAAGGCACGCGGGCGCGGGGCCGACGGGGTGATCCTCGGCTGCACGGAACTCGACCTCCTGCTGTCGCAGGCCGATTCCGACTTGCCGGTGTTCGACACGACGGCGCTGCATGCGCAGGCCGCGGTCGAGATGGCGCTCTCCGGCCGCGAGACCGCATTGACGAGGACGGCCTGATGCACGGCACTTCCCCCATCGCGCTCGGCAAGGCCATCCGCCACGAATGGCCGTTGGACTGGTCGCAGCTCACGGTCAATCACGGCGCCTTCGGCGCGACGCCGAAGGTGGTGTTGGCAGCACAGGCAGCCTGGCGCGACCGGATGGAGGCGCAGCCCAGCATGTTCATGCGCAGCATCCTGCCCAAGGCGCTGCGGACGAGCGCGAACGCGCTCGCAGCCTTCCTCAATGCCGACGGGCAGGACGTCACCTTCGTCGACAACGCCACCACCGGCTGCAATGCCGTGCTGCGCTCGCTCGAACTGAAGCCCGGTGACGAGATCCTGATTCACGGTCAGGTCTACGGCGCCGTCGCCAACACCGTGCGCTTCATTGCCGAGCGCACAGGGGCGCGCATCGTCACGGCCGCCCTCGCTTTCCCGGAAGACGACTTCGCCGCGTTTCCCGGCCGCTTCGCAGCCTGTCTCGGCCCGCGGACCCGGATCGCGATCATCGACCATGTCACCTCGCCGAGCGCGCTCGTGCTGCCGGTCGCCGAGATCGCCCGCGCCTGCCGCGAGGCCGGCGTGCCGCTGCTCGTCGACGGCGCGCATGGTCCGGGTCAGGTCGAGGTCGATCTCAGGGCGATCGATGCCGACTACTATGTCGGCAACTGCCATAAATGGCTGGCGGCGCCGAAGGGCTGCGCCTTCCTCTGGGCCCGGCGCGACCGGCAGGAAGGGCTGCACCCAACGACGATCTCGCACGGCTTCGGCGGCGGCTACCTGACCGAGTTCGACTGGACGGGAACGCGCGACGCTTCCGGCCAGCTCGCCATCGAGGCAGCGCTCGCCTTCCATGAACGGCTCGGCGGCCGGGCGCTACGCAAGCGCAACATCGCGCTCGCGAAGCAGGCCGGCCTCGTGCTCGCAGAGAAGCTGCGCAGCGTCGTCGGCAATGCCAGGCACGACAGCGCCATGGCGATGGTCCGGCTGCCGATCGATGGCGGCCCCTTCACCAAGGAGCGCGCCACGGCGCTGCGCGGGCGCCTGCTCGACGAATTCCACACCGATGCCCCGCTCCACGCTCATCCGAGCGGCATCTGGGTGCGCGTATCGGCTCATGCCTACAACGATCTCGGCGACTACGAAGCGCTCGCCGACATTTGCCGCAAGCTGGTGGCAACAGCTTGAAAGAAAAGGGGATAGCCATGGCAGGAAAAGCTTTCATCGGCAGCGTCGTGCTCGGCGCCGCGCTCGCCTTCGGCGCGGGCGCAGCTGGAGCGCAGGAGCTCTACGGCACGCTGAAGAAAATCAAGGACAGCGGCACCATCATCATCGGCCACAACGAGGATTCGCCGCCCTTCGCCTATTTCGGCGCCGACGGGAAGCCACAGGGCTATTCCATCGACATCTGCAGCAAGATCGCCGAGGCGGTGAAGGCCGAGCTCAAGCTCGACAACCTCACCGTCAAGTTCCAGGCAGTGAACGGCCAGACCCGCACGCCGCTGCTCGTCAACGGCACGGTCGACCTCGTCTGCGCCACCACGACCAACACCTTCTCGCGCCAGAAACAGGTCGATTTCCTCAACACGATGTTCGTCACCGGCAACCGGCTCGTGGTGAAGAAGGACAGCGGCATCAAGGAGATCGAGGATCTGAAGGGCAAGGTCGTCTCCGCCAATCAGGGCACCACCAACGAGAAGGTGCTGAACGAGCTCAACCAGCGCCTCAACCTCGGCATCAAGATCCTGCCGACCAAGGACCAGCCCCAGGCTTGGGTCGCGCTCGAAACCGATCGCACCGACGCGCACATGACCGATGAGGTCGTCGAGTATGGGCTAATCGCCAAGTCGAAGAACCCCGCTCAATATGCCGTCGTCGGCCGCCTGCTCTCCTTCGATCCCTATGCGGTCGTGATCCGGCGCGACGATTCCGCCTTCCGCTCGCTCGGCAACAAGGTGCTCGCCGACCTCTACCGCAACGGCGAGTGGGAGAAGATCTACAACAAGTGGATGTCGACCATCGGCCAGCCGCTCAGCCCCGATCTGAAGCTGCTGATGTCGATGCAGAACTATCCGGACTGATCAGGGTAGCGCTCTCGGCCATTGTCCCGGGCGACCGTAAAGTCGTCCCGGGATCCATCGTAAGGCTCCGGCGCTCGGTGATGGATCCCGGCATTCCGCTTCGCTCCGGCCGGGATGACGCCGCTCCAATCCCGCTGGCTCGCCCACCGCTCTAACGCATCGAAAACAGGCGCATGCGCTACAACTGGAACTGGTCGGTGCTGTTCGCCGATCCCTATCTCGGCTGGATCGTCACCGGCCTGGGTTGGACCTTGCTGGTCTCGGCCTGCGCCTGGATCATCGGGCTCACGCTCGGCTCGGTGATCGGCACGATGCGCACCCTGCCCTCGCCCATCGCTCGTGCCATCGGCGCGACCTATGTCGAGGTCTTCCGCAACGTCCCGCTGCTGGTGCAGATCTTCCTGTTCTATTTCGTCCTGCCCGAGATCCTGCCGCGTGAATGGGGGCGCTGGCTGAAGCGCGACCTGCCGCATCCCGAATTCACCATGGCGGTGATCAGCCTCGGGCTCTACACCGCCTGCCGCGTCGCCGAGCAGGTGCGCGCCGGCATCACCACCGCGGGCCGCGGACAGGCCAATGCCGGGCTGGCCACCGGGCTGACGCTGGCGCAGGTCTATCGCCTGCTCCTGCTGCCGCTGGCCTTCCGCCTCACCATCCCGGCGCTGACCAACGAATTCCTCAACGTCTTCAAGAACTCGTCGCTGGCGCTGACCATCGGCGTGCTGGAGCTGACCGCCCGCACGCGCGCCGTCGCCGACTACACCTATCAGTCGATCGAGGCCTTCGTGGCGGCGAGCGTGATCTACGCCTCGATCAGCTTCCTGATCGCCTTCATCATGCGGCGCGTCGAAACACGGGCCCGCCTGCCCGGCACGCTCGGAACGGGAGCGCGCTGATGGCCTCCTTCGATTTCAACGTCATCGTCAACGCCCTGCCCCTGCTCTGGGAGGGCATGCAGATCACGCTGCTGCTGACTGCGTTCGGTATCATCGGCGGCATCGCGCTCGGCATCGTGTTGGCGATGATGCGGCTGTCGCGCTCGCGAGCCCTCGGCTTCATCGCCGGCGCCTATGTCGACCTGCTGCGCTCGCTGCCGCTCGTGCTGCTGATCTTCTGGTTCTATTTCCTGGTGCCGATCGTGGTCGGCCATCCGGTCGGCGGCTTCTATTCGGCAGTGATCGGCTTCATCCTGTTCGAGGCCGCCTATTTCTGCGAAATCATCCGCTCCGGCATCGAGGGCGTGCGCCGCGGCCAGGTCATGGCGGGGCTGGCGAGCGGGCTGACGCAGGCGCAATGCATGCGGCTCATCGTCCTGCCACAGGCCTTCCGCGCGATGCTGCCGGTGCTGCTGATGCAGTCGATCAACGTCTTCAAGAGCACCTCGCTGGTCTATGTGATCGGCCTGCGCGACTTCCTCACGGCCGCCGACCTCATCGGCGGCCGCGATAACCGGCTGACCGAGATGTACATCCTCGTGGCGGTCGTCTTTTTCGTGATTTGCTGGTCCGCCTCGCAGGCGGTCGGCCTTGTGGAACGAAGGATCGCCCGGTGATCACCCTGGAACATGTCAGCAAGTGGTACGGAGCGACCCAGGTTCTCGACGATTGCTCGACCCGGATCGAAAAGGGCGAGGTCGTGGTGGTCTGCGGCCCCTCGGGCTCGGGCAAGAGCACGCTGATCAAATGCGTCAATGGGCTCGAACCGTTCCAGAAGGGCACGATCAGTGTCGACGGCACCTCGGTCGGCGATCCGAAGACCAGCCTGCCGAAGCTGCGCGCCCGCATCGGCATGGTCTTCCAGTCCTTCGAGCTCTATCCGCATATGAGCGTGACGGAGAATATCTGCCTCGCGCAGCGCCATGTGCTGAAGCGCAGCGAGGAGGCGGCGCGCGCCCGTGCGCTCGAACTGCTGGAGCGCGTCGGGCTGAAGAGCCATGCCGACCGCTTTCCGGCGACCCTGTCGGGTGGTCAGCAACAGCGCGTCGCCATTGCACGCGCGCTGGCGCTCGACCCGATCGCGATGCTCTTCGACGAGCCGACCTCGGCGCTCGACCCGGAGATGATCAACGAGGTGCTCGACGTGATGACCGAGCTGGCGAAGGACGGCATGACGATGGTGGTCGTCACGCACGAGATGGGTTTCGCTCGCCGCGTCGCCGACCGCGTGCTCTTCATGGACGCCGGCGCCATCGTTGAGGACGCCAAGACGGCAGCGTTCTTCGAGAAGCCGGAAAGCGAGCGTGCCGTGCGTTTCCTGTCGAAGATCCTGCATCACTGAAGCAGACGTGATGCCGCCGAGACGACCACCAGCGCGCGTCGGTTCGGCGGCACGCTTTGCGGCCTACTTCCCCTGGATCAGCATGCCGAGCGGCGCGAGCGGGCCGACCGGGATGAACTCATAGGCGGCGTAGCCCTCCTTCACGATCGGCATCGCGTCGGTCACCGCCTTCGCCTGCTCGACCGTCTCCACGTTCATGAGGAAGACGGGGCCCGGCCTGTCATGTCGAAACCAGTACTGGTCGACGATGCCGTCGAGATAGAGCTTGAGGGTCGCCGGAACCTCATAGGGCATGATCTGCGCCCGCTGCTCGTCCGTGACCGGCTTGATGATCGAGCCGATAGCCAAAACTTTCATGGGTTTTCTCCTCGTCGGTCCTGATGCCAACGGCGAGGAAACTAGGCAGGAGCCGTGAGTGGGGCTATCGTCGTAAATGCCAAGTTTAAGGTCATTTACGCCATGCGCATCGCGGTACTCGCCCTTGAGGGATTCTTCGACACGGGGCTGACGGTCCTGCTCGATGCCTTCGCCCTCGCGAACAAGTTCTCCGCTCAGCAAATGGGCGGCTCGCCCCATTTCGCAGTGTCGATCGTGGGGGTGCGCCGCAGGGTTCGTTCGAGCCATGGGCTCATCGTTCCGGTGCAGCCCGTCACGCCCGAGCTCAAGCCCGACTGGGTGATCGTTCCTGCGCTGGCGACGGGCTCGCCCGAGCAACTGCTCCCCGCGCTCGAACGGCCGGATGTGAAGAAGGCGCAGGCGCAGATGCTGAAATGGCATGCCGAGGGGGCACGGATCGCCGCCTCCTGCATCGGAACCTTCCTGGTGGCCGAAACCGGGCTTCTCGACGGCCAGGACGCAACGACGACATGGTGGCTCGCGCCGCTCTTCCGGCAGCGGTATCCGCGAGTCCGGCTCGACGAGTCCCGAATGCTCGTGCCGTCGGAGATCGGCGTGACCGCCGGCGCAGCCATGGGGCACCTCGATCTCGGCCTTTGGCTGATCCGCAAGACCAGTCCCGAACTGGCAACGCTCGTCTCGCGATATCTCCTCGCCGATCTGCGTTCGTCTCAGGCGCCCTACATCATTCCAAACCATCTCGTGCAGGCTGATCCTCTCATGCTTCGCTTCGAGCGCTGGGCCCGGGAGCATCTTCAGGATGGTTTTTCACTGCGCGACGCCGCTAGCGCGCTGGGCACCAGCGTCCGCTCGTTGCAGCGGCGCTGCCAGGCAGTCCTCGGCAAATCGCCCCTTGCCTATTTTCAGGATCTCCGGGTCGAGCGCGCACAGGCGCTCCTCCACGGAAGCAGCATGGACATCGACGCCATAGCGGCGGAGGTCGGCTATCTCGACGGCGCCACATTGCGAACGCTCCTGCGCGAACGCCTGGGACGTGGCGTGCGTGACCTGCGTGCTGATCTGCGCTGAATCTCGGTCCTTACCGCACGTTTCCTCAGCCTGTCGGCCGATCTCAGTCACCCCGGCCGGCCGTTGCGCGACCGTCCATGGGGGCCGCTCACGGACCAGTGATCGACCGAAGAACAGCCGAGCCGCGCTCCGTCCTTGACGGATGGCCGAAGAGTGATAAAAAAAGAATATCTTCACTCTTCAGGATTCAGAGCCTTGGCGATCAAGCCGCGATACGAGCCCGACGAAGCCCGCGAGCACATCCTCGATGCCGCCGAGGGATTGTTTCGCCGTATCGGCTACGCCAAGACCACGATCGCCGACATCGCCAATGCGCTCGGCATGTCGAGCGCCAATATCTATCGCTTCTTCCCGGGCAAGAGCGCCATCAATGACGGCTTGTGCCGGCGCATGCTCGCCGAGCTGCACGCCTATGCCGAGGAGTTTGTCGCGGAGCCCGGCCCGGTCTCGCCCCGCCTCGAAGCGATGATCGTCGGCGTTCATCTGCGCAACAAGTCGCGCTTCACGGACGAGACCACGGTGCACGAGATCGTTGCCGTCGCCATGCAGGAGAACTGGCAGGCGGTCGAGGAGCATATCGCCTACATGGCCGAGCTCTTCGGGCAAATGATCGTGCAGGGCATCGCCGCCGGCGAGTTCGTGCCCTGCGATGCCGAGGCCTATGCCAAGACGCTCTGCTTTGCCTGCTGCGGCGCCTTCCACCCGACCATGATCGCCGAAGTGAAGCCCGACACCACGGAGGACGATGTCCGCCGTCTGGCCCGCCTGCTCATCCGTGGGCTCGCCACCGCACCGAACGCGTCCTTTCCCAATCCCGGAAGCAACGCATGAACCCCTTCCCGACACCACGCCGTCTTGCCCTGGCGGCCACGCTCATCGCCGCTGGCGCGCTTGCTGCCTGTGACAAGCCCACCGAGGCCGCCAATGCCGGGCCCATCAGGCCGGTGAGCACGGCGCAGGTGCGCTTCGCGCCCGCCGCGGCGCCGCGCACGCTGGTCGGCGTCGTCCGGGCCCGCATCGAGAGCAATCTGGGCTTCCGTGTCACCGGCAAGATCGCCGAGCGGCTCGTCGATCGCGGCGCCATCGTCAAGGCCGGCCAGCCCCTCGCCACGCTCGACCGGACCGACTGGACGCTGCAGTTGCAGCAAGCTCAAGCCGCGCTTGCCTCCGCACAGGCCGCCCGTGACCAGGCGGTGGCCGAACGTGGCCGCATCACCTCGCTGCGCGGCCGCGGTTGGTCGACCAATTCGGATTTCGACAAGGCGAACGCCGCCGCCGACCAGGCGATCTCGGCCTATGATCAGGCCGCCAAGGCCGTAACTCTGGCCCAGAACACCCTCTCCTATGCCACGCTGCTCGCCGATGCCGACGGCGTGGTGACCGCGACCCTCGCCGAGCCCGGTCAGGTCGTCGCCTCGGGACAGGCGGTGGTCAGCCTGGCTCATGCCGACGCGCGAGAGGCCGATGTCTCGATCCCGGAGACGCTGATCGACAAGGCCCGCACCGGCACCGCGACCGTGACGCTCTGGTCGCGCCCCGACAAAGTCTACCAGGCGAAATTGCGCGAGCTGACCCCTTCCGCCGATGCTGCGACGCGGACCTACCCTGCCCGCTTCTCGATCGAAGGCGCTGGGCCGGAAATCGACCTCGGCATGACCGCGACGGTCACGCTCGCCGATGCTTCGTCCGTGGTCGCCCGCCTGCCGCTGGGCGCGATCCTCGACGAGGGCCATGGCCCCACCGTCTTCGTGATCGATCCCGTCAGCAAAGCACTGACGTCCCGTCCGGTGACGGTCGCAGCCTATGATGCCGCCGAGGCGCTCGTCTCCAAGGGCCTTTCCGAGGGCGAGACGGTCGTTGCACTCGGCGTCCACAAGCTCCGTGCCGGAGAAACGGTGCGGCTCGCGAGCAGCGCCGTCGGCGGGTGAACCCGTCGGCGTAAGCCTTTGCCTCAAATGCATTTCCTGAGCGAGGGCCAGACCGGCTCTCTAGGGAAACCGTTCCAGCAGCTTAACTCCGCGGCCGGCCGTGCAGGCTAGCCGCCGTCCGGGAGCACGCGTGATGGCGAGCGACGACACCAGGTCGACCGAGGCCGGCCATAGCGACCACGGCACACGCGATCGCTTCAACCTTTCGGCCTGGGCGGTCGCCCACAAGCCGCTGGCACTGTTCTTCGTCATCGCGCTCGCGATCGGCGGCGCCCTCGCCTACCTCAATCTCGGACGCGCGGAAGATCCGAACTTCACCATCAAGGTCGCCAACGTCACGGCGATATGGCCGGGCGCCACCTCGCAGGAGATGCAGGATCAGGTCGCCGATCAGATCGAGAAGAAGCTCGAGGAGCTGCCTTATTTTTACAGGGCTCGCACCTATGTAACGCCGGGCTTCATGGCCTTGCAGCTCTCGCTGCGCGACGAGACACCTCCCAAGATGGTGCCGGAGCTGTTCTACCAGCTGCGCAAGAAGCTGACCGACATCCAGCCCAACATGCCGGCTGGATTGATCGGCCCGAACGTCAATGACGAGTTCGGCGATGTCGACAGCCTGCTCTTCATGATCACCGGCAAGGGCGCGAGCTACCGCCAGCTCAAGGACCAGGCCGATGCGATGAAGAAGGCGCTGCTGCGCGTGCCGGACGTCACCAAGGTCAATCTCTACGGCGACCAGCAGCAAACCATCTTCGTCGATTTCGACACGGCCAAGCTCGCCAGTCTGGGTGTGTCCCCGCAGACCATCTTCGACAGCCTCGCCAAGCAGAATTCGGTGACGCCGGCCGGAACCTTCGAGACCGGCGCCCAGCGTATCCCCTTGCGCGTCACCGGCGCCTTCAACGGCGTCGAGGCCGTGAAGGCGACGCCGGTCTCCGCCAATGGCGCGCTGTTCCGCCTGTCCGACATCGCGACCGTCACGGCCGGTTACGCCGACCCGCCGAGCTTCCTCGTTCGCCAGGGCAGCGAGCCTGCTCTCGGAATCGGCGTCGTGATGGCCAAGGGCGCCAACATCCTGACCTTCGGCAAGAACGTGCAGGCGGCTGCGGACAAGTTCATCGCCGGCATGCCGGTCGGTATCGACGTCACCCAGATCGCCGACCAGCCGGCCGTAGTCGATCATGCCGTTTTCGAGTTCCTGCGCTCCTTCCTCGAAGCGCTGGTCATCGTGCTCGGCGTCAGCTTCCTTTCGCTGGGCTGGCGGACCGGCATCGTCGTCGCGACATCGGTGCCGCTGGTTCTCGCCGTGGTCGTTCTGGTGATGAACATGCTCGGCATGGACTTGAACCGCATCACGCTGGGCGCCCTCATCATCGCGCTCGGCCTGCTGGTCGACGATGCCATCATCGCGGTCGAGATGATGGTGGTGAAGATGGAGCAGGGCTGGGCGCGCGAGCGTGCCGCCGCCTTCGCCTGGACCTCGACCGCCTTCCCCATGCTCACCGGCACGCTGGTCACCGCCATCGGCTTTGTGCCGGTCGGCTTCGCCGTCTCGGCGGTTGGAGAGTACGCCGGCGGCATCTTCTGGGTGGTCGCGATCGCCCTGATCGCTTCCTGGGTGGTGGCCGTTCTGTTCACCCCGCTCTTCGGCGTGCTGCTCCTGCCCAACTTCAAGACCCACGCCCATGCCGACCCGGACGCGATCTACAACACGCGCCTCTACAACATGCTGCGCGCGGTGGTGCGCTTCTGCGTGCGCCGGCGGCTGACCGTAACGGGGGCGACGCTTGCCGTCTTCGCCGGGGCGGTCGTCGCCTTCGGCCATGTGCAGCAACAGTTCTTCCCGATCTCCGACCGGCCCGAACTCTTCTTCGAGATTCGCATGCCCGCCGGCACCTCGATCAACGCCACCAAGGCCGCCGCGATCAAGGGCGAGCGGCTGATCGACGGCGATCCCGACATCAAGGGTTACACCACCTATGTCGGCCAGGGCTCGCCGCGCTTCTGGCTCGGCCTGAACCCGCAGCTGCCAGATACGGCCTATGCGCAGATCGTCATCCTGCCGGAGAACGTCGAGGCGCGTGAGCGCGTGAAGACGAAGATCGAGAAGGCGCTCAGTGAGGGCGCCCTGTCCGAAGCGCGCGTCCGCGTCACGCGCTTCGATTTCGGCCCGCCGGTCGACTATCCCGTCGAGTTCCGGGTGGTGGGCACCGATCCGCTCAAGATCCGCGACATCGCCGAGCAGGTGCGCAAGACCATGCTCGCCGACAAGCGCGTCGTCGACCCCAACCTGCAATGGAACGAGCGTCAGCCCTCGATGAGGCTCGTGGTCGACCAGGACCGCGCCCGGGCGCTCGGCCTGACGCCGCAGGACGTGGCGCAGACGCTGCAATTGCTGGTCAACGGCGCCACCATCACCACCGTTCGCGACGGCATTGAGGACATCGCTGTGGTGGCACGCGCCTCCGCGGGCGAACGCCTCGATCCCTCGCGGATCGCGGACCTCAATCTCCTGTCGCGTGACGGGCGAGCAGTGCCGGTGGCCCAAATCGCTCGCATCGAACGGACCGCGGAGGAACCGCTGATCTGGCGCCAGAACCGCGACATGATGCTGTCGGTGCGCGCTCGGGTGATCGACGGCGTGCAGGCGCCTGACGTGACCAGCGCGATCTATCCGCAGCTCAAGCCGATCATCGACGCCCTGCCGCCGGACTATCGCATCGACATCGGCGGAGCGATCGAGGAATCGGGCAAGGCCAACGACTCCATCTTCAAGCTGTTCCCGCTGATGCTGGCGCTGATGCTGACCGTGCTGATGGTGCAGTTGCAGAGCTTCTCGCGGCTCTTCCTCGTCGTCCTCACGGCACCGCTCGGCATCATCGGCGCCTCGCTCGGCCTCAACCTCATGGGACGGCCCTTCGGCTTCGTCGCGCTCCTCGGCCTCATCGCGTTGGCCGGCATGATCATGCGCAACACCGTGATCCTGGTCGACCAGATCGAGGCGGATGTCGCCGCCGGCGGGCATACACGCCGCGAGGCGATCGTCGAGGCCACGGTGCGTCGCGCCCGACCCGTGATCCTGACGGCGCTCGCCGCGATCCTCGCCATGATCCCGCTGTCCGAAAGCGCCTTCTGGGGCCCGATGGCGACCACGATCATGGGTGGACTCTTCGTCGCCACCTTCCTCACTTTGCTGTTCCTGCCGGCGCTCTACGCCCTGTGGTTCCGCAAGAGCCTCGACCAGCGGGTCTCGGCAGCCGCCACGCCGGCAGTCCCGGCACAGGAGGTCGAGCCGGCCTTCGCGGGCGGGCGGATGGCCGCCGAATAGCTTGGGGGAGCTGCCGCAGGGCCTGCACTCCGGTCCAGGCCGTCTCTGCTGATTGCCGACCGCGGCGGAGGTCTGGGTCGATCTACCCAAACCTCCGCCGGATGACATCGACAGGCGAACGATGACTAGACCGGATTCAACGCCGCAAAGACGGTGTCGTAGGTGCCGTCCCGCTCGGCCCAGCGCCGCGGCTTGTCGCGCTCCAGCAGGATCTCGCCTCGCGGATGGTCTCCCCGGTCGAGAAGGTCCATCACATGCGTCACATAAGTATCGAGGGGCATTGCCCGCGGGTCCTTCGCCTGCTGCGGGCCCGTGATCTCCGTCTGGACATAGGGCGGCGACAATTCCAGCACCTCGATCGGAAAGGCCCGAAGCTGGTGCCGTAGCGAAACGAGCCAGGAGTGCAGGAAAGCCTTGCTGGCACTGTAGGTCGGAAAATCGGCGCGCGGCACAAAGGCGAGCGCCGAACTGGTCGCCATGACGGTCGCATTCGCCTGCTCCTTCAAGAGCGGCAGGACGGCCGCGGTGACGCGGATCACGCCAAGGATGTTCGTGCCCACGATCGCTTCCGCATCGGATGCGTTCCAGTCGGACGCAGCCAGATCTTCGGAACGCGAAATGCCCGCATTGGCCACCAGGACATTCAGCTCTGGGAAGCGCTCTCGAACCGTCGCCGCGAGGTGAAGCATCGAGGCTGGATCATCCAGGTCGAGAGCTAGCCCGACCATGCCTGGACGGGCAGCGCAGATTTCATCGAGGAGAGTCTGTCGGCGCCCTGCAACGATGACTTTGTTGCCTCGGTCATGCAGGGCTTCGGCGAGAGTGCGGCCGATCCCGCTGGTGCCGCCAGTGATAAGGATTGTATTGCCGGTCGTCTTCATGGGTTTGCCTTTCGATCCTGATTGAGGAGAAAGGCTAGGAGACGGGACGGCCGTCTTGGCTGTCGTCATCTCATAGCGTCTCTCGCATCGAGACCTCCCAGCTGGGATCCTCTCGACGGGGACGCGTTGGATGACGGTAACGCCTACGGCAGCGCGCTTTACGGCTGCGACGGGACGGGTAGCCTGGCGGCCGGGGATCGTCAAGCGTCGCCGAACGAGCCGCGGACCTTTCTGGGTAGGTCCTCCGGGCCGGAGCAGCCTACCCGATCTCTAGTCGTGCGGCGCTGCGATCACGACGAGCGCTTCGGCCTTCCTGTTGCCGATGCTGCGGACCTCGTGCTGGGAATCCGACGAGAAGTAGAGACAGTCGCCCTGGTTCAGCAGGATCTCCTCGCCATTCATCCGAATGCCGATCTGGCCGCTGAGCACGTAGAGCATCTCCTCGCCGGCATGGCTCGCCCGCGCAGCCGATTTGAAAGGCGGCTGCATGATGAAGGGTTCCATGATCTTGCCGGTTCGGCTCGCCGCGAGCGGTGAAAGCCAGAAGCCGCCATAGCCCGGCGCGGGCGGATCGTCCTGGTTGTGGCGATAGAGCGAATATTGCGGCGCCGGAGCGGAATCGCGGTCGAAGAGCTGCGCCACGTTCAGTTCGAGCGCGTCAGCGATGCGCACCAGAGCGGCGATCGAGGGGGTCTTCAGGCCGCGCTCGACGAGCGAAAGATAGCCGCGCGTCAATCCGCTCAGGGCGGCGAGTTTGTCGAGCGTCAGCTCCCTGGCCTGGCGCGCCTCCTTGAGGTTCGTGCCGATCCGCTCGTCCTTGTAAACCGGCTTCACCGTCTGCCCCGTTTCTTGAGCCGCAATATGCCTGCGCGCCCGGCGTCCCGCAACGGCATCGAGCGATACCAGAGGTAAACACGCGTCACGTTATATTCGTATGGGAATGACGAAAATTTCCTCAAGATAATTCACCAACTCGGCAGATCCCGTGGAGGAATGAGCCATATTCAGCCGCGACCGCTTGATTTTCAGGCGAAGTCACGCTTGATTTCTGACAGTAAACATTATCGCCTTGATGCCTGTCTGCAGTGCCGAAAGAAGCCGTCACAGGGGAGACGGCAGCGGCCTGCGCAATCCAGGTGGAGGTCGAGATGAGCACAGCCGAAGGACTGTCAGTGCCCGGAGCCGTTTCCGAGCAGACGAGGCAGATGCGGAAGATCGTCACGTCGAGCGTCGTGGGGACGGCGGTGGAGTGGTATGATTTCCTGATTTACGGGACGGCGGCAGCGCTCGTCTTCAACAAGCTGTTCTTCCCGTCGGTCGATCCGGCGATCGGCACGATCGCGGCCTTCGGCACCTATGCCGTCGGCTTCCTGGCGCGGCCGCTGGGCGCCGCGATCTTCGGCCATTACGGTGACCGGCTCGGTCGCAAGGCGATGCTCTCGCTGACGATCATCATCATGGGTCTCGGCACCTTCCTCATTGGATTGCTGCCGACCTATGAGCAGATCGGCGTCGCCGCGCCGATCCTTCTCGTAGCGCTGCGCTTCCTGCAGGGCATCGGCCTCGGCGGCGAATGGGGTGGTGCCGTGCTGATGGTGGTCGAGAACGCACCGGCGAAGAAGCGCGGCCTGCTCGGTTCGATGGTGCAAATCGGCAATCCGATCGGCAATCTCGCCGCCATCGGCATGTTCACGCTCCTGACCCAGTTGCCCGAACCCGCCTTTTTGTCCTGGGGCTGGCGTATTCCGTTCCTGATCAGCATCCTGCTCGTCGCGGTCGGTCTGTTCATCCGCATGCAGCTCGAGGAAACACCCGCCTTCCGCCAACTCGAAGCGCGCAAGGAGGTGGCGAAGCTGCCGCTGGTCGAGGTGCTGACGACCTATCGCCGCTCGTTCCTGACGGCGGTCGGCCTCAAGCTCTCCGAGATCGCTTATGCCAGCATCGGCGGTGTCTTCGTCATCGCCTACGTCACCGGCACGCTCGGCCTGCCGCGCTCGCTGGTCCTCAACGCGATCTTCCTCTCGGCCGTGGTGGCGCTGGGCGCGATTCCGCTCTTCGGCTGGCTCTCCGACAAGGTCGGTCGCAAGCCGATGTTCTATGCGAGCTGCCTGTTCTCGATGGCCTTCGCCTATCCGATGTTCTGGCTCCTGAACACCAAGGATCCGACCATCATCACCTGGACGATCGTCGCCGCGATCACCTTCGGTCAGATGGTCGGGTTCGGCATCGGCGCACCCTGGTATTCGGAACTGTTCTCGGCCCGACTGCGCTATAGCGGCGCCTCGCTCGGCTTCCAGATCGGCGCGGCCATCAGCGGCGGGCTCACGCCCTTCGCGGCGGCGAGCTTCATGGCCTGGTCGGGCGGCGCGACCTGGCCGATCTCGCTCTATCTGATCGCACTCGCCACGCTGACCTTCATCGCCACGCTGCTGGCGCCGGAGACAGCCGGCAAGGACATGAACTGAAGTAGGCTAACCAACAAAGCGATGGCCGGCATCTACGCCGACCATCG